>WBZM01000050.1_pt1 | contig 203841 bp, 185 predicted proteins | sample 5204271 | NCBI WGS metagenome assembly WBZM01 (sample SAMN12344346, study PRJNA552823) | activated sludge metagenome | biome: Activated sludge suspended growth; feature: Nitrification reactor; material: Wastewater; isolation source: activated sludge from nitrification reactor of wastewater... | reverse complement strand
GCCCTGCGTAGCATCGCCGACAGGCTCCTCGAGCTCGCCTGCGCCATGCTCAGGAACGGCACCACCTACGATCCCTCGCGCCGCCGAGCTCTTCAGCCCCTTCAAAAGTCCGCATCAAGTACCCGGAACCTTCTCCGAAAGAATGGGCAGTCCAAGCCCATACCAACGCCGTTTGCGAGACAAGGCAGCGGTCAGCCACGAGTCACGGCCCGAGGGTGAGACGATTTCCCTTGCTCACTGGTGGGGAGTCCCCCCCGTTTGCCTACCCCAGCCCGCCCGCCCACGCCTCGATCGCCGCGCCGATCTCCTCGATGACCTCGGCGCGCGTGCGGCCGCTCTTCTTGGGAACGACCAAGGAATGGTCGCCGCCATCGACGACGTGGAGCGTCGCGTTCGACCGCATGGGCTTCAGGGCCTTGCGGAGGAGCTTCAGATCGCAGAGCGGGTCGCGTGTGCCCTGAATGAAGAGACTCGGGACGCGAACGTCGCCGAGGTGCGCGGCGCGGAGCTTCTCGGGCTTGCTCGGCGGATGCAGCGGATAGCCGAGCAGGAGCAGGCCCAGCACCTCCTCACCTTGCGCGGCGAGGTGTGTGGCCATTCTGCCGCCCATCGATTTTCCACCGATGACGAGCCGCGCCTTGGGCGCCGCCTTCTTCACACGAGCGAGCACCTCGCGGTAGGTCGCCTCCAGCTTGGGCGCCTTGTCGGGCACCTTCTTGCCCAGCTCCTTGTATTCGAAGTTGAAGCGGGCGACGCCGAAGCCGCGCTTCTTCAACTCCGCTGCGACGTCGAGGAGGAGCGGGTCGTCGAGGTGGCCGCCGGCGCCGTGGGCGAGCACGAACAACAGGCCCGTCGCGCGGCGGGGCTTCTCGAGGACGAGCGTCGTCTCCACCATGCTCCGTCAGCGGAAGGAGTCGTGATACGCGGCGTCTTCGATTCCCAGCGCGGCGCCGGTCGTGAGGAGCGGCAGCGCCGTGTCGAGCATCACCGCGAGCTCCGTCGTGGCCTTGGCGCCGATGCTCCCCTCGTAGGCGCCGGGATGCGGCCCGTGTGTGACCCCCGCCGGGTGGTGGGAGATGCTGCCGGGTCCGACGCCCTTGCGCGAGGTGAAGTTGCCGTCGCAATAGAAGAGGAACTCGTCCACGTCGACGGAGGCATGCGGGTACGGGCACGGGATGGCTTCGGGGTGGAAGTCCGTCATCCGCGGGACGAAGCTGCAGATGAGCGCCCCGCGGGCGCCGAAGGTGCCGTGCCAGGTGGGCGGCAAATGCACGAGCCCGGCGCGCGGCTGGAAGTTGAGGATGGGGAACACCCACGGGTAGACGGCGCCGTCCCAGCCGACGACGTCGAGCGGGCTCTCGTCGTAGTCGAACCCATGGAAGCGGTCGCCACGCTTCACGACGACATGGCGAATGCCCTCGTCCAGCGGGCCCTGGAATGCGGGCCGCTGAAAATCCCGGTGGCAGTAAGGCGCGTCCATCTTGAGCTGGCCGGCCGCGTTTCGCCATTGCTTGAGCAGACCCATGCCGCCCAGGCATTCGATGGTGAGGAGGTAATGGGGAACGCCGGCGTCCGGGATGAAGCGATGGATCGTTCCGCGGGGGATGTAGACGTAGTCTTTCTCGGTGTAACGGAGGTCGCCGAAGACGGTGCGCACCGTGCCCGACCCGCGGTGGACGAAGACGAGATCGTCCGCGTCCCCGTTCGAGAAGTACACCGCGTCGGCCTCGGTGGGCTTGCCGACCGAGAGCACGACGTCCGCGTTGTAGAGGAGCGGGATACGCGAGCCGAGCACGGTGCCGGCGGCGGCGAGCTTCGTCGAGTCGTAATGGCGCCGGCGGAGGGCGCGCTCCGGCGCGGCCTCGGGGACGGCGAAGCTGCCCCTCGCGTCCACCCCGCGCGCCGTGTGCGGCCGCCGCAGGTGGTAGCTGATGGTGTAGGGCCCGTCGAAGCCCTCCCGGGTGATGCACTGCTCGTGGCGAAGCGCGCCGCCCTCGCCGCGCAGGGCGATGTGGTGCTTCGCCGGGAGGTCTCCGACCGCGACCCGATCCAACATCAGATCTTCCCCTCCGCCTTCTGCTGGCGCTCGATGCTCTCGAAGAGCGCGCGGAAGTTCCCCGCGCCGAAGCCGCGATCTCCCTTGCGCTGGATGATCTCGTAGAAGAACGGCCCCGCTTCGGGCTTGCCGTAGAGACCCGCTGCGTCCTTCAGGAAGATCTGGAGCATGTAGGCGCCCTTCTTCTCACCATCGACAAGAATCTCCAGCTCGCGGAGCGTCGCGATGTCCTCGTCGATGGTCCCGATGCCGAGCTGCTGCAGGCGCTCCGGGAGCATGTCGTAATATGTGCCGGGCGTGGGCATGAAGCCGACGCCGCGCGCCCTCATGCCGCGCACCGCCGAGAGGATGTCCTTCACCGAGAGCGCGACGTGCTGCACGCCGTCGCCGCGGTGGTCCTCGTTGAAGACGTTGATCTGCGACGCCTTGAAGAAGGGACGCCAGGGCTCGTTGTTGGCGAACTTCACGCCGGAGCCAGGCTCCCACATCACGGTGCTGCGGAGGCCGGAGCCGGACTTGCGGTCGGGCGTCACGTCCTCCGTGTGGAACTTCACGTCCCAATACGTCTCGAAGCCCATCACGTGCTCCATCCACAGGAGCGCAGGCTTCATGGTCTGGAAGTTCGAGGTCACGTGATCGAACGCGTCGATACCGAACACGTTCGAGCCGCCGCGGGGCTTCGCATACGCCTCATAGCCCGGGAAAAAGGCCTGATAACCGTCTCTCTGTACGAAACGGAAGGTCGTGTCGCCAAAAGGAGTGGTGATCGAAAACGTGGCCAGCTTGCCGCCCTCTCCTTCGAATCGCTGCACCGCCTCGATCGGGGTTCCCCCGCGCTCGTCGAGGAGCTTGAAGGTCTTCTCGATGTCCTCCACCTCGAAGACGACCGTCCCGATCCCGTCGGGGTGGCGGCGCAGGTAGCGCCACGCGCGCCCGCCCTCGCCGATTGGCATCGAGACGACGATCCTGCAGTCGCCGGCGCCGAAGAGCAGGCTCTTCTGCTTGCCGCTCGCCGTCAGCTCCGCGCTGGACTCGCCGAGCTCCGCGAAATCCAGGTAGTCGCAGTAGAGCTTGCGGCTCCGGTCGAGGTCGCGGACGTAATAGTGGATCGATTCGAGGCGACGAATGCCGAGGGACTCGAGCTTGGGCATGGGTGTTGGCTCTAGGCGGTGGGGGCGTCGGGTTGTCGGTCGGGGTGAGCGGCGGCGAACGCCGGAAGAGCGGTGAGCGCGGCGTCGATGGCGACGAGGCGCGGGAACGGGGCGAGGTCGACCCCGAAGCGACGCGCGCTGTACATCTGCGGAACGAGGCAGACGTCGGCCAGGGAGGTCTCGTCGCCGACGAGGCGCTCTCCGCCGTGGGCGGTCGCCATTTCTTCGAGGGCGACGAGGCCGCGCTCGTTGGCCGCCTTGGCGAAGGCGTGCCCGTCGCCGCCCATCTTCTTGATCTCGTTCATGAGCGACAGGTTCTGCAGCGGTTGGATGCCGGCGTTCACCGCCTCCACCGCGGCGCGCACGCGCGCGCGCGCGACGAGATCCTTCGGGAGGAGCGGCGGCTCGGGGTAGCGCTCATCGAGGTACTCGAGGATGGCGACGGACTGCGAGAGGCAGAGGCCGTCGACCTCCAGCACCGGGACCTGTGCCATCGGGTTCTTCTGCAGGAAGGCAGGCAAGTGTTGCTCGCCGCCGTCCTTCACGAGGTGCACCGCCGCGTATTCGTAGGCGAGGCCCTTGAGCGCCAGCGCGATACGCACGCGGTAGGAGCAGCTCGAACGGAAGTAACCGTAGAGCTTCATCCGACGCTCCGGACCGTCTGCTCGATCGTTCCGAACACGTTGCGCCCCGCCGCGTCCTTCATCTCGATCGAGATGGTATCGCCCGCCTTCATGAAGGGCGTGCTCGGCTTGCCGCTCTCGATGATCTCGATCATGCGCTGCTCCGCCAGGCACGAGATGCCACGCGCCCGGTCCTGGTTGGACACCGTTCCACTCCCGAGGATGGTGCCGGCGCCGAAGCGTCGCGTCTTTGTCACGTGGGCCATCAGGTCGAAGAAGGAGAAGTGCATCTCCGGGCCCGCCTCCGGGTCGCCGACGAGCTTGCCGTTCAGCGTGGACCGGAGCGGCAGGTGCACGCGGCCGTCGCGGTAGGCGCCGCCGAGCTCGTCCGGCGTGACCGCAAACGGCGCGAACGCCGTCGCGGGCTTCGAGCCGAAGAAGCCAAAGCCCTTCTCCAGCTCGGCGGGGACGAGGTTGCGGAGGGTGACGTCGTTCAGGATCACGAAGAGGCGGACGTATTTCCCCGCGTCCGCCGCGGAGGTGCCGCGGGGCACGTCCCCGAGGATGACGCCGACCTCCGCCTCGAAATCGAGGCCCCACTCCGGGTTCACCAGATCGATCGGCTCGCGCGGGCCGAGCATGTCGCTCGAGCCGCCCTGGTAGACGAGGGGATCGGTGAGCAGCGTCTTCGGAGGCTCCGCGCCGCGGGCCTTCCGCACCAGGATGATGTGGTTGATGTACGCGCTTCCGTCGACCCACTCGTAGGCGCGCGGCAACGGGGCCATGACCTGCGAGAAGTCGATGGGCTCCGACGGCAGATCACCGTCCGCGAGGGCCGTGTGGATGGCCTGGAGCTCCGGCTCGGCGCGATCCCAGTCGTCGAGCGCAGCTTGCAGCGTGTGCGCTACGGCGCGGGCTCGAACGAGACGGGTTCCGTCGGGGTGAACGACGGCGAGCGCACCGTCGCGCGTGCCGTTCTTCAACGTACAGAGGCGCATGGCGCACTCTTACCCCGTCTTCGGGGTCGAGTCACCGAGCGGACGTCAGAGCCAGCCGTTCTCCACGTACCAGGCTGCCGTCTTGCGCGCCCCCTCGGGGAACCGGGTCTTGGGCTCCCAGCCGAGGTCGCGCCGCGCGGCCGAGCCGTCCACCGCGAAGTGCTCCATGAGGAGCTCGGGCAGCTTGTCGCGCGTGAAGATCATGACCTTGCCGCTCACCTTGCCGAAGAGCTCGGAGCCGAAGGCAGCCGTGCGGACGATCGCCTCGGGGACGGCAGGCGTGGCGAGGAGCTTCGTCCCGAAGCCGGCGGCGATGGCGTGGCCCATCTCCTCGAAGGAGTAGGTCTCCCCGTCCTCCACGAAGTAGGCGCTGCCCGAAGGAACGTCCGCGTCGATCGCTCGGATGCACGCGTCCGCCGCGTCCTCCGCGTAGACGAGCGACATCGTCTTCATCGCGCCCGCGAAGCGAATGGCCATACGCGTCCATTTCACCATCTGGAAGAAGGCGAAGATCTCCGTGTCGCGCGGGCCATAGATCGCCGGCGGCCGGATGACCGTGACAGGCAGCTCCGACGCGAGCTCGCGGATCACGCGCTCGCCCGCCAGCTTGCTCCTGGAGTACGGCGTCGCGGGCGCGGGCTCGTGGTGCTCGACGTGTTTCTGGCCGGCCTGGCCGACGCCCATCACCCCGGCGGTCGAGACGTGGACGAAGCGCTTGAGCTTCGGCGCGTGGCGCTTCGTAGCCTCCGCGAGGTTCCGCGTACCTGCGGCGTGGACTCGCTCGAAGTCTTCGTAGGAGCGGGCCTTCACCACGCCCGCGCAGTGCACCACCGCGTCCGCACCATCCACGGCGGCCGGGAGCGACTCCGCCGCGTCGATCGCGCCCTCCGCCAGCTCCACCCCGAGCTCGCGCAGCACCTTCGTGTTGCTCGTCTTGCGGACGAGGCAGACGACGTCGTGACCTCGGGCCTTGAGCTGCTCGGCGACGTGCGACCCGAGGAAGCCCGAGCCGCCGGTGACCAGGACGCGCATGGTCGCGCTCTACCACGGATCGTTCGGCGAGCGCGCCCCGGCGCGCCTGCTCACTCGGTCCCGCAGCGAAAGAGGCCGACCTCGCGCCAGGCGACGAACGAAGGGCTCCGCGTGGTGGTGACGCGGACGAAGCGCGCCCTCTCGGGCCGCGGAAGCACGAGCTCCACCTGCTGGCCGGAGCGCATCGGCGCCTCGACGCGATGACCGACCTGGAACGTCTTGCCGTCGTCCGAGAAGGCGACCTCGTGCGCCACGGCGCCGTCGGGCGTCATCTCGGGGACGAGCGCGATGACGTCGATCCGCGTGGGCGTCCCCATGTCGAAGGTCAGCTGCTGCGGCGCGGAGGCGCCGGCGTTCCAGACCGTACACCGACTGCCGTCCGCGGCCTTCCCCGCCTCGGCAGAGGCGCCGCTGGCCGTCGCGCCGAGCGCGAAGATCTCGTTGCAGCCGCTCCGCGGCGGTCGCTCCAGCCGAATGGTGCAGTCCGTCGCGGGGTCGGCGACCGGCTCGGGCGGCGCAGCGGTGGCCATCACGAGCGGGCCGGCGGGCAAGAGGGTGGGCTCGACCGCGACCGGATCGGGCGGCGGGTCGGGCGGCGGTCGAAACGGCGCACAAGCCACGAAGGAGAGCAGCAACGTCAGCGCAGATCGCGGCATCGCTCGGCGAGCGTAACAGGTGATTCCCGGTCTGCTACGCTCCGCGTCCTCATGCGTTGTCTGGTGACGGGAGTCGCAGGGTTCGTCGGATCCACGCTGGCCGAGCGGCTCGTGGCGCTCGGCCACGACGTGTTCGGGGTCGACTGCTTCACCGACTACTACCCGCGCAAGAACAAAGAAGCGAACCTGGTGAAGCTGCGGTCCGGCCCGCGCTTCGGCTTCGAAGAGCTCGATCTCTCCGTGGCGGACCTCGGGCCTGTCGTGAAAGGCGTGGACGCGATCTTCCACCAGGCGGCGCAGGCTGGCGTGCGCGCGAGCTGGGGCAAGACCTTCGATACCTACACGAGCTGCAACGTGCTCGCGACGCAGCGCTTGCTCGAGGCCGCGAAGAGCGCAGGGACCATCGAGCGCTTCGTCTACGCGAGCTCCTCGAGCGTCTACGGCGACACGACGGATCTGCCGATGCGAGAGACGAGCCGGCCGCGCCCGTTCTCGCCTTACGGCGTGACCAAGCTCGCCGCCGAGCACCTGGCCGAGCTCTACCGAGAGAACTTTGGTGTTCCAACGGTCTCGCTCCGATACTTCACGGTCTACGGCCCGCGGCAACGCCCCGACATGGGGTTCCACCGCTTCATCGCGCGCTTGCTCCGCGGCGAGCCGCTCCCCGTCTACGGGGACGGCGAGCAGACGCGCGACTTCACGTTCATCGACGACATCGTCGAGGCGAACCTGCTCTCGCTGAACGAGGGCGCGGCCGGCGTCTACAACATCGGCGGCGGCTCGCGCGTCACCCTGAATGACGTGCTCGCGACCCTCGGGGAGCTCACCGGGAAAGAGGTCGCGCTCGATCGCCAAGGCAAGCAGCCCGGGGACGTGCGTCACACGGCGGCCGATACGTCTCGAGCTCGCTCGGAGCTCGGCTACCAGCCGGTCGTCTCGCTGCGCGACGGCCTCGCGCGGCAGGTGGAGTGGATGCGCGCGAACCCCGAGGGCTGGGGGTGAGGGCTGCGCCCGCGCGCAACGGTTGCACGCGGGCGCAAGTCGCTCACGATGGTCAGCCGACGTCGCCCTTCATCCGATCGATCTTGTCGAAGTAGGCGCGGGCGTGCGCGACGATCTGCCGGTCGTGCGGGTGGTCGGCCGTCTCCACGCCAACGACCTTCGGGACGAGCCCCTTCTTGTGCTCGTGGAAGTACTTCACGAGCTCGAGCTTCGCCGACCCCGGCCCGACGACGAGGATTTCCTCGGCGGACTCGAGGGCGTGGGCGATGTCGTCGAAGAAATGCTTCATCTCCGCGGGGTGCGACTTCTCGCGGTGCCGCAGGGACGAGTGCGGCGCCTTGAGGTGCTCCTCCTCGAACGACTCGGGCGTGACGTGAAAGAGCTTCGCTTCGTGGTGGTCGAGCCAGACGGCTACGTGTCGAGACATGGCCGCGCATGTAGCACGACTCGGGCCTACGCGACGGTTCGTCAGGCTTCGCGCTCGGAGTCGGCCTGGGGCTCGGGCTTGGGCTTCGACTCCGGCTCGGAGCCGGCCTTCGACTCCGGTGGCGGGGGCGGAACGGACGCGCGCTTGCGGAAGAGCGGCTTGATGTCCGGGAGCACGACGAGCCCGAACAGGAGCGCGCCGAGCGTCCCGAGGCCCTGACCGACAGACATGGCCGCGATGACCGCGAGGGGCTTCGGCTGCAGGATGCCCCAGGCCATCATCGCGAGCGCGCCGAGCGTCGCGAAGCAGGCGAGCCGGAGCGCGATCATCCGGCGGCGAGTCACTGGCTCACCTGCGTCTGGACCCAGGGCGGATGGGGAGGACCATGACAGCCCTGTGAGGAACACGAGACCTCTCGCGTCTTCAGCTTCTCCGCGTGCACCTGATGCTCGAGCGGCGCTCCGGGCCGAAGCGGGGAGTGACACGTCTCGCACGTGCGTGTGTCGAACGGCTTGTAGAGCTTCGGCGGCTCGTGGCCCGGACGCGTCCAGTCGTCCCCATAGAACGCGACCACGTGGTGCATGCCGTTGATCTTGGTCGTCACACCGCCGATCATCCCGTAGTCCGCGTGGCACGTGTAACAAGCCGTCTCGCGGAAGGCAGGGAGGCGCGCGTGTGTCGCGGCGAGCGACGTGCTCGCGGGGTTCCGCGCGTCGTTCGCGTACGAGTTCATGACGTGGCAGCTGTTGCAGAACTCGACGGTCTTCGTCGTCTCCAGGTTGGCCGCGTTCCCCAGCACCGCGGAGGTGCTCGGGATGAGAAAGAGCCCGAACGCGAGCATGAGCTTGTTCGGTCCCGAGAGCGGCGGGCGCCGGATGAGGAAGCCGATCACCACCGCCGCCGACACGGCGGCGAGGACCAGCGCTCCCACTCCTAACCAAGAGACATGCACGGCCGCGTAAGGTAACCCGACCTTCAATTGCGCGTGAGGGTTTTGCTCGACGCACCCATTTCGCTTCCGCGCGAAAATTGCGTGAAACAAAACAGACTTTGACGGGTTCACGGTACGTAGACTTCTGGTGCGCGATTTGCGAATGGTCGCAGCCGATGCATACGCGATCGCTTTGGGTGGCGCTGGGGGTGACGGCTCTGTTGGCGTCGTGCGAGGGGCCCACCGGTCCGGGCGGCTCTCAGGGCCCGGCTGGGCCCTCAGGGGATCGAGGCACGACCGGGGACAAGGGAGACCAAGGCGGTCCCGGAGATCAGGGCGATCCGGGGATCGACGCCTACCTGACGGAAGCAGGTCTCCAGCTCGAGATCCTGGCTCTCGACATCGTTGGACCACAAGCGACCGTTCGATTCAGAATTACGGACGGCACCGGTCTCCCCCTCGACCGCGAGGGCCTCTTCACCGAGGGCGCCGTCGAGACGAGATTCGTCCTGTCTCGACTTGAGACAAGTGAGACGGGCCCGAGCCACTACGAGGCCTACACCACGACGACCCAGACGAGCCCGATCACCGGGGACACGGCCACGCAGCCCTCGAACGACGAGGGCGGGACGTTCACGGCGGTCGACCCGGCCGAAGGGATCTACGAGTACGCGTTCGGCACCCAGCTCGACGCGGTCGACGGCACGCGCACCCACACGCTCGGCGCGTGGGCGTGGCGCGACTTCGAGGAGAAGCGGTACGTCGCCAACCAGGTCTTCCACTTCCGCCCCGACGGCCAGGCCGTCGACGACCTGCGCGAGATCGTCGAGACCTCGACCTGCAACAACTGCCACAACCCGCTGAAGATCCACGGCGGGCTCCGCCGCGAGACCGGCCTCTGCATCACCTGTCACACGGACGGCGTGATGGATCCCGACACGGGCAACACGGTCGACATGCCCGTCATGATCCACAAGATCCACATGGGCAAGCGCCTGCCCAGCGTCGTCGGCGGCACGCCCTACCAGATCGTCGGCTTCATGCAGTCGGTCCACGACTACTCCACGGTCGGCGTCCCCCGCCCCGTGGAAGACTGCGCGATGTGCCACCAGGGCGCCGACGCGGACGTCTGGAAGACCGCCCCCAGCATGAAGGCCTGCGGGTCTTGCCACGACGCCACCTCGTTCACCGACCCCCCCGAGGCCGGCATGGTCGCGCACGCGGGCGGCCCCCAAGCGGACGACTCGAACTGCACCGTCTGCCACACCGCGACCCAGTCGGGGCTCGAGAGCATCGTCACGCACCACCTGACGCCCCTCAGCGACCCCGACGCGCCGAAGCTGGTCGTTTCGATCGTCTCGGCCAGCAACACCGGCCCGGGCCAGACGCCGCAGCTCGTGTTCACCGTCACCGAGAACGGGCAGCCGCGCGATATCCTCGCGCAGCCGCTCAACAGCCTGCGTGTGACCGTCGCCGGCCCGACGACGGACTACGCGGGCTACTGGCAGCACACCGTCCAGGGCTCCGGCGCGACCGGCACCCTCGCCGCCGATCCGCAGGGCTTCCGGTACACCTTCCCGGCGCCCATGCCCCTCTCGGCCGCGGGCTCCTATGGCATCGGTATGGAGGGCTACATCCAGCCGGTGGCCAATGGTCCGCGCTACGCGACGCCGAACCCCGTCTTCTTCGTCCCCGTGACGGATCCGGTCGTCGCCCCCCGTCGAAAGATCGTAGCGGACGGCCAGTGTGACGGCTGCCACGGCGACATCGCCGCCCACGGCGACTCGCGCACCAGCGTGGATTATTGCTCCTTCTGCCACAACGCGAACAACGTCGGCGACGACCGCATCTCGCGCGTCGAGGGCAGCACGGTGATGGCGCAGAGCGTCGACCTCCGTGTGATGATCCACAAGATCCACGCGGGCGAGCACCTCTCGCAGCAGCCCTACATCCTCGGCGGGAACCCGAGCCCCAACTCGGCGAACCCGGTGGGCAACCCGATCAACTTCGGCGAGACCCGGTTCCCGGGCGATCTCAAGTCGTGTGGCACCTGCCACATCGCCGGCACGTTCGAGCTGCCGCTCGACCAGGGCCTGCTCCCGACGCACGTGAACGAGCTGACGTGCACGGAGGACCCGGTGGCCGACGCCGACAGCTACTGCAACACCCGAATCGTCAGCGAAGACATCGTGACCGGGCCCACCGCCTCCCCGTGCCTGTCCTGCCACGACGCGCCGGAGACGCGCGCGCACGCCATGACCAACACCGACTTCTCCACCGGCGCCGAGGCGTGCGCAACCTGCCACGGGCCGGGGGACGCCTACGACGCAGCGTTGGGCCACGCGCTCGACCCGTGACACGGGAGACCGCGCTCCTCGCGCTCGCATTGACGGCAGCCGCGATCCACGGCTGCCGGATCGAGCGCGAGGCAGGCGCCGGCGACGGCGTCCACCCGGCGGGCTTCGAAGACCCCGAGTCGCCCTCGTTCCACGGGCAATACCTGGCGGAGAACAAGTACCCGCTCGCGCCGTGTCGCGAGTGTCACGGGGAGGACTACCGCGGCGGCGCCGTCGAGGTGAGCTGCACGTCGGAGGGCTGCCATACCAAGGGCCTGGACGCGTGTGATACGTGCCACGGGCTCCAACCCGAGACGGGCTCCCACCTCCCCCACGGCGCGCTCGGCGTCGCCTGCACCACCTGCCATCCAGCCCGGACGGACGCCCGCACCGGCGCGCACCCGGGAGGCCAGGTGGAGCTCCAGTTCTCCGACCTCGCGGCGTCGCACGGGAGCGCTCCCCATTTCGACTCGAGCACGAAGACCTGCGCCGGCACCTATTGCCACGGGTCCGGTGCGCCGATCTGGGGCGAGGAGGGTCCCCTGGACTGCGACTCGTGCCACGAGCCGGTCCCAGGAACCCACGCCCGCTACGCGACCGTCGTGAGCGACTGCTCGCAGTGCCACGCGACCGGCGTGGCCCACGTGAACGGCGCGATCGACAGGCTCGACCTCGGTTGTGACGCCTGCCACGGCAAGGGACCACTCGGCGCCCCGCCGCTCGGGCTCCTGGGAATGGACAGCCCTGCTGTCGGCGCCCACGCGCGCCACCTCGATCCGACGCTCGCCGACCGCATGAGCCGGCCGGCCCGATGCGAAGACTGCCACGTCGTACCCGACGCAATCGAGTCCCCCGGGCACGTGGATCTGGAGGCGCCAGCGGACGTGAGGCTCGCCGCCGACGAGACCTACGATCCGGCGACGCGGAGCTGCACCGTGGGCTGCCACTGGGATATCGATCCCGGTCCGCGATGGGACGATGACAGCGGCGCGGCGAGAGCGTGCACGGCCTGCCACGCGATGCCGCCCCCCAAGACGCGCGACGGCGGGCCACACCCGCCGGCCGAGCCCACGCTCGCGACCTGCCTCGGGTGCCATCCATTCGATGCGTCGACGCACGTCGACGGCCAGGTGGACTTCCAGTGATGCGAAGCGCTCGGCTGCTCGTCGTTGCGCTGATCGTGGCCGCTCCCGGCTCGGCGTCGGCCGAGCCCTACCGGTTGCGCGCGGACGCCTTCGCCACGGCCGCCGACCCGTCGGGGTTCGTGATGTTGCAGGCCGAAGCACGCGAGCAGGGTGCCGTGTTCGTCGACGCCGAGGCGCTCGTCTGGACCGGCGTCGGGCTGGACTCGGCGGATGATCCCGAAGCGCGCGGCGAGGCGGTGCTCGCGTCGGTGCGCCTGCGTGATCCGGCGCGCTACGTGGACGCGCGCCTGGGTCGCCTCTTCTACCAGGGGGGCGCCGTTCGCCCGCTCCACATGGACGGGGCGGCCGTCGGCTTTCGTTCGCCGACCGGGGCCACGGCGGAGGTGTTCGGGGGCATTCCCGTCGCGCCCGGCTCGATCGGTCGCTCGAACGATTGGCTTGTCGGCTTTCGGAGCGCGCAATCGATCGCCGGGATGGCCAGCGTCGGGTTCTCGTATTGGCAGGAGCGCGACGGCGGGCGCATCGCCCACTCCGAGATCGGGCTCGAGGGCTCCGTCGCCCCCACGCGCGCCATCGCGCTCTACACCACGACCGCCCTCGACACGATCGACTTCGGCGTGGCCGAGGCGCGCATCGCTGGCACCGTACACGACGCGACGAAGCGGCTCGAGGTCTATGGCCTGCGACGCAACCCGAGCCGGCTCCTGCCCGCGACCTCTCTCTTCGCCGCCCTGGGCAGCTACGACGCGGACGAAGGCGGGCTGCGTGGCTCGTACCGCGTCGCGCCCCGGCTGGAGCTCTCGGCGTCGGCCACCGTCGAATCGGTCGGCGGCGAGCCCGGCGCCACCCAGCTCGTGCGTGCGGAGCTCTGGCTCGACGACGACGGCAAGGGCGCCCTGGGCGCGGAGGCGCGACGAAGCTCCATCCCCGACGCCTCGTTCTCGGGTGCCCGCGCCTGGCTGCGCATCCCGTTTCTGCCGCAGCTGACCGGGAGCGCGGAGGGCGAGGTCGCGATCCCCGACGAGCCACGCGGCAGAGGCTTCGCGTGGCCCTGGGGCTTGTTCGCTGCGCGGTACATGCCGGCGCCCTGGGTGGACGTCGCGGCGGGCTTCGAGATCGGCTCCACTCCCCAATACGCCACGGTCATCGGCGGGCTCCTCCGCGCCACTGGCAAATGGGGTGTCCCGTGAGGGCGCGCGCGCTCCTTGGGCTGGTGCTCGTGTTCAGCTGCGCTTGCGCCGGCATCCTCGGCCTGAAGCCGGAGGGCAGCCGCGATCACCCGTTCGAGCACCAAGCACACTCGGACGCCGGCGTGCATTGTCTGAAATGTCACGACGGCGTCCAGCGCGCCGGCGACGACGATCCGCTGCACATCCCCACGACTAAGACGTGTCTCGGCTGTCACGAGAAGCCACACGACGATCGCGACTGCAACGGCTGCCACGGGCTGCCCTTCACCCGCGCGGGCGCCGGACGCGCGCGCGACGTCGTTCGCTTCGCACACGGCGACCACCGTGAGGCGACCAAGGCCGATTGCGTGCGCTGCCACTCCGACGTCGGCTCGGGCTCGGCGGTCCTCCGGCCGCGCATGGCGTCTTGCTTGAGCTGTCACGAGCACCAGGGCCAGATGAGCGGCCAGGACTGCAACAGCTGTCACGTCGACCTGAAGACCGAAGGCACGGTCCCGGAGGATCACCTCGTCCACGGCGCGGATTTCGTGCAGGCGCACGGCGCGCAGGCCGCGTCCGCGGAGGGCCTCTGCTCCACCTGCCACGCCGAGCGCGACTGCGCGAGCTGTCATGCGGGCGGCAAGATGCCCATCACGCCCGATCGGCTCGCGTTCGACCGACCGACCGGTCCTGGCCTGCACCGCCCGGGCTTCCTCGCCCGACACTCGATGGAGGCCACGCAGTCGGCCGGGCTCTGCACCACCTGCCACGCGCCCGAATCTTGCGCCTCCTGTCACGAGCGCGAGAAGCTCTCGGCAACGATGAAGGGCTCGCGCAACCCCCACCTGCCCGGCTGGATCGGTCCGCGAGGGTCGCGCAACGAGCACGGTCCTGCCGCCCTCCGCGATCCGGCCTCGTGCGCCGGGTGTCACGGCGGCGCCGGGGAGGAGCTCTGCGTGGACTGCCACCGCGTGGGCGGTCCGGGCGGCGCTCCGCACCCGCGCGGGCGGGAGCCCGAAGGAAGCAAGCTGCGCTTTCCTTGCTCGCGTTGCCACCAAGGAGGCCTCTGATGCGCGGCTGGCTGCGCAGGGTCGCCTGGCCGGTCGTGCTCTCGACCTCGATCGGGCTCGCTGGCGCGTGTGCGTACGTGACGGGCGCCGACGACGGCGACAAAGACGAGGCCACCACCCCGAGCAATCCACACGCGGCAGGCCCCCACGCGAGCGCACACGGGGACGCCGCCAAGGCCGGCGGCGAGCGCGCCCACAAGTCGACTTGCAGCGGCTGCCACGACAAGGAGTCGGTGGATCCGGCCTGGCGCGAGCGCGCCATGAGCGTGGGCCACGATCTGTCCCACCACGTGAAGGAGGGCAGGTCGTGCACTTGTTGCCACCTCGGCCAGATCGAGGGCTTCGGCGAGCCGCTCGCGGAGCGATGTCCGGACTGTCATGCTGACATGACCGTCACGATCCCTGCCATGGCGCAGACCCACTGCCTGGCGTGCCACGACCTGACGAGCGGCGCCGATATCCGGGAGACCGCCTGGGAGTGCACCCAGTGCCACTCCAACGAGGACGCTGACGGACCCCAGGTCGATGTGCACGCCACGCAGGACTGCTCGGCTTGCCACCAGCCGCACGACGAGCCCTGGGTGCAAGAAGAGCGCTGCTCCAACTGCCACGGCGGCAAGGAGCACGTGCTGCACGGGAACGCGTCGCGCCAGCAGGAGCTCGTCTGCGCGGACTGCCATCAGCCTCACGAGGTCGCCGGCGAGGCGGCGGACCGCTGCGTCCCCTGCCACACGAAGGACACGCCGACGACGTTTGCGTCCACCTTGTTCCAGGGCCACGACGCCTGCACGAGCTGCCACGCGCCGCACGCGTTCTCCAAGGCCGAGGCGCCCTCGTGTGCCGGCTGCCACGCCGATCACCTGCCCCTGTCGGGACCGAAAGAGCACCAGAACTGCCAGAGCTGTCACGACACCCACGACCCGCGCTCCGCGAGCGCGGCGAAGTGCGCGGGGTGCCACACGCAGATCGATCTCTCCCACGGCGGCGGCTCGGCCGAGACCTGCACGAATTGCCACGACCCCCACGCCGGCGCGACGGGTCACGCCAAGGGCGCGGCCAACTGCTCGAGCTGCCACGACAAGATCGGCGAAGACGGCCGGGCGCACCTCGGCCACCTCGGGTGCGAGAGCTGCCACAAACCACACGACTTCGACATCGAGGGCGCGCCGCTCTGCTCCAAATGCCACCAGGCCGAAGCGAAGGCCGCGGCGAATCACACGAGCTGCGCGAGCTGCCATGGCACCGCCCACGAGACCCGTCCGGGTACCACCTGCGGGACGTGCCACAAAGAGGTGCAGAAGACGGTCTCCAGCGGCCACGAGATGTGCACGCAGTGTCATGACGCACATCCCGGCACGCTCATGCCCAAGGCGCAGACGTGCACCAGCTGCCACCAGAAGCAGGCCGGCGGTCCACACGCCGGCGTCAAGGGCGGGTGCTCGAACTGTCACCGCCCCCACGGTCCTTCCGGCGTGGCCACGCCCGCGTCTTGCACCACGTGCCACGCCCTCTCCACGCAACAAGCCGGCGGCATGCACGCGGTCACCGGCCATCGTGACTGCAGCAGCTGCCACAAGAGCCACGAAGCCCCCAAGGCCACCCGCGCGACCTGCGTCGGCTGCCACGAGGCCCAGCAGACACACGAGCCGAACGCCCGCGTCTGCAACGGCTGCCATACGTTCACCGGCTTCTGAGAGCCGGCCACCTCGCTCGGGGCCCGTCCATGATTCGTCCAGGACGAACCATGCGTTTTCACTTTTCGTAAGGTTCTAACTTCTCCTGCGGTTCAAGCTGTAGTCTTCATGACCTCGATGGAGTGGCTCAACTACCACCACCTTCTTTATTTCTTCATGGTCGCTCGCGAGGGGGGGCTCGCCCCCGCTGCGGCGAAGCTGCGGCTCTCCCCGCCGACGCTGAGCGCGCAGATCAAGGCGCTGGAGTCGTCGATCGGGGAGTCGTTGTTCGAGAAAAAAGGACGGCGCCTGGTCCTGACGGATACCGGGCAGGTCGCCTACCGATACGCCGAGGAGATCTTCGCGCTCGGGCGCGAGCTGCTCGGCGCGGTGCGAGGCGGCACGAGCGGCAGACCGGTGAAGCTCGTGGTCGGCCTGTCGCAGAGCGTGCCCAAGCTCGTCGCCCGCCAGCTCCTCGAGCCCGTCCGGCAGCTCGACACGGAGGTCCACGTGATCTGCCGGGAGGAGCCGCCGGAGCGTCTACTCGCCGACCTCGCCATCCACACCCTCGACGTCATCATCACCGACGCCCCCGGGGCGAGCCTTCCGAACGTGAAGGTCTACAACCACCTGCTCGGCGAGAGCCCCATCGCCGTCTACGGGGAAGAGGCGCTGGCGGCCAAATACAAGCCGGGCTTTCCTGGCTCGCTCGAAGGCGCGCCATTTTTGCTCCCGACGCACGCGTCCGTCACGCGCCGTGCGCTCGAAGGGTGGTTCGACGAGGTGGGCGTGCGGCCGAACATCGTCGGGGAGTTCGACGACAGCGCGCTGATGAAGTCCTTCGCCGAGACCGGGTTGGGGCTCCTCGCCACGACCACGGTCGTGGAGTCACAGCTGAAGCGCCAGTATCGGCTACACAAGCTGGGCATGGCCACGGGCGTGAAGGAGCGCTTCTACGCGCTCACCGGCGAGAGGCGGCTCAAACACCCGGCGCTCGTCGCGATCACCGAGACGGCCAAGCGGGAGCTCTTCCACGCGCGCAAGAGCAAGCGGTGAGCGACGCACGCTCACTTCGAGTCTGTCAAACTGTCGACTAGAAAATTGCGCGTTGCCGAATCGTCGAGCGTTGCCACGCTAGTCGGATGGAGGTGACCACCGTCGCGGGCCCCGCTCTCTGGGTCGGGTTCATCGCGTTCGTCCTGGCGCTCTTGGCGCTGGATCTCGGCGTCTTCCACCGCAAGGCCCACGTCGTCGGCTTCCGGGAGGCCGCGGGGTGGAGCGCCTTCTGGATCGCGCTCGCCCTCGCGTTCAACGGCCTCATCTGGTGGCGGTTCGGGCCGAAGCTCGCGACGGAGTTCTTGACCGGCTACCTCATCGAGAAGTCGCTCAGCGTCGACAACATCTTCGTCTTCGTGGTCGTCTTTTCGTCGCTCGCCGTCCCGCCCATCTACCAGCACCGCGTGCTCTTCTGGGGCATCCTGGGGGCGCTCCTCATGCGCGCCGCGATGATCTTCGCCGGCGTCGCGATGCTCGAGCGCTTCCACTGGATGATCTACGTGTTCGGCGGCTTCCTGGTCTTCACGGGGCTGAAGCTCCTGCGACAGACGAACGGAGAGCCCGACCCGCAGAAGAGCTGGCCGATGCGCCTCATCAAGCGCGTGCTCCCGACGACGGATCGCTACGAGGGCAATCACTTCTTCGTGCGGCGCGACGCGAAGTGGCTGGCGACGCCTCTCTTCTTGGCGCTCATCATGGTCGAGCTCACGGACGTGGTGTTCGCCCTCGACTCCATCCCCGCGATCTTCGCGGTCACGCGCGACCCGTTCGTCGTCTTCACGTCGAACATCTTCGCGATCCTCGGTCTGCGCTCGCTCTTCTTCCTCCTCGCCGGCGTGATGGACCGCTTCGTCTACCTGAAGATCGGCCTGGCCGCGGTCCTCGTCTTCGTGGGCCTGAAGATGGCCCTCGTCGACGTCGTGAAGATCCCCTCGGCCATCTCCTTGCTCGTCATCGCGACGATGTTGGGTACCTCCATCCTGGGCTCGCTCTGGGTCTCGCGGAACAAGGAGGGTCCGCGCACCGCCGAGTGATTGCGGGCCCGCGGCCCTTCGCGTAAGAGCCTCCGCGGAGGCCAGCCTGCAAGCCACGACGAAGAAGGGTACGGCGGCGCGCTGGCTGCTGCGGCTGGTCGGGCCGGCGCTGCTCGCGATCATCCTCCTCCGATTGGACGACCCCGGCGCGATCGCGCGGATGTTCGCCGGAGCGAACGCGGCGTGGCTCGCGGCGGCGCTCGCCGTGAACTTCGTCGCCATCCACCTCAAGGTCGTCCGCTGGCAGCTGATGCTGCGCGCGCGGAACATCCACTACGGAACGAAGGACGCGTGGCTCGCGTTCTCCTCGTCCCTCTACCTGGCGATGACCACCCCCGGGCGCGTGGGCGATGTGCTCCGCGTGCAGTACCTGAAACACGACCTCGGCACGACCTACGCCGAGGGCCTCGCGTCGGTCGTGATGGATCGCCTATTCGATCTCTACGTCCTCGCAGGCTTCGTCGCCGTGGCGATGGTCCGCTACTCCCCCGTCATCGGTGGGGACCTGTGGCTCGTCAGCTGGGCCGTGGTGGGCGCGACGGTGCTCGGCCCGCTCCTGCTCCTGGTCCCCGGCCTGGCGGAGCGCCTGATGTCGCGGGCCTACGCGCGGCTCGCGCGCGACGCCGAGGCGGACGGCCTCTCGCGTTTCCTCGGAGCGCTCCGCGCGCAGGTCTCACGCGCCATGGTGCTGACCCTCCCGCTCACGGTCGTCTCCTTCCTCGTCGGGTTCGGACAGGGCTGGCTCGCGGCCCGCGCCCTCAACATCCCGATCTCGTTCTTCGACGCCGTGTGCCTCCTCGCCGTGGCCAACCTCATGGGGCTCTTGCCCATCAGCATGAGCGGCGTCGGCATCCGCGAGGCCTTCTTCGCGATCGTGTTTCCGGCGATCGGCCTCGCGGCGTCGCAGGGCGTGGCGTTTGGGCTGTTCGTGTTCTTCGTCGTCTACATCGCCCTGGCGGTGATCGGCTTCGTGGCCTGGCAGATCAAGCCGCCGACCTTCTCCGCCGGTCGTTGACGTTGCGTGGGTGGGCTTGCGCCGCCGCACCACGCGGGCGCCGTCGCGGTAGGCGATCGTCTCATCGACCTTCGGGAACGGCGAACCGCCACGCCTCTGCGAGCTGCTCGGCCGGTCGGTCCGTGATCGGGTCCGCGTGCGCAACCAGGATTCTCTCCAGCGGAAGCTCGCACAGCTGCGAGATCGACTCGCTCGCCGCCTCGCTCGCACGCGTCAGCAAGCGCACGTCCGGCGGCGTCCGCGCCTTCTCGTAGCGGCCCGAGACTCGCGCCACCCAGCGCCACGTCCAGTGGTCGCGCGCGCACGCGGACATCAGCAGGTCCGCGGCGATCAGCGAGCCGCTCGCCGCGTGGAAAAACACCGTCTCGTCCAGGAAGGGAACGCCCCTTACGTGAATCGGCGTAAGCTCCGGCGTCGCGTCGCGATACGCCGGATCGTCCGCGGCCAGGCTCGGCTTCACCTGCGGGTTCCGCGCCTGCACCGACGCCGGCCCCACCACCACGGCCTTCGGGTACCGAGCCGCCGTCGCCGGCGTCTGCAGGTGGTGGAACCGATTCGGCACCACGAGCCACCGCACCTCCCCCAGCGCGTCCAGCGCCGCGCACACCTCCTCCGTCGGCGGGCAGGGGCTATGAACCCACAGCGCACCGCCGGCGAGCCGAACGACCGTCGTCCTCGACCGCAGCAGCACGCCGCTGAACCATACCGGCCGCTCCGACACCCAGATGAAATCCGGCACGACCACTTCGAATGGGCTGGGAGCAGGCACGGCGTTGGCCCGTTCGATGGGGCCGGGGCTGGCGTGGGTCAAGGGCTGGTGTGTCCGCGCGTGATAGGCTCGCGTGCGTGGGCGTCGTGGAGCGAATCACCGATGTCGTGAGCTTCCTGGCTACGGCGGCGCTCATCTGGGCTTACGCCTCGTTCGCGCTGCGGCGCGCGCGTCGTGTGCGAGACGCCGCCGCCGCGCTGGACGCGGCGAACGCGCCGTTGCGGCCCGGCTTCGGCTGGGTCCACGGCGTCGCCAGGAAGGTGCGCGGCGCCGAGTCGGACGTCCTCCTGTCGGGGCGCAACGTCACCGTCCGGGTGCAATCGGGCCGGTCGCAGTTCTGGCAGCGCGAAGAGACCACCCGCGACCTCGGCCCCTTCTACGTCGTGACGAGCGACGGACAGAAGGTGCGCGTCAAGCCGAGGAACGACGGAAGCGATCGAATCGAGGTCGCCGCGAACGAGCACAACACCTACGAAAGGCGCGTCGTCGACTACGAGCTCCGCGACGGAGACGAGGTCTGGGTCGAGGGAGCGATCGAGGAGAAGCGCACGCCGGCACCCGGAAAGGGCTACCGAGAGCCCGGTACGCGATCGCGCTGGAGGCTCCACGCGGGGGACGGCCGCGTCACCGTTCGCACGCGCGGCGTCGTGGACGCGCACCGCACCACCGCGCTCGTACCGGGCGGGCTGACGTCTTCTCGCTCGTGCTCACCATGACCCTCGCGGCCCTCCGCCTCCTCCCCGAAGGACCGACGAGCGTGGCCATTCGCCTTCCGCTAACCGTCGTGCTCGCGGTCGTGGCCGGCGTGCTCCTCTGGCTGGGCGAAGGCCTCTGGATTGGAGCGCGTCCTTGGTTCGATCGCGAGCGTTGATCGCGAGCGGCTCGAGCGGAGAGGCACCCGGGCGTCTCGGTCGCCTCGTTGGCAAGCTCGGAGCCGGAATGGGAGCGCGCAATGGTCCGGCAGTGCGCTCTCTCAATGGTCGACACGGGACTGTGACGGCGGGCTCGACGGAGAGGGCGGCTCCACGTCTTCCACCGAGTTGACCTCTCCGGCCGACAGGCGCAAGCGCTGCCCATGCGCCTCCCCTGGTACACATCAGTCGTTGCGTCGGCCCTGACCGGATGCAGCGCCTCCCCCACCGCCCCGAAAGGGCCCGTGCCGTCGGCATCCACCTCGGCCTCGGCCTCTACCGCACCGCAGGCGCCGTCCGCCTCCTTCGAGTCCTGCACATCCCTCGCGGGAGCAGACCGAGCGAAGTGCGAGCTCAATACCTGCAAGGGCGAGGCAGCCGCTTGCCAGAAGCGCGCCGCTTCGCTCCCGGCAGAGGACGGCGCCCACGCCATCGCCCTCTACGAAAAGGCGTGCGAGGCGAACGAGATGCTCGCGTGTGCCACCCTCGGCGGCGCGCTGCTCACCGGCAAGCCTCCCGTCGAGAAGGACCTCGGGCGCGGCTTCGCCCTCGTGCAGCGCGCGTGCGATGGCGACGTCATGGAAGCTTGCACGATGACCGCCACGGCCTACGAGGCTGGCCTGAAGCAGGGCGGCTTCTCTCTTCCTCGCGATCTCGAGAAGGGGAAGTCCCTCTACACGAAGGCGTGCGACAGAAAGATCGCCGAGGCCTGCGCAGCGCTCGGCACCTTTTACCTCGGGGAGAAGGGCGCGCCGCGAGACGTCGTCCGCGCGGCCGAGATCCTGGACGGCGCCTGTGCGCTCCGCTCCGCGCGGGCGTGCAACGCCGTCGCCATGCTCAGCATGAACGAGCCCGAGCTGCGCACGGCGGGCAACCTCGAGACCAACAAGAAGGTCGTCGAGTGGCTGCGAAGGGGCTGCGACCTGAACCACGGCGTCGCCTGCGCCAACCTGGCCGGCGCCACGGCGGCCGGGGTCGGCGGCCTGAAAGCGGACCGCGCCGCTGCCGACGCTCTGTACGACAAGGCTTGCAAGCTCGGCGCCGAGCTCGGCTGCACGAAGGGGCAGTGAGCGCCGGCTATTCGCTTCTTTCGTCGTCCACGAGCCGCCCACCCTCTTCGCCGGTCGCCAGCGCGCCCAGCGTGGGCTTGTACCGCCTGAGGACCGCGCCGAGCACCATGACGAGCCCGGTGGTGTAGAGCACGAGGAGGCCGACGAACCAGACGCCGGGCAGCGGCACTCCGCTCCGCCTGATGCCGATGGCGACCGAGAAGTCCGTCGCGCGGCGGCCGGCGCGCTCGGCGGAGACGACCGCCGCTCCGATCTGCTCGGCCGCGTACGCGTCCATGATCAGGAAATGCATGATGGCCATCGAGAGCAACACGCCGAGCACGAGCGACGGCTTCTTCGGCCACGTCATCGGCACCAGGAGGAGCAGCATCTGCAGCCACGCGAACGCGAGGATGTAGCGTGGCGTGATGTCGCCGCCCTTCGCATGGAAGGCGAGCACGAGCACGACGTTGATGACCGCCGACGCGACGACGGTCGCCCACGCGAGGCGAGCCGGCCCGAGCGGCAGCGGGCGCGGCTTGCGGCGCACCCATCGCACGAAGAGCAGCACCGAGCCCACCCCCGCCAGGAGCATGAGCAGGTGGGCGTAGCGCTCGCTCGACTCCGGCAGGACCACGCCACCCACGATCCGCGTCCAGTGCTGCTCGTAGAGCACCCCGGATCGGAGCACGAACGCACGGAAATAGCCGTGCGGGACGCGGTCCAGGCGATCGAGCAGGGCGGTCGCAGCGGTGGGATCGCCGTAGAGGACGACGTTGCGCACGTAGAACCAGCCGCAGGCGAGCGCGGTGGTGAAGAAGAGACCACCTCCCGCCAAGGCTCCTGCGAGGTGGCGGCGCACTCGCGATGCGGCCTCGCTCCGCTTCGCTGCGATGACCCACCAGGCGAGCGCCACGGGCATCGTCGCCAGGAACGCCGTCATGCGGGTCGACCCCGCGACGGCCATCCAGATCGCGCACTCGATCCAGAGCCGCCGCTTGAACCCCTCCACGCTGGCGGCGGCCGTCGCGGCGAGCGCGCCGGTGACGCCGAGCATGGCGAGCGAGTCGTTGTAGGCGACCGACACGGCGAACGTGAAGATCGGCAAACAGCCCAGCGCACCGAGGACGATGGCCAGGATGTCGGTGCGCGTCGGGAGCAACGTGCGGACCAGCCGCCAGATCATGAGCACCGAGGCCAGCCCGAAGATGATCGAGACCGATCGCGCGAAGCGGACGGCCACCGCCGCGTGGTCCGCCGCGGACAGCTTCTTCACCGGGAAGGCGACGATCGCGTGGTAGAGCGGCGGGTGCGCGGCCGCCGCCTGGATGTTCGTCCCTTTGATGTCCTTCAGCTTGAGAACCGAAGGGTCGATCTTGTCGAGGACGTGCGGGATGTGGCCGTCCGCCAGCGCGACCGCGTAGCCGAGGTGCCGGCCTTCGTCGATCGCGTGGTAGGGGGGGAGCATGAGCATGTGCGCGGTCGCGTTGCTCAGCACCATCAAGAGCGCGCCGGCCAAGACGACGCGCGCGTCGTTCCAGAAGGGAGCTCGACCCTCCGTCACGCCGGGTCCTCCGACGGGGAGCTGCGGTAGAGCGAGCCCACCGCCGAGACGACGAGCGCGCCTCCGAGCAGCAGCAGGACACAATGCCCGACGTGCAACGTCTCGGGGTAGGGCAAGCCGGCAGCCTCGAGGGCGAGGCCGAGCCGCGTGTCGTCGAACGTGGCAGGCGGCGTCTCGGGCGCATACTGCGCGATGGTCGTGTAGAGCAGGAACACCGACGCTGACAGAATCGTCTGCAGATAGAGCGAGCGCTTGGGCCAGCTCAGCGCGACGACGACGACGAGCCCGATGGCCCACGCAAACGGCATCGCGTAGCGGGCCGTCATCAAGCCGCCCTTGGAGCGGAACACGAAGAGCAGCGCGACGCACACGAGGACGCTCGCCGCCGCGATGATGCGGGTGACGTTCAGCGCTCGCGGCCCGCGCGCCGGCGGACGGGGGACCCCCGCGCGCCACGCGCGAACGAATCGGACGAGCTGGACGAGCAAGCCCCCGACCACGAGGTAGAGGAGCAACCTCGAGAACTGCGCGCCGAACGGGTACTTGCGCACCATCCCGATGATGCTGGCCCACTGGTACTCGAGCAGCCGCTGCCAGTCGGTCGACAAGAGGAGCTCACGAAACGGGATGGGCTCGCGCTCGAGGCGCTCGAGGAGCGGCGCCGAGGCGCTGGGATCGCCGTATCGGCGGATGTTGAGCACGTAGAACCAACCGCCCGCGACCGCGCCGGAGAGCCCGGCGCCGACGACCGGGACGGAGGCCTTCGCCAGCCGGCTCCCGAGCGAGCCCTGGGCCGAGAGCAGCCGAGGCAGGCCCAGGGCGAGGAGCGCCGGCGCGGCCGAGACAAGGACCGGCAAGCGCGTGAGGCTCGCGACCGCGAACCAGAAGCAGGCGAGCACGTAGCGACGGACCGTCATGCCCTTCAGCGCGACATCCGCCGTGCTCGCGAGCGTCGCCACGAACGCCAGCGCTCCGAGCGAGTCACCGTACGCGATGGAGGAGCTCCCGACGTAGATCGGAAAACACGCGACGAGCGCGGCCGAGGCGAGCGCCATGTCCGCGCGCTCGGGCAGGAGCGAGCGGAGCAGGCGGTAGGCGTAGAGCACGCTCGCGACGCCGAAGATGAGCGACAGCGCGCGCGCGAATCGGACCCCGAGCCAGACCTTGTCCGCGTCGGCGCTGGCCTTGAGCGGGAGGGCGACAAGCGCGTGGTAGAGCGGCGGGTGCGCGGCCGCCGCCTGGATGTTCGTGCCCCGCAGGTAGCCGAGCTTCGTGGCTTGCAGATCGATGGGCTCCAGGACGTGGGGGATCCGCCCCTCCGCCAGGGCCATGGCGTAGCCCATGTGCCGCGCTTCGTCGTTGGGCGCCAGGATGGGCATCGCCCACAGGTTGAGCGACCCCGCCGCCAGGAACACGAGCACGATGCCGAGCGCTCCCCTCGTCTCCGCGGAGCGTAGGCCAAGGACGGCAGCACGAAAGAGTCGGGACGGCACGTGACTACGGGCGCCTTATACGACGGCCGGCGAGAGTGATCGCGTTGAGTTTCCTGGCCAGTCCGATTAGAGCCCGCCCTAGGCCCCCCGTGTCGACTGCCTCCGGCGCCCGCCTCCTGGTGATGCTCCCCGCCCTGAACGAGGCGATGACCATCGCCGACGTCATCGGTCGCATCCCCCGCGACATCGAGGGCGTCGCCTCGGTCGAGGTCGTGGTCATCGACGACGGCTCGACCGACGACACGGCCAAGCTCGCGCGCCAGGCCGGCGCGGACGTGATCTCGCACGGGGTCAACCGAGGCGTCGGCGTGGCGATCCAGACCGGGCTCGCCGAGGCGATCCGCCGCCGCGTGGACGTGGCGGTCAACATGGACTCGGACGGCCAGTTCGATCCGGCCGGCATCGTGAAGCTCATCCACCCCGTCCTCACGAACAAGGCCGACATGGCCACGGCCTCTCGCTTCCGGGACAAGGCGCTCATCCCCGAGATGCCCGCGGTCAAGCGCTTCGGGAACTGGGGCATGGCGAAGCTCGTGAGCTTCCTCGCGGGCGGCGACTACCACGACGTCTCGTGTGGCTTCCGGGCCTACTCGCGTGAGGCGCTGCTCCGCCTCGTGCTGACCGGCTCGTTCACCTACACCCAGGAGAGCTTCCTCGTCCTGGCGGCGAAGGGCATGAAGATCGTCGAGGTGCCGCTGCCCGTCCGAGGCGTGCGGGAGCACGGGGAGTCTCGCGTCGCCTCCAACCTCTGGCGCTACTTCGTCCGCACCTCGAGCATCATCTTCGGCAGCGTCCGCGACTACCGGCCCGGCTCGGTGTTCGGTACCGCCGCCGCGGTGCTGCTCCTCTTCTCGATCGGCACGGCCGGTTTCTTCGTCTGGCACCGCATCACGGCGGGCCAGTTCACCCCCCACATCTGGGCGGGCTTCGTGTCGGCCTTCCTCTTCGGACTGTCCATGCTCGTCTTCATGCTGGGCCAGGTCGCGCTGATGATCTCGCGCCTGCGCATCGTGCAGGAGCAGCAGCTCTACATCCTGCGGAAGCTCGACGGCATCGCCCACGAGAGCCGGCAAGACGCGGCGGACGAGCCCTGGGCTCCCGGCGTCACGATCCCGAAAGAGAAGGCATGATGCTCGTTCGCCACCGCATCGACGATGAGCTCCTGCGGGAGATGGCCGGCCGCCTCAGCACGGAGGACGCGGCGGAGATGGCGATCCCGAGCTATCTCCACAAAAATCCGCTCCTGCGCTCCATGGCCTGGTGGCGGGTCGACGTGCTCGCGAAGCGCCTCGACCGCGCCGCCCGCGCCGTCGGCCGCAACGAGCTCACCATCGTCGACTACGGCTGCGGCAGCGGCGTGCTCTTCGGCGACGCGCTCCGCTTCGCGCGCGACCTCGTCGGCGTGGACCTCGTGCTCGACGCGGCGAAGCTGCTCGTCGAGCGACGCGCCTACCGTGGCGTTCGGCTCCTCACGCCGGACGAAGCGGAGACGCAGATCGAGCCGGGCAGCGTGGACATCATCCTGGCAGGCGAGGTGCTCGAGCACATCGAGCCGCTCGGCCCCATCCTCCAGCGCTTCCGGAGCTGGCTGCGCGACGACCGCTCGCGCCTGCTCGTGACCCTGCCGACGGAGAACCAGCTCTACCAGCTCGGCCGCAAGATCGCCGGCTTCAGCGGGCACTATCACCACGCCACCGCAGCCACGATCACACCGGAGATCCAACAGGTGGGCTTCACGCTGACCCGGCGGGAAACGATCCCGCTGCCCGGGCCGCTGTCGATCTATTGGTGCATGGATTTCGCGAAGTAGCTCGCTCGGGCCAACCAGGCGGACCGTAGGAGCATCAAACAATGCGGTTGCCGGGCACGCGGCGGCGCGGTCTCATGTTCGGCGCCACTTTCGGCCAATCAGGGAGGAAGCCGTGAAGAATCGCTACGCCGCGGTGATCATCGCCGCTCTGCTGCTCGCCGGCTGCGCTTCGGCGCCGCCTTACCCCGCAAACACCGCGGTCGTGAGCCAGATGGGGGAAGAGGCCGCGCTGGAGAAGCTGAAGAAGATCCTGAAGCAGGCTGCAGCGCCGCAGGTCACCCCCAACTCCGTCGACGTCACGAGCGAATATTACTTCTACCAGGCGCTCGACATCGCGATGTATGGGCGCGGCTTCGTCTCCAAGAAGGTCTTCTTCAAAGAAGTCGATCACGTCGAGGTCTGGGAGAGCCGCGGCCACACCTACGTGAAGCTCGTCGGCGACAAGAAGCTCGACCAGCTGAAATGGGACAGCGAGACCGACGCGAAGGACTTCGCGGATCTCGTCATGTCCTTCAAGCAGGGCGGCGGCTCGGGCGGTGAGAAGCCGGCGACGGTCAAAGACAAGACGTCGGACTCGGAGGAGAAGCCGGCCGATGGCGAGAAACCCGCGGAATGAACGGCCCAGCCGCTAGCGCGCTCATGCCCCTTGTGAATCGATGATGAAGCCCGAGCCGAATCGCAGGAGTAGGGCGCTGCTCGCAGCGCTCGCGGTGGTCGGTTGCTCTCCCGCCGCCTCCGACGCACGGCTCGTCGAGATCCCAGCGAGCTCGGCGGACGCGGCGCGCGCCGAAGCCGCGGCGGCGCAGGAAGCCACCACCCCGCCCTTCCAGCGGTCGTCCTGCGTGCGCGAAGGGAGCTTCGGCTCGATCGAGCTCGGGCTCGCGAGCCACCCCGAGGTCGCCTACGCCTCGGTCAGCTCCGCGACCGCTCGCCTCTGGCTCGCGAGCGGCACGTCGAGCACCGTGTTCGTCGAAGCGGCGTCGGTCGGCGCGGAGCTCGAGGGCGTCGCGGCGCTCTCGTCTATCCCGCTCGGCGTCTCGCGGGCCTTCGAGGGCTTCGCGTCGATGCGAAGGACCGGGAACGGGCGACGCGGATTGATCCGCAAGACCACCCCCCTTCCCGATGGCCGCTTCGAGCTGACGCTCGCGCCCCCCGACGGGCTCGAAGTGGCGAACGAGGACGCGCTGCGCGTCGTCGCGTCCTGCGAAGAGCTGGCGCCGCTCGGAGACGAGCCGCTGTCGGCCGTACCCACGTCACCGAACGAGAGCCCCGCTTCGCTCGTCAGCAAGCGGGTCGCCGTCTCGAAGACCCCCGGCGACACGCCGGTCGCGTTCGTCACCGAACGCTCCGAATGCGGACGCCCGGTGGTCCGCGTCGACCAGCAAGGAAGCAGCGCGCTCGTCCGCATCTACCTCGACGAGGCGGTTGTCTACGGATGGGTCGATGGGGCCGCGCTCGGACCACCTTCGACAGGACTTCGGCCCGGTTGTGACTTCGGCATGATCGGTCTCTTGAACGCCGGCGCCGGGTCCACCGAGAGACGCCCCACGCGCCATGTCTGCAAGCGCCCGATGTCGCTCTTCGCCCGCAAAGGAGCCAAGCCGATCCGGATCGGCCAGCTCACGCAGCAGAGCTGCCTGCACCTCACTCAGGCGAAGAAGGAGGACGGCTTCGTCGCCGTCGAGCTCGAGGGTCGCGCCAGCGTGGTGATCGAGCCCAAGCCCGGCATTTCGCTCTACGTCACCGAGGCAGATTGGGCCGGGTGCGAGCGCGAGGAGCCGAGCGATAGCCCCGCCTGGGGGCTGTGCGACTGACCGCTCGCGGTCACCGCTCGCGATCGCACCAGGGCCAGAGCAGGGCTCACCACGACGGCAGGCACCGAGCCGCAGAGCGCGCTTGCAGCGCCACTTCGGGTGAAGCGAGGATCGGCCCGTGACATCGAGCCTCATGGCCGCGGGCGGTTGGTGGGCCGTGATGCTGCTCGTCGCGGGGTGCGGTGGGAGCGAAGGCTCCCCGGTATCCACACCTCCGGCCGCCACCGGTACCAACCCCGTCGCCTCGGTCTCGCCGCCATCGGGCCCTCCGGCGCAGACGAGCGCCCCCAACGCGAGGCACTGCCCGAAGCCAACCGCCGAGCCGTGCTCGAAGGACGGCTGGTGCTGGGACCACCCCAAGCCCCACGGGATGCGGTTCGAGGGCGCGTGGGGTGACGACCGGCGCCTCGTCGCCTTTGGCGGGCGCAGCATCGTCGCGGTGCGAGAGCAGGGTAGCTCACGATGGCAATACCTCGATGCCGGGACGACGAGCGGGCTCGAGGCGATCTACGGCGCGGGCGACAGCGTGTACCTCTCCGGAAGGCGCGGCACGCTCGTCCGCTTCGTCGACGGCTGCTTCGAGTCCATCGACGTCGGCTCGAGCGACGATTTCTTCAGCGTCTGGACCGACGGCGACGTCGTGATGGTCACGGGCCAAGAGGGCCGCATCCACGTCTTCCGCGGTGGTGCCTGGTCGAAGCTCGAGGTCCCCGAGAAGCCGAGGCTCTTCTCGATCTTCGCGCGGAGCGCCGACGACGTGATCGTCGCCGATGGGAACGGGACACTTTACCGCCATGAACGCGGGACCTGGTCGAGCGCGAGCCAGAGCGATCGATGGTTTCACGCGATCCACGGAAGCAAGAGCGGCCCCATCTACGCGGCGGGCAGCGCGTCGAACCTCGCGGAGCTCGACCCCTCGAGAACAGGGAGCGGATGGCGTGGCCTCGACCGCGGCGTGAAGGGCGACTTCGAGGATTGGTACGGAGTCTGGAGCGGCGGCGCCACCCGCGCCGTCGCGGTCGGCTCGCTCCGCGGCGGCATCGCCACGCTCGCTGGCGATCCCCTCCCCGCGCTCGAGAACGTCATGGAGCCGAGCTGGCACGCGGTGTCGGGCACGAGCACCGGAGACATCACCGTCCTCGGCACCCACGTCGCGCGTTACGACGCGAAGACGAAACAATGGGCCGTCGAGCACGACCCCAGCGGCTCACGCGTGTACCTCGAGGGCATTGGCGGCAAGGACGATGACCACGTGTTCGCGGTCGGCTGGGAGGGTACGATCCTCCAGCGCGACGGGACACGCGGGTGGAAAGTGGTCCGCTCGACGGGGAATCGTTCCGACTACCTGCGTGACGTGTGGGTGCGCCGCCCGGACCATGTGTGGGTCGTCGGGTCGAACAAGAACCTGCTCGAATGGGACGGCAAGATTTGGCACCAGCGCGCGACCAGCGAGACTCCCCATTTGAACGCAATCTGGAGCCACGACGACGACCTCGCCTACGCCGTCGGCGGCGGAGCCCGACTGAGCGGCCCGAGCGTGATGCGCTCCGACGGCAAGACATGGACGCTCGTCCAAGACGCTCCCGCAGGGTATTGGTTCGACGTCTGGGGCAGCGGCCCGAGCGATGTCTACCTGACCGGCCACAAAGGCGTCGCTCACTTCGACGGGAAGGCGTGGCGCCTCGTCGAGGAGGCGCGAGAGGCGTTCCCCGAGCCGCAGCGCAAGACACACTTCAACGCGCAGCACGTGTGGGGCTCGGGCCCCAAGGATGTCTTCGTGACCCTCTCCAATGGCGGCGTCGTCCATTTCGACGGAACCAGCTGGCGCTACACCCCGCCCGAGCAGACCCACCTGAAATACAGCCTCCCCAACGACGGAGGCCCCGACGAGATCTTCGGCGCCCGATCCGATGCCGTCTGGTCAGTCTCGAACCACGGCCTCATCTACCGCTTCGACGGCAAGACGTGGCTCCACGAGACATCCGCCAGCTCGACCCAGTTCGCCAACGTGTGGGCGAACGACGAGGCGGTCTACGCCGTGGGCGGCGGGGGCACGATCCTCAGACGAGCGCTGCGGTGAGGGAGGAGGCGCGCGTCACGCGGACCGATGACCCGACATGAAGACTGAGTTAGGTTGGGGAGCATCAAGAGGAGGCCGGCTTCTGCGGGAGAGATTCATCGGACCGCTGGCGTCATCGCGAACATCCGGAGACCGAGCTCGCGTACCGCTCCCGGCCCCGTGCAAGGACCCCCGCTGACAGCCACGTCGGACGCCCCGTCAGGATCGACGCGCAAGCAGGCGTCGATCTCGGATCTGCAAAATGCCACTCCGAAAAAATGAGGACCTCCCGCCGGACCTCGAGATTCGGCTGATCACCGAGGCCGGGCTTCGTCACACCACGGCGGGGCTGGCGTTGGAAGAGGCTCGTGCTTTCGGCCTCGACCTTGTCGAGGTGGACGGGGCCTCGGCTCCTCCGACCTGCAAGCTCCTCGACTACGCGAAGTTCAAGTACGAGGCTCGCCGACCATCCCAACTGAGCTCGCTCGGAAAGCTGATCGTGTTGGAGCAGAGCGATTCATCAGCCTCAGCGCTGAGCGAGCCAATCGGGGAGCTGCTGAGGCGACTCGTGAAGGCACTTAGCGACGAGACCAGCTCCATCGAGCATCGTGCGGAGGCCTTTCGGACAGCATTCAACGACGTGCCATGGGATGGAATGTCGACCTCCACTCAGCTCGTGGTCGAGGAGCACCTCCAGACCATCGCCGAGGCTGCCGGGCTTCTCGACGCTGTCGGAGATCTGTTCGGCAGCCGGCCTCGCTAGAGACGTCGGCTACGCGAATCGCGTGACGCGTCCGCGGCGCAGCGCAGATGCGTCGACCCGACGTCAGGGCACTCGGGGGCGTGGTTCCTCGACCTTGGGCTCACGCGGAGGGCGCCATGGCCCCGTTGCTCATCCTCCTGGATCTGGATGAAACCGCTCGTGCATGCTGCGGACAGGCCGCTGGCGCGTGCGCCAGACTTCGTCGTCGCGAAGTACCGTGCCCCAACGTTCGATCCTCGAGAAGAGATTCTGGAGAGCGTCGAGCCCGGTCTAACTCGACGTTGAGCTTGACTACGTTTCTCAGGGTCTTCCGCGCCGCCGCAGCTCAACGCGCTCACGTGGAAGATTCTGCGCGGCGCACTCGTTGCGCCCGACAATCGGCAAGCCATCAAGAATCCACGCGTACGGCGTTCTGCTGTTCGGCTCGGCCCGCCGCCCCATTGGTTCGCGATAGCGAGGGTGGGAGGGGTTGGCCCCTTCTCCGAAGCGTAGTGAGTATGTCCCGAAGGCAGCTCCATACCCTACGGGCTTGGCTCTCGGCGGCCGTGGCAGGCCGCCCCATTGGTTCGCGATAGCGAGGGTGGGAGGGGTTGGCCCCTTCTCCGAAGCGTAGTGAGTATGTCCCGAAGGCAGCTCCATACCCTACGGGCTTGGCTCTCGGCGGCCGTGGCAGGCCGCCGAGCCCTGTGCGCCGTAGGGACCGGCGAGACGGAGCGAAGGAGAAGGGGCCAACCCCTCCCGCCCGAGCCCACGCGCCCGGCGAGACGGAGCGAAGGAGAAGGGGCCAACCCCTCCCGCCCGAGCCCCCACGCGCCGCCCGGTCACTCTTCCTTCTGCGGATCACCCAGGACGTCGCGCACGTCTTCTTCCGCCTCTTCCGCCGGAGTCGGCTTCTTCGCGTCAGGCGTCGACTGGAAGAGCGCGTAGGTCCCGTGGCGCATCAGCTCCGTCAGGCGGCCTTCTTTCACCGCTTGCTGGTGCTTGTCCTTCCGGTCCTTCTTGAGCTCCGCCTCGTCGATGAAGACGTAGTCCGTCCCGCGCTGGCCATAGAAGTACACGTGCCGGCGATTGGACACGTGCGGCCCGAGCTTGTTCGTCACCCCCACCGACTTGCCCACCGGAATGGACGTGGCCGCCTTGTCGATGAAGGCGTAGAGCTCCTCCTGCTGGGGCGTCAGCTTCCGGTAGACGGTGTTGAAGCCGCCGCGGAAGACCTTGTTCTCCACAAGCGCGCCGAACTTGGCCGACACGGTCGCGGACGCCACGAAGGCGCCGACGACCAGCGCTCGCTGCAGGCGCGCCGGGTCGAAGCCCTTCAGGCGGGCGATTGCGCCCTCCGACAGCTCGCGAATGCCCTGCGGCAGCAGCGCAAACGCAAACGGGAGGATGGTGCTCGTGTACTGGAAGTGCGTCGAGAAGACGGCCGTGCGCGACGCCAGCAGCGTGAGCGCGAGCCCGTAGGCGAGGAGCAGCCGGCGACTCTTGACGAAAAACGGGACGAAGAGGAGCGGCAGGAACACCGTCACCAGGAACTGGACCTTCGCCTCCTCGAACATCTGCGCGACCACGAAGGCCGGGTTCGTCAAGAACGAGAGCAGCAGGCTCCCGATGCCTTTGCCGCCCTGGATCAGCTCCTGGTAGTAGTAGGCGAACGAATACGAGTCCTGCCCGGTCATCACGATGCCGGAGCTGGTCATGAAGACCATCTTCACCGTGACGAAGTAGACGGCGCACACGACGATCGTGAAGAAGCCACGCGCGCGGGAGCTCGTTCCGGGGTGAATGAGCGTCATCACCCCGAGCATGCTGAGCATGAGCGGCACGTCCTCCCGGACGAGGAGCGCCGCGCCGAGCGCGAACCAGTAGGCGATCTTCCGATCCGTGAAGTGGCAGTAGAGCGTCCACAGGATGGGCGCCTGCGCGAGCGTGAGCGAGTGGAACTCGTAGAGCGTCGCCCCGTGCAGCGCCGGGTGCAGCAGGTACGCGGCGCCGATGATGATCGCCTGGACGCGGCTGCCGAGCGCGCGCTGGGCGAGCAGGTAGACCGGGATTACCCCCGAGGCGACCCACACCGACTGCAGCCCGAGGATCATCTCCGCGCGCGGGTAGAGCAGGTAGAGCGGCGAGACGAGGACCAGGATGGGGTCGAAGTGGGCCGAGCCGTGGTACTCCGCCTTGATGAACGTGCAGCGCAGCGGCCTGCCGTGGATCGACTGGTAGAAGATGTTGTCGTAGATGCCGAGGTCGATCGTGCGCGTGGCCAGCGCGTGGTGCGTGAAGATGGACAGGCGCGCGAAGTAAAACGCGTAGGCCGCGCCGAGGCCCAGGACGACGGCGCCGGCCACCCAGGGCGCGAGGCGCGCAAGCGTGCGGCGTAGCTTGCTCGGCTCCGGCTCGTCGAGGCGCGGCTCGGAGAAGCCGATGCGGTAGGCGCCCCAGCCGACGAAGAAGGCGGCGATGGCGCAGTAGAACAGCGTGAGGAACGGCGTCTTCTTCTCGATGTCGGGCTGGAAGAGCGCGACCACGAACGGCGCGGCCCCGAACGGGATGAGGACGGAGCCGGCGACCGAGAACACCCGGGCCGTGTCGAAGCGGCCGGCCCGGACGCGACGCCAGACGACGGCGCCGAGGATCACGACCGCGAGCGCGCCCAAGGCGGCAGCGACAGGCGTCACTGCCTCGAGCTGCTGCTGGTAGCCGATCTGGTTCGAGCCGAGGAGCTTGAGCCGGTCCTTTGTGCTGCGGAGGTACCAGACGACCGAAGCCGCGGCGACGACGGCGAAGAGGGGCGGCCAGACGAAGCCTACGCCCGCCCGGGCTAGCCGGGCGGTCACGAGGCTCACGCGAGACACCGCGCGAGCGAGCCAGCCCTCGCTCTTTCCCATGATCGTCCGGGCTCTTAGCTCACGGCCGCACGAGCGCCAAGATCCACGGGTAGCTCGTCACCAGCTCGACCACCTGGAAGCGGGACTCGAGGAGGCGGCCGAAGGCTGCCTTTCCGTAATGGTTGATGTGCTCGGGGTCGTTGCCGAGGCGCGTCACGTTCTTCAGGCGCGCGAGGTTCGAGAGCATGAAGTAGGGCTCGTGCGGGACCGTGAGGATGAGGTGACGCGCGCCGAGGGACGCGAGCTGATCGAGCGCGCGGGGTACGTCGGGAAGGTGCTCGAGCACCTCGCAGCAGAGCACGAGGTCGTACGGGGGCTCGAGGACCGAGAGGTCGTAGATAGAGCCCACCCGCGCGTCGATGCGCGGAAACTTCTGCTTGAGCGCGCGCAGGTCCTCCTCGCGCGGCTCGAGACCCGTGAAGCGCTTCTCGGGGAAGCGCTCCGACAGGTACCCTGAGAGGAAGCCCTCGCCGACGCCGATCTCCACCACGCTCGTGACCGGGTTCGCCTCGACGAAGAGGCCGTGCAGCCGCTCCACGAAGCGACGGATGAGCGCCCGCACGACGGGGTTCTTCGACCTGTATTTGGGGGTCTCGAAGCGATCGAAGTAGGAGTCGGGCAGCACGACAGGCTCAATACCACGTTCAGGGCCGGTCGAAGACGAGCGGTAGCCCGACCTGACGCCGGAGGCGGCCTCGGGCGACCGACGTGACCTCTGACAGGGTCAGCGAGCGGCCTCGCAACGTGGTCGTTCCGAGGGGCTTCGCCAGGGCGAGCGCGTCCGGCCATTGGCCGTCCAGAATGGACCGCGTGTAGTCCTGGTTCTCGAGGAGGAGCGTGTGCGTCGGGCCGAGCGCCGCGAGCGCCTCGGGGGTCGAGTTGAACACTGACTTCACGTAGTAGTGTTTGTAAGGGGTCTCGAGCACGACCGGGGCCGCCCAGAGCCCGATCACGACGGCCTTCGGTCGGTCGCCGATCTTCTCGTTGAGCAAAGCCGCGGCGTCGCGGAGCTCGTGCCCCAGGATCGAACGTGCGTAAGCCCAGTTCCCCAGCCCCCACGTGGCCGCGCCGACCGCGAAGAGCGCGGGGCCGAAGCGAGCGAGCAGGCGGGTCGCCTGGTATTTCTGCTGGGCGAGCCACTCGGCGAAGCCGCACACGAAGCCGAGCGTGAGGAGGACGAGCGGGATGTGCAGGAGCACGAGGAACCGCAGACCCGAGAAGCGCGGCACGAGCACGCCGGCCGCAAACGAGGCGAGATACGCGAGCGCCATCATGTCACGGCGCGTGGTGCGCCGCCTGACGACGAGGTAGGCCTGACGTGCGAGCTCGAAGGCCCCACAGAAGAAGGTCACGGGAAACATCCAACGCAGGCGGTTGAGCCGCTTCACCACCTCATCGGCGGTCGCGCCGATCTCCTCGTCGTCGAGCGCGTCGAGGTCGAGCCCGCTCCCGCCCTCGCGGGCGAGCAGCATGTGGTGGAAGTTCCACTCCAGGGTCCGCCGGTACGCGGGCGAGAGCGCGTACGCGCCGAGCGCGACGAACAGGACCACCACGAGCGCGAGGACGACCCAACGGAGACGAGCCTTCTGCGCCGCGCCCTGACCGCGGAAGACGGCGAGGCCTCCGAACAAGACCACCACCGGCACCGCCGGGAGCGCAGCGAGCTTGGTCGCGAGCGCGATGACGAGAGCGACGAACGCGGGGCCGAGCCAGGCGATCCGCTCGAAGGCGCGATCCACGAAGTAGAACGAGAGGGCACACCAGCTGGCGACGATCGGCTCGAGGATCCCCGAGCGACCGAAATAGATGCCGAACTGGTCGGTCGCCAGGAGCACGGCCGCGATGACCGCGCCCTTGGGCCCCCAGCGTCGATGCGCGAGGAGGATGACGGCGACGAGACCCGCGAGCCCGAAGAGCGTCGCGGTCGTCCGCAGCGTGGCGTAGCTGACGCCGAACGTCTTGAAGGAGAGCGCCAGGGGGTAGACCCACGCCGGCGACTGGGCTCGCCAGAACTGGTAGTTGTCCGCGTCGTTCAGCTTCCAGGCGCCGAACAGGGCCCAGTTGCGCGCCTCGTGCGCCTTGGCGGGGGGCTCGACCAGGAGCTCGGCGCCGATGGATCCGGTGAGCACCGTGCGCGGCGGGTCGAGCTCCAGCCCGGACAGCCGCGGCCCCAGATACAGGAGGGCCGCGACCACCCAGAAGAGGATGACGATCGTCCGCGCGGGCTTCTGCATCGCTCAGCCCGGCGGCTCGTCCGCGCCGTCCTTGTCCTTGTCGTCCTCGTCCGCGGGCTGGGCCGGCTGCTGTCCGGGCGCCGCGCCGAGGAGGGCTGCGCGCTCCGCTGCCGGCAGCACGCAGCGCTCGATCTCACGGCCGAGCGGCGCGCATTGACCCACACGTCGAGCGGCCTCGCAGACCACGTCCTTCGTCTTCCTCTTCTGGAGGCAGACGACGTCGAGCGGCGCGTCCTTGGCGACCATGTTCTGGTGGAGATCGCGCAGCGCGGGGAGCCCGGACGAAACCGCCCCGATGGCCGTGTCCTTCCACACGCGGTGGGTCGGCCCCGCCGCGAAGGTCGGGTGGCAACCCGCGTAGAGGTAAGCCGCCTCCGCCTCGAGGTAGGTCGGAACCGTCGCGTCTCCCAGGCTAGCGCCCGCGTGCTTCAGGCAGTCCACCTTGTAGAAGTCGTAAGGCGACTTGTAGCGCGACGGGTGCGTGCAGAACGAGTTGCGCGTCTGCGGGTTGTAGACCCAGGCGAGGCTCGAGAGCGCCGCGGCGCCGACGCCGAGCACGACCAGGAACTTCGGGAAGGCGTCCTTCGCCTCTCGGGCGAGGTAGAGGCCGAGGATGGGCATGGCCAGCATCGGCGCGGTCCAGAAGCGGTGGTTCTCGATCGGCATCTTGTCGATCTCGACGCGCGTGAGCAGCCAATACGCGGCGAAAAACGACGCGGTGCCGAAGGCGAGGGTGGCGAGCGCGGGACGCGTGCGGTGACGGACAACCACCCAGGCCGACGCGAACAACACGGCGGCCTGCGGCATGACGTCGTAGATGATGGACCACTTGCCCCGCCCGTCCGCGGCCGCGAGCGCGAGCGGCGTCTTCAGGTAGCCGGGCGCGCGAGGCGGCACGAGCTCCATCACGTGTTTGGGCGCGCCGGCCGAGAGCGATCCCGAGAAGATGATCTGCGGCACCGTGACCGCGAAGAGGAGGACGCCAAACCAGAGGACCCCGTGCCACCACTTGTCGCCCAGGATCTTCGGGTAAGCCAGCCACGCGCACCCGAGCGAGAGACCGAGGAGCGCGATCGTCGCCTCGTCCGTGATGGCCATGGCGCCGACCATGATCGCGATGCCGGCGGACAGCGGCTTCACGGGCCCGATGCCCCGCACGCGCGCGATGACCGTGCCGATGATCCCCGAGGTGAGAAGCGCGGCGAGCGGCACGTGCGGTCGGAAGCTCAGCCGGTAGAAGTTGACGTAGCTGTAGCTGACGAGCTTGGGCTCGTGCGTGACCACCGTCATCGGCCCCGAGAGCAGCACGCCGAGGCCGGCCAGGACCGCGATCGTGATGCCGCGGAACCCGAGCGAGCGCGTGAAGAGCGCCATCGTCGCGCCGACGAGCCCGTACATCACGTCGCGCGCGAGCGTCAGCGCGAGCGAGGAGTGCAGGCGCATCCCCGAGAGGGTCTGCATCATCACGCCGAGCACGTCGCCCGTGTAGTGGTAGGCGAGCGGGTGCTGCGGCTCGTAGACGTTGCGGAAAGGAAGGCTCTGCCCGCCGAGCGACGTCATCAGCGGGATGTGCCAGCCGCGGTCGGCGTTGTGGCACTCGCGCGACATGTCCATCGAGAGCTTCGTCGCGAAGTAGGCGGCGCACAGCATCGCCCCGACCGTCCACAAGTCGAGCCACGCGGGGAGGGCCGGCCGAGCCTTGGTTGTACGCCACCGGGTGAAGAGGAAGGCGGCGCCGCCGAGCCCCCAGAGCACGCGAACCACGATGACCGAGGTCTGCAGCGTGAAGACGTGCGTGAAGAGGAGCGTCGCGAGGAGGTCCGCCCCGACCGCAGTCGGAACGAGCGCCGCGGCCTCCGCTGCGTCCATGTCGCGTCGCGCTCGACACAGGAGGACCACCACGACCGGCACGAGGTAGAGAAACAGCGCGAAATAAGAGCTGAGCTCGATCATGCCGGGGTCATCGGGAGGAGCGGGCCGAGGCGCCCGCGGGTGGCCAGAGCCTCCTTTGCCATCGCCCGCCGTTCGAAGGAAGCGCATCCACTCCCCGAGCCGCAAAGTTGTCGGCCCGGGGACCACCCGACGTCACCGATTTTCCCGGCGGCCCGACGGTTGCACCAGGAATCGGTCATGACCACCCACCTTGCCGAGCGAGCCGAGCCGGCCGAGCCTGGGACGCGCCGGCGCGACACGCCGCAACGCCGAGCCGGCAGGCTCGAGGGAAGAAACGTCATGGTCACCGGCGCCTCGAGCGGGGTCGGGCGGGCGATCGTCCGCGCCTTCGCCCATGAGGGCGCGCACCTCGGGCTCATCGCGCGGAACGTCGACGGGCTCGACGCGGCGGCGCGGGAGGTTGCGGAGGCCGGCAGCGATGCGCTCGTGTTTCCGCTCGATGTCTCGAACAGCGACGCGGTGTTCGCCGCGGCGGACACGTTCGCGCGAGAGCGAGGAGGGATCGACGTCTGGATCAACGACGCGATGGTGTCGGTCTTCGCCCGTGTGGAGGACACGACACCGGAGGAGTACCGGCGCGTAACCGAGGTGAACTACCTGGGGTACGTCCACGGGACGCTCGCGGCGCTCCGCCACATGCGGAAGCTGGATCGCGGCACCATCATCCAGATCGGCTCCGCGCTGGCGTATCGATCGATCCCGCTCCAGAGCGCGTACTGTGGTTCCAAAGCGGCGATACGGGGCTTCACGGACTCGCTTCGCTCGGAGCTCGCGCACGACAACAGCGCGATATCGATCACCATGCTCCAGCTACCGGCGGTGAACACTCCACAGTTCGAGGTCGTGCGAAACAAGCTCGGCGGCCATCCACAGCCGGTGCCACCCATCTACCAGCCCGAACGGATCGCCGCCGCCGCCGTGAACGCCGCGTTGCACCCGAAGCGCGAACGCTGGATTGGCTGGAGCACCATCAAGGCCATCCTCGGCACGCGAATCATCCCGGGCTGGCTGGACCGTTACCTGAGCCACTACGCCTGGAACGCGCAGACGACGCGCGAGCTACCGCCGGGGCACCCCCGAACGCACGACCGCGACAACGTCGACAGCCCGCTCCACGGGGACTTCGGCGCGCACGGCCCGTTCGATGCGCGCGAGAGAGAGTGACCAAGAGACGATCGGCTGGAGAGAGCGTGACGAGCAAACGCGCGTTATGCGCCGGAGCCTCACGCGCGCTCGCTGCGGTGCTCCGCAGGGCCACCCGCGCGCTCCAGGTTCCTCGCGGTGTTGACCAGGGCGACGTGTGAAAACGCCTGCGGGAAGTTCCCGATGAGCTGCTTCTCGGAAGGGTCGTATTCCTCCGAAAGGAGGCCCAGGTCGTTCCGCACCGAGAGGAGCTTCTCGAAGCGCGCCACGGCTTCGTCTCGCCTTCCGTCCAGCGCCATCGCGTCGATGAGCCAGAACGTACAGGCCAAAAATGCTCCTTCTCCGGGCTCGAGCCCGTCCACGTCGGGGTGGGTCGGGTAGCGGCGAACGAACCCGTCATGGGTCAGCTCCCGCTCGATTGCGGCGACGGTGGAGCGCACGCGAGGATCGTCCGGCGGAAGAAAGCCGACGGTCGGCATGAGGAGCAAGCTCGCGTCGAGACGGTCGTCCCCATAAGATTGGGTGAACGCGCCGGCGGACTCTCTCCAACCGCGGCGGCAAATCTCCTGGTGGATGTCGCTTCGCACGGCGCGCCAGCGCTCGAGATCACCGGGCAGACCGAACTGCTCCACGGCCTTCACCGCGCGATCCACGGCGACCCAGGCCATCATCTTCGAGTGCGTGAAGTGCCGCGGCCCCCCGCGCACCTCCCAGATGCCCTCATCCGGCTCTCGCCATGCCCCCTCGAGATGCTCGAGCATGGCCCGGGCCAGATCCCAGCTCTCCTCGAATGGATCGAGCCCCACACGCTTGCATTGGTGCAGAGCGTCGAGGACCTCGCCATACACGTCGAGCTGGTGCTGCGCGTACGCGGCGTTGCCGACGCGGACGGGCCGCGACCCTGCGTACCCAGGGAGCCAGCCGAGCTCGAGCTCGGTCAAGCGCCGCTCTCCCGCGATGCCGTACATGATCTGCAGCTGCGAGGGCTTGCCCGCGACCGCCCGAACCAGCCACTCGCGCCACGCGACGGCTTCCTCCGTGTAGCCGGCGTTCATGAGCGCATAGAGCGTGAGGGTGGCGTCGCGAAGCCAGGAGAACCGATAGTCCCAGTTGCGTGTGCCGCCGAGCCTCTCCGGCAGAGAGGTCGTGGCCGCAGCGACGATCCCGCCGGTTGGCGCGTACGTGAGCCCCTTCAGCGTCACGAGCGATCGAACCACCGCGTCACGCCAGGGGCCATTCTGCTTGCAATGCCCGGCCCACTCTCGCCACCAGGCCTCCGTCTCCGCAATGGCGCGCCGCTCGTCGAGCTCACGCGTGACCGGAGCGTGCGACGGGGACCAGACCAGATCGAACACGACCCGCTCTCCGGCTCCGACCGAGAACTCGGCGAAGGTACGCAGGTTCTCCCCTCGCAGCGGGACGTCGCCTTGCAACGTGAGCAGGTCGGGCCCCGCGATCGCCCTGATCCCGCGGGGGATACGCTGCACCCAGGGGACCACCGCGCCGTAGTCGAACCGCATCACGAGCTCCATCTGCATCGGGACTCGGCCGCTGCGACCCTCGACGACGCGCACCACGTCGGCGGCGCCGTCCCGGATCGGCATGCAGTCGATCACGGCGACCGTGCCGTCTTCGGTGTCGTAGAGGGTCTCGAGCACCAGCGAGTCGCCGCGGTAAGCACGGCGCACGCGGCGCACGCCGCCCGCGGGCGCGAGGAGCCAACGGCCGTGCTCGGGGGTGCCGAGCAGCGCCGCGAAGCACGCGCCCGAGTCGAAGCGAGGAAGGCAGAGCCAATCGATCGACCCGTCCCGCGAGATCAGGGCCGCCGTCTCGCAGTCGCCGATCATGGCGTAGTCCGAGATCGGCCTCGAGGCAGGCGGGGGCTCAGCTGGCACGTGCACACCCGACGAGTGGGCCCAACCGCTCCACGCATGACGAAACGTCACGGTGGCGAGTGACGACTCCTTCGACGAACGGGTTCAACAGCACCCGACTTGCAGACACCGTTCCACGTGAACTCCTTTCACCTCCAATCATCACGTGGTAAGTCCGAGCCTGCGTGCCTCCATCAACACGTCGCGACCTCGCCGACGAGCTCATCGCGCTGACGGCGAAGCTCAATCGGCTCCTGCTTCGGCTCGTGGGGCGCATCAGCCCGAGCGATCAGCAGCGCATGTTGGTCCTCACGGCCGTCGTCGGCGGAGTATGCGGTCTGGTCGCTGTCGCGTTTCACGCATCGATCTCGTGGTGCACCGCGCAGCTCATCGACCGCGCCACAGCGCTTTCGGGTTGGGCGAGGGCCGCGGCGATGATCGCTTGTCCCGTCCTCGGCGCCTTGGTCGTCGGGGTCGCTGCGGCTCGGCTCCCGAACGTCCGGGGCAGCGGGGTCCCCCAGGTCAAGGCGAGCTACGCTCTGAGCGGGTCGCGACAGCGCGTGCGGCTGCGCGACGCCGCCGCGAAGTTCGCGCTCTCGAGCGTCATGATCGGTTCAGGGGCGTCGCTCGGCCGAGAGGGCCCCACGGTCCAGATTTGCGCCACCGTCGCCTCCGCCTGCGGAAGGCTGTTCGCGCTCTCTCCGAGCAACCAGCGACGGCTCATGCCGGTCGGAGCGGCTGCGGGAATCGCGGCCGCCTTCAACGCCCCGATCGCGGCCGTCACCTTCGTCATCGAGGAGCTGGTGGGCTCGCTGGACACGACGGTGCTGAGCGGCGTGGTCGTCGCCGCTGCCCTCGCGGCCGTCGTCGAGCACTCCGTCCTAGGCGAGCACCCGGTGTTTGCGGTCCCCCACGAATACGGGCTGACACACGCGTCGTCGCTCCTGGTCTACGGCGCGCTCGGTGTGGCGGCAGGGCTCAGCGCATTTGCGTTCAGCCGGGGGCTTCTGGAGGCGCGCCGGAGCTTCCAGCAGATGTTACGTGTACCGGGCGCGCTTCGGCCAGCCATCGGGGGCCTCGTCACGGGGGTGCTCTCCGTCCTCGTCCTCTCCGGCTTTCAATCGCAGGGAATCACGGGTGGTGGCTACGACACCATCGGCCTCGCCCTCGGAGGCGAGCTCGCGATGGGAGCCATGGTGGCGCTCTTTGGAGCCAAGGCAATCGCGACGGTGTTCGGGTACGCGAGCGGCGGGGTGGGCGGCATCTTCGCGCCGACCCTGTTCGTCGGCAGCATGCTCGGCGGACTGTTCGGCTACCTGGACCAGTGGGTGCTCTCACACGGCGACACGCCGGTCGGCGCGTTTGCGCTCGTCGGGATGGGCGCCTTCTTCGCCGGGGTCATCCGCGCCCCCATCACCTCGGTCTTGATCATCTTCGAGATGACGGGGAGCTATCGCCTCGTCTTGCCGCTGATGATCGCGAACACCACGGCGTTCATCGTGGCTCGACGATTCGATCACAGGTCCATCTACGAGGCCCTCCTCGATCAGGACGGGATCAAGTTGCCGCATCGCCCTGCACTGGCGATGACGTCGATGCCCGTCACCGAGGCCATGACCAAGAAGGTTCTCGCGCTGCGCGCGGACGCGACGGTCTCGGAGGCGCTGACGATCATCACGCCGACCGAGTTCGCGTCTTTCCCCATCCTGGCGCCGGACGACTCCCTGCGAGGCGTGATCACCGAGGGCCGGCTGCGCCGGCTCGCCGCGGAGGGCGAGCTCGACGTCCCCCTCGGCGACCACGCGAAGAACCGCGAGTTCCTCCACACGGGCCAGTCGCTCCGCGACGCGCTCAGCGCAATGAATCGGCTCGGCGTCCGGCAGATGGTGGTCGTGCACGAGACGGACCGGCGAACCCTGGCGGGGATCCTCTCGATGAGCGACGTCATGCGGGCGGCCTTGCTCGCCGAGGCCCAAGCCGAGGTCGCATCCACCCAGACGCCGATGCCTCCCTCGAGGTCGCGCGGTGGTTGACCAGGTCGACGAACGCGCGACCGTCCTCGACATCCTCAGGCGTCACGGCGCGGAGGTCACCTCGTTCCAGGTCCTGGAGCGGGGCTTCTCATACCGGATCGACGTGCGAGAAGACTGCTGCATCGCGTACGTGGACACGGGCGCGGCGTGGGTCGCTGCGGGCCGTCCCGTGGGCCCTCGAGCTTCGTGGGAGCCCGCCATCGCGCGGTTCGTGGAGGACGCGAAGCGAACGGGCAGGCGTGTCTGTTTCTTCGCCGTGGAAGAGGAGCTCCTCTCGTCCCCAGCGCTCGCGACGATGCGCATCGGGGAGCAACCCTGGTGGGTCCCGTCGCGCTGGGACCAGACGCTACGTCGATCGAGGAGCCTCCGAGAGCAGCTCCGCAGGGCGCGCGCCAAGGGCGTCCGAGTTCGCGCCGTCGAGCCCGGCGAGCTTCGTGCCGGCTCCGCCCTGCGGCTCGAGATCGAGCGCGTGATGCGAGCCTGGCTGGGAAGCCGGAAGATGGCGCCCATGGGCTTCTTGACCGACCTGCAGCCGTTCGACTTCTCGGAGGAGCGCCGCTACTTCGTCGCCGAACGAGGTGGTGCGGTCGTCGGCTTCCTCGCGGCGGTCCCGGTGTTCGCCCAAGGTGCATGGTTCTGCGAGGATTTGCTCCGGACGCCCGAGGCGCCGAACGGCACGAACGAGCTCCTGGTGGAAGCAGCCATTCGTCGCGCGGAGGCGGACGGAGCCACCGGCTTCACGCTCGGGCTCGCGCCGCTCTCGGGGGACGTCGGGCTGTCGTTCCGTCTGGTGCGAGCCCTGACGCGGTGGCTCTACGACTTTCAGGGCGTCAGGCGCTTCAAGGCCCGCTTGTCGCCCGCGCGGTGGGAGGCCGTCTACCTCGCGTGGCCACGCGGCGGCTCCCCGCTCCTCGCCGTATTCGATTCATTGACGGCCTTCACGTTGCAGGGCGGGCCGACCCCGAAAGAGACTCCGGGCATGCTGCGATTCGGCTGGAGGACGCTGGTTCGGTCGCGCGCTCTCGTTCGTACGGTCGCAGTGACCGTGCTGCTGGTCGGCGTGGTCGTCCTCGCCTTGCTGTTGACCGATTCCTCTACTCCGCCCGGCGATCACGCGCGACTTCCGGCGAAGACCGTCGAACACTGAGCGTACACCCCTCAGACGATGCGCAATCGATTCTGGATGTCGACGACACCGGGCACCGTATCCGTGACCGCCTCGGCGCGGAGCTTCATCCACCGGACGGGAACGCTCCCGCCGAGCGTCACCTCTCCCCCGACGACCACGACCTCGATCTCACTCGAATCGATCTCTCGGTCTCGTGCGAGGGCCTGGCAGACGTCGTCATAGATCCGCTCATCGGGCCGGCTGTAACCCCGCGGGCCTGCGGAGAAGCGGCGCGCTGGCGACCCGAAGACGTCGATGGTGGCGACCCCTCGCGCCCGATCCCACCCTCCTGCCCCATAGAGGTCCCTCTGACCTACGCCGCCCAGCGCCACGCGATGCCGCTCGGCGTCGAGATCCGAGTCTCCCAGATCGCTCCGTTGAGCGTAACGCCGCATACGAGGTGGCACTGCAAACGTGGTGCCGAGGTCAGTGGGGCGGAGCTTGTCAGGATCAGTCACCGGCTTCGCAGGGGCCCTCGACGAAGCGGACCGTCGTGCGATCTCCCTCGGTCACGCTGACACGAGGCTCGCCGGCAGTCAGCGCGGAGAGGGCGTCGCGCGCCGCAGCCTCCGCCGGGTCCGACTTGCTCTTGCTCGTCGGCGCTGGCGCACGGGCGAGGGTGACGCACGCCTGGATTGACGACACACGCCGAGCGGGTCCGAGCGCCGAAGCAACTCGCGCGAGCCCCGCAGGACCACTGCTCTGCAGATCGATTTCGTCGACCGGGATGGCGTCGGCGGTCAGTGTTGCCTCGACACCGAGCTCGTCCGACACGACTCGCCCGAGCGCCTCTCTCGCGGAGTCCTCGAGCCGTGCTCCGAAGTGAATGACATGAAGCTCCAGCCTGTCTTCGGCGAGCGAGACCTCCGTCAAGAGCAGCGACCCCGCCGCCTTTCTCGGCCATGCGCTCCGAACACGTGCGGTCGCGAGCTCGAGTGCAGTCGCGACACGCTCGATCGACGGAGCCGGTGCCGGCGGCGGCTCGGGCACCGGAGTCGGAGGCGACACGAGCGTGCGCTCCAACGTCTCGAACTCGGCCGCGTCCGTGACGGCGAAGACTTCGATCCGCGGAGACACGCCGGTGTCGCCTGCGATCTTGCTGCGCAGCGTCTCCCGCGCTGCGTCCGCATCGCCCTGTCCACCGAGGAGAAAGATGACGAGCTCGATCTGGTGACGCTCGACCCGCACTCGCGACTGCAAGACGCGACCTGGGACAGCCGACACGGCGCCGTCGATCGCGCCGCGAGCGCGGATCTGCCAGGCGACCTCGTCGAGCCCTTGCCGCAACGGGCTGAACAACGCGGCCAGGAGGGCGACCGGCATGAGGATGCGGAGCCATGGGCCGCCGGGCGAGCGAAAGAGCCTGGCGAGAACGGTCGCCACGGCGATCGAGATCGTCGCCTTCTTCACGGTGTCCCGCTCACGTGTCTCCAGCTCGGCGAGCTCGACTTGGCCGAAGCCCGCGAGGGCGAACGCGAGCGTGCCGACGAGGACGATGGCGACGAAGTTGGTGAGAAACAGCAACCCTGCACCCTTGGCCACGTGAAACATCGACGTGCCGACACCAAACCCGCTCGCGCAGAGCGGAGGGACGAGCGATATCCCGATCGAGGTCCCTGCCGCGGTCGTGGCGACATCCGAGCTCGGCCGAAGCGCCGCGTACACGCCCGCGATCGCGCAGAACACGGCTGTACCCAGGTCGAGCGCCGTGGGCTTCGTCCGGGCGGCGAGCTCCGGGTTCAGCTCGTGGAAGGGCAGGAGCCGGGTGATGACCGCCGAGAGCGCGATCACCAATGCGACGCTCATTGCCACACGCCCCGCTCCCCGGACGACCAGGAGGGGCGACCCGATGGCGAGACCCATTCCCAGACCCACGATCGGCCCCATGAGAGGCGCGACCAACATGGCGCCGATCACCACCGCCGTGCTTCCGAGCGCCAGGCCGAGCGTCGCGATCCCGGTCGCGACGACGAGCTGAAGCCAATAGCCAGTCACCTCGCGAGGGCTTCGGTGGAGCATGTCCGCGATGACCGCCGATCGCGCTTCTGGCTCACACCCGAGCAGCGAGGCCAGCCGATCCTGGGCACGAAGGAGGGTCCTCGGGAGGCTCATCGGCTCAATCTTGCTTGCGTGAGGACTTGGCGCCAGTGATTGGACGGCGCGCCGTCGGCCTCACGTGCCAAGCTCCGACCAGGGCGGAGACGCCGCAAACGCCGCGTGGATGAGGCCGACATGCGAATACGCCTGAGGAAAATTCCCCCACATGGTGCTCGACATCGGATCGAGATCCTCTGCGAGCAGGCCGAGCGGAGAGTGGATGTCACGGACACGCTCCAGGATCGAGCGCGCCTCCTCGACCCGACCGAGCCGCGCGAGCGCTTCGACCTGCCAGAACGTGCACAACATGAAGGCGACCGACGGAACGCCGAGGCCGTCGTTCGTACGATATCGCCGTAGCCAGCCGTCGTGACCGAGGTCGACGCCGATCGCGTCGACCGTCGCGTGCAACCGCTGGTCTTCGAACGGCAGAAGTCGAAGCGTGATGGCCTGGAGCAACGCGGCGTCGACCTCGGTCCCGCCGTAGTCCGCGACGAGGCACCCACGCATCGGATCGATCGCCTTTGCGAGGATCTCACCGCGAATCCGCTGTGCGGCGTCGTCGAATACCGGTGCGTCGGTCGGACGGTGTCTACGCGCGATCCGTGCCATCCGATCGGCGGCCGCCCAGCACATGAGGGAGCTGAAGGTCTGTGGTCTCCACTCCGCACGAATCTCCCAGATGCCCGCGTCCGGCCGGCCGGCAACCTCGATGGCCTTTCTCGAGAGGCGGGTCACGAGATCGAGCACCGGTGGCGTCACCTGCTCCTGGAACCTGAGGTCGAGGAAGAGCGGCGTGAGCGCCAGGACCATCTCGCCGAATACGTCGTATTGCTTGTGCACGGCGGCGCCATTGCCGACCCGAACCGGCTTCTCCCCGAGGTAGCCCGGCCAATCTTCGAGGATGGACTCCTCCAGGTCGGCCTTGCCGTCGATCCGGTAGAGCGGCGCGAGATCGAGGTCGGGAGACGAAGCGGCGACGTTCAGGAGATAGTGCAGAAATTGCTCGCGCTCCTCGAAGTGGCCGAGCAACCGAAAGGCCCCGAGTGTGTAGTACGCATCGCGGAGCCAGCAATACCGATAGTCCCAGGTGCGGCCCGAGCCGGGGGACTCCGGCAACGAGGTCGTGAGCGCGGCCACGATCGCGCCGGTGTCCTCGAAGCAATGCAGCTTGAGCGCGAGGGCCGACCGGATCACCTCCTCCTGGTACCTGGCTGGGATGTCGCAATGTTTCACCCATTGGCGCCAGTACTGCGCGGTCTGCTTGAGAAAGCGATCGCAGAGCGGCGCCAGCGGCTCCTCCACGGGCGCGCCCCAGGCGAGCACGAAGTGCTTGCGTTCGGTCAGCGCGAACGGCTCGCCGTCCAGGTAGGCGAGGGGCGCGTCCGTGGTGAGGCGAAGCTCGGTGTCGAACCCTCGGAAGGAGACGTGGTGTGACCCGTGCTCGCGCCCTGCTCGAGTCTTCGACCAGCCGAGCACGGGATCGCAGGCGACGCGGATGCGCGGTGTGCCGGACAGCGGCTCGACCACCCGAACGAGCTTGGTCGGCCGGAAGCTTCGCTCGTACTGGATGAATCGCGGGGCGAAGTCGAGCACGCGAAAGGCGCCGTCGGCCGACTCGAAGCGCGTCTCGAGGACGTTCGTGTTGGACAGGTACGTCTGCACGCCGCGCGAGCCGTCCGCGGGCCCGATCCGGAAGCCGCCGCCCGCCCGATCGTCCAGCAGGCGGGCGAACACCGGGGGCGAGTCGAACCGCGGCATGCAACACCAGACGATGGCGCCGTCGCGACGGACGAGCGCCGAAATCTGACAGTTCCCGATGAGACCGAGCTCGGCGAGAGACATCCTTCTCGCTTAGCACTCATCAGTTGGATATCCAACTATCGCATGCTACGACCCTCGGATGCGCGCCGGCAGGTTCATCTTCGTCCTCGTCGCGGGCCTCGCGCTCCTGGCGATCGCCGGCTACTTCGGGCTCACGCAGACGACCCGAAGCTGGTTCGAGCGCGATCTCGAGCTGCGCTCCACCCTGGCGGTGGCCTCGGCGCGGCAGGGTCTGATGGCCAACTGGGGCGCAGCGTCGACCCGTCTCTCGGAGACGCTCACCGACATCACCCGCGACGAGCGAATCATGGCCGCCGCAGCATGCTCGTCGACAGGCGAGCTCCTGGCCTCGACCGACGCTTACCCGACCCAGTTCTCTTGCCGCTCGGTGCTGGAGCGCATGCAGGAGGAGTCGCCCGGCTCACCAACCTGGAGCATGACCCCCGAGCTTCCATCCGGTCCCATTCACCTGAGCGTGACGAGGCTCGATGGAGCCGGCGATTCACCGGGTGCCATCGTGCTCGTGCACGACCTGAGCTTCGTGAGCCGGCGCGAAGCAACGACGCGCAACCTGCTCACGCTGGCATTTTTCGTCATGGCGCTCGCGGCGTCGCTGTTCACGCTGCTCGCCGTGCGCTTCGCGTGGCGTGGCTGGACGAGCGACTTGCAGCGCGCGCTGACGGGCGCGGCGCCGCGAGAGTTCCAGCCGCTGGTGCGAGACGTACGCGAGCTCGCGAAGCGGCTTGCCATGGAGCACGAGCGAGAAGCATGGGGAGGTCTTTGGAGCCCGGACCGACTCCGGGCGACCCTGACCCAGCACCTGCAGGGCGAACGGGTCGTCATCCTCGCGAACCGTGAGCCGTACATCCACGAGAAGCGGCCCGATGGCGTCGCGGTGCTACACCCCGCGAGCGGGCTGGTCACGGCGCTCGAGCCGGTCATGCGCGCTTGCTCCGGGGTCTGGGTCGCACACGGCAGCGGCACGGCGGACCGCGAGACGGTGGACGAGCACGATCGGGTCCGGGTTCCTCCGGGGGAGGAGTCTTACTCGGTGCGACGGGTCTGGCTGAGTGAAGAGGAAGAGAATGGGTACTACTACGGCTTCGCCAACGAGGGCCTATGGCCGCTCTGCCATGTCGCCCATACCCGTCCGGTCTTTCGTTCGGAGGACTACGAGCACTACGTGCGTGTGAACCAGAAGTTCGCCGACGCGGTCTGTCAGGAAGTCGACTCCGACGATCCCATCGTGATGGTGCAGGACTACCATTTCGCTCTTGCCCCCAACATGATCCGGAGCCGCCTGCCGCGCGCCACCATCATCAGTTTCTGGCACATTCCGTGGCCGAACGCGGAGCGCATCGGGATTTGCCCTTGGCGGGAGGAGCTCCTGTCGGGCCTGCTCGGATCCAGCATCGTGGGGTTCCACACCCAGCAACACTGCAACAACTTCCTCGACTCGGTGGACGCGTTCATGGAGAGCCGGATCGATCGCGAGTCCAATGCCGTCGTGCAAGGCGCGCGACGAACGCTCGTGAGGCCCTATCCGATATCCATCGAATGGCCCGTACATTGGCTGGATGGCGCCCCCAGCGTGTCGGAAGCGAGAGCGGGGGTTCGCGCAGAGCTGGGCCTGGCGAAGGACGCGCTGCTCGGGGTGGGGATCGACCGCCTCGACTACACGAAGGGGATCGAAGAGCGGCTCTCGGCCGTCGACACGTTGTTGGCGCGGCACCCGGACCTTCGGGGCAAGTTCTCCTTCGTGCAGCTGGCGGCGCCGAGCCGGACGAAGATCCCGATGTACCGGGAGCTGAACGAGCGCGTGGAGGCGCTCGCCTCGGAGATCAACGCGAAGTGGAGCCAAGGGAGCTACCGGCCGATCATCCTCCTCCGCTCCCACCACGAGCCCGCGGCGGTGTTTCGTTACTACCGCGCGGCGGACCTCTGTTACGTCTCGAGCCTCCATGACGGGATGAACCTCGTCGCGAAGGAGTTCGTCGCCGCGCGCGACGACGAGCGCGGCGTGTTGGTCCTGAGCCAGTTCACGGGCGCGGCGCGAGATCTGACCGAAGCGCTCATCGTGAACCCCTACGATCTTCGGCAGGCCAGCGATGCGCTCGCCGCAGCCCTCGACATGCCCGTCGAGGAGCAGCGCGAGCGCATGAGGTCGATGCGACGCCTGGTCTCCGAGTTCAACGTCTATCGGTGGGCCGGGAAGATGCTCGCTGACGCGGCCGAGCTCCGGCGCAAAGAGCGGCTGGTCGGGCGCTTCAGCTCCTCGGCCGTGCTCAGCCGCCGAGGCATCGCTTGAAGGAGCTGCTCGCAGGCAAAAGCTCGAGCCTCCTCGCGGGACTGGCAGCTTCTCGCGTGCTCCTCGCGTTCGATTTCGATGGAACGCTGGCGCCCATCGTCGACCAGCCGGACGACGCCCGGATGCGAAGAACGACCGCCAAGCTCCTCGGCGCCATCTGTGAGCTGTACCCGTGTGCCGTCATTTCCGGCCGCGCGAAGGCTGATGTAGTCGGCAGGCTGCAGGGGGCGGCGGTCAAGTACGTCGTCGGAAACCACGGCTTGGAGCCGGGGCCGTGCCTCGAGGAATACGCCGAGGAAGCTCGTATCGCGCAGCGCCTGCTCGAGACCGCGCTCGCGGGGCAGCGGGGCGTCGAGATCGAGAGCAAGACGTATTCGCTGGCGATCCACTACCGGCGGGCCCCCCGCAAGGAGGCCGCGCGGAAGCTGATCTCGCGCGCGGTCGCGACGCTCCCGCGGTCGATGCGCGTCGTTCCCGGCAAGCTCGTGGTGAACGTGGTCCCCGATGGCGCGCCCAACAAGGGCGACGCGCTGATGCAGCTGCAGGAGATGGAAGGTGCGGACACGGCCATCTACGTGGGGGACGACGTGACGGACGAAGACGTCTTCAGGCTCGACCGCCCGGGGCGCCTTCTCACCATTCGCGTCGGGCAGTCTGCCCTCTCTTCGGCCGCCTACTACCTGCGCGACCAACGCGCGATGGACAGATTGCTCGCCGAGCTCGTTGCGTTGAGAAAGCGCCCGCCCAGCGGGCCCCAGATCGATTCCAGGTCGCCCGAGCGCGCCGCGGACGCGCTCGATTTTCTCCGGCGGCTGTGGGCCTTGAACCATTCCCTCGAGACATTGTCGGGCAACATGACGGCGCGCCTCGGTATCACCGCTCAGCAGCGGCTCGTCATTCGGCTCCTGGGCAAATACCCTGGTCTCCCTCCCGGTAGGCTCGCCGCCCTGCTCCATCTCGACCCGGGAACCATCTCGGCAACCTTCCGGCGCCTCGAGGCAAAAGGCCTCGTGTCACGTCGACCGGATCCGAAGGATGGTCGCAGAGCCGCGCTGCAGCTGACGTCCAAAGGCAGTCGGCTCGACCGCGCGGCGCCCGGGACGGTCGAAAATGCAGTCGAGCTCCTGCTGAAGGAGACCCCGCCCGAGGAGATCGCTGCCGCGCAACGCGTCCTCGAGCGGTTGACCGAGCGCGTTCGCAACGAGGTCGCCGACGAGTCACGGTCCCGCCGTTAGCGGGTTCCCTCGGAGGGCTACAGCGTTCCACGGCTACGTCGCTACATCGCACCTTCGCGGGCCGCATCCGCCAGAGCTCGGCTCAGGGCGACCGCGAGCGCGCGCTTGCGTGCCGGCGCGTAGACGCTTCCTTCCATGTCCGCGCGGCCGCTGCCCACGAATCGGCGGCCCTCCGAGTCGACCTCGACCTCGACGGAGAGCGACTGACGATCGAACGTCACACCGGCAGGCGCGAGCAGAAACCAAGCGAAGACGGCGAGGCCGTCGGTCGCCATCGCCGACGCCGCGTAGTCCTGGTGCTCGTCGAGGACGACGCTGACCCGAACCAGGGCAGACGCGCCCCCGGTCGAGCTCTTGCGGGCGGCATCTTGGAGGATCTTCACCGTCTGCGCGCGAACGGCGGCCTTCGTCTCGGCGTCCACCTCACCGGCCGAATCGGCCACCGCGACCTCGGTCACGTCGAGCTGCGCGGGGCCGCGCCGACTGCCGGCGAGCTCTTCCGGGAGCTCGGGCGTGGGGGTGCGGAACGCGCACCCAGCTGAGAAAACGGCGACCAAGGCCGGCAAGGAGCGGCGAGCGACGGACCGAAACATGTGGCCATCGTGCGGCACCCCCGACCCCCGAGCCACGCGCGAGCCCGTTTCCGACACTCGGTGTAGCCTCGTCCAGATGGCACGAGGTCGACAGCTCTCGTCGTCCGATGCTCGAGAGGGGCCGACGAAGGTCGTCGGGCGCTACGCCCTCTTCGATCGGATCGCGACGGGCGGTATGGCGACGGTGCACCTCGGGCGGCTGGTGGGCGCGGCGGGCTTCGCGCGGACGGTCGCCATCAAACGCTTGCGCGCGAACTACGCGAGGGATCCGAAGTTCGTGCGGATGTTCATCGACGAGGCGCGGCTCTCGAGCCGCATCCGGCACCCGAACGTGGCCGCGACGATCGACGTCGTGAGCGACGGCGACGAGCTGCTGCTCGTGCTCGAGTACGTCCACGGGGAGTCGCTGAGCCGGCTCCTGTCGCAAGACGAGTCCAGAGCTCCCATCGATCCACGCGTCGCGGTCGCCGTCGCGGTCGGCGCGCTGCACGGGCTGCACGCCGCGCACGAGGCCAGGAGCGAGAGGGGCGAGCCGCTCGAGATCATCCACCGCGACGTCTCTCCGCAGAACATTCTCCTCGGGGACGACGGCGTGCCGCGCGTCGTGGACTTCGGGATCGCCAAGGCCGCCGGGCGCATGCAGCGCACCGACTCGGGTCACGTGAAGGGCAAGCCCAAGTACATGGCCCCTGAGCAGCTGCAAGGCGACGACACGCCGATCGACAGGCGGGTCGACGTCTTCAGCATGGGCTCGGTCCTCTGGGAGATGCTCACGGGGCGCCCTCTCTTCGATCACCCCACCTTCATGGGCGCCATCGCACAGGTGCTCCGCAAGCCGATCGTGCCGCCACACGATCTCGCCGACGGCGTCGGCGAGGCGCTCTCCGCCGTCGTGATGCGCGCCCTCAGCCGAGACCTCGGTGAGCGCTACGCCACGGCGCTCGAGCTCGCGGTGGCGCTCGAAGAGGCCGCGGGCCGCGGCGTCGCGACGCAACACACGCTCTCCTCGTGGGTCCAGGATCGCGCAGCCCCGGTCCTCGCCGAGCGCCAGGCCATCATCCAGTCCATGGAGCGCGTCGCGCTGACCGCCGGAGGCCGTCCGAGCACGATCGAGCTCGGCTCACCGGAGGAAGACGATCCGCTCGCGCGGATGTCGGACGTGCTCGCGAACCTGAAGACGATCAAGCTGGCGCCGAGGAGCGCGCCCGCTCGACTCGACGACGCGGTCGACGACTCGCCGACGGTCGAGTCGACGCCGCCGACCCAGATGCTCCCGACGGAGCCCGCGCTCGAGCGCGCCCTGATCACCCCGCCCGAGCCCCGCTCCTATGACGCGAGTCCGATGCCTCGGCTCGAAGCGCCCGCGATCGCCGCGCCGCTGGCCCATCCCGCCAGGGGCGAGCCCGCGCAAAGCTTGCCGCAGCCGAGCGCGCGGTCACCGTGGTTGGTCGTGACGCTGATCTTCCTCGTCGCGGCCGCGGCGCTGCTCGTGGTTCTGGTGCTCACTGAGCTCGGTCGATAGACTCGCCGCCCCTTGATCGAGAAGCTCGAGCGAATCCGCGCGGCCGCTTCCCGCGTCTTCGAGAAGGCGCGCGGGTTTCCGCTGCCTTTGTTGCTGCTCGCCGCGCTCTGGTACTTCAAGTCCCAGGTCGAGCCGCACTACCCGCTCGAGAAGTGGCTGTTCTGGCACTACGGGCTGGCCTGGGCTTCGGCCCTCTTCTGGGCCGCGGGCTGCATCGCGACGGGGCACGTCATCGTCCGCCGCGTGCTGAAGACCACGCTCCCCTTGCTGGAGCACGTAGGCACGAGCTTCGCGACCGGCGCGTTCGCGTTTTTCGTCGCGATGAACGCCGTCGGCCACCTGCAGCTCTACAAACCGTGGATGTTCTTCGCGCTGCCGCTCGCCTTCCTGGCGATCGGCGCACGCGACGGCTGGCGGACGCTCCGCCGGCTGCGGCGGCACCTCGCGCACGCGCGCAAGGCTGCGGCCGCCAAGCCACGGCCGTTCTACTTCTGGCCCGCCATCGTGTTCGGCGTCCTCGGCGCCGCGATGGTCTACTTCTGCATCCTCACGCCGGACAACGTCCAGTTCGACTCGCGCTGGAAACACCTCGCGCTGGCCGAGGAGTTCGCGGCGCACGGCGGCCTGCGTCGGTTCGACGAAGGGTTCACCGTCGGTACCTACCCGCACCTGCCGAGCTTCTTCTACGGCTGGGCGTTCCTCTGCCCGAAGGCGAGCCTCTTCGACAAGGTCGAGATCGCCGCGCACATCGAGTTCGTCACCCTGCTCGGGACTCTCGTCTCCATCCCCGGGCTCGTGCGGCTCTTCGTGCCGGGCCAGCGCGCGCACCTCTCGTGGGTCGCGCGGTTTTTGTTCCCAGGCTTCTTCCTCTACGACTCGAACCTGTCCGCGGGCGCCGACCACATCGGCGCGTTTTTCGTCATCCCGGTCTTCACGCAGCTCATCCGCTCCTGGAAGGAGCTGTCACCGCGCCACCTCGTCATCCTGGCCATCCCGCTCTGCGGCGTGGGCCTCTCGAAGTACACCGCGACGACGCTCGTCTTGCCCGGCGTCGGCCTCGCGGTGTTCCTGCGGATGGTGTGGGCGCTCGGCTGCAAGCTGACCAAGCGCGGCTCTCCGGCCCTCGCCGCGAACTGGCTCGTGGGGCCGCTCGCGTCCTTCGTGGCCATCCTCCTGCTCACGCTGCCGCACTGGCTCAAGAACTGGGTGTGGTACGGCGACCCGGCCTACCCCACGCTGTACAAGGAGCTCTCGGTCCGCCCCTGGACCCAGGACGCAGCCGATCTGTTCGAATACGGCTACAAGGAGTACCAGTTCTGGCGTCCGCCGCGGACGTGGGAAGGCAAGAAGGAGACGCTGAAGGCGCTCTACAACTTCTCGTTCATCCCCAACGACTACCCGCGCTTCCACGGGAAGGTGCCGACCTTCGGCTCCTTGATGACGCTCCTGTTAGCGTCCCTCTTCTTCCTGCGTCGGACGCTGCGGATCTGGGGCTGCGTCGCGCTGATCCATTTCGCCATCCTCATCTGGTACTGGACGCACCACCAGGACCGGTATCTGCAGGCGATCCTCCCGTGGATGGCGGCGGTCACCGCGGCCATCATCGTGAAGCTCTGGCACGATCCGCCGCCGCAGATCCGCTTCGGCTGGGTGCTGCGGGGCTCCTGGCGGGCCGTGCTCGCCGCGCTCGTCTGCTTCCAGATCGTGTGGGGCGGCGACGTCTGGTTCTTGCCCAACCACGCGATGGCCGGCTCCGTCCAGAAGCGGGTCATCGACCTCATCGGGATGGGCTACAAGAAGAAATACGAGGAGCGCTTCAAGATCTTCGCGCCCTACACGGACGTGGCGAAGCTCCTCCCGAAGCGGTCGCGCGTGTTGCTCCACGACAACCACGTGCACGTCGGGATCGGCGCCGAGAGCGTGAGCGACTGGGGCGGGTGGCAGTTCGGCATCAGCTACGGCCGGCTCGGCAGCCCACGCGCAGTCTGGGAGAAATACAAAGAGCTCGGCGTCACCCACGTGCTCTGGGATCACACCGTGTCGAAGGGGTGGGACTCGATCGGCGGCGATCTCGTCTTCTTCGAGTTCGCGACCCGTCACACGCAGGGCATCAAGTCGGTCGGCCGCACACGGCTCGGGCTCATGCCGAAGGACCCGCCGGACGAGTCGGAGCGCTCGGCCAACGTGCTCATGGTCTCGTGCGACGCGCGCAACTACCCGCCCGGCCTGTACGAGGTCACCGACCTGGTCGCGCCGGTCTTCGGGCCGCGGCAGTTCAAGTGGCCGCAGCCCCGCCAGCAGGGCAGCTTCGACGACCTCGCCGACGACGCGTACTTCGCGGTCGTGGATCCGGGCTGCGCCGAGGGGAAGAGCTTCACCAAGAAGAGCGCTTTCGAGCTGGTCGCCAAGCGCAAGCGCATCTACGGCGGCCGCGGCACCCTCGACCTCTACATCCGCAAAGGAGACTCGAGCCCGGCCGAGCCTGCGCCAGCGGACAAGCCCGAGAAGAAGCCCGAACGGCCCGCCCCCGAGCGAGCCCCGGACGACGACTTCGATCCCGGCGAGGCGACGGACGAGCCGGGCTGACGCGCGGCTTGCGTGCCCAAAGCGGCACACATCACCCCGCGACGCTCGGAATGGCAGAGCTTTCTCGAGGGCATGATTCCTGCTCCGGACCGGGGGGGTTTGTGTGCCCGGAGGGAGAGCGCCCCGCGCCTAACCTCGAGACCGAACCTGATGGAAGAGCTCGGCCACCTCGGGCTCGAGACCGGGCAGCGACGGGTGCGCGGAGACGCGACCATCGACGCTCAGCCGCTGCTCGTCCGTCGCCGTGAGGACGACCATCCGCGGCTCGCTCGGGAAGAGGAGCCACACGACCTCGACACCGTGCTCGAGGTACCAAGCTGCCTTCTGGCGAAGCTCGACCTCATCCTCGAACTGCCCCTGGATCTCGACCGCCAGGATGGGCGGGACGCGACGGAGCTTCCCCCGGTGTTGGCCGACGTCGGACCGACGCCACACGGCGGCATGTAGTAGAGCTTCCCCCCGATGAACTCGAGCCTGCCCTCGGTGTGCGGCCACGTCGCGGGCTCGTCGACGACGAACCCATCCGGGACAGGGAGCTCGAGCGGAAACCTCACCGCGACCCGCGGGACCGGTACCATCTCCTCGTAGGCCGACGTCACGGTTCGAAGGATCGCACAGCGGCATCGAGCCCGCACGCCTCACCGGCCAACGACGACTTCGATCCGGGTAAACCGCTCGCCAAGCCTGGCTAACGCCGCGGCTCAAGACGGCACGTTGTCCGCAACGGGAAGCGCAACTCCACGCAATTTCGCGGGCATGGATCGTGCTTTGGGGGGGGATGCGTTTGCTCTGCCTTCGTCACATCACAATCGTGGTTCTTGGGACGACTCTCGGGTGCGCAGGTGACGACTCGGGGGTGGGCGGCGGAAGCACGACGTCCAGCGTCAGCCCCGCGACAGGGACCGCGACATCATCCTCCGGCGCAACGACGAGCAGCGGAGCCTCCACGGAGTGCAACCCCGAGCTCGGCTGCGCGGGCGACTTCTGCCTCGACGGCGCGTGCGTGAACGATTGCCCCGCCGACCGGCCAAGCTGCTCCTTCCACATCGACCAGGGGATCGGGAGCTGCTGCCTCCCGACGGAGGTCTGTTGCTCGGAGGCATTCTGGGGCGCCGGTTACTGTGAAGACGCGGCCATCGGCTGCCCCGAAGATTGCCCGCCCGACGGGTCTGCCCGTTTCTGCGTTCCGCCGGAGCACTGCGTGCAGGATCCCGAGACGCAGATCTGGGGATGCCAATGATGACAATTCGGTCTCTTTCTCTCATCGCCGCGCTCCTGGTTACAGCGTGTTCGGGCGCCGACTTGGGCGACGGCGGTGGAGGCAGCGGCGGAGGACAGCCGGCTACCACGACGTCGAGCGCGGGGGGCGAGGACGCGCAAGGCGGCGCCGGCGGGAGCGCCACACCAGGGACGATCGGCGCTGAGCTGCCCGAAATCACGCGGGTCCAGGTCTCCGTGAACATCAACGATGGGTTCGAAGGCGTGGCGACTGACGAAGATTGGGATCTGGATGTCGCGAGCGGTGCCATGCACCACGTCGCGGCGGACGGCACGGTGACCGATGCCCAGGCGTCCGCCTCCCAGGTTGAAGAGATCAGAACGCGAGTCGGGAGCACACCGTTCGAGACGCAGGACAACTGCTTGGAAAACGGGATCGACGGAGAACCGTACCCCCCGGTTGTCACGGTCTGGAGCGGCTCGAAGATCGGCATCTTCGGCGTGACCTCCGGCGGCTGCAGCGACCACAGCCACGCTGGCGACGTCATCGATTGCACCAGCTTTGGCAAGATTCTCGAAGCGTTCATAGCCGTCATTCCTGCCGAAGAGCTCGTGAGCTGCATGCCCTACTGGTGAGCGCGACGTTCCGGGCTCGAGCGACCGAGCGCGAGCTCCGGTATCGTTCGCTGTGCCAGATCAACGCTCCGGAAGCGGGCTCGAGAGTCGATCACAACAGGGAAGCCCAGACCCGGGGGAGCGCTCTCGTGCTTTCACCTGGCCCAGAGCGACGCGAGCGGCAGCGCAATCTCCGCAAACGGCTCCGCGCTGACGATGGCGTCATCGCGCCACGACCCCACGGTGAGGTAACCGGCGCTCTCGTGGCGCTGGACCTCGAGCGTGCGCGCGTCGGGATCCACGAGCCAGAGGTGGCCCACGCGCTCGCGGTGGTAGATCGCGCGCTTGTCCGTCAGATCGTAGGTCCGCGTCGCGGGTGAGAGGGCCTCGCAAATCCAGTCGGGCGCCTGCGTGAAGAACGCGACGTCCGGCAGCTCCGGCATGCGCTCTCGCCGCCAGCCGGCGAGGTCAGGTACGAGCACGTCGTCGCCGAGGTGGAGCTCGGGCTCGTCGAGCAAGATCCACCCGCCGGGTCCCCCGTCCCCTTCGTCGAAAGGCGGTCCGAGCCGCGCGCCGAGGCGGGAGGTCGCGCGCCCGTGCCGCGCCCTCGGACGCGGGAAGACGTGGAGGACGCCGAAGAGGATCTCGCCGAGGACGTGCGGAGGCAGCGCGTCGAGGTCGGCGAGCGTCGCCTTCTTCTCCGCAGCGTGGCCCATGGCGTCAGGATAGCAGCGACGCGGGCCGCGGCTCGGCAGACTTCTGGCTCAAGCGACCGAGCGCACATGCGCTGCCCTGCGTCTTCCTCAGTCCTCCACGCGGAGGGATCGGCGCGGAGCGCGCGCAGACGGCTGGCGACCTCGGCGTCCGTCAACCAGGCGACCTCCTCCGGACCGGGCGCCGAGAGGGCCTCGACCCGGTCCGGTGCCAGGGCACTCCTGTCCAGTATGGGACAGAAGCCATCTGCGAGCTCGCTTCCACCCGCGAGCGCAGTCGACCGAGCCAAACGGCCGAGCCCCCGTAGCGCCGGCGACTCACCCTTTTGGGGCGCCTCGAAGGACCCGCCGAGTCCTCTGAAACACTGCGCCATGACGCGGGTTTCGGTTCGTGGTACCCCCGGCCGGTCATGACGAAAAAGGCCCTCGTCACGGGCATCACAGGCCAAGACGGTTCTTACCTTGCCGAGCTTCTGCTGGAGAAGGGTTACGAAGTCCACGGCGTGGTCCGCCGCTCGAGCTCGTTCAACACCGAGCGCATCGACCACCTGTACGTCGACCCGCACGACCGCAACGCCCGGCTCTTCCTGCACTACGGCGATCTGAACGACGCATCGAGCCTGCAGACCATCGTCGCGGACGTCCAGCCGGACGAGGTCTACAACCTCGGCGCGCAGAGCCACGTGCGCGTCTCGTTCGATATCCCGGAGTACACGGGCGAGATCACGGCGCTCGGCACGACGCGCCTCCTGGAGGCCATCCGCAAGCTAGGCGTGAAGTGCCGCTTCTACCAGGCGAGCTCGAGCGAGCTCTACGGCAAGGTCGTCGAGACGCCGCAGAAGGAGACGACGCCCTTCCACCCGCGAAGCCCCTACGCCGCGGCGAAGGCCTACTCCTTCTACATGACCCAGAACTACCGCGAGGCGTACAACCTCTTCGCGACGAACGGCATCCTCTTCAATCACGAGTCCGAACGCCGCGGGGAAACCTTCGTCACCCGCAAGATCACGCGCGCCGTCGGCCGCATCAAACACGGCCTCCAGAAGGACCTCTTCCTCGGCAACCTCGACGCGAAGCGCGACTGGGGCCACGCCAAGGACTACGTCGAGGCGATGTGGCTGATGCTCCAGCACGACACGCCTGACGACTTCGTCATCGGCACCGGCAAGACGTACGCCGTGAAGGAGTTCGCGGAGAAGGCGTTCGCCCACGTCGGCCTCGACGCGAAGGACTTCATCAAGGTCGACCCGCGCTACTTCCGCCCGGCCGAGGTCGATCTGCTCCTCGCCGATCCGTCGAAGGCGAAGAAGGTCCTCGGCTGGGAGCCGAAGATCAGCTTCGACGATCTGGTGAGGCTGATGGTCGAGAGTGATCTGGAGCTTGCTGCGCGCGAGAAGCGCGCAAGAGGTTAGTGAGGGGACGGGACGGTAGAGAGCTCTCTTCGAGCATCTCTCCGCACTTCCCTCCCCCCAGCCCCCCTCCACGAATGGAGGGGGGAGGAGACGATTTCTGTGATGGACAAGACTGCTGCAAGCACGAACGGTGGCGCCAAGACCATCGAGGACGCCCGCGAGGCGAAGTTCCGGTCCGAGTTCGCGGCGCGCGAGAAGGCGCGCCTCGACCGGCGCGTGGCTCGCTACGACGAGCTCGCCGAGATCCGCGAGCGCAAGGCGGGCCTCCGCCACTACTACCTCGAGCAGCTGAAGCGCCTGGTCGGCAGCTTCATCATGCCGGGCTCGCGCGTGCTCGAGATCGGCTGCGGCTTCGGTGACCTCATCGCCGCGCTCCCCGGCTCGCGCAAGGTCGGCGTCGACATCTCGGCGCGCATGATCGACAAGGCCCGCGCGAAGCACCCCGAGGTGGAGCTCTCCGTGGCCGACGTCGAGCACGACGATTTGCCCGAGGGGCCCTTCGACGTGATCGTCCTCTCGGACGTCGTCGGCCACCTCGACGACATCCAGCTCGCGATGGAGCGCGTGGTCCCCCTGCTGGCGCCGGGCGGCCGCGTCGTCGTCACGTATTACAACTTCGTCTGGGAGCCGGTCCTTCGAACGGCGGAGCGCCTCGGCATGAAGGAGCCCTGGCCCGACCAGAACTGGCTCTCGATGGACGACCTCGCGAACATCCTCTCGCTCGCCGACCTCGAGGTCGTGCGCCGCGGGACGGACGTGCTCGTCCCGGTCGGCGTCCCGCTCGTGTCGGACGTGGCGAACCTGGTCGGCGCGAAGGTGCCCGGGCTCAACCAGACGGCGCTCGTGCAGTACTTCATCGCGCGCCACGTGCCCGCGCAGATCCCGGCGAAGCTCCCCACCGTCAGCGTCATCTGCCCCTGCCGCAACGAGAAGGGAAACATCCGCGAGGCCGTCGCTCGCACGCCCGTCATGGGCGCGGCGACGGAGCTCATCTTCGTCGACGGCAACTCGAGCGACGGCACCGTCGAGGAGATCGAGGCCGTCATGCGCGAGCACGAGGCCATGCGCGCGGCGAACCCGAACGCGCCCCAGCTCGAGCTCAAGCTCATCCTCCAGGGCGACGGCAAAGGCAAAGGGGACGCCGTCCGCAAGGGCTTCGCCGCGGCGAAATACGACGTGCTCATGATCCTCGACAGCGATCTCACCGTCCCCCCGGAAGACCTGCCGAAGTTCTACCGCGCGCTCGTGGCCGGCAAGGGCGAGTTCATCAACGGCGTCCGGCTCGTCTACCCGATGGAAGGCGAGGCCATGCGGTTCTTGAACCTGCTCGGGAACAAGTTCTTCAGCCTGGCGCTCTCGTGGCTGCTCGAGCAACCCATCAAGGACTCGCTCTGCGGAACCAAGGTCCTCTACAAAGAGGCCTACGACCGCATCGCCGCCAATCGCGACTTCTTCGGGGACTTCGATCCGTTCGGGGACTTCGATCTGCTCTTCGGCGCCGCGCGCCTGAACATGAAGATCGCCGACCTACCCGTTCGCTACCGCGCGCGCGTCTACGGCGACACCAAGATCTCGCGGTTCGCTCACGGCTGGCTGCTCCTCAAGATGACGGCGTTCGGATTCCGGAAGCTCCGACTGGGCGTCTGACGGGGCGCCGGACAGGGGGGCGCCCGACTGGCGGGCGCCCGAGACGACGCGGTTTCTTCCGCCGGCTTTCGCGCGGTACATGGCCGCGTCGGCGCGCGCGACGAGCGCGTCCATCTGCTCGGCCTTGAGCAGGCTCGCGACGCCGATGGAGGCGGTGACCGCCAAGGTCGACCCCGACGACGTCGTGATGCGAGCCGCCTCGATCGCCGCGCGGACGCGCTCGCAGGCGCGCAAGGCTCCGTCGTGATCGGTGTCGGGTAGGGCGATGACGATCTCCTCGCCGCCCCACCGAGCGACGATGTCCGCCTCGCGCAATGACTCGCGAACGACGAGCGCGACCTTCACGAGCACCGCGTCGCCGGCGTCGTGGCCATGGCGGTCGTTCACCGACTTGAAATGGTCGATGTCGAGGAGCGCCAGGCTGAGCGGATGCTCGTAGCGATGGGCACGCGGGCCTTCGTGCTCCATCCATTGGTTGAACGCGCGTCGATTCAGGAGCCCCGTGAGCGGGTCGGTCGACGCGAGCCGCCGCGTCTCCTCGACGAGCGAGGTGACGCGGAGCGGCCCGCCGAGCTCGCGCGCCAGGATGGCCAAGATGCTGGAGGACTCCATTTCGCCCTTGCGTGACGGGGACAGCGCGATTCGCCCGATCGGGGTCTGCCCGAGCGAGATCGTCTGCACGATCGGATCCGCCTTCGGCAGGTCGTCGGAGGTGTCCTCGTCCTCCAGTCGAAACGCTCGCTGCGCTGCCCCGACGCCGAGGATACGCCGCGCGCTGTCCTCGGCGGCGTCGGCCGATTCCGGGTGCTGGTGGATGGCGAAGAAGGAGAGATCCGGGGCGTACATGGCGAGCCACCGGTAGGAGTGGACCTGCGACACGAACTGGGTCAGCCGATCGAAGAGCCTCTCCGGCGTATCGCAGGCGGCGAGCGCGCGGACCTCCGCGGCGATGACCGACTCGAAGAGGGTGACGTCCAGATGGCGCGCGATGCGCTCGCGCACGTCCATCATGCCGCCGGAGAGCTGCATGAAAAAATCGTCGCGCTTCGGGGCGACCTCCAGCTCGTGCTCGAGCACGCGAAGCAGCTCGCCGATCCGACCTTTGCTCACGAGCGTCGCCGCCCCGGCGCGTCGGGCCCAGAATCGATTGCGACGGTCGGACTCGTTTCCACGGAGGAGCACGGGCACCATCGCGGTGGCGGGCTCGCTCCGGAGGAACCGGCAAATCTGCACGCCCGAAGCGCCCGGCGTCCACAGGTCCGCGATGACGGCGTCCGGCGGATCCGCCAGCGCGAGCCCCGCGCCCGAGATGCCGTCCTCGGCGAGGGTCACGGCATAGCCGAGTCCTTCCAGCCTCTTCGAGAGGTTGGCGCGACTGGTCGGGTCGGGATCTATGAGGATGAGCCGGTGCATGGATCTGACCCCTCGGGCCATACGCATCAGCTGCGGCGCAAGAGCAGCTCGGCTTAACGGCGCCGCGATCGATAGAGCCCAAGACCCTCCTGTTAAGGATCCCGGGGGCGTGCCGCTCAACTCCGAGACCATGCAATCGTCTCGTTCGCCGCGCCTCGATCGCCGGCCATCGGCCCTCGCGTCGTCGAACCGCGCCGCATTGGGCCAGGTCATGCGGCAAGCAGCCGAGAGGCTCTTCGCCTCCATGAACCTGAGCGCGACCTACGCAGGCTCGTTCAGCATGAACGATATGGTCTGGCGCGACCCCGTCGCGATCCTGCCATTTACAGGGGCGGACGTCGCCGGCTCGCTGATCCTGACCGCGCCCGTCGAGCTGATAAGCGCCCTCTCCCCGTCGGGAGAGCAAGACCTGGACGCGTTGATCGACTGGTCCCGGGAGCTCGCGAACCTGCTCGTGGGGTCGCTGAAGAACACGCTGCTGAGCCAGGGGATCCGTATCGAGCTGGGCATCCCGACCTCGGTCATCGGTGAGGCTGTCCGCGTCGGCGCCCCTCGGGAGAGCGCGCTCGGGCTGCTGTTCGAGCACCGGGGCCAGCTGCTCACCCATTCTCTCCACCTGGCGCTCGACGTCTATGTGTCGGAAGACGTGAAGATCTCGTGTCCGGGCGAGAGCCCACCCGAGCTCGATTGCATGATGTTCTGAGAAGCGGACGGAGGAATGGCAATGACGAAGATCATCGTGGTCGACGACTCGCGCACGGCCCGAACCCAGGTGATTCATGCGCTCGCGAACGCCGGGTTCGAGATCGTCGAGGCAATCGACGGCAAAGACGGTCTCGCGAAGATCGCTGCCCACAACGACGCCAAGCTCGTCCTCTGCGACATCAACATGCCCAACCTGAACGGGCTGGAGATGATGGACGCGCTGCCCGCGGACACGCGGAGCTCGATGAGCTTCCTCATGCTGACGACCGAGGCCGAGCCGCGCCTGGTGCAGAGAGCGAAGGAGCTCGGCGCGAAGGGCTGGTTCGTGAAGCCGTTCAAGCCCGAGCTGCTGCTGGCCGCGGTGAGGAAGCTGGCCGGCTGAGCCTTCAGGCGCGAGCGCGGGGGCGGCGAACGACGACGACGACGCCGGCGACGATGATCGCGCAGGCGAAGAGCCTGCCCGACGAGAGCGGCTCTCCCGCGAGGACGGCCCCGAGGACGAGCGCGACGACGGGGTTCACGTACGCGTAGCTCGAAGCCAGCGCCGGGCGCGTGTGCTCGAGCAAGTGGCGATAAGCCGTGAAGCCCAGGAGCGAACCGAAGACGACGAGGTAGCCGACGGCCGAGAGGACGCGCGCGTCGACCTCGTGAGGCAGGCGCTCGCCGGTCACGAGCGCGACGCCGAGCATGGTGAGGCCGCCTGCGAGCATCTGGATGCCGGAGCCCATCAGGCCTCTCGGCATCGGGGCGCGCCTCGAGATCACCGAGCCGAGGGCCCACCCGATGGGAGCGCCGATGAGGGCGAGGCCGCGGACGCCGCCCAGGTTCAAGCTGCCGCCGGTGTGGAGCACGGCGACGCCGAGAAACGCGAGCACGAGACCAAAGGCTTCGCGCCGCGTCGGCCGGTCTCCGACGAACGCGCCCATCAGGGCCATCCACATCGGCATCGTCGCGACCACGGTCGCCGCGACGCCCGAGTCGATCGACGTCTTCTGGGCGACGCCGACGAGCCCATTGCCGAGCGAGAGCATGAGGCTACCGCTCACCGCAGCGCCTACCCATTGCCGTGCGTCGGGCCAGGGTGCACCGCGAAGGCGCTCGAAGGCGACGAGGAGACCTCCTGCGAGGAGGAACCGCGCCGCGCCGAGCCAGAACGGGGAGAAGGTCTCGAGCGCGACCCGCATGCCGAGGTACGTCGAGCCCCAGATCACGTAGACCGCGAGCAGGGCGAGGAGGACCGACAAGGATGGGAGCTTGGCGGCCGCGGGCGCCTCGGAAGGCTGATCGACGAGCGGGACGGTCATGCGACTTCCCCCCTCACGGAGTGAGGGGGGCCGGGGGGGTGAAAGGGCGGCACGAGCCTCATCGATCAGATGGGGTGCCACTCACTCACCCTGCTTAGCGCAGCGTGCCGGCCTCTGCCCGTCGTTTCCTCGAATCGGAGCGATCAGATCGATCGGTATGGGAGGAGCACACCGGTCGATCGCCGGCGCTCACCCTCGCGCGCGCCTCGCTCAGCCGGTCGTGGCGAGCTCGATCACGGGCACGGGCGCCGTCGAGACGAGGCGAGTCCCCGAGGTGGGCGGCGTGGTGCGCTTGGCCATCGCCTCGGCGATCTGCACGCTGGGCCCGTACCGCTCCGGGTCGAGGAGGATCTGCGCGCCGATCCGGTTCTTCGCGTCGACGACGAGCGGCGCGAGCAGGTTCGCGCGCAGGCTCCCGTCGTCGGGCTCGATGGCGAGGACGACGAGGACGAGCAGGTCGTCGGGCTCGACGCCCGCCAGCCCGGCGAGGTGATCACCGGCCGCGTCCGGGTACGCGGGCTGGAGGAATCGCGCGTCGATGACCGGCAGCGCGATGCCCGGGGTCATCAGCGACTGCAAGTACGCGATGGGCCCGCGCTCTCGCTCGAGGAGAGCGAAGGTCGTCTCCGTGCTGAAGCCAATGAGCCCGCGCGGGAACTTGATTTGCGCAGATTCATCGAGCGTGATGGTACCGAAACGCGTTTTTTCGAGGCGGATCATCGTGATTCCTCCAGTAAAGATCGCTCTTCCACATTCGATGCCGGCAGGGAGCTCCTTCGTGTCCTCGCTGCAGCCGCGTTCGCCGAGACGACGGCATCGTGGACCTCTCCGCGAGCTATCCAGACGTCTTTCGGCGCGGTGACCGCGAGCTTCACTCCGCCGCGCCCGACGGCGACGACGGTAATCTCGATTCCACCGCTCAACACGAGCCGCTCTCCGACTCTTCGTTGTACGACGAGCATTCTTGCCCTCCGTGGCAACGAGGAGCTTTGCGATTAGCGTGCCAGGACCTTGTCGGCCGGCATGAGGCTGAGGATCTTCCGCGTGATCTCCAGGCTGCGCTCGTAAGCGCCCTGCGCCGAGCTCAGATCGCTGTACGCCTGCACCACGTCCACCTCTTGGACGCCCGCGCGAGCGCTCTCCACGGCGCCGTGGCCTAGCCTCGCGGCGCTCGCGGCCATCCGAACGCTGTCGATGGCGAGCCCCGATTCACCGCGAACGCCTGTGATCTGCGCGATCCCTTCGTCGAGCGTGGAGGCCATGGCCTGGACGCCGGCGATGTCGTTGTTCTGGAGCGCCGTGGCGAAGCTCGCGAGATCTTGGAACAAGTCGCGCCCGCCCGCGCCCGTGAACGCGCGCGCGCCGCTGGCGTTCGCGCGGATCCGCTGGCCTTCCGCGATCTCGACCTCGAGCGCGTCGTCGTTGCCGTTGAAGACGCCGTTCGTGGAGAACGGCGGAGCGTCGGTCTTGGAGCCGCCGAACACGTAACCCGACGCCGTGCGGCTGTTTCCGATGCCGACGAGCGCTTGACGCAGCTGCGTCACTTCCTTGGCGGCGAGGTCTCGCTGCTCCGGCGCGACGGTGCCGTCCGCCATTTGCACCGCGAGCTCGCGCGCGCGAGACATGATGTCGGCGGCCGAGGCCAGCGCGGACTCGGCGAACGCGACCGCGTCTTGTGCCTTCTCGAGCGCGCTGCGACGCGCCTCGTAGGTCGCCGCTGCGCCTTCGTACCTTGCGATCTGCGCGAACGCGCCTGGGTCGTCCCCGGGGGCCGACACCCGCTCGCCGGTCGAAGCTCGCCGCGTCGCCATGTGGAGACGAAGCGCGCTCTCCGCGTTTGCGTCGCTCAACCCGGACATCCTGATCGACTCGGTGATGCGCATGATCAAACCTCCCGAATGAGGCCTTCGAGCAGCTCGTCGGCAACCTTGAGCACCCGCATGGTGGCCTCGAAAGCACGCTGGTAGCGGGAGAGGTCGACCATCTCTTCTTCGATCGACACGCCGCTCGCCTGTTCGCGCATGGTCTCGGCCATCGAGAGGGTCCCCTCCCGGAGGCCGATTGCGCTCTCCGCCGACACCTGCGCGTTGCCCAGCCCGCCAGCGAACGAGCCGAAGCGCTCCGCCGGCGTCCCTCCGGCGCCGAGCGTCTGGGATGCGATGTCGGCGAAGGCCAGCGCGATGTCATTGCCCGCGGGGACGCTGCTTGCGCTCCCCGAGGCAGCGACCTTGTCGGGCTGGCCGGCCACGCCGGGGTCGACCACCAGCGCGCTCGCGGCTCCCGCCACACCGGCGGGCGGCGCGAAGAGCGGGCGCCCCGAGACGCCGTCGAGCCCGAAGCCCGAGGCGTGGACGGTGTTGGCCTTCTCGGCGAAATCGTAGGCGAGCTGGTCGAGCGACGCCTGGAGGGCGACGAGATCGGTGTCGCGCGCCTCGCGAATGCCGCCGAGCTTGCCCGAGTCGACCCGCTGCGTGATGTCGATCTTCGCGCCGCCAGGCTTCTGGACCTCGAACTTCAGCGTGTTGGAAGCGCCCATCGAGACGGCGACCTGGTTGACCTGGTCTCCCTGGACGAGCGTCGTGCCGCCCGCCATGAGCGCCACCATCCCATTGGGCTCCTCGAACGCGGTCGCGCCGATGGCGTCGCCCACCTGCTTCACGAGGAGGTCGCGTTTGTCGCGCAGATCGGCCGCGGGCTGGCCCAAGGCTTGGGCTTCGGCGATCTTCTTGTTCAGGTCTCCGATGGCCGTGAGGTTCTTGTTGAGCTCACCGGCAACCTCACCCGCCTGCCCCGCGAGGTCCGAGCGACGCTGCGAGAGCGCGTTGCCCGCGGCGCGGAACGACAGCGCGACCTGCTCGGCCTTCGCGAGGAAGGCGCTGCGGGCTGTCGGATCCGAGGCGTTCGTGGCGAGCTCGGTGGCGGCCGAGAAGAGCGCGTTCATCGAGTCGCCGACGCCGCCTTCGGGTGGCGTCAGCCAGCCCTCCAAGCCGGACAGCCCGCCTGCCCGCGACTTCGCGGCTGCGAGCATGCCCGTCTCTCCCATGATGCGCATCTCGGCGAATTTGTCGTAGTGGCGACGAATCCCTGAGAAATCGATACCGCCGACCGCACCAGGCGTGAGCGCGCGAGCCTCCAGTACGGCCGAGCGCCGCACGTAGCCGGGCGTGTTCGCGTTCGTGACGTTCTGACCCGCGATGTCGAGCGCCCCGGACTGCGCGAGCATCCCGTCGCGAGCGAGGAACATGAGGGCGGAGAGGGAGCTCACGGCATCACCCCTTCACCGAGATCTTGAGGCCTCGCCGCGCGGCGGCCTCGTTCGGGCGCGGACCGTGTGACGCGGGGCTGGAAGCGTTCAGCTCGCGCGCGTAGCTACCCATGACGTCGCGCAAGCAGTCGCGCGCGTGTGCGAGCAAGAGGCAGTTGTCGCGGAGCTTGCGGGTCGAGGCGCGGAGCCGTGGCTCCAGATCTGCCCGGCCGCGAACCATGGGACCGAGTCGGTCCATGAGGATGGCCTTCTCTTCGGCCAGTCGCAGCGTGGTCTCCGAATCGAGCGCGACGATGGCCGCCCGCTCGTGTGTAAGCAGGACATCCAACTCGTCGAGCGTCGTTTCGGGTGTCACGTCATGCCTCCTCCATCAAGCGGCGTGCCACCTCCGGCGCGTCGATCTTCCAGGACTCGGAGCCATACGTCCCCTTCAGCTCGTCGAGCCTCGCCGTATCGGCGGGCGCGGCGCGTGCCAGCTCGGCGGCGCGACCAGACACGCTCACGGAGTACGCGCCGCTCTGCAGCTTGGCGGGGCGCTCGTTCTCGACGTGACGCGTTTTCTGGCTCTGGCCGCCACGCGACACCCCGAGCTCGGCTCCGGAGGTACGCGGCGGTTGGCCACCATCGACGATCTTCATAGGGGACTACCTCACGACTGGGTCGTGCTCGACTGGACCGCTTGGCGGAACGCCTCGCGCACCGGGGCCAAGACACGACGGACGTCTTCGATCCGGTTCGCGTCGCGGTAGAGGTTCGCCTCCACGAGCCGGCTCATGCAAAAGACGTAAATGGATTCGAGGTTCTCGCAGAGCTCGGGCGCCCCACGGCGGTCGAGCGTCGCCGCCAGCTCGGTGAGGATGGCGTGTGATCGCTCGATCCTCTCGCCCGCGCGAGCGCGGTCGTCGGCGACAATCGCGGCCTTTGCCTCGTCGAGAAACTTGAAGACCCCGTCGAACAGCATCAGGAGGATGGCGCCGGGGGACGACGTCTGGACCTGGACCGCTTTGTAGCGGCTGGCTGCGCGGGCGATGCTCATGCTCACGTGGTTCCTCCGCTCGCGGCCATGTTCGATACGGCCGTACCTTGCGTCTTGTATTTGCTCACGATCACCTCGAGCTGGGCGAAGCGCTCGCGAAGCTGGTTTTCGTACATGGCCATCCGGCGGTCACCTGCCGCGATGTCATCCTCGAGGCGCGTCGAGAGCTTCCCGAGCACGTCGAGCCGCGACTTGAGGGTGGAGCCCTCGTTCTGGGCCAGCTGGTCGATGGCCGTCATGAAGGACTTCATCGCGCCGGTAGCGCCGATCGCCGAGTCCTCCACGAAGAGCTTGGCGACCGACGTCGGGTCCGCGGTGAGGGCCGCGCCGAGCTTGGTCTCGTCGAGCTTGAGCTTGCCGTCACGGTCGGTCGTGAGGCCGATGCTCCCGAGGGTCGTGTACTTGCCGCTCGTTCCGGTGACCGGCGTCGAAATGATCCGCGCGAGGCGGTCGAGCGAGGTTCGGATCGCCGAGTCGCCGGACAGCTCCTTCACCGAGGCCTTCGACGTCCCATAGCCGGCCATCGAGTGCCCTGCGTTGATCACGTCGTTGTACGCAGTAACGAACGCTTGAACCTTCTTCTTAAGCCCTTCCGGGTCGGACTCGACCGTGATGTTCGAGGAGATACCCTCCTTCGTGAGGGCGAGGGTGATACCCGGGATGACACCGGAGACCTGGTTGGTCGACCGCGTCATGGGGATCCCGTCCACCGTGAACTCGGCGTCTTGCGCCGGCTGGAGCGTGTTCGCCGGGTTGAGGAGCCCGAGCGAGAAGCCCGTCTCGGTCATGTTCACGGTGTTGGCAGCGCCCGAGTCGAGGCCGCGCACCTGGAGCCGGTACTGCGAGCCGTCGAAAATGACGCTCGCACCGACACGGGCACCGCTCGACCCGATCTTCGTCGCGATGTCGGTCAGCGAGTCGGTCGAGTCGATCGTGAGCGTGACAGTCGAGCCGGAGCCGACCTGGAGGGAGAGGCTGCCGGACATCCCGAGCGCAGCCGTGCTGGAGGCCTGCGTGTCGGAGTAGGTCCGCTGCTCCTTCGCGAGCTTCGTGACCGACAACGCGTAAGCGCCGGGCGCGGCCGAACCGGAGACGGTGGCCACGACCGACGCGTCCGAAGAGCCCGCCTTGTAGGAGGCGAAGCCGACCGAGGTCGAGAGCGCCTGGGCGGCCGACTTGATGCTGGCCATCTTGCTCGACAAGCTCGAGATGGCGTCCTTCGCGGCCGAGAGCTCCTTCTGCCTGGTCTCGAGCTGCGTGATCGGGATCCGCTCCGCTTGCAGGAGCGAGCTGATGATCGCGTTGGTGTCGAGACCGGAGGCGAGGCCGCCGAAGGTGAGGAGAGCCATGGGACGATACCGGGTTCGAGTGAGACCCCCGCGCGGGGCCGTGACGCGCGCCAGGAGCGGCGCGCGTCACGGGCTCGCCCTTACCTGAGGAGGCTGAGGGCGAGCTGCGGAGACTGGTTGGCTTGCGAGAGGATCGAGACCGACGCCTGCTGCAGCACCTGCGTGCGAGCGAGCGCGGCAGACTCTTCGGCGACGTCGACGTCACGGATGCGGCTGTTTGCGGCCGACATGTTCGTGCGCATCGACTGGAGGTTCGAGACCGTGTTGCCGAGTCGGTTCATCGCGGCGCCGAAGTCGGCGCGGCGCGTGGAAACGGCACCGATGGCCGTGTCGAGAGCGGTGATGGAGTTCTGCGCGTTGGTCGCCGTCGCGCCGTCGACGGTCGAAGCGTTGATGCCGAGGGCCGTCAGATCGACACCGCCAAACGTGACGCTGATCTGGTCGGCCGAGGTGTTGTTGATGCCGACCTGGAACACGATCGCCGTGCTGGCGCCCGAGAGCAGGTCTTTGCCGTTGAACTTGGTGGAGTCCGCGATGCGCGTGATCTCGTCACGGAGCGCGAGGAACTCGGTGTTGAGGAAGCCGCGGTCGGTGGACGTCAGGTCGCCGTTGGCGCCCTGAACCGCGATCTCGCGCATGCGGCCGAGCATGTTGCCGACCTGGCCGAGCGCGCCCTCTGCCGTCTGCGCCATGCTGATCGCGTTGTTCGAGTTGCGCTCGGCAACGCTCAAGCTCCGGGTCTGGGCCTTCAAGCTCTCGCTGATGCCCAAACCTGCGGCGTCGTCCGCCGCGGTGTTGATACGCATACCGCTGGAGAGGCGCTGGAAGCTCGTGTTGAGCGACTGAGACGCGTTCGACAAGCTCCGTTGCGACTCGAGCGATGCGACGTTGGTGTTGATGTATAGGGGCATGACCGATCTCCTTCTTGGAGTTTCGAGGTGGCGTCCTGCCACCCGGTGGCGCGACCCTCTCTTTCGGGGTAGCCACGGATCTGAGGACGGTCCTGTCCCGACGACCTTAAGGGTCGTTCACGCAGCGAAAGCCGATCGTCTCGGAGGGCGCACCTTGCGGTACGCGGAGCGAGTCGGGCTCCGAACCGGCGATCTTGTTCGTGGCGAAGTTGCTCCCGAGCGCGACGCTCGAATCACCTTCCGCGTCGCTGACCCATTCGGAGACGTTGCCCTCCATGTCGAGCACGATCGACGGACCGGCCTTGAACGAGCCGACCGGCGACGTCCCGTCGAACCCGTCGTCGCCATCGAGCGGAGGCAACGCGAACTGCCCGTGCTCGTACCACCACGCAGCGCACTCCCACCGACACACGTTCGCGGTCGGACGCTCCGCCGTCCCGACCTTCTGTCGCGCGGCCGCGTAGGCGGCCTTCCACTCGCGCGCGGTCGGCAGGCGGGCGTGGCGCCACGCGCAGAAGTTGCTCGCCGCTGCCTGCGTCAAGCAGTTCGCCGGGTGATCGCCGCGATCGGCGGGCCCGTTGCAGAACGCGCTGCGGGCCTTGCGGATGTCGGGCCGCTTCGCCGGCGCGGCCTCGCCACCGAGAGGAGCGCATGCGCCGTCTTCCTCACATTTCCCGTAGGCGCTCGCCGACACCTCGACGCGGTCGAAGCAGACCTCGATGTCGCCGATGTGCACCGAGCCGCGAGGACAGCCGTGTGGCTCCGCGGCGGCCTCGGGAGCGCTCGCCGACGGCGCGCCGTGTGCGGCGAGCGCCGAAGCCGACGCTCCGGCCTCCACGGTGACCTTGTGCGGGCGAAGACCGATGGCGAGCCCGCTCGAGAGCCCGAGGGCGATGCCGGCGGCGATCAAGATGGAGGGCATCAGCGAGACGAGGGAGAGCTTCGCGGGGGGCTTGTGATCGACCGCGACCGCTTGCGGGAGGGGCGTATCGGCGTGCGGGCGGGCCTCGGCCAGAGGAGCGGGCTCGGGCGGGAGGTTGAAGACGGCGATGGGCGAGAGCTCGCTCGCCGGCATCGGCGGCGCGGAGGGCGAGAGGGCCCACGGGTCGTCCTGCGCGTGCGTCGCGTCGTTGCCATCCGCCTCGGCGACGTCTTGATCGTGCGGCTCCGCCCAAGGATCGCTCGCCGCCGGAGGGCTCGAAGGAGACGCCACCGTCGCTGGGAGCGCCGAGACGCTCTCTTCACGGGTGTGCTCGACCAGAAGCCCCTCGCGCGCGAGGTCGTCGTCGCTCGGCGCCTGCTCCTCGAAGCCTTCCTCTTCGACTGGCTCGTCGGGCGCAGGCGCGGGCTCCGACGGCTCGAAGCTGGCCGGTTCGTCTTGCAGCACGAGCTCGAGGTGGGGTTTGTCGTCGTGATCCCCGGGCTCGGAGGGCGGCGCCAGCTCGCGCATCGAGGGGACGGGCAGGAGATCGGACGCCTCGACCTCGACCGTCGGCTCGCGACCCGAGATGGGCGGCTCGGGCGCGCTCTTTCGCTCGGCGAGCTCGTCGTCGATCGTGACCTCCGGTGCGTTCGACGGCCACGGCTCCGGCGACCACACGTCGCGTAGGAATGCCTGCACGGCCGCGCCCCCGTCGGGGTACCGATCATCGATCTCGCGGCAGACACATTTGGCGAACCACTCGTCGAAGCCCTCGGGCAGCTTGACCGCGTTCGGCGTCGAGTCCGCGCGCTGCGAGGCGGGCGGCAGCTCGTCGAAGCAGACCTCACGCAGGAGCACCGGCACGGCGACGTCCTGCGACGCGGACGCCCAATAGTACGATCCTGTCAGCAAGTAATAGGTGAGCAGCCCGAGCGCCCAGACGTCCGTCTGGGGTCCAATGCGGCCGTGAGGGTCGGTCTGCTCGGGCGCCATGAAGAGTGGAGAGCCGACGGGCTGCGTCCCCTCCGCCGCACTGCCTTCGCTGAGCAGCTTGGCCACGCCGAAGTCGAGGACCTTGGCCGTGAATCGGTCGGTCGCGCGGCGCGGGAGCGCCAAGAAGACGTTCTCCGGCTTCAGATCGCGGTGAACGATCCCTTGGAGGTGGGCTCGTTCGAGGGCATGTCCGACATGCGTCAAGATGAGACGGACGTCCTCGAACGGGACAGGTCCACCGGTCTCGACGAGCTCGCACAGGTCCTGGCCGTCGAGCAGCTCCATCACGATGTAGGGAGCGTTCGTCAACGCGTCGACGCCCGCCGTCACGACGTCGACGACGTGATCGCTGTCGATCGCTGCCGCGGCGCGTGCCTCGCGGAGGAACCGAGCGCGGCTCTCTTCGCGCTCGACGAGCTGCTCGGCCAGGAGCTTGAGGACGCGGAGCTTGTTCGTGGACAGCTGCACGACCACATAGAGCCGACCCATCCCACCCGAGCGCAGCGGTCTCACGACGCGATAGCCCTCGGCGAAGATGTCTCCAGGGCCGAGATCCAACGGGTCGCTCACGGTCCGCCCTTCATCAAGCCCCGTGCCGAACGCCGCGTGCGCGGGCACGAGGCGTGCACCCGCGTCCACGGCGCCCCGTGAGCCCCAACAAACTAGCTGAAACCTTCACCTCCATCCCGCCGCCGTCCCCCTCTGGCTCACCGGGCGAGCCGAGGCCACGCCTCGCGGTGGCGTCCGACCGTTCTCAATTTGCGACATCGCTCGAGCGGCTGCTCCGCACCGGGGGTTACGAGGTCTCCTTGCTCCCGAGCGAGGACCGAACCGCGCCGGCCATCGCAGCCGAGCCGCCCGACATTCTCCTGATCGACGCCGCGCTCGAGCGGCCCACGGCCTTCGAGCTGTGTGGGGAGCTCCGCGCGACGGAGTCGGGCCGCCAGCTCCCTGTCATGTTCGTGGCGAGCCCGCCGGCCACCGAGATGCTCGCCGCCAGGAGCCTGCTCACCGGCGCCGACGACTTCTGCGTGGTGACCGACCGCGGCCTGGAGCTGCTCGCGAGGCTGCGTGTCCAGGTCCGGCACCGAGGCACGCGGCAGGCGCTGCGCGCCGTCCAGAACGAGCGCGACGCCTACAAGGAGGCGTCCAACCTCGATCCGATGACCCAGATCCTGAACCGCCGTTCGATCGACGAGGTCGTCGCCAACGCCGTGGCAGCGCGCTCACCGTTTGCGCTCCTCTTCCTGGACATCGATCACTTCAAGTCGATCAACGACCGGTTCGGTCACGACCAGGGCGATCAGGTCATCCGCCTGATCGCCGAGTGCCTCAAGCGCCACATCCGCCCCTCCGACTTTTGCGGTCGATACGGCGGGGAAGAGTTCGTCGTCGTCGCCATGGGCGTGACCCACGAGACCGCCCCCGTCGTCGCGGAGCGCCACCGCAAGGCGATCGCGGCCCAGAAGACGAGCGTCTGCGGGATCACGACCAGCGTCGGGGTCGCCGTCTTCGATCCGAACGCGCCCGACCCAGGCGCGCTCGACCTGTACAAACGCGCTGACAACGCCGTCTACGAGGCGAAGCGCATGGGCCGCAACCGGGTCGTCGTCGCCGCGGCGCTTGGTCCGCCGCCGGCAGGAGCCAAGGGCCTCGAGCAGCTCCTGCTCGACGCGCTCTCGAAGGGGCGAGCCGGCCTCCCCGTGCTCCCAGACGCGGCGCGTGATGCTCTCCGGCTGGCGCGCGACCCGTCCGCCGACCTCCGGCGCATCGCGATCCTCGTCGATCGCGATCCTCCCCTTGCGGCGCGTTTCCTCGCGCTCGCCAACTCCTCCGCCTTCGGGCGTGGCCTCCGTATCGCCTCGACCCAGTCGGCCCTCGTGCGCCTCGGGCTCACGACCGCACGCGACCTCCTCCTCCAGGTGGCTCTCGAGCGATCACGTAGCGGCCTGAAGCACTACCGCGCGGAGGTCGAGGCGTCGTTCCGCCGCAGCCTGGTCGCGGGCTTCGCGGCCCGCGAGGCTGCTCGCGTCCTCGGCGCCCCCGTGGAAGACGCGTACCTCTGTGGGCTGCTGCACGACATCGGCGAGGCACGGATCTATCGCGTGCTCTCCGAGATCGAGGGAGCACACGACCCGGCAGAGGTGAAGCGGCTCGTCGAGACCCACCACGCCTCGGCCGGCGCGCAGGTCGCGCGGACCTGGGGCCTGCCCGAAGCGGTGGTGTCGGTCTGCGAGCGTCACCACGATCCGGCCTTCGTCGACAGGCTCGAGGTGCGCGTGGTGATGTTGGCCGACCTCGTCACCGAGGCCCTGGAGAAGAGCCGGAAGCCGCACCTCCCGGAGCACCTGCGCGGCATCCCCGATGACCTCGTCGAGGCCGTGCGCGCTCGCGTCGTCGACAAGCTCGCCCGGCTCGACGCCAACGAAGACACCTCCAAGGACTCCGCCAGCGGCCCGGCGCGGATCGCGTCGCGCGTCATGCGCGCGGTCTCGCCGGCGAGCGAGGGGACGGGCGAGGCCTCGAAGTAGGAGCCGGAGCCTGTGGCACGCGAACTGCCTGGGCGTAGCCCGTGGCCAGCGCTGCCGTAGCGTCCTCTTCTTCTCGAAGCCGTGTCGAGGTCCTCGTCCCGCTCGGGATCGTCGGCATCGTCTTGATGATGGTGCTGCCGCTTCCGGCGTTTCTGCTGGACGGCCTCCTCACGATCTCCGTCGCCCTCAGCATCGGCGTCTTCTTGACGGCGCTCTACATCGAGAGCGCGCTCGAGTTCTCGGCGTTTCCCGCGTTCGTGCTCGTCGCGACGCTCCTTCGCCTGAGCCTGAACGTCGCGACGACGAGGCTCATCTTGCTGCACGGGGCCGAGGGCCACGGCGCCGCGGGGCAGATGGTCGAGGCGTTCGGACGTTTCGTCGTCGGCGGCAACATCGTCGTCGGCCTCGCGGTCTTCCTCATCCTCGTCGTCATCAACTTCGTCGTGATCACGAAGGGCGCGGGCCGCGTGGCCGAGGTCGCCGCGCGCTTCACCCTCGACGCGATGCCCGGCAAACAGATGGCGATCGACGCCGATCTGTCAGCCGGGTTGATCGGGCCGGATCAAGCGAGAGACCGACGCCGCAGCCTCGAGCGGGAGGCGGACTTCTTCGGCGCGATGGACGGCGCGAGCAAGTTCGTCCACGGCGACGCCGTCGCGGGCCTGCTCATCACCGCCATCAACCTGATCGGCGGCCTGATCATCGGGCTGGCGGGCGGGATGGACCTCGCTTCCGCGGCCGAGACCTTCTCGATCCTCAGCGTCGGCGACGCGCTCCTCGCCCAGATCCCCGCCCTCCTCGTCTCGGCCGCGAGCGGCATCGTTGTGACCCGCTCGGCCACCGGCGAGCAGCTCGGACGCGCTTTCGTCTCGCAGCTCGCCGGGCGACGGACGAGCGTCATGATGACCGCCGGGATCTTGACGGTCCTCGGCCTGCTGCCCGGGATGCCGACCATCCCGCTGCTCGCCCTCGCGGGCGCGCTCTTTTTCGTCGCTCGCAAGCTCCCCGAGTCGCCGGCGGTCAAAGAGGCCGCGGCCGCCGCCGAAGCAGCCAAGGAGCTCCCACCCGAGCCGAAGCGCGGCTCGGCCGAGGACATCGACACGCAGCTCGGCCTCGAGGTCCTCACCCTCGAGCTCGGCTACGAGCTGGTGCCGCTGGTCGACGCCTCGCTCGGCGGGACGCTGCTCGATCAGGTCATCGGGCTCCGGCAGGAGATCGCGAGAGAGTGCGGGATCGTCGTGCCGCCGGTGCACGTGTGCGACAGCCTGGATCTCCCGCCCTCGACCTACCGCGTGCTCCTCCTGGGCAACGAGATCGGACGGGGCGAATGCAGAGCCGGCCGCATGCTCGCGATCGACGCCGACGGCGCAGCGCCGCCGATCGAGGGCGAGCCGACGAAGGACCCTGCGTTCAACCAGCCCGCTCGCTGGATCCTCTCGCGCGACCGCGAGATGGCCGAGGCCCTCGGGTACGCGATCGTCGACCACCCAAGCGTGATCGCGACCCATCTCGGCGAGCTCTTGCGAGCGAACGCAGCTCGCCTCATCGGACGTCAGGAGGTCCAGCACCTCCTCGAGGTCCTCGCGAAGACCGCTCCCAAGCTCGTCGACGAGGTGGTCCCGAACTTGCTGCCTCTGGGTGACGTGGTCCGCGTTCTCAAGAACTTGCTCTCGGAACGCGTCTCCATCCGCGACCTCCGGACCATCCTCGAGGCGCTCGCCGACGCAGCCATGCAGACCAAAGATCCCGAGCAGCTGACCGAAGTTTCCCGCGAGAGATTGGCGTCGCACCTGACGAGCCGGCTCTTGGGGTCTGATCGGTCGGTGGCTGCATTGGCGCTCGACCCCCGCCTGGAGGACGTCTTGCGCAAGGTCCTACGGGACATCGCCTCCGGCGCCGGAGCCGCCATCGATCCGGCGCTGATCCGTCAACTGACTGACGCTGCCGAGAAGGCGATGCCGAAGTTCGGCGTGCTCGGCGCGACCCCGGTGCTCGTCACCCCGCCGGAGCTCCGCCGGTTCGTCCGCGCGATCTTCGAGCGCAAGCTCCCGAGCCTCAGCATCGTGTCGTTCCGCGAGATCGATCCCTCGGTCTCGCTCCGCATCGTGGAGACCATCGGGGCGGCGCCCGCCGGCGCCCCCGCGATGCCCCAGCAAAACGCAGTGAGGTCCGCATGACACCCCAGACGTTCCGTGGACGATCCCTCGACGAGGCTCGCCGCTCTGCAGCGCAGGCGCTGGGCCCGGCCGCCATCGTGCTCGCCAGCCGCCGGCTCCCCAAGAACGGTCTGTTCGGCCTGCTCGGCGGCTCCGAGTTCGAGGTCACCGCGACGAGCCGCGAGATCGACGTGCTGCCGCAGCCCTCGGCGCGCCGGCACCCCTTCGCCGACGCCGTGCGGCTCGGGGCGCAGCAGACCGCCGGCGCGGAGCACATCCGCGACGAGGTCCGAGCGGAGATCCGGGCCCTGCGCGCGCTCATCGCGTCGCAGCGTACGGACACAGCGCACGCTCCCAACGAGGCCATGACACGCGAGCTCGAGGAGCTCCGTGAGCTCGTGCACGAGCTCACCCTGGAGCGCGACGCGCCCAAGAAGGGCAAGCGCCGCGTCAGCGCCCTCGGCTTGGAGGGCGTCGCCGAGCGGATGCTCCAGAAGCGCCTCAAGGACGTGAGCGGCGAGCCCAGCGACGAAGAGCTCCGATCGGCCATGGCCGAGCTCGTCGACCCGGCGGGCTGGCCGCTCGACGGCGAGGGCCGGAAGCTGATCGCGCTCGTCGGACCGACCGGCGTGGGCAAGACGACGACGGCCGCCAAGCTGGCCGCGCGCGCCATCCTCGATCATGACCAGTCCGTCACGCTTATCACGTGTGACGGCTACCGCGTCGGCGCGCAGGAGCAGATGGCTCGCTTCGCCGAGCTGCTTGGCGCCGAGTTCGTCGCCGTACAGGACAAGATCGGGCTCGCCCGCGCCATCGACGCGGCCAAGACCGACGTCGTCATCGTGGACACCGCGGGCCGCGGTCCCGCCGAGCCGGACGGCATCGAGGCCGCGCTCGCGCGCCTGAAGCCGCGCGCCGCGATGACTCGCCATACCCTCCTCTGCGTGCCCGCCGCGCTCCGCGACGTCGACGCGCGAGCCATCGGCCGGTACTTCGCCGCCTGCAAGCCGACCGCGCTCGCGGTCACCAAGCTCGACGAGACGACCTCCCCGGTCGGCCTCGTCCACGCGGCCATGGCTACCAAGCTGGGCGTCTCCGTCCTCTGCTTCGGCCAGCGCGTCCCCGACGACATCGCGCCGGCCTCGGACGAGAAGATGGTCGAGGCGCTCGTCCAGAACAGCACCCCCGACGGGGGAGGAACGGCGAAGAGGAGCTCGTGAGCGCGGCCGTGGCCGAGCAAAGGACCGACGTCCAGCGGCGTGCTTTGAGCCGCGACGAATACGAGCGGTACTCGCCGATCGTACGTCGGACTGCCATGCGCTTGGCCCGTCGCGCGCCCGCGCAGGTCCGCGTGAACGATCTGTGCGCTCGCGGATGGGCGGGGCTCCTCGACGGCCTGGCCACCGCAGGAGCGATGGGCGTCGAGGGCGACATCGACGGCTACGTCGCGTCGCGCGTACAGACCGCGATGCTCGACTACCTCGCCGGCCTCGACGGCGGCGTCCGCCGGGCGAGGCGCGAGTCGCGCCTGCTCGCGCGGGTGATCGGCACCCTCGAGCGCGCGCTCGGTCGCCCGCCCGAGGAAGCCGAGATCGCCAGCTCGCTCGAGCTCGAGGCGGCGGACTACGACGGCTTGCTCACGCGTATAGCGGATGCCGGCGTCGCGCGGCTGTGTGTGCTCGACTTCGACGACGAGGGCTCGCTCACCGCGTCCTCGGACGGCGAGCTCGACGGCCCGACGCTGATCGAGGCCATCGAGCGCCTGCCGCGACATGCGCAGCAGGTGCTCTCTCTGCTCTACCAGGAGGGTTGCAGCGCTCAGGAAGCGGCGACCATCCTCGGGCTCGACGAGGGGCGCGTACGCCGCGTCCACACCGAGGCCATCCATCGGATGAGAGCTTCCCTCGGCAAGGAGTAAGGCAAATGGCAAAGGGTGTTTATGCCGCACTGTCCGGCGCCGTAGCGGCCGAGACGGCGCTGGACGCTACTGCTCAGAACCTCGCCAACTCGACCAGCGAGGGTTACCGGCGCCTCCGCCCGCTCTTCCGCGAGGCCCTCGCTCAGGCGCAGCCCAGCGAGGCGCCCGGCTCGAACCGATTTGCGCTCGTGGCGTCGACCGCCATCGATATGGCACCCGGCGTCATTCGTTCGACGGGCCGTGACCTCGACGGCGCCCTCCCCGACAACGCGTTCTTCGCCGTCCAGACGCCGCGTGGCGAGCGCTACACGCGCGCCGGCTCCTTCGAGGTGAGCCCGACGGGGACGCTGCGTACGGGCGGCGGTGACGTCCTGGGCGAGGCGGGTCAACCCATCGAGGTCCCCGAAGGCGCGGCGGTGTCGTTGACGCCCGACGGTCAGGTCCTCGCGAACGGCGAGGCGGTCGGAAGGCTCAAGATCGTGCAGTTCGAGACGCCCAGCGAGCTCACGCCCGAGGGCGCTTCGCTCTACGCAGCGACGCCTGAGTCGGGAGAAGCGACGATCGCCGAGGCGACGCTGACGGTTGGCGCGGTCGAGGAGTCGAACGCGACGCCCACCACGTCGATGACCGAGATCATCAAGAGCACGCGGCTTTTTGACACCTACCAACGGGCCATTGACGCTTTCTTCGATCTCGACCGCCGAATTGCCTCGGTCGCGGGCCAATAACCATTGGCCCGGGTATTGCGAAGAACGTTTTCGAGCAATCGGCAAGAAGCCGAGTAACACGAGAGGAACTCCACAATGCCGCTCTACATCAACACCAACGTCGCATCCATGGAGGCTCAGCGTAGCCTCTCCGCCAATCAGAGCACGCTGTCCACCAGCTTCCAGCGGCTCTCGAGCGGCATGCGAATCAACACGGCCGCGGACGACGCGGCGGGCCTCGCCATCGCCGAGCAGATGAAGGCCGACATCCGGTCTTACTCGGTCGCCGAGCGCAACACGCTGAACGCCGTTTCGATGGCGCAGACGGCGGAAGGCGCGCTCAGCCAGGTCACCGCCATCTTGCAGCGCCTCCGCGAGCTGTCGGTGCAGAGCGCAAACGGGGACTTGACCGCCAACGATCGCGGCTACCTCGACTCGGAGTTCCAGGCGATGAAGGCCGAGGTCACGCGCATCGTCGACTCGACGAAGTTCAACGGCAAGGACCTGCTCTCCGGCGCGGCCAACCCGATCGACTTCCAGGTCGGTATCGACAACACCGCATCCGATCGCCTGACCGTCACCTTCGGCAACGTCTCGCTCACCACGCTCGGCATCAACGCGTCGACCGTCGGCGGCGCGACGCCGACGTCCTCGCAGGCCGCCATCGACGAGGTCGACGCCGCGATCGCGATCGTCTCCAGCCGTCGCGCGGACTTCGGCGCTGCGCTGAACCGCATGCAGGTCACGGTCTCGAACCTCCAGTCGATGCGGACGAACCTGAGCGCCGCACACAGCCGCATCCGCGACGTCGACGTGGCCGAGGAGTCGAGCCAGCTCGCTCGCACGCAGGTGCTGAACCAGGCGGCGACCGCGATCCTCTCGCAGGCGAACCAGAGCCCGCAGATGGCGCTCCAGCTCCTCAAGGGCTGATGGACGGAGCGCGGAGAACTGAGCCATGCGTATTCGGCTCGAAGCTCCGCGCGCGCTCGAGGAGAAGAAGCCCGAGCGCACACGTGAGGTTGATACCCGGGCGACCCCTCTCTCGCCCGGGGAAATCAAGAGCGCCCTGGCGACCGCTTACCAGAAGCTCCACGGACGAGAGGCCCCGCGAGAGCTGCTCGATACGCTGACCGCGCAGGTCTGCACCGAGACGGCATCCGGCGCGAGGATGCACGACTACAATTTCGGGGGAATCAAGGGTCAGAGCCCGAATGGCCTCACGGCGCGTGTATCCACACGCGAGGTGCTCGACGGCCGCGAGGTGAAGATCAAAGACGGGTTCCGCGCCTATCGCACACCGATAGAAGGCGCGCTCGACTACGTCTCGTTCCTCGAGCGACGCTTCCCCAGAGCGCTCGAGGCCGCAGAGAAGGGGGACGTGAACGGCTACGTCGGGGCCCTCAAGGCGGGGCGATACTTCACGGCGGACCAGTCCGCCTACGCCGCCGCTGTCCGGACCCACAAAGACGTGACGGTGCAGCAGATCGAGGGGACACCTTCGCTGCTACCGAACACGAGCGACATCCTCAGCCGCGTCAAGGCCGATGAGCTCATCTTGCCTCCCGACGGCGAGATGTTCGCTACGAGCGCGGCCGTGACACAGGTGCTCGACGCGATGAACGCCGCCATGGTGCGCGTAGCGTCGACCCCGAACGAGGAAGAGGCCTGAGTTTCGTCTATCATCGGGGCATGAACCCCGGCCCGTTACGGACGCCCTTCCGAGCTCCGCTCTTGGCACTGCTTCTCCTGGCCTGGCCCGACGCGGCCCAGGCGCAGACAATCAAGGACCCGAACGGTCATCCCGACTACGTCGCGGAGCTCGAGCCACATTTCACGCTGGCCGTCTTTCGCAATGGTCTCTACGGGTTCGACCGTGGGCGCAAAGGCAAGTACTTCGGCACGCCAGGCATCGGCGGCGGCTTCCGCGCGAGCTTCGAGGTGGCCGACCCTGCTTTCATCGCCAAGCTCAACAACACCGTGGCCGTCACCGTCGGCATCGACGTGACCCATTGCGATGATTGGTGCGCGAACCCGGCCGTCCTCTACATCCCGACCGGAGTGCAGTGGAACTTTTTCTTCTCGAAGGAGTGGGGCGCGTTCGGCGAGATAGGGCCCATGTTGCGGACGGACTTCGACGGCGTCCTGCCCGATCTCTACGTGGCGGCAGGCGGGCGGTACCTGTTCAGCGACAACGTGGGCCTCACGTTGCGCATCGGCTTTCCGTTCGTAACCTTCGGCGTGAGCTTCTTCCCGTGAGGGGAGGCCTTCAGAAGACCGGGGCGAGACCAGCTCGCTCGCGCCGCGCTTCTTCCCAGCGCGCGAGCCGAGGTGCGAGCAAGGCGACGACCAGCGCCAGCGCGAGGCCGGCCACGACGTCGACCGCGTAGTGCCAGCGAAGGATCATCGTCGAAGCGACGATGTTGGCTGCGAAGAGCCCCGTGACGATCGCGGGGATGGTCCAGGCCCGCACGCTCCGGGCGCGGCGCGCTGCGAAGAGCGTGAACCAGACGGGCGTCGCGGTGTGCAAGGACGGGAAGATATCGCGCTGGGCGCCGCCGGCCGTCACGGTGCCCTGGACGGCGCGCCAGAAGACGCCCCCTTGGAGTGGCGCGTCGAACACGTCCCGCAGGTGGACGAACGGGCCGAAGCCGGGCACCACGACGTAGCCGAGCTGCCCGATCGTGTAGACGAGGGCCGTTCCGATGGTGAACTCGGTGAGCGCCGTGCCGCCCGCGCCGAGCCCGAGGAGGGCGAACGTGTAGACGAGGAGCAGCCCGAAGTAGCTGAAGTAGAAGAACGCGAAGTACTCGACGACGGCGGACGCCGTGAACGACTGCGCGAAGAGCGCTGGCTCCACGCCGAAGAGCGCGAGGTCGAGCTGGTAGAGCTCGTGGTCGAGCGTGCCCGACTGAACGACGGGCAACACCTGCCGCAGCATGAGGTAAGAGCCGACCACCGCGCCGGCGAGGACGACGCGATAGATGGCGCCGCGCACGCGACGCGCGCCGAAGCGCTCGCTGCGGCCGAAGGCGGCCGCGACGGCGAGCGTCAGCGCCGAGCCGGCGAGGAGGAGCGCCGCGAGGCCCCGCGCGCGGTCGGCCGGCGCGGCGGCGCAGAGCGCGAGCAACACCGCGTGGTAGAGGAGCAGGATCCAATCGTGGAGCGCGAACGCGCTGCGAACGCCGCGGAGCGAGGGGCCGCCCGAGCGGGCGGCCGGCTCGGTCACTTCGGCGCTGCGCCGACCGCGCAGACGCTGACGGTGGTGCTCTTCACGCCCTCCCCCGCCGGTCCGACGTAGTCGGGCGGAAGCGAGATCTCATAAGAGAGGCCGTCGTCTTTGGAGCCGATGATTGTCGTCTCCAGGCAGCCCATCAGATCGAAGTCGCAAGCGATGACCTTGTCGCCCTTCTTGCGCTTCTTCGACGGGTCGATGGGCGCAAGCGAGGAGAGCGGCACCTTCGCCTCGTCCTGGCCGAACTCGTAGGGGACGAGCCACGCGGTGGTCTTGTCCGTGTGGACCACGACGCCCATCTTCCAGCCCTCTTCCGTCTTCGTGAGGACCGGCGCGCCGAACTCGACCTTGCCGTTCACCCGCAACGTCTCGTCGATCGGAAACTCCCGCGAGCTCGGCTTGCCGCCCCACAGGAAGGCGACGTCGGCCTTCGTGTCCTTGATATCGCGCACCAAGCCGCAGACGGCCGAGGTCACGACGGTGACCAGGACCACGTCCCCTTTGACGAGCTTCTTCGGCGGCGCAGCCGGCGCCGTAAATGACAACGGTATCGTCATCGTCTCTTCGCGCGAGCCGAAGGCGTAGAAGATGGCGGTCGAGCCCTTCACCTCCTTCAGATCCGAGAGCCCGATGCCGGAGTAGTCCGGCCAGTATCTCCAGGCGCGTTCGCCGCTGAGCTTGGGACCCTCCCCAGGGTCTTCGCCCTTGAAGGGCAGCTCGACCGGGGTCTTCTTCTCGTCTTGAGGCTGGGCGGCGCTGGGCGCGGGCTTGGGCGCCTCGGCGGAGGCCGCCGCGGAGGCCGCGGGCCCTGGCTCGCCCACGCGGGCGGCAACCTCCTCGGTCTTGGGGGACTCCGGGGCGGCTGCAGGCGAGCAGGCAGAGACCAGGAACGCGACGGAGAGAGCGGGGTAGGTTCGGCTCATCGAGCCGAGATTCCTACCATGAAGCCGCTCAGCGGCGCTTGTTCTTGAGCTTGTAGACGAAGGCCAGCACCTTCGCGACCGCAGCGAAATGCTCGACCTTCACGGGGTGGCCGACGGGAACCTCGGCGTCGAGCGTTCGGGCGAGCGCACGGTTCTCCACGATGGGGATCGAGTTCTCACGAGCCTTCGATCGAATGGCGAGGGCCACCTCGTCGTGACCCTTGGCCACCACGATTGGGGCCGGGTCGCTCTTCTCGTATCGCAATGCAACCGAGACGTGTGTGGGGTTGGCGACCACGACGGTGGCGGTCCTCACGTCGGCCATCATTCGCTTGCGAGAGAGAGCGCGCGCCCTGGAGCGCAGCTTCGCCTTGAGCTTCGGATCGCCGTCCTCCTGGCGCATCTCGTCCTTTAGCTCCTGCAGCGTCATCTTCATTTGCTGGGAGAGCTCCCACCAGCTGTGGGCGTAGTCGGCGGCTGCGATCAGGGCGGCGGCGCCGAGCGTCTTGAGGACGATGCGCCCGAGCGCGCCGGCGAGGAGCGCGGCGCCGCCCGCCACGTCGTAGAGCACGAGCTGCAGGAGCACCCCGAGCTCGTCTCGGGTGACCGAATAAGCGACGCCGCCCACGATCGCCACCTTCGCGAGGGCCAGGAGCACCTCGAACCCGCCGTGTTTCAGGCTGAACATCTGCCCGAGCTTGGGTAGCGGGTCGAGTCGCTCGAGCTTGAAGCCGACGAGCTCGGTGTTCGGCGCCATGCCGGCCTGGGCCAAGCCCGCGATCGTGCCCGCCAGCGACGTGGCGACGAGCACCGGGACGACGAGGACCAGGAACGCACCCCAGATCGCGCGCGAGACGCTGGTCAGCTCGCCGCGGGCGAGCGCGCCGGGATCGCCGAGCGTGGCGTCGAACAGCTGGCCCACCGCGCTGATGGCCGCGTCCTTCGTGCCCATCGCCACCGCGAGGCCTGCCGCGATCGAGAGCACGGCGCCCGCGTCGCGCGAGCGCGGGAACTTCCCTTCCTTGCGAAACTGCTCCTTTCGCTTTGGAGTTGGGTCGTATTTGCGATCCTCGTCGTTCGTCACGGCGCGATCTCGGTGAGGACACGGTCGAGGCGCACCGGGAGCCCGCCCAGGTGATCGATGAGCGGGCGCATCATGTCTCTAGCCGACGCGGTGAGCACGAGCAGGCCGGCGCCGATGAGGACGGCGAAGCCGACGTTGAAGATCTGGAGGGAGGGCGCGACGCGCGCGACCACGCCGAGGCCCGCTTGAATGGCGAGCGACACAGCGACCACGGGCAACGCCATGCGCAGGCCCAACGCGAGCGCGCCGCCGACGATCTCCACGAGGACGGGGCCCGCGGCCGCAGCGTGCCCGCCGGCTCCGATGGGGAGCGCGTCGAAAGACCCGAGGAGGATCTGGATCACGACCCGGTGCGCCCCCATGGCGAGCGCGAGCAAGAGCGCAAACGTCGAGAAGACGCGGGCGAGCGCGGTCTCCTGCGCGCCGAGCGCAGGGTTGAAGAGCGTAGCGGAGCCGAGGCCCAGCGAGAGGGAGGTGAGCTCACCCGCGACGTCGGCCGCGACGAGCGACATCCGGAAGACCATGCCGACGAGCGCCCCGATGGCTGCCTCTCCGATGACCAGCGGCGCCAGCAGCCCCGGGTCGAAGAGGCGCGGCAATGGCTCGCGCGTCGACATGACGACGATGGCGAGCAACACGACGAGCCCCACGCGTTGCGTGCGGGGGACCCCCTGCCCCGGAAACGGGGAGGTGAAGACGAACGCGGCGAGACGCGCGACGACCAGCCCGAGCGTGACCGCGTAGCCGATCGCGAGGTCCCGCAGCATCAGCGCACCACGCGGGCGACGTCCGTGAAGCAGGTGCGTGTGTAGGAGAGCGCCTTGTCGATCATCGCCGGTCCTGCAAAGAGCAAGAGGATGACCACGCCCGCGACCTTCGCGGCGTACGCGATGCTGGGCTCGTTGATCTGCGTCGCGGTCTGGAGGACGCCGATGAGCGTACCGATGACCGCGGCCACGAGCAGGATGGGGCCGATCAGGACGACGCCGGCCTGGAGGAAGGCGAACAGCAGGGTGAGCGCGTGCTCGATCGTCACGAGAAGCTCCGCAGGAGAGAGCCGACGAGGAGGGTCCAGCCGTCCACCAGGACGAACACCATCAGCTTGAGCGGCAGGCTGATGTTCGCTGGCGGCACCATCATCATGCCCATGCTCATGAGGCCCGACGCGACCGCGAGATCGATCACGAGGAACGGGAGCAGGATGAGCACACCCATCTCGAACGCGGTCGTGAGCTCGCTCACCATGAACGCCGGCGCGGCGATCGTGAGCGGCACCTCCTCCTCGGTCTTGGGCAGGGGCTTGCCGGAGGCCTCGTAGAAGAGCGCGAGGTCGGCCTCGCGCGTCTGGCGGAGCATGAAGGAGCGGAGCGGCGCGACGGCGCGGTCGAGCGCCTCGGCCTGCGTGATCTCTTGCCGCTGGAGCGGCTCGTAGGCTTCCGTCGTCATTCTGTCGACGATGGGGGACATGGTGAAGGCGGTGAGAAAGAGCGACAGGCCGATGATCACCTGGTTGGGGGGCGTCTGCTGCGTCCCGAGCCCTTGCCGCAGGAACGAGAAGACGACCACGAACCTCGTGAACGAGGTGGTCGTGAGGATGACCGCCGGGAGCAGGGAGAGCAGCGTGAGCAGCGCAAGGATGCCCAGCTGCGGCGGCAAGTTGATCTTGTCGAGCCACTCGAAGCCGCGCACGGGATCACCGCTTCTGCTTGTTCTTCAGCCTTGCCAGGTTGAGGACCTGGCCCTCCACGCTGCGTGGTCTTTCGGAGACCTCGGTCACCGAAGGCAGCGTGTTTCGCTCGAGGAGGCGGGTCGAGGCGGCGGGCCGCTTGGGGATGACCGCCTCGCGCAACGTCTCCGCGAGATCCTCTTCGCGCGTACGGGCCAGCAGCCGATCGAAGCTCGAGCCGATCGAGCTCTCGTTGAACCGCGCCGTCAGCGCCTCCTCCTCGGAGGCGAGCTTGGAGTCGGCGGGGAGCACGCTCAGGGTGCGCACCGAGCTCGGCGTGACGCCGAGGACGAGGCGGTGACCGTCGACATCGACGAGCAGGATCTCCGACCGAACGCCGATCGACGCGCGCGCGGCGATCCGGATCGCCGGAGCGGCGGCGCCGAACGCTCGCGGGCGCTTCTTCCAGTAGAGGGCGGCCGCGCCGCCGATGATGAGCGCGGAGAGCCCCAGCTTCGTCCAGATGCCCGTGCCGGTGCTCGGAGGCGCCATCTCGAGCGGCTTGGTCGGCCGAACCTCGAGGGGGGTGGGCTCGGGAGGGGCGGGCGGGCCGATCGGCTCGTCGTCCGCGAAGGCGGGCGCGAGCGTCAACGCGTTGGCGGCGAGTGTCAGGCCGGTGGCGAGGATGGCTCGGCGCGCGACCGTTCCGATTCGAGCGAACATCACGGCTTCCCTCCGCCCACGCTCGTGAGCTCGGTGATGCGGACCCCGTATCGGTCGCCCAGGACCACGGCCTCGCCGCGGCCGAGGAGCTGCCCGTTCACGTAGATGTCGACAGGCTCTCCCGCGTTTTTCCCGAGCTCGATCGTCTGTCCCGGGGCCACCCGCAGGATGTCGGCGATACGCCGTCTGGTCCTCCCGATCTCGACGGTGATCTCGACCTCGACGTCGCGCAGGACGTGGAAAGACCCCAGATCGAGCAGGGCTCCGGGCTTGGCGGACTCGGGTTCGGACGTTGTCATGTTCCGGTCTCCGGCAAAGCTTGTGCCGCCTCCGAGACGGTGATCGCGATGCGCGTTCCGTGAGTCGTCGGGTGGCCGCGAAGGACGGGTTGGTTCTGAACGTGGAGGACGAGCGCGTCTTCGACGAGCGTGTCGAGCCGGATGGTGTCGCCCACGCGGAGCGCCTCGACGTCCGCCACGCGGCGCCGGAGCCTGCCCAGCTCGCAGACGAGCTCGAGCTCGGCCTCTCCGAGGATGCAGGGCACACGCGCGGCGTCGGTTGCGTTCCGCGTCGTCGGGAACTGCCCGGAGGTGACCATCTGCAGGGCCTCGCGCGCGATCGCGAGCGTGATTCGCTTGGGCGAGTCCTCGCCCAGGTTGATGCTCACCGTCGCGAGCTGGGCGTCGCTGGGCACCGAGGCCGAGGCCGGAAGGCGCCGAAGGCCGAAGCCGGCGCTGCTGAACGCGTCGGAGAGGCGCCTGGTGAGCTGGTCGGCGATACCGCCGAGCACCGCGCGCTGGGGCGGCGTGAGCTCCGTCGCGGGCTCCGCGTCTTCCAGCGACCCGCCGAGCACCCCCGTCAGAATGAAGCCGATCGCGGCCGAGTCGAAGCCGATGAGGGCGCGTGACCCGCCGGGATCGGTGGCCAACGGCACGAGGAAGCTCGGGGTACCGAGCTGTTCCTTCAGCTCTCGCGACGTGCTGAGCCTCGCGGGCTCGACGGCGATCTCGACCGACTTGCGGATCAAAAACGGGATGGCTCGGCGAAGAGCCGACGCGATCTCTTCCTTCCGTTCGTCCATCGCGCCCAGCACGCGCCGCTGGGCGCCGCCGGCCGTTGACGCGCCGAGGACGTCGAGCAGGCCTAGATCTGCGGACATCGGACCCTCATTGGGTGATGAGATCCGTCACAAGGACTCGCTCGGCGCCCATCGCGCCGAGCGACTGGTACCGCTCGAGCAAGGTCTTGCGGATCTCTTCCATGCCGTCGCCCTGGACCTGCTCGAACGTGAGGCCGCGGAGGTAGCTGAGGGTCGAGTCGCGGATCCGCGGCAAGAAGGGCTTGAACTCGTCTTCTTTGGCCTCGTGACGAAGCTCGATCGCCAGCGTGAGCTTCACCGCGTGCATCTTGCCGTCTTCATCGGGAATGTTCGCGAGGAACGGCTCGAGCGCGACGGTCACGCCCGGGGGCTTGGGCGCGACGACCTCGATCACGGTCGGGGGCTGGTGGTTGGCCGCCTTCGCGCCGCCATAAGCCGCCCCCGCCGCGAGCGCGGCCGAGAGGACGCCGCCGACGAGCGCACCGACGAGCCCTGATTTGCCCCCCTTCTTTTCCGGCTTGGCTTCGGCTTTTTCGGTCTTGGCTTCGCTCATGGCGGCGCTCCCTTCAGCGCTTCAGGTTGACGAGGTCTTGCAACATCTCGTCCGCGGTCGTGATCGTCTTCGAGTTCGCCTGGAAGGCGCGCTGGTGCGCGATGAGCTCGACGAACTGGGTCGCGATGTCGACGTTGGACTGCTCGAGCGCGCCCGCGACGACCGACGCGCGGCCGCCGGTTCCCGCCGCCGCGATGGCGGCCTCGCCGGACTGACGCGTCGACATCCAAACATTGTGCCCGGCCCGTGCGAGGCCGTCGTTCGAGGAGAACTTGGCGACCGCGAGCTGCGCGATCGCGACCTGCTGGCCGTTCGAGTAGACGCCGTTCACCACGCCGTCGCCACCAATCTGGACGCCGGTCAGCTCGCCCGAGCTGTAGCCATCCTGGGACTGGGAGGTGGTGGTGCTTTCCGCGCCGTCGTAGCCAGTCAGGCCGTCTTGACCAGTACCGCCACCGGAGATCGGCGTGCCGAAGTCGAAGCTGATGGTCTGGCCGGGCGTGGCGCCGGCAAAGTCGACGCTGCTCGCGGCAGGCGTGTGGTCCTGCAGGTAGCCCTCGCTATTGAACGCGAGCGTCCCGCTCGCGATCTCGACTGGCGTGCCGGCGGCTTGCCCCACGTCTGCGCCGTCGACCATCGCGTGGTACTCCCAATTCCCAGGGCTGGTGTTCACGAAATAGACGTCGACCTGATGCCCCACGCCGAGCGAGTCGTAGACCGTGGTGCTCACGACATGGTTCGACGTGTTCGCCGGATTCGCGGGGTCCCAGAGGTTTGGCTGCTCGCTCGCGGCGAGGTTCGCGACCACCTCGATGTTCGTCGTCGCCTTGGGCGGGAGCGGCGTGCTCGGGATCTGGATGTCGTCGAGGGTGGGCGAGAAGCCGCCGTTGCCGTCCGACGCGTAGCCCTGAAGCTTGAGGCCCGACGGCGTCGTGAGGAAGCCTTGTGCGTCCTGCGTGAACTGACCGGCGCGGGTGAAGAACTGGCCCGTCACGCCGCCCATCGAGCCCTCGACGACGAAGAAGCCGTCGCCGGTGAGCGCGAGATCCGTCGCCTGCCCCGTGTTCACGACCGAGCCCTGGGCGAAGAGCTGCTGCGTGCGCGCCATCCGCACGCCGCCGCCCAGGTTCGAGCCGATCGCGCCTCCGAGGACGTCCTCGAAGATGGCGCGCGACTGCTTGAAGCCGATGGTGTTGCTGTTGGCGACGTTGTCGCCCACCACCCCCAGGGCTTGTCCCTCGGCGGAGAGCCCCGAAACCCCCGTCCACATGGCCTTCGTGATCGACATGGTGCCTCTACTGTCCCTGCGTTGACGCAAGCTGCTGGATGATCGCCGCCAGCTGCGTGGTGTTGAGTGTCTGTCCTGCTCCGCCCGCCGTAGTCGTGTTGCTGCCGCCGCCGACCGCGACCAGGTCGCTGATGGGCGCGCGCACCCCCGAGTCGAGGACGAGCTCGGGGTAACCCTTGTCGAAGCTCACCGAGACGACTGTGCCGGTGACGTCCTGGGTGGTGGTGACCGCTTCACCGTCTTTGTTCTCGGCCTTCACGTCGAAGGTGTAGGTGCCCGCGGGCGCCTTGCCGCCGTCGTCAGTCTTGCCGTCCCACGGGATCGGCAGCGCGCCGGCCTGGTGCGCGCCCATCTCGATGGTGCGCACGATCTCACCGTCGGGGCCGCGCACCTCGACCGTGATCTTCTCGGCCGGCTCGGAGAGCGTGATGCTCGCCGAGGTCGGGGTGAAGCCGTCGTAAGCGACGCCGCTGCCGCGGACCGTGACTTGTTTGCCGACCAGGCCGGCGGCCTCGTTGTTCGAGAGGCCCTTCATCTGCAAGCTGATGAGGTCGAGCTTCGCCGATTGGATCATTTGCTGCTCCACCGACGAGAACTGCGCGAGCTGGGTGACGAACTCCGTCCCCTCCATCGGCTTGAGCGGATCCTGGTGAGACAGCTGCGCGACCAAGAGCTTGAGGAACGCCTCGCGGTCGAGCGAGCCTTGCGGCGCTTCGTTTGTCAGCGGCGCGTTGGTGGTCGACTCACCCACGGATGAAACGGGCATGCCGACCCCCAAGCATGTATCGTGCCGGCCCGAAACGCGGCGCTTTCAGCGGGTTTCCGAGCCTGCGCTCCACGTCAAGCCGATGACGGTTTCGTCGGCTGTCTGGCGATCCTGTCGAGCAGGCCTCGCATCTCGTCGGGCGTGAGGAAGGCCAGGTAATAGGTCAGCGTGAGCAGCGAGAAGGGTCCGACATCCATCGCGAGGAAGATGCCGAGGTGCAAACCGACGCCGATGTAGGCGAAGACCTTCCTCCAGTCGAAGCGAGTGACGATGCGGCGAAGCCGCCCGTCTCGCTCGCTCGTCGCCTTGGCCCAGTACCAGACGAGGAGCAGCGGCGCCGCGAGCTCCCAGTGCCAGGTGACCGCGGTGGCCACGCGGACGAGCGGCATGTAGCCGCCGACCCAGGCCAGATCGAACCGCCGCCAGTTCGGGTCTTGCAGCACGTAATAGAGCGCCGTGTAGCCGCCGAGGGGGTTCCACACCGGGCTGCCCTTCTGGATCCCGGTCGTCGCGTACATGACGACGAGCTGGAAGATCATGAGCCGCCGCGGCCACGCGAAGATCGGCTCGTCGGTCGTCCACTTGCCGGTCCTGATGCGGCAGTCGACCGACGCCGTTCGGCTCGCGCCCGCGACCAGCAAGAGGAAGAGCGCGTTGGCGAAGAGGACGTCGTATCCGGCCGACGTGTTGCCGTTGATGCGCGTGAGGGTGAAGTAGGTGTGCGCTCCGATGAAATACGGCGCGCGTCCGCCAGCGCCGATCGTGACGAGCACCGCAGAGAGACAGGCAACGGTGAACACGCCCCACACCACGGTCGGCTTCAGGCCACCGAGCAGGCGGATGAGCCACGGCCCCGGCCCGAGCTCGACCACGCCGCCGTGGTCCCTGTCGATCCACAACGTCGAGACGACGCCGTCCAGCGCGGCGTGGAGCAGCGTGCCCAGCACCAGCAGGCCGACGAGGACCCGCACGGCCGCGAGCACACGCGGGTGCTCCTTGTCGGTGGTGAGATCGATCCAGGCGCGCCAAGCGGTCCCGAGGCGCGCCATCACAACACGTCCTGGCGCGAGATCTCGAGCGCGTGCTCGTATTCACCCTTTGGCTTCTCCCCCTTGGCCGCGCGCTCGGGCGGCAAGGTCTCGTAGCCGTAGAGCGCAACGCGAATCCGTTCGACGTCGGGCCGCGCCGCGAACGCGACGCGCGCGAGGTGCCGCGCGAAGCCCGTGTAGTTGTGTTCGTTGAAGCTCTTCGGGAAGCGCCCGGTGAACTTCCGGACGCGATCGTTCGAGAGGTAGTCCTCGAAGAGATCCGCGGACGGATCCTGCGGCCGGGAGAGCGGTGCCCACCTGCCTGCGACGAGCCCGTCCACGTGGAGCTCGTACGGGCGGCGCACCGGGCTCGCGAACATCGCCCAGCCTTGATGGGTGAGCGTCACGCGCGCGTAGAGCGCAAACGGCGCCGCGATGAAGCTGCGGGCGTCGATGTAGTCCTCGGCGAGCCCCTTGAGGCGTCGCTCGAGCGACTCCTTGTCGGTCTGGACGCCGATCTGTCGGAGCCGGGCCGCCCAATCCGCGAGATCGCGCTGGGTGGTCTTTGCGTTCCACCGCGTCTCGCTCGTCAGACCCGCGGGCAGCGAGAGCACGACCATCGACAGGGCATGGAAGAGCACGAAGGCAGCGCGGAGCTGCGAAGCGCGCCCCGAAGGGGCAGCGGAAGCCATCCCCGGATGTTACATCAGCGCGCTTTCACGCCGCGCGGCTCACATCACCACGCGCACGCGGCGGTTGGTCGTCGGCTTGCCCCTGCGCGGACGGTCCTCTTTCGTGGGCGGCTCCTCGTGATCGGACGAGGAGGAGGTGGCCTTGCGTGTGTCGAGCGCCGGCGCGACCGGATCGGAGACCGGGCGAACGGCGATCTCCGGGGCTTGCACGACCGAGAGGTGCGCGACCGGGACGGCCTCGGTCTTCAGGTGCGACTCGAGCTCGGTCCTGCTCTGGGAGAGGAGCTTCAGCGTCCCTGGCAGAGCCGCCTCGACCCGGAGATCGAGCCCGACGGGCAAGGCCTCCACATGTACGCCGACGCGTCCGAGCTCGGGATCGACGAGCGTGGCGTGTACGGCACGGCGAATGGCCATCCGATCGACGAGCGCCGAGATCTCGTCGTTGCGCTCGGTCGAGTCCACCGCGCGGGCCGTCGAGGGCTCCGCCGCGACGATCGGGATGTCCACCAGCGCGCGGGCCTTCTGGGGATCCACCGTCGCGCCGATCGTGGGCACCTCGGGTGGAGTCGGTCCGCCCTGCGGCTCCGGCTCACGTCGCTCGGTCCGCGGGTCATGCGCGCGCGGCGCACCATTCACGGCAGCGCTGCGCTCACCTCGATCGGCAGGCGCATCCGGTCGTGTCTCCCGAGGCTCGGCGCGCAGAGGCTCCGACGCAGGTCGATCGGCAGCGAGCGGGCTCTCCTTGTCGGGACGCGTCGTCGAGACCTCCGGCCGGGCCGGCGCCATCGCCTGCTCGAGCGGCGCGCGGTAGGCCGGCTCGAGGATCTCACCCGTGACCCGCCCCACGAGGACGGGCGCGGGGGCTGCGGGCGTCGTCGAAGGATGCTGTCGCTGCGGGACTCGCGCGGTCGGTTGTTTGGGCATGGTCGCCACGAACGCGGGCGAGAGCACGAGCATGTTCGTGGGCGCGCCGTCGCGCGACGTCTGCGCCGAGATCTCCAGCGCGGACCGCTCCGCCGCGGGGGCGGCCGCTCGGCTCAAGTCGGGCTGCGGCATCCCGCGCAACGGGTCGCGCAGCTCGGGTCGATCGCCGGTGGCAAACCCATTGGACGTCTCCCCGGGGCGCGTGTCGTCGGCGCGGACGGCAGCCTTGGCTACGCCGGGCCTCGTCTTATGCATTTCCGAAGGAGCTTGGCCGACCGCAGGCGAGACCTCGCCGCGCACGGGGGAGCCAGCCGGGACGGCCGCGCGCTCCGTGTCGAGGCCGACGACTTCGGGCGCCGGGACGCTCGCGTCGAGCTTCGGGGCCACCTGGCTCGCGGTGGTCGCCGATCCGGCGAGCTCTTGCGCCGGCGCGAGGACGAGCTCGATGGGCTGCTCCGACGTCTGGAGCTCGAACGCCGGCGCCTCCTGTACGGACGCGTCCGGCCATTCCAGAACAGCTTCGTCATCTTCTTGCTCGGACGAGCCGCCGACGGAGCCCGGCGCTTCCTCGGCGGGATCCGAAGCGCCGTCGGAGACGGCCCCGCCTTCGCCTTGCAGCGACTGGAGCAACGCTTCGAAGCTCGACGCCTCTCCTCCTGCGAGCGGGTTCGTCGGCGCGCTGCCTCGCAGCGGGCGGCTGAGCAGGCCGATGGCCAGGGCGGATAGCTCGATCGTCATTTGTCTTTCTTCCTGCTTCGCGCGGCGATCTCGTCGCTCGCGATCCGGTCGAGCAGCCGCTCCTCCTCGCGGAGGATTGCCTGTGTCGACTCGGCATAGAGCTCCATCTGCCGGACGCCTCGGTGGGCATCCGTCACGGCGCGTTTTCGTCCGTCGAGCTGCTCGAGCGCGGCCGCGAGCGCGGTCTCCCTCGACTCGACCCGTGCGCGGGCGGAGAGGACCTCGCTCCTCGCGAAGAGGAAGTCGTCCACGCTGCCCTCCCGCAGCGCGCGCACGCGCTCGACCGAGCTCTCGTAGAGCGCCTCCTCGGCCGACACCGCTTCGCTCCGTTCCTTCGCCTCGCGGTCGGCGGCCGCGTGGGCCGCCCGCGCGCGCTCGAGCGTGTGCTCGCGCAGCGTGAGCAGCTTGGCGATGCGCCCGAGCCGATCACGCGTCACTTTCCACCTCTCACGGCGGAGCGCAGCATGTTGACGGCCGACGCACGCGTGGCCGTCTCGTCGAGGCCCTGGCGGATGAAGGTCTCGATCCTGGGCACCGCGCCGATGGCCGCGTCGACGCGCGGATCGCTGCCGGCAACGTATGCGCCGATCTTGATCAGGTCGGAGGCCTCTCGGTACGCGCCGAGGAGCCCCCGCGCCTCGAGCGCGAGCTGATAGTGCTCGTGGGTCGTCACCTCGCGGGCGACACGGGAGACGCTGCGCAAGACGTCGACCGCGGGGTAGACGCCGCGCTCCCCGAGGCTGCGCGAGAGCACGATGTGGCCGTCGAGGATGCCGCGGACGGCGTCGGCGATGGGATCGTTCATGTCGTCGCCTTCGACGAGCACCGTATAGATGGCGGTGATCGAGCCCTCACCCGCGTCGTTGCCGGGCCGCTCGAGCAGCGTGGGGAGCGCCGCGAAGACCGACGGAGTGTAGCCCTTCGTGACGGGCGGCTCACCGGCGGCGAGCGACGCCTCCCGCAACGCCATGGCGAAGCGGGTCACCGAATCCATGACGAGGAGCACGTGCGCACCGCGCTCGCGGAAGTGCTCCGCGATCGCCGTGGCGGCGAGCGCGCCCTGGACGCGGACGAGGGGCGCGGTGTCGCTCGTCGCCGCGATGACGATGCTGCGCGCGAGGCCGGGCCCGAGCGCGCCGCGGACGAAGTCCCCGACCTCGCGACCGCGCTCGCCGACGAGCGACACGACCACCACGTCGGCCGATGCGCGACGGCAGAGCATCGCGAGAAGCGTGCTCTTCCCCACGCCGGTGCCGGCGAAGAGCCCGACGCGCTGACCCCGCCCGAGCGGGAGTAGGCCGTCGAGCACACGCACGCCGGTCTCGAGCGGCGCCTCGATGGGCTTGCGGCTGAAGGAGGGAGGAGGCTTGTTGTAGAGCGGCGCGCGATGCGGGCACATCGGCGGCGGCTTGTCGTCCAGCGGGGCGCCGAAGGAGTCGAGCACGCGGCCAAGGAGCGCCTCCCCCACGGGGACCGACGCGCCGTGCGGCCGGCTGCGCACAGGAGCGCCGGGCTCGACCCCTTGTGTGGAGCCCAGCGGAGCGCAGAGCAGCCTGCCGTTCTTGAAGCCCAGCACCTCGATGGGCAACGTCTTGTCGTGGAGCTCGATCTCGAGACGGCCGCCCGTCGGCTCCGTGAGCCCGGCGACCTCGACCAGGAGCCCGACCACGTCGTGCACGCGCCCCACGGCGCTGGGGCCGCGGGCGTTCTCTGCGCGCCGGATGTAGGGCTCGAGATCGATCACCGCTCGTCCTCCAGGCCGAGCGCGTCGCTCACGGCGGCGAGCCGGGCCTCGAGCCCGGCCGCGACGCGGCCATAACGTCCTACGATCTCGATCTGCATCGCCAAGAGCTTCTCGTCGACGATGACGTCGGCGTGGGCGCGGCCGGTGATCTCGCCGTCCAACACGCCCAGGTGCGTCGCGAGGCCGGGCGCGACACGGATCTCGACCTCGTCCTCCGCGGCGAGCGCGGTCATCCCCTCGCGCACCCAGTTGCGGACGAGCGTCGGGTCGATCTCGAGCTCGCGGCCGATGACACGTTTGGCGATGGCGCAGGCGAGCCGCACGAGGGAGTCCTCGCTCGTCTCGATCGCCTGCCGGCGCGCGGCGCGAACGGCCTCGGCAGCGTTCTGCACGACCTCCTGGAGCTCCGCCGTGCGCGCCTCGAGCTCGGCCGAGAGCGCCTCGAGCGCGGGCAACGACGGCGCGCGCAGCGCTCCCCCTTCGAGGTCGTGCAGGTCGCCAGCGAGCGGTCGGATGGAGGGCAAGCGACCGTCCGGCGGGATGCTGCGCGGCCGAACAGACGACATTTTCGTCATGATCACACGGAGGTCGTCTTCGGTGTTGCTCGCGTCCTCGTTGGTGTTGCCCGGCGCCATCCACGCCGGCGGCGTGGGCTCGGGCTCGGCCGCCGAGCTCCACGGCGGGGCCTTGGGCTGTTCGGGGGTCTCGCGGACTTCGGCTATCAGCATGGTCATCGTCCCAGGTCGATCTGGCCCTCGGCCTCGAGCCGGAGGGCCGTCTCGATGATCTCGGTTCGTGCCTTCTCGAGGTCGGCCTTGCGCGGGTTGGGCAAGAGCTCCATGTCGTCGCGGAGCACGTCCGCCGCGCGCTGCGACAGGCCGCCGAAGACCGCGGCCAGGACCTCCTCGGGCGCGCCCTTGAGCGCCGTGGTGAGCCTGTCGCTCGGCACCTCGCGCAAGAGCGTACGCATCGCGCGCGAGTCGAGCCGGGCGAGGTCGGAGAACGTGAACATCGACAGCCGGAGGTCGCGGGACAGATCGGGGTTCTCCATCTCGAGGTGCGTGAGCACCTCGCTGGCCACGTCTTTCTCGCCGGCGTTGAGGATCTGGGCCGCCTTGGCCATGCCGTCGATGCCGATGGCCGCCGCGCCGTCGGACGGCGGGAGCTCGGCGGCGAGCGCGGCCGCGGCCTCCTCGAGGGTGCTCGCCGGCACCTCCGTCAAGCGACTGACGCGCTTGACGATGGCAGCCTGGCGCTCGCGGCTCATGCCCGCGAGGATGAGCGCCGCCGTCGCGGGCTCGAGGCGGGAGAGGATGGCCGCTGCGAGCTGCGGCGGCTCGCGGCCGAGCAGCGCGGCGACGGCCTCGGGCGGAGCGGCCTCGAGCCTCGCGAGCGGGCTCGTGACGCCGTCCTCGAAGACGCCGCGCGCTCGGTCCTCGCCGAACGCGCCGACGGTGAGCCGGCGCAGGTACGGCAACCCGCCGCGCGGGACCGCGACCGCCTTCGACGACTGGTCGACGAAATCCTTGTAGGTCGCGTCGAGGGCGTCGGCCGGGACCTCGCGCATCGTCGAGGCGACGGCGCGGAGCTTCCGGAGCTCGGCCTCCGACAGCTCGGCCACGATCGGCGCAGCGATCTTCTCGTCGAGCGAGAGGAGGAACACGACGGCTTTCTCGGGACCGGTGAGCATTCGAATGGATGGCCTTCGCAACCACCGTGCCGCGCCGCGGCTCGATCAGACGGCGGCGCGCTGCGCTTCTTGCTCTGCGCCGCCGAGCCAATGTCGGATGATGAGGGCGGCCGTGGCCGGGTCCTCCGCGGCGCGGCGGAGCGCCTCCTCGCGGGGAGGTAGCTCGGGCACCGCCGGCGGCGCTTCGAGCTGGCCCTCGACCGCCGCGACCGTGAGCGCGGCCGTCTCGGTCGCGAGCTGCTTGGCGCGAGCCTTCTTCCGAGCGCGACGAACCGCGAGCATCATCGTCAAGAGGACGAGCGCGCCGAGCCCCGCGCCGGCGTAGGGCGCGTATTTCATGTACTTCTGGTAGGGCGGCGCCGCGACCTCGGGGGGAGCGCCGGCGGCGACGTCCGTCGGGAGGGTGAACGGGATGCACTCGACCGTGACCAGGTCTTCCCGCTTCTCGTCCGCGCCGACCGCGCTCCGCACCAGGTTCTCGAGCTGATCGAGCTCCGCCTGGTCGCGGAGGCCGACGATACGAGCGCCCGCCTCGTCCACGCCCTCGACGCCGTCGACCGCGACGGCGACCGTCAAACGCTTGACGGTGCTCGTGCGGTTCACCCGACGCTCCGTCACGCGATCCACCTCGAAGTTTCGCGTGTGCTGGCGACGCACGACGCCGCCGGGCATGGTCGTCTCGACCGTGGGGTCTTCGTCGCCCGTCGGGAGGTTGCTCTCCGCCCCTGGGACGCCCGCGACCGTGTCGGGCGCGGCGTCGCCGGTGCGCTCGATGAGCAGCTCCTCGCTGCGGAGCGCGGTGGCCTTGGGCTTGAACTTGTCTTCGGTCCGCTCGGTCTCCGCGTGATCGAGCTCGGCGCTGACACGCACGTCGGCGTGACCTGGCCCGAGCACACGATCGAGCAGCGTGCGGACGCGCTCCTCGAGGTTTTTCTCGAGCTCGCGCTCCGCGAACGAAGGATCGTCTTCGCCGCCGGGAGAGGCCTTGCCGTCCGCGTCGTTTTTCGGCTTGCGGAGCAGCGCGCCCTCGGTCGTCGCGAGCGCGACCCGGTCCGGCGAGAGGCCGGGCACGGCCGCGCCGACGAGGTGGACGATCGCTGAGATCTCCTGGGCGCCGAGCTCGCGTCCCGGCTTGAGCTTGACCACGACGGAGGCCGAGCCCGGCTCGCGCTTCTGCACGAACACGCTCTTCTCGGGCTGCACGAGGTGCACGCGCGCGCTCTCGATCGCCGAGACCGAGGAGATCGTCCGGGCCAGCTCGCCCTCCATGGCGCGGCGGAACATGACCTGCTGTTCGAACTCGGTCGCGCCGAGGCGCATCTTGTCGAAGCTCTCGAAGCCCACACCTCCGCCACGCGGAAGACCGGAGCCGGCGACCTCGAGGCGAAGCTCGTGTACGCGGCTCTCGGGCACCTCGATCGTCCCACCGTCGGTGACCTTGTAGGGTGCCTTGAGCTCCTTCAGCTTCCCCGCGATGGCGGAGGCGTCGTCGGCGGAGAGGCGCCCGAAGAGGACGGCGTACGGCTCGCTCGTCGCGCGGACGACGAGCCAGGCGGCGAGCGCCGCCGTGGCGATGACCGTGGTCGCGATCATCACGAGCGCCGGCTTTCCCATGGTGCGGACGCGCGCCAAGAGGCCTCGCAGAACCGTCATCAAGCCGCGCTTCTCCTCGGTGTCGTCAGACATTGGTTCGCCAGAGCTCCTGGAAGGCGTCGAGCAGCTTGTTTCGGATCGAGCCGACGAGCTTCACCGATATCTCCGCCTCTTTGATGGCGATCATCGTGCCGTGCAGGTCGTCCGAAGCGCCGCGGGCGAGCGCCTCCGCTTGCTGGGTGGACTCCACCTTCGCCGTCGCGGCGCTCTCCAGCATGCCCCCGAGCACGTCGGCGAAGCCCGCCGCCGCGACCGGCTTCGGCTCGTCGAGCCCGCGCAGCGGCGCGACGCCCTCGATCGAGGACGCTCCTCCCTCACGAAACGAGGGGGATAGGGGGGGTAACACGGCGGCCATACGCTGGTTCTCGGGTCGTCTTCAGTCTCGCGACGGGGTCACTGGCCGATCTTCAGCGCGGATCGTGCCATCGTCTTCACGCTCTCGATCGTGGCCACGCCGGCCTCGTACGCGCGGGAAGCTGTCATCAGGTTGACCATCTCTGTCACCACGTTGACGTTGGGATACTCCACGTAGCCCTCCCCATCGGCGTCCGGGTGGCCTGGGTCGTAGACCATCTGGCCGGGCTCGGTGTCCTCGCGGACCTCGGCCAGATCCACGCGCATCACCGCGTTCAGGACCGCGTCCATCGTCTTGTTGCGCAGCGGCTTGGCCTCGAAGACGGGGTCGATGCGCTTGTAGGGCTCGCCGTCGACGCCACGCGTCGTGCGCGCGTTCGCGAGGTTCGACGCGATCACGTTCATGCGCGAACGCTCGGCCGTGAGCCCGCTGGCGGCGACCTCCATCGCGCTGAACACGCCCGGTCCGTTCGGGGGCAACCCGCGAATGGCGCTCATGCCCCACGTCCGTCTTGTGCAGCCCAGAGCAGGCCCGAGAGCGCGCCTGCGGTGAGGGAGCTGATCGTCTCGTAGCGCAGGTGGTTGGCCGAGACCTTCACCACCTCGCGATCGAGGCTCACGGTGTTGCCGTCGGCGTCGGGCGGCGTCGTCTCGTCCAGGGTCACACGCGTCGCTGTCTCGGCTTGAGTCGTCCCGATGTGGCGCGCGTCGGTCTTGACCATCGCGGCCGAAAGCGCCTGCGAGAAGTCGACTCGCTCCAGATCCTTCGCACGGAAGCCCGGCGTGTCGACGTTCGCGAGGTTGGACGCGAGGACGTTGTGGCGCGCGAGGTGATAGTCCAGCCCCGCCTGCATTCGTTCGACGTGACCGAAGATTTTCATCGCGAAGCCGGTCCAGCAAACCCCGTGCCCGAACCGTGGCGCGCCGATTGCTTGGCTCGCTGCCCGCGATGATCAAGCTCACGCGACTCAACCAGCAGATCGTGGCGATCAACCCGGAGAACATCCTCTGGGCCGATGCCTCCCCGGACACGACGCTGTGCATGACCGGCGGAGAGAAGGTGCTGGTTCGCGAGTCCCTCGACGAGCTGCTCGATCGGGTCATCGCCTACCAGCGGCTGATCCGCCGCGACCCGGACGCGCCGCGCGCCGGATGTGAAGCGGCGTCCGATTCCCCGCCGAAACACAAGCCATTCAGCGATCGGCCGGACGAGCCGTAAGGAGCATTGCACCCGTGGACATCGGAATCTTCGTCGGCATCGCGGTCGCCTTCGGCTGCATCCTTCTCGGCAACGCGCTCGAGGGCGGCCACATGGGCTCCATCGTCGGCGGGCCGGCGTTCCTGATCGTCATCGGCGGCACGATCGGCGCCGTCATCGTCCAGTTCCCCCTCCCGCAGGTGGCCGACTCGCTGAAGGCCGCGAAGAAGCTCTTCAAGAAGCCCGGACACGACGCAGCCAAGCTCGTCGACGAGATCGTCGAGTTCGCGCAGCGGGCCCGCAAGGACGGCGTGCTCGGCCTCGAGAAGGTCGCCGGCACCGCGTCCCACCCCTTCCTCACGAAGGGCCTGCTCATGGCGGTCGACGGCTCGGACTCCAACGCGATCCGCACCACGCTCGAGACCGTCATCAGCCAGGAGGAGGCGCACGCCGAGAACTCAGCGAAGGTCTACGAGGCCGCGGGCGGCTACTGCCCGACGGTCGGAATCATCGGCGCCGTGCTCGGCCTCATCCACGTCATGTCGAACCTCTCCGACATCAACGCCGTCGGTAGCGGCATCGCGGCCGCGTTCGTCGCGACGATCTACGGCGTCGCCGCCGCCAACATCTTCTTTCTCCCGCTCGCCGGCCGGATCAAGTTCCGCCAGCACGAGGAGACGGTGGTCATGGAGCTCATGCTCTCCGGCGTCCTCGCGATCCAGGAGGGCCTCAACCCCAAGCTCGTGCGCGAGCGTCTCGCGGCCTACGTGCCGGCGCACGACGGCAAACACGCGGGCGGCGCCGCGGAGAAGGCGCCGGCCTGACGAGCGGGCGCAGGGCGATTCATGTCGAGGAAGAAGAAACACCCCGAGCACGTGAACCACGAGCGGTGGCTGGTCAGCTACGCCGACTTCATTACCCTGCTCTTCGCCTTCTTCGTCGTCATGTTCGCGGTGTCGCAGGTCGACACCAAGAAGCTCGGGCGCTTCACCGAGTCGTTCGAGAACGCGATCGGCATCATCAGCACGCCGGCGGGCGCGGGCATCCTTCCGGGCGAAGGTGAGCTCCCCGAGGCGAACGGCCAGCGCGGCGGGCGCGGCGCGACCAAGGGCGAGGAAGACGAGCTCGCCGCGCTCCACAAATCGCTCGCCTCGAAGGCCGGCTTCGGCGGCGGCCTCGCAGGCGTGAAGATCGTCCGGCGCGGCAACGAGCTCGTGCTCCGGATGGACGCGCAGGTCTTGTTCGAGAGCGGCGCCGACTCGCTGCGTGAGCCCGCCCTCCCCCTCCTCAACGCGATCGCGGACGAGCTCCGCACACGGAACGTGAACCTGCGCGTCGAGGGCCACACGGACTCGATACCCATCACCAACGGTCGTTACCGATCGAACTGGGACCTCTCCGCGGCCCGCGCCGCCAGCGTCGTCGACGACCTGGCGAAAGGCGGGCTCATGGACCCGAGCCGCATGGCGGCCGTGGGCTACGGGGAGTACCAGCCGCTCGCTCCGAACGACACCCCCGAAGGGCGCGCGCAGAACCGGCGCGTCGACTTCGTCGTCACGATCCGCGCCACCGGCAACACGAACGCGACGCCGACGACGCCGGCGAACTGACCATAGCGTCAGCGTTTCGGCGCGGCAGCGTCATCCCGACGTCGGCGCCTGCAGCGGAGAGAGAGAGAGGGAGCCGCCGGTGACGAAATCGCGGCCGCTCCGCGCGAAGAGCGTCGGCACGGGGGTTGCGATGGGGGGGATCGATGTTCCGCTCCCTGCACATAGCCGCCACTGGGATGGTCGCTCAAGAGACCAAGCTCGACGCGATCGCCAACAACCTCGCGAACTCGAACACCACGGGTTACAAGCGGCAGTCGGCTGAGTTCGAGGATCTGCTCTACCAGCAGCAGCGCGGCGCCGGCGTGGGAGCGGGCGGCGTGGCGGCGCCGACCGCGGTGGAGCTCGGCTCGGGCGCGCGAGTCGTCGCGACGCCCCGGCAGTTCTCGCAGGGCTCGATCCAGCAGACGGGCAACCCGCTCGACGTCGCGATCGAGGGCGCCGGCTTCCTCCAGGTCCAGCGCGACGACGGCACGACCGCGTACACCCGCGCGGGCACGCTGAAGGTGGACGCATCCGGTCGGCTCGTGACCTCCGACGGCCTGGCCATCGAGCCGAACATCACCGTCCCTCCCGACGCCACCAACGTGGTCATCGGCAGCGACGGGACGGTGACCGCGGAGGTCGCCGGGCAGGCCCAGCCTGCGCAGCTCGGCAAGCTCCAGCTCGTGACGTTTGCCAACCCCGGCGGGCTGAACGCGCTCGGCCACAACCTCTACCTGGCGAGCGCCTCGAGCGGCGAGGCCAACGTGGGAGACGCCGGCGCCGAAGGGCGCGGGCGGTTCATGCAGGGCGCGCTCGAGGGCTCGAACGTGGAGGTCGTGACCGAGATGATCGACCTCATCCGCACGCAGCGGGCCTACGAGATCAACACGAAGATCATCACCGCCGCGGACGAGATGCTCCGCAGCGCGACGCAGGTGCGCTGATGCGAGCCCTCCTCACCCTGTCTCTGGCCCTCTCGCTCGTCTTCGCGCCGCTCGGCGCGGAGGCTGCCAAGCAGAAGAGCGTCGCGGAGGCCCAGCTCGCTCGCTCGCGCGTGCTCCTTTCGGATCTGGTCCCGAACGCGCCGGCGGAGCTCGCGGCCATCGACCTCGGCGCCGCGCCGCAGCCCGGATCCTCGCGGCTCGTCACCCGCGAGGAGATGGTCGCCGCCCTCCCCGAGGGCGTCGACGCGCAGGCGCTCAAGCTCCCCGCCTCCGTGCGCGTCGTCCGCAAGGCTCGGAAGCTGACGCCGGCCGAGATCGAGAAGATGACACGCGAAGCGATCGCGGCGGTCGGCGTGCCCCGAAACGGGACGCTCGCCGCGGCCCGCCCGCGCGCCACCGTCACCGTCCCCGCGGGCTGGGAGAGCGTGCGGGTCGAGATGCCCAAGCCGCCGCGCAAGACCGGCAGACACCTGACCACCGCGACGCTGGTGCTCCTCGAGGGGGAGACCGTGCTCGCCAGGGTCCCGGTGCCGGTCGAGCTCACGCTACCGAAGAGCGCCGCCGTCCCGGACGTGAAGAAGGGCTCCAAGCTCCAGCTCTTCATCGAGCGCAGCGGCATCGAGATCAAGGCGACCGTGTCCGCCGCCGCAGACGCCGACGTCGGAGAGGAAGTACCCGTCATGTTCGAAAACAGGACCGTCATCAACGCGCGGCTCGTCTCCAAGGACCCGCCCTCCGCCGTGGAGGCGCCGTGAAGCCGGCCCTGCCGGCCTTGCTCGTCGCCCTCGCGACGATCGTCACCGGGTGCGAGCCCTCGCACATCATGGCGTACACGCCGAAGCAGCGCGACTACAAGGCCGGCAAATACGCGCAACGTGATCCGTCCTTGCAGCCGACGCGTGGCTCGCTCTTCAGCGACGCGGTCGGCGGCTTCTTGGAGGACACACGCGCCGTACGCGTCGGCGACATCGTCCTCATCAAGATCGACGAGGCCGCCGACGCCTCCGGCAACTCGACGACCCAGCTCCAGCGCGAGTCGAACGCCGACCTGGGTGTCTCGAACGTGCTCGGGCTCGTCGGCGCAATCAAGACGGCCGCGCCAATGTTCGACCCGACTCACATCCTCAGCTGGATGAGCAACGCCGACTTCGCTGGCCAAGGCAACACCAGCAGGACGGGCGAGCTCCGCGGGCTCGTGGCGGTGCGCGTGGCGCGAGAGATGCCGAACGGCGACCTCTTCCTCGAGGGGACCAAGGTCATCCTCATCAACTACGAGGAGTACCACCTCTACATCTCGGGCCTCGTTCGTCGCGCCGACATCGCCGAGGACAACACCGTGCCCTCGTCACGCATCGCGGACGCCGAGATCGAGTTCACCGGTCGCGGCGACATCGACGACCAGCAGCGCAAGGGCATCCTCGGGCGCGCGCTGGACAAGGGCAACCCGTTCTGACCCCCACCTCGTACCTCCAAACGGAACCGTCATGCCTATGAGCTCACCCCCCCGGCCCCCCTCACGACGTGAGGGGGGAGTTGCGCTCGCGATCCTCGTTGCGGTCTTGTGCTCGCTCGCCCCGCGTGAGGCGCGCGCGGACAAGGTCCGCGACCTCGCCGAGGTCGTCGGCGCGCGGGACAACCAGCTCGTCGGCTTCGGGATCGTGACCGGCCTCGCCGGGACGGGCGACGACCAGTCCGCGCCCGTCGCGGCGCAGGCGGCTATCGCGATGCTCCGCCGCCTCGGCGTGCAGGTGGACCCGGCGCAGGTGCGCCTTCGCAACGTCGCTGCTGTCGTCGTCACGGCCACGCTCCCGCCGTTCGCCAAGCCCGGCACCAAGCTCGACGTCTCGGTGAGCTCGCTGGGGAACGCGCGATCGTTGGCAGGGGGCACGCTCGTCCAGGGCCTCTTGAAGGGCGCCGACCTCAAGACCTACGCCGTCGCACAAGGTGGCGTCGTGGTGGGAGGCTTTGGGGCGAAAGGTGCGAGCGGCAGCTCGGCGAAGCAGGGCTCGCTCACGAGCGGTCGCATCCCCCAGGGAGCCATCGTCGAGAAAGAGGTGGTCACCTCCATCGTGGAGAACGGCAAGCTCACGCTCTCGCTCCGCACGCCCGGATTCACCACGGCTGCGCGAATCGCCAAGGCGGTCGACGAAGCGATCGGCGCCGGCTCGGCCACCGCGGCGGACGGCGGATCGATCGTCATCAAGATCCCCGAGGCGTTCAAGGCCGACCACGTCGGCCTGATCGCCAAGCTCGAAGATCTCGATGTCACACCGGTGCGCAAGAGCAGGGTGGTCATCAGCGAACGTACCGGCACGATCGTGGCCGGCGGCGACGTCCGGCTCGCGCCGGCGGCCATCGTGCACGGCGGGCTCACCATCGTGGTGAAGGAGTCCCGCGCGGTCGCGCAGCCCGTCGTCGGCAAGGCGACGACCGTCCCGAAATCGGACGTGTCCGTGAACGAGACATCTCCTGGTGTCCGGTTCGTTCCCCAGGCTCCGTCGCTCGCCGAGGTAGCCGAGGCGCTCGGCACGCTGGGCCTCTCTGCACGTGAGCTCGCGAGCGTTCTGTCCGCGCTCCGCACCGCGGGGTCCCTCGAAGCCGAGATCGTGGTGGAGTGATGGTCCGCCCCGTCGCCCCCAACCAGGTTTCTCCGGCGTCTACGCCCGAGACACGTGAGCTCGCTCGCGTCGCCAAGGAGCTCGAGGGCGTCTTCCTGAGGCAGCTGCTCGCGGCGTCGAAGTTCGGAGAAGAAGCGGGCAAGTCCGGATTCGGGACCATGGTCGTGGACGCCCTCGCGAGCTCCGTGGCCGAAGGCGGAGGCATCGGTCTTGCTCAGAGGATCACCGACGCTCTGGAGGTCGCGGAAAACCCGCGAAAAACAGGGCAGGAGGTCCCGAAGTGAGCAGCGAGATTTCCAGGACTGAGAATCGCCTGACCCTGCGTCCCACGAGCCGGGGAAAGATCGTCGGCCGGAGCGAGCCGCTCCAGCACCTGTTCGGCAGCGTCGACCGCGTCGCGCGGGCGAACTGCACCGTCCTCGTCACCGGCGAGAGCGGGACCGGCAAGGAGACGGTCGTCGCGGCGCTGCACGACGCGAGCGCGCGCCGTGACGCGCCCCTCGTCACGCTGAACTGCGGAGCCATCCCCGAGGCCCTGCTCGAGAGCGAGCTCTTCGGCCACGCAAAGGGCGCGTTCACCGGCGCCCACGCTGCCCGTCAAGGGCGCGTCGCCGCAGCCGAAGGCGGCACGCTGTTCCTGGACGAGATCGGCGAGCTGCCCCTCGGCCTCCAGGTCAAGCTGCTCCGCCTGCTGCAGCAGAAGGAGTACTCGATGGTCGGCGACTCGCGAACCCTCCGCTGCAACGTGCGGATCGTCGCCGCGACCAACCGCGACCTCGAAGCGGAGGTGCGCGCAGGCCGGTTCCGCGAGGACCTCTACTACCGCCTCAACGTCGTCCACCTCCACATCCCCCCGCTCCGTGAGCGCCCGGAGGACGTGCGCGCGCTGCTCTTGCACTTCTTCCGGAGCTTCCGCGACGAGCTCGGTCGCGACGATCTCGAAGGGTTCAGCCCCGAGGCGACGCGCCTGCTCGAGTCCTACCCGTGGCCCGGCAACGTGCGCGAGCTCGAGAACCTGGTCGAGCGCTGCATGCTCCTGACCATCGGCCCCGAGATCGGCGAAAACGACCTGCCCGAGTCCATCCGCACGGGCGCCGCTCGCGCGGGTGGCCCCGAGTCCGAGCGCCAGGTGCTCCCCGCCCTCGGGATCGATCTGCGGGCCGCCGTCGAGGAGTTCGAGTCGAGCCTCATCCGGCAGGCCCTTGCGCGCACGAACGGCAACAAGAACCGCGCTGCCCAGCTCCTCGGCTTGAACCGGACGACCCTCGTCGAGATGGTCAAGCGCAAGAAGATCGCCTGCTGAAGCTGCAGAGAACACCCATGCTCGAAACACGTACCTTCCCAAGAGCCAACGTCGAGACCGTCGCAACCTTCGAGTGGGCCGACGGCGAGCGAACGAGCGCGCGCGTCATGAACCTCTCGGAGGGCGGCCTCCTCGCGAAGACGAGGACGTCGTTCGAGAAAGGGATGAGCGTCCGCGTGCTCTTGCCGGTCGGCAACGCCAGACGACCGCTCGACATCGCCGGCACCATCGTGCGCTCCGAAGAGGTGGCGAACGGCTTCAGCGTCGCCATCGAGTGGAAGCGCGTGTCGGACGTCGACGCGAACCGCATCCGCGGGCTCGTCGAGCGCGCCGACTCGATGGCCTGGGAAGCGACGGAGGAGACCCTCCCGCGCGATCTCGCCGTGCGATTCGTGCCCAAGATCCGGCGCCTCGCCTGGACCATCGCCAAGCGCGTCCGCATGCCGGCCCACCTCGGCATCGACGACCTCCTCGGCGCCGGCTTCGTGGCCCTCGTCGAGGTCTACACGCGCCACCCGAACCTCGACTTCGACGAGCTCGAGCGCGTGGGCTCCCGCCGCATCCGAGGCGCCATGCTCGACGAGCTCCGCAACGCGGATCCGCTGTCACGCCGGATGCGCCAGCGCCAGCGCCGCGTCGAGAAGAGCCGCACCCAGCTCGAGACGGAGCTCGGCCGCGTCCCCACCGACTCCGAGGTGCAGAGCCGCACCGGCCTCAAGCCGCGCGCCTACGCGGAGGCCGTCCGCGCGACCAGCGCCAGCGCGCTCACCGTGTTCGATGACGGCATCGGGCCCGACATCCCCGACACGGCGAACAACGGCCCGGAAGACCAGATCTCCCGCCGGCAAGACCTCGAGCGGATCCGCGTCGCGCTCGGCGCGCTCCCGCCCCGCCTGAAACACGTCCTCGAGCTGCACTACGGCGACGAGCTGACGCTGCGTGAGATCGGCAACATCCTCGGCGTGACCGAGGCGCGCATCTCGCAGCTCCTCTCGGCTGCCGTGCGCAAGCTCCGCGACAGCTGCGTCGACGAGATCCCCGCCGTGCGGGTCGAGACGCGGCGCACGGCTTGACGCGCGACCGTAGCAAATCGCTCGTGGTCCGCCGACTCGTCCGATAAAGACCGAAACCAAGCGAGCGGGCCTTGGTGTAGAGTGCGCGCCGAAATGGGCGCGATAGTCCTGGATCTGCCCGCGAAGGGCGTGCTCACCCCGAACGACGAGCACGACCCGCTGCCGTTTTATTACAAGCCCGGCGTCGGCTGGCTCTATCGGTACCGCCTGACGATGGCGCTCGACTACCTGAAGCCGGGCGGGCGCGTGCTCGAGATCGGCGTCGGCTCCGGGGTGCTCGTCCCGACGCTCACGCGCCACTACGACGAATACGTGGGCACGGACCTCGTGCTCGCCAAAGGCCTCGATCACCTCGTGCGCCCCGGCTGCAAGGCGTCGTTCATCATCGCCGATCTACTCGAGGAGGGCTCGCTGCCCGAGGCGCACTTCGACGCCGTCGTGTGCATCTCGGTGCTGGAGCACATCGCCGACTCGGGCGCCGCGGCAGCATGCCTCGCCCGCGCCCTCAAGCCGGGCGGCACGCTCGTGGCCGGCTACCCCATGGTGAACCAGGCCATGAGCCGCGCCTTCGACGTCATCGGGTTCAAGGGCATCGACGATCACCACGTGAGCCCGCCGGCGAAGATCGAGGGCGCCTTGCGTCGTGTGCTGCGGCCCGTGGGCCGCACGGCGTTCCCGCCCCTCTCCCCCGTTCCGCTCGCGCTCTACCAGGTCAGCGCCTGGACGAAGTGAGCCCATCGCAGGCCCTTTCGGATCCAGGTGCTAAGCTCGTGGCGTGAGCCGGCGAGCCGCGACGTATCGCTACCAGCTCCGGGGCGCCTCGCTCCTCATGCGGTACCTGCCCGTCTTCGCGGGCGTCATCCTCGCCACCGCGTTCTCCCTCTCGGTCCTCACCGACGGCGGGGACGTCGCGCGCGCGGCCTGGACCACCGGCGAGGAGCTGCTCGGGATGTTCGGGGGCTTCGGCCTGGTCGCGTTGCCCGCCATCTTCCTCGCGTCGGCGTTCGCTCGGCGAGGCATCGAAAAACGCATCCTCACCATCCGCCAGGAGGCCAAGGGCATCGACCTCCTGCTCGAGGGTCAGAAGCGGGTCCACGTGGCGGCCGCCCGGGTTCGGGGCGGGTTCGTGGACGATCTCGGCGACGGCCGCGTGCGGGTCAGCCTGGAGCTCGCCGGCGGCGTGACGGATGGTGACAAGGTTGTCATCGACGCGGAGCGCGCGGACGCGGCCCCGTTCCTGCGCCTGATCGGCCCGGCCCCGCGCTTCGAGCTCGGCGCGGAGGGCTGGCGCTGGGGCGGCGCCCTCTCGACCATCTCGATCGTCGTCGGCGCCAACATCGGCGGCCTCCTGTTCGAGCGGGTCCGGCAAGCCGCAGAGCGAGCCGGTGCAGACGACGCACACGGGGCGGGCTTCGCGCTCGGGATGGCGGTCGCGGCGATCGGCCTGACGCGCGCCGTGTTGGCCTTCGCGATGGCCGCCCGAGAGGTGACCGTCGGCATCGACGGCATCCGGATCGAAGGGGCGCTCCGCAAGCGCTTCGTCGCCTTCGAAGAGATCCGCTCGGTCCACGCGGACGCCTTCGGCGTCGTGCTCGATCTCGAGGACGACGAGCGGCTCCGGCTCGGCTCGCCCGGAATGGATCCGGCTCGGGCGAGGACGCTCGCCGCGCTCATCGCCGAGCGGCTCACCGACGCGGCGCCGGCGTCGCCGCGGGTCCCCGTTGCCCTCTGCGAGGGCGAGGTGAAGGCGTGGCGCCGCGCCATCGAAGAGATGACACGCGGCGCGGGCTATCGCGACAACGCCGGCTCGAGCGAGGCCCTGTCGAGCTCGCTGGAGGCACCCGGCCTGTCGCCCACCGAGCGCGTCGCGACCGCGATCGCGCTGCTCGCGCGGGGCGAGGAGCCGGACCGCATCCGAATCGCGGCCGCGAGCGTGGCGGATGAGTCGACCAAGGCCGCCCTCGAGCGGCTCGCCGAGGGCGAGGCGGACGACGACGCGCTCGAGGTGCTCCTGAGCAAACGCGGCGCGCGCGTGTCCACGCGATGAGGTAGCGAGCTCAGCGCTTCAACTGGCCCGCGTCGCGCAGCTTCGTGAGCTCGGCCGTGCCGCCGATCAACGTCCCGTCGACGAACACCATGGGGAAGGTCGGGAAGCCCGCCCACAGCTTGAGGGCGAGGCGCTCCTTCCACTTCGAGAGGTAGCTGCCGTATTCGAGGTACTCGAACGGCACGCCCTCCTGTTCGAGGAGCTTGCGGGCGCGCTTCACGAACGGGTTCTGCGCCATCCCGACGACGACCACCGGGTGTTTGGCGACGGCGGTCGCGACCTCGTCGACGACGTCGCGATGGAAGGCGGCAACCTGCTCTTTGACCGAATCGGCGACTTTGTCGGAGGAAAGGACCGGACGTTCCATGGCCGCCTTGATAGCAGCCTCCGTCCGATTCGCCAGATCAGTCCGGGCGAGACTCGAGCGCCAGCTCCGAGCCCGACCCGATCGAGCCGATCTCTTCGCGAATGGGCAGATCGGTCGCCTTCATGCGCTTCTGGTTCAGATACGTCAGGTACTCGCCGATGAAGCCCATCGAGAAGAACTGCAGGCCGAGCACGATGAGGATCGACCCGAAGAGGAGGAGCGGCCGGTCGCCGATCTTGTGCCCGAGGAACCAGAGCACGGTGAGGTAGAGGTTGATGGCGACGCCGGTGAAGCCCATGAGCAGGCCGATGGCGCCGAAGAGGTGCATCGGGCGCTTCGAGTACTTCGTCAGGAACGTGATGCTGATGAGGTCGAAGAAACCGCGGAGGATGCGCTCGAGGCCGTAGCGCGAAGCGCCGTGTTTTCGCGGGTGATGGTGGACGCCGACCTCCGTCACGCGGAAGCCTTCCCACGCCGCGAACACCGGGATGTACCGGAACAGATCGCCGTAGATGGGGATCGTCTTCACGACCTCGCGGCGATACGCCTTGAACCCGCAGTTCATGTCGTGGAGCTTCACGCCGGTGACCCAGCGCACGGTGCCGTTGAAGATCCGTGTGAGCACCAACCGGTTGGCCGGGTCGAGGCGCTTGAGCTTCCAGCCGACGACGACGTCGTAGCCCTCCTCGATCTTCTCGATGAACTTGGGCAGCTCCGCCGGGTCGTCCTGCAGGTCCGCGTCCATCATGATGACGATCTCGCCGCGGACCCGGCTGAAGCCCGCGGAGAGGCCCATGGCCTTGCCGAAGTTCTTGCGGAGCCGCACGGCGCGGACGCGCGGGTCGGCGGCGACCAGGCTCTGCATCACCTTCCACGAGTCGTCGGTCGAGCCGTCGTCGACGAAGATGAGCTCGAAGGTCTCCTTCCCGTCGAGCGTCTCGGCGATGCGCTTGGCCAACTCCGGGAGGCTCTCGGCCTCGTTCAGGCCGGGGACGACGATCGAGATGCGTGGGGTCTCCGAGAGCCGCAGCCCGGCGAGCCCCGAGGCGGTTTTTTCCCGCTTGGGCTTGTCGGTCTCGGGCTCGACTGTCGCCGTCTGGCTCACGATCCCGGGAGCCTAGTCGATGGCCGGGCCGGGCGCCAAACCCGGTGGGCCTTGGGTCGGGTGAAAAGGCGTGCCATGCTCGCGGCCGGTGCGCAGCAGAGCTTTCCTTCTGATCAGTTGTCTCCTCGCCGCCTGCTCGGACGACACCGAGAGCCAGGACAACGACGTGATCGTCCGAACGCGCACCGAGCAAGAGTGGAACCAATACGTCGCGAACGTGGAGTTCGCGAGCGCGTACCAGCCCACCTGCTTCGGCGACCCGCTCTCGACTCGTCCGCGCGTCATCGTCACCGGGTTCGGCCGCTTCCTCGAGAACAAGGAGAACGCCACCGGCCGCATGGTGAGCCGGCTCGTCCCCGGCCTCGTCTACCCCGAGACCGAGGCCCCCGAGGGGGACGCGGTGGACGACCCGGCCGCGCAGACGCGCGTGACGCTCTCGACGATCGACGTCGAGGGCGTCGGCCCCGTCGACGTCTGCGGGATGATCTTGCCGGTGTTCTGGGACGTCGCGGCCATCCTCGTCCTCAAAGAGAGCGAGTCCTTCCTGCCGGATTTCGTGCTCATGAACGGCATCGCCGGCAGCCGCCAGCCGATGTGGATCGAGCTCGGGAGCGTGAACGAGGCGGTCTCGCTACCGGACGGCTCGGGCACGCTCGCGCCGATCGAGTCCGGCACCAAGCTCGTGAACGAGGCGCCGGAAGAAGACCGCGCGCGCGGGCTGGTGCTCTCGTGGACGGACGTTCGAACGCGCGTCGAAGCGGCGCGGGCCGATCTCGCGCCCGAGCGCGACGCCGACGGCCTCGCGTTCGGCGAGGTGCTCCAGGGCGTTCGCTTCGCGACCTTCCCGCGCTCGAGCAACACCTACCTCTGCAACAACACCACGTACGCGGTGAACTACCTGTTCGATCACCCCGGGCAGACGTTCCGTCTGCTCGAGCCGAGCGATCCGCGCGAGGGCGGCCCCACGGGGGTCGACATGAAGCTCGGCGCAGACCTGTCGAAATCTCCGCGTGTCTTCGTGCACTGGGCGAAGGACCTGTCGGGCGAGCACCTCGACCGCGGCGCATCGCTCATGAAAGAGATCGTCGCCGCCCAGCTCACGGCCACGGCCGAGCCCACGCGCGGCGACCCCGCGATGGGCGACGCGGACCTGTAGCCTCAGTTCTGGCAGTTCGTCGCCAGGTCGAGCGTGAGGTCCGGCAGGACGAAGCGCACGTCCACGCCGCGCCGGTTGGACGCCTTGCCGAGCGCCTCGAGGACGACGGTGCCGCCGCCGAGCTCGTCGCGCACGCTCATCGCGCGCATCATCGAGAGCAGGCGCTGCAGCTCGTCGTCGTTTTCGGTCGCGATCGGGATCTCGGGCAGGAGCGCCGCGTTTTTCGCGTCCGCCTTCTTCGCCTTCCAGGCGTCGCGGATCCGCCGCTTGTTCATGATGGGCGTGGCGTCGGCGTTGCCGACGAGGATGAGGCTCGCGCCCTTCTGCACCTTGCCGGCGACCAGATCGCGGAAGGCCTTGTCGAGGCAGCCGCCGGCGCCGCAGTCGAACGCGCCCTGGTCGAAGGTGACCTGCGCGGAGACGGTGACGAAGCGCTGATCACAGAGCTCTTCGTGGCGCACGCTCACGGAGGGGAAGCGGGTCGCGTAGACCTTGATGGTGCCGCCTCCGCTCCCGCCGGTGAGCGGACAGGGGTCGATGGCGCCGACCCCGAGCTCCTTGGCCAGCTCGTTCCGCGCCCGCATGACCTTCTGCACGTGGTCGCGACAGGACGACTTCGTCTGCTTCCCGAGCGCGCCGAGGATCACGCCTTCGGCGCCGGCCACCCGATCACGCACGTCGGCGATCTCCTTGCGGGTCGCCTCCAGGGAGCCGCCCAGGGAGGCCACGCGCGAGTCGACGCGCTCCACGTCGCCCGAGAGTCCGTCGACCTTGCCGTGCAGGAGGCTGAGGCTCTCCTCGAACCGATCGATGCGAGCCTCGAGCGAGGCGAACCGAGCGCCGGACTCACCCTCGAACCGCTGCAGCTCCGCCAGCACGCTGGCCACACGCGCGACGCGATCGAGCGTGCAGGCGCCCTCGCGGGCGGGGTCCTCGATGCAGGCCTTGGAGGCGACCTCGAGCGCGCGCTTCTGCTCGTCCGTCACGGTCGCTTCGGCGGTCTGCTCGGAGGGCAGCGGCTGGAGCGCCGCCTCGAGCGAGGCGTCGTCCTCGCCGAGCCCGGGGATCGTGACCCCGACCTGCTCCTCGAGGATCTCCTTGCAGACCGGATCACCACCTTTCTTCTTCGAGAGCTCCTTGCACGCCGCGACCATCCCGGAGGACTTTCCGTAGCTCGCGCCCGAGAAGCGCAAGATGGCCCGCCTCACGACGCGGTTGGTCACGGCCGAGGCCGGGTCGATGCGCTGGTAGACCTTGCACGCGTGCGCGGCCACGCTCGCGGGAGAGACGTGGCCTTCTTTCTCGAGGTCCGCGAGCACGCCGTCCATCCCCACCGCGATGAGCTCGGCCGAGACCCGCGCGAGGAGCGGGCTGGCGAAGCCCTTGAAGTAGCCGAAGCCCTCGGCCACGTCGTCGACCATACCCTCGACGAGCTGAGCGACCTGCACCAGGCCGAGCACGGTGGCGTGGGCGAAGTTGAAGCGCTCGGACAGGGTCGCGAGCTCCACGAGGAGCCGTGACTTTCCGACCTGGCTGGCCTCCTCCGGCGTCTTCGCCGCCAGCGAGAAGCCGACGACCGAGATCACCGGGCTGCCCTGGAGCGCCTCGATCTTCGGCGAGAGCTCGGCCACGATTGCGGCGCAGCGCTCGCTCGAGCCGGACTCGGAGCAGGCCAAAAGTTCACTGACAGCTTTGTCATCCACTCCCTTCAGCCCCACCGAGTCGAGCAGGGCCTTGGCGCGGCGTTCGCGGTCCTTGCGGACCTGCCCGGCGAGCGCCTTGCGGCGGGCGTCGCCCTCCGCGCCCGGCGCGTCGCCGCGCTCGATGGCCCGGCAGGTCGCGAGGACCTCGTCCTCCTCGGCGATCGTCGCCTCCCCCACGGCGCCGGCCAGCTCGCTCGCGCTCATGTTCGCGGAGCAGGCGAAGAGAAAGACGACGAAGAAGCCGAGCAACGAGGGGAGGACCTTCGGGACCATGATCGGCCGGAGGCTAGCGCAACGGGCTCCAGCGCGGGGGCCCTCGCGTGTAGCCTTCGGCCCGATGGACGATCAGCGGAAGAAGCGCGGCGCTTCGATCGCGGCGCTCGGGCTCACGGCGCTCGGGATCGCGCAGCTCGGCGTCGGGTGCACGGAGGAGAAGATCGAGCCCGCACCGACCGCGGACCCTCGCCTCGAGACGCTGGGCCGGTGCGCCACGTTCACGCCGACGAAGAACCCCTACTTCGGGGATCTGCACGTCCACACCGCCCTCTCGCTCGACGCCAACACGCAGGGCAATCGCCTCACGGTCGCCGACGCCTACCGCTTCGCGCGCGGCGAGGAGGTCGGCGTCCAGCCACACGACGCATCGGGGAACCCGCTCCGGAGCCTGCGGCTACCTCGCCCGCTCGACTTCGCCGCCGTCACCGATCACGCCGAGTTCCTCGGAGTCGTCCACGGCTGCACGACCCCGGGCTCGGCCGAATACGACACCGGCGCGTGCCAGGCGTACCGCGACGATCCCGACGGCTCGTTTTTCGGGTTCAACCTGCGAATCGCGTTCGACCAGAGCTCGGCCGAGAACACGACGCCTTGCACGCCGGAGGAGGGCGGCTGCAAGGAGAGCGTCACGGCGGCGTGGACCGAGATCCAGGAGAGCGCGGAGGCCGCCTACGACCGCACCGACGCGTGCACCTTCACGAGCTTCGTCGCCTACGAATGGTCGGGCTCGCCGGGCGGCTACAACCTGCACCGCAACGTCATCTTCCGCAACCACGTCGTCCCCGAGCACCCCACGGGGTACTTCGACGAAGGCCAGGAGGAGGGGCTGTGGAAGCGGCTCTTCGAAGGGTGCCTCGACGGGCGTGGACCGTGTGACGTGCTCACGATCCCGCACAACTCGAACGTGAGCTCGGGCCTGATGTTCGAGACCGTCGACGAGACCGGCGCGCCGTTCGACGCCGAATACGCGCGCGTCCGCGCGGAGCTCGAGCCGCTCGTGGAGATCTTCCAGCACAAGGGCGACTCGGAGTGCCTGCCCGGATCGACCGCGGCGGACGAGCTCTGTGACTTCGAGAAGATGCCCTACGCGTCGCTCAGCTCCGCCAACCTGGGCGGCGATCCCGATCCGCTGGTCGAGAGCGACTTCGTGAGGCACGCGCTCGGCCGTGGCCTGGAGCTGTTCGCGACGCTCGGCGTGAACCCCTTCTCCTACGGGTTCATCGCCAGCACCGACACGCACCTCGGTACGCCGGGCGCCGTCGAAGAGCGGCGCTTCCTCGGACACGGCGGCGCCGGGCTCACCGTGCGCGACGCGTTGCCTCCGGGCTTGCCCGACCGACCGTGGTTCAACCCGGGCGGGCTCGCCGTGCTCTGGGCGGAGGAGAACTCGCGCGAGGCGCTGTTCGCGGCCATGCGTCGGCGGGAAGCCTATGGCACGAGCGGCCCGCGCATCGTGCTGCGCGTCTTCGGTGGTTATGGCTACGACGACGCCATCTGCGACGCGGCGAACCTGGCCGAGCAGGGCTACGCGGGCGGCGTGCCGATGGGGGGCGTCCTCACGCCTTCGGCGGGCGCTTCGCCTCGGTTCGTCGTCTCCGCGCTCCGCGACGCGGGGACGGCGGAGCTACCGGGGACGCCGCTCCAGCGGATCCAGATCGTCAAGGGCTCGCTCGTCGGCGGCGCGGCGAGCTTCGAGGTCTTCGACGTCGCGGGCGGCCCCAACGACGCCGCGGTGGATCCGCTCACGTGTGAGCAGAGCGGCCCGGGAGCCGACAGCCTGTGTGCGGTCTGGACCGACCCCAGCTTCGATCCGTCGTCGCCTGCCTTTTATTACGTGCGTGTCCTCGAGAACCCGAGCTGCCGCTGGCATGCGTATCTGTGCAACGACGCAGGCGTCGACTGCGACGACCCCGCGACCGTCACCGAAGGATTCGAGGGGTGCTGCGACTACCCGCTCACCCAACAGGAGCGCGCCTGGAGCTCGCCCATTTGGTACTCGCCGTGAGCGACACCGATCGACCCGCTCCGCAGTGGCGCCTGCTCGCGCGCTTCTTCGTCGGAGGAGCGCTGCTCTTCGCCGCGCGGCAAGCGGTGCAAGCCGTCGAGCCCGAGCGACGTCCGCTCGCCGTGGAGGTCTCGTCGGGCGCGACCGAGCCCGAGGTCGCCGCCGCGACCGACGAGGCGATCCTGCTGGATTTTGCGATCCGCGCAGGCTGGCACCGCACGGACACCGTCGTGCGCGAGCGACTGCTGAGCTCGTTGGCTGTCGCTGGCGAGAAGGAAGAAGAGCCGCGCGTCGCGGTCGACCGCGCCATCGCGTTGGGGCTCCACGTGTCCGATCCCATCGCGAGGCGGCGCCTGGTCGAGGTCGCCGAGCGCGCCCTCGAGCACGCGGACGAGGAGCCCGAGCCCACGCAGGACGAGCTCCGCGCCTACGTGGACGCCCACCGGGACGACTACCGCACGCCTGGCCGTGTTCGATTCCGGCAGGTGTTTCTCTCGACCGAGCGAAGGGGCGCCGGGCTCGCCAACGCGGTGACGGAGGTCGCCGAGCGCCTCCGAGCCACGCCCGACGTCTCACGCGACGTCGATCTCGCGCTCTCGGATCCCTGGCCTTGGTCGGACACACGCGCTGGCGAGTCGCCCGCGAGGCTCGGGGCGCTCTTCGGAGAAGAGTTCGGTCGCGCGCTGGCCGGCGCGCGGCCCGGTCGATGGGAGGGGCCGGTCCGGTCGAGCTTCGGCGTTCATTTCGTCTTCGTCGAGGCGGTCGACGCGCCGGACGATCCGCCGCTCGCCTCCGTGCACGATCGCGTCCGGGCGGCGGTGCTCCGGGAGCGCCGTGCCGCGAGGCGCGCGCAGCGGATGGCCGCGCTCCGGCGCGAATATGTGGTCTCCGTCGTGAGGAGCGCGTGATGGCGCGCCGGCTCGCGCTCCTTTCCCTCTTCGCTGTGCTCGCGTGGCCGGCGCCCCTGCGCGCTCACGGGCTGGATCCCGTCGGGGTCTCGGTTCGCGAGGAGGCGCCAGGTGAGATCACCGTCGCCGTCGATCGACCCGCGACGCTCGCTGGTGGCGTCGCGCTCGAGGTCTCCCTCGGCTCGGGCTGTACAGGGGGTGGGCCAGCGGTCGTGCCGGACCGCGCCGGGCGCGTCGTGGAGACTCGCCGACTCCGATGTGAAGGTCCGCTCGCCGGCCGCACCCTCGAGGTCTCCGGGCTCGAGGCCGCGGCGCAGGGCGCGGTCGTGCGCGTCGAAGAGGCGAGCGGGCTCGTGCACCGCGCCGTGCTCACCGCGCGCTCGCCGCGTTTGGCTGTCCAGGAACCACCGGGGCGCGCGGCGGTCGTCGCGTCGTACCTGCTGCTCGGTGCGGAGCACCTCGCCCGAGGGGCCGATCACCTCGCGTTCATCCTGGGGATGGCGCTCCTCGCGCGCAGGGTGCGCCGCGTCGCGCTCGCGCTCACGGCGTTCACCGTGGGCCACAGCGTCACCCTCTCGGCGACCACCCTCGGCTTGATCCGGCTGCCCACCGCCTGGGCCGAGCTCGCGATCGCCGCGACGCTCGTCTGGCTCGCCGTCGAGATCTCACGCCGCCCCGCACGCGAGGCGACGACCTCGCGCCTCGGCGTCGCCTGCGGCGGAGTCGGCCTCGTCCACGGCCTCGGCTTCGCGTCGGCGCTCGCGGAGGTCGGCCTGCCGGAGCGAGACGTCCCCCTCGCCCTCTTCGGCTTCAACGCGGGGATCGAGCTCGCCCAGCTCGCGCTCGTGGGAGCTGCGTTTGCCCTCGCGCGAGCCAGCACGGCGGCGCGCAGGCTCGACCCGGATCGCCTTCGGCCCTGGGTCGGCCACGCCGTCGGCGCGGTCGCCGCGATGTGGTGCCTCGAGCGCCTCTTCGCGCTCTGAGCGTCATCGCTTGGCCGCGAGCCGCGCGGGCCAGTCGATGTGGCTCGGCTCGCGCGCCCACTCCACCGACGAGCCGCCGCTCACGCGCTGATCGTAGAACAGGTACCCGTTGCCCAGGACCAAGAAGCCCTGGAAGCTCGTCGTGAGCGAGTCCGGCAGGCCGGCTCTCGCCGAGTCGAAGTCCTTGTAGGCGAACTCCGGGAACGGGATGCTCTGTGGGTCCTTGCCCTGCGCGACGCCGACGGCGGCGCGGATCACACGCTCGGCGATGCCTTTGTGCACGTTGTCCTTCACGCCTCCCACGGTCCCCCAGAGCTTCACGTGGTCGCGCGCGTAGAACTGCTCGTGGAACGCGAGCTTACCTGACGGATCCGTCATGGCCCAGGAGGCGCACGCGATCGCGAGGCCCTCGTTGTTCGAGTGCGCCACGAGGAACTTCCGGATGACGAGGTGGACGGCCGCCGCCGGCTGGCCGCTGGCCGAGAGCGGCGCGACGCTCTCCGCCAGCGACTCCCGCAGCACCGCGAGGTCGTCCTCGCCGTATTCGCCCCAGGCGTACGAGCCCACGTTCTGGAGGCGCGTCTGCCCGGGCTCGAGCTCCACCGCGGCGATACGCAGCGCGGCGCCCGCGTTCTGCGGCACCTCGACGACAAACGTCGAGGTCGCGCCCGTGAGCCCGCAGCCGGTAGCGGAGAGAGCGACGAGAGCCAAGACCGAGATCAACGACGAAACCGAGCTCCGAACGCCCACGTCAGCCTCCCATGCAGGCACATTCGCCGAAGTCGCTGCCGTCCGCGAGGCACGCCTTCGTTCCTTGTACGCCGCCGGCGCAGCTGCAGGAGACCTCCTCGCCGGGGGTGCACACGGTCTCGACCTGGCGCGCGTTGCAGGTGCCTTGATCGCAGAAGGCGACCATCGTCCCCACGCAGCCGATGTCGCAGACAGCGTCGCACTCGCCGAGGTCGTCTTCGTACGCCTGCAGATCGCCCTTGTTGATCGCGGCGTTCGGGCAGCCGCAGCAGATGTCGCCGTCGCGGACGACGACGCAGTCGGTGTCGGCCTCACACGTCTGATCGTATTCGGTGACGTCCACCACGGTGGTGCCGCCGCCGCAGGCGCCGATGCCGACCACGCCCAACAGCAGCAAAGACGCGAAGATCTTGGCAAGCATGGCTCGGAGGTTACTCGAGCGGCTGGCTCGCCCGCCACCGGGCGCCGACCTCGTCGAGGGCGTCGCGCAGGTCCTGCACGCAGGCGTCCACGCGGTCCGCGTGTGTGCGGAAGGAGAGGATGCAGATGCGCAAGAAATACCGGCCCTGCGCCTTCGCGCCCGTGATGAACACACGCTGCCGTTCGTTGACCGCCGCGATGAGCTCGCGGTTCGCGCGCTCGAGGACGACCTCGTCGTCGACGCCGGGCGGGCGCCATCGAAAGGCGAGGAGCGATAGCTCCGGCGGGGCGAGCACCTCGATCTCGGGCATGGTCTCGAGCGCGCGCGCCGCACGCGCCGCGAGATCGAGCTTCTCGTCGAGCGCGACGCGGAAGGCCTTCGCCCCGTGGAGCTTGAGCGGCAGCCACACGCGGAGCCCCCGCCATTCGCGCGAGAGCTCGGGGCCGAGATCGCAGAAGTCGACGAGACTGTCATCGTCTTGCATCGGCGGCATGTAGGCCGCGTGGACGGCATGTGCCCTGCGGAGCGCCGCGCGATCGCGGACGAGGACGCAGCCAGTCCCGTAGGGAAGGAACAGCCCCTTGTGCGGATCGAGGGTGACCGAGTCCGCGCGCTCGATGCCTCGCAGCTTCCCCTTGCCGCGCTGGGTGAGGGCGAAGAAGCCGCCGTACGCCGCGTCGACGTGGAGCCAGAGCCCGGCGCGCGCCGCGACGTCCGCGACGTCGTCGAGTGGGTCCACCGCGCCCGTGTTCGTCGTGCCGGCGCTCGCGACCACACAAAACGGCGCCCGGCCCGCCCTCCTGTCCTCCTCGACCGCGCGCTCGAGCGCCGCCGGGTCCAGCCGGTAGCGGCGGTCGGCCGGGAGCGAGCGGATGTTCTCCGGGGGGAAGCCGGCGATCAGCGCGGCCTTCTCCACCGAGTGGTGGGCCTGATCGGATGCGTAGATGACCCCTCGCAGGAAGTCGGGCGGGAGGCGCTCGCGGCGCGCGGTGACGAGGGCGATGAGGTTCGCCATCGAGCCCCCCGTGGTGAGCAGGCCTCCGCTCGCCGGCGGGAGCCCCAGCTCGGCCGCGAACCAGCCGATCACGTTCTGCTCGATCTGGACGAGCCCAGGCCCGGCCACCCAGACCCCGGCGTACCGGTTCGTCGCCAGCGCGATGAAGTCCGCCACCGCCGAGGCGAAGAGACCTCCCCCCGGGATGTACGCGAGGTACCCGCCCGAGGCCGTGTTGAACGTCGCCGGGATGATGCGCCCGAACAGGAGGCGGAGCGCCCGCTCCACCGGCACGGCCTGCTCCGGGATGGGCTCGCGAAGCAAGGCCGCCAGCTTCTTGCCGCCCGCGACGCGGTGCAGCGGCTGCTCGGGCAGGCTCTCCACGTGGGCGATGACGCGGGCGGCGGCTCGTTCGACGAGGTCCCGCATCGCGCCCGCGTCGAGCTCGAGCGGCAGGCCTGGCGCGTTCCGAGGGATCTTCTTCCGGCCCAGGCGGCCACTCTACTCCAACCTCGGGTCAACTTGGGCTTTTCGCCTCGGCCGGCTGCGGGTAGAACCCCGTGCATGAGCGGCCATTCGAAATGGGCCACGATCAAGCACAAGAAGGCCGCGGTCGACGCGAAGCGCGGCAAGATGTTCACGAAGCTGATCAAGGAGATCACCGTCGCCGCGCGCATGGGCGGAGGTGATGCCAGCGGCAACCCGCGCCTGCGAAAGGCGATCGACGACGCCAAGGGCCAGCAGATGCCCGCGGACACGATCAAGCGCGCCGTGCAGCGCGGCACGGGTGAGCTCGAAGGCGCTACCTACGAAGAGATCCTCTACGAAGGCACCGGCCCGAGCGGCACCCTGTTCATCGCCGAGGTCATGACGGACAACCGCAACCGCACGGTGGCCGAGGTCCGGAAGATCTTCGAGAAGAACGGCGGCGCGATGGGCGCAGGCGGCACCGCGGCGTGGGCGTTCGATCGAAAAGGGATGATCCTGATCGCGAAGGAGAACGCGACCGAGGACCAGCTCATGGAGATCGCCGTCGGCGCGGGCGCCGACGACTACACGGACATCGGCGAGGAGTGGCAGATCCTCTGCGAGCCCTCGAAGCTCGACCCGGTGAGCAAGGCCCTGGAAGAGGCGAAGATCGCGACGAAGTCGGCGAACCTCGCCTACGTCCCGAAGAACAAGCGCGAGGTCTCCGGCCGCGACGCGGAGCTCTGCCTGAACCTGGCGGAGGCCCTCGACGATCACGACGACATCCAGAACGTCTTCAGCGACTTCGACGTGTCCGACGAAGAGATGGCCCGCATCGCGGGCTGATCCCGAATGACGTTGTCCGAAGCGCGGCTCGTCACGGCGTTCGTGGATGGCGCCGGGTCGAGCCGCGAGGACCGGATCGCCCACGAGGAGCCGCTCGAGATCCAGGTGCAGGGGGTCTCCTGCGCCGTGGTCATGCGGACGCCCGGTCACGACGAGGAGCTCGCGCTCGGGTTCCTCGCCACCGAGCGCGTGATCGAGTCGGTCGCGGACGTCGTGTCGGTCCGACACTGCACGACCGCCGAGGACCCCGAGGCGGAGGGCAACGTCATCCGCGTCGTCCTGCGCGACGGGATCGACCTGCCCCTCGAGCGTATCCGGCGCAACACGTACGCGAGCTCGAGCTGCGGTCTCTGCGGCAAGGCGACGATCGAGGCCGCGCTCTCGCACGGGCCCCCGCTGACGGGGGGCCTCACCGTGAGCGCGGAGGCCATCTACCTCCTGCCGGACCGGCTGCGCGCGGAGCAAGGCGCCTTCACCGAGACCGGGGGCTTGCACGCAGCCGCTCTCTTCGATGACGGCTCCGTCCTCTCGTTTGTTCGAGAAGACGTCGGCCGGCACAACGCCGTCGACAAGGTGGTAGGCGCTGCGCTCCGCGAGGGTCTCCCGCGCGGCGAGCGCGGGCTGTTCGTGTCGGGTCGCGTCAGCTTCGAGATTGTGCAGAAGGCGGCCGCGTTCGGGGTCGCGATCGTCGCCGGGATCTCTGCGCCCACCTCGCTCGCGGTGAAGTACGGAGACGCGCTCGGGGTGACGGTTGTCGGCTTCGTGCGTGGGCGTTCGCTGAACGTCTACAGCCGGCCCGAGCGCATCCGCTGACCGGGTCGCGGCAACGCCTGGCCCACACCGACACAAGCCTGCCTGCTCCCACCGCATTTTCCCGGGTAGACGGGCCGGCACACGGAATGCAGAGCGGGCCGGCATGCGACCTTGCTTGCTCCCCGGGCTCCTCCTCGTCTGCCTGCTCCCCGCGTGCACCTCGACTGTCACGGTCGACCGTGACGACGACGAACAGGAGTGCGGACCGCAGCCGGGCAGCAGCGGCTGGTGTCCGCCCGCCTGGGTCTGCATCGACGGAGAGTGGCAAGACACGGCCGGCGCGTGCCCCGAGCCCACGTGCCCCACGACGGCGCCGGGGAGCGGCGACGCGTGCGAGCTCGTTGGTCAGCAGTGTTCGTACACCGTCGAATACGGCTGCGACACCACGGGGGAGCAGGTCTTCGAGTGCACGAGCTCAGGCTGGGAGACCGCGTACACCGCGTGCCAGCCCGAGCCCACCTGCCCTCTCGAGATGCCGGTCATCGGGAGCGACTGCTCCGGCTGGGACTACCCCTACTTCTGTCAGTACAACGTGGCCTGCTTCGACGAGGAGAGCACCGTGGCGATGAGCTGCGACTACCAGACGACGCCGCCCCAGTGGCAGCTCGACACCGCGCCGCAAGCCTGCGGCGACTGCGGGGTCTTGGGTGACCCGGCGAGCTGCGTCGCGACGAGCGGGTGCCAGTGGCTCGAGCCAGGCTGCGGGGAGAACCCGGTGGCGCAGGGCTGCTACCCCGCCGGCGATTGTCTGGTGAACGGCTGCGCTCCCGACCAGACGTGCGTCGGGTTCGACGTGAACCCTTGCTGGAACTCGCTCTGCGACGCCTGCAACGCGCCGATCGGGCTCTGCTTCTGGGTGGACTGATCCGCTACGGTAGGCGCATGCGCGCCGAGCCGCTGGAGAGGCTGGCCGCGGTTCTCACCGCGGCCGCACTCGCTTGCAACACAAACGAACCGACGAAGGCCGACGCCTCGAGCGCCGCGAGCGCGGCGCAGCCGCCGACGCCGGCCGCCGCGAGCGGCTCCGCGAGCGCGGCCCCAGCACCCGACGCGAGGGAGCCCCGGACCCCGAACGAGCTCCTCGCCCGAGGCGCGCCCACATTCGTCGTGGGCACGAGCGGCGACGATGCCGCGGACAAAAAGCTCCGAAACCAGGCGGAGCTCGTCCGCTCGATGCTCTTCCCGGCCGCGCCCCTGATCGAAGACACGAAGATCGACGTCGCCGCGGGGCCCGCCGGGTGGCCGAAGAACCCGATCGTGTACGGCGGCCCACACGTCAACGGGGCCCTCGCGGCGATCTCGCGTCAGCTCCCGTTCGAGATGAAGGCCGGGCTCCTGAAGCTCGGCCGCGACACGATGTCGTCCGACACCTTCGTGCTGATCACGGTCGTGCCGGGGCGCGCCGCCGACGCCGACGGGCCCGGCTACCCCACCTTCTTGCTCTACGCCGGCACGGGCACGCCGGGGGTGGCCGAGATCAACGGGCTCAAACACGGCCCGGATGGCTTTCTCGTGGGCGACGCGTTCGGCGCGTTCATGCGCGGGGACTGGGCGCCGGACGGGCCGACCGGCAAGGTGAGGCCGCTGTTGCGCGTGTCGCAAGAGCGGGAGGATCTGGAGCATAACGAGCCCGTCATGTTGGAGCTGCGGACCAAGCCCGGCAAGCCGGCCGGAAAGGTCCGCGTCTGGTCCATTCGCGCCCAACCGAACGCGGACGACGCCCCTCACCGGAGCGCCGTGCTGCGCGGGCTCGAGTCGGCCGCCAAGAAGCTCGGCGTGGAGGACCTGCCGGACATCGACGTGTTCCTGTATCCGAGCGCCGAGCTCAAGGCGAAGCTGACGGGCTTCGCAGGGGACGGGCACGCGGTCCCCTACGCGCGCGCCCTGCACATGGTGAAGGCGCCTCCGGGACCGGACGGCCCGCTCGAGCACCTCGCCGCACACGAGGGGACACACATCCTCACGCATGAGGCGTGGGGCCCGCCCGGCACGCCGCTCCTGGGCGAGGGCGTCGCGGTGTGGGTGTCCGGCCATTACGGCGGCAAGCCCCTCGCCAGCTTCGCGAACAAGGAGAAGGCGCCCCCGATTCGCGCGCTCCTGAGCCCCGACTTTCGCAGGCTCCCCGAAGGCGAGACCTACCCGCGCGCCGGCCTCTTCGTCGGCGCGGCCGTTCGGGAGATCGGGCTGCCCAAGGTACGTGAGCACCTCTTTGGCGCGACCGCCGCGACGTGGGACGCGGCGTGCGCGGCGGCCGGGACCACACCCGAGAAGCTCGAGGCTGCCTCGACCGCATCGCGCTGACGTTATTGGCGCGCCAGCTCCAGGAGCCGTTGCTCGATGAGGAGCCGCTCGTCGCTGCCTTCTCGGTAGAGATCGATCGCCGCGCGCAGGGCGGCGCGCGCCTCCTCGATCTTGCCGGCCGCGGCGAGGGCGAGGCCGAGGTGGTGCTGGGCCGCGCCGTGCCGGATTCGCACGTCCACCTTGCAGCCACGGTAGATCTCACAAGCCGGAGCCAGGAACTCGATCGCGACCTCGGGCTCCCCTTGCCGAAGCGCCGCGATCCCGACGAGCGTCATGCCGTCGGCGACCTCGAAGCGCCGCGCCTTGCCGAGCGCGAGCAAGATCTCGAGCGCGCGGTCCCCGAGCGCGCGCGCGTTCGGATCGCGCCCCGCCGCCAGGGCGAGGAAGCCCATCTCGACGAAGGCCTGCGCGACGAACGGCTCCGCTCCCGGCGCGTCGACCGTCCGCTCCAGCACGCCGGCGAACGCGCGGACGGCACCGTCCGCGTCGCCTTCGGAGAGCCGGAACAGTCCGTGGTGGAGGAGCGCGTGGGCGAGCGCCGCCCCGGCCACGCCCACCTTCTCGAGGATCTCGATCGAGCCCTCGAACCGCGCCTCGGCGGCGTTGGGCATCGCCGCGGCGGCCGCGATCTCCGCGCCGAGCTCGAGCGCCTCCGCGTAGCGCGCGCTCTGGTGCCCGTAGCTCCTGCGCGCCCGTGAGATCGCTTCGTCCACCGTCATGACGGCTTCGTCACGATCACCGTGCGCGAGCTGAGCCCGCGCCTCCTCGAGCAGCGCCTCGGCGAGCGCGGCGTCGTCGCCGGTCGCGCGAGCGGCCTTCAGGTGGAGGCTGGCCAGGGAGAGGGCTTCGTCGAAGCGGCCGGCTTCGATCAGCTCGTCGAGGCTGGGGCTGGTCATGGCTTTCCCAGCTTACCGCTCGCCGTGCATCATCCGGATGCCTCCTTCAGCTTGGCAATCTCGTCCTCCGCCTCGGCGACGTCGGGCAAGCGGTCGGGGTACCGCGAGAGGCGCGAGCGCGCCTCCTCCAGTGAATGCAGGGCCTGCTCCTTGAAGCCCAGCCGCTTGAGGGCCCGGCCGTGGAGGAGCAGGCAGGTGGCGTAGGTGGGTCCACGTTTGTTGTGCTTGCGGCAGATCGCGAGCGCTCGCTCGAGGTGCTGGCGCGCCACGGCCGCGCGGTCGAGCGTGAGGAGCGCGTCGGCGACGCTCGCGAGCGTGACGGCGACGAGCGGGTGATCCGCGCCGTGGGTGTCCTCGTCGAGCGCGAGCGCGATCTCCAGCTGGCGCACGCCCTCCATCGCGCGGCCCTCGGCGGTGAGGTTGCGCGCCTTGGCGTTGAGCAGGCGCGACCGGAGCGAGGGGTTGTCACCCACACGCGCGATCGCGACCTCCGCGACCTGCGCGAGCGCTTCGGCCTCCTGGAAGCGGCCGAGCCCCAGCCCCACCACGCCGACGAGGAAGACCCACACGTTCGCGAGCTGCCAGTCGTCCCCCGCCCGCGCGGCGCGCTCGGCGGAGCGGAGGAGCGTCGCGCGGGCCGACGCCGCGTCGCCGGTCCGGTGCTGAAGGTTGCCCAGCGTGTAGAGGCTCGCCGCCTGGAACGGCGCGTAGTCGACGAGGTCCGCCTCGCGGGCCACGTCGGCCGCCTCGGCGAGCGCCGCGGCGAAGTCCCCCTTCTTCTTCAGCCCCGCTGCGCGCTCGAGCCGGCCCTTCAGCTTGAGCACGCGCTCGCGGGTCGGGTCGTCGTCGGGGGGCGGGAACGCCGCCAGCAAATCCTCGGTGGAGGAGCCGTCGGTCGAAGCATGACGGAGCCGTCTTCTATCCTGCTCGAGCTCGGCGATGACGTCGTGCATGCTCGGCCATCGCTCCTCGGGGGTCCGGCCCAGCCCGCGCAAGACGAGGGCCACGAGCCACGACGGCAGGTTCAGGTCCGGCGGGATGGGCAAGACGCGTCCGGCCAGCACGTTCTCCGCGAGCGAGGCGACGCCCTTCTCCGCCGCAAACGGGCGGCGGAACGTGAGCGCCTCGTAGAGCGCCACGCAGAACGCGAACTGATCGGTCCGGCCGTCGACCTTCTTGCCGAGCCACTGCTCGCGCGCCATGTAGCGCGGCGTGCCCGCGACGGTCCCCGGCTTCGTCAGATCGAGGCCGAGGATGACCTGGGTCTCGTCGAGCTCCACAGCCTCCACGGCCGCGTCCTCGCCCTGCCGGCGGGCCAGCCCGAAGTCGAGCACACGGACGCGACTGTCATTTCCGACGAGGACGTTGGAGGGCTTGAAGTCGCGGTGGACGAGCCCCGCGTCGTGTGCGGCGGCGAGCCCGCGAGCGCACTGCAGGAAGACCTCGAGGACGGCCTCGACCTTGGGACGCTTCGTCTCGAGCCAGCGACCGAGCGACGCGCCCTCGACGAGCTCCATCACCATGAACAGCTCACCCCCGGCGGTGCCGACGTCGAACACGGCGATGACGTTGGGGTGGCTGAGCTGCGCGATGGCCTGGGCCTCGCGCCTGAGGCGTTGTGCCTCGCGCTCCGTGCTCGCGCCGAACACCCGCTTGATGGCGACGAGCCTCCCCAGCGCCGGATCGTAGGCCTTGAACACCTCGCCCATCCCGCCCGCGCCGAGCTTCGACACGATGCGGTATCGATCGATCTTGGGCACATCCCGTAACGTCGGCGCGGCCTCGGAGCGAGGAACCAGGTGTGTGGCCTCGAGATCGTCGTGGGGCATGGGGCGGGGCCCGGAGTCTAGCCGGTGGTGTAGACTCGGTCGCCTTGGACCTTCGTCAACTCTCGACCAAGCCGAGCGAAGCCGAGCGAGCCGCCGTCGACGGCATCCTCGGGGGCCTCGACGCGCTCCCCGCGTCGACTGCGCTGCGCGAGGCGCGAGGCCGCCGGCACCTGCTGCTTCCGTCGCTGCACGCCATCCAGGAGCGATTCGGCTGGGTTACCCCCGGCGCGCTCGGCTACCTCTGCGAGCGGCTGCACGTCCCGCCTGCCGAGGCCTACGGCGTGGCGACGTTCTACGCGCTGTTTGCGCTCGCCGAGCGACCGCCCGTCGTGGCCCACGTGTGTGACGACATCGCGTGCCGCGCAGCAGGCGCCGAAGCGATCGTCTCGGAGCTGGAGCAAGACGGCGCCGAAGGCGAGGCGCGAGCGGGGGCGACATGGCTCCGCAGCCCCTGCCTCGGGCTCTGCGAGCGGGCCCCTGCGGCGATGCTCACGACCGCGGGGACCGACCACGCGGAGTCCGCCTGGGGCCACGCCACCGCGAGCTCGATCCGCTCGGCTCTCTCGAGCCGTCTCACGCCCCCGCCCGGCCGAGCCCCGGTGCCGCAACGCGACGAGCCCGATCCGCGGTTTCCGCTCCGGCTCCTCGAGCGCGTCGGGCGCGTCGATCCGACGAGCCTGGGCGACTACAAGGCGCGCGGCGGCTACGCCGGTCTCCGCGCGGCCGTCGAGATGGGCCCCGCCCGCGTCATTCGCGAGGTGACGGACTCGGGCCTGGTAGGCCGCGGCGGCGCGGCGTTCCCCACCGGTCGCAAGTGGCAGGCGGTCGCGCATGCCGCAGGCCGCCCTCGATACCTGGTCTGCAACGCGGACGAGTCCGAGCCCGGCACCTTCAAGGATCGCGTCCTCATGGAGGAAGACCCATTTGTCATCGTCGAGGCGATGACCATTGCGGCGTTCGCCGTCGGCGCGGAGCTCGGCTTCGTCTACGTGCGCGGGGAGTATCCTCTGGCGGTGGAGCGACTCGAGCACGCCGTCGCACAGGCGCGCGCGCACGGCCTGCTCGGCGCAGACGTGATGGGCCGCGGCTTCCGCTTCGACATCGAGATCCGCAAGGGAGCCGGGGCTTACATCTGCGGCGAAGAGACCGCGCTCTTCGCGTCGCTCGAGGGCTTCCGCGGCGAGCCACGAACGAAGCCGCCTTTCCCCGTGGAGGTCGGGCTCTTCGGCAGGCCCACGGTCGTGAACAACGTGGAGACGCTCGCGAACGTGCCGTTCATCGTGCGCGAGGGCGCCGCGAAGTACCGCGCGCTCGGGACACAGGGCTCGCCCGGGACGCGGCTCTTCTGCGTGTCGGGACGCGTCGCGCGCCCAGGCATCTACGAGCTCCCGTTCGGGGCCACGCTCCGCGACCTGGTGGAGCTCGCGGGTCCGCCCGCGCGGCTCCAGGCAATCTTGCTCGGGGGCGCCGCCGGCACCTTCGTCGGCCCGGCCGACCTGGAGCTGCCCCTCACCTTCGAGGACACGCGAAAGGCCGGCGCCACGCTCGGCTCCGGCGTCGTCTTCGTCCTGGACGACTCCATCCCCCTGAGCGACGTGCTCGCGCGCATCGCGCGATTCTTCCGCGAGGAGAGCTGCGGGCAGTGTGTGCCGTGCCGCGTCGGCTCGGTGCGCCAGGAGGAGCTGGTGACGCGCATCGTCCGCGGCAAGCCGAACGGCTCGCTCCAGAAGGAGCGCGTGCTCCTCGCCGAGCTCGGCCAGGGCATGCGCGACGCGTCCATCTGCGGCCTCGGGCAGACAGCCTCGAGCGCGATCGAGTCGGCGGTCGCGCGTGGGCTCTGGCTCGAACAGGAGGACGCGTGACGACCCGCCTGCCCATCTACCCGGCCGACAAGGCGCGGCGCGACAAGAGCCCCACGCGATCCGTCGAGATCACGATCGACGGCCAGAAGACGCTCGTCCCCGAGGGCGCCACGCTCCTCGAGGCGATCCGCTCACTGGGCATCGACACCCCCACGCTCTGCTTCGCCGAGAACCTCACCCCCGTGAACGTGTGCCGTGTGTGTGTCGTCGAGCTCGAAGGGAGCCGCACGCTCGTCCCGTCGTGCTCGCGCAAAGCGGAGCCGGGCATGGTGGTGAAGACCGACAGCGAGCGCGTGCGGACGTCGCGCAAGGTCGTGATCGAGCTCCTGGCCTCCTCGGTCGACATGTCGCAGACGCCCGGGTTCGCGGAGTGGCTCGACCGATACGGCGCAGATCCCGAGCGCTTCGGGCCCGACGCGCGGACGAAGGCCCAGCCCACGAAGGAAGACAACGAGCTCTTCGCCCGCGACTACGACAAATGCATCCTCTGTTACAAATGCGTCGAAGCTTGCGGGGATGACGCGCAGAACACCTTCGCCATCGCCGTGGCGGGGCGCGGCTTCGACGCGCGCATCTCTACCGAGCTCGACGTCCCCCTGCCCGACTCGGCTTGTGTGTTCTGCGGTAACTGCGTCGGCGTGTGCCCGACGAACGCGCTCGTCTTCTCGACCGAGCTCGAGATGCGCCGCTCCGGCAGCTGGGACGAGTCGCGCCAGACCAAGTCCACCACCGTGTGCCCCTACTGCGGCGTCGGCTGCGCCGTCACCCTGCACGTGCAGGACGGAAAGATCTTCAAGGCCACGTCCCCGGTCGAGTCCACCGTCACCGAAGGCCACCTCTGTGTGAAGGGCCGGTTCGGCTGGCAATACGTGGGGAGCAAATAGCGCCAGCGCCCCCAACTGGTGTCTCGGGGCCCGGAGACGATCGCGCCGTCGCAATACCCGGTTTCGCTCTTCCTGGCACACGGGGCGGGGCCTCCCCGCAAACCTGCGCATCGACGAATCGGTACCCCCTTCCGTGCCAGGTCTCGATGATCCAGTGAAACCGTCCGAGCTTCTTGCGCAAGCGGCGAACCAGCGATGGCAAGCCGCTCGGGTCGCGCTTGTCGCCGTCCCAGACTGCCGCGGCGAGCACGCTGTACCGCCTAAGCAAGAGGAGAGCTCCGCGGCAACCCTCGAGGAGGAGGCCAATTGACTCGCTCACGCAAGCCCGCAGACGCGCGTCACCGTCACGGTGGTCGCCGTCAGACTGCTCGTGCTGTCAAAGACCTCGGCGCCGGACCGACTTCCTCTCCGGCGCCGGTCGTTACGAGAAGCGCCACCATCGCATTCGCCCCCCGAAGAAGGTCGTGGGCACGGCACCGGGCAGCGGCTCTCGCCGCCCGACACGAGCTTCGGCGGGCGTCAGCCCGCCGAAGCTCTCATGAGGCCGGCACTCGTTGTAGAAGACTCGGAAGTCCGCGCAGATCATCCTCCACTCGCGCCGGCTCCGCACCAGCCAGAAGTGCTCCCGCACCGTCTCCTTGAAGGTCCGGAAGAGCCGCTCGATTCTCCCGTTCGTCCACGGATGATGCGGCTTGGTCAGGGTATGCTTCACGCCGTGTCGCTCGAGAGCCTCCCGAAACGGCTTCGACCGGAACACGCTCCCGCGGTCCGTAAGCATCCGCTCGGGTGCGCCCTCGGCATCGATCGCCTTGTCCACCGCGCTGACCACCGCCGCCGCCGTGGGCCAGCGAAGCGGCTCCAGCGCAATGAGCCGACTGCCCTCGTAGTCGACGATCCCAAGCACGCAGATAGGCACGAAGCCCAGCACCCAGACCAGGGTCAGGTCGAGGCCCCAGAGCTCGAGCGAGCTCGACACGCGGATCCGCTTCCGGCCCGCACGCTTCTCCTCTTGCAGCGCCGCGATCACCTTCCGGTTGCGCTGGAGCACGTTCCGGATTGTCTCGCGCGCCAACGTCGCGCCCAGCACGCGCCAGACCACGTGTCGCAGCTTGCCCGCGCCCAGACTCGGCCAGCCGACGTGGAGCCGCACGATCTCGTCCTCCAGGTCAGGCGCAATCCGATTCGCCGCTCGTCGCCGTCGCACCGGCAATGCTTCCACCACCGCCATACCGCGCCAACGCAGATAGGTACGGCGCAGCTTCCGAATGGAAGCGCGAAGCCGCAATCCCCGCCTCCGCACACCGCGCCGCCAGCGGTCGATGAAGTCGACGAAGGCGAGCAGCAGCAGGATGAGCGACGTGCAAGCGTGGTCGTGGAGCGAAAGCGCTGCGAGCATACCGAGCGCCCCAGCGTAACGGCGCTATGGCGCCGTCGCGAGCGCCGCCCGCACCGCTGCGACCGCGTCCCCCAGCCGGTCCCGCACCAGCTCCGCGGGCAAGCGCAAGACCCGCCACCCGAGACGACCGAGCTCGCGGTCTCGCCGCGCATCCGCCCGTGCACGCTCGCGGTGGTAGCCGCCGTCGACTTCCACGACCAGCCGCGCCGCGGGCGCGGCGAAGTCCACGATGAACCTGCCAATCACAAGCTGGCGGCGAAACCCGATGCCGAGCTGGCTGCCCGACAGCGCCTGCCACAAGAGCGCCTCCGTCGTGGTGGGCGCCGACCGCATGGCGCGGGCGCGAGCCGAGAGAACCGAGCGAGATACGCGAGCCATAGCTACCTCCGATGCCCGGCCCGAGGGGCTGGGCGTCGCCCCTCCGGCGCAAGCGCTGTGACGCGCCGGCCGCTCGCCAATCAGGTCTTGCTCGCGGAGAGCGCCATGCTCGTGGGTACGACAGCTATGCAGAACGCTCCGGCGCGGCACTCGCTTGCGCCATGGGCGACACAGCCCAGCCCCTCGGGCCGGGCCGAGAGGGATGGCGCCGCGGAGCTCGACGGCGTGGTAGCGTGCGCGACGTGCCTGTCTCCTTCTCGCACGAGGGCTTCATCGAGCTCTTTCGCCACAGGCCCGAGCTCGCCGCGAAGCTCCTGCACGACGTCCTCGGCGTCGAGCTGCCTGCCTACTCTGAAGCCCGTGTTGTTTCCGGCGATCTCACCGATGCCCAGCCCGTCGAGCTCCGCGCCGACCTGGTCATCCTCCTTCGCGATGACAAGCCCGTCCTCGTCATCGTCCTCGAAGTCCAGCTCGGTCGAGACGACGACAAGCCTTTCTCCTGGCCCCACTACCTCGCCGCCGTGCGCTCCCGCTACCGATGCGAGGCCTGCCTCTTCGTCGTCACCCCCCTCGAGACGATCGCTGCGTGGGCTCGCCGGCCCATCCGGCTCGGGCCGAACAACTCCTTCGCACCTCTTGTCCTCGGCCCCGCAGCCGTCCCCGTCGTGGACGATCCCACCGAGGCCGCGAGCCTACCCGAGCTCGCCGTCCTCTCCGCCACTGCCCACGGGAACGACCCCAAAGACGGCGCCAAAATCGCCCTCGCCGCCATCGCCGCTGCATCCGGCCTGCCCGACGACCTCGCCGCGCTATACTACGACCTCATCCGCGTCAGCCTCAACGACGCCGCCCGTCGGGCTCTGGAGGAACTCATGTCTCAAGGCCACTACCAGTACCAGAGCGACTTCGCGAAGAAGTACGTCGCTGAGGGCGAAGCCAAGGGTGAAGCGAAGGGCAAGGCCGAGGGCAAGGCCGAGGGCAAGGCCGAGGCTCTGCTGGACATTCTCGTTGCCCGAGGACTCACGATCAGCGACGCGCAGCGCGCTCGTGTTCTGGCCTGCACGGATCTCACCGTCCTCGCTGGTTGGCTCAAGCGCGCCGTCACCGCCGTGTCGACCGACGACATCTTCGCCGACTGACGTCACGCCCAACCAGCACAGGGTCTTGCGTCACCAGTCGGCGCGACGCCGCCAGGAGCCTTCCCCATGTGCGCGCAGAGGGCGGGCGAAGCCCGCCCGGTCCCGCGCGAAGCGCGGGACGAGCACACATTTGGGGAAGGCGGGGGAGCGCAGCGCCGCGCAGCGGCGCGAGCACCCCCCGGGTTGGGGCAGGGATGGCAATCGAGTCCGCAAGGTCTGGGAGCACAGCGGCCTCAGGGACGAACGCATCTACCTCGGAGCCTGGGAGATCTACCGGCGGTGGAACGGCTCCACGAAGGAGCTCGAGCGCGAAACCCTCCACGTGATGGACGGCGTCCGACGCGTCGCCATGGTCGAGACCAAGACGGTCGACTCCGGCGCGCCGCCCTTCACACCCACGCCCCGACTTCGGCTCCAGCTCACCAACCACCTCCAGACCGCTCACCTCGAGGTCGACGGCACCGGCCTCGTCATCTCGTACGAGGAGATGACGCCCTACGGCACCAGCTCCTATCGAAGCGCCGCGTCAGCCGTCGAGGTCTCCGCGCGTCGGTACCGCTACACGGGGAAGGAGCGCGGCGAAGAGACCGGGCTCGACTACTTCGGCGCAAGGCATTACGCGCCGTGGCTCGGCAGGTGGACCACCGCGGACCCGCTGGGGCTGCAGGCGGGGTTGAACTTGTACCTGTACGGGCGGGCGTCACCGGTGGTGATGGTCGACCCGAATGGGATGGATTCGGCGAGCGCCGTCGACGACTGGGTCCAGCTGGGGAAAGCGGTCGGCGAGAGGCTCTTCGGCGGAAACGAGGCATCCGAGCCGTCCGAGCTGGTGCTGACCGGGGAGGATCCGAAAACCTACCTTGATCAGCCCACAACAGTGGCCGACTCCGATGACAGTTCACCGCCCGCCCCCGGGTTCGGGGCTGACCTGTACCGGCAGGATGCAGCGGCGCAGGGCGGATCGGACAGCCTCGGAGCAGACCTAATGCGCGGCCTCTTCCCCTCGGCTCCCGCGCTGATGGGTCCCATCAAGGGACCGGAAGGTTTGCCGCAGGGGCTGGCGCAGCTCCAGGCCGGAGCGAACCAAGAGGTTGCGTCGAAGGGTGGTAACTCGGCCGTTCTGATCGGAGAGATCGGGTCTGCGTGGATCAATCTCCAGACCTTCGTAGCCGAGGCCGCGCTTGGGGTCGGTACAGCTGCGCTGAGGACCTCTGCAATCCGTTCGCTGCCGGAAGTCGCAACGGAAGGAGCCGCGCAGCAGGCGGCAAAGCAGGGAGCCACGACGGTTGCAGAGGGCGCAGCGCAGCGGCTCACGGTCACTTTTGGCCGAGATCCGAATCAAGTCAGTCATGCCTTCCGACACGTTGACAAGATGGGATTGGTCCGCGCGGAGGTGCAAGCCGCGATCGAGCGCCATTTGCCAACAGTCGTTGAGAACATCCCGAAGGGTCGTCCGCTCAACCAGATCATCGAAGTTGCCGGGAAGCGGATCCAGTACTCAGCGTTCCGTCTTCCGGACGGGTCCATCAACATAGGGCGAATCCATGGGGTTCCGTAGACCTACGGCGGACGAGCTCCGCTTGCTGAAGCATCTCGCGACGATCGCAAAGCTCGAATCCGTCGACGCGTGGCTAGCTGCTCTCCGCGTTCGGGACATGGACGATGGGGGCATGGGGTCGCTTGAGATTGAGGCAACCTCAGACTCCGAGCACCCGAGCACAACGGTGATCTGTCTCGCCTCTGTGCAGTTCACGGACGCAGATGGCGTCGAGGTGATCGCGTCGCTCAATGCACGAGAAGACGGCGTGCCGTTCGAACTCGATATGTGGAAGACCGACTCTAGCAGGCTGATTCGCATCCCCGACGAACTCCTACCATCGTAGCGGTCCAGCGTTCTTGTCTCCCGCCCTGGGCGGAAAACGCAAGCCCCCAGCCACGCACGCCTTCTCCGCGATCACCGCGCGCACCGTCGCCGTCCCCGCGCCCGCGTCGCGATCGCCGTCACCGCCCCGCACCCCGATCACCCCGCCATCCCACCCTTCCGCGGCGGGCAGCAGGCCGGCGCCGTAGGCGCCGGCCTGCGCCTCGCCGCGTCCTCGCTCGTCACGAAAGCCCCCAAGCGCGCAAGCAACCCCAGCCCCGCGCCGCTGATGCCGAACGCCGCGTTGAGCAGCGGGCACGGAAGCGAGCGCCGAAGGCGCGAGTGACCGTGACCGTCTGCTCGAACGCGAGTTCGGCGTGCTCGTCGCGGCGGTGCTGCGTATCCGTCCGACGAGGCACGTCATTGACGGACGTCCGCGGGCGTGACCAGGCGCCGCCGCCAACTGCGCCATCAGCGTGAGCGCGCGGTACGGGTTCGCAGCGAGCAGCCGCTGGACATCCTCGTTGGCGATCTTCTGCGCCCACGAGACGGGCGCGAGGTCGAGCAGGCGGTGTGCGGGCCAGCCGATGGACAGCAGGCAGAGGACGTCACGGACGTAGGTCCACGGCTCGAGCTTGTGGAGCCTGCGCGAGGGCCGACTCGTCGACGCCAAGGAGCCAATCGCCGAGCTTCGCAAGGCGAGCGTAAAGTACCGCGTCTACCGGGCCCGGCAGGCACCAGGCCGGCGCCTCCAACCCATCCGCGTGCGAAGGGTTCACATTCGGCTTTTCCTCGTGGCACCATCCATCGATGCGCTCTGGGCTCCCCCTCTTGCTCGCCTTCTCGGTGTTCGGCTGCGGTGACGACGAAGGGAGCGGCGGCCAAGGCGGCGGCTCGACGACGAGCTCGGCATCCGGCGCGACGACGAGCCCGACGGGCTCGGGCCCCGGCGGCACGACGAGCGGGACCACCACCAGCGGCACGGGCAGTACGACCGGCTCCGGCATGGGGTTGCCGGGTGGGCCCTCCTCCGAACGTCTGACGCTGCGACCGAAGGGCAGCGTGGCCGGCGCGCCGCTCGGCTACGCGGAGTACCTGCCGCCCGGCTACGGGGACGGCACGCCTCGACCGCTGCTCGTCTTCCACCACGGCATCGGGGAGAGCGGGTTCGGCACCGAGGCCGATCTCGATCGGCTCTTCAACACCGGGTTGCCGTCGCTCATCGAGTCGGACCAGTGGCCCGAGGAGCGACCGTTCATCGTGCTCATGACACAACACGAGGCGGACCCGTTCACGAGCTGTCACACCGTGGAGGAGGTGCGCAGCTTCCTCGAGTTCGCCATTCCGTATTACGACGTCGACGCGAGCCGCGTCTACATAACCGGTCTGTCATGTGGCGCGATCGGCTCGTGGAACTACCTGGGCGCGGACACGAACACGCTCGTCGCCGGGGCCGTGCTCATCGCGGGCAACGGCGAGGGCGCGTTCGGTCAGGCCGGCTGCAACCTCGGGAGCGTGCCCATCTGGGCGTTCCACGGGGACGCGGACGACACGGTCGCGCCCAGCGGCTCGATCAACCCGATCAACGCGTTGAACGCCTGCACGAACCCTGCGCCCATCGAGGCGAAGCTGACCATCTACCCGGGCGTCGGGCACAACTCGTGGGACATGACGTACGACGGCTCCGCCGGGCACGACATCTACGGCTGGCTGCTCGGCTACACGAAGAACTGAAGCTCGCATGCGCGCTGACGGTCGCGAGCCCACTTCAGCAGGTGTCGGAGACGCCTTCCTTCGGTTCTTCCGGCGCCCACCCAAGCAGACGCGGTCACGCGCGCTGGTGGAGGCCATGCTCGCCGCGCTCGAGGAGCAGCTCGCGACGCCCGACCGCGCGGAGAGCTGGACGCTCGAGACGCTGGTCGACCGCGCGGGCGTCGGGGTCGGCTCGTTCTACGAATATTTCTCCAACAAGGAGTCCTTGCTGGGCGCGCTGGTGGGCGCGGTCACCGACAAGAACTTCCGCGAGCTCCTCGCGGCCTCGGAGCTCGAGGCCGACGACACGCTCGAGACGGCCGTCGCGCGGGTCACCTCCGCGATCGCGCGCACCTACCTGGGGCGACCGACCCTCACGCGCGTCGTCATGGCGTCCATCGGGCGCCTCGGGCTCATGTCGCCGGTCGTGGTCGCTCGCGATCGCTTCGCGCGCGAGCTCGCCAAGCGCGCGCAGCGCTTCTTCCCCGACGCCTCCGAGGACGCGCTGGCGGAGACCATGCGCATGGTGGCGGATGCCACGATGGGCATCGTAAGCGGCGAGCTCGAGCGCACCGCCGAGCCCGACGTGGCGATGTGGAGCAGCCGAATCGCCGAGATGGGCTGCCTCCTCCTGCGGAGCCGCCACGAAGGCGCCGCCACGCAGTAGCGGCACCTACTACCTACTCCAACCAAGGGATCTCGGATGCGCGCGCCGTGCTTGAGGCCTTCACGGTGTAGCCTGCACTCGTGCATCGCCTCGACCCCGAGTCCGCTCCTGGCCAGCTGAAACGGCTGTTCGAGCTCTATACCGCCGATCCAGAGGCGCGCGAAGCGCTCCTCAACGAAGCGCGGACGCGTGTCCGACGCTGGCGCTGGGCATCGGAGTCGATGTTGCCTGAGCGATTCATGCCGTTCTACCGGGAACGCCTTGCCGCGCGACCTCGCTGGCTAAAAGCGGGGGCACGGCTGGGACGTCACGCCCAGCTATATGGGCTCGACGAGACCGGCGAGATCGCGTTCGCCTTGAACCCTTGGTTCGACGGCAAGCAGAATCTCCGCCTCGCCTCTGAATCTGTCATGACAATGGTCGGTTCGGACAGCACGGCCATCCACTTCTCCACGGCTGACTCAAGCTCATGGGTGCGAAGCGAGCTTTTCCCGACGCCGTCCGCGTTCGAAGAAGACATTCGGCGCGGCGGACCAGGTGGACTGGCCCCTGCTGCCATCGAAAGTCTGGAGTGCGGCAAGTCCGATCACGGGAGACTCCTCACCACCGCATCTTGGTCTCAGAGAGACGCCCACCATGAGACGTTTGCCTGGGAGGGCAACCAGATCAAGTCGAGCGATCGGCGGCTCTGGTCGCTCCGCTGGAACAGCGACATCGCAGACCACGTTCGACGCATTCGGACGGACTTCGAATACGACGCGGCGGGCCGAATCGACCGCGTATGGCGGACGGAGGCAAACTGGGATACCGGAGCGCCAGTCTCGGAGCGACAGCCAGAGTACCGGCGACCACTTCCAGGCGAGACCATTCCGCTCCTCTGCTCCAAAATCGAGGCGATGCTGCTCGAAGCGGTACCGGCGGCAGTTCGTGGGAGTTCGACCACGAGTCCAACTTACGCGTTGTTGCTCTGCTACACCGAAGAGGACTTCTACGCCGCGTGGCCGCCGTTCATCGTGCTCGCAGCGGAAGCGTATCGCGCGCGAATCAAGCGTGAGAAGACGGACGAGCTCCCGTACTACCTGTGGGCACCCGACGAGATGCGTGCCGAGTGCGAGAACCTTGAGCTCACGCTCAGCGATCCGGCGCTCGCGGAAGCCTGCGCGACCCATTCTGAGCTCATGAAGGTTCGCGGCTCCGACGTATCAGGCCGCAAGGTGCTTCGAGCCGTCGCAGCCAAGCTCCGCGAGCGCAACTGGTCCGAGCTTCTGCCTGTCTCGGATGACTTCGTCATTGCTGCGATCGACAACTCCGGTGCCGTCGATCCCATCCGGGACTTGAAGAAGTCTTTGACGGCTGAGGATTTCGCGCGGCTCAAGCAGAGAGGCTGGGTGTGAGCAGCTGCCACGATGGGCATCGTCAGCGGCGAGCTCGAGCGCACCGCCGAGCCCGACGTGGCGATGTGGAGCAGCCGAATCGCCGAGATGGGCTGCCTCCTCCTGCGGAGCCGCCACGAAGGCGCCGCCACGCAGTGACGAGACGCTACCGCGGAAGCGGGACCTCGACAGCCTCGACCACCATGGGGGACGGCGCGACGCCGCACTCGCCGCTCTCGTTGCGACCGACGCAGACGACGCCCCCGGAGGCGAGGAGGAAACACGTGTTGCCTTCGGGGCCGAAGGCAGACGGCGCGACATCGACGGCTTTCGTCACACCGCGCACGAGGACCGCCGTTCCGCGACGCTCGGTCGTGCCATCGCCGAGCTGGCCGGCTGCGTTGGCGCCCCAGCAGGCAACGTGTCCGTCTTCGAGCACCGCACACGCGTGCATCGCGCCGACACCGATCGCCTTGGCCTTCTTCGGTAAGCCGTCGACCCGAACGGGCCACGCTGCGAAGCGGTCGTGCGGATCCCCCGGAATGGTCACGTAGCGCACGACGGGGACGAGCTTCTCCTCGGCTGCGGTCCCGAGCTGACCGTGGTGGTTCGCGCCCCAGCACCACACCTCGCCGCGCGCGGTGAGGGCACAAGTGAAGGCGAGGCCGGCACCGATCTCCACGACATCGGAGAGGCCTTTGACCGCTGAGGCTGGGTAGTGGCCATCGAGCAGCGCGGTAGGGCGCCCGAGCTGGCCGACGGCGTTGCCGCCGAGGCAACGGACGCTGCGATCGGGCATGAGACCACACGTGTGCTCGATCCCGAGCGCCAGCTCGACCGCCCCGTCCAGCTCTTCCACGCGACGAGGCGACGTCATCTCGCGTCCCGATATCTCGTTCCTCGTCCGCTCGGACGCGGGCACCGGACCAAAGCGCGTCCCGAAGTCGCCCTCGCGTGCCCGCCCGATCTCCCCCCAACAGTACACACGCCCTTGTCGTGTCGAGCCGCACGCGCCTTGCATCCCGAGCGCGCCCGTCGATACCTCCTCCGTCCGGAGAGGAAACCAGGGCTCGGGGCGCGCGACGTAGTCCAGCGTCGCGGCACCCCCGAGCTGCCCGAACATCGCGTCCCCCCAGCAGAAGATCCCCGTGGCACCTCTCGCACACGTCAGTCCGTCGCCCGCGAAGAGCGAGCTCACACCGCGGAGCTCCGGCACGAGGCTCGGCCCTGCGTCCTCTCGTCGCTGCCCGATCGAGTCTCGGCCCCAACACACGACCGCGCCACCGGCCACGATCACACACGTGTGCCCTTCCCCCGCTGCGATACGACGAGCGCGGGGCGTCGCGAGGGCGGGCCTGGGCTCGGCCGACGCGGCGCTCGAGCTGGGCGGAGTCGCGTTCGGTGTGGCGGGGGCGCAGGCTCCGACACCGCCGGCGAGGAGGACACCGACGCGCGAGCGGATGGAGAGTGCACAGGCGAGGCGCATCGCGGGGGGCGACGATGGACCGGCGAGGAGACGCTGGCAACGACGCGGCGAGCAAGCGTGGAGGACCTCGCGTCGTGCCGGCGCCAGCTTGACGACGCGCCCGGCAGCGCGGACGCTCTTCGCGTGACCTACCGCGAGAAGGCGGCTCGGCCGCCCGCGAGATTCGACCTCCGCCCCGCAACCGGCTTTTATGCCGCCGCGGTGGTGGTGACGCTGCTCGGCGTTGCCGTCGCAGCGCTGCTCGCGTGGGGAGCTCTGCAACACGGCGAGCCACCGACTGCGGTCCTCGTGCGAGGCGGCGGGGTCTTCGTTCTCGTCGCGATCTTCTGGCTCGGCAGCTCGGCCTACCGTGAACGTGGGGCGCTCGTCGTCGACGACGAGCACGTCTCCCTGCTCGATCCCGAGGGACGCCTGAGGTGGCGGCTGCCGGTGGCGGAGACCAGCTTCGAGCTGCGTGGCGGTGTGGTGGTCTTGCGCGGCCGCGGCGAAGTCCGTCGGCTCTCGACGCGCGTCTTCCAGACCGACGCCGAGGTCGACCGGCTCGCCCAAGCGCTCGTGATCCGCGCGCTCGGCGAGTCGGCCGACGAGATGCTCCGGGGTGTGTTCTCGGAGCTCTCCGCTGCCGCGCAGTCTCCGCCGGCCGACCACGACCAGGCTTCCGATGCGGAGATGGACGCGCGCCTCGATCGGGAGCTCGAGCGACTCGACTGAGGGCCGGCCGCGGAAGGCGCAACGTAACCCCGACAGCTCGTCGGAGCACAATCGAACAGAAGCTCGATCGATGCTCTCGACCCGGTGCGTGAATTGCAAACAAGGGGGCGATGGGCACCAAACGTCGTGAGGGTGAGCCTCCCATGCGCGAGCCCGAGGTTCCGCCGCCTCCGGCGCACGAGCCCGACCCGAAGGGGCCGCCGCCGGGGGATCCCCCGACGCGCCGACCGAAGGAGCCTCCGATCGGAGATCCACCTCCCCCCAAGAAGCCCAAGCGGACCGTCGGCAGGCGAGCGTGAGGGCTCATGTGCGAACCCGCCCGGACAGCCGGAGCTGGCGCAGAGCCGGGACGTACGTGTCCGAGTCGGAGTGGGGCGAGTACGGCGGCGTCGAGGCCGGCCTGCTCGAACTTCGCAGATCACTCCTCGATCTCGATGACGAGCTGGAGCCGGCGTCGTGAAGACCGGCTGGCCGCTCCTCCTCTTGCTCACGAGCTGCCGGCTCGACGAAACGAGCAACGAAGTCGATGACGAGACGAGCAACGTCGACAACGAGACGTCCGGCGCCGACATCGGGATGAGTGGCGTCGATGGTGCCGGGACCGGTCAGGCGCCCGTCCCTACGGAGCCCGACGCCCCGCCACGAGTCGAGCCCCAGAGCGCTCCCGAGGCGCCGGTCCATTGTGAGGGCTGGCTCGGCCTGGGGGGTGCGGAAGACTGCATCTATGTCTGGAGCAACTGCTCGGACGGAGACGACCGAGAGGTTCGGTGCTCGCGGAACGGCGAGGGGTTCTCCTGCGCGTGCATCAAGGGCGGCGCCTCGATCTCGGGGTTCGAGAGCGACGAGTTCTGCCTGCTCACAGCAGGGCCTACGAGCCTGGAACGGGCCCTCTTGTCCGAAGCCGTCTCCCCGGGCTGTGGTTGGGAGCTGAGCCCTTGAGTGGTGCCTCTCGGTGTTCGTCAGCTCGCGCCGCACCCGATCCAGGTGCCGGATGATCGGCGTCGAGAGCGCACCATGAAATCACGATCGAGCATAGGACGGTGAAGCTGACGAGCGACGCGAGACGTGCTGCATCCGGGAAGTCTGCGATGACGTGGGCTCCTCCCTCGTCCTGGCTGGCCCGTGGCCGCCTCGCGTTCCGGAACGCTCGCGACAGCTTGTGGTTCTGGCCCGCCTGGCTCGTGGTCGGATCGGCGGCGCTCGCGATCGTCCTCTTGCGCATCGACGCCCACATGGAGGGCACGAACAGGCGAATCTGGTGGCTCTTCTCCGGCAACGCCCAGAGCGCGCGCGTCGTCCTCTCCGTCGTGGCAGGATCGCTCATCACCGTCGTGGCCGTGGTGTTCTCGGTCACCACCGTCGCGATGCAGCAGGCCTCCACGCAGTATTCGCCGCGCATCCTGCGGAACTTCACGCGCGACCGCGGCAACCAGATCGTGCTCGGGTCGTACATCGCCACCTTCGTGTTCTGCTTGCTCGTGCTGCGGCGCGTGCGGGAGACGAGCGAGGGCGTCCCCGCGTTCGTGCCGTCCATCGCGATCACGACCGCAGTGGCCCTCGCGCTCGTCAGCTTCGGTCTGCTCGTGTACTTCATCCACCACGTGACCCGCGCGCTTCAGCTCAGCGTGATCCTGTCGACCATCGGTGGGGATCTGCGGCACGAGCTCGAGCGTCAGTTCCCGAAGCCGCTCGGGAGCGCCAGCAAGGAGCCGCTCTCGTCGCGCGAGATGCTCGAGTCGCTGCCGCCTCGTCCCGATTGGCGGGTCCGTGAGATCCGAAGCCGCGATATCGGTTACCTCCGGATCATCGATAGCGAGCGCATCACCGCGGCCGCGCGGAAGCAGGCGATCCAGGCCGCGATCGTGGTGGCTGTCGGCGAGTTCGTGCAACGCGACCAACTCCTCGCGCGCGTGGCGAGCCCCGAGGCGGTGTCCGACGAGGTCTACGCAAACCTCGAAGCCGCGTTCAGCACCGACGTCGCGAGGACGCCGGAGCAAGATCCGCTCTTCGCGATCCAGCAGATCGTGGACATCGCCCTCAAGGCGCTGTCACCGAGCACGAACGACTCGACGACCGCGATGCAGTGCCTCGATCAGCTCGGGGCATCGCTCGGCTTGCTGCTCGAGCGAGAGCTCCCCGAACCGGCGCGTGACATCGGCCGCTCTCGGGTCGTGTTCACGGCGCCGGGCGTCGATGAGTTCGTCAGCGCCTGCTTCGCATCGATCCGTCGATCGGCGCGCGCCGAGCCTCGCGTGAGCAAGCACCTCGTCGGTGTCTTGCAGACACTCGTCGCACGTGTCGAGGCGCCGGGCCGGCTGGCGGTGCTTCGGAACGAAGCCGATGAGCTGGATGTGACCCTCTGTTGGGAGGACTTCACCCCGCACGAGCGCGCCGGGCTGAAGCGCGAGCTGGCGTCGCTCGGAGCGCGGCTCTCCGCGAGGGAGGCCGCGTGCCGCCCCGGCTGACCCGCTACTCCGCCGCGGCTTCGTCCAGCTTGTCGATGCGAACGGCCGCGGCCTTGAACTCGGCCGTGCCGCTCTTCGGATCGGTCGCGTTGATGGTGAGGATGTTCGTGTCGACCTGATCCGGGAAGTGGAAGGTCATGAACACGAGCCCCGGCTTGAGATCCGCGTCGAGGTGGATGGGCGCCTCGACCGAGCCGCGACGGGAGGACACGCGGACGATCTCTCCCTCGGCGACGCCGTAGCGGCGCGCGTCCTCCGGGGAGATGTCGAGCGTCTCGCCTCGACGGAGCGGCGAGCGATACCCGCCCGACTGGACGCCGGTGTTGAACGACTCGAGCCGGCGGCCGGTCGTGAGGCGCAGCGGGAAGGTCTCGTCGAGCGCATCGACGGGCCCCGCCTGCTCGACCGGCACGAAGGGAGCAGGCTTGCCGCCGACGGGCTCCTCCCAGAGCCGGCCATGCAAGAAGGGGGAGCCCGGGTGGTTCTCGTCCGGGCAGGGCCACTGGATGCCGCCCAGCGCCTCGAGGCGCGCATACGTCATGCCCGCGTGCATGGGGGACAGCTTGCGGAGCTCCTCCCAGATCTCCTCGGGGGTGGGGTTGCCGAGATCGCGGCCGAGGCGGCGCGCGAGCTCGCAGAGGATCTCGATGTCGTCGCGCGCGCCCGGCGGAGGTGGCACCGCGCGGCGGACGCGCTGCACGCGGCGCTCGCTATTCGTGACAGTTCCGTCAGCTTCAGCGAAGCTCGCCGACGCGGGCAGCACCACGTCCGCCAGCTCCGCCGTCTTGGTGAGGAAGATGTCCTGCACCACGAGGTGCTCGAGGCCGGACAGGCAGGCGATGGTGTGGTGGCCGTCCGCCTCCGACTGCGCGGGGTTCTCGCCGATGACGTAGAGCGACGTCAGCTCCTTTCGATCCATCGCCTCGAACATCTCGGTGAGGTGCCAGCCCTTCTTGGGGGGAATCGTGACGCCCCAGGCCCTGTCGAACTTGGCGCGCACCTCGTCGTCCTCCACGTCCTGGAAGCCGGTCAGCTTGTGGGGGAGCGCGCCCATGTCCCCGCCGCCTTGCACGTTGTTCTGGCCGCGCAGCGGGTTCAGGCCGGAGCCCCACTTGCCGACGTGCCCCGTGAGCACGCCCAGGTTGATGAGCGCGAGGACGTTGTCGACCGCGTTGTGGTGCTCGGTGATGCCGAGCGTCCAGCAGATGACCGCGCGATCGGCCCGGGCGTAGTCCAGGGCCATGCGCCGGATGAGCGCGACGTCGACGCCCGTCTCGCGCGCGACGCGCTCGAGCGGGTACTTCTGCACGGATTCGCGGTACGCCTCGAAGCCGCTCGTCGCCTGCTCGATGAAGGCGCGGTTCTCGAGGCCCGCCTCGATGATGACGTTGGCCACGCCGTTCGCGAGCGAGATGTCCGTGCCGACCTCGAGGCCGAGCCAGCCGTCCGCCCACTGCGCCGAGCTCGTGCGCCGCGGATCGACGACGTAGAGCTTCGCTCCGCGCCGGACCGCCTTGAGGATGTGGTGGAAGAAGATCGGGTGCGTCTCGCGGGCGTTCGACCCCCACAGGAGGATGACGTCCGTCTCCTCCACCTCGCGGTACGAGCTCGTCCCGCCGCCTGCTCCGAAGACCGTCGCCAGACCGACGACGCTGGGGGCGTGTCAGGTTCTGTTGCAGCTGTCGATGTTGTTGCTGCCGACGACGGCGCGGGCGACCTTCATCGCCATGTAGTTCACCTCGTTCGTCGCCTTCGAGCAGGAGAAGACGCCGAAGCTGTTCGCCCCGTGGCGGGCCGTGCTCGCCCTGATCCCGGCGGCGGCGCGATCGAGCGCCTCGTCCCACGTGGCCGGTCGCAGGCTGGAGGCCCCGCGAGGCTTGGCCGGGTCACGGACGAGGGGCTGCGTCAGGCGGGGGAGGTTTCGGCGGCTCACGGCGCGGATCGTAGCCCAGGCTGCTCGCCGGGGCATAGCCGGCGGGCTCTCGATCCGACCCAAACAGTGGGCCTCGATCGCGTAAAAAGACCCTATGGCTCGTCTCCAGCCCCCGTTCGGCGCCGCTCGCGCTCCCCTCGCTGCTCTGCTCCTGGTCTCGGCCGCTGGATGCGCCGCGTCGAACGCGTCCGTCGAGTCCGCCGGGCGCGAGGATCTCCCTCCGCGTATGCGCGAGGTCGCGTCCTCTCGGGTGTGCCTGGCCAAGAGGCGCCTGCTCGAGGAGCTGGGGGCGAACGACCTCGTGAAGCGCGCGACCGAGAGCGCGAAGCCGGAGCGCGAGCCGGAGGTCGCGCGGGGCGAGCCGCCGCCGATCGAGGTGGCCTACGGCAAGATCAGCCCCGCCACCGTCCTCATCCGCACCAGCGAAGGCATGGGCAGCGGCGTCATCGTGGACGAGCGCGGCTACGTGCTCACGAACCAACACGTCGTCGACGAGTTCCTCCAGCCCGACCTCACGATCCGCGTGTCGCTCGAGCTCGCGAGGGTCGGGCCGACCGGTCGCGTGGTCCCCGAAGGAAAGGTCCTCAAGGGCGTGGTGGTGAAGGCGGATGCGATCCGCGATCTGGCCCTCGTGAAGATCGTCGATCCCCCGAAGGACCTCCCGGTCGCTCCGCTCGCGCCGGTCGACCCGCGCGTCGGCGAGCGCGTGCTGTCGATCGGCAACGCGGGGATCGGCCTGCTCTGGGCCGCGAAGGTCTGCAACGTGTCGCGGATCGGCGACCTGACACGGGAAACGAGCATGCTCGAGGCAGGTGACTGCGAGCTCAGCGATCCCGGGGACGACGCGGAGGAGATCAAGCGCAAGAAGGACCAGTGTGAGGCGCGCCGCAAAGACACGAAGAAGCAGGTGGAGGAGTCGCCGCAGGGGCTGAGCATCCAGACGACCTGCGGGTTGAACGGCGGAGACAGCGGCGGGCCCCTGGTGAACGTGTGGGGTGAGGTCGTGGGTCTGAACGAGTCGGTCCGCCACGGCATGAGCACCCTCGCCTTCCACGTCCACGTCGCGGAGATCCGCGACTTTCTCTCGGACCGCCCGACGGAGGCGGCCGCGATCGTGCCGGACCCCTACTGCGAAGGGGGGTTCGATTTCCACGTCCAGGACGGAGACGGGGACGGCACCATCGACACGGCGAACGCCTCGATGTCGCCGCATTTCGAGGCCGGCTCGATCAAGCCACAGGGGACCTACCTCTTCCGGCTCGCCGACACGAAGCCGGCCGCCCCCACGATCGAGCGGCCCTTCTCAGCTGACGTTGCCGTCATGCTCAAGGCGGGGGATGCTTACGCGTTCTACGACCGCGACGGCGACGGCGACTTCGACTACCTCGTCCGCGATCGAAAGGCCGACGGCAAGCCGGACCTCGCGTACGCCCTCGGGCGCGGGAAGGTCACGAAAGACGACAAGCCCCTCCCCGGCTCCACCCTGGACCCCTCGCTCCTGGCCCGGCCGGCCGATGGCGATCGCCTGGGGAGCCTGGTGGCCACCAACGGCCTCTCGAAGCTCGCGTCGGCGCGGCTGCTCGCAGGCTCGTCGAGCCCCGTGTTGCCCGACCTGGCGAAGGTGTTCGGCAAGCGCGGCCACGTCTACGACGTGGACGACGACAAGATCCCCGACGCGGTCTTCGGCGACAACGATCCGGGCGAGCAGGCCATGCTCATCGACATCCATTCGCCTCTGCTCCGCGCGCTCAAGTCGGGAGACGACGCCGCGCCCATCCTCGAGCCGTTCCTCTTGAAGCCGCAGTTCGTCCAGCTCGACCGCGCCTCCGGCTCGTGGACGCTCTACGATCGGGACGCAAACGGGTCGCTCGATCTGGCGCTGTTCGCCCGGAAGCCGCCGAGCGAAGACGACGACCTCTTCGAGTCACCCGAATACGCGACCCACGCCTTCTCGATGGAATCGGGCAGACTGGGCGCCCCGGTGCGGGAGCTCGTCGGGCGACGGCTCTTGCGCGGCGATCTGGTGACCGACGCCGCGTTGAAGAGAAAGGTCAGCCGCGGTCCGATGAGGAGCGAGCCCGGGCGCGGGGCGTTTCCGAACCCGTTTACCTTCGCGGGCTTCGAGGCTTGGTCGTTCGCGGAGCTGGAGAGCGACCGGCAGGTCCTCGAGCGGAGCGACAAGCGGAGCCATGTGGTCCTCGTGGATGTCGATCGCGACACGAAGAAGCTCGCGACGCTCACGGCGGACGAGGTCGCCAACCCCGACAAGTTCGACGCGGAGGTCGCGTTCCTCCGCCTGCACGACGCCGCCTGGGCCTACTACGACACCAACGGCGACGGCGCCTTCGACGTCATCCTCTACACGAACGACGTCCACACCGGGAAGGTCGACAACGCCATCCGGCTCACGCCCGACGGCAAAGACGCGGGCTCCGCCGGAGCGGACGGCGGGCTCTTCCGCCCCGACCTCGTCAAGGCCAGCGCGCCGATGAAGGCAAAGCTCGAGCGGCTCGCGTCCGAGGTGATGACGCCCAGCGCGCCGGCTTCGTCGAAATGACCCACGAGGCGCTCCGCCCGCCGGCGGCGCTCGCTCAGTGGTGGGCGCAGCGCTGCACCTCGACCGTGAGGTGCGTGACGGTCACGTTCGATTTGATGACGTCGCGGTAGAAGGCTGTCTCGCGCGGCTCGGAGGTGACGAGCTTCACGATGCACCCGCGTTGGCCGGGCCCCATCTCCCAGAGGTGGAGGTCGGCGACGCGGACGTCGTCCACCTCCTCGAGCTTCTTCCTCAGCTTCCGGCAGTCGCGCATCGACGGCGTCACGTCGAGCAGCTGCCGAGCCGCGTCGCGGACGAGCCCGGCCGACCACTTGAGGATGACGGCCGCGCCGAGCAGGCCCATGAGCGGATCGAGCACCGTGATGCCGAGGTAGCGGCCGGCGAGCAACGCGCCGATGGCGAGGACACTGGTCAGCGCGTCGGCGAGGACGTGGAAATACGCAGCGCGGAGGTTGTGATCGTGCGCGGCGTGGGCGCGGGCTTCCCGGCCGTGCTCGTGATCGTGGGCATCGTGAGCGTGGTCGTGGTCGTGGTGAGCGTGGTCGTGGTCGTGATGGTCGTGATGATCGTGATCGTGGTGCTCGTGACCGTGCGCCTCCGCGCCGTGGCCGTGGTCATGCCCGTGGTGCAGGAGCTTGGCGCTGACGAGGTTCACGACCAGACCGAGCACCGCGATGGGCAGCGCCTCGTCGAAGCGGATGGACACCGGGCTGAGCAGCCGGGCGATCGATTCGTAACCCATCCACAAGGCCACGAGCGCGAGCACCACGGCGCTCGTGTACCCGGCGAGGGCGTACACCTTGCCCGTCCCGAAGGTGAACGCCTCGTCCTCCGCCCGCGTGCGCGCGAACCAGTAGGCGGCGGCGGTCAGGCCGAGCGCGCCGGCGTGGGTGGCCATGTGAAAGCCATCCGCGAGGAGGGCGAGCGAGCCGCTCCAGAAGCCCACCGCGAGCTCGGCCAGCATCATCACGGCCGTCAAGACGACGACGGCCCACGTCCGGCGCTCGTTTTCACGCGCGCGCGAGTGGTCGCCATGGGTCTCGGCGTACTCGTGCAGGTGGCTGTCGTGCACTGCGCCGGAGCATAGCTCGGCCCGCGGCGCGGGGCATGGGGGCCCGGCCGATTTCGATTCCCTCGGAGACGCATGCGCAGGATCCTCACGGCCATGGCGGAAGACAGGGTGGATCGCGAGGCGATCCTCGCGCGGCGGGCACTTCTCGTCGGCTCGACGCTGGCGGCGCTGTCATGCTCGAGCCCCGGCAAGCCCAGGGCCGACGGATCGGTCGAAACGGCGGACGTGCCGCCTCCCGGCTCCGCCGCTTCGGCCGCGGGCTCGGCGATCGCTCCCCCTCCGGAGCCGAGCTCCTGGGAATCGGTCATGATGAAGGCGCCGCCGCTGGAGCCGCCTCCCGCGAGCGCCGCCATCTCCGAGAACGAACGCAAGGCTCTGACCGAGCAGGCGAGCAACATGCGAGCGGCCTACGCCGAGCTCGGCAAGGTCTGGGACCAGGGCCCGCCCGACTGCGCCCCGTCGAGCTGCGAAGAGCGCTGGCAAGAGTCGACGAAGAAGATCTTCGGCATCCTGGAGGGTCGGCGGGGCCCGCTCTGCGGCTGGGGCGCCGGCGAGCCGATCAGCTTCATCGAGCGATTCGACGCTCATCAGCAGTTCCTGCGCGAGCAGGCCGAGGTCCTGAAGAAACGCTTCGCCGAGGCCGCGGAGCGCTCAGGCCAGGAGCGCGAGTGGCGTCGCCTCCAGGTGGGCGGCATGATCCCGCAGCCCTGCCTGTCCTGCGTCGCGCCGTCGCCACGAGTCTTCGAGCAGGTGGTGTTCGCCGAGGGAGCGGCCGAGCCCGAGTCGGGCTCGCAGACCGTCGCGGACCTGCTGGCGACCACGTTCAACGCCAACCCCGGCCTGCGCCTCGCGATCCGGGGCCACGCCGACCCAGGCGAGCCGGGCGACAAGCTCGCGCTCTCGCGGCAGCGCGCGGAGGCCGTGGCGGCCCTCCTCGTCAAGAAAGGCATCCCGGCGAGTCGCTTCGTGATCGTGCCGCTGGGCGATGCCATCCCCATCGAGTCGCCCAGAGGAGAACGACGCGCCGCCAACCGCCGCGTCGACTTCGACGCGGCGCCCTGACTTCAGCCGGCGTCGCGCTTGTCGACCGTGGCCCGGACCAGGAGCCCGAGGAGGAAGGCTCCAGCGAGGAGCGCCCAGAAGAGGTAGGGCGCGTACGCGCCTTCCATACCGTGCGGGAGGTTCATCCCGAAGATGGTCGCGACGGCGGTGATGGGGAGGAAGAGCGCCGCGATCAGGTTCAGCCGGTGGCTCGAGCGGGCGATGTGCTGCGTCATCCGCGCCTGCTCCTCGGCCTGGTGCGCGATGGCGAACTCGAGCCCCGTCTTCGCGTCGGCGTGGGCGATGTCGAGCTCGCGCTCGATGTCCGCAGCCTGATCGCGGAGCGAGATGACGTCGCGATCGGCGGTGACCGCCTCGCGCGCCTCCTGGAGAGCCCGATGGAGGTTGCGCGCGGAGCGGAGCGCAGGCGCGACAGCCTGGAGCGCCTGGAAAAAGTCCGCGGCCCTGTTTGCCTTCGAGACCTGATCCTCGAGCGCATCGGCGCGCTTCTTGTAGTCCTCGACGAGCGTGCGCAGGCCGCCGAGGCCGCCGCGCGCGCCTCCTGTAGAACGCCAGGTGCCGTCGGGGTGGCGCCAGAAGAGAGCTGGCTCCGGCTCGGATTTCTGCGGTGTGGGCACCAGGTGCGTGACGATCACGAGGTGGCCGTCGGCGAACATCGCGCGTTGTTTGCCGGCCTGCGTCCCGAAGCGAGCGGAGATCTTGTCCGGGACCTGCCAGCTCGACGGAAGCACCTTGCTCATGTCAGCGCTTCCTGCGCGGCCTGCGCTCGATGTCCTCGACCATCCGCTCGCGCGCGACGAAGGAGCTGGGCAGGAGCTTCGTGGCCTCCGCCTCCACGCGCTTCATGAACTTGTCGTCATGATCCGGCTCGTGGTGGAAGATCGCGAGCCGGCGCACCTTCGCCGCCTTGGCGAGGCGGACGGCCTCCTGCCAGGTGGAGTGACCCCAGCCGACCTTGGCCGGAAACTCGTCGTCCGTGTAGGTCGAGTCGTAGATGAAGAGGTCCGCCCCTTCGATGAGGCCGAGGATGTTCTCGTCCAGCTGCCCCGGGACGTGTTCGGTGTCGGTCACGTAGCAGACCGAGGCGCCCTTGTGCTCGATGCGGTACCCGGTCGCGCCGTTGGGGTGGTTCAAGGACGCCGTCTTGATCTGGACGCCGGGGCAGAGCTCGAACTCGTCCCCGGCGGAGAAGTCCTCGAAGGTGAGCGAACCGCGCATGATCTCGAGGGGCACGGGGAAGTTCGGCTCGGCCATCTGACCGGCGAGCACGCTGCGAATCCCCCCGACCGAGCGCGGCAGGTGCCCGGCGAGGATGCGGAAGCTCCGCTTCGGGTCGAAGGCCGGCGCGAAGAACGGGAAGCCCTGGATGTGATCCCAGTGGGTGTGGGACAGGAGCAGGGTGCTGCGCCGGATGTCCCGCCGGAGGAGGTCCGCGCCGAGCGGCCGGATGCCGGTGCCCGAGTCGAAGATGATGACCTCGTCGCCGACGTTCACCTCGACGCAGGACGTGTTGCCACCGTAACGGCTGTGACTCTTGGCCGCGACGGCGATGCTTCCACGGACGCCCCAGAAAGTGACCCGCACTCGGCGCGTAGATTATCCGAGACTCCCGTCCGGAGAAGCCCCTGCTTCGGTTCCTCAGAACCCGATGGTCGGGGGGGACCAGAGGGGGAACTCGACGATGGCCCAGGTAAAGAGCCCGTGTGAGAGGAGCACGGGCACGAGGCGCTCCATTCGCCAGCGGAGGTACGACCAGGCGAAGCCGCAGCCGATGGTCCCGGCGACGAGAAGGGGGTTCGGGCCCGCCACCGGGTCGGCCAGGAGAAAGACGGTGGGCAGGTGCGCAAGCGACCAGAGCGCGGTGGAGAGGGCGGCCGCGCGGAGCGCCCCGAACCGCGGCTCGAGCGTGGGGGTGACGAGCCCCCGCCAGGTCAGCTCCTCCAGGAGGCCGATCGCCGTCACGCCCAGCGCGACGACGTGGCGGGTATCCGAGAGCGGGTTACCGAGGAGGAGGTAGACCCGGATGATCCAGCCTTCGCGCGGCTCGCCGGGTGACGTGAAGAGCGCGTGGACGACGAACGCGAGCCCGTAGAGCAAGAAGGCCACGAGGGCGCCGAAGGTGAGATCGCCCGAACGCGGACGCAGCAGGTGGAGCTCCCCGCGCGCACGCAGCCGGTAGAGCGCGTACCCCCCGAGCCCGAGGTAAGGGAGGAACAAGGCTGCGAACGAGGTCGTCCCGCCGGCGCGCTCCTCTTGCAGGGCGAACCAGAAGGCCGCCGCCACCAGCGCGGCGGCGCCGCAGGCGAAGGCGAGCGGCGCGAGGGTCCTGTCTTCGGGCGGGTCGTGATCGGCAGGTTCCGTCATTGGGCTGCCAGCCTCCGGACCTCGTCGAGGATGCGATCGGCGACCGCGAGCTTGGGCGCAGGCCCGACGAACGGGGCCGCGTCGCGCGTGACGAGGGCGACGCGGTTGTCTTCGCGACCAAACGACTCCTCCGCGCGATTGGCGACCACGAGATCGACCGACTTGTTCTCCAGCTTCTTGCGGGCCGCGGCCACGAGCCCGTCGTCGTCGGCGGTCTCGACGGCGAAGCCGACGAGCACCGGCCGGCGCGCGGACTGAGCCAGCCGGGCGAGGCCGATCTCCGCGAGCAGGTCGGGGTTGGGCACGAGCTCGATCGTGATCGGCTGGTGATCCCGCTTGCGCTTGTGCGCGAGCACCTCCTTCGGGCGGTAGTCCGCCACGGCGGCAGTCATGACGAGACCGTCAGCACCAGAGAGGCTGGCGCCGAGGAGGTCGTTCAGGGCCGCCTGCATGTCGAGGGCGCCTCGCACGTCCACCCGGCGCACACCCCACGGCGTGGGCAGAGCGACCGGACCGGTGACGAGCGTCACCTCCGCGCCGCGCAGCGCTGCCCGGCGCGCGATGGCGAAGCCCATCTTGCCGGTGGAGCGGTTGCCGAGGAAACGCACCGGATCCATGTCTTCCACGGTGGGGCCGGCCGTCACGACGAGGCGCAGCCCCGCGAGATCCTTCGGGCCGAGCTCGGCGAGGATGGCCGCGGCGATGTCCTCGGGCTCGGCCAGGCGGCCGACGCCGACGTCCCCCGACGCGACCTCGCCGTGCACCGGCCCGACGAAACGGACACGACCGTCATGCGCCAACATGGCGACGTTCCGCTGCGTGGCCGGGTGCTCCCACATGCGCGGGTGCATCGCGGGGGCCACGACGACGGGGCCGCGCGAACAGAGGTAGGTCGCGGTCACGAGGTCGTCCGCCCTGCCCTGCGCCATCCGCGCGAGCACGTCCGCCGTCGCGGGGACGATGGCGAGCACGTCCGCGGTGGCCCCGAGCTCCACGTGTTTCTCGCCGGGGTGGTCCCACATGCGATCGTGCGTCCGCTCCCCCGTGAGGCCGGCGAGCGTCTGCCCACCCAGGAGCTCGAGCCCGGAGCGCGTCGCGATCGGCAAGACACGCACGCCGCCTTTCAGCAGCTCCCGGACGACCATGGGCGCCTTGTAGGCCGCGATGCTCCCCGTCACCGCGAAGACGCACGTCGGCTTCTTCGGCTCGCTCGGCGGCGCCTTCTCGCGATGCGTCGTCACGGCGAGACCTTCGCACAGGTCCGCTGACCGCTCAATCGCGCGCGACGCTCGTCCGGCCGGCGCTCGCCCCCGACGCCGACCACCGTCCTCACTCCTTCTTCTTCGCCGGCCCCTTCTTGTCCTTCTTCTTGTCGTCCTTCTTCTTGTCGTCGCCCTTTTTCTTCGCCTCGGCCTTCTTGTCGTCGCCCTTTTTCTTCGCCTCGGCCTTCTTGTCGTCGTCTTTGTCCTTCTTGTCTTTGTCGTCTTCCTCGTCTTCGTCGTCGATGGGTGTCTTTTCGAAGCCCATCTTCTTGATCCAGCCCTTCTCGCCGGTCCGGCCGGGCTCGCGCTGCTCGCTGATCGAGCCTGCGCCGTCCCCGCCGGGGCCCTGGGTCATGACGAGGTATTCGTCGACGGTGTACTCGGCGTGGCTGTCTTTCTTGAGCTTGCCCTTGGCATCCTCGGGCCCTTTGCCCACCGCGACGATCTGGGTCGTCGGCGGGTACTTCTCGGTCCACTTCGTGCGCTCGGCGTAGGCGCCGTCTCGGACCAGGCGTGAGGCGGTCGCCACGAAGCCGGGGATGCCTCGCTGGACGACGACGCGCTCTCCCTCCGGGAGCTTCTCGCTCTCGCGCTCGACCTCCTCGAAGGGGAGGACCTCGTCGATGCGGCGGAAGTAGCTGACGGTGAGCTTCCGCTCGGGTCCGAGGATCTCGGCGCGCACCGTGCCACCCGCCACCTTCTCGTGGAGGACGACCGGGAAGTCGAAGGGGTTCTTGAAGCGGTAGTTGATGTTCGGGTAGCTCACCGTCGCGTCGAGCCCCATGCGGATGTAGCTCGACGGCCGCGAGTGCGGGTATCGCTCGACGATCTCCAGGCCGGAGAAAAACGCAGCCGCGTGGAGCGTGCCCGAGATCTGGCAGGTGCCGCCGCCGATGCCGTCCACCAGCTCGCCCTGCGCGATGACCGGCGCGACCCGGAAGCCGTGGGCCTCGTCGCGCGGCCCGACGACCGCGTTGAAGTCGAGCTCTTCGCCGGGCATGAGCACGAGCCCGTCGAGCTTCTTGGCGGCGAGCCGCAGGTTGTAGGTCCGGTGCTCGTCTTTCTTGGCGGTGGAGTAGCGCGTCTCGAACCAGCCGAGCACGGCGTCGAACTTCACGCCCTCGAGCTGCGAGGCGCGCCGCTTGGGCACGACCTCCTCCACGGCGACGTCGATCTCCGTCCGACCGGCCCGAAACGCGGTCTCGAGCCGCGCGATGGTGCCGTACACGTCGAGCCGATAGCCGATCTGCTCGGGCTTCACCTTGCGGGCGTCGAGATCGATCGAGGCGTCGAGCGACGGCTTGTCGACCTCGGCCTTCACGTCGACGAGCTTGGAGAGCGCTCGCTCGCCGTCGATCTTCAGGGGCAACGGAACGTCGACGGGCTCGTCATTTTTGCCGGCCGCGGCGCGCGCGAGCGCGAGCGCGCTGCCGGGCGCCACGGCCTCGTTGATGAAGCGCGAGAGGCGCAGCCGATCGATCTCGAGGCCGAAGTCCGCCCGGGACACCGCGATACTGCGGCCGTCGGGGAGCTTGAGCTTCACCTCGCCGAGCGCGTAGCGCCGCACGAGGTCGAGCGCCTGCCCGACCGGATCACCCTCCTTCGGCAGGACGTGCCCGGCCACGCGGAGCGTGGGGACCGGCGCGACGGCGGGGGGCGGAGGCGCAGGCGGCTCGTACCCCGCCACGGCAGCCGAGGCCGCGCCGCCGAGCGCGAGGATCGCGCCCATCGCGACGAGGTGCGCCCGGCTGAAGGCGGCGAGGAAGCCCATCGCGGAGCATCTTGGAAAGAGGAGGCGCCGGGGTCAAGCGGAGGGCTCGGCGGCCTCTCTCCACTTCACGATCGCGGCGACGTGTCGTTTGTTCACGCCGGGGACGGCGAGCAGGGCCTCCTCGCTGGCCGCGCGGACGCCCTCCACCGAGCCGAAGAACTTGAGCAGCGCGGCGCGGGTCTTGTCGCCGACGCCGGGCACGTCGTCGAGCGCGGAGCGGAGGCGGCGCGCGCCGCCGAGCTTCTTGCGCGCCTCGTTCGCGAACCGGTGCGCCTCGTCGCGCGCCCGCGCCAGGAAAAAGAGCGCCGAGCTCGAGGTCTTGAGCGGGATGCCGTTCTTCTGGCCGGGCAGGTAGACGCGATCGACCAGCTTGTCGCCCGCCACGTTCTCGCGCTCCTTCGCCAAGCCGACGATCGAGAGCTCGTGCAGGCCGAGATCGCGTGCGGCCGTGAGCGCGACGTTCAGCTGTCCGCGGCCGCCGTCGACGACGAACAGATCGGGGAGCTCCCAGTCCGCCTCGCGGCCGGTCTCCTCGCGCTCGGCGGCCTCCTCGCGCGCGGCCTTGCCGCGGCGGAAGCGGCGCTCGAGCACCTCGTACATCGCGGCGTAGTCGTCGCCGCCGCCGGCGCCTTTCACGTGGAAGCTGCGGTAGCGCTTCTTGTCCGGCGCGCCGTCTTTCAAGGCGACGACCGCGCCCACGGTGTCGCCGCCGCCGAGGTGCGAGATGTCACAACACTCGATGCGGCGCGGGAGCGTGGGCAGGCGCAGGCGCTCACGCAGCTCCTCGAGCCGCAGCTCGACGTCCTCCGCGGCGCGCTCCTTCGACTTGTAGGTGTGGCGCGCGTTTTCGATCGCCATGTCGAGGAGCTTCTTTCGCGGGCCGCGCTGCGGGACGTAGAGCTCCACCTTGCGGCCTCGACGCTCGCTCAGCCACTCCGAGACGCCGGCGACGCCGTCGGGAAGCGCGGGCAGGAGCACCTCCTCCGGGATGGGCCCGCGATCTTCTTCGCCGCCGTAGAACTGCGTGAGGAAGTTCGCGAGGACCTCCTCGTCGGGGAGCTCGATCTTTCGGAGAGAGTAAGAGACCGTGTCGGTCACGCGGCCGGCGCGCACGAAAAGGACGTCGATCTCGACGTTGGCGCCTTCCCGGTAGAGGCCGATCACGTCTTGGTCGACGTCGCTCACCGAGACCACGCGTTGGTTCTCGCGGATCGACTCGACCGCACGGAGCTGGTCCCGATAGACCGCTGCGCGCTCGAACTCCATCGTCCGCGACGACTCCTTCATGAGCGCGGCGAGCTCCCGCGTAAGCTCGTCGTGGCGCCCCTCGAGGAAAAGCGAGACGGCGTGCACCTGCGAGCGGTACGCGGTCGGCTCGACCTCGTACACACACGGCCCCGGGCACCGCTTGATCTGGTACTGCAGGCACGGCCGCTTCCGTGAGGCGAAGTCCGCGTCCGAGCACGTCCGCAGGTGGAAGTGTTTGTTGACGAGGTGGAGCGTGCGGCGCGCGCTCGTCGCCGAGTGGTACGGGCCGAAATACCGCGCGCCGTCCGGCGAAGGCCGGCGCACGGTCTCGAGCCTGGGCCAGTCCTTCTTCTCGTCGAGGCGCAGGCACAAGAAGTCCTTGTCGTCCCGCAGCTTCACGTTGAAGCGGGGCTGGTGCCTCTTGATGAGCTCGTTCTCGAGGACCGCGGCTTCCTTCTCGGTGCCCGTGACGATCGTGTCGATGTCGACGACGAGCCGGCGTAGCAGCGGGATGAAGTAGCGCTCGTCCGAGCCGCTCTCCTGGAAGTAGCTCCTCACCCGCGAGCGCAGGCTCTTCGCCTTGCCGACGTAGAGAGCCTTCTTCTCCTTGTCGAGGAAGACGTAGCAGCCGGGCGAAGGCGGGAGCCGCGCGAGCTTGCCCGCGACGACGTCTTCGGACGAAGATGACGGTTCCGTCGCGATTGCTCCCCCCTCCGTCTCGGAGGGGGGCTCGGGGGGGGAGGACATTGCGGGACGACCGGTTGGGGGACGTGGAGCGGGGAGACCCTCGCTAGAACATACCCACGACGGCCACCCCAGGCCCGAGCCCTGCACCTTCCCCGACGGGCGCGGGGACCAACATCGGCGGCGGAGGCCCCGGCGGCTCGGGCCGCGCAGGCGGAGTCGCGGGCGGGGCGCTCGGATCGAACGGCACCTGGAGGGGATCGTTGGGGGGCGGCGGCGGCGGCGGCGGCGCGATGTCGATCGGTGGAGGCGTGTCGTCGCGGTTCCACCCGGACGCATCGCCGACGATCGAGATCAGCCCGTGAATCGTCAGAACGCCCGACCAGGCGGCGAGCGCGACCCAGCCGCCGCGCCATTTCTCGTCCTGTACGGCGCGCACGGTGGTGAAGGCGGCCTCGGCCCCCATCAAGCCGACCTCCGGGATGGAGATCCAGAGCGGCGAGACGCGCTCGTCCGCGAGCGCGCCGATGGCGGTCGACGTGAAGGCTGCGTTCGTGCCAGCGAGCCAGCTCACGCCGAACCGCTGATCGGGCGCGACCTTCCCCGGAGCGCCGACGGACCACGTCGAATACACCGAGAGCGAGTTCAGCCAGGCGACGACCGGGACGCCGAGCAAGCTGTAGCCTTCGTCGTCGTCCTCCGCGGCGAGCGCGGCCATGCCGACGTTGGCCGCGAGCGCTTGCGGCGTGGTGATGATCGACTGCGCCGTCATCCACGCCTGATCCGGCTCTTCCACCCGGGCGGCCGTCCCGCCGGAGTAAGCCGTGAACGTGACGTCGGTGCCGCCGAGCAGGGCGAGGCCCGCGACGGCGAACGCCACGAGCACGTCGTCGTCAGCGCGAGCGACCTCCGCGCTGGTGACGGCGGCGAGGAGGGTTGCGGCCGCGACTGCTCTTCGGCCTGCCGGCCTCATGGCTTGTTCCCGCGTTCGACGAGGCGAAGGTACATGGTGGCGATCTTGTGCTCGGGGTCGAGGGTCAGCGCCTCACGAAACGCCGTGGTCGCTTCCTCCTTACGGTCGAGCATGTACAACGCGACGCCGATCTGGACGCGGGCGTCCGCGTACCCGGGGTTCACCTCGGCGGCCTGGCGGAACGTGCCGAGGGCGGCCTCGAGATCGCCGCGGTCGCGCAGGGTGCTCCCCAGCTTGAGGTAGAGATCGGCGAACGTGGGCCGCAGCGCGACGGCCTTCCGCAGCTCGGCGATCGCTTCGTCGAGGTAGCCCGCGTCCGCGTAGGCCTTCGCGACCTCCGCGTGTTTGTTTGCGATCTTCCCAAGCGCGTACGGGTCACGACCTTCCCCCGTCGCCGAGGGCTGCGCGGTCGCCCGCACCCGCTCGTAGACCTCGCGCCCACCCTTGTAGTCCCCGAGGTCGTTGCAGGACACGACGAGGTTCAACAGGGCCTCGGTGTAGCGAGGGTTCAGCTCGACCGCGCGCTCGAAGGCCTCGCGCGCGGCGCGAAAGTCTCCGCGCTCGTGGCGGACGATGCCGAGCATGTTGTGCACGTCCGCGAAGCGGTCGTTTTTCTCGATGATCTGGAGGAGAAGTGGCTCGGCGTGCTCGAACTCGCGGCGCTCGAAATGCTCACGCGCGAGCACGAGCTTGTGCCTCAGCTTCTCGTCCATTCTTCATTCCTACACCGGACGGGGGGGCTCGGATACACGCCTTGCCTGCGGATCCGTTCACCCATCGGAAGGTGGGGTTGCCGCGTTGGGGCGAGCGCGTTACAGGGCTGCGTGGCCGAGGAAGTCTCCTCTCGACCGTCACGCCGCCTCCCGCCGTTCCCGGAAGACCCGGCCAACAGCGCCAGACGCCGCGTGCTCGAGTCGCGCGTGCCTTCCGACGGCGAAGCGGAGGGCGAGCCGGCTGCCGTGCCGACGCCTCTCACGCCGCCGACGTCCGAACGCCCCGACCGGGCGGAGGCGACGGGGCCGTCAGCGCCGCCGCGCACCGCCTCTCTCTCGGGCGAGCCGCGGGCGCCGCTCAGCGGCCGCGCGCCCGGGCCGCGCCCCGGGCCGGAGCCCATCGGCGCATCGTTGTCGCTGTCCCCGAGGATGACCGCGCTCTTCGGCGGCCTGTTCGGCCTGGCGACGGTCACGACCATCATCGCGCTCCTCATCCAGGGCGTCCCCCCGCGCGACGACCGGGCCCTCGAGAGCGCCGTCGCGGCGGGCTCGGCGAGCGCAGCGGCGCCGTCGACCGATCCAGTCGCCGCGCCGAAGCCGAAGAAACGCGAGCGCGTGAAGGTGCCCGGCCCATGGCGCATCGCGGACCTCGGCAAAGACGCGTCCGTCCGCGTGGTGGAGGACAAGATCGGCACGAGCTCCTTCATCACCGCGCTGACCGAAAAGGGCGTCCCCAAGGATCAGGTCTACCGCATCCTCAAGGCGTTCGACGGCGTCCGCAAGTTCGACAAGAAGAACAAAGCTGACAGATTCGTCGTCGCGCTCGACAAAGACACGAAGCGCGTGACGGCCTTCGAATACGTCGTCTCGCCCTTCGAGGTCTATCAGGCCAAAGAGGTGGACGGCACGCTCACGGCCTCGCAGCTCGACATGAAGATCGCCGAGGCCGAGGTCGTCGGCGCGTTCTACGTCGGGAAGAACCTCGCCAAGTCGATCGAGTGGGGCGGGCTCGAGCCCGCGCTCGCGAAGACCATCGACGAAGCGCTGGCCGGACGGATGTCGACGGAGAGCTTCGAGGAGGGCGGCACCGTGCGCGTCATCGCGACGGAGGTCACCGCGCTCGGCGACTTCGCGAGCTACAAGCAGCTCGTCGCGCTCGAATACCGGCCGGCCGATCCGTCGGCGACCCCGGTGCGCGTCTACAGCTTCTCCGGCAAGGGCGTGGGCGGCTACTGGGACGAGAAGGGCCGCCAGCCCGACGGCAGCGGCTGGGCCTCACCAGTACCCGGCGCCCCCATCACGAGCCGCTTCAACCCCAAGCGGCTCCACCCCGTGCTCAAGAAGGTGATGCCCCACAACGGCACGGACTACGGCGCCCCGACGGGCACGCCCATCTATGCCGTGTACCGCGGCAAGATCAGCCAGGTCGGCCCCGCAGGCCCGTGCGGCAACATGATCTCGATCATGCACCCGAACGGGGTCGAGAGCGGCTACTGCCACATGTCGAAGTTCGTGCCCGGGCTGAAGGTCGGCCAGAAGATCGGCACACGCCAGCTCATCGGCTTCGTCGGCACCACCGGCCGCTCGACCGGACCGCACCTGCACTTCTGGACGAAGCGCGACGGGAAGTTCTTCGACTCGGAGACGCTGAAGATCGATGGCTTCCGCGTGGTCCCCGTCGATCAGCGTGACGCGTTCCAGACGCGCAAGGCCGAGCTCGACGCGCGGCTCGACGCGATCCCGCTGCCCGACCCGCCGCCGCCGGATCCGGTCACGGCGAGCTCGCCCGTCTCCAAGACGGACGAGCCCGCCAAGCCCTCTGCAGACCCGACCGAGGACGCGGAGGAGGGTGACGACAACGAGCCGTCCAGCAAGCGCGACGCCGACAAGAAGGACGCGAAGAAGGACACGAAGACCACGAAGCCGGACGACATGGACTCCGGCGACGGGGACGAGCTCGTCGGGCCCGATCTCGCACACGTCGAGTCGAACAAGAAGAAGGACTGATCAGCCGGTCGCCTGGAGCGGAGGCGTGGCCATCGCCGCTCCTTCCGCGATTCCGTCGAGCAGCTCGAGCAACGTCTCCGCGGAGCCGTGGCGCGGCGCCCACCCGAGCTCCGCCTTGGCGCGCCGGTTGGAGATGGTCGGCACGCCGTACGCGAGATCGATCCACCCCGGCTCGCTGGGCGCGAGGTGGAGGTGCCACGCGAGCGAGAGCGAGCCGCGGATGAGCCGCTTGGGGATCGGCGTCGAGCGCGACCGCAAGAGGCGCGCGAGCGCGTGAGGCTCGAGCACCGGGTCGGCGGCCAGGTTGAACGGGCCTCGCACGTCCGCCGTGAGCGCGCGCGCGATCGCCTGCCCGACGTCGAGAGAGTGCACACACTGCAGCCGCAGATCGTCCGGGACAAACGGGATTCGCCCGGGCGTGAGCAGGCGGCGTGGCACGAGACCGCCGAGGAACAGCCGATGGATCTCGGTCCCGACTCCGCGCTTGAAGACGAGCGCGGGCCGTAGGCGCACGACGCGCATGTTCGGGCTGTCGAGGACGACCCGATCGAGGATCCGCTCGACCGCGACCTTGTGCGCCGAATAGGTCGACCCCGAGATGCCGCTCGTGGGGTGATCCTCCTCCACCGGAGCGTCGTGTGTGCGCGGCGAATAGGCGCCGATCGACGACGCGTAGATCACGGTCGACACGCCCGCCTCGGCGGCCGCCTCGAAGACCCGCTCGCTCCCGCGCACGTTCGTGCGGTACAGCGCGGACTCGTCGTGCGACGGCTGGAGCGCCCAGGCGAGGTGAACGACGGCGTCCGCGCCGCGGAAGAGCGAGCGCAGATCGCTCGACGTGACATCCGCCGAGACGAGCCTCGTACGCCCGAGCTCGCCTGGAGGGACGTCGTGTGTGCGTCGGGCCAGGCCGATGATCTCGCGGACGACCGACGACTCGCTCAGTGTGGCGACACAGCTCGTACCCAGATTGCCGGTCGCCCCTGTAACCACGACGCGCATGGTCGGAGGCGCTGCAAGCGGCGCGCCGGTGCCGCAGACAAAATGGGCACGCGGCCGGTTCGAGCCGGCCGCGTGACCCCTCGTCGAGGCGACGAAGGAAGCCGTCGAAGCGCGATCAGCGCTTCGAGTACTGGAAGCGCTTGCGGGCGCCCGGCTGACCGTACTTCTTGCGCTCCTTCTTCCGCGCGTCGCGCGTGAGGAAGCCAGCGCGCTTGAGCGGCGAGCGGCGCTCGCTGTCGCCCGCGACGAGGGCGCGAGCGATGCCGTGACGCATCGCTTCGGCTTGCGCCGAGTGCCCGCCGCCCGCGACCGTGGCGACCACGTCGAACTGATCGAGGACCTCGATCAGCTCGAGCGGCTGCCGCATGATCATGCGGGACGTCTCGCGCTCGAAGTACTCCTCCGCGGTGCGCTTGTTGACGGTGATCTGCCCCGTGCCGGCCTTGAGCCACACGCGTGCAACGGCAGTCTTTCGTTTCCCAGTGGCGTAGATGGTCTGCGCGCTCATGTTCGAAAACCTACTTGAGGACCTCGGGCTTCTGCGCCGCGTGGGGGTGGTCGGGACCGGCGTACACCTTCAGCTTGGTGAGGAGCTGACGGCCGAGGATGTTCTTGGGGAGCATGCCCTTCACCGCGTGGGTGATGGGCACCTCGGGCTTGCGGCCGAGGACCTTCTCCGCCGTTTCTTCGCGGAAGCCGCCCGGCTCACCGCTGTGCCGCACGTACTTCTTTTGCTGAAGCTTGCGGCCGGTGAGCTTCACCTTCTCCGCGTTGACGACGACGACGAAGTCGCCGGTGTCCACGTGCGGCGTGAAGATGGGCTTGTTCTTCCCCCGGAGCACCATGGCGATCCGGCTGGCGAGGCGACCGAGCGGCTGGCCCGACGCATCGACGACCCACCACTTGCGCTGGTCGAGCACCTCGGCCGGCTTGGCCGAGTAGGACTTCTGAACGACGGGGGTAGAGCTTGTCGCGGTCATTTGAAACGGGTCCACAACCGAGCTGCTCGGCTCGGGTAAAGGTTCGGGCGTTCAGGCATTTGGGGCGACCGGTAACTGCGGCGCGCCGCCATGGGCCTTGGCCCAAAAGGGGGCGCAGACTTACGCCCCTCGGGCCACTCTGTCAAGAGGAGAGTGGCCCAGCTCTCGCGGAGCCTATTGCTTCGGCTCCCCGGCCCCCGGCTTCTGAGGGGCCCCTGCCTTTTGGTCCTTCGAGGACGCGCTGTCACTCGATTTCTCGGAAGGCTTCTCCGAAGGGCCTTTTTCGGCCCCGCCATCTTTCTCTTCCTCGGCCTTGGTCTCGCCCTCGGCGGGTGCCTCGGCGAGCGCGTCCTTCGCGTCGTCCGCGCACGTGCCGTCCGGAAAACGCTGGAGGTACTCCGCAGCGACGCGGCGCGCCTCCGCGGGGTTGGGCGCGTCGCTCAGCTGGCGACAAAGGAGCGTCTCCGACAGACGACCGGACTGCATGGCCTTGTTGCGGTAGGTCGTCGCGAGGTCCGTCTGGCCCATGCGCTCGTACGCGTCCGCCAGCATCTTCGCGGCAGCTGGGCTGTTCGGGTCCGAGGGAAAGTCGTCCGCGACACGACGGAGCGCCGCGATGGCGAGGTCCGTGCGCTTCTTGTCGGCCGCGATCTCCCAGAGGGCCATCAGCTCGCGGACGCTCTGGGCGGAGGTGATCGCCGCCGAGATTCCGCCGCGCTCTTCGAGGACGCGGCTAGCGTCCTTGAGGTTGTCTTTCTCGAAGAGCGCGAGCCAGCTCGGCGCGGCGTCCGCCGGGGCGGGCGCGGTCGTCGCGGCCTCCGCCTCCGTGCTCGCGACCTTCGCCGGCGAGCGCTCCGCGTCGGGCTCCGCGCCGTCGTCCGAGGGGTGATGCGGCGGCTGGCTCGCGACGACCTGGGGTGACCGCGTGTCGTCCGCGGAGGAGACGGACGCGACGATGGGCACGCGTGAGGTCTCCCCGCGACCGACGACACGTCGGCCGGCCGGTGAGAGCACCTCGACCGAGCCTTGATCGACCGCCACGTCCACGTCCGTGTCGAGGCGCGAGAGCGAGACCACCGACCCCGCAGGCGCGAGCGTGAGCGCCTCGCCTGCGACGACAGCAAACGACATGTCGGCCATGGAGGCGTCGACCGAAGCTCGACCCTGCAGGAGATGCAGCCGGACGCTGCCATCCCGCACCTCCACCACCTCCACCAGAGACTCCGGCTGAAGGATGAGCCGGCCCCCGCCCGGGAGCGCGAACGTGCGCTGCCGCGTGCCGGCAGCGAACACGTCCGAAAGGGGCGAGTCGACCGCCGCGACCTCCGGGCCCTCCGACGTGGAGAGCTGGAGCTGCTTCGAGCCGATGAGCAAACCGGCCCCGAACACACCGCCGAGACACGCGGCAACAAGGACAAGCCGGCCGACGCGGCGCGCCGGCCTCCCGCTCGAGACGGGGACCGCACCCGCGACCGTGGCGCCCGGCAGATCGCGCTGGACCTTGCGCCAGATGCGGTCGATGCGGGCCTCATCCGCGTGATCGCGGAGGTCCTTGGGGTTGATGCGCGGCAGGCGGCTCATGACGGGCTGTGAATACGGGGGCCGGGCGGGTCGGTATCGTCTTCGGGGCTACCGGTCTGACCGTTCCGATTCTGGCCGTCGCCAGGGTCCGGATCGCCGCCGGTCTCGCGGCCCGTGGTGGTGGGCCTCGCCTCTTCAAGACGCTCGGTGGCCACGAAGTGGCTCTCCAAAAAACGCTGCGCGGCAGAGATTCTTCGTTTCACCGTCGCGAGCGATCGATCGGTGAGCTTGGCCACCATCTCGAGCTCGTGGCCCTCCACGTGCCGGAGCGTCCAGGCGATGCGCTCGTCCGTCGGAAGCGTGCGGAGCAGCGCGTAGATCTGCGCGAGCTGCGCGCGCGTGTGGGGCGATGCCTCGGGGCTCGTCAGGCTGTCGAGCTCGACCGGGTCGGCCCCGCGCCCCAGACCGAGCAGGTTCATCAGACGCTGGCGACGCAGGCGCGACCGAACCGCAAACACCACGATCGAGCCGAGCCAGGAGCGGAAGGCGGCCGGGTCCTGCAGGTCGTCGAGGCGGGAGAAGGCCTTGATGAAGGCGTCGTGCACGACGTCCTCCACGTCGCGGGCGGAGCCTTCGATGCGCGTGGCGAGCTGGATGGCGAACGCCGCATGCCGCCGGTAGAGCACCTCGAGCGCGTTTCGATCTCCGGTGCGCGCGACGGCGACCACCTCGCCGTCGAGAAGCTGCTCGAGGTGCGCGCGACCGCGCCGCGACGGGGTGCTCTCCGTCAGGCTCGGCTCGGGCAGGGTGGACGGCTGGGCTTCCGAAGGCCGAGAACCGCGAGCCGAGCCGGCGCGACCTGATCCTTCGACCAGGCGGAGGTGGCTCGGTTTCGGGCGGCTCGTCATGAAATGATCGTGTGATGAGTCGGTGGGGGAGCGGGCATCAAGAGCTGGAAACGTAGCTCACGCCATTCGGTCCCGGAAACTTGGACGCGTGTCGACCGTCAACAGGCTCGCAGAAAGCACGAGAGGACGCGGCATCCCCCGTGGGGGGAAATCGTAGGACCGGGTGGAAGCTCGAGGCACGGAGTTTGTTTTACCAACGCAGCTGCGAAAGAATCCTAACGGTGCCCCGGCGTGAACCGCCGGATGGTAAGCTGCAACTGGTTTTCCGCTTAGAGAATGGCCGAAAGCGTGTGAGGGTGTCGTACCCATGACCCAGCGCGATCTTGAAGCTCCGCCACCGAGCGTCCCGTTGGGGACGGTCGTGGCGGGCCGCTATCGCGTCGAGCGGCAGCTCGGTGTCGGCGGCATGGGCGAGGTCTACCTGGTGCAACACGTCCACACGGACGAGAAGTTCGCCATGAAGGTGCTGCTCTCGACCGTCATCTCGGACGAGTCGGCGCTCGAGCGGTTCCGGCGTGAGGCCCGCACGCCGGCCCGCATCGACAGCGAGCACGTCGTGCGCGTGACCGACGCGGACGTCGCGCCGGAGCTGAAGGGCGCGCCGTTCCTGGTGATGGAGTACCTGCGCGGGGAGGACCTCGACGCCTTCCTCGAGCGGACCGGCCCGATGCAGCCGCGCGACGTCGTCAGCTACCTGAGGCAGCTCGCCCGCGCGCTCGACAAGGCGCACGCCCTCGGGATCGTCCACCGCGACCTCAAGCCCGAGAACATCTTCATCACGCAACGCGAAGACGGCACGCCCCACGTGAAGGTGCTCGACTTCGGCATCGCCAAGTTCACCTCACAGGCCACCGGCGATCTCATCCACAAGACCGCCACGTCCCCGGGGCAGATCTACGGCACACCTCTGTACATGTCGCCCGAGCAAGCCAAGGGCGAGTCCCGCAAGATCTCCCCACAGACGGACATCTGGGCGCTCGGCCTGATCGCCAACCGCATGCTCTCCGGCAAGGACTACTGGGACGCCGAGACGCTCACCGCGCTCATCGCGCAGGTCGTGTACGAGCCGATGCAGAAGCCTTGCGAGAAGGGCTTCGACTTCGGGCCCAAATACGACGCGTGGTTCCTCCAGTGCTGCAACCGCGACCCGGAGGCCCGCTTCTCGACAGCTGGAGAAGCCGTCTTCCGCCTCGGCCAGGCGACCGGCGTGATCGACGCCGACGCGACGTTCCTCGCGGGCGCCCCCTCGATCGTGAACGAAGGCCTCCCCAGCGTCCCCGCGATCTCCATGCGCGGCGCCGTGAGCCCCAAGCCGTTTTCGCGCACGGAGCTTCAGCTCGCCCAGACGGGCGTCGCCGAGACCCCCGGCAAACAGGATCGCGGCACCTTCCTGAAGGTCGCCGTCGGCGCGCTCGTCGTGGGCGCCGCGGTGGCCGGGCTCTTCTTCGGTATGGGTGGCACGGCCGGCACGCCGCGGACCGCCGCCATCCCGACGACCGAGCCCCGGGAGCTGCCGCCTGCGGGCGCGAAGGCCGAGCGCCCCACGACGGAGGTCGTGGCGCAACCGGCGAGCACGGCAGCTGGCTCGGCCGAGCCCGCCTCGACCTCGGAGCCTGCCGCGTCTGCATCGGCCGCCCCGCCGACGACGTCCGCGGAGCCAGCCAAGACACCGAAGCCGCCCACGAGCGGCGGGAAGCCCGCCGTCAGCGGCAAACCCCCGAAGGACCCGCCGAAGCCGCCGCCGAAGGATCCCCCGAAGGACCCCCCGAAGGCAGGCAACCCGCTCGACACGCGGACCTGAGCCTCCGCGCCACTGAATTGCGCCCAGCGCCGCAGAGGGAGAAGATGGGCGCGCATGCCCGTGCTTCGCCCCTCCGTCGTCGCGCTCGCCGCCCTCGTGCTCTTCGCGGGCGCGACCTCCACGACGGACGCGCGCGCGGACGCCGCAGTCGCGGATCAGCTCTTCAAGCAGGCGAAGGAGCTGATGAAAGAAGGGAAGATCTCCGAGGCTTGCGAGCGATTCCGCGAGAGCTACGAGACCGACCCCGCGCTCGGCGCGCTCCTCAACCTGGCCGACTGCCTCGAGCGCGACGGTCGCGTCGCGAGCGCGTACGGTCGTTGGGGCGAGGCCGCCGAGCTCGCCGGCCGCAAGCAGGACGAACGCGTCGCGTTCGCGCGCGAGCGGCGGGACGCGCTGAAGGGCAAGCTCTCGTTCCTAACCGTGCAGGTCTCGGGCTCGAGCGACGGGCTCAGCGTCTACCGCGGCAACACCAAGCTGACGCCGGGCGCATTCGGCATCGCGCTGCCCACCGATCCCGGCGAGGCCGTCGTCCAGGTCGTCCGTGGTGACGCGGTGCTCTGGGAGCGCAAGGTCGTCCTCAAGGAGTCCGAGTCGGCGACGGTCCTCGTCGACCTGGGCGAGATCGCCCGGGTCAACCCGCCCCCGGTGAAGAAACGCGTCGACCAGAAAGAGGGTCGCGGCGGCCAGGCCGAGGCCGAAGAGTCGTTCTGGAACCCGCAGCGAATCGCCGGCCTGGCAGTGATGGGCGCAGGCGTCGCCGGCGCCGCGGTCGGCTTCACCTTCGGCGGGCTCGCGATGGGCAAGTCGGGCGACATCGACGACGGCTGCACGGCCGGCGACACGCGGTATTGCACCCAGGCCGGGACGGACGCCGTCGAGGAGGCGAAGACCTTCGCGGACGCCAGCACCTACACGCTCATCGCGAGCGGCATCGTCGCGGCCGTCGGACTGACGGTCTTCGTCACGGCGCCCTCCTCCGCCGCGGAGCTCGACGATCGCGCGTCGGCGCCCGCGCTCCGCATCGGGCTCGCGCCCATCATCGGCCCCGACGCCACCGGGCTCCTGGTGCGGGGCTCGTTCTGACATGAGCACCGCCGGCAGAGGTCGCCTCCGCTGGCTGCTCGCCTCGTGCGCCATCGCGGGCTGCGCCCAGGTCCTCGGCCTCCCCGAAGAAGACGAGCTCAAGAGCGCCGCGCGCGCGTTCTGCAAATGCGACGATCTCACCGAAGCGTGGCCCGGCGAGGCGTGTGAGAGCCACGTCGAGGGCAGGCTCGTCAGCGCCGACAGCGAGACGCGCCGCGCCTGGCTCGATCTCTTCGAGAAGGAGGGCTGCGAGCAGTGCGACAACGAAGCCGGGCGCGCGCGGTGCGCCGGGAGCGCGCCGCTCTGCGTGAACACGCTGGGCGCGTGCGGATCGACGAACGTCTGCTGCCTGGCCGATGGCGACCGAGTCTACTGCGGCGCGCAGGGCATCTGCGTGGAGGACGCGGAGGGTTGCATCGATCCGGATGCTCGTTGTGAGCCCGGCGTGACGACGTGTTGTGGCGAGGCGGGGCAGCTCGCTGGCTGCGTTCCTGGCGAAAACGGCTCGGTGTGCGTCCAGAGCTGCAACCCAGCCGACGACGGCAACTGCGAGGGCTGCTGCCTCCGCGCGGTTCCAGAGCTCGATGACGTCCCTCAGGCAGCCGTCTCTCTCTGCGCGTGGAGGGAGGCCGACTGCTCCAAGTTCTGCAACCTGGACGGCGCCGGGACGTGCCAGGGCGGGCGTGCCTGCATGCCGTTTCCGGTCTACCTCGCGACCGGGCAGGAGGGCTGGATCGACTGGTGTTACCGAGAATGCGACGTGTTGGCTGGCGAGGTGCCCGGCTCAGCCTGCACGTCGGCGATCCTGGACGACCCCGACGTGCCAGGTTGCTGCGCGCGGGTGAGCACCAACGGCCAGGCTCCGGCGCCGATCGCTTGTGTCGTGACAAACCACGACTGCGCCGACTTCTGCGACCCCGAGGCGCCGGTGCAGACCTGCAACTGCATCCCCGAGGAGGTCGCGCTCACCGACGGCAAGGTCGTCATCTACGTCTGCGCGCCGTGACTACTTCTTCTTGGCGACGCGTTTCTCCGCCGCCTTCTCGATCGCCTCATTCAGGACGGTTCTGTCATATCCGACGAGCGTCTTGCCGTCGACGACGAAGGTCGGCATCGTCCCCGCCGGGTTGAGCGACAGGAGCTCCACCTTGTCGGTCGCGCTGGCCTCGACGTCGAGCTCCTTCAGCGAGTAGCGCCTCGATTTCAGGAACGTCCGGGCCGAGTCGCAGAGCGAGCAGTTGGAGCGCGCGTACATCGTGATCGGGACCGTGCGCTTGGCCGCCTCGATCTCCTCCTCCGTGGGCTCCGACGCCTGCGCGTCGGCGGTCGGCTTCGACGTGGAGATCGACGGGAAGTCGTCCTGCCGACGCGGCGTCGGCGTCGGCGCCGGCGCGACCACGTCCGCGGTCGCGGGCCCGTCCGCGGGACCAATCGGCGCCACCGGCTCTTCCTTCGAGGAGACAAGCCCGCTGAGCCGCTTCGTCGCCGCGTAGCCGAGCCCCGCGATGGTGAGCACGCCCATCACGACGACGACGATCACCACCGGCAAGTCGCTGCTGGTGGTGGCCGTGGTCGGCGTCTCCCCTCGCCTGCAGATGACACAGCGCCCGTCGTCGCCGAGGACGAGCCCGTGTGTGGCGCAGCGTCGCGCTTCCATGGTTCTCCCTCAATCTACCGCAGCCCACACGAAGCGGCGAAATTCGCTCAGTCGAGTGGTCGACGCGCCACCCTCGGTCGCCGGGCATGGGGCAGCGGGGAGAACGCGAGGTTGGCCGACGAAAGCGCGGGGTTGTGATACTGAGGGCAAGGCGTTCATGACCGACTCCGGACGGGACGGAGGTGCGGCGGACCTTCCGTTCGCCGGGTACCTGCTCGAGCGGCGCCTCGCGGTGGGGGGCATGTCGGAGGTCTTCCTCGCCCGGCCCCGGGAGAGCGGCCCCGCCGGGCAACGCGTGGTGATCAAACGTTTATTACCGGAGCTTGTCGAGGACGACGCCATCCGAACGGCGTTCGAGCTCGAGGCGAAGCTGCACGCCGGCGTCCGCCACAAAAACGTCGTCAGCTTCCTCGACTACGGCACGTACGCCGGTGAGCCGTACATCGTCATGGAGATGGTCGAGGGGGTCGACCTGTCCCGGATCATGCGCCGCGCCTCGGCCGAGGGTCGCGATCTGTCGATCGGGATGAGCATCTACCTCGCCCGTGAGCTCTGCGCCGCGCTCGGCTGCGTTCACGGCACCCACACGGAGGCCCTCGGCTTGCCCCGGGTGGTGCACCGGGACGTCACGCCGACGAACGTGCTCGTCTCCACCCGCGGCGAGGTCAAGCTCGCGGACTTCGGCATCGCGCGTTTCCTCGGGCGCGACCCGAGCATCGCGTTGAAGGGCAAATACGCCTACCTCGCGCCCGAGCAGGTCTCGGGCGACGAGTTCGATCATCGGGCGGACCTGTTCGCCGTCGGCGTCGTCCTCTCGGAGATGATCATCGGCGGCCCGCTCTTCCCAGGCGCCGGCCAGCTCGCGGTGCTGCTGGCCATCCGCGACGCGCGGATCGACAGGCTCCGTGCCGTGAGGGACAAGCTACCGGCGGGGCTCTTCGAGGTGCTCGAGCGAACGCTGGCGCGGGATCCGGCGGATCGATACCCGACCGCCTTCGAGCTCTCGCTCGCGCTGGCGCCGTACGAGCTCCCGTCTCGCGGTGCAGCCCGAGCCGAGCTAACCGGATGGGTCTCCTATGCGTCCGACTCCGCGTCGGCCGCCAGGCAGCTGGAGGGCGCGGTCCTCGAGACGCGAGCGCTCGCGGCGGAGGCGCGGCGGGTCGCGATCTCGCGCGAAGACGCGCCGCTCTCCGCGCCTCCGAGCGGGAGGGCGACCCTCCCGGAAGAGCCGGTCGGCTGTCGCCTGAAACAGGCCGGCACCGCGCGCGAGGTCGGCCTGCCGAAGGTCATCGAGATGCTCGTGACGGGCCAGCTGAGCCCACAGGACGAGGTCGATCTGGGCGACGGATTCCACCCCATCGCGAAGATCGGGATGCTCGCGCGGTATCTCGCGCCCAACACCATCACCACGAAGCGCGTCGAGGGGCCCGGCGTCCCGGACTTCTTCGGCGAGCTGTCACCCCACGGCCTCGCGGAGGCGCTCGCGTGGATCGCGCGACGCTGCGAGACCGGCGTGCTCTTCGCGGATCCGAAGGGCCCCGACAAGCCTCGAACCGAGCTCTATTTTGCAAACGGCAAGCTCGTGCTCGCGACCTCCAGCGCGCCCTCGACGCTCCTCGGCGAGCACCTGGTCGCGCAGGGCGTGATCGATCGCTCCGAGCTCGATCTCGCCGTCCTCGTGATGCACCGATACAACGGCCAGCTCGGCGACACGCTCATCGCGCTCGGGCTGGCAGAGCCGCTCGAGGTCTTCCAGGCGATCAAGAGCCAGGGCCGCGGCCGCGTGAAGGCGCTCTTCGAGTGGTCACACGGACAGCTCTCCTTCTACCGGGGCGTGGAGCCCGCCCGGAACGACTTCCGCCTCGACCTCGACGCCCCCTCCCTGATCATCGCCGGCCTCGAAGAGGCCGAGCGCCCCGAGGCCGTGGAGGAGGCATGGCGAGGGCGGGAGACGGAGATCTGGGCCGCCGTCCGCCCCCTTCCGGACTGGACGCGGGGTCAGCATTGGCCGGTCACCATCATCCGGATCCTCAAGGTGCTCGGCAGCGGGAGGACCGTTCGGGACCTCCTGGCGACGTGCCTCACGCCGCAAAACCAACCGACCGGGCGCACCCCTTGCGCCGCCGACGTCCTCCGCGGCCTCTACATCGCCGGCCTCCTCGGCCTCGCCGTCCGCGTAAGTGCTTCAAAATCGACCGGATAGCTCATCCGTCTCGGGACAACCCCTGACGTTGAGTCGTTGGCACTCCGGGTGCTAGGAGTTCACGCAACGATATGAAACCTGTGGTCCGGAATCGAAAAGGTGAGTTGGCCGGCCAGGCGGAGACGCTGACCACGGGCGAGATGGCCCGCCTGTCGAACAATACGCTCCGGACGGTGCGGTTCTACGAGGAAGCCGGAATCCTGGCACCCATCGGGCGCACGGAGGGCGGTCATCGCGTGTTCGAGCGCCACCAGCTCGAGCGGCTGACCCTCGTGACCGACATGCGGGAAGCGGGGCTCTCGCTCGACGAGATCCGCAAGCTCCTCGAGACGAAAGAGACGGCTCGAACGGGCGGCGCAGCCGCGGAGACCGCGATCCAGGTCCTGCGCAAGCACATCACCGATCTCAAGGCGAAGATCGAGGTGCTCGGGCGCCTGTCCCAGGACCTGGAGGAGACCGTGCACGCAGCGGAGGCCTGCCTCGGCTGCAAGGACGCGAGCTTCCCCGCTCAATGCGGCACCTGCGGCCGCGTGGGCAAGACCGAGGCGCAGCCTCGCGCGATGCGCGTGCTCTGGTCGCTCAACGGGAAGGCGCAAGCCGAGCAGCCCGCGAACGGTGGCAGCACCGCTGCCAACGGGGCCAACCGCAAGTAAGCTCTGCGGATGCCCGACCGGCCTCGCGCGGCGCGCGCCATCGAAGAGTTCTTGCGCGCGCTCGACTACGACATCGATGGCGAGCTGAAGGAGACCGGCGCTCGCGTCGCAGACGCGTGGATCGACGAGCTCGTCGCGGGCGAGAAGGTCGACGTGGCGCGCCTCCTCGAGAGGGGCGCGATCGATCTGGGGCCTGGCCCACACGGAACGGTCATCCTGCGCGACGTCCACGTCGCGACGATGTGCCCCCATCACCTGCTCCCGGCGCACGGCCGCGCGACAATCGGCTACCTCCCCGGGCGTCGCGTCGCCGGCATCGGCGTCATCGCGCAGGTGGTGGACGCGCTCGCGCGCCGGCTCACCCTGCAGGAGTCGCTTGGCCGGGAGATCGCCCGCTCGCTCCAGGACGGTCTCTTCGCGGAGGGCGCCTTTTGCCGGCTCGTCCTCCACCACACCTGTTTCGCCCTGCGTGGCGAGAAACAACACGGAGCCGTGCTCGAGACCCTCGCGCTGACCGGGCGCTTCGACGGTGATCTCCGCTTCATGGCCCTGAACCTGGCCCACGGAAGCGCGTCGTGACCGAGCACCGCGTCGCCGTCGTCACCGGCGCGGGCCGCGGGATCGGGCGCGCGACAGCGATCGCGCTCGCGCGCCGGGGCCTCTCGGTCGCGCTCCTCGGTCGCACGCAGGAGCACGTCGACGTCACCGCGCTCCTCGTGCAGAACGCGGGCTCGCGCGCCATCGCGCTCGGCTGCGACGTCTCGAGCGCGCGTGAGGTGGGGAGCGCCGCGCTTGCCGTGCTCGAGAACCTGGGCGTCCCCGAGATCATCGTCAACGCCGCGGGCATCGTCAGGCGGGGCCCGCGCCTCGAGGAGACCGCGCCGGAAGACTGGGACGACGTCATCGCCGTGAACCTGCGAGGCCCGTACCTCGTGGCGCGTGCCTTCCTCCCGGCCATGCGCGCGGCGAAGCGTGGACGCATCATCCACGTCGCGAGCATCTCGTCGACGATCGGCTGCCCCAACAACGCCTCCTACGCCGCCGCGAAATGGGGCCTCCTCGGCCTCTCGAAGAGCCTCGCCGAAGAGCTGCGGGGCTCGGGCATCGCGTCGATCGCGGTCATGCCCGGGTCGGTCGACACCGAGATGCTGAAGGGCAGCGGCTTCGAGCCACAGATGACGCCGGACGAGGTCGCCTCCACCATCGCCTACCTCGCGCTCGACGCGCCGGCGGCGATGAACGGGTCGGCGGTCGAGGTGTTCGGTCCCTGACCGAGACCAGCGCCCCGGTGCTACATTTCGAGCGTGCCCGACGCCTCGGCGGCTGAGGAGAGGGCGGCTGCGCTCATCGGCCGCGTGCTCTCGGACCGGTACCGCATCGACGCCATCGTCGCCTCGGGGTCGATGGGCGCGGTGTATCGCGGCTTCCACCTCCTCACGCGCAAGGAGGTGGCGATCAAGGTCCTCCACCCGGAGACCGAGAACTTCCCCGAGCTCGTCACCCGCTTCGAGCGCGAGGCCGTCGCGGGCGCGCACATCGATCACCCGAACGTCGCCTCCGCGAGCGACATGGGCACGTTCGACCAGGGCTCCTATTTCCTCGTCCTCGAGCTCGTTCGTGGCCACACGCTGCGCGACCTCCTCGATCGCGAGGCGCCGCTCCGGCCTTCGCGCGCCCTGCGCATCGCCAGGCAGATCGCCGCCGGCCTCGGCGCCGCACACGCGCGCGGCATCGTCCACCGCGATCTGAAGCCGCTCAACGTGATGGTGACCGACGGCCCCGACGAGCGGGTCAAGATCATCGATTTCGGGCTCGCGCGCGTGGAGGTCGATCAGGTCGCCCCGATGGAGGGCCGCGCAGCCGCCGAGCGCGTGAGCACCCCAGGCGTCGTCTTCGGGACCGTCGCGTACATGGCGCCGGAGGTGACGTCCGGGATGGACGCGATCGACAGGCCCTCGGACCTCTATTCGTTGGGGCTCATCCTGTACGAGATGCTGACAGGCCTGCACCCGTTCGAGCACGGGGCGTTCCACGAGGTGATCGCCCAGCACCGCGACAAGCCGCCGCCCTCTCTGCGCGACCGCAACCGCGCCGTCTCCGTGCCGCCCGCCATCGAGGCGATCGTGATGCGCCTCCTGGAGAAGGATCCGGCGCAGCGTTACCCCGACGCGGAGTCGCTGCTCGAAGCGCTCGACGCGGTCATGCCCGAGATCGAGGAGGCCTCCGCGCCCCGCGCGTTCGTCGGGCACGCCCAGCTCCCGAAGACGTCGCGCCGGAACCTCGCGCTCGGCGTCGTCGGCGGGGCGTTGCTCGTCGCGCTTTCGATCCTCCTCGTCGCCGCCCTTCGCTCCCGCGACGACGAACCGGTGGCGGCGACGAGCGCGACGCCGGTCGCGACCGCGAGCGCGGCGGAGCCCAGCGCCGCTTCACCCAAGCGCGATCTCGCGGCGGAGCTCCGGGCGGATCTCCTCGCCCAGGCCGCGAAAGACGACGCGGACGGCGCCGCCTCCATCCTCGTCGCGCTGGCCGACGCAGACCCGAAGGCGCTCGGCGACGCGAAGATCCGAGCGGCGGCGACCAAGGTCGCCACCTCGATCGGGGAGCGCGGAGGGGACGACGCGACGCAGGCGTTCTACGCCCTCGCCTACCGCTTCGGGTCCGAGGGGCTCGACGTCCTCTACGACCTCAGCGTCGATCCCGCTCATCAGCGCGCCGCGCGCCGCGCCAGCGCCATCCTCGAGGTGCAGGTGAAGACGGGCCGTCCGTCGGCTCCGCTGCGCATCGCGATCGAGCTGAAGAAGGCCCCCTGCAAGAAGAAGGCGCTCCTCTTCTCGCGCGCCGCGGCCGAAGGGGACGCGCGCGTGCTCGCGTTGCTCGAGCAGCTCCACCCGCCGGGGTGCGACCCGGAGAGCGGAGCGTGTTGCTACGAGCGGCACGTCGGGCTGGAGAAGACGGTGGAGGCGCTGAAGGAGCGCGCTGCGGCGAAGTAGACGGTATCGTCAGAACTTCCAGACCATGCGACGGGGGCGGGACACGAGGTCGAGCCCGACTGGCGCGTCCACCACCTTGTGGCGCGGATCCACGCTGGTCGACACGACCGCCTCGGCGAACGGGATGGTGACAGACACTTCCGTCATGCTCGGATCGAGGCCGAAGTCCGCGACCGCGGTGGCGGTCGAGGTGGCCCCCGCGACGTCGACCTCGACCACACAGGGCAGCGGCGCGCCGCCCTGGGCCTGCGTGACGGTGACCGTGAGCATCCCCCCGCCGGCGTCCGCCGTGGAGACGGTGAAGCTCGGGTAGCTCGGCGCCCCGCTGCCGAAGACCCAGGCGTCGAAATACGGCTGGAGATCCGCGCCGCTCTCCGCCTCGAGCGCGGCCTGGAGCGCCTCGACGGACGCGGCCCCGCCGTCCTGCAGGAAACGCGCGATCCCCGCGAGGACCTTGTCGGCCCCGATGAGAGGTTCGAGCTGCACGAAGAGCAACATCGGCCCGGGGCCGTAGACGTCGCCGTAGAACTCGTCGACCGGCGGGGGCGGCTCGTCCTGCGGGCGCACGTGGTAGGCCGCCTGCAGCGAGATGTCGTCCCAATACGCGAGGGACGACTCGGCCTCCCCAGCGGGGCGCGCGTCGCGCTCGAACACGAACGCGAGGTACTCGGCGATCGCCTCCTTCCACGCGAAGTCCTGGGCGCTCGCCAGCGTCGTGCGGTTGCCGGCCCACTGGTGGATGACCTCGTGCATGAAGACGTGCATCGCGGTGTCCTGGTAGCTCGTCTCGATCTCGCCGATCTCCTCGTAGAGGACGATGTTCGCGGGGTGCTCGAAGCCGAGCCACACCGTCGGCGCGCCCGCGATGCGGAGCTCGTCGCCGTAGGGCATGGGGCCGAGGGTCGTCGTGATCCAGTCGAGGAAGTCGCTCACGCTCGCCGAGTCGAGCGAGGCGGCGATCGTGCCACCGGCCGCCTCGTAGAACACGACCTCCACGCCCGCCGCGGTGACGAACGGTGTGCGCACCCAGCCTGGGTTGGTCATGGCCGCGTAAGCGGAATAGGTGGGCGCCGGCGTGCCCGTGAGCTCGCAGCGCGTCGTGGTCGCGCCGGCCACGAGCGTGCCCGGACAGAGCGCGACGGCGCCGGGCGCGTGATCGATCTCGATGGTGAAGTGCGCGAGCTGGCTCGGATCGTCGTCGCACGGACCGAAGTGGTCGCAGCCGCCGACCCAGCTCAGGAGATACGAAAACGTGTTGCCGGCGAAGTCGGGTGTCTCGGACAGGCCGACGTCGAGGCCGTGGAAGGTCTGCGAGACGAGCGCCACGTCCGCGCCGATCGTGTGGGGGCCGGGTGAGAGCCCCGGGCCGCACACCCGCAGCGCCGCGCCATCGTGAGAGAGACCCGAAGGATCGAGATCGGTCCCGTCGAAGCGAGCGGCCGTCGCGGGGAGCTCGCTCGGGGCGGAGAAGCAGTCGCCGCCCGGCGGCTCGACCTCGACGGCCAGCGTCGAGCGGGCCGCCTTCGCGGCGAGATCGACCTGGAGATCGTAGCGCGTGATCGAGGCGACGATCTCCCCGGTCGGCGGCGCGCCCCCGGCTCCGCCCGTGCTCGCCGTCGTCGTGCCCGCGCCCGACCCGTCCGATCCGCCCGTTCCCGTTGCGTCGTCGCCGCAGGCCGAGGCCGCGACACCCAAGGCGAGCATGATTGAAGCACAAAGGAGTCGAGTTGTTGCGCGCATCCTGGCAGGGGATGGTACGACGGGATCGCCATGGATCACATTCCGTTGCTCGACGAGCTCGCGGTGATCGCTGGCCTGGGCGTGATCGTCACGGTCTTGCTCGGCCGACTCCGGTTGCCCACGGTCGCCGGCCTTCTGTTCGCGGGGGCGCTGCTGGGCCCGTTTGGGCTGGGCCTCGTCCGCGGGATGGACGCGATCCAGGTCCTGGCCGAGCTGGGCGTCGTGCTCCTGCTCTTCACCATCGGCCTCGAGTTCTCGCTCGCCCGCCTGAAAGACGTCATGCGCCAGGCGGCGGTCGGCGGCGCGCTCCAGGTCGGGATCACGGCGAGCCTCGCGGGCGGGGTCGCGGTCTCGCTCGGGCAGAGCGTGGGGCGCGGCGTCTTCTTCGGCTTCGTGTTCGCGCTCTCGAGCACGGCCATCGTGCTGCGCGCGCTGAGCGAGCGGCGCGAGACGGACGCGCCACACGGCCGCTTCATCTTCGGCACGCTCATCTTCCAGGACCTCTGCGTGGTCCCCATGGTGCTCGTGGTGTCGTTCCTGGGCGAAGGAGCAGGCGGCCAGCCCATGGGCTCCGTCATCGCCATCTCGCTCCTGAAGGCGGTCGGCGTCGTCATCGGGATCTTCGCCGCATCTCGCCTCGTCATCCCCACCGTGCTCGGCTGGGTCGACGCCGCGCGGAGCCGGGAGGTCTTCCTGCTCGCGGTGCTCGCCATCTGCATCGGCACCGCCTGGCTCACGTCGATCGCCGGCCTCTCCCTGGCGCTCGGCGCCTTCCTCGGGGGCATGGCCCTCGCCGACACAGTCTACGGGCACCGCGCGCTCGGCGACGTCATCTCGCTTCGTGACGCCTTCGTCAGCGTCTTCTTCGTGTCGCTCGGCATGTTGTTCGACATCCGCGTCGTGCTCGAGCACCCGCTGCTCGTGGCGCTCCTGACCGCCGGCTTCATCGTGGGCAAGGGCCTGGCCGCCACCGTCGCGGCCTTCGCCATGCGCTTCCCCGCGCGCGTGGCCTGGCTCGCCGGCGTCGGCCTCGCGCAGTTCGGCGAGTTCGGCTTCGTGCTGACCAAGCTCGCCGAAAAGTCGGGCCTCATCGACACAACAGTCTCGAAGCCGCTCCTCGCGGCGGGCATCGTCAGCATGTTCCTCACGCCGGTGCTCGTCCGCGCGGCACCTCACATGACCGCGGGCGAGCGACTCCTCGCGCCGCTCGAGAAGCTGATCGGCGTGCGCAGCATCGATCAAGCGGACGAGAGCGCCCCGGAAGGGCGCCTCTCCGACCACGTCGTCCTCGTCGGGTTCGGCGTCGCCGGCCGGCTCGTCGCGCGCGCGCTCGCGCGGTGCGAGGTCCGCTACGTCGTCATCGAGCTGAACGCCGCGACCGTGCGCAAGTCGCGGGAGGAGGGCCTCCCGGTCTACTACGGCGACGCGACCAGCGAAGAGGCGCTCGGCCACGCCCACCTCGAGCACGCGCGCGCTCTCGTGCTCTTGATGAACGATCCTGCGGCCGCCCAGCGTGTCATCGACACCGCCCGCCGCGTCTCCAAGACCGTGCCCATCCTCGTCCGCGCGAAGTACCTCCTGGAGGCGCCGCCGCTCCAGAAGCTCGGCGCCACCGAGGTCATCGCCGAGGAGGTGGAGGGTGGGCTCGAGCTCCTCGCCCACACGCTCCGGGAGCTGGAGATGCCCCGCAACGTGATCGAAGAACGCGTCGAGGAGGCTCGGCAAGAGACGCAGCCCTCGGCCCGGGACGCGACGGTGCCCCGCCGCACGCTGGCGGACACGCGCGGCCTCGCCGATCTGAAGATCGAGAGCGCGCTCGTCCGCGCGGGGTCGGCGGCCGAAGGCCACAGCGCCAAGGACCTCGGGATCCGCAACAAGACGGGCGCCCTGGTGGTCGCGTTGCGGCGAGGCGGCGTGCTGATCGAACAAGCAGCGGCCACCACCTTCCAGGCCTCCGACGTGGTCTTCCTTGTCGGCGAGAAGGCCGCGGTCGAGCGCGCGGTGCGCGAGTACTTCTAGTCTTCAATCAAGCGCTGGCGCGCGGGCCCCAACCGAGGTCAGCGGGTCAGGTAGCGCTCGAGGCGCTGGCCCGCCTTGCGCACGACACGCGGCATGACGAGCTCGAGGCCTGGCCGCGCGACCTTCCCGAGCGTGCGGGGATCGGCCGCGAGCACCCAGTCGATGCGCGTGCCGTCCCCTTCACGGCTGAACGAGAAGTCCTCCACGATGGATCGGGCCATCGGCGTCGACGCCTTCGTCATGGTGAAGGCGAAGCGCGCCCCGGACTCCCACGCGATGAAGCGCTCGCGGTACCCACCGAGGCCGTAGAGCGCGACCTCGCGCTCGGCGCCGACCTTCGCCTGCTCCGCGCTCGTCCACACCGCGCGGTACATGAGCGGGAACCAGCGCGTCCACCCTTCGGTGTCCGCGAAGGCGTCGAACACCCGCTCGGGCGACGCGCGCACCACGATGCTCTCCGACACCCGGAGGGGCGCGGCCTGCACGAAGCCGAGCTCTTGCGGCACGAGTGAGAAGAGCAACATGGAACCTCAGAACTCCACGACGGTTCGGATGGACTTGCCCTCGTGCATGAGGTCGAGCCCTTCGTTGATGCGATCGAGCGGGAGCTTGTGCGTGATCATGTCGTCGATGTTGATCTTCCCGTCCATGTACCAGTCGACGATCTTGGGGACGTCGGTCCGGCCGCGCGCGCCGCCGAATGCGGAGCCCTTCCACACCCGGCCGGTGACGAGCTGGAACGGGCGCGTGGAGATCTCCTTGCCTGCCCCCGCGACCCCGATGATGACGCTCGTTCCCCAGCCCTTGTGGCAACACTCGAGCGCCTGACGCATCACCTCGACGCTGCCGATACACTCGAAGCTGTAGTCCGCGCCGCCCTTCGTCAGGTTCACGAGGTACGGCACCAGGTCGCCCTCGACCTCCTTCGGGTTGACGAAGTGGGTCATGCCGAACTTGCGCGCGAGCTCCTCGCGAGCCGGGTTGATGTCGACGCCGACGATCATGTCGGCGCCGACCATCTTCGCGCCCTGGACGACGTTGAGGCCGATGCCGCCGAGGCCGAAGACGACGACGTTGGCGCCCGGCTCGACCTTGGCGGTGTTGATGACCGCGCCGATGCCGGTCGTGACGCCGCAGCCGATGTAACAGACCTTGTCGAACGGCGCGTCCTCCCGGATCTTCGCGAGCGCGATCTCGGGCACCACCGTGTAGTTCGCGAACGTGGACGTGCCCATGTAGTGGAACACGCGATCCTTGCCGATCGAGAAGCGGCTCGTCGCGTCGGGCATGAGCCCCTTGCCCTGCGTCGCGCGGATGGCCTGGCAGAGGTTCGTCTTCCGGCTCAGGCAATATTCACACTGCCGGCACTCGGGCGTGTAGAGCGGGATCACGTGATCGCCCTTCTTCAGGCTGGTCACGCCGGGCCCGACGTCGACGACGACGCCCGCGCCTTCGTGGCCGAGGATGCACGGGAAGAGACCCTCCGGGTCGGCGCCCGACCGCGTGAACTCGTCCGTGTGGCAGATGCCCGTCGCGCGGATCTCGACGAGGCACTCGCCGGCCTTCGGTCCCTCGAGGCTGACGGTCTCGACGCTGAGCGGCTTTCCTGCGGCGAATGCGACGGCGGCGCGAACATCCATGGTCATGGGCTCCTTGTCTTGGAGCGGGGGAGTCTACGCTCCCGCCGCTCGCCGGGGAGGGCTTTTGCGCTTCTCCGCCCGCGAGCACGTCGAGCCTGACGCACGGAGCTGCCGCTGAGGTAAAGAGCTGGAATGAACAGCACCTGGCTGCGTCACGGTGAGGCGTCGCTGCACGTGGCGGACTACGGCGGAAGCGGACCGAAGACCGTCATCCTCTGTCATGGCCTCGGCGGCTCCCACGCGAACTTCGCGGCGCTCGGCCCCCTGCTCGCCGAGCGCGCGCGTGTCCTCGCGATCGACCTGCCCGGGTTCGGCCTGAGCCCTCCGGGCGCCGGCGCCGACATGCCCGGCTTCATCGGCGCGCTCGGTCGGCTCTTCGACGCGATCACTTCGGGCGAGATCGAGGGCGCTTCGTTGCCGGTGGTCCTCGTCGGCAACTCGATGGGCGGGGCGGTCTCGATCCTGGCGGCAGGCGAGCGCGGTCGCGACATCGAGCACCTCGTCCTCGTCTGCCCCGCGCTCCCCATCGTGCGCCCGTTCGACATCGACCCGCGCTTCGCGCTGCTCATCGGCTCGGCGATGTTGCCCGGCTACGACGCGTTTTTGCACGCGCGGCTCCGCGACGCCGGCCCCGAGGCGCTCGTACACGACATGCTCAACCTCACGTGCGCCGACAAGTCGCGTGTGCCGCGCGCCGCCGTGGCGGAGATGATCGCGCTCGCGAAGAAGCGGACGCAGTTCTCGTGGATGGCGACGAGCTTCTCGACGGCTTCGCGCTCGATCGCCCGCACGCTCCTCCGCCAGGACACCTATCGCGCCGCGATGCGCGCGGTGCGCGCGCCGGTCCTCCTCGTCCAGGGCGATCGCGACAGGCTCGTCCCGGTGTCCTCGGCGCGCGCCGCGCTCGACGTCTGCCCCCACTGGACGCTCGAGATCTACGAGGGCGTCGGGCACGTCCCCCAGCTCGAGACGCCAAATCGGCTGAAAGACAGCATTTTTCGCTTCGTAGACCGTTAATTTCTTGTCGGTCGAAGCGGCTCAAACCTCTTCAAGGATCGCCCTCCGCGTCTTCCGGAAGAGCTCGATAGGCGATACGAATCGATCCATCGTCGTCGTCGCTCTCGTACGGAAAAGGAGACTCTCATGCGTAAAGGGTTGTTTCTGAGCGCGGTGCTCGCCTCGTTGTTCGTGTCCGGGGTCGCCATGGCCGACCGTACCGAAGAGAACAACAGCACCAAGTACTCGCGCGGCATGCGCATCAAGGAGCAGGTCCTCGAGAAGCAGCGCGAGAGCCGGGCCTCGGCGGTCCGCGAGTCGACGAACGTGCGCGCCAACCGCGCCCTCGATCAGCGCCTCGCTCGGTCTCGTCCGCACGGCGAGATCTACGGCGATCAGGCCAGCCGCAGCACCACGAAGTCGCAGGTCTCCAGCGGCGGCAAGAACCTGAGCGCGACGAGCTCGGTCAACACCCCGCGCGAGATCAAGTCGATGCTCTCGCGGATCAACCCGATGTACGGCGCCTACCGCACGTCGCAGGCCTCGGAGGGCACCGACTCGTACGGCGGCCGCACGTTCTACGGCAAGGACACGCGCACCGGCCGCACGCGCAACCTCAGCATGAGCGGCACCGTCAACACGCCCAAGGAGATCCAGGCGATGATGGGCATGTTCGGCCCCGGCGCGGCCTCACAGGCCGGCGGGAGCCCGGGCAGCACGGACTCGTACGGCGGCGGCGATCAGCCGACCGACCTCAACCGCCTCAAGGCCGGCATCTACGGCTCGGGCTTCAACCGCGGCCAGGCGGCGAAGTTCGAGGCTGCGCGCGAGTCGCGCCTCGCCGACCGCGTCACGAAGGTCGTGAAGACCTCCGCGCCGCAGGGCGAGTCGTCCAAGCGCAACACGCGCGAGAAGTGATCGCTGCCTGATCGATGAGCCCAGAGCCGGCGCCGCGAGGCGCCGGCTTCGTTTTGTGCGGGAAGTTGCCGGGAGCGGGCGAGCCATGCGATGCGGCAGACGTGCGCCGCGCGCTCGCCCTCGTGCTCGGCGTGGCCCTCGCCGCGCCCATCGTCCCCGCCGCCTCGGAGTCCTCTGCGGCGCCGGCCGCGAGGACCGCCGCGAAGACCGCGGCGAAGACGAAGCGCTCGAAGAAGCCCACGCGCGTCACCAAGAAGCGAAAGGCAGCCGCGGCGAAGCGGCGCGACGCGCGCGGTCGCGCGCGCGCCTCGACCGAGGAGCCCGAGCGCGCGCGTCCCGCCCTCCTCGTCCCCATCGCCCGAGCGATAAGCTGCCCCGTCGACATGGTCGCGGTCGCCGGTCGCGTGTGTGTCGATCGGTTCGAGATCGGCGTCGTCGATCGCGAGAGCGGCGCCGCGTGGTCGCCGTTCTACACACCGGACCTCGGGCGCGCTCGCGAGGTGGTCTCGTTCTACGAGGCGCTCCGCGGCCGCGCGGCGCCCGGCTCGGCCGATGCGAGCACGGACTTGCCGGCGCTCCCGACCTTCCCCGTCGCCCCGCGCGCGGTCTCGGTGCGCGCCGCGATCCCCCAGGGCTACCTGAGCGCAGACCAGGCCGACGCCGCGTGCTCCGCGGCCGGCAAGCGCCTCTGTACCGAGGCGGAGTGGGTGACTGCGTGCCGCGGGCAAGCCCAGCGCGAGTTCCCCTACGGCGACCGCTACGAGCAGGGCACCTGCAACGTCTTCCGCGAGGATCACCCGTCGTCGATCCTGCACGGCAACCCGGCTCGGTATCACGACGATCCGCGCAACGGCCTCCTCGTGGTGGCGGATCGACCGCTCCTGCTGGAGACCGGCGCGTCGCCCCGCTGCGCGAGCCGCTGGGGAGACGACGCGATCTTCGACATGGTCGGTAACCTCGACGAGTGGGTCGCCGACGAGCAGGGCGCGTTCCTCGGCGGGTTCTACTCGCGTGGATCCAAGAGCGGGTGCTTCGCCAAGGTCACGGCGCACCCGCGCCGCTACTCGGACTACTCGACCGGCGCGCGCTGCTGCAAGGACCCCACGTAGAGCCCCGCGCGTGCGCGACGGAGCCCTGGCAACGATTCGATTTGGATGCGTCGCTCGAGCAGCGAGTGCTACCGCGGGTGGATCACCGCGCCGCCGATCACGGCGCCCGACCACTTCGCGCGCATGGCCTCGCGGATCTCCGCGAGCGGGAAGTGGTGCGAGACGTGTGGGGTGATCTTGCCCTCCTCCGCCCAGGCGAGGACCTGCGCGAGGCGCGGGGGTCGAATGGACGGATCGTGCAGCGTGGAGATGGCCGCGGGGCAGCCGAGCACGTCGAGCCCCTTCATCATGATGAGGTTGGTGGGGAGCATGTTGGCGTTCGGCGCGCCGCGCCCGCCCTTGCCCTTGGCGACGAACGGCGTGGCCGCCCAGCCGACGACGAGGAAGCGCGCGCCGAACTTCACGCAGCGCAGGCTCTCCACCGAGATGTCGCCGCCCACGCCGTCGTAGACCACGTCGACGCCCGCGCCCCCGGTGAGGGCCTTCACGTCGTCGCGGAACGCACGCAAGCCGCCGTCCTCGCCGCGTGTGCTCACGACGTGATCGGCGCCGGCCTCGCGCACGACCGCGAGCTTCTCCTCCGAGCGCCCGGTGGCGATGACCTTGGCGCCGACGATCTTGGCGATCTGCACCGCCGCGAGGCCCGTCGCGCCCGACGCGCCGTGGACGAGCACCGTCTCGCCGGCGCGCAGACGGCCACGCGCGATCAGGCAGTGGTACGCCGTCTCGTAGTTGCCGAGCAGGTTGCAGGCCTGATCGAAGGAGAGCTTGCCGGGGATCTTGTGGACGGCCTCGCTCGGCGCGACCGCCCAGCTGGCCCAGCCTCCCCACGCGCGGTACGCGCCGAGCGATCGCGGCCCGGTGAGCAGACCATCCGAGAGCACGGCGTCGCCCACCTTCACGTTCGTCACCTCGGGCCCGGCCCACGCGACGACGCCCGCGTACTCGAGGCCCGGCGTGTACGGCGGCGCGGGCATGTGCTGGTACTGGCCGCTCGTCATGATGACGTCGACCCAGCCCACCGAGGCGCTGCGCACCTCGACGATCACGTCGTTTGGTTCGAGGGTCTTCGGGTCGGGAGCGGGCATCGGCTCGACCACGACATGGTTCTCGATCGCGTCGGGCGGTGTCTCGCCGAGCTCGGTGACGACGACCCGCTTTCCTTCTGCCAGCGTCATGGGGACCGCATCATAGGCGATCGCGCCTGGCGCGTTCTTTGCGAGCGCGGCCGGCCATGACGACGCCGGTGCACGAGTTCAACATCGCAATCGAGCAGGTGGATGGGTACGAGTTTCGGGTCAAGCTCGACAAGCCCCAGTACGCGGACATCGCGGTGGACGAGCCGGCTCCGCTCGGGAAAGACAACGCCCCCAACGCCGCGCGCCTCCTCGCTGCCGCGGTGGCCAACTGCCTGACCGCCAGCCTGTACTTCTGCCTTTCGCGCAGCGGATCCCCGCCGCAGGGCATCCGCAGCGAGGCCAAGGTGAGCATCGTCCGCAACGATCAGAAGCGCCTGCGCATCGGCAAGGTCGAGGTGGTCATCCACCCGGTCGGCGCGGACCCGGCCGCCCTGGAGAAGTGCAAGACCACCTTCGAGGACTTCTGCATCGTCACGCAGAGCGTGCGCGACGGGCTCGCCGTGGACGTCCGCGTCGAAGCGGAGTGAAACGAGCTGCAACTCGACTGTTTCGAGCCGAGAAACGCGTGCGACGTGTTTCTCGGCTTCGTCGCGCCCGCGCGGGCGCCACCGCGGCTGGTCGCGCCGTCGTCTACCCGCGGTAGCCGGTAGCGCCGCCGCTGCGGTCGATGAGGATGGAGAGCAACATGTCGCTGAGCACGTTGATGAGCGACCGGGCTCTCGCGATGATCCAGTCCACCGAGAGGATGAGCGGCAAGAGCTCGACCGGGAGGCCCACCGTCCCGAGCACGAGCGCGAGCGAGATGAAGCCCGCCTCGGGCACGCCCGCGACGCCCATGGCGGCGACGATGCAGGTGACGGCCGCGAACATCTGCTCGCCCAGCGAGAGGTGGAAGCCCATCGCCTGCGCGACGAAGAGCACGGCCATCCCCTCATAGAGGACGATGCCGTCATTGTTCAGGTTCGTGCCCACGCAGGCCCCGAGCGTCGAGGCGGAGCGCGACACGCCCAGGCGGTCGAGCGCCTGCAGCGTCACCGGGAGCGTGGCGAGGCTGGAGTTGGTCCCCAGGGCGACGACGAGCGGCTCGCGCGCCCCCTTCCAGAAGCGCCGGAGCGACATTCGCGCGTAGAAGACGAGCCACGCCTGGTAGGTGACGACCACGTGCAGGGCGAGGCCGAACAGGCCGACGCCGACGTAGACGCCCAGGCCCTTGAGCGGCGCGTAGCCGTGCTCGCCCACCGTCTTGGCGGAGACGGCGAAGACGGCGAACGGGATGAGCTTGATGACCCAGCCCAGCACGATCTCCGTGACACGCAGGAGGGTGGCGATGAGCGCCTCCACCGCCTGGTAGCCCGTGCTGCCCGTCGCGATCTGCTCGGCGCGGACGCGGCGCAGGCCGAACCCCAGCATGAGCGCGACGATGATGACGCTGATGACGACGTTCTCGGCGAAGGGCGTCACGAAGTTCGACGGCACGTACGAGACGAGCGTCTTCAGGAAATCCACCTTCTTACCCGCGTACGCGCTCGTATCGCCGGTGAACGCGGGCAGGGCCAGGTGCTCGCCGGGCCGGAGCACGTTCGAGAGCAGGAGGCCGATGCCGAGGGCGATTGTCACGTTCACCATCGCGAAGAAGAGCATCCGCAGCGCGTCGCGCCCCTTCACCTCGGTCGTGAGGATGGAGTTCACGATGGAGAGGAAGAGGAGCGGCGTCGCCACGCCCTTGATGAGCGTGATGACGATGCGGCCGATCTCGCCGAGGATGAAGCCGCTCTTGCCGAGGCGCGGACCGAGGAGGAGGCCGAGGATCATCGCCCCCAGGATGAGGGCGTAGAGCGGCACGCCCCCCTTCTCCTTCTCGCTCGCGCCGCTCATGCTTCAGCCCAGCTCTTGCCCCAGCCGACGTCGACTACCAGCGGGACGTCGAGCGTGACGACGTTCTCCATCACCTCGCGGATCTTGGCGGCGGCCTCCTCGGCGCGCTCCTCCGGCACCTCGAAGTCGAGCTCGTCGTGGACGGTGAGCACCATCTTCGCGCCGGGCACCACCGGCTCCCGCAGCTTCACCATCGCCAGCTTGAGGATGTCGGCCGCGGTGCCCTGGATGGGCGTGTTCTGCGCGATGCGCTCGGCGTAGGCGCGGCGCATGCGATCGGAGTTGTGCAGGTCCGGCAGGAGGCGGATGCGCCCGAGCAGCGTCCGGACCTTCTCGGTGCGGCGGGCCTCTTCCATGGTCTGCCGCATGAAGGTCGCGACGCCCTCGTAGCGCTGGAAATACGCTTCGATGAACTCCGCCGCGTCCTTGCGCGGGATCGAGAGGCGCTTGGCGAGCGCGGCCTCCCCCATGCCGTAGATCACGCCGAAGTTGATGGTCTTGCTGCGGCGCCGCATCTCGTCCGTCACCGAGTCGGCGTCGACGCGGAACACCTCCATCGCCGTGCGCACGTGGATGTCCTGCCCCGTGCGGAAGGCGTCGACCATGACCGGGTCGTGGGAGAGGTGCGCGAGCACGCGGAGCTCGATCTGGGAGTAGTCCGCCGAGAGGAAGACGTGCCCGGGGGGCGCCACGAACGCCTTGCGGATCTCCTTGCCGAGATCCGTCCGGATCGGGATGTTCTGCAGGTTCGGCTCTTCGCTCGAGATGCGCCCGGTGGCCGCGACGGCCTGGCGCCAGTGACCGTGGATGCGCCCGGTGTCGGGGTGGATGAGCCGCGGCAGCGCGTCGACGTAGGTGCCCTTCAGCTTGGCGATCGCGCGATGCTCGAGGATGACCTTGGGCAGCGCGTGGTCGTCGGCGATGGCCTCGAGCGCCTCGGCGTCGGTCGAGCGGCCGGTCTTCGTCTTCTTGGTCGCCTTGAGGCCGAGCTCGTCGAACAGAACCGCCTCGAGCTGCCTGGGCGAGGCCACGTTCAGATCGGGGTGGCCCGACACCTCGCGCGCCTTCGCCTCGAGCTCCGTGAGCTCCTTCGACATGACCTCGTTGAGGTGGCCCAGGACCTTCGTATCCACCATGACGCCACGCCGCTCCAGATCGGCGAGGACGAACGAGAGCGGCATCTCCAAAGTCTCGAAGATGCTCGTGAGCCCGTTTTCGCCGAGCTTGGCGCGGCAGCGCTCCCAGACGCGCAGCGCGGCGTCCGCCCACGACGCCGCGAAAGGCGTGCTGTCTTCGACGGGCAGCTCCTCCAAGGAGGTCTGCGGCCGGCCGCGTTGTTTCGGCGCGACGCTCTCGAGCATGGGGATCTTCACGCCGGCTTCACGCTCCGCGACGTTCACCGGGTCGTGTGTCACCTCCGGATCGAGGAGGTAGCTCGCGAGCATGCCGTCGAAGGTGACGCCGCGCAGGGTCACGCCGTGCCGGCTCAGCGCGACGTCCGCTCGCTTCGTGTCGTGGCCGACCTTGGCGATCGACGTGTCCTCCAGGATGGGCCCGAAGGTGGAGGCGAAGGTCTTCCAGGGGATCTGCTTGGGGACGCCGAGGTAGCGGTGCGCGATGGGCACGTACGCCGCGCGGCCGGGCGCGGTGGCGATCGCCACGCCGACGATCCCACACCGCATCGCGTCCTCCGCCGTGGTGTGCAACGCGATCGCGACCGCCTCGCAGCCCTTCGCCTCCACGGCGAGCGCCTCGAGCTCCGCCGGATCGAGGATGGTGCGGTACACGGCGTCGATGGCGGCCGCCTTGGGCTTCTGCTCGCGCGGGAGCTGGCCGATCTGCCGCGTGAAGCCGAGCATGGTGAAGAGCGCGCGGAGCTGCGCCACGTCGCCGCCGTCGTAGTGCAGCGCCTCTTTGTCGAGCGTGACGGGCACGTCCTCCCGGAGGGTGACGAGCTCGCGCGAGATGTCGGCGTCCGCCTTGTGGGTCACGAGCGACTCGCGGATCTTCTGCTTCTTGATCTTGTCGAGGTTCTGGTAGACGCCGTCGAGGCTGCCGTACGCGAGCATGAGCTCGGCCGCGGTCTTCACGCCCACGCCCGGGACACCAGGGACATTGTCGGAGGTGTCGCCGACGAGCGCGAGGAGATCGCGCACCTGGCTCGGCGGAACGCCGAACTTCTGCTCGACCTCGGGCGGGCCGTAGACGCGGTCCCGCATCGCGTCCCACATGACACATTTGTCATCCACTAGCTGCATCAGGTCCTTGTCGGCCGAGGCGATGACGACACGCAGCCCCGCCTCCTTCGCCTGCTTCACGAGGGCGGCGATCACGTCGTCAGCCTCGAAGCCGGGGACCTGGATGGCCGGGATGCGGAAGGCGTCGACGATCTCGCGCGTGCGCTTCATCTGCACGACGAGATCGTCCGGCCGCGGCGGACGCGTGGCCTTGTAGCGCGGGTCGAGCTCCTCCCGGAAGTTGCCGGGCCCTTCGAGCGCGCAGCCCAGGAAGACCGGTTTCTTCTCGTTGACGAGCTTCTGCAGCATCGTCGTCGTGCCGTAGGTCGCGTTCGTCGGCTCGCCGTTGGCGGCCGCGAGCGGCCCGATCGCGTGGTAGGCGCGGAAGAGGTACCCCGACAGATCGACGAGGTAGAGCACGTCTGGCGAGCCAGGCGGCGGCAGCTCCGTCGGGCGACTCATGGCGTGAGGCGTATCATAGGATCGCTCGCCGGGGCCCGCTCGAGCGGGGCATCCGCTCGGGCAGAGATGGGGGTTGCCCTTCTCCGCAGCTCCGTCTCGCCGGGCGCGTGGCCGCTCGGGCGGGAGGCGTCCTCTGTCCCTTCTCTCCGTTCCGTCTCGCCGGTCCTCCGGCCCCGCTCGAGCAGAGATGGGGGTTGCCCTTCTCCTTCGCTCCGTCTCGCCGGTCCCTACGGCGCATAAGGCTCGGCGGCCTGCCACGGCCGCCGAGAGCCAAGCCCGGAGGGTATGGAGCTGCCTTCGGGACATACTCACTACGCTTCGGAGAAGGGCAACCCCCATCCCTGCTCTCGCTCCTTGTCTCCCGGGCTCGGCGGCCTGCCACGGCCGCCGAGAACCGACCAGAACCGTGTGGAGCGGCCTGCGGACATACTCACTCCACTCCGAGAAGGGACAGAGGACGCCTCCCACCCTCGCTTGCGCGAACCAAGCGGGCGGCCTGCCACGGCCGTCGAGAGCCGAGCCCGAAGGCTAGGGAGCGGCCTGCGGGACATACTCAACGGAACCGAGGGAGGCTCAACTCGCTGCGGAGAAGGGGCCAACCCCTCCCACCCTGGCTTGCGCGAACCAATGACGTCGGAGCGAACGTCGGTCCGGAGAGCGCGGCCCACGTGCGACCGAGATGGGGGGGATCGTTTTCAACTCCCAAGTTGGGTCGCATCGTGGCGGGCTAGGCGCGGCCTGACGACGAGGTTTCGCACACTTACGAGCTCGTCATGATTCGCGCGATGCCCCGATGCGACCGAAACGCCTGGAGGATGCGACCAAGGCGCCTGGTTGTTTTTCAACCCCCGAGTTGAGTCGCATGGGCCCACCTCGGCGACCGTCAGCACCGCCGCGCCAGGCACGGGTCGACCGACGCGTCCGGTGTCGCTTGCTCCGGCCGCGCCTCGAGGTGACGATCACCCACTTTCGTGAACACCCCAGATGGCGCGAGGATACGCAAAGTTTGGTGGCGAAGCGACAGGCGCGACGGGCCAGGCGCTCGTTCTCCGCCGAGTTCGAGGCAGAAGCCGTCCGTCTCTGCGAGGTCGGCGACCGGTCGACTCTCGCGCTCGCAGGCGGTGCGCCTCATGGGCCTGAGTTGGCGTGCTCGGGCAGTACTTCTATCGGTCATGGGGCTGGCGAGCACGTTGGTGCTCGGCTGCGAGGGGGAGGTCGATTCTGCGTCCGGCGGAGCCGGACCTGGCGCAGGATCCACCCGTGCGTCCAGTTCGCAGACTTCAGACTCGAGCGGCGCACATGGTGCCGCGTTGCCACCAGAATGCGGCGACTCTACGCAAAACCCATTTCAACGGCCCGGTTGCCGAGAGGCCATTCAGGCGGGATGCCTGGCACACACAACCGAAGACGACTGCATCAATGCGCCCGAGGCCTTGTTTTCGCAGTTTAGACTCGTCTGCAGCTGGAGCAAGGTAGTCCGCTTTGCGGACCCTTCCACGTGCGCCATCGACGCCGTTTCCTACCGGTGCGACGTGTCGCTGAGGGAGGACTTTGTTATCTATCATGATCCCTGCGAAGTGCCGTGGACAGACATCTTCACGCATTGGTCGGTGGACCTCGCCAATCAAGAGCTGATCAAGAGCAGTTTCGGCACTCCCGTTGTGCCAGAAGAGCAGGGTTATTACCGGTTCTGTGGCGACAGGTTCTCGCCGCCCGAGCCGCAGCCCATCTGCTCGTGCACTGAGACCGCTTGCACCGCGAACTAGACAGAAGGCAGCTTCGAGCGAAGGGGACCTTGCTCTTGAGGATACCGTCCACGGCGCCGGACTGGCGCCGGCCCTCCGAGCCGTGTGAGCAACACGGCAGCTGGTCCGTCACGTTCCGGCCGAGGCAGCACAATCCCTGCTCTCGCTCCTTGTCTCCCGGGCTCGGCGGCCTGCCACGGCCGTCGAGAGCCAAGCCCGAAGGGTAGGGAGCGGCCTGCGGGACATACTCACTGCGCTTCGGAGGAGGGCAACCCCTCCCACCCTGGCTTGCGCGAACCAATGACGTCGGAGCGAACGTCGGTCCGGAGAGCGCGGCCCACGCGCGACCGAGATGGGGGGGATCGTTTTCAACTCCCGAGTTGGGTCGCATCGTGGCGGGCTAGGCGCGGCCTGATGACGAGGTTTCGCACACTTACCATCTCGTCATGATTCGCGCGATGCCCCGATGCGACCGAAACGCCTGGAGGATGCGACCAAGGCGCCTGGTTGTTTTTCATCCCGCGAGTTCAGTCGCATGGGCCCACCGAGCCCCGGTCAGAGATCGCAGCGCGTCTCTTCGAGCGAAGCGCACGTCCCGTTCTTGCAGACGCCCGAGCCGCACGCGAAGGTGAGCGCTCCTGCGCACCTGGTACCGGCCGGCGCAGGCGCGACGCACGTGTTCGAGCCGAGCGCGTCGCACACGCCCTCTTTGCAGACGAACGGCGTGAAGTTGAGCTTCAGCGCGTCCTCGCAGGACTCGCCGAGCGCTGGACCTGCCTGGCAGGTCTTCTTGCCGGTGTCGCACGCCGGGGTCTCGCAGAGGCAGGCCTGGCCGAGCGGGCACACGCCACCCGTCGAGCAGTCGCCACCGGCAGCGACGAGAGGCTTCTCGGGGGGCGGTACGTCCGCGGGCTGCTTGCACGTGCCGCTCGCGCACACGAGCCCGGGCTGGCAGGCGCCGTAGGAGGGCGGGCACGCCTCATCCTCGGATCGTCGCTCGTCACAGAGGCCCGTATCGAAGTTACAGAACTGACCGGGCCGGCACATGGTCGCCTGGTCGCAACCCTCACCCAGCTCGGGGGCCGCCTCGCAGGCGCGCTCCGCGCAGGCGTCGTCCTTGCAGCGGCACGTCAGCCCCGCGGCACACTCGAGCTCGTAGCTCCCGCTGCACGCCTCGCCTTGGGCCGCCTGCTTCGCGCAAACGTCCACACGACAGAACGCGCCGGCCTCGCACGGGTTCTCGTGCAGCGCCCCCTCCACCGCCGGGCTGCACGTCTGTCCAACCGCGAGCCGCGGCACGCAGCGAGCAGCCTGGTTGCAATACGTGCTCTCTGCGCACGCACCCTCCACGCATGGCGCCTCGGGGATCGTGCAAGTGCCTGGGCACTGCTCACCTTCGAAGCGACACTCGAGCCCCGCCTTGCAGTCAGAGGCCACGCCTCCTCGACACGCCTCCCCCTCGGTCAGCGTCCCTTCCCAGTACGTCTTGCAGGCCGCGTCGACGTCGAGGCCGTTGGTCGCGACGGCCTGACACGAAGCCGCACCGACCGCGGCCGCGCAGGCCTCTAGCCGATCCTTGCGAAGGATCACGGAGCCGTCGCCCAGGGAGAGCGGGATCTCGCCGGCCGCCGATCGCTGGAGCGAGACACACGCATCGACGGTCGTGCCTTGGTTGAGGACCGGGTAGCCACAGCCGACCTGCTTCTCGCAGGCGGCGAGGATCATCGCCTCGTAAGCGGCGCGAGCGTCACCACCGCCCTGCCCGCCTGGTCCGCCGCCCGAGCCGCCGGGACCGTCGTCGACCTCGGCGTCCGAGCAGGCGCCGCCCATCGCAGACAGGAGGAATGGAAGAACTGTGAGCCCAAACGAGCTTCGAGCCGAAGTGGGGAGCATGACAGGTCGGACGTTCGCTCGCGCGCAGACCTGACGTTGCGGACGATTTCCATCGGACGTGCGCTGCGCGGGGCGCAGCGGCGCCGCGGCTACGTCGTCGGTTGACGGTGTGTGCTGCCTACCCGAGTAGCTTGGACGGGCACTGGGCTCGCCGTACCGACTCACACACCATGAAAACATGGCTCACGTTCGTTGCGTCGCTAGCGCTCTGTAGCGCGTGTCAATCCGAGCTCGAGATCGACTGCGAAGGTCGCGAGCTCGATGACTGCCGTGCACAACCAGATGACAAGTGCGGCTTCACATCTGGATTGAGCGAGGATGGTTGCTATGCCAACTGCGCTCCTGAGCGGTCAGACTGCGATGCGGATCGCGAGTGCGTGGAAGTTCAGGTTGATGCGTCTCCCGAACTGGGACTCTTGACGCGGTATCTTTGCATTCCTGTTCGCTGAGGCAGCGAGCACGCGCGTGCCAAGCGCAGTGAGATCCCTCCTCGCCGAGCCATTGGTTCGCGAAAGCGAGGGTGGGGACGGGGTTGCCCTTCTCCCCTTCTCCGAAGCGAAGTGAGTATGTCCCGAAGGCAGCTCCATACCTTCCGGGCTCGACTCTCGGCGGCCGTGGCAGGCCGCGCCAATGGTTCGCGTAAGCGAGGGCGGGAGGCGTCCTCTGTCCCTTCTCGGAGTGGAGTGAGTATGTCCGCAGGCCGCTCCACACGGTTCTGGTCGGTTCTCGGCGGCCGTGGCAGGCCGCCGAGCCCTATGCGGCCGGAGGACCGGCGAGACGGAACGGAGAGAAGGGACAGAGGACCCCTCCCCGCCCGAGCGGCCCCGCGCCTCAGGCCACCTTCGCGAGGCCCTCGACCAGACGCGGGATGTCCCGCTCGGCGACCGAGCAGAGCGCGACGCGGAGCGCGCCGGGTTGCGGGACGACGAAGATGCCGTCGGCCTTGAGGCGCTCGGCGGCGGCGCGTGCGTCCTTCACGAAGACGGTGGTGAAGAAGCCGCCGTCGTAGCGGGGGTACTTGAGGCCGGCCTTGGAGGCGAGGTCGTTGAAGGTGCCGACGCGGCGCTGGAGCAGCTCGATGCAGCCGGCGCGCTCGCGATCGATGCGCGCGCGGCGCGTGGAGTCGAGCAGGATGTTCGCGATGGCGGCCATGCCGCCGGCGTTCACGTTCGACCAGGTGCCGCGGCACGAATAGACGAGCGCGTTCTGGATGCGGCGGCGCTCCTCTTCCTCCGGCTGCACCGCGACGAGCGCGCCGACGCGGAGGCCGTATTCGAGGAAGGCCTTGGACGCGGACCACGCGAACATGATCAGGGCCTTGTTGGCGATGGGCAGCATCGCGTCGAGCATCACGTCGAGCGGCTGCGCGCCGAACTTGGCGTAGGCGATGTCGAGGCAGATCGCGACGGGGCCGGCGGCGGACACATCTTCGATCGCGGCGCGCAGGCGCTTCCACTCGGCGTCGTCGAACGAGTAGCCGCTCGGGTTGTGGCAGGGCGAGTTCAGGAACACGAGCGCGCGGCCCTGCTTCTTCACCAGGCGAGACAGCTCGCCGTGGAACGCCTCGGTGTCGAGGCCGCCCGACGTGGTGAACATCTCGAAGGTCTCGAGGTTGCGATCCGTCTCGTCCGCGAGGGTCTTGTAGGGGCCCCAGTAGAAGGAGCTGGTCAGGAGCGACTGGCCGGGCTCGAGGAAGTTTGCGATCGCGTGGCGGAGGGCGCCGGTGCCGCCGGGCGTGGCGACCGACGCGACCATCTTCGCCTCGGGGCGGTCGCCGAACAGATCGAGCGCGACGCCGCGCAGGAAGTCCGGCGAGCCGGCGATGGGCGCGTAGCCCGCGACCACCTGCGGGGAGAGCTCGTGCAAGGCCTCGTTCACGCCGTCGAGCGTGGCGAGCTTGCCGTCGTCGTCGAGCAGGGAGCCCACCGTGGCGTTCACCACGCGCTCTCCGGCCTGGGCGCGGGCCTTCGCCTCGGCGTTGAGGGCGAAGATGGGGTCGTCGGCGGGGCGCAGCGTTCGCGAGGGGATGAGGAACGACATCGCTACAGCCACGTTCGGCAGGCTGCCGTCGGCAGTCAAGGGAAAGCCTGCGCTGATGCCTCGGCGCGGCGCGTCGGGTCCGTGCGGCGTTTGCCCGGACCACGGGCCTTGTGGCTATCCTGGAAGGATGTGGAAAAAGGGCGCTCTCTTGGGCTTTTTCGTGATCGCCGGCGCGGGCTGTGGGGCCGACGTGGAGGCCTCGTGCCTGGACGCGTGTGAAAAAGGCAACGAGTGCGCGGAGACGCCGCAGGACTGCAAGGAGACCTGCGACGAGGGCGTCAAGGCGGCGGAGAGGACCGGCTGCGAGAGCGAGACGGCCAGCTTCTACGATTGCCTCGCGTCCGACGCGGAATGTGGCGAGGACATCGGGTTCGGGAGCGACGTGTGCCAGGCCGAGTTCGGCGACGTGCTCTCGTGCGTGCTCGACTACTGCTCGGAGAACCCGAGCGCCGAGGACTGCTTCTCCGTGGATGACTGACGAGGCGCGTTGACGCGGTGCGGCTTCGGTTGTCAGCGCCGCTGCGCGGGCTACGCTTGGGTCATGTCCAAGCCGTTCCTCTCGCTGGCGCTCGCGGTGGCCGCCGGTCTGGTGCCGACCGTCGCATCCGCCGATCCGAATGACGCCTACGGTCCGCCGCCCGAGGGCGTCGCGCCGAACGGCGCCAGCTGGGACGTGCCCGGCACGATCATCATCGACGGCGACGACTCGCTCTCCGACTCCGAGCTGGCGGACGTCCTCGCGAGCGTCGCGGCGAAGTTCCCGGGGGTGACGTTCGAGAAGACCGACTTCGACGAGGACACGAAGATCAAGCTCGCGCGCGTCGCGCCCTCCCGCGTGGCGGAGATCGTCGACGCGATCGACGACGACGCGCGGCTCGAGAACGTGGAGCCGCTCGCGTGGGTCCGCGCGGAGATGGTGCCGAACGATCCGATGTACAAGGACCAGTGGCACATGAAGCGCGCCGGCGCGGAGGCCGCGTGGGACTACGGCACCGGGCGCGGCGTCACCGTCGCCGTGATCGACACGGGCATCGCCTGCGAAGACCACGAGGGCTTCATGAAGGGGACGGACCTCGCGAGCACCGACTGCGTGCCGGGGTGGAACCTCATCTGGGACAACGAGCACGCGAACGACGATCACGGCCACGGCACCCACGTCGCCGGCACCATCGCGCAGAGCACGAACAACGGCGTCGGCGTGACCGGCCTCGCGTTCGACGCGCGCCTCATGCCGGTGAAGGTGCTCGACAAGCGCGGCTGGGGCACCACGCTGGACGTCGCGAACGGCATCCGCTGGGCCGCGGACAACGGCGCGCAGGTCATCAACCTGAGCCTCGGCGGCCCGCAGAACTCGAAGGTCCTGCAAGAGGCGGTGGCCCACGCGCGCGAGAAGGGCGTCGTCATCGTCGCCTCCGCGGGCAACAGCGGCGGCTCGGTCGGCTACCCGGGCGGCTCGGAGGGTGTCATCGGCGTCTCGGCCAGCGATCAGAACGACAAGCTCGCGAGCTTCTCGTCGCGCGGCCCCGGCGTCGACATCGCGGCTCCCGGCGTGGACGTCGTGCAGCAGACGATCTGCCAGGAGGGCAAGAACAAGTGCGAGATCTACGCGTCCTGGAAGGGGACCTCGATGGCCTCGCCCCACGTCGCGGCCGCCGCGGCGCTCCTCGTCGGCGCGGGCGTGACCGATCCGGAGGCCGTCGAGGCGCGCCTCGAAGAGAACGCGCGCGTGGTCGACCCGAGCCAGAACGGCAAGCGGCTCTTCGGCTCGGGCATCCTCGACGCGGGCGCCGCGCTCCGGAAGGTCGCGTTCGACTACGGCCTCGCGCGCCTCGGGTTCCTCGTCCTGCTGACGGGGCTCGTCACCGCGTGGGCGCGCAAGGGCGCCGGCACGAAGGCCGCCGGACCGAAGGGGCTCGGCTACTGGGTCGCGGCCCTCGCGACCGGACCGGGGCTCCTGTTCTTCGCTCCGCTCGTCCTGTCGCGCTCGCTCCTGCCGGTCGACATCCTCGCGCGGCCCATCGCGGACCTGGATCTGTTCATCGGCGCGGGCTTGCACCGCTTGCTCCCACTCGCCACCGCGCTCGTGCCGTTTGGGCTGCTGCTCGTGGGCTTCCAGAGCAAGGTTCTCCGCCAGGTCGCGGCGGGCGCGGGCGTCGGCACAGCCGCTTACATCGCGTCGCTCCTCGTCTTCCGTGAGGCGTGGGCGCCGTTCGGCGGCGCGCTCCTGGTCGCATGGCTCGCGGCCAACGCGCTCGCGAGCCTCGTCATCGCGCGCACCTGTCTCTCCGAGACGAAGTGACCGATCGCCGGGTTGTGGTAGGGTCGCCCGCATGAAGCGGGCGGCCCTCTTCGTTTTCCTCCTCGCCGGTTGCGGCGGCAGCTCGAGCGAGACGCCGTTCCCGCCGGAGCCTCTGGACGTGAACCTCGAGGCCGAGGACATGTCGACGGCGGATCCGTACAAGGCGGCCAGACCGGACCAGCCGAAGAAGACCCCGGCCACCGCTGCACCAGCGGCCAGCGCCCCGCCGGCCAAATAGCCACGAGGCTCGGCAACCGAGGCAGGCAATGCAAGGTCTCCTCGGGTAAGCTCGTTCTGGGAACGGAACTTGGCGGACCTCTACTCGAAGGTGACTCTTCGGCCTCGGTCGAAGCTCGAGAGGTTGGTCGATCTGCTCGAGCCTTCGTGTGACGTGCCGGGGCGCCCCAAGAACGGGCTCTGCACCCAGCTCGCGCTCTATTTCCTCCTGTGGGGTGAGGCGCCTCCGCACGCCGCCGCCGAGGCGGTGAAGACGCTGCGGACGCCGGACGGCCAGCTCGATCCGGCGGAGCTCGGCGCGGGCGCGCGCGCTCTCGTGGAGTCGCTCTGCTCGGCGGCGCGGGTCGACGAGGTGGCCGGCGCGCTGCAAGCGGTCGCGCGGCTCGCTGCGGAGGGCCTCGAGACAGTGGCCCGCCGCGATCCCGAGGAGGCGCGCCGGCGCCTCGCTTCGCTGCCGCGCCTCCCCGCCGATCAAGCCGACTTCCTCCTGCTCGCGAGCGGCTGCGTGTCCACCGTCGCGCCGAGCCCGGCCGCGCTGCGCGTCGTGTCGCGTGTCGGCTACCCCGGCACCAGCTACGCGGCGCTCGCGCGCGCGATCGACGCCGAGCTCCCCGAAGGCGATCCACACGAGGTCGCCTGGCGCGCCCACCACGTCCTGAAGCAGCACGGTCTTCGGACCTGCAAGGAGTCTCCCGCGTGCTCGACTTGCCGCGCCGAGCCGGCCTGCAGCTTCGCCGGGAAGGGTGATGACCCATTTGTCAGGGTGAGCGCGATCAACCGAAACGGCTCCGCCCCCCCGGGAGACGGAGCCGGGGGGTGAAGCTGGCGGAGGTGCTGCAGCGACCCTGGCTGCGTGTCCTCGCAGTCGTGGCCGCGCTGCTCCTCTTGCCCACGATCGCGTGGTTCGCGTTCCCTTCGGCGCCTCTCCCGGCCGCGACCTCGGCGGCCTCGAGCACGGCGAGGCCGCCGAGGAGCCCGCTCGAAGACGAGGTGGAGCCGGTGGCCCCCACGACGCCCGAACCGGCGAGCCGACCGACCGAGCCGGGCGCTCCCGCGGCGCAGCTCGTCACGGGCACGGTCGTGGACGGAGAAGGGCGACCCGTCGATGGCGCGGCGGTGACCTGCCAGGACAGGCCGAACCTGACCGCGACGACGGACGCCGCCGGGCGGTTCGAGCTGCCGCCCGACGCGAACGGCTGCAAGGCGATCGTGACCAGCCTCGATCACGATCCGCTGCCACCCGTCGTCATCGAGGCGGGGAAGAAGAACCGCCTCGAGGTGGGCTCGCCGGGGAGCATCGCCGGCGTCGTCGTCGACGACGTGGGCCACCCCGTGACCGAGTACACGATCGCGGTCGAACAGTTCACGACGCCCGACGGCGAGCGCGGCAGCGCACGCGGCCTGCGCGAGCAGGTGAAGGACCCGCTCGGGAACTTCGAGCTGAAGAACCTCTCACCCGGCCGCTACGTGCTCGTCGCGACCGCGCGCGGCAAGCCACCGACGCAGTCGAGCGCGGTCGAGGTCGAGAGCGGTCGCAAGTCGTCCGGCGTCCGCATCACCCTGGGCAAGGGCGCGACGGTGAGCGGCACGGTGACGGACCGCGCGACGAAGCAGCCGATCGCCGGCGTCCGTGTGCGCCTCGACGGCGTGACCGGCGCAGGCGGCGGCGGATCGACCGCGACCGACGACCAGGGCCACTACTCGCTCGACGGCGTGCCGAGCGGCGCGTTTTCGCTCCGCTTCACACACCCGAGCTACCTCGAGCGCATCGAGCCCCTCGACGCGCGCGGCCAGTCGTCGCTCCGCGCCGACGTCGACCTCGGCGACAAGAGCAGCGGCGCGTCGAGCGAGTGGATGGGCATCGGCGCGACCCTGGGCCAGGGCGGAAAATACGTCGAGGTCGCGGGCGTCGTGGAAGGGGGACCGGCCGAGACCGCGGGTATGAAGGCCGGCGACAAGATCGTCGAGATCGAGGGCCGCAGCGCCGAGGGCGCCACGGTCTCGGACTGCGTCAGCAAGCTCCGCGGCCCCGAAGGAACGCGCGTGGACGTGACCGTCGAGCGCGGTGGCGCCAAGGTCGAGCTCTCGATCACGCGCGCCCGCATCACGCGGTGAGCGGGGCCGCTCGGGCGGGGACGGGGGGGCGCCTTCTCCGCAGCTCCGTCTCGCCGGACGCGTGGCCGCTCGGGCGGGGACGGGGGGGCGCCTTCTCCGCAGCTCCGTCTCGCCGGTCCCTACGGCGCATAAAGCTCGGCGGCCTGCCACGGCCGCCGAGAGCCAAGCCCGGACGGTATGGAGCTGCCTTCGGGACATACTCACTCCGCTTCGGAGAAGGCGCCCCCCCGTCCCCACCCTCGCTTGCGCGAACCATTGGCTCGGCGGCCTGCCACGGCCGCCGAGAGCCAAGCCCGGACGGTATGGAGCTGCCTTCGGGACATACTCACT
>WBZM01000049.1_pt1 | contig 204138 bp, 180 predicted proteins | sample 5204271 | NCBI WGS metagenome assembly WBZM01 (sample SAMN12344346, study PRJNA552823) | activated sludge metagenome | biome: Activated sludge suspended growth; feature: Nitrification reactor; material: Wastewater; isolation source: activated sludge from nitrification reactor of wastewater... | reverse complement strand
CCGCCCTGGCCGCCGCCCTGTCCATCACCACCGTCCCCCCCATCGCCGCCCGCGCCGGCGCTGAGCGAGACGTTCGTGAGCGTGAGCACCGCGTTCATCACGAGCAGAGCGATGCTGGCGCCGCCTGCGCCGCCGCCGCCGCCGGCGAGGCCGCCGCAGCCTCCCGCGCCGCCGCTTCCGCCGCCGGGGCCTGCGACCCCGACAGCGCAGCCATTGGAGCCGTTCCCCTTGAAGCCACCGCCGCCACCACCGCCTTCGCCGGGCTGGCCGTTGGTACCGGCACGAGACGCTGCCGCTGGCTGCGACGCCGCCTGGACCGGAATTGCCGGAAGCGCCGCTCAACCCGGGAGTTCCGTTGCCGCTGTTACCGACGCAGTCCCAGGCGCCCATCGAGGGTTGTCCGAAGCCGCCCTTCCCTGTGGTGGCACCGTAATCGGGCGTCCCATCAAGGGCCGTGAACCCAGCGCTAACGCCGCCTGGCCCACCAGACCCGCCCACCGTGCTGGTGCCGCCCGGACACGTGTAGGGCTGATCAGCTCCCGCTGTCCCCCCACACCCGCCACCCGGGTTCCCATTAAAATCAGCCGGAAAATCAATTCGCCCCGGCGCGGACCCCATCTGATCCATCCCATCGCCACCATTGCCTGCGGCGCCGGCGATGATCTCCACCTCTTTGAAGGTCGCCATGCCGCCATTGACGATGACGCCGATGCTGCTGTTTCCCTGCAGGGTGGCGCCGTCGAACCCCAAATTCGCCTGGGCGGTGATCTTGAAGCCCTGCACGTGGGCGTTGTCGGTTCCCTGCAAGGTGAGGGGCACGGCGCCGCTCATCTCGGTCCATTCGGTCTTTCCGCCCGAGGCTTGCCAGGTCATGCAATCGACGCCGCCGACGAGGTACTCCTTGTCGTCGAGGAGGATGGCCTCGTTGACGGGCTGGGTGGCGGCGCAGACGTAGACGTTGCGCGTGGGGATCTGCATCTCCGCCTCGGCGATGGCGTCCGCCAGGGAGTTGAAGGGATTGTTCTGGGTGCCGTCTCCGCCGTCGGGCGCCATGACATCGACGAAGACGCCGCAGCCCGGATCGATGGACTGCCCACCGACGAGCTCGAGCGGGTCACATTCGGGCGGGATGCCGGTGGTCGTGCTGCCGCCGCCGCCACCGTCCCCGCCGCCACCACCATCCCCGCCGCCCGCACCGGTGCCGCCGGCGCCCTGTCCGCTGCCGCCGCCGTTTGCATAACAAGGCAGGTTCGGGTTTCGGTTGCAGTCGTTCGCGGCATCGAAGCAGCCGGCCGCAAAGAGCGCGGGTGCCGAGGCGAGGACGACAAGGGAAACCAGCGTTCTTGCTTGGCGCATGATCAAAAGCTCCGTCCGAAAGTGACGCCGGCGCCTTCGGGGCCGACCCAAGGGAGAACCCAGCCGGTCTCTTCCGGATCGGAGGAGCCACCGGCAAAGTGCAAGCCGAGGAGCACGGCCCCACCGGCGACGAGGACGCCGCCGCCGATGAGCGTGCCCAACGAGACGTTGGAGAGCAGGTCGCGTGTATCCAGGTCGTCCTGGATGCCCTGGCAAGCGGCGTCGGGGCTGGAGCCCTGGCAGGCGTTGCGCGAGGGCAACGCTGCCGCGGCGTCGTCTGCGTTGGAGCCGGCCGAGCCCGCGGCGACCGCGAGGCCGATCCCGGCGCCGAGGCCGCCGATGCCGAGCCCGCCGACGACGAGGCCGGCCCAGAGCGGGACGGGGCTCGCCTTGGGCGGCGGGACGATGACGGAACCGTCATCTTCCTTCTTGAGGACGATCTTGATGGCGATCGTCTGGCCGGGCTTGGCCTCGATGACCTCCTGTCCCTTCTCGCCCGGGAGCGTGCCCACCACCGTGCGCTGGCCCGGCTCCACGTAGAGGTAGACCTGCGGCAGCGGGGTGCGCCCGCGCTCTTCGCCGTCCACCTGGATGGCGCAGCCCTCCGGCGCGTCGACCTGGACGCGGGTGAGCTCCGCGCGCAGCGTGTTCAGGTCCTGCAACATGCGCTCCTTGGCCGCCGGCTCGCCGGTGGCGGGGAAGGTGCTGAGCGCGTACTCCAGGTGCTCGGCTGCTTCGCGCTTCTTGCCCAGCTTCTGCTCGACGAAGGCGAGGTTTGCGGCCACGTCGAAGCTGGGCCGCTGCTTCCACGCCGCGGTCATCTTCTCGTAGGCGAGATCGAAGTTGCCGGCCTGGGCGGCCGCCGAGCCTTCTTCGAAGAGCTTGTCGACGTCGTCCGCGAGGCTGGGCGTTGCCGCGGCGAGCGAGGCCGCGAGGAGGAGGGAAGCAAAGGCTCTTTTCATGGCGACTTGGGCTTGGGGAGGAAATACGGCGTGTTCGAGCTCGGCGGCGCTGCGGTCGTCGAAGAAGGCGGAGCGGTCGCGGCGGTGGGCGCCTGCGTGGCCGCGGTCGTCGCGGACTTTGCGGCCGAACCTGACGGTCTTGTCGTCGTCGGAGGCGTGGCTCCGGCCGAAGGCTCGGGCGAGGCCGTGCCCGGCGTCACCGCCGTCTCCGCTGTCGGTGGCGTTTGCGGCGCCTGGGGTGCCTTCTGGTCGGCGGTCGGCGCGCTCTTCTGGGTCGCGGTGCCGGCGACCGCCGGCGTGCCGGTCGGCGCGGGCGCGGGGCCTTCCTGCAACAGGGGGAGGACGACGATGACGAAGAAGCTGAGAAGCCCCAGGAACGCGATGAGGAGGAGGAGCCACCGCCGATCGAAGCGCGGCTTGCGCGGCATCGTCGCCTCGAGCTCCTTGCGGACCTGCTCGGCGTGGTACCGGCTGATGTCGTCGTATTTCACCCCCTTGGGCGGGGGGAACGCCAGGCGGTGGCGCGACTCCATCAGCCGCGCGAACTCCGGCGAGCCCGGCTCCTCCGCCGCGATCTCGCGGTCGTTGTTGGCGAGGGCACGACGCCACTCCTGCTCGCTGAGCTTGGCGATCTCCCAGCGCTTGACGCCGTTTTTGTGGTCCGCGTCCGTCAGGTTGGACTTCGGCCGATCCTCGATGGGGCGCATGAACCCCGTGCCCGCCTTCTCGGGGGCTGCGGTGCCGTCGGGCTGCGTTTGTTTTCCGCGGTCGACGATCGTGTCGTGCGCGCCGCTCTCGTGCTCACCCGACGGCGGACCGTCCCCTCCGGAGTCGGGCGCCGGGGTTTCTTCGTTCTGGATGGCGAAGAGCTGTGGTTTCGTCGTGCCCATGGTGCTGCTTCCGACCGGTGACAGGCCTGCGGAAGCATTGTCGCAAGCAGTTCCCCTTCGAGGACACTTTTGCGTCCCGAGATCGGCATGCTCTCACCGTCCCGGGCCCAGAACAACCGCGCAGGGATCGTGCCGAACGGTCGCGTCAGTTGCAGTCGGCGCAGCGCGACCCGTCGTCCCAGGCCTCCGTCTCCCCGAGCACGAGGCTCAGCTCGGCCGTGTGTATGACAGAGCCGCCCTGGTCCAGCGCCTCCACCTGAACACGGAGCGGCGTGCCGACCGGCAAGCGGTCTGACTCGTCTTCGAACCCGGGCATGCCGAGCTGGATGCCCGCATGTTGCGGCCAAGCATCACCCGCCAGGTCCACGTAGCTCTCGGTCGCGAGCCCGGTCATCTCCGTCCCGTCCTCGGCGAACACACGTTCGCGCAGGCGGACCTCGGCTCCGCAGTCGGTGCAGCCCACCGCGAGCCACACGTGGTAGCCGCCTTGGGGTCCCGCCATCAGCGGGACCGTGGCGCCGCTCTCGACGCGCGCGAAGCAGTGCTCGCCGGTCCCGATCTCGAACGCCTGCGGATCGGACGGCGGCTCGCAGTCCTCCGGCGAAGGCTCGCTCGGCTCCCCGCTGCAGCCGAGGAGCATGCTGACGAAAAGGAAGGTCGAAGAAGCTCGCGTCATGCGAGCTCCCCATGGCACAACCCATGCCAACGAGCCAAGCTCGTCTGCGCTCAGATCGGCAAACAGACCGGGTCGAGGTCGAGATCCCAGTCGACGCAGCCGTACCCCTCCCAGCAGTCGAAGTCGTCGATGCAGCGCGCGTAGCAGAGCGGGCTCACGTCGACGAGGACACACTTGCCGCCGATCGCGCACTCGTCGTCGAACGTGCACTCGTTCGAGCAGAGCGAGTCCGTCACGATGACGTCGACGTAGTCGGCGTCGACGACGAAGCAGTCGGTGAAGTCGGGGCACTCCTCCGAGGCCGCGCAGGGCTCGTAGTAGTCGAGCGGCTCGGTGACGATGACGACATCGTCACCACCGCTGTTGCCGCAGCTCGCCGCGACGAGGAGCGACGCAGAGGACGAGAGGATGAGGGCGCCGAGACGCGCAGGGAAGGTGCGTTGCATCGAGAGCGGGTCTGGCAAGCGCCGCACCAGCGCCGATCCCCGCGTTTCGAAGCCAAGGTCGGCGCCTCGTGCTGTGCCGAGTCGCTCGACCGCTCGCTACTCGAGGGGCTCGACGAACGGGATGACGCAGTCGATTTCCAGGATGCCCGAGGTGGGCACGCCGGCGCCCGTGGTGAGCGTGAAGAGCACGTGCGTCGGCGCATCGGCCGGCGCGTCCCACGTGTACGGCGCGGGCTCGCCCTCCGTCGGCACACCCTCGTCGTTGGGGCCGTAGACCACCGGCACGCTGAAGTCGTTCACGAACGGCACGTAGTAGGACGTATCCGTCTCGGTGAGCGTCAGATCGTGTGTGACGAACGCGACGAGGCTCCCCGCCCAGCCGCGACCGCGCACGTAGAAGCCGAGCTTGCCCCGATCGGGCAAGAGGCCTCGCAGATCGATGGCGGGCCCCTGGAGGTAGCGGCCATAGGGCGGCTGCCCGTCCTCGTAAACGCCGAAGATGGCACCTTTGCCGTCGCACTGCGCCGCGCACCGCACGCAGCCGCAGATGCACCCCTCGGTGTCGTGGTCCGCGTCCGCCACGGGATAGACGTAGAAGGACCAATGGCTCTCGTCGAGCGGGAGGCACGTCGCGTCGGGGGCGGACTCGAGCACCTCGCGTGGGCACGAGGCGTCGCCGAAACACGCGAGCGGCTCTTCGCAGTCGTCCGGGTCACAGGCGCAGTCGGGCGGATCCCCCGCGAGGCAAGCGTACGCGTCCGGGATGTCGCTCAGGCACCCGTCGCCGGTCTCGGGCACGCCGCCGAGCGCGGGCAGGCAAGGTCGATGGGGGATCTGCGCCGGAGGTGGACACTCCGTGCAGTCGTCCCCCAGGAACACGAGCGGCGGATCACACTCGACACACGCGCCGTCGATGACCCGCGCCGGAGGGTCGCAGTCCTGCGCAGGCGGCAGCGACTCGAGGCAGGCCCCGACCGCGGCGACGAGCGCGCAGGCACCGATGCGCAGGGCGACGCGCCTCATGGATCGCCCGGGATGACGTAGGGCACGATGCAATCGATCTCGATGATGCCGCCGGAGGCGTCGTCGCTGCTGCCGCTCGTGAGCACGAAGCTCCCGTAGGTCGGGACGTCTTCGATGCGCTGCCATTGGTAGGGCGAGCTGCCGAAGCCGGGGATCGCCTGACAGCCGCTCGTGACCGAGTCGGTGAGGAGCTCCGTGAAGTCGTCGAAGAAGGGAATGGCGCACGCGGATACCGCGCTCGTGTCCGGGAGCGGGAGCTTGCCGGTGAGCGCAAGCAGCGAGCCCTGCCCGCGCGCGCGGACGTAGAACCCGAGCCTTCCCGATTCGGGGACCGCGAGCGCGCCGACGTCCACGTTGACCCCCTGCAGCCCGCCTGGGCCGACGCCGTCCTGAAACGCGCCCAGGATGAAGCCCTTGCCGTCACACTGGAGCGCGCAACGCGCGCAGCCGCAGGTGCAGCGGCCCGCGCTCAGCTCCGGATCGCCGATCGTGTCGTACCAGGTGATGCGGCTCTCGTCCAAAGCGGGGCACACCGCGTCGGGCGCGACCGCCAGGACCGCCGGCGGGCACTCGCCGTCCTCGATACACGAGCGCGTGTCCGCGCATTGGTCCGCGCCGCAGGAGCAGTCGGGGGTGGTCTCCCCGGTGACACACGACAGGGCTCCATCGATGTCGCCGAAGCAGCCGTCCCCCGGCGGCAGCGGGGAGACGTAGGGCTGGCAGCTCTGGAATGGGACCTCCGCCTCGGGCGGGCAGACGACACATTCGTCCCCGATGAGGACGAGGGGCTCCTCGCAGCGAAGGCATTCGCCGCCCACGACCTTGCCGGGTGGCTCGCAGGTCTCGGCTGGCGGCAGCGACTCGAGGCACGAGGCAGCGGCGAGCCCAACGAGCGCGATCGGCGTCAGTCGTCGGATCACGGCGAGCTACTCCAGCTCCACCGTGAGCGTGGCCGACTGCGGGCCGACTTGCAGCGAGACCTGCGCCGCGTCGTTCCGGGCGTCCACCACCTCGGCGACGAGGAGGCCCAGGGTGACGGCGCCGAGCACGCTGGGCACCGCCCACGACGCCAGATAGCCGGTGCGAAAGTCCTCGTATTCGTCGACGGCCGGCTGGTAAGCCGGGAGCACCCTCGGAATGGCCTCGGCGTCCTCGCGGAGGCTCTTCGCGTGGAAATAGAGGCCGATGGGCAGAGCGACTGACGAAACCGTCAGGATAGCGCCGCCGATGAGGATGCCGGGGTGCACGAGGGGCTCGCGCGGGGGCACGCTCCGGACCGGCACGCGCGGAACCTCCCGAGGCGGGAGGAGGCGCGCGGCGAGATCTTTCACCTCGCCGGCCGCGAGCTCCACCGTGGACGTCACCGCGCGTTCGCCTTCACCCATGACGATTCGATGGGCGCCGGGCTCGACGTATTGCTCGATGGGCGCGTCCCGCGGCGGCCCGTCGCCGACGCGCACGGCCACGCGCTCTCCGGACGCGGCTGCGGTGACCCGCAGCTTGCCGAGCTTCGGCCTGATCGCGTTCGCGCGGTCCACCGCGTCTTGCCGGCGCGCCTCGATCTCGGGCGGCTGCTGGCCGGGCTGCTCGCCCACGCGGCGCACGAACGCCTCGAAGCGCTCGACCGCGCGTGGCCTGTCCCCCGCGGCCTCGTAGGCGAGCCCGAGGTTGTAGAGCACACGCCAGCTGCGCTCCGCGGGCCCCTCGGCGTACACACGCTCCCAGCGCTCCGCCGCGCCGCGTGGATCGCCGGCGTCGAACCGCGCCAGCCCTTCGGTGAAGACCGCGCTCGCCTGTTCGTCCGAGAGCTGCGCCTCGCTCGCCGTGGCCCAGAGCGACAGCGCGGTGAACGAGGCGCACCAGGCGAGCCCCAGCAGGCTGCGATCGGAGAGGCGGCGGACGATCACGGCTCAGTCATCGTCCTTCAGCTGGCCGAGCATGCGGTACAAGCTCTGCCGCGGCAGGCCGAGGAGCTCCGCCGCCTTGGGGACCGAGCCGCTCGCGTGCTCCACCACCTTGGGGAGCACCTCGCGGTGGAACCGATCCATGAGGCGCCGCTTCGACTCGTGGTACGGGAGCGCCTCGAGCCCTTCGAAGACGTTCGAGCCGGGGAGGACGGATGGCGCGCCGCCCGGCTCGAAGAGGAGCTTCGGGTCTGCGCGATCGAAGGTCGCGAACCGCTCGACGACGTTGCGCAGCTCGCGCGCGTTCCCGGGCCAACCATAGGAGCGCAGCAGGCGAGCGAGCTCCTCCGAGACCTTGGCCTGGGCGTCTCCGGTGGCGCGCCGCAGGAACGCCTCGGCGAGGGGCAAGACGTCCTCCGGGCGATCGGCGAGGCGCGGCACGCTCACGTGCACGACGGCGAGCCGATAGAACAGGTCTTCGCGAAACTCCTTGCGGCGCACCATCTCGCGAAGCTTCCGATTCGTCGCCGCGACGACGCGCACGTTCACCTTGATGACCTGCGCGCCGCCCACCCGGCGAAACGAGCGGTTCTCGAGCGCGCGGAGGAGCTTCGGCTGGGCCTCGAGGGGGAGCTCGCCGATCTCGTCGAGGAACAGCGTGCCGCCGTCCGCTTGCTCGAACGCGCCCGGGCGCATGCCGACGGCCCCCGTGAATGCGCCCTTCTCGTGGCCGAAGAGCTCGCTCTCGACGAGGCCCTCGGAGATCGCGCCGCAGTCGACGACGACGAACGGCCCGTCCTTCCGGGCGCTCTCCTGGTGCAGCGCCAGGGCGAGCACGTCTTTCCCGGTTCCGCTCTCGCCCTCGAGGAGGACAGTGACGTCATTTTTGGCGGCCTTCTCGAGGAGCTCGAAGACGTGCCGCATGGCCGGGCTCTCGGCGATGGCGTCGCCGAAGCTCCGGCGAGCCGAGACCGTCATGTCGAGGTGGCTCTTGCTCAGCTCGACGCGCAACGTCGTGTCGCCCAGGACCAGCGTCGCGCTCTCCCCGAGGACGACGTCGCGCACGCGGACCGAGCCGAGCCGCGTGCCGTTGAGGCTGCCCAGATCCGTGACGCGCACGCCGTCGGGCTCGGCGCGGAGCTCCACGTGTCGCCGCGAGACGAGGCGATCGGTCAGGCCCAGGTCGCAGCCCGACCCGGTGCCCACGAGCAGCCCCATCGGGCCGACGGTCGCCTTCAGGCCGATATCGGGGCCTTTCGTGACCACGACCTCGGCGCCGACGAGCTTCACGGTCAGGAGCTCGCTCGTCGTCGCCTTGCGGGTCGCCCCGCTTTCCTCGTGCTCGTGCATCGGTGCCCTCTGCATCCTACCCGACCTTGGGCCGTCACCTCGATGCGACACGCGTCGCATCCGCGTGACGTCAGGGTTTTTTCGCCCTGCGGCCGATAGGACGCTGACGATCACGCGTCCGACCTGCGCGAAATCTCGGCGGCATGTTCTCTGCAGAAGGGCACGCCCATGCAACGAGCTGCCGGGCTGACGATACTGGGGGCGCTCGCGGTCGGGGGTTGCGGGACCGAGCACGGTCCCTTCCGCCCTGCGGGCGAGACGGGGCCATCGGCCCTCGAAGAGGAGCGCTTCGTCGCGCGGCTCTACCTCGATCTGACGGGTGAGAGACCGAGCGACGAGGTGATCCGGGGCGCGCTCGAGAGGCTCGCGGCGGACGGCAACGTGGTCTCGACGCGCGCCGCGATGGCGAACGAGCTCCTCGCGACGCGAGCCTTCGCCGACCTCTGGGTGGAGGAGACCGAGCTCGACGCGTTCGGCGGCGCGCGCCGCGAGGACGTCTACGATCTGTTCTGCAGCGTCTTTCTGACAATCGAGCCGTCGTGTGAGGCGTGTGTGGTCGACACGCAGGACTTCTGCGCGTGTGACTGCGAGACCGTGCGCGACCTCGCCGCCGAGCGGGAGGTGCTGAGGAGGGCGGCCGAGGAGCTCGCGGCGGGGGACCCCTCGGTCGACGTCGATCGGCGCATCGCCTCGAGCCTCGCCTTCCAGGTCAACGGTGGCTCGGGCGACGGGATCGCGACGGCGATGTTCGGCACCTTCCTGGGTCGACCCGCGGAGACGGAGGAGATGCGCCAGGTGCGCGCGTTCGTGCTGGGTGACGGCATCCCCAACATGCAGGCCATCCTGTTCCACCAGACCGGCGAGACATACGCGGACCTCATCGACATCGTGTTCGCCAGCGAGCCCTACCGTGACGCGCTCGTCGACCGCGTGTTCTTCCGGTACCTCGGCCGGTTCGCGACGCCCGCCGAGCTCGCCCATTTCTCCGCGAAGCTGGACCCCACCGCGCCCGACGTGCGCGCGCTCATCGTGAGCGTGACGTCGTCCCGCGAGTACTTCGAGCAGTGAAGGAGCCAAGAGCCATGATTCGACGAATCACAGTTGCGGTCCTCCTCGCGCTCGGCGCGGCCGCCTGTCAGGACAGCTACTCGTTCGATCCGGTGACCGCCGGCGAGACGGACTCGGAGCGCACGCCGCGCCCGAAGACCGACGGTCAGTTCGTCAAAGCCGTCTACGCGGACCTCCTCGGGCGCGCGCCCGGCCAGCTGGAGGTCGCGATCGTGGACGCGCAGGGCGCCGAGGTGTCGGCGTTTCCGCTCGACGAGCAAGACCTGCTGCTCACCGTGCTCGACGGGGTCGGCGACGACGACGCGATGCGCGCGCTCGTGGTCGCCGGGCTCGTGGAGAGCGAGGAGGTGACGCTGCCGTCGCGCGGGGATGTCGCCGACCCGGCCGCGTTCGTGGCCGAGCAGTTTCGCGCCTTCTTGGGCCGCGAGCCGAACGCGTACGAGCTCGACGCGTTCGTGACCGCCTGGAACGAAGACCCCGCCGTCGACCCGAAGGTCGTCGTGCGCGCGATCCTCGGATCGCGCGAATACCAGAGCCAGTGAGGAGGACGCCGATGAAGACATTGAGCCGACGCAACCTCTTCCGCGCCGCGGGCGGCGCAGCTGCCGGGGCCGTGCTGGGCCGCAGCCGCACCGCATTCGGCGGGCGCGCCTTCCAGGCCAAGCGCTCCGTCATCGTCAGCATCGCCGGCGGCCTCCGCCTCTCCGAGTCGCTCGGAATGGCGGAGGGCGCGACGATGCCCAACCTGTTCGGCCGCGTCCCGCTCGTCGCGGGGCGCGGCGACGCCGACGCGGGCGAGCCGCGCATCGCGCCCGGGTATGTGGCGCCGGACCTCGTGTTGCCCGCGGCGCGCCGGAGCCCGCTCTTCGCGGAGGGCGCGCTCGTCTCGAACCTCCGTTATGCCGAGGGAGTCCCGGGGCACTTGCAGGGCGCCGGTTGCTTGACGAGCGGCCTCTACAACGACCTCGACAACCGCGAGGATGCACGGCTCGCCGCGCCGACCCTCTTCGAGATCCACCGACGCCAGACGAACGCTTCGGCTCTGGACGCCTGGTACGTGTCGAACGTCGCAGGCTTCTATCGGGCGCTGCAATACAGCGGACACCCCGAGTTCGGGAAGGACTTCGCGGGCTCGTGGGTCTCGCCGCCGTCCACCGCAAACGCCATCGTGCCGCTCGTCACGCGGGGCACGACGCAGATCCGGCTCGACGACCTGCCGGTCGTTCGCGACACGCCCGAGTCGAACCGCGCCGCGCGCAAGCTGCGGGCGGTGCTCGACGGCAACGCGCCGGAGTACCCTCCGGACGTGCTGCTCGCGCGGCCGGAGGACTCGGCGGCGCTGGAGGACTACTGGGCTTCGATCTACGGCGACAAGACCTACCAGGCCTTCTATCCGGACGCGGTGGGCATCGGCACGCGCAACGCAAATGGTGGGCTCGACGCGACCGGGGACGGCCTCACCATCTACCACGCCGAGCGCATCCTTCAGGCGTTCAAGCCGAGCGTGATGGTCGTCTCGTTGATCGACGTCGACGTCTGCCACGACGACTTCAACGGCTACCTCATCGGGCAGCGTTTGGCCGACGCGCTCGTCGCGCACCTGTGGGACTTCATCCAGTCGACCGAAGGGCTGAAGGACGAGACGGCGCTCTTCGTCCTGCCGGAGCACGGCCGGCAGCTCCAGTTCAATGGTCAAAACAGCGACTCGTTGGGGCGGTCCGGTCTGGACCACGGCGGCGGGGACGACGGCGACCGCGACGTGTGGGTCCTCGCGCTCGGGCCCGATTTCAAGCCGGGAGTTCACGCGCCCACCGACATCGAGCAGAGCGGTCGCGGCTCCGGGCGATACGAGACGATCGACGTGGTGGCCACCGCGGCGGAGATCCTCGGTCACGGGGATCTCCTGTCGAGCACCTTGGGTGGGCTCGGGGCGCGCCCCGGCCTCGTGATGGAAAGGATCCTCCGATGAGAGCACGTCTCGTATTCGTCGCCTGGGCGGCGGCTGCGCTCGCGGCGGGCGCCTGCTCCGATCCGATCGATCCGGGGGGCGAGCACCAAGAGGAGACGCTCGAGCCGGACCCGCTCGACAGCATCGAGCAATCGGTCGACGCGGGAAGCCTGGACGACCTCTATCGGAAGGTCCTCCTGCCGAGCTGCGCGGGGCAAGCGGGGCTCTGCCACGCCGGGCAGTTCGAGCCGAACCTGTCGACGCCGGCCCTCGCGTATTACAACCTGGTGGAGCGGCCTTCCCTCGAGAAGCCCGATCGGCTTCGGGTCGCGCCCGGCGAGCCCCAGGAGAGCGTGCTGGTGGACAAGCTGCGCAATCGCGACGTGATCAGCGTGATGCCGCTCGGCGCCGAGCCCGTGTCGGAGGAGCAGATCGCCGCGGTCGAGGCGTGGATCACCGCGGGCGCGCCCCGCTTCGCCGGCGCGGAGCCTTCGCCCGCGATCAACGAGCCTCCCGAAGAGCCGGAGCTCGCGATCTTCGACGCCGCAGGAGAGCGGCTCGATCTGGGCGGGGCGGCGAGCGCGGCGCCAGGTGAAACGGTGGTGTTTCGCATGACGACACACGATTTCGAGACGCCCGACGAGGACATGGTCTACGTGGCCTTCAACCTGCAGACGGCGGATGGGCAGCTCGTGGTGCTCAACGACGATCCGGAGGACCCGACGTCTGCTTACGCGACCTTCGACGAAGGGGGCGCGCCGCTCGTGGGGGACGAGGTGATGAACTGGCGCTTCGACTGGGTCATCCCTCAGACGGTGGACCTCTACGATTTCGAGGGCAACCCTTCGCTCGCGGTTCCGACGGAGGGGATGAGCTTCTTCGTCATCGGCGCCTACATCCCCGAGGCCATCGCGAACGACTACGTCATCGCCGTCAACTTCACGCCCAATGGTCTTCAGGTGCAGCCATGACGCGGATTGCTCTGTGTTTGTTCGTGCTGCCGGCCCTCTCCGCCTGTGGAGAGGGGGACGCGCCTTCGGTGGAGATCCTCTCGGCGTCCCCCGACGCTCTCGTTCCCGAGGACGACACGAAGGACGATCTGACGCTTCGTGTGCGCTACGAGGACCCGACCGGCGATCTCGGGGGTGGCACGGCGCGTGTGCACGATTGCCGCTCGGCCAGCGTCATCACCGAGCTCGAGATCCCGGCCATCGCGAACGAGGGAGCGGCTCGCGAGGGCGTCGCGATCTCGGGTGAGCTGGAGCTGCACGTGACCGACGTCGGCGCCAGTCCGAGCGGCGGGCGCTCGGAGACCTGCGACGGCGCGGGCGCAGAGCCTGGCGCGTTCTGCGTGGTGCTGGTGGACGCGGCCGGCAACGAGAGCGAGCCCGACTGCGCGGAAGTCGCCGTCACGCCGGGCGGGTGAAGACCTTGCGGCGGCGCTCGACGTCGCCGCGCACGAGGCAGCCGTCGAGGTGATCGTTCACGAGGCCCATGGCCTGCATGAACGCGTAGACCGTGGTCGGCCCCACGAAGGAGAAGCCGCGCTTCTTCAGGTCCTTCGACATCGCCTTGGCCTCGGGCGACGTGGTCATCGTCGCGAGGACGGCCCGGGTGATCTTCTTGGGACGGCTGTGGGGCTTGGCCTCGAATCGCCAGACGTACGCGGCGAAGGACCCGAACTCGTCCGCGGCGTCGGCGGCGGCCTTGGCGTTGTTGATGGCCGCCTCGATCTTGCCGCGATGACGGACGATGCTCGCGTCCTTCAGGAGCTTCTGCACCCTGGGCGCACCGAAGCGGGCGACCGTCGCGATGTCGAAGTCCGCGAAGGCTTTGCGGAACGACTCTCGCTTTCGCAGGATGGTGAGCCACGAGAGGCCGGACTGGAAGCCCTCCAAACAGAGCTTCTCGAAGAGGCGGTTGTCGTCCCGAACGGGGTAGCCCCACTCCACGTCGTGGTAGGTGAGGTAATCGTCCGACTGGCCACACCAGAAGCAACGCTTGCGACCGTCGGGGCCGCGGATCAGATCGGGCTGTCGCGCAGGGGTCGCCATGGTCACCTCGTGCAGTCGATGGGCCGCCGCGACGAGAGCGTCAGGCGTGGTTTCTTGGGATCGAAGACGCTCTTGGGCTCGACGGCGCTCCGCTTCTTGAGCCCGCTCTCGAGCGCGTCGCGCATGAGCGTGTCGAGGATTGTCACGGGCGGAGGCTCGCCGTCCCCCCAGAAGTTGTCGCCGCCCGTGAACAGGAAATCGCTCCCCATGATGGTGAGCTTCTCGTCGTCTTTGATGGGGCGCTTGCCGTCCCTCGTGAGCTTGACCACGAGCTCCTTCCCTTTGCAGGTCGCCTGCACGACGACACCCGAGAAGCTGAGGATGCCGCCGCCGCGCTGGAGGTGCGCGCTCACGAGCTCCCGGAAGCGCTTGCCGTCGAGCTGTGCCGTGGCCAGGCGATTGTCGAACGGGAACGCCTCGAACAAGCTGCCATACGAGAGCGGGCCCTTGGGCAGGTCCGCGCGGAGGCCGCCGCCGTTCATCAGGCCGACGTCCACCCCGGGCTGCGCCTCGCGTACCAGGTCCGCGAACAGGTTGCCGAGCGCCGATTCGTCGTCGTAATCGCGGCCGAGCCCGTCAGGTAGGTCGGGGCCGACGCGCTCCGCTCGTTTTTCTTTGGCGCCGTCGATCGCCGGCTGGACCGCGGCCGCGACCTTCTGGTCGCGCAGGACCGGACCGCCTTCGTAGTCGCCGGGCGAGCACGTCGCGAGATCGGCTTTCTCGTCGGAGGGGCACAGATCACGCGGGGCGAAGATGGTCTTCTCGGTGACCGCGCCGTCTTGGATGACGAGATCGACGCGGCCGAACGCGCGCCCATAGGCGTGTTGTTCGATGATCGTGATGCCCTCGATCTCGTGTGCGACCCCGGCGTGCGTGTGGCCCGCCACGATGACGTCCACCGACTTCGGCGGGAGCGCGCGGGCCACGCGGAAGATTTCGCTTTTCTCCTCACATTGGTCCGCCTTCGGATCGCGATTGAACGCCTTACATTTGCCGCCCGCGTGCGCCAGGACCACGACGGCGCTCGCGCCCGCCTGGCGAAGACGAGCGGCCTCCGCGGCGATGCTCTCGGCGAGCGGCGCAATCGACAGGTCCTTCACGTTCGCGGAGATGGTGGTCGTGAGCGTCTCCTCCGTGGTCACGCCGATGAGACCGACCTTCGTGCCCTTCACGTTCACCACGGTGCTGGGCACGACGTTCGGATAGTCGAGCGAACGCTTCGTCTTCTTTTCGTGCACGTTGGCCGTGAGGAACGGGAACGGCGCGGCCGCGGCGGCGGCCTTGAGCGCGCCGCGTGGGTCGTCCTCAGGCTTCTCGGGTGTGGGCGCGGGGCCCTTCGGGCCGAAGTCGAACTCGTGATTGCCGATCGTGACGGCGTCGTACCCCATGGCTGCGTAGGCGGCGACGACCGGCAGGCCCTCGGACAGGTTCGACTCGAGCGTGCCCTGGAACATGTCCCCCGCGTCGACGAGGACGACGCCGCCGTCTTTCTCGCGGACGGTTCGGAGGCGTGAGACGTACCCGGCGAGGAGCGAGAGCGCGTGGACGCGGCCGTGGAGATCGTTGGTGCCCACGATGGACACGACCGCGCGTTGCGGCGCCGACGCCTTCGCGGAGGACTCCGTCGGCGGGGGCGCGACCGCGCGCGGCTGCGCGTTGTCTGCTGGAGAGCAGCCCAGGCCGAAGGCCAGAAGCGCGAGAGCGAGGCGGCGACGGCCCATCGTACGAGCCGTATCTTCTTCGGACCGCGCTGCGATGCAAGAACGATCTGGAGCGACGACGCGCGCGCCGTCGCCGGGCCGCGCTACTCGAGCGTGAGGGAGAACGAGTTCGCGCCGAAGCGAAGCACGGGCTCGAACGTGGTCGGTGTCACGTCGAAGATCCCGGTCGCGTAGCCGGGCATGGTCTCGTCTTGCCAGCGGAAGCTCTCGTGCATGTTCACGCCGAGGACGACGCTCACATCCGTGGCGAGGCCCGGATTCACCGGGAGATTGACCGGGAAGTAATACGCCCACTCCCCGTTCTCGAAGACCACGCTGAACCCACCGCCCGCGTCGTACTCGGGGACCGGGGCGTTTGTGCCGGAGACGGGGAACGTCTGGCTCGCGCCCGTGAACTCGTACTCGTAGTAGCCGGCGTCGCGCAGCTGACCGTCGACCAGCGTGCCGTCCGACATCACCTGCATGTTGTCGAACTCACCCGGGATCGTGAAGCCCATGTAGTGCATCGACGCCGACACCTTGTACTTCACGTATGTGTGCACCACGCGCGCGACCGTAAATGTCGCCTCCGGAAGATCCCCGGCCTTCGCCGTGTAGATGAGGGTGTCGGCGCCGTCCGCGTAGTCCACCTCGACCGAGTCCTGTCCGAAGTCGAACACCTCGAGCGGCTCGGGATCGCCCATCTGCCGGAACAGCGTCAGCGACCGCACGCCGCTTTTGTGCAGGCTCGGCGTCTGTCCCGCGAGCCCGTCCATGTGGGCGAAGGGGGCCGTGCTCGAGCGCATGTGGATCTCGATGTTGGCGCCCGAGGACGTGCTGCCGCCCGAGCCGCCGCCGCCATCCGTCGTCGTGTTGCCGCCGCCGCCGTCGGACTGGCCACCACCCCCGTCTGCCTGGCCGCCCCCGCCTTCGAAGCCGCCGACCGGGACCTTGCTGCTGCACGCGGCGAGAGAGAGAAGGACGGAGACCGGAAGAAAGGCGCGCATCGCGTTCATGGTGGCCCGGTTTTGGGGGCTACCGCGGAGATTTCTGATCGCCCTTGGGGCGGGCAGGAATTTGGCGGCGACGCGCCGCGCGAGAAAAACGCACGCCGCGACCAGGTCGGAAGCAACTGGAGGCGGCTCGTGTCGACCAAGGGATTGTGGAGCCGATCGCGTATCACCTGACCATCCGTCTCCAGGGCGACCGCGTCCTTGCCCCCTCGGCCGGCGCCCGGCGCGTCGCCGCCACGTGCGTCGTCGGGGCCGGGAGACCTGCCCGCATGTTGGTCTTTCGAATCGCCGACACACACCTGCACGCCGTGCTCGCGTGCACGAGGCGCGAGGCGGGGACCTTCACGCGTTCGCTCGTTACGCGATGGCACCGTCATCTCGGTCCCGCGACCTCCTTCGAGCCGGCGCGCCTCAGGCCCATCCTCGACCAACGCCACCTCTACAGCGCCACCCGGTACGTCCTCCGACAAGAAGAGCACCACGAGATCGACGTCGATCCCCTCCACGACGGAAGCAACCTCCCCGATCTGCTCGGGGCGCGCGTGCTCTTCTCCGACAGCGCGCGCCTCGTTCGCGAGCATCTGCCTCGGTTCGATCCCACCGAGTACCTCCCCGAGCTCGCGCCCGTCGAGGTCGAGCTCGGCCTCCTGTCCGATGCCGCCGCTGGCGCCTTCGCGTTGGCCGAGCTCGTCGGCAACACCCCGGTGGTTGTCGCCGCTCGACATGCTGCCGCGTGGGCCGCGCGCGACCTGCGGGCCGAAGACGTCGCCGAGGTCCTCGGCCTTCACCCTCGGTCCATCCGCCGACTCCTCTCGCGACCGTGCCCGGCCGAGCACCTCCGAGCCGTCATCCTTCAGATGCAATGGCGCGCCGCCATTGCCAGGGCTCGCACCGATGCGTCGGGTGGTGCGACGCGCGTGCGGTGATTCGGGTCGAAGAAGGCTTGGCGGGAGGCGGCCGTGCGGGAGGCGGCCGTGCGGAAGGCGGCCGTGCGGGAGGCGGTGGGCTGCGCGGCGTGCGCTTGTTCGGCTTCGGCGAGCCCGCGTCGAGAGGGATACCCAGTTGTCCTGGTCTGCGTGCAGACGTGCGCACCTCTGCACGCAGACCGCCCGAACCAAGCCCCCTCCTGCCGGCCGCCCGCGCAGGCGCGTCCGTGCGGCCGCCCCCCGCGGGCGCGCCCGCGCGCAGGCGCGTCCGTGCGGCCGCCCCCCGCGGGTCCGTGCCGGCGGTCCCCGCGGGCCCGCCCTTCCCATTTGCGCCACCGAAGCCAGCCGTCCGCGCGAAATCGATGGCGGGGATGGACAGAAGTCACGCCACGCAGATTACGAGGGCCACCATTTGTCCATACTTCTGTCCATTTTTGGCCAATCTGGCCTCTGGCGAGGCCATTGGGGGCCATTTTGAGGAAAAATGGACAGAACTACGGACGAAACCCCCGTCACGTACTTTGCGTGACGAGGGTTCTGTCCATTTCGCGGCCCGCGCGGTGTGAGCTCCGCGGGCCAGGGTGGTCGCGGCCCGCGCGGTGTGAGCTCCGCGGGCCAGGGTGGTTGCGCGCTCGCGCGGTGTGAGCTCCGCGGGCCAGGGTGGTTGGGCGCCCGCGCGGTGTGAGCTCCGCGGGCCAGGGTGGTCGCGGCCCGCGCGGTGTGAGCTCCGCGGGCCAGGGTGGTTGGGCGCCCGCGCGGTGTGAGCTCCGCGGGCCAGGGTGGTTGGGCGCCCGCGCTGCTGGCGCGTCGCTGGGCGCCCGCGCTCAGCGCTCGAGCATCGCGGTGGCGTGCGAGCCGCCGGCGTCGATGAGCTCGGCCTTGTAGAAGAGCTTGCCGTCGGCGGTGACGATCTCGCCGCCGAGGTCGCCCCAGGCGAAGCTGTCGCTGGCGAGGGTCTTGAGGGTGGCGGCCTTCTTGCCGATGCGAACCTTGTAGATGGCGCGGGTGGCGTCGATCTCGCTGCCGGCGACGTTGAGCTTGGCGGGCTCCTCGGTGACGAGCGCCTCGTTTTCGTCGGCGACGGCGACGGTCTCGGCCATCTTGGTCTCGAAGGCGGCGCGGTCGACCTCGGCGGCGGTGCCGTCGGTGGCGACGCGCGCGACGGCGACGACGTCGTGTGTCTTGAGGTCGGTGGTGACGCGCAGGGTGTCCTTCGACTTCTTGTCCGCGAAGACGTACTCGACGACGATCGTGGTGGCGGTCTTGTCGACGACGCGCTGGGTGAGCGCGAGCGGCGTCTTCCGGTAGCTGCCGCTGAAGGTGAAGGTGACGTAGTCGCCGACCTGGCGTCGGTCGGCGCTCGCGGTCGCCGTCTCTTCGGCGGCGCTCTCGGCCGTCGCCTGATCGACCTCGCGGGCGTCCTCGTGGTTCGGGGTCGCTTCGTCCGCGGCTGTCTTGGTGGCCGTCGAAGCAGACGAGCAGGCGACAGCGAGGGAAGAGGCGAGGGCGAGGGAGAGGAGGGCGACGCGGCTCATGCAGCCCGGCTATCCCATGCGAAGAGGTCGGGCCAACTTTCGGTACGCGGCCCCCGGCGGGGCGCAGACGGCCGCGATCTCTCGTGCACGGTGCACGCTCGGCGGGGCGCGGGCGCGCCGCTATACCCGGTAGGCCGCGACGCTGGGCGCGAGCCGATAGCCATCTTCGGTCGTCTCGACGAGCGACTCGTCCCCGAGCAAGGCGCGCAGCCGGCTGATCGCGACCTGGAGGCGCTTGTCGTCTCGCAGGGGGTGGTAGTCCTGCACGTCCCACACGCGCTCGACGAGGTGCTCCTTGGAGGCGCGGCCGGCGCCGTCGAAGAGCGTGACGAGGATCTTCATCGCGACGGGCTTCTTGGCGAGGTCGACGCTCGTGCCTCTCGGCAGGAGGACACGCCCGCGGCGCGTGTCGAGGCCGAGGCCCGGGCGCGCGCCGTGATCGGCGGCCACGACGGTCGGACGCGCGACGCGCGCGCGTTCGAGCACGGCGGCGTCGACTCGGTCGAGCGCTGCTTCGAAGCCGAGGAGCGTGCGCGCGCGGCGGACGGCCGCGCAGGCGCTCGCGGTCGCGGCGACGCGATCGAGGACGGCGAGATCCGCGTCGTCTCCTCGCGCGAGCTGGGCGAATAGATCTGCCTCGGCGCGATAACGAGAGGGGCCGAGCGTGTCAGCGACGGCGCCGAGCCTCGAGGCGGCCGCGCCGAGATCACCGCCGCCCGCGACGGCGATAGATTCGCCGAGCACGACGAGCGAGTCCGCGAGCCACAACGTAAGCCCCTCTTCCTCGCTGAGCGCGACCGCGGCGCGCGCGGCGCTGACCGCGCCGGCCGTGTCGCCGCCGAGCGCGGCGGCGTTGGCCCGCGCGAGGCAGAGGACGATCTCGGCGTCGATGACCTCGCTCGACCTCTCGTGATCGAGCCTCGCGGAGGTCCCCGTCGCCCGGACCTCGTGCCACGCGGCGAGGGCACGAGTCAGAGGGAAATCGCGTTCGGTGGCGGCGGTGCGCGGGTCCAAAGGCTGGCCCCGGAGCAGCGCGAGGTAATGGCGCGGCGACGCGATCCAGCCGGACCAATACCCGCTCTTCGAGGCCGACGTCGCGCGGACCAGCCCTGCGAGGTGCTCCTCCGCGGCGTCGAAATCTCCCAGGGCCGCGGCATAACGGAGCTCGTTCATCGAATAGAAGGCGAAGAGCTCGTCCGAGCGCCGCGCGACGGGCGAGAGCTCGTCCAGGAGCGCGCGTGCCCGCACCAGCTCGCCGAGCTCGAGCGCGAACAGCGAGCTGCGCACCAGCCGCGTGCGGACACCGAGCTGCTCGGGCGACACGAGCCCCTCCCTCGCCATGCGGACGAACAGATCGTGCGCGCGCCGCGAGCGCCCGAGGTTGAAATAGACGGCGGCTCGCTGATCGTCGATCTCGCGGCGGACGCGGGGGCTCATCGAATCGGTGCGCGACTCGAGCGCGCCCGCGAGCGCGAGGGCCTCCTGGGCCCGACCCGCGAAGACGAGCGCCCGGGCGGCGTAGGCGTCCGCGCGCGCGCGGATCGTCTCGTCCGCGCCGGCGAGGCGGCGCGCCTCGTCTGCGGCAGCGAGCGCCTCGGGCGCCTTCGCCAGCGTGACGAACGCGCGCGCGGCGACGACGAGCGCCGACGCCGCGAGCTGCGGATCCGACTCGCGCGCTTCGACCGCGAGCTCTCGCGCTCTCGTCGCGACCGACTCCACCGCCGGGCTGGACGCGATGACCTCGAGCCAACGCAGGCGCAGCGCCGGCTCCGCCGGTCCCGGGTGCTCCATGGCCCACGCGAGCGCAGCGCCGCCGCCGAGATCGGAGGCGCAGGCGATCTTGGGCGCGAAGGCGCGCGGATCGTGGATGCCCTCGAGGACCTGCCAGAGCCGCGGGGCGAGGCCGCGCGCGACCAGATCGGCGGCCGCGGCGCGCGCGGTCTCGATGGCTTCGTCGCGCCGCCCGTCCGCTTCGTCGAGGCGGATCGACTCGAGCCGCAAGATCGGATCGGGAGAGGAGCGCAGCGCCGCGGCGACGTCGCGGCTGTCTTCTTTCGAGGCCTCGAGCAACGCCGCGCGGGCGACGGCGTGGAGGCGAACCCCCTCGGGGACCCGCTCCAGGAGGCCACGTTGCTCCAGCGCGGTCATGTCGCTCGCGCGGGGCGAGCCGGGCAGGAACAGGACGGAATCGTCAGGAACAGGGATCTCCAGCCAGGCCAGCGCGGAGACCCAGCGCCGCGCCGGCGCCGGGAGGTCATCGAGCAGGCCGCGGCTCCCGGACCCGATCAACCGCTGCTTCAGCCAGAACGGCGAGCCGCCGGCGTCGCGAGCCGCCGCGCGCGCGGCCTGACCATCGATGCCGGGCGACCAGGCCTCGGCCAACGAGGCCAGCGCGTCTTCGGTCATCGGTCCGACCTTCACCACCTGCTCCTCGAGACCGGCGAGATCGATCGGGGCGCGTGTGGTCGCGATGAACCTGCTCTTGCGTGCGTACGACGCGGCGGCCTGGAGCAGCTCGCGGACGAACGACGGCTCCACGAAATGCAGGTCGTCGAGGAGGATGACCGCGTCGAGGGCGTCGGCCAGATCGATGACGTTGGCCACGAAGCCGGGCGTATCGGCCGTCGCGCTTCCGCTCGGCTTCCCGCCGCCGAGCATCGCCGAGAGGGCGCCGAGGAGCGTGAGCGCGAGCTCTTCCCCCGATCGATCCGACGGCGAGGCGGAGAACGAGAGCGTCCGCGGGGCGAGGTGGGGACGCGAGGCGTGCAGGCTCGCGAGCACGAGCGAGGTCTTCCCGTGGCCGCCCGGCCCGACCACGACGGTGACGGGGGAGCGGTCGAAGGCGGCGAGGAAGCGTTCGCGCTCGGCTTCCCGGCCCACGAAGACCGGCGGCGGGTTGCGAAGCCGGTGCTGGATCGGGACGGAATGTCGAGCAGGGGGGTGGCCCGAGCCTCGCGGGACCCTGGCCGGCTGCGGCAGCGGCCTCTGCGACGTGGTCCTCCTCGGCGTGCCCATGGCGGAGAGGCGTACTCTACTCGCGGGCTGCTACCCTTGCCTCAATCAAGTGAACACGATCGGCTTCGACGACGCGCCGTTTCCACGCGAGCACCGGGGAGACGTGCTCCTCGTCGGCGTCGTGTGCGCGCGTACCCGGATCGACGGCGTCGTGTCCGACCGCGTGCGGCGCGACGGTCGTAACGCGACCGATCGCATCGCCTCGGCGGTCCTCGACTCGGGCTTTCGTGGCCACCTGCACGCCGTCCTCCTGCAGGGCATCGCGGTCGCGGGCTTCAACGTGATCGACGTGAGAGCGTTGAGCGAGCGGGTCGATCTGCCGGTCGTGGTCATCGCGCGGCGCGCGCCACGGCTCGCGCTCATCCGCGAGGCGCTCCTGGGCCCCGCGTCGCGTGTGCCCGGCGGGCGGCGGAAGTGGCAGCTGATCGAGCAGGCCGGACCGATGGAGCCGATCGGCCCGGTGTTCGTGCAACGCGTCGGTATCTCGCCCGAAGCCACGCGGAAGCTGCTCGAGCGGACCACGCTGCACGGCAACGTGCCCGAGCCGCTCCGGCTCGCTCACCTGATCGCGGGCGGCGTCACGACCGGACGAAGCCGCGGCCGGACCTGACGATCAAGGGAACAGCGCGTCGAGCCGCTGCGCGTAGGCCGAGCTCGGGTTGGCCTTCTTGAAAGCGTCCGCGAGGGCGCGCGCCTCGGTCGTCCGGCCGAGCGCGATGAGCGCCTGGATGCGCACCATCTCGCGCTCCTGTCCGAGGCTGCCCTTGGGGTGCGAGCGCGCGTGCTCGTCACAAAGCGCGAGGGCGCGCGCGGGGCTTCCCGCGAGCGCGGCCTGCGCTTCTTTCAGGATCTCGATCTCGGCGCGCGCGGGCGCGCTCGCGGACGGTTGCGGAGCTGCGATGGCAGGCTTCGAGCTGGGCGCGGCGCTCGCCGAAGGCGCTGTGGCTTCGGCGGTGGTCGTCACCGTCGGTGACGCGATCACGACCGCTGGCGCGGACGCGGTCGAAGCGGCGACGGACGAGGCCGCGGGCGCCGGCGCGTTCGGTCGCGTCGCCACGTAGGTGACGCCCGCGAGCGTGGCGCCCACCGCGAGGACGCCGGCGAGCTTCATCCAGCCGGCCGCCGCGGCGCCAGCTGCGGGCGCGGTCGACGGAACGCCAGGCCCCGCGCCCGGCCCGCCGAGATCCGGAGCTCCCGACTCGCCTCCGCCGCCGGGCCCATCGATGGGCCCACCGATCGGCATCGCCGCGAGGATCGCCTCGAGGCGCGCCGCGCTCGGCAGATCCCCCTGGGCAGCGCCGAGCGCGAGCCGCAGCTCCTCGCTCGATCCGGAGTCGGTCGTGAAGAGGCGCGGCGGGTCTTCCTGGGCGCTCATGCGTCCTCCTTGTGGTCTCGGAGCGCGAGCTCGACGTGTTTGCGCGCGGCGGTGAGGCGCGAGTACGCAGTCTGGAGAGGCACGCCGACCGCGGCGGCGACCTCCGCGACGCCCAGCCCTTCGATCTCGTAGAGCACGAACGCCGCGCGCTTGTCTTCGTCGAGCTCGGCGAGCGCTTGGTCGAGGCGGGCGAGCGCGCGCCTCCCTGCGACCGACGCCTCGGGGCCGGCCGACGTGGTCTCGGCTTCCGGGACGTCGTCCGTCACGCGCTCGCGCTTCTTGTGGGCGAGCTTGCGATGGTCCGACGCCTTGCGCACGCAGATGCCGTAGATCCACGCCTTCATGGATGCGCGGCCGTCGTAGTCGCCGAGCCTCCGGTGCACGACCAGGAAGACCTCTTGCAACACGTCGTCCACGTCGCCCGAGTCGACCCCCATGCGGCGAAGGCAGCGCCAGACGTAGGGCGCGTGCGCCCGGAAGATCTCGGCGAAGCTCCCGGCGACCGGCGGTCCTTGGCTCGGTGCCGAGGCTGGCGAGGCGTCCACGGAGCCTTGGTTGGTTGGGTCGGGCGGGTTTTCTGATCCGCCGCTCACGGAAACGCCAACATCGCGAAAAAATCCAAGGTTCCCGCCACCGGAGCCTGCTGGAACACGAAGGCCTCGCCCCCGCCGGCGCCCGTGTAGACGAACTCGTCGCGGAAGAAGGGAACCGTCACGCCGGTCGCCAGGCCGAGGTGGAACGGACCCACGACCTTGATCTCGGCGCGACCTTTCACCGTCGCGCCGAGCTGTGCGCGCAGCGGGCTCGCGTCCGTCGGCTCGGTGTCGAAGCCGTCGCCGTCGCCCATGAGGAACCCACCCTCGAGGCCCGCGCACGCGCGGATCTCGCCGATGCTCCCGCCGTGCCGCAGCGGACAGCCGAGGAGCGCGCCCTGGAACGAATAAAAGAGGATCGTCGCGCCTCGCGGCGCCTCGATGGTTTGAGGTGCGAAGAACTTGAGCGTCGCCTCGATCGGGAAGAACCACGGCGGCTCCAGGCTCGCTCCTACGTTTGCGCCCGGCGCGACACGAGGCAGCCAACCGAAGCCGAGCGTGAAGCCGGCGAACACGTCGCCGCGCCACGGCTCCTCCTGCGGCTCCGGCTTCGTGGGCACCGGCACCGGCACGTAGACCTTCTTCTCGATCGGCGGCGGCGGCGGCGGGGGCGGGTCCTTCTTCTCGGGAGGCGGCGGCGGCGCGAGCGCACCCTCCGGATCGACCATGAGCGCGACCGCGAGCGCGACCTGCTCGTCGAGCGCGTGGCAATCGCTCGACTCGGTCGTCAGCTCGCGTGTGCCGAGCGGCTTGCCCGCGGCGTCCGCCACCGCGAGGACTGCCTTGAACCCCGTGCCCTGTCCGAGCTTCTCCGCGCGGCCTTCGATGGCGAGATCCGCCTGCGCGGCCGAGACGAACACCGGTCGCCGCAGGATCTTCTCCACGCCTTCGGCGAGCTCACGTGTCCCCACGCAGCCCTCTGCGCCGTCGAGCCGCGTCCAGCCGAGGCTCGCGGTCTTCTTCTTCGCGTCGGCGGGCTTCTCCTCCTGTGCTCGGGCCGGGTGCGCCAACGCGCCCACCACCGAGGCGATGGCGAGGGCGCACCAGGCAGCGCGGCGGACGGAAGAAGCACGCATGGGGAACCGAGAGCCAGCGACTATACTCCGAATCCGTGCGGCTCCCTCGCGTGCAGTCCTTCGAGCTCAACGATCACCCGCGGGTGCCGGCGGTCCTGCGGGACACGATCGTCGAGACGCTGTCGCGCACGCTCCGCTGGGGCAAGGTGATCGACGGCCTCGCGCACCCGTTCGCTCGCTTCCTCGGTGAGGCGAACACGTCGGAGGTGCTGGATCTGGGCTCGGGCGCGGGCGGGCCGGCGTCGATCCTCGCCGAGCACCTGGCCGCCCGCGGCAGCCACGTCCGTTTCCTGCTCTCGGATCTCTTCCCGCGCGTCGAGGTGTGGCGTCGCCTCAAGAAGGAGCAGCCCCACCACCTCGACTTCGTGCCGGACCCGGTCGACGCGACGAACATCCCCGCGCACCTGTCCGACGGACGCGCACGGGCCATCCTCAACGTGCTCCACCACCTGCCGCCCGAGCTCGCCGGCTCGGTCGTGCGGAGCGCCGTTCGCGCGCGCGCGCCGCTCTTCATCGCGGAAGGCTTCGAGCGAAACCCGCTCGGTTTCCTCCCGTTCGCGGCGACCGGGATCCCCGCCTTGCTCCTCTCGCCGGTGCTCGCTCACGACCGCCACCTCGAGCGCGCGCTGCTCGCCTGGGCCTCGCCGGTCGCCGTGCTCGCCTCCGCGTGGGATGGCTTCGTCAGCACGATGCGCGTCTACGACGAGGAGGAGCTCCGCGAGATGACCCGAGGCGAAGAGGCCTCGGACGACTACACGTGGTCCTACGGCGTCTATTCGTTCCCGTTCGGCGGCCGCGGCTATTACTTCATGGGGACCTGCCGCCCTCGCCGCGTGATGGCTCGAGCGCGTCAGGGCTTGGGGTGATCGTATCGGAACCTCTCGACAGTGACGAAAGTTTCTCGGATCCTTTCCAGGATCGTGACCAACAGGCGACTGCTCTCCCTCGTGTTGCCTCGATCCGTGCCGGGCCGTCTCGGGCTCGGCGCGGCGATCGGCTACGCGGCCTTGTTGGGCCTCGTCAGCGTCGCGTATCGCACGTTCCTCTATCCCGCGCCGACGGCGGGGCTCGAGCCGCAGGTGAAGGGCACCACGTTGTGGCGACTGCCGACGGAGCGCGGCGAGGTCATCGCGCTCTTCGGGGCACCGAGAGATCAGAAGCCGGTCATCGTCCACTTCCACGGCAACGGCGAAGAGCTCGTGGACACGAGCGGCCTCGCGCGCGAGCTCGTGTCGCGTGGGTTCGGCGTCCTCTTCGTCGAGTACCCCGGCTACGGCATCTCGAAAGGGCAGCCCACGAACGAGCACGCCATCTACGACGCAGCGGAGCGCGCGCTCCGCGAGCTCGACGACCGCGGCTTCGGCCCCGACAGGATCGTGCTCGTCGGCCAGAGCCTGGGCAGCGGCGTCGCCGCCGAGATGGCCGTTCGATCCAAGGGCGCTCGCCTCGTGCTGATCTCGCCGTACACTTCGATCCCCGACATGGTGCGACGGTACCTGCCCATCGTCCCGGCCCAGCTGCTCGTGCGCGATCGGTTCGACACGTTCGAGAAGGCCTCCAGCATCCGTGTTCCCACGCTCGTCGTGCACGGCGCCACCGACAAGCTCGTCCCCGTCGAGATGGGGCACCAGGTCGCGTCGGCCATCGCCGGGGCGGAGCTGCTCATCCTCGACGGCGCCGGCCACAACGACGTGTGGCGAGGCGACCGGCTCCTCGACGCGCTCGCTCGGCACGCCGAGCCGCTCGAAGCACGGGGAGCGCGCTCACGCGCCCCCCTCAACTGAAGTCCTATGGCGAGAGCACAACGCGGTGGCACCAAGCTGAAGAGGAAGCAGGCGCGAGCCAGCGCGGCCCGGCTCCGTCGCGGCCGGAAGGAGCTCGACACCACGCCCACGGTGTTGCCCGTCGTCACGGCCATGACGCCGCGACCCAACCTCGAGGTGCCGGTGGTCAGCGTCGAGAACGTGGACTGGGAGGACGGCCGCGAGCCGCTCTCGCCGCTCATGCGCTGGCAGCTCTCGGAACGACAGCTCCAAGGTCGCCTCGGGGAGATCGGCGTGGCCGATCACGCCGCGAAGTTCGAGCTCAAAGAAGGTCGCGTCGTCTGGCTCGACGCCGTGGGCGTCGCGGTCGCGGAGGCGCGCGCGCAGGTCGTCGCCTCGTGGATCCGCACGCCCGCCGAGCACGGGCAGGGGCTCCTCGTCATGGCGTGGGCGGACCCCCTCCTCGCCGGAGGCGGGATCGCCAGACAGGAAGAGATGGGGGACTCGCTCCCGGTCGATCTTCCCACCGCGCGCGAGCTCGCGCACCGCGCGGCGGAGGTCTCGGGGGCCGAGTTCGTCAAGAGCATCGAGACGCCGCAAGGCGAGCACTTCCTCGCCTTGCGCGCGCTTCGTCCGTCGCTGGGCGCGGCGCCGGTCACGCCGGGCACCCCGGTGGGCATGGTGCTCCGAGGCCTGGCGGACGTGCGGCGCTCGGTCGCGCAACGCGACGAGCCGACGGACGTGCTCCGCGCTCGCTTCCTGAGCCTGGGCAAGACGCTGCTCGTCCAGGCGGACGGGCCTTACAAAGACTCGGAGTGGGTCGGCCGCCTGCAGCGCGCCGGCAAGGTGCTGACCCAGCTCGCCGGGCGCCTCGTCCCCCCGACGTTCACGGCGATCGCCGCCGGCCGACAAGCCGATGAATGGCTCGCCCAGAGCGTCGCGGTCGACCTCGCGGACGCGATCAAGCTCCTCGAGGACGAGTGGGGCGCGTTTACCTGAGCCGGCGCACCTGAGCACGCAAGCCGTTCGCTGCGCCGCTGTCTCTGCAGCCTACGCCAGCGCCGTTTCGTACCGCGCGCGCCTTTCGCGGCTGGCTCCGAACTTGTATTACCCCGTGCCATGGAGCTCGTCGTCGAGGCTCACGTCGGGGCGGGCCCGGCGGGGAGCCCTCTCGAGATCGTCGAGCGCAAGGGGATCGGCCATCCGGACACGATCTGCGATGCGCTCGCCGAGCAAATGTCCGTCGCGCTTTGCCGCGCTTACGTCGAACGCTTCGGGCTCGTCCTCCATCACAACGTCGACAAGGTGCTCCTCTGCGGCGGCAGGGCGCGCGCATCGGTTGGAGGCGGCGAGGTCACCGCGCCGATCGAGATCTACCTCTCCGGCCGCGCCACACGCGAATACAAGGGTGTCACGATCCCGGTGGACGAGATCGTCGTCGCGGCTTGCCACGACTGGTTCGCCAAGCACCTCCCCCAGCTCGACGTCGAACGGCACGTCGCGCTCTTCCCGCGCATTCGCGAGGGCTCGAGCGATCTGACGGCGCTGTTCGAGCGCACGGCGCGCGGGGAGGTGCCCCTCGCGAACGACACGTCGATCGGCGTGGGGTTTTGTCCTCTCACCGACCTCGAGGACGTGGTGCTGGAGGTCGAGCACGCGCTGAACAGCCCCGCGATCCGGCGAGATCGCCCGTGGGCCGGGCCGGACGTGAAGGTCATGGGCGTGCGCACGGGCGACAGGATCGAGCTCACGGTGGCGTGTGCCTTCGTCGCCGCACACGTGAAGAGCGTCGAGGACTACCTGGAGAAAAAAGAGAGTCTCCGCCGGTTCGCGCGTGAGGTCGCGGCGCGGCGGACGGCGCACGAGGTCAGCGTGGTCCTCAACGCGGCGGACGATCCGGAGCGAGGAGAGCTCTACCTCACGGTGACCGGCACGTCGGCCGAGTCGGGCGACGACGGCGAGGTGGGCCGCGGCAACCGCGCGAGCGGCTTGATCACGCCGTACCGGCCCATGTGCATGGAGGCAGCCGCCGGCAAGAACCCGGTGAGCCACGTCGGCAAGCTCTACAGTCTGCTGGCGGAGCGCATCGCCGCGCGCACGGCTGCGGAGATCGACACCGCCCTCGACGTCGCGGTCACCCTCGTCTCCTGCATCGGCCGCCGCATCACGGATCCACGCGCGGTCCACGTGAAGATCTGCGGGCAGACCATCGGCTCGACCCACGCGCTCGAGCCAGTCGTGCGAGCCATCTTCGACGACGAGATGCGCGCGCTGCCTCGCCTGCGCGCCGCCTTGCTCGACGGCCGCGTGCGTCTGTACTGAGCGCCGAGCTCGGGGCTGTGCTTGACGGAGGGCGCTCCGCCTCCTAGCCTGAGGCCGTCATGCTCGCCTGCGTCGCCCATCACCAGCATCATCGCTGCCGGGGCGCGCTCCTTTCGGGCGAGTCGGCGCGCCACGGTACGAGCTGAGGGCCTCACCCCTCCTCGAGATTCGCCCGGAAACGTCTTGGCAGCTGGGTGGCGCCCTCTGCGGCGGACCCTGCGGCTTCGCAGCCGACTCTGTCTTTCCAGGTGACGAGGACAACGTGAGCAAAAACGAATCGACAGTCGTGCCCTCTCGAGCGCGGATCGCCTTGCCCAACAAAGGGCGGCTCGTGGAGGACGTGCGCAGCGCGCTGGCTGACGCCGGCCTCGAGGTCCGGGCCTCAAACGACCGCGCCCTCGTCGCCTCGCTCGGGGGTGAGTTCTCCGCGCTCTTCGTGCGCGCGCAAGACATCCCCGAGTTCGTGGCGGACGGCGCCGCCGACGCCGGCATCACCGGCTGGGATTGCGTCGCGGAGTCCGGCCGCGCGCTCGACTCCGTCGTCGACCTGGGCATGGGCCGCTGCCGTCTCGTCGTCGCGATGCGTTTGCGAGAAGGCGAGCCGAGCCTCGAGTCGATCCCGGACGGCGCGCGCGTCGCCACCGCGTTCCCGCGGATGACGCGGGAGTTCTTCGAGGCCCGCGGTCGATCGGTGCAGGTCGTGCCCGTGAGCGGCGCAGCGGAGGTGGCGCCGCACCTCGGCATCGCGGACACCATCGTCGACCTCGTCTCGACCGGCAGCACGCTCCGCGTGAACGGCCTGACCGAAGTGGCCACCGTGCTCGAGTCCTCTGCGCGCCTCGTCACCCGCCCGCGAGCCTCGCTCGATCCCGCCGTCGCCGCGGCGGTGGACGAGCTCGGCATGGCCCTCGAGAGCGTGGTCCGCGCGCGCGGTCAGTGATACCTGATGGCGAACGTCCCCCGCCGCGCGCTCGACGCCGTGCGTGAGGTGTTGCCCGGCATCTCCGGCCCTACGGTGGTCGACGTGGGCGGATCGAGCAGCGAGGTCGTGGCCGTTCACGCGGTCGTCCCGCAGGCGCAGATCTACCGCATCGTGGCGCGGCTGAAGGCGATCGGCTGCGAAGGCATCCTCGTGACCCGCATCGAGAGGCTCGTGCCGTGATCGCCGTCGCCTTCACCGGGCCGCTGGCCGAACTGACGAGCTCCGCGCGCGCCGCGATCCTCCAGCGCGCGCTCCCCGACGCGGAGGCGCGTGTCGCCGACTCCGTTCGCCGCGTCATCGAACGCGTCCGAGCCGAAGGGGACGACGCGCTCGTGGCGCTCACGAAGGACTTCGACCGCGTCGAGCTCCGCGCGCTCGAGGTCCCGCGCTCCGAGATGGCCCGCGCCGTCGCCGGGCTGGATCCGAACATCGTCCGCGCGCTCGAGCGAGCGAAGAGGAACCTCGAGACGGTGCACCGGGCGTTCCTCCCGGCGCGCACCGAGGTCGAGGTGGAGCCCGGGGTGCTCGTCGGTCGCCGCCCCGATCCGCTCGCGGCCGTCGGGGTCTATGCGCCGGGCGGGCGCGCCGCTTACCCGAGCAGCGTGCTCATGGGTGTCGTCCCCGCGCGCGTCGCCGGGGTCCGCGACATCGTCGTCTGCAGCCCGCCCGGGCCAAACGGGCTCCCGTCGGACGTCGTGCTCGCCGCCGCCGCCATCGCGGGGGCGACCCGGGTCTTCGCGATCGGCGGCGCGCAGGCCGTCGCCGCGCTCGCCTTCGGCACCGCGACGATTCCGAAGGTCGATCGCATCGTGGGGCCCGGGAACGCGTACGTCGCCGAGGCCAAACGTCAGGTCGCGGGCTCCGTCGGGATCGACGCGCCCGCGGGGCCCAGCGAGATCCTCGTCATCGCCGACGAGGGCGCGGATCCCGAGCACCTCGCTCGTGAGATGCTCGCCCAGGCCGAGCACGACCCGGACGCGAGCTGCGTCGCGCTCGTCGTCGGCGACGACCTCGCCTCGCGGGTGGCTCGGGCGCTCGCCGCTTCCGAGCCCGAGAAACGTGAGGTCGTGGCGGCGGCGCTCGCCTCTCGCGGGGCGATCCTGTCGATTCGCTCGCTCGACGAGGCCTGGTCCTTCGCCGCCGCGTACGCCGCCGAGCACCTGCTCCTCGCCGTGCGCGATCCCGCTTCGGTCCTCGATCGGGTGCTCCATGCCGGGACCGTGTTTTATGGTGACGGGTCGTCGGTCGCGTTTGGTGACTACATGACCGGCGGCAACCACGTGCTCCCGACGGCCGGCGCGGCGCGGAGCTTCTCGGGGCTCTCGACGCAAGACTTCGTGAGGTGGACGACGTACCAGCGCGTCGATCGCGCCGCCGCCGCCACCATGGCGGGTGACGTCGCCCGCCTCGCGCGCGCCGAGGGCCTGCCGGCGCACGCCGCCGCCGCCGCCGCGTTCACCGAGGAAGGAGCTCGACGATGACCGCAGACAAACCTCGCGCGGCCGACCTCGTCCGGCCGAGCTACCGCCGGATGAGCCTCTACACGTCGGTGCGGGCTCCCATCGCCCTCGACCTCTCCGACAACACGAACCAGCGCGGCGTCCCGCCTGCCGCGCTCGCCGTCGCTCGAGACGCCGGCCCGGAGATCTACGCGCGCTACCCGAGCCACTATGGCGCCGATCTCAAGCGAGCCCTGTCGGATTGGCTGGGTGTGGGCCCGGACGAGATCGTGACCGGCTGCGGCAGCGACGACGTGCTCGACTCGGCGATCCGCGCGTTCGCCGAGACGGGTGATGCGCTCGCTTTCCCCGAGCCGACCTTCGCGATGCTCCCGTATTTCGGGCACATGAACGGCCTCGTGCCGAAGCCCGTGCCGCTGCTCGGCTCGGACCGCGGGTACGATATCGACGCGGAGGGGCTCCTCGCGACGAAGGCCAAGATCATCTACGTCTGCACGCCGAACAACCCGACCGGCACGCTCGCCTCGCGGGAGGCGATCGAACACGTCATCCAGGCGGCGCCGGGGCTCGTGATCGTCGACGAGGCCTACGTCGAATACGCGGGGGAGTCTCTGGTTCGCCGCGCCAAGGGCGAGGGGCGGCTCCTCGTCGCGCGCACGCTCTCCAAGGCCTTCGGAATGGCCGGTCTGCGCGTGGGGTACGCGGTCGGCGCACCCGATCTCGTGGCGGAGGTCGAGAAGTCGCGCGGTCCCTACAAGATCACCGGGCTCGCCGAGCGAATGGCCGTCGCCGCCATCGATGGCGATCGGGCCTGGGTCGAGCGGGGCATCGCGGAGGTCGTCGCGGCGCGTGATCCATTCATTCGCGCGCTCGAGGAGCTCGGGCTGGCGCCCTTGCCGACGTCGTCGAACTTCGTGCTCGTCCCGATCTCGGGCGCCAAGGCCAAGGCGGCCGCGCTCCGGGAGAAGGGCGTGGCGGTTCGACCATTCGAAGGCCTGGCCGGAATCGGCGACGCCCTCCGCATCTCGATCGGCCCGTGGGAGCTCATGGCGCCCGCGGTCGCCGCGCTTCGCGAGGTGCTCTGATGCGAATCACCCTCCTCGATCTCGGCGTGGGCAACCTGCACTCGCTCGAGAAGGCGCTCGCCGCCGCGACGAATGCCGAGGTCGTCGTCGAGACCGACGTGTCTCGCGCGCTCGACGGCGAGCTCGTCGTGTTGCCAGGCGTCGGCGCGTTCACGCCTGCGGCCACGCGGCTCGCCTCGTTTCGTGGGGAGATCCGCAAGGCCCTGGCGGACGGCTTCCCGTGCATCGGGGTCTGCCTCGGGATGCAGCTCCTCTTCGAGAGCAGCGAAGAAGGGGAGGGCGACGGAATCGGCCTCGTCCCCGGCCGCGTGACCAAGCTCGCGACGGCGCGCACCCCACACATGGGGTGGAGCCCCGTCCGTCCGGCGCCGCACGCTCCCGCGTGGCCCTGGCCGCGGGCCGTCTACTACGCCCATTCGTTCGCCTGCCGCGCGGAGCGGCAGGAGGACGTCCTGGCGACGACCACGTTGGAAGGGGACACGTTCCCCGCCGTCGTTCGGCACGCGAACACGGTGGGCTGCCAGTTCCACCCCGAGAAGAGCTCGGCGGAGGGAGTCGCGCTCTTGGGCACGATCGTGCGTGAGGTGACGACATGATCGCCCTGCCCGCGATCGATCTCCGGGAGGGCGCGTGTGTCCAGCTCGTCGGCGGCGAATACGACGCCGAGCGCGTCAGGATCACGGACGTCCTCGGTCAGGCCAGGCGCTTTCGCGACGCGGGGTTTTCCTCCCTCCACGTCGTGGATCTGGACGCGGCCACGGGCCGCGGCGACAACACCGGCCTCGTCGATCGGTTGGTCCGCGAGAGCGGGCTCGTCGTGCAGGTGGGCGGCGGCGTTCGCACGATCGAGCGCGCCGAGGCGCTGCTCGATCTCGGCGCCGAGCGCGTCGTCGTCGGGACGCGTGCGGTGGAGGACCCCACATTCCGAGCGGAGCTCGCCGCGCGCCGGCCCGGGCGCGTCGTCGTGGCGATCGACGTTCGCGAGCGGGAGGTGCTCGTTCGCGGCTGGGCGGAGGGAGCCGGCCGGCACGTGACCGACCTCGCGAAGGAGCTCGCGACGTTGCCGCTCGCCGGTCTCCTCGTCACGGCCGTGCACCTGGAAGGTGCGCTCGGCGGACCGGACGTGAAGCTGTACCAGGAGCTGCGCGACGTCACGGCCGCGCCGCTCTTCGCTTCGGGTGGCATCCGCTCCCTCGCGGACCTGGAGGAGCTGGAGGCTGCCGGCTGCGTCGGCGCCGTGATCGGAATGGCGCTCTACACCGGCGCGCTCGACCTCGAGCGCGTCGCCGCGAGGTACGGATCGGCATCTGGGGAGCTGCAATCATGAAGAAGAAGATCGTCCGGAGGTCGAAGGAGACGCAGATCGAAATCGTCGTCGGGCGCAGCGCGGAGCGCGGGCTCGGTCACGTCGAGGTGTCGACGACGCTCCCGTTCTTCGATCACATGTTGACCGCGCTCGCTCGTTATGGCGGCCTCGATCTCAGGCTGCGTGCGGAGGGCGATCTTCGTCACCACATCATGGAAGACGTGGCGATAGCGCTGGGTCGAGCGGTGCGCAGCATCACTCCGGCCGCCGCCGCGCGTTATGGTGAGCGGACGATCCCGATGGACGACGCGCTGGTGCAGGCGGTCATCGACGTGGGGGGACGCTCCTACTTCGAGGGCGAGCTCCCGAACCGGCTCTACACCCACGTGTTGCGGTCCCTCGCGGACTCGCTCGGCGCGAGCCTGCATGTCCGCGTGCTGCGAGGCAAGGACCGTCACCACGTCATCGAGGCCGCGTTCAAGGCGACCGGGCTCGCGCTGCGTCAGGCGCTCGCCGACACGGGGGGCGAGATCTTCAGCACCAAGGGCGCCGTCGAGCTCGTGGAGGAGGACGTGCCTTGAGCGCGCTGCTCAGGCGGATCGTCGTCTGCCTGGACGTCGACCGCGGCCGAGTCGTGAAGGGCGTTCGGTTCGAAGGTTTGCGCGACGTCGGCGATCCCGTCGCTCTCGCGGCGCGGTACGAGGCGGAGGGCGCCGACGAGATCGTGTTCCTCGACGTCTCCGCGAGCAACGAGGGCCGCGATACCATGCTCGACGTGGTGAGGCGCACCGCGGAGGTCCTGTTCGTGCCGCTCACGGTGGGGGGCGGCGTGCGCACCGTGGAGGACGTGGCGCGTGTCCTCCGCGCCGGGGCGGACAAGGTCGCCGTGAACACGGCAGCCGTCGCCGATCCCGACCTGCTCACGCGCGCCTCCCTGCGCTTCGGCGCCCAGTGTGTCGTCCTCAGCATCGACGCGAAGCGCGAATCGCCGAGCGGCTCGGTGCCCTCCGGGTACCGCGTCTTCACCCACGGCGGCCGCCGCGCCACCGAGCTCGACGCGATCGAATGGGCGAAGCGCGGTGTGTCCCTCGGCGCAGGCGAGATCCTCCTCACCAGCATCGATCGCGACGGCAGTCAGACCGGCTACGAGCTCGAGCTGACGAGCGCGGTCTCCTCTGCAGTCAGCGTGCCCGTCGTCGCGTCGGGCGGCGCCGGGAGCCCCGCCCACGTCGCCGAGGCCCTCGTCCACACGGGCGCGGACGCAGCGCTCGTCGCGGGGATCGTCCACGACGGGCGCACGACGGTCTCATCCATCAAGATGGAAGCGCGGGCACGAGGCGTCCCCATTCGCGGAGAGTCGACGACATGACCCAATCCCTCCTGGAAGCAGCCATCGAGGTCGCCAAGCTCACCGGCGACGTCGCCCTCTCGTATTACAAGGCCCACGTGCGCGGCGAGCGGCTGCGCATCGAGACCAAAGCGGACGGCTCCCCCGTCTCCCACGCCGACCGTGCCTCGGAGCAGGCGGCCCGTGCGTTCCTCCAGCGTTATTTCCCGGAGGACGGCGTGCTCGGCGAGGAGCTCGGCGAGACGCGGCCGGACGCCAAGCGCAAGTGGTGCATCGACCCGATCGACGGCACCAAGTCGTTCCTCGCCGGCGCGCCGCTCTGGGGATCGCTCGTGGCCCTCGTCGAGGGCGACACCGTCCTCGCCGGCGCGGCGCGGTTCCCCGTCACGGCAGAGGCCATCGCGGCGGCCCCCGGCGCAGGCGTCGTGGTGGAGGGCGGGCGCGCGGGCGTCTCCAACGTCAGCAGCGTCGCCGATGCGCTCGTGTTGACGACGGACGAGCGATTCCTCGACGCGCCCGAGTGCGCCGCGCCGTGGCGCTCGCTGGCAGGCGCCGCGCGGCTCGCGCGGACCTGGGGCGACTGCTTCGGCTATTACCTCGTCGCCACCGGCCGCGCCGAGCTGATGACGGACGGGCGGCTCAGCCCCTGGGACGCCGCGTGTTTCATCCCCATCATCGAGGAGGCGGGGGGCGTCATCACGGACTGGGACGGCAAGCGGACCGGCTTCGGCCGTGGCCTCGTCGCGACCAATCGTGCGGTCGCCGCTGCCGCGCGCGAGATCCTGGGTGTGCCGGTGCAGAGGGAAACGTGATCGACATCGAGACGATCGACTTCGAAAAGGGTAACGGCCTCGTCAGCGTCGTCGCGCAGGGCGCGTCGACCGGCGCGGTGCTCATGGTCGCCTTCGCCAATCGGGAGGCCATCGAGAAGACGCTGGCGACCGGCGAGCTCCATTTTTTCTCACGCCGGCGGGGTCTCTGGAAGAAGGGCGAGACGAGCGGGAACGTCATGCGAGTCGTCGACCTCTCGGCGGACTGTGACTCGGACGCGATCCTCGCGCGCGTGGAGCCCGCGGGGCCCGCGTGCCACACCGGGCAGGTCACCTGCTTCGGCGACCCGCCCCTCGACGCGCTCCGAGCGCTGGACGCGACCATCGCGGCGCGCGCCGCCGCTCCGGAAGACGGCGCGGCCAGGCCGTCGTACACGCGCCGCTTGCTCGCCGACCGCAACCTCCGCCTGAAGAAGATCGGCGAGGAGGCGAGCGAGCTCGTGCTCGCCTTGGCGGACGGCGACGAGGCGCGCGCAGCGGAAGAGGCAGCGGACGTCGTCTACCACGTCATGGTGGCGCTCCGCGCGGCCGGCATCGGCTTCGACGAAGTGCGCAAGGTGCTCGAGGCGCGCGCCAAGAGCTGACGCGTTGCGCGCGGTTTCATCCGTGCTACCTGGTCGGCGTGCCGACCCCAAGTCGCTCGTCGGCGCTTCGCGGCCTCGCTTGGGTCACGTTCGCCAACTCGCTCTTCGCCGTGATGACCATCGCGGCGCGCCTGGCTTCGCGCTCCGCCTCGTGGACGACCGTCGGCGGCACACGCGCGCTGGTCGGGGCGTGTGTCGCGCTCGTGGTCGCGCTCCATCGCGGCGCGCCCCTCTCGACCAAGCGCCGTGGCCTCTCGTGGGCTCGTTCGCTCCTCGGGACAGGCGCGATGCTCTCCACGTTCTACGCCGTGTCGTCCCCCGAGCTCGGCGTGAGCACCGCGGTCACGCTCTTCGCGACCGCGCCGCTCTTCATCGCGCTCCTCTCGCCGCGCATCCTGGGTGAGGAGCCGGGGCGTGTGCTCTGGGGCGTGCTCCTGGTGGCCTTCTCCGGGGTGGTGCTCGTGGCGGGCACCCACCTCGACGTGGCTGCATGGCCGGCCACCTGCGCGCTCCTTGCCGCGGTCTTCTCCGCTCTGGCGATGATGTTCCTCCGCATGATGCGGAGCGGCGGCGAGAGCGGCGCCCCGGAGAGCGCGGAGGCCATCGCGCTCCATTTTGGTCTCGTCGCGTTCGTCGCGCACGCGGTGATCGGCGTCTTCTCGTTCCGCGTTCCCACGCTCGAGGACGCGGGCTGGCTCTTGGTGACGGGACTGTCAGGGGGTGTCGCGCAGCTCGCCATGACGCGCGCGTACGCCCTCACGGAGGCGGCGAGGCTCGGCGCGGTCGGCTACATCGGCACGGTGATGGGGTTCGTCGGGTCGGTCGTCTTCCTCCACGAAAGGCCTGATTTACCGCAGATCGTCGGCTCGGTCCTGGTCATCGGCGCGGGCACCGTGCTCGCGGTCTCCTCGGCCCGCGCAGGCGCGCGGGCCGCCCGCGCTTGACGGCGGAGCAGCGCACGGAAAAGAGAGCGGCATGCGCACGATCGTGAGCGCGACGCTCGGCGTCGTCCTTCTGGCCTGCTCGGCCTCTCCCTCCGCCACCACCCAGCCCACCGCCACGCCGTCCTCGGCCAAGCCCGCGGAGGACGCGGCCGCGCGTCACGCCGCCGCCAAGGCGGAGGTGGCCCGCCTGCGCGAGGCGGCGGACAAGAACCCCACCCTCGCGGTCTGGAGCGGCCCGTTCGGCGGCGTGCCCCCGTGGGCCGGCGTCAAGGCGGAGCCGTTCCCCAAGGCGTTCGAGGCCGGGCTCGCGGTCATGCTGGCGGAGATCGACGTCATCGCCACGAACCCGGAGCCGGCGACGTTCGACAACACGATCGTCCCGCTCGAGGACTCGGGCCGCCACCAGGACCGCGCCGAGACGCTCTTCGGCGTGCTCACGTCGAACCTCAACACGCCGGACGTGCAGGCCGTCGATCGCGAGTGGTCGCCGAAGATCGCCGAAGCCCGCGACAAGATCGTCTTCAATGGTCCGCTCTTCGCGCGCGTCGCGGCGGTGTACGAGGCTCGCGCCTCGCTCGACGCCGAGAAGAAGCGCCTCGTCGAGCGCACGTACGACGCCTTCGTGCGCGCCGGCGCGAAGCTCGACGCCGACCAGAAGAAGCGCCTGGGCGAGATCAACCAGGAGCTCGCGGTGGCCTTCTCGGACTTCGGCAACAAGGTCCTCGCGGACGAGAACACCTGGGTCGTCCTCGAGAAGAAGGAGGACCTGGCGGGCCTGCCTGACTCGCTCAAGGCGAGCTACGCCGCTGCGGCCAAGGAGAAGGGCCTGGAAGGGAAATGGATCGTCTCCAACACGCGGTCGAGCGTCGACCCGTTCCTCGCCGCGTCCTCGCGCCGCGATCTCCGCGAGAAGGTCTGGAAGGCATTCAAGAGCCGCGGCGACAACGGCGGCGCAAACGACACCAATGCCATCATTGCCAAGATCGTGAAGCTCCGCGCCGAGCGCGCCAAGCTCCTCGGGTACGCGTCCCATGCGCATTGGCGCATGTCCGACACCATGGCGAAGGACCCGGCCAAGGCGCGCGAGCTGATGATGAAGGTCTGGCCGGCGGCCGTCCTGCGCGTGAAGGAGGAGGTGGCCGACATGAAGCCGCTCCTCGAGAAGGACGCGGGCAAGGCCGCGGCGTTCGAGCCGTGGGACTACCTCTATTACGCGGACAAGGTCCGCAAGAAGAAGTACGACCTCGATCAATCCGAGATCAAGCCGTACTTCGAGCTCGACAACATGATCGCGGGGGCGTTTTTCATGGCCGAGCAGCTCTACGGCCTGACCTTCGCCGAGATCACCGGGACGGTCCCCACGTTCTTCGAGGGCGTGCGTGTCTGGGAGGTCAAAGACAAGGCCGGGAAACACGTCGGCCTCTTCTATGGGGACTACTTCGCCCGCGCGAACAAGCGGTCCGGCGCCTGGGCGACTTACTATCGGGGGCGCGAGACCTTCACGGGCACGGTGCGCACGCCGCTCGTCTCGAACAACAACAACTTCGTCAAGGGCGCGAAGGGTGAGCCCGTGCTCATCTCGCTCGACGACGCGCAGACGCTCTTCCACGAGTTCGGCCACGCGCTGCACGGCCTGCTCTCGGAGGTGAGCTACCCCGGCCTCGCCGTGACCCCACGCGACTTCGTCGAATACCCCTCACAGGTCCACGAGATGTGGGTGCTCACGAGGCCCATCCTCGACCGCTTCGCGAAACACGCGAAGACGGGCAAGCCGATGCCACAAGCGCTCGTCGACAAGATCATGAAGTCGAGCACCTTCAACCAGGGCTATGCGACGGTCGAGTATCTCTCCGCGGCCATCGTCGACATGGAGCTGCACACCCTCGCCGACGGCGTGGTCGACCCCGACGCATTCGAGCGTGACACGCTGAAGCGAATCGGCGCCCCCACCGAGGTCGTGATGCGGCACCGGCTCCCGCAGTTCAACCACCTCTTCACCAGCGACTCCTATTCGGCGGGCTACTACAGCTACCTCTGGTCGGAGGTGATGGACGCGGACACGCGCGACGCCTTCACGAGCGCGGGGGACGTCTTCGACAAGACCACCGCGGACAAGATGCGCAAGTTCATCCTCGCGCCCGGCAACTCCACCGACCGTGCCGAGGCCTACCGCCAGTTCCGCGGGCGCGACCCGGACGTGAAGGCGCTGCTGCGCAAGCGCGGCTTCCCGACCGGCGGCTGATCGACCGGGCGCTGCAACTCGGTCAGGGCTTCAGCCCGACCGAGTTGCAGAGGTTCTCGGTCCAGACCGTGGCGGCGTTGATGAGGCCGTCGTCGAGATCGATGAGGCGCGCCTGCACCGTGCACACCACGCGGACGTCGTCCTTGTCGTAGACGACCTGGGCGACGAGCCGGTCGCGGTTCTGCGAGGCGGTGCCGGCGCGCGACATCTTCGCGTCGGGGCCGACACGCACGAGGAGGAACCGGCCCTTCTTCTCTTGCTGCTTCAGCTCCGAGAGGCCCTCGCCCTTTTCGACGGCGAGCGCGGCCTCCTGAGGGGTGCCCGCCGTTTCGCGCAGGGTGATGTTGACGGTGGGCGCCACGAGCGCGCTCGTCTTTTCGATGCGCCATTGGCCCGGCCCGTCCGACTGGGGTTGGTCGGGTAGGTCGACCCCGAGGAGCCATTCGCGGCCCTTGCCGTCGGAGACCTTGCTCGTCACGTTCGTGGTCGCCTGGCTGGACGCAGCGCCGAGCCAGTTGCGCGCGTTCACCTCGCGCTGCTTGCGCGACTCACGCCGTGCCTTCTCCAGCGGCTCGTCGTCCGCCACACACTTGTCGATGCAGGCCTTCACGGCGGCGTAGCCGCTCTGACCCGCGCAGCCCTCGATGCAGGCGTAGCCGGTCGGGCTCGCCGCGCGGTAGAGGTGCAGGTCGGCTGCGCAGCGAGTCTGCGCGGGGACCGTCGACGGGGCGCCCGAGCCGAGCACCTCGGTGAGCGCGCGAAGGTCCGTGAGCAGGCCCGCCTCGCTCTCCTGGAACGCGACCAGCTTCTCGCAGGCTGCCTTGATCTCTGCCGTCTCTTTGTGGGTGTTGTCGTTCTTGCCGTCTCCGCAGGCGGAGACGAAAGAGAGCAAGAGCGACGCTCGGAGCCAGTTTGTTCGTCGGTGTCCCACGGTGGCGGCGCACCCTACCACGGCCGCGGCCTCGTTGTGATTCACTCCGTGGCAGCGCATTTCGTGCGCTTGGCGTCTCGCCGGAGCGCCGGAACGCGTCGCTTCGTTTGCTGGCCGTCGAGCCCGAGACCTTACGGAACGTCGGCGCGCAACGTCATTGGTACGCCCGTCCTGGGCCGCAAGGTGATCGAAGGATCGAGCGCGATCTCCGTGCCGGGCACGAGCTCGAGCGCGACGCGCTGCACGATGATGGGCAAGATGATCTGCATTTCGGTGAGCGCGAACACGTTGCCGATGCAGGTGCGAGGCCCCGCGCCGAAGGGCAAATACGCGAGCTTGTGGCGGTTCGGATCGGGCTCGAGGAAGCGCGCCGGATCGAACCCCTCGGGGTTGGGCCAGAGCTCGGGCGAGCGGTGCATGACCCACGGCGAGACCGCCACGATGGCGCCCTTGGGGATCGTGTAGCCGAGCACCTCGTCGTCCTCCAAGGCGATGCGCTCGAAGACCCAGGCCGGAGGATAGAGGCGCAGCGCCTCCTCGATGACCGCCTTCGTGTACGGCATGCGAGGGAGGTCTTCGAGGGCGGGGTCTCTTCCGGCGAGCACCGTGCGCGCTTCCTCCCGGAGGCGCCGCAGCACCTCCGGATGGCGCGAGAGCAGATAAAACGTGAACGAGAGGGCGTTTGCGGTGGTCTCGTGGCCGGCGAGCGTGAGCGTGAGGAGCTCGTCCTTCAGCTGCTTGTCGCTCATGCCGTCGCCCGTCGCCTCGTCCGTCGCGCCCATGAGCATCGACAGGAGGTCCGGCTCGTCTTTCCCGGACCGGCGTCGCTCCTCCACCACACGCATGACCACGCTCTCGATGACCCGCTGCGCTCGCCGGAAGCGGACATTTTTCGGGGTGGGGATCGACGGCGGGATCCGGACGATCGACTCGACGTATTGGTTGGCCCACTTGATCGCGACGTCGAGCGCCTGCCCGAACTGCTTGGCGTCCGCCTCGAGGTCGGCGGAGAGCAGCGTCTTGCCGACGATGCGGAAGGTGAGTCGCATCATCTCGGCGTGGACGTCCAGCGTGGCGGGCCGCTCTTGGTCCCAGCGATCGAGCATGTCCGTCGTGCAGGCGGCCATGGTGCTCACGAAGCCCGCGATCTTGTCGCGGTGAAACGCCGGCTGGGCGAGCCGCCGCTGCTTGCGCCAGAAGTCCCCTTCGCTGGTGAGCAGGCCCTGACCCAGCATGATCTTGAGGCCCTGGTAGTTGGGGCTCTTGTGGTAGGCCTTCGCGTTCTCGACCAGGACCCGGTGAGCGGCGGCGGGCGCGTTCAGCAGGTGATAGTCGAGCCACGCGAAGCGGAGCTTGGCGACGTCCCCGTGCTCGCGCGCGGCCCGCGTCATGAGCGTGAGCGGATCGGCCCAGGCGTCGAGCAGGCTGCCGACGAGCGGCAGGCCCTTGGGGCCTGTGGCCTTTCGGCCGGCGGGTGCGACGAGCGCGGTCGTGACCAAACGTGCCTCCTCGGAGCGAATGTGAGGATGCCCTCACATCGGGAGCCAAGAATGTGAGGCAAGGCTCATGTTTGTCAAGGGCGCCCGTTCCGCTGTATGACGGACCCACACGTGCCGGTCCGCCCGAGCCTCAGAAAGTCCGCGAAGAGTCCCGCAGGGCGCTCGCGAAGAAAGGCCGATCTCCGGCGCGTCCCGACCCAGGAGCGGAGCAAGGCGCGGCTCGAGCGGATCCTCGACGTGGCGGACACGGTCTTTGCGGCGATGGGGTACGACGCCGCGACAATGGAGGAGATCGCCGCGCGAGCGGAGACCTCGATCGGCAGCCTCTACCAGTTCTTCCCCAACAAGAAGGCGCTCTTCGCCGCGCTCCGCACGCGGTACCTGGATCGCGCGCAGGGGCTCCTCGAGACCTTGCTCGCTGCGGGCGCGCTCGAGCGGCCCTGGCCGGTTTTGCTCGACGAGATCATCGAGGCGTTCTGGCGCTTCCACTGCGATCTGCCCGGCTTTCGCGCCGTGTGGGTCCACCAGTCGATCACGGCAGAGATGCTCGACGCGGGCGACAAGCTGAACCAGGTGATGGCGGCGCGGGGCGCCGAGTTCATCGGCTTCATCGCTCCGAACGTCTCGCCCGCGCGCCGCGTCGTCGTCGCGTCCGCGCTCGTCGAGATGATCTCGGCGCTGCTCTTCGTGGCGGTCCGCCGGAAGGACTCCGAGGCCAAGCGCCTCGTGGCCGAGACGAAGGTCATGGCTCGGGCGTACTTGGAGGCGGTGCTCAACGATAGAGGCTGACGACCCAGCCGTGCCCCGGCTCGCGCGGCTGGCCAGGATCGAAGGGGTCGTCGCGACGCGATTCGCCCTCGTTCACGCCGACGATGACGACGCCTCGGGCACCGGAGAGATCGCGCACGGTCTTCTCGATCTTCGTCTGCCCGAGCACGGGCACTACCTCGAGCGTCGCGAGGGGTGAGCCCTTGTCGTCCACCTTCACGAGCGCCCACCGGAACGCGACCGGCTCCTCCCACTCCGCGAGGAAGGTGAGCTCCGCGTCCGGCGATGCGCCGGCGAGATCGAGCCAGATGTAGGCCGCGCCGAGCGGCTCCACCGGGCGAGTCTGGGCGAGCCGCCGCGGCAGGCTCGCGTGTGGAACCGCCCACTCGAAGCGCACGCGCCCGAACGAGCCGTATTTCGCGACGTCCGCGAGCTGGGTCTCGTCGCTCCGATCGCCGAGGAAGGCGCGCGCGACCATCAGCTCGAGGACGTTGTCGGCGAGCGAGGACCGGTTCGCCTTCTGCGTGATCCGCAGCGAGTCGAACGGGTCGGGCTCGTCGACGAGCGTGGGCGACTTCTGGGCCGCGATCGACGCGAGCGCGAAGGTGAGCTTCCCGGGCTCTCCCGTTCCGTATTTCTCCTCGAGCAGCCGCGGGAACAAGAAGCTGCCGGGCGCCCCTGAGCCGAGCGGGCCGACGAAGGTGCGGTTCGGTGCGCGCTGGGCGAGATCGATCTCCTCCATCTCGCGGAGGGTGCAAGGCTCGAGCAGGGTGCCCGTGTGATCGGCGAGCATGGCGAGGGAGCTCGGGTCGAGCGCTGCGTCTCTCCCGAGCAAGGCGGCCGCGCCGATCGCGGAGGCGAGCTGCTGCGCCTCGACGCAGCTGACGAGCCCGTGTGCCGGCGCGACGACGAACGCGCTCGCTCGGTCGAACCCCGTCCCGGTCGCGCCCGCGTCCCCGTGTGCGACCGCGGGCGCATCGCCCACGAGATAGATGTCGAGGCCGCCGTCTCCGCCGCGCGGCGTGTCGGGCAGCGGGCCAGGCAAGCGCAGCGCTGCGAGGCCCTGGAGCGCGCGTGCGCCCGCCGCGAGGACCTCGGACGCCGCGTCCCGGCTGGTCGGGGCCGCGAAATGCACGCAGACGTCCGCCTCGGCCGCGCAGACGCGTGAAAATGTTCCTTCCGGCCGGAGGCCCACGTTCGCAAACGAGGCCTCGACGTGGGGAACGCGCTCGTCGACGCCGGGCGCCGCTGCGCCAAGCGACGCCCGGAGCACGATCGCTCCCGAGAGGGCGAGGGCTTTTCCGGTCTGACGCCGCATCGGACTGGGTTTTACCAGGGTCGAGGAGGACTCACGGCCTTGCATTTTTGCCCCCACGTTTGTGAGGCCACCGTCACGATTTTCTCTTACGCTCGGGGCGCCGAGCCCCCACTCACCATGGCACATTCGTTCGACCCTTCACGCGCGGTGGCATTCGATCTCGGGCTCGGGCGCATCGGTCTCTCTGACGGCGATCCTTACGTGATGGTTCCCGCGTCCGCGCTCGCCGCGCTCGCGGCCGGCCAGACGGACGCGCGCGGGCTCGGGCGAGCGATGGGGGTGAAGGCCGCAGGCCGCGTCGCGCGGCGCCTCGGGATCCCCGCCGGCGACTCCGGCACGATGCCTCCGAGCGCTCCCATGGGCGAGTCGTTGCGGCGAGCCTCGGTCGACGAGCTCGTCGAGCTGCTCGGGGGTGAGATCGCCGTGTTGGGCCTGGGGAGCCTGCGGCTCGAGCGGTGGGGCCACGCGATGATCTTCGTCCTCGACCCCTGCGGCGTGGACGCTCGCGCGGACGAGCTCGTGCTCGGCTTCGTCGAGGGCGCGCTCTCCACGGCGACCGCGCGCGAAATGGGAGCCGCCGTCGTCGATCGGTCCGGGCGCAGCGCCCGAATCCTCGTCGGCAACCCGCGCGCCATCGCCTTCGCGCTCGAGCGGTTCGAGCAGGGCATGTTCTTCACGGACATCTTGCGGTCGCTCCACTCGATGTCGGAGGCCGTCTCGCGAGGCGAGGAGCGACCGTGAGCCCCGACGAGCGCCGCGAGGTGCTCGAGCAGCTGCTCGAGCGAGTCCGCCGGAACGCCGCGAACCGACCCCAGTCGGCGGCGCCGCCGCCGCTCGACGAGGAGACCGTGATGGCTTCGAACGGCGCCGCGACGGCGCCCACCTTCCACGAGACGGTCGCGCCTCCCGTGGTCGAGGAGGTCGCATCGCCCATCGTGGACGAGGTCGCGCCGCCGACGCCCGCGGCGCCGCGCCCGCTGGTTCGATTCGAGTTCGAGGAGGAGCAGACCTCGACCGGAGACGCGGACCAGATCGAGGCGCTCGTCCTGGCCGAGGTCGCCGCCGCGGAGGCTGCAGCTCGCGGGGAAGAGGAGGAGCCGCTCGACGGCCCGAGCACGATCCCGCCCGCCGGGCCCGCGGAGGGCGGCCGGCTCGAGCTCGACGATCTCGACTCGCTGGGCGCGCCGGCCCCCAGCCCGTCCGAAGCGCCGCGGCCCATCACCCTGCCACCGCTCCCGCCCCCGCCGATCTACCCGCCGCCGGCGTACGAGCCGCCCCCTCCAGCGTTCGTCGCTGCGCAGCCGTACGCCGAGCCGACCTCGTTCGAGGCCGAGCCGCCCGCGTTCGTCACCGCGCCTCCTCGGTACCTCTCCGAGCCCCCGCCCGCGGCCGCGCAGGAGCCGGATGAAGAGCTGCTCGATGACGATGCCGTCATCGAGCTGGACGAGGCCGATCTGAGCTCGCTGCCTCCGGAGCCGATGCAGGCCGCCTTCGACGCCGCGCTCGGCGCGGACGAGGACGACCGCGGACCCCGGACCGACCACGCCGGGTTCGTCGATCGGAGCTCGCTCGCCGAGATCGAGGAGCGCGCGTCGGTGGCGCCCGAGGCCGTCGCGACGCAGCCCTCGGAGCCCGCGTCCGCTCCGGTCGAGATCCCGCCCCCTGCGCCCATCGCGACCGACGTCCTCCCCGAGTCCCAGCGACAGAAGCGCGAGGTGGACCGCCCGCTCGACGACGTCCTCGAAGGCGTGGACGAGCCGCCCCCCGAGTCGGGCGAGGTGGAGAGCCAGCGTTACCCGGCCAGCGCCACACCCATCGTGGACGAGGTGAGCGTGGAGCGCATCGCCGAGCCCGACGTCGACGAGGCTCCCACGCCGCCGCCTCTGTCACGGGGCGCGCCCGCCGAGCTCCTCTCCTTCGGTGCGCCGCAGATCGTGGAGCGCCCGCCGCCGCCCGCGGTCGACGTCGCGGCGTTCAGTGGGGCGAGGCCGCGCGAGATCACCACGTTCGGCGAGCTCCTCGATCGAGCGCTCTCGCTCGGCGAGTAGCGCCTGCCCACGCTGCGCCCGGCTCGGTTTCCCTTCGCCGCGCAGCTGCTAGGCTTCGAGCTTCATGCGGCTCGCTCAGCGCCTCCGGTTTCGGCCCCGCACGCCAGAAGACGACGGCTTCATGCTCTCCATCGGCCGGCGCGTGTTCGCGCGATGGTCGCGTGATCCTGCTCGTTCGCTCGGCTCGATGCTCGCCTCCAAGGGCGCCCGCGCGGAGATCGTCGAGCGCGACGGCTCGCCGATCGGCTTCGCGATCGTCACCTTCGAGAGGCTGCCTCGTCCGTTTGGTCCGTGGAAGGCGCCGGCCGTCGCTCGTCTGGACGCGATCGCCGTCTCCCCGCGCGAGCAGGGCGCGGGGGTCGGTCGCGCGCTCACGCGCCGCGCGGAGGCCATCGCGCGGGAGGAGGGCGCCGTCGTGATGACCCTCATGACCGCCGAGGGCAACGCCCGCGGTCGCCGCCTCTTCTCGCGCACGGGCTACCTGCCCGTCATTCGGATGCCCGACAGCTACGTCAACGGCGAGGCCGCGATCGAGATGTTCAAGCCCATCGCCTGAGCGACCGCGCTGATGCCGCTCAGCGCGCCGGCGCGAGCATGCGCATGTAGCGCGGGGCGGGCGAGCCGTGCGCGAGGAGCTCGTCGTGGTAGGCGCGCTCGGTGAAGCCGGGGCGCGACTCCGCCTCCTTGCGGAGCCGCATCATCTCCGTGAAGCCGTAATAATAGGTGGTCAGCTGGGCGCTGGAGAGGCGCGCGCGCTTCCATTTTCCGACGGCCTCGCCTTCCTCCTGGAAGGCGTCGTCCATCATGAGCGACAGCGCCTCCTTTTCGGTCATGGCCCCCGCGTGGACGCCGCTATCCAGGATGGCATTGGCCGCCATTCGGAGCGCCATCTTCTGGCGCTGCATGCGGACACGTGGGCCGCCGAAGCCGCGCTCGGCCATCAGCCATTCGGTGTAGACCGCCCACCCCTCGACGAAGGCGCCGTGCCAGAAGACCGCGCGCAGCTTGGAGGGGAACCGATTGTTGTGCATGGCTTGCAGGTAATGGCCGGGCATCGCCTCGTGCACGGTCAGATCGAGCAACATGCTGCGGTTGTATTCCTTGTAGAACGACTCCGCGCGGGCCGCCGGCCAGTCCTTCGGGGTGGGGGAGATGGCGTAGAAGGTCTGCGGGTTCTCCTCCAGCGGGCCGGAGCTGTCGCAGTACGCAATGGCGACGCCGCGCCGATACTCGGGCATCTCGATGATCTTGCAGGGCTCGTCGGGGAGGCGGACGAGATCGTGTTTCTTCACGAAGTCCGTCGCGGCGGCGAGCGTCGCCTCGGCGTCCTTCACGATCGTCGCGTTCGTGGATCGATCCTCCGCGAGCTTGCCCAACGCGGCGCGGATGATTCGCCGCTCGTCCGCGTCGTTTTTCGGCTCGGTCCACTTCTGTCCCTTCATGAGCTCCGGCCAGAGCTCCTTCGCGGTCGCGACCATCTCGTGGCGCGTGGACTGGAGCAGCGCCCGCGCACCTTCCACGAGGCTCGCGCCGTCGATCTGGTCGTCGAGCACGAGCGCGAGCTTCTTCGCGAACCTCGCCTTGCCGAGCCGGAAGTCCCCGGTGCTCCGCTTTGCCAGGTCCTCTTCGAGGAAACGCTGGAAGTCGCGCAGCGCGGCCGCGGCCGTCTGGGCGCCTTCGCGCAGCGCGGCGCTCTGGTCCGGCGCCTGCGATTGCAGCTCGCCAAGGCCCGACTCACACAGATCGAGCAGGCCCTTGTTCTGGTCGATGGCCGTCTTCGTGTGCACCTCCGGCGGGCTCTTCAGGCGCTGCTTGGCCGCGGCGACCACCGCCGGAATCCCCTTCAGGCGAGCGGCCAGGCTCTTGGCGCGCGCGGCCGGCGTCGCGAAGTCCCGCGTGACGAGCGGGTCGAGCCCGTCACCCAACATGGCCGTCCAGAAGAGCGGGTCGTTTTCGGCCGGCTTCAGCTCGTCCTGCGTGAAGAGGCCGAGCGCGATCTGGTTCTCCAGGATGAGCTTGTCGATCTTCGACTCGACCCCGAGGCTCGCCTCGTCGACCGCCGCGAGCTTCGCCTTGGTCTCGAGCAGGAAGGCGCGGTAGGCGGCGTCGCCCGCCTCGGACGCGTCCGGCCAGCGACCGTCGAAGCGGTGATCACCGGCTTCTGTCGCCCGGACCGGTTGCTTCTCCAGGTACCCCGCGAGAAACGAGGTCGAGATCGAGTCGAGCGCCTCTTGGCTGGACATGTTGGGGCTCCTGGGGGCGGGCGAGGTGGACGGCGTGGCGTCGGGCTGGGGCTGGTCGTGGGGTGCCCCGGAGGCGCACGCGACGAAGAGGAGGCTCGCGGCGCCGAGCCGGATCCGTCGTGCTGTTCGGAGGGACATGGTCCACGCCAGGGTGGTTCGTTCGGCGTGCGGACACAACGGTGGGCTACCGCTCGAGCGCGCGGCGCCACTTCGGCACTGCTAGAGTACGCGCGCCCGATGCCGAAGCCTCGCCGCGTCCACCTGACGACGAAGACGCACGACTCTGCGGAGGCAGGGCTCACCTATGTCTATGCGGTGCTGTCGCGCCGCGCGGGCGGCGTCTCCATCGGGGTGAACCTCAGCACGAACAAGGCGTGCAACTGGCGCTGCGTGTATTGCCAGGTCCCGGGGCTCGTGCGGGGCAAGGGCCCGCCGGTCGATCTCGCCAAGCTCGAGGCCGAGCTCGACAGCGTCATCGCCGCCGCAGTCTCGGGCGAGCTCTTCGACGGCGCCGGGCCGGTCCCGCCCGTGGTGGACGTCGCGTTCTCCGGCGACGGCGAGCCCACGACCTCGCCGGACTTCGGCGCGGCCGTCGAGGTGGTCGCGCGTGCGCTCGCCAAGGCGGGGCTCCGGGTGCCCATCATCCTCATCACGAACGGAACCCGCGCGGGCAGCCCGCGCATCCAGTCCGCGCTGAAGGCGCTCGCGAGCCAGGGTGGTGTCGTGTGGTTCAAGCTCGATCGCGCGACCCGCGAAGGTCTGCGCGACACGAACGGGACGCCGGTCTCGCCGGAGCGCCACCTCGAGCGCCTCGCCACCTGTGCGGCCGTCTGCCCGACGTGGATCCAGGCCTGTTTCTTCGCGAGGCGCGGGGCTCCCCCCGCCGAGTCGGAGCTCGCGCCGTGGCTCGACGCGCTCGCCGGGCTCGTGCGCGACGGCGTCCCCGTGTGTGGGGTGCACCTCTACACCCTGGCTCGGCCTTCTTACCAACCGGAGGCGCCGGAGCTGGCCGCCCTCGACTCCGCGTGGATGCAGGCCCTTGCCGAGCGGGTCCGAGCGCTCGGGCTGGAGGCCCGCGTCTCGATCTGAGCCGGCTCGCATCGCCGGGGCAATTGCTCGGGAACTTCGGCGCCAGACGAGCCACCAAGCAGCGATGTCTCTCGTCCGCGCCGTCCTCTTCGTGCTGGCTCTGGCCGGCTGCGGCGGCGCGCGCCCGCAATCGGCGGACCTGGCTCGGCCCGCGGGCCCCGCGGTCGACGAGGCCGCCTCTGCCACGCAGCGTGTCTTCGCCACACGAGCCGAGATCGCGGCGGAGCCTCCCGACCGAACGCCGAGCCCCCCCGAGGGGGTCGCCTGTGTCGTGCGTGGCGCCGGGCGACCTTTTTCCGGCTGCCGGGGGGCCCTCGCCGTCTCGAGCGACCGCGCGGGCCTCCGCGCGGTCGCCTCCGTCCGGCCCGAGCGCACGAGCATCACCTGGGGAATCTTCCAGAGAGGGAACCGCGCGTGGGTGCACGCCGAAGACGGCGGTGTGTCGCTCACGGGGTTCACGAGCTTCGAGAGCGAGCGGTTCTCGATTCGCGGGGAGGTGCCGGCGATGACGGGGCATGTCTGGATCCTCGACCAGGCGCCCATTCGGATCCGTCGCGCAAAAGAAGACGGGTCCGTCATGGTAACGGTGGCCGAGGACATGGTCGAAGGTGTCGGCGCCCTGGAGCTCCCGGTCGCTTGTGACGTGATCGCGTATGACCCGCTGCCCCGGCGCACGGTATCCCTGGGAGGCTTCTCCGGATCTGGACGCCGCGCCGTCCCGCGAGGGAACCAGCTCCGCCTCAGCGTGGGTCCGAACGAGCCAGCCTTCGCCACGCTATCCGAAGGGGACGGCGGCGCGCTCATGCTCTCGGTCGGTGTCGTCGAGGCGCTCGGCGACTGGACCCGCGTCCGGTTTCAGACGTCGTTCGTGCGCTTCGACGCCTGGGTCCCCAGCGCGTCGATCGATCCGAACGCCGGCGTCGGTGCGAGAGGGGGCATCGGTCCCACCTGTGGATTCGGGTCGGCAAGGCACGCGTCGACGGAGCGCGCGGTCGTGTCGGAGGACACCGCCCTCGCGCTCGGCAAGAGCGGCAAGCCACGCACCTCGGAGGCGCTCTCGATCGCGAAGGGCACCGAGGTCATCGTGATCTCACGCGAGTCGGGGATGGCCAAGGTCGTCATCAAGAGCACGATCGAGCCGCCGGACGGGCTCTCCTTCTATCTCCCGGAATCGGTGCTGGTTCCTGCGCCTGCTCCGGCGCCTTGATCTGCGGGAGTCACTCCTCCATGTCCGCCGCGGTCGGCGCGCCGCACGCCAGCCACTCGCCGAGCATCGCTCGCTCGTCGTCTTCGGGCCCGGCGACGGGAGGCATCGTCAGGTTGTGGTCGCCCGAGCGGGCCCAGATTCGCTCAGCCTGTGCGCGGATGAGACCGATGTCGTCGAAGTCCACTCCGAGCGGTGCGCCCTGGCGCTCCGCCTCCGGCAGCCCGACCGCGTGGCAGCCATTGCACCAGGTGATGAGGAACGGGCCGCCGAAGCTCTCGAACGAGAGATAGCTGTCGTCGGGGCACGGGCGCTCGTCGAAGGTCTCGTACTCCGTGTCGACCGCGGGCGCGCCGCCCTCGCCGAGGTCGGTCGATTCGTCGTCGCTCCCACACGCCGCAGCCGCAGCCGCGAGGACGAGCACGGCAGCCCTGAGCTCAGCCGAGAAGCGCATGAAACGGCTCCGCGTTGGGAAGGTAAGAGGTCGCGTCGACGCCGACGGCGCCGAGCAGGCTCGAGACGAGGTTCGAATACTGGAGGATGGTGCCGTCACCCGTTGGGGCGCCGGACGCGAAGTCGACGGGGAGGGCCTCGAGGTCGTCGCCGGTCGCGCCGAGCGCGCGCCCACCCGGCAAGCCGCCGCCGAAGAAGAGCGCGCTCGTGACGGGCCAATGGTCCTTGCCCATCGCTTCGTTGAGCTTCGGCGTGCGGCTCATCTCCGAGACGACCGCGACCACCGTCTCGTCGATCATCTTCGAGCCGGCCTGCTTCCCGGGGCGCGCCGTGAGCTCGTCCGCGAGGAGCTTCAGCGCGTCCATCAGGTCTTCGAAGAGCACGGCCTGGAGGTCGTTGCTCGTGTGGGTGTCCCACGGCGCAAACGTCGCCTCGAGGTGCACGGATTGGCTGAGACCGTCCTGAATGGCGCGCAGCGCGATATCGATCTGGACGCGGAGATCGAGCGTGAACGAGAAGTCGTCCCCGAAGGCGCTCGCGAACCCCTTGAGCGATTCGCCGCGATCGATCGAGCGGACGAAGTCGTCGATGCGCCGCGCGTTGTAGCCGGCCGCGCCACGTGTCGCGCGCTCACGCTCGGCGCGCGCCTTGACGAAGTCGGTGATGAGCGACGCCTCGGTCGCGTCGGGAGTGAACCGCGGATAGCTGGAGTCGGCTCGTGGCAGGGCGAGCGCGGGATCCATCAGCCCCTTGACCTGCGTGAGCGTTCCGGTGCGCGCCGCGATGGACGCGAGCGGGCCGGTGTACGCCGTCGGGCCGAGCACCAGATACGGCGCGGGAAGATCCGCCGCGAGCTCGTAGGCGGCGATGGCGCCCACGTCCGGGTTCGTCTCCGACGCCGTACCCGTGAGGATGCGCTTCGTGCAATCGGGGTGGTTGATCGATTGCACCTGGATGCCATTGACCACGGTCGCGGTCTGTCCATACGCCTCGAAGAAGGCTCGTGCGTTGGGGCGGCTGGCATGGGTGAAGATCGGAATTCCACCGACGGTCTCCCGTGTTCCGGGCGCGACGTCGACGCTGGCGAGGCCGGGCTTCGGGTCGAAGAGGTAGGTGACGTCCCACCCGCCATAGACCAGGACCAGGATCAGGTTCTTCGGCGGGCGAGTCGCTTCGGCGCTCACCGTTCGCGACGCGGAGAAGAGGCCCGCGGTCATCGCGCCGAGGCCGCCCATCATCAGGTTTCTGCGAGAGAGTGCCATCGAGGTTCCTCCGAGCTCCGAAGCAATCAGTAATAAGCGACTCGCACGTCCTGCATCATCGCGGTGAGGAGCGTCTTGTAAGCTCGCTTCGCGCTCTGGCTCGAGGCGAGGGACGACTGCCAGAGCGCGAGCGCCTGCGAGACCTCCTCCGAGTCGGCGTCCACGAGCTCGCCGAAGATCCGCCCGAAGAGGGCGGCGATCTGGGCGCGCACCGCCGCCTCGTCGGTCACGCCTTCGTCGATCTCGGTGAGGAGGCGGCGCGAGGCGCGGTCGGGCTGCGCGAAATCCTTTTCGACGACGTAGGAGGCTGCCTCCTCGGCAAAGGCGCGCAAGAAGAGGCTCGTCGTGGCGCTGTCGGTGAACCCCGATTGCGTGACGTACTGCGAATCCATCCCGCCGCCGATGACGCGGTAGCCGAGGATGCTGTCGCGGGGCAGCTCGATGCGCCCGATGTCGCCGCTCGTGATTGTCGTCAGATCGGTCGCCCAGACGAACCCGGTGAGGTCTTCGATCATGGCCGCGAGCTCGTCGGGGCGCGCGCGGCGCATCCCCACGACGTCGTCGGCCCCGTCTTCGCTCGCGGCGTGCGAGACCCGGAACTCGTCCGAGAGGACGACCGCCTTGGCGAGGACCTTCGCGTTCATGCCCGAGTCGAGGAAGGTCTCCTGCAGCTCGGCCGCGCGCTCGTCGGGGACGGCCTCCAGGTCGACGTGGTTGAAGTAGGCGTAGAAGCGCTTCGCGGCACAGAGCGAGAAACGAGGGTCTTCGGCGATGAATCGTCCGAGATCCTGGAGTGTCTCGCCAGGGCGCCCGAAGAAGGCCGGCTGGCGCATCTCGATCTGGAGGTAGGTCTCGAAGGCGCCCGGGAGCCACATGTTCTGGCTCGGGTAGGTCGGGTACTGCTCCGTGTCGGCGACGACGGTGATCGGGTAGATGTCCTTCATGAACGACGCGAGCGGGTCGAGGGCCTGGTGGCAGCTCGCGCAGGCCGGGTTGCCGACGACGGCGCTCTGCACCGCGTTCGGGTCGGCGACGTTGACGGAGGTGTCGAGCTCCACGTCGCGCGAGAGGAAGTCGTAACAGAGCAGCCCGCGTGAGAGCGCGTTGGCGCGCCCGCGGTTCGCGTTGGAGGGCGTGCTCTGCCACCGGACGTAGAGCCAGGAGTCGGTGAGGATGCCGGCGTTCCCGCGGCCGTCCTCCCATTTCGTCTGTTGCCACTCGGGGCCGCTCGGGTCGTAGGTCAGGTCCCACACCGTGGCGACGATCGGGTCGGCGAGGGTGTAGTCGGCCGTGACGATCTCCGAATACGGCCTGTCGTTCAGGACGACGTGTTCGATCAGCTTGAGCGGCGCCTCCTGCACCGAGCCGTTGATCTTCGCCTGGTCGTAGCCCGTGAGCGGCGCGACGCGCGGGAAGCCGGCCGGGTAATAGGCCCAGTCCGGGCGAAGCAGGAGCGCCTCGTTGTGGAGGTCGCGGATGGTGCGGCCGAAATCCTCCGACGCGAGGTAGCCGTCGACGATGCCCTCGATGGCGTCGGGGTCTGCCTCGACGGCCGCGAGCTCGTCGAGGCTCGGGCGCTTACCGCGGAGCACCATCGAGGCGCGGACGAGGTGGTCGGTCGGCGCGAGGTACCGCACGGTCGGCTCGGGCTCGGTCGGGTCCGGCTCGGTCTCCGCGGTGTCGTCCGAGCACGCGAAGAGGAGGGGCAGCGCGAGGGACAGGACCCACGGAGCGGCATGTCGTCGCATGGGTGTCGCCTCTGCAACGGGGATGCCGGCGTGTGAGGCGGTGAATCCCCGGGGTTTTTCGGGGCGGGCCCCGGCCGGGGGTCGCCTTCAGGCGACCTGTCACCTGGAGGCGACTGGGAAGGGCCCTACTCGATCGTCACCGACGCGGCGGTGCTCGCCAGCCCTTCACACGGCTGGTTCAGGGCCGTGACGGTGAACGTGATCTCGACGTCCGTTCCGGAGGGTACGTCCGGCGCGGCGGGGAGCACGACCGTGACCGGCACGCTGTCGGCGCCGAAGATGCCGAAGAGCGTGTTCTCACCGACGCCCACGCCCGGGTGATCGGTCGTGGCCGCGACGCCGGGGTAGTCGAAGTTGTCTTCGAAGGACCGATTCGTCATCGTCACCTGGAAGGTCGCCTGCTCGCCCGGGCTCCACACGAGGTCGCCGCCCGCCTCGAGCAGCTGCGCGTCGGAGAGCGTGAGGAGCGCCATCTTCTCGCAGATGGCCGAGACGCCGCCGCCCTGGCCGCCTTCTCCGCCTCCGCCGCCCCCACCGGTCGAGCTCGATGTCGCGGTCGAGGTGGTCGAGGCGGTCGAGGCCGTCGAGGCGGTCGTGCTGACGGAGGTGCTCGCGCTGGTCGCGGCGTCTCCCCCGCCTTCGGGGCCGCCGCCGCCGTCTTCCACGTCGACGTTGCTGCCGCAGGCGGGCGTGAGACCGACCAAGAGAGCGAAGGCGCCGAGGTGTGTGAGCTTCATACGACGAGCATGAGGTCGCGCCGGCGCGCGGGCAATCAGGACGATCGGGAGACCATTGTTCGTCAGGGAAGAATACCGGCGGGCGCGGGCGCGAGCCAGCTCACGGGCTCGTCGCGGAGCCAGGTCCGCTGCCGCCTGACGAAGACGCGGGTCGCGCGGACGACGGCGCCGAGGAGCTCCGACTCGGGGAGCTCGCCTCGGGTGAAGGCGAGGACCTCTTTGTAGCCGACCGAGCCCATCGCACGCGCCGCGCCGAAGCCGGCCGCGACGAGCCGCTCGACCTCGTCGACCCAGCCCGACTCGAGCCACACCTTCGCGCGAGCGGCGATGCGCGCGTCGAGCTCGCTCCGGTCGCGCTCGACGCCGAGGAGGCGCGCGCGGTAGCGCTCCTTCGCGAAGCCGTGCTCGGCCTGCCAAGCGGAGAGCGGCCGCCCGGTGAGCTCGAACACCTCGAGCGCGCGGCTGACGCGGACGAGATCGTTGGGCGCGAGCCGCGCGGCCATGGGCGGATCGAGGTCTTTCAGCTTGGCGTGCAAGGCGGCGCGACCGGCCACCTCCGCTTCGGCCTTGTGCCGCGCGCGGATCACCTCGTCTCGTGGCGCCGCCTCGGCGAGGCCGCGGACGAGCGCCTTCACCCAGAGGAACGTGCCGCCGCAGACGACGGGTACGCGCCCGCGCGCGCGGATGGCCGCGATGGCTTCGTCCGCCATCGCGACGAATCGTCCCGCGTCCATCGGGTCGAGCGGCTCGAGCGCGTCCACCAGGTGGTGCGGCGCGCGCGCGCGCTCGGCCTCCGTCGGCTTGCCCGAGCCGACGTCGAACCCGCGGTAGATCTGGACGCTGTCGGCGCTGACGATCTCGCCGCCGAACCGCTCGCAGAGCGATATCGCGAGCTCCGTCTTGCCCGTGGCGGTCGGGCCGACGACGACGAGGAGCTCGTCGCCGTCGGGGGGAGCAACGGCCGCGGAGCTCAACGGCGGCCCACGCGGTGCTCGAGATCGCGGAACGGCAGGCGCATGACCACCGGGCGTCCGTGGGGACAGTAGCCGCCGAGGTCGATCGACGCGAGCGCGGCGAGCAGCTCGCGCGCTTGCTCGGGGCTGACCCGATCGCCTGCGCGGACGGAGCCGTGGCAGGCGAGGGTCGCGAGCACGAGATCGATCGCGCCGGAGTAGCCGCGCGCGCCGCTGCGCGACAGCTCCCCGAGCAACGACGAGACGAGCTCGGCGGGCGTGGCGCGCGAGAGGATCTGCGGGACGGCGTGCACGGCCACGCGGTTCGGTCCGGCCGGGCGCACGTCCATCCCCATGCCGAGGATGTCCTCGTGCGCCTCCTCCACGAGCGCGACTGCGCTCGCGTCCACGTCGATCACCTCGGGGACGAGGAGCGCCTGCATGGCGACGGCGCGGTCCGAGAACGCGCGCTTCAGGCGATCGAAGGTGACGCGCTCGGCGGCGGCGTGTTGGTCGACCACGAGCAGAGCGTCGTCCGTCTCGCAGAGGAGGAACATGCGCCGCACCTGCGCGAGGAAGGTGACGGAGGCGGGGAGCGCCGCTTCGGTCGTCGCGAGCGGGAGACCGTCGCGCGCCGGGTAGGGGACGGCCGGAGGCGCGAGCTCGCCGCTGCCGCTCCAGACGGCGCCACCGCCGGGGGTCTCTCCCTCGGGGCGCACCTTGTCCGGGGGCGCGTCGAGCACGACGGCGCTCGCGGGGCGGCCGCTCGGGATGCCCAGGCTCGCCTGGCCGCCGAGCGCCGGGGCGATCGTGCTCTCGACGATGCGATAGACCGCGTCCATCACGGCGCGGCCCTCGGAGAAACGCACCTCGCTCTTCTGCGGGTGGACGTTCACGTCCACGGTCTCGTGGGGGACCTCGAGGTACACGACGCCGACCGGGTATTTCCCCGGCTCGAGCACGCTGCCGTACCCGAAGGCGACGGCCCGCGCGAGGGCGCGATCGCGGACCGGGCGGCCGTTGACGAAGATGCGGAGCGCCGTCGCGCCGGCGCGCGCGCGCTCGGGGCGCGAGAGGTACGCCTCGACCGAGAGCGGCCCGCGCGCGCCCTTGCAGCCCACGAGGTCCCAGCCGGGGAAGACGTCGCGCACGCGCTCCTCCCGGGAGACTGCGCGCAGGTGCTCGCGGACCTTGCGCCCGTCGCGCTCGAGCGCGATCGAGAGAGACGGTTTTGTCAGCGCGATGGCCTCGACCACCTCGGTGACGTGCGCCGATTCGGTCGCGAACGCGCGGAGGAACTTGCGGCGCGCGGGCACGTTGTAGAAGAGCTCGCGCACCTCGATCCGCGTGCCGGTCGGTGCGCCGCAGGGCTCCGCCAGCACCGGCCCACCTCCGTCCACCGTGACCCGGACGCCCTCGGGCTCGCCCCGCCTGCGGGTCTCGAGCGAGAAGTGGCTGACCGACGCGATGCTGGGGAGGGCCTCGCCGCGGAAGCCGAAGGAGCGGATGGCCTCGAGATCCTCGAGGGTCCACAGCTTGCTGGTGGCGTGGCGCTGAAGGCAGGTGACCGCGTCCTCCCGGTCCATGCCCCAGCCGTCGTCCGTCACGCGGCAGAGCGTCACGCCCCCGCCCTCGATCTCGACCACGATCTTCGTCGCTCCGGCGTCGAGCGCGTTTTCACACAGCTCCTTGACGACGCTGGCCGGTCGCTCGACCACCTCCCCTGCGGCGATCTGGTTGGCGAGGCTCTCGGGGAGGACGCGTACGCGACCGGGGCCCGTCTCGCTCACGGCTCGTCTTCGCGCTCGCGGCCCTGCTCGGCCTGCGCCGCAGCCACGAAAAACGTCTGGCTCCTCCGCGAGAGCACGGCGAAGAGCGCGACGAGAGGGATGCCCGTCTCGAGCGCGAGGCCGACGCCGCTCCACCACTCCAGCGCCGCGGGGGACACGAGGGGCGCGACGTAGGGATCGTCCATCAGCACCCCCGACCGGGACCACTCCTCGAACCACTGCGTGCGCACCGGCTTTGTGACGAAATAGTCCACCAAGGCGAGCACCGCGTTCGCCGAGAGCGCTTGGACGGCAAACGATCGCGCGCCTGTTCGTCCGGACAGGACCATCGCGCTCGCCACGACGAGCAAGAACGACAAAAGGGTGCGCCCCACGGCGAGCGGGAGCGTGCGGTCGCGGTGCTCCGCGATGGCACGGGTACGGATGACCGCCAGGTACTCCGACCGCGCACGATCGTCCCGGGTCGACTGGGCGGCCTCGAGGGCGGCGACGTCGTCCGGCATGGCCCCGTTCCGGAGGAAGAGCGCGTTTTCGCACCCCGTGGTGACACCGCGGACGCCCATCAGCCACGTGAGAATCATGGCGGCGACCAGGAACCAGGGTCGCAGGCTCCGCACCCGCTCGGCTTGCGACGGACCGCCCACACTCACTGCGAGGAGGGGCGTAGCACGTCGGGAAAGCGAGAGCACTACCCCCCCGCTCCACAATCTGACATACAGAGGAGAACTCGTGCCCCGCAAGAAGCAGGACCCCTCCGCAGAGCCCAAAGCAGCGCCCAAGAAGCGAGCGGCCAAGGCCGCGCGCTCGGCCACGTCTTACGGGTCTCGTTCGGCTCCCGCATCGGAGCCGCCGCCGTCCTCGGGGCGGGGCGCGGAGGAAGAAGAGTCGGACACCGAGGTCGAGACCGGCGACGCCGGCGAAGGCGAGCCCATCGAGGTCGCGGGTGAGGTCGTCGACGACGAGATCAGCGTCGACCTCCCGCCCGAGAGCGCCGCGCCCGCGTCGACGGACGGCGCGCTCTCGCGTCGCGACCCGCTCCAGGCCTACCTCCGCGAGATCCAGCGCCACCCGCTCCTCACCCACGAGGAGGAGCAGCGCCTCACGCGCCACTACCAGGAGACGCAAGACGTCAACACGGCCGCGCGCCTGGTGACCGCCAACCTGCGGCTCGTGGTGAAGCTCGCCTACGAGTACCGGCGCGCTTACAAAAACATCATGGACCTCATCCAGGAGGGGAACATCGGCCTGATGCAGGCGGTGAAGCGCTACGACCCCTACCGCGGGGTCAAGCTCTCCTCCTACGCGGCCTGGTGGATCCGCGCGTACATCCTCCGCTTCATCCTCAACAACTGGCGCCTCGTGAAGCTCGGGACCACGCAGGCGCAGCGCAAGCTCTTCTTCAACCTCAACAAGGAGAAGGCGAAGCTCGCGGCGATGGGCATCGACGCCACGGCGGACGTGATCGCCGAGCGCCTCGGGGTGGAAGAGAAAGAGGTCGTCGAGATGGACCGCCGCCTGGCGTCCGCCGAGGCGAGCCTCGACGCGCCCGTGGGCGACGCGGAGGGCCGCAGCGTCTCGCGTGTCGATCTGCTCCCGTCGGCGACGAGCGGCCCGGAGGTCCTCCTCGAGCGCCAGCAGATGGACCGCATGGTCCAGGATCGCCTGCGGGAGTTCCGCGAGACCCTCAAGGGCAAAGACGTCATCATCTTCGACAAGCGCATGGCGGCGGACGAGCCGCTGACGCTGCAAGAGCTGGGTGACGAGTTCGGCATCTCGCGCGAGCGCGTGCGCCAGCTGGAGGCGCGCCTCACGTCCAAGCTGCGCGACTTCCTCAAGGCCGAGCTGGGCGATGCCGTCGGCTCCGGCTGAGGGGCGCCTCTTCGTCGTCGGCACCCCGATCGGCAACCTCGCCGACCTCACCGAGCGGGCCCGCCGCGTCCTCGCGGAGGTAGACGTCGTCGCGGCGGAGGACACGCGCCGCGCACGGAACCTCCTGTCGCACCTCGGCGTCTCGGGCAAGCCGGTGGTCCGGCTGGACGCACACGCGTCGGAGGCCGAGATCGAGCGGCTCGCCGATCGGGTGGTCGCCGGGGAATCGGTCGCCCTCGTGACCGACGCGGGGACGCCGGCGGTGAGCGACCCGGGAAGCTCGCTCGTCCGCGCGGTCGCGGCGCGCGGCGGCGCTGTGGAGGCGATCCCGGGCGCGAGCGCGGTGGTCGCGGCCGTGAGCGTCTCCGGCTTCGCCGCGACGGCGTTCCGGTTCGTGGGCTTCTTGCCGCGCGCGCACAAGGAGCGCCTGGAGGCGCTCGCCAAGCTGGCGGACGATCCTGACATCATCGTCTTCTTCGAGGCGCCCCAGCGCATGGCCGAGACGCTGGAGGAGCTGGCGCGTGTCATGCCCGAGCGCGACGTGCTCGTCGCGCGGGAGCTCACGAAGCTGCACGAGGAGCTCCTGCGAGGCACGGCGGCCGCGCTCTTTCGGGCCGAGGGCTCGCGAGAGTGGATCGGCGAGCTGACCGTCGTCCTCGGCCCCTACGAGGGCCGCGCCCCCGCCGCCGTCGACGACGCCTCGCTCGACGCGCGCATCGACGCGCTCCTCGCGGAGGGCCGCCGCGCGAAGGAGGTCGCCGAGATCGTCTCGCTCGAGCTCGGCCTGCCGAAGCGCACGGTGTACGAGCGGGTGATCGACAGGAAGAAGTGAAGGCCGGCGCGAGAATTTGCGCTCACAAACCGGCCGGTGGGTTACCAATTGGGTATGGCCACGAAGCGAGCAGCGAGCTCCAAGACGCCCACCAAGCCGTCCCCGAAGAAGAACGCGCCCGCGAAGAAGGCGCAAAAGCCGTCGCTGAAGAAGGCGCCCGCGAAGAAGGCGTCAGCGAAGAAGGCTCCGCGCCGCACCGCGCAGTCGATGGAGCTCAAACAGGTCTCGCCGTTCACGCCCAACCCGAACCTCTTCGCATTTTACCAGCTCGTCCAGAACGGCAACGAAGCGGGGCTGGTCTACGTGAAGGGGACCGGGGCCAGGAACTGCACCGAGACGTGGCAGCTCTACAACACGTCGGCGGCCGGGGTGGGCACCGGCTACAACGGGCTCCGTCGCGGGTATTACACCTTCCCGAGCTTCCAGAATCGCACCGGCGAGAGCACGGACGTGACCACGCGCTACATCTACATCGGCACGCGCGAGACCGTGCTCGCTCCGTCCGGGCTGAACACGACGCAATACCAGACCGTCACGGCGGTCTGCAGCTGAGCCGCTGCAGCGACTCGTCGACGGAGAGCACGTCGATCCGGTAGCCCCAGTGCCGCCTGTCGATCTGGTCCACGAGCGACGAAATCGTGGCGTCGTCCACGCCGAGCTCGCGCAGCTTGGGCGCGACGAGCCCGATCACCTGGATCCCGATGCCGGGCACGTTGCAGCGGGCCGCCCCGCCGAGGAGGTCCCGCATCGCCGCGTCGTCGGGGGCCTCCGGCGAGCACGCGACCGTGAGCGCGGAGGCGAGGAGCAGCCCGCCGCCGCGCTCACCGACCGAGGTCCATCCTTGTCTGGCCCGCGTCGCGAGCTCGAGCGCGGTCGCGGTGTCCCCGAGCCGCCAGGCGAACGCAGCCTCGGAGAGGCACACGAGCGCTTCGAGCTCGGTGATCCGAAGGGCGGCGACGGCCTCGACGAACTCGAGATCGGGTGAGACGCGCTCCTCGCGGCGGTACGCGTTCATCCGCTGGGCCCAGAGCGCACGAGCCCAGCCGTAGGCGTGCCGACAGGTGACGGCGGCCTCCACCGCGAGCGGCGCGATCTTGGCGGCCTCGTCGAACGCAAACGCCTCCATCAGGGCGGAGGCCTGGCTGCCGAGCGCGACCGCGCGCTCCGTCGCCCAGGTTGCGGCCTCGGCGGCCTCGCCGTGGCACCGGGCCGCTTCTTCGAAGCGCCCCTGTCGGTATCGCAAGCGCCCCTTCCATTGCGCCATCGCCGCGCGTGTCATCGCCGATGCTTCGGGGCTGGCCTCCCTCGAGAGCCGTTCGATGAGTGTCTCCTCGCGCTCGAGCGAGACGCGACGCGCCGCGAGGACGCGGACGCCGTTGCGCAGGCGCTCGAGCGCCTCGTCTTCGAACGGGGGGAGCGCGTCGGCGAGATCCAGGGCGCGCTCGGTCCACGCGCCGACGGCGAGGGCCGCGCGCACGAGCGCCTCGAGCTGGCCGAGGAGCGGCGACGTGACGCCGTCGACCCGGCAGAGCTCGTAGAGGACGTGGTCCAGCGCGCCCGGCGTCCCCATCGCCACCGCGACCTCGACCTGGAGGCCGAGCGCGCGGAGGACGAGCGCCTCGGGCGCCGACGGCGCGTGGCGGAGCGCAGAGAGGGACTCTTGCAAGAGCGCCGTCGCTCGGCCGAGCTGCCCGCTCTCGGCTGCCCGTCGCGCCAGCTCGATCGCTTCCTGGGCAAAGGCGAGCGAGCTCTCGGGCATGCCGAACGCGAAACCGATCGCGAGCTTGTCGATCGTCTCGTCGTCGACGAAGAGCTTCGGCGATGCGCCTGCGTTCTGGCGGCACCACCCGGCGCGCACCCAGGCTTCGATCTCGTTCCGCACGCCGGACGCGCTCGCGCCCGCTCGATCGAAGAGGAGCTTGGCGGCGTCTCTCCTGGTCCACGGGAGCTGGCTCTCGAACAGCTGCTCCAGGCCTTCCACCGTGACCGGATCGCGGATCTCGAGGCGTGCCGTTCGCGCGCTGGCCCAACCCGCCCGACCGGCCGACGTGGGATGGAGCATCGCGAGCGCGTCGTCTGCCGTCGCGGGTCGCTTGTCGGGCCGCGGCGCCAGCATGGCATCGATGGCCGCCGCGACCTCTCGCGGTACGCCGGGAGCGACCGTGGCGAGCGGTGGCGGGCGCGTTCGCTTCGCGGCGAGGAGCAGCCGGAGATCGGGCGCCTGATGGGGGAAGCGGCCCGCGAGCGCGGCGTAGGCCATCACGCCTACCGCGTAGAGATCGGCCGTCGGGCCGATGTTGGCGCCCGAGGCCTGCTCGGGCGCGAGATAAGCAGGTGTGCCCGCGATCATGCCGGAGCCGAGCAGGTCTTCGAACGTGAGCGCTCGCACGAGGCCGAAGTCCAGGATGGTCGGGTGCCCGGCCCGATCGACGAGGACGTTGGCGGGCTTGAGATCCCGGTGGACCATCCCCGCGGCGTGCACGTGGGCGAGGCTCGAGAGGAGCGCCGAGAGCGGGCCCTTCAGCGCCGCCCATTCCGCCGGCGTGTCGAAGCCGGGGAAGGGCTGTCCGTCGACGAACGGCATCACCAGGAACAAGGACCCTTGCTCCATGCCGTCGTCCACGAGGTGGACGACGCCCGGCAGGTTGAGGCGCCGAAGCGTCGCGACCTCCGCGCAGACGCGAGCCGCCTCGGTCTTTTCGCTGGTGCGGAGGAGCTTGATGGCGACGTCCGAGCTCGTGAGCGCGTCCGCGGCGGTCCAGACGACCCCGTGTGCGCCGCGACCGATCGCGCGCTTCAGCTCGTACCGTCGCGCGAGGACGAACCCGGGCTCGAAGGACGGCAGCGGAACGGCGGGCGAGATCGTCGAGATGCGCGCGAGCTCGGCGAGGAAGGAGTCGACGCTCTCGACGTCGGCCGCGCTGGTCATTGCGTGTCGTCGCCGCCGATCAGCCCCTCGCGCCGGCCCAGCTCACGCAACCGCTCCTTGAGCACCTGGAATTTCTTCCGGAGCCGCGCGGCCTCGCGCTTCTGCGCGTCCTCGGCGAGCGCCGCTCTCACGTCGTCGTCGCCTTCCGCTTCGCTGAGGACGACGGCGAGGTCGTTCCAGGCGAGCTTCCGGTCGACGCGCAACATGAGGAGCATCTGGTCTTCCACCGGGAGCGACTCGCGCAAGGCGGTGAGCTTGGAGCGTCGCTCGGTCTTCAAGAAGGAGAGCGTCGCCGTCCGCAGCTGGGCCTCCACCGCGAGGAGCGCGGAGCCCTCGGGGAGGGGCTCGAAGCGCTTGCGGCGCCGGCGCTCGTCGCGGCGGTAGCGGAGCGAGACGCGCCGGGCGACCGCGAACATCCACGTCCGCACCGAGCTGCGGCCTTCGAAGCTCGCGACCGACTTCCACAGGGCCTCCGCAAACGCGGAGAAGACCTCGGCGGCGTCGTCCGGGTCACGGTGGAGCGCGGCGAGGAAACGCGACACCTCCGGGCCGTGCTCGCGGAGCATCAGGGTCGCTGCCTGCTCGCGGTCGCCGGCGGCGAGCGCGAGCAAGGCACGCGACTCGACCGTCTCGACGCTCTCCGCGGCTCCATCGAGCGACATGGAAGGCGAAGGGTACAACAACGGCGCCCGTCACAGAACGGGCGCCGCCGAGGTGGGTCAGGGCAGGGCGACGGCGCGGATCCGGTGGTACGGCTCGACCTCCCCGTTCGTGCCGTCCGCTACGTAAAGGGTCCTCCCATCGGGGCTCAGATCGATGCCCTCCTGGCCGAAGAACTGCGCGTCGGCGCCGGAGCCGTCCTTGAACCCGGCCGTGCCGTCGCCGGCGACCGTCTGGACCTTCCCCTCGGCGGAGATCTTGCGAATCCGATGGTTGCCGATATCCGAGACGTAGATGTTGCCCGCCGCGTCGACAGCGAGATCCTGCGGACGATCGAAGCGCGCCTCGGCGGCAGGACCGTCGACCATGCCGGCCTTCCCGGTGCCGGCGAGGGTGCTGACAGTACCGTCAAGAGAGACGAGGCGGATCACGTGGTTGCCTTGATCGGCGATCGCGACGTCCCCGGAGGGGAGGCGGACCGAGCCGTAGGGGCGGTCGAATCGAGCTTCCTCGCCGGCCCCGTCCACGTAGCCCTTTTCGCCCGTCTTGCCGGCGAGCGCGGTCATCGCGCTGGTGGACAGGTCGAAGAGCCGCACGTCGTGGCGCTCCACGTCGGAGACGACCAGCCGCGACGCATCGACCCGCGTGAGCCCGCGCGGGCGACCCACGTCCGGGGCCAGGACCTCCGCCGCGCCGGTCGTGCGATCGACGAGCCAGAGGACGCCGCCGGTGGCGCCGCCGTTGTCGCCGGTGGCGGTCCAGTCCGTCTGCGCGACGATCTTTCCGTCGTCGGTGAGGGCGAGCCCAAACGGCCTGCGAAAGCCGGTCTGGCTCGTCAACGTGCCCGGCGTGCCGTCGGCCGCGAGCGTGCGGATCATGCCGTTGTCGAAGTCCGCAATGATGACCGTACCGTCTTCGTCGACGGTGAGGTTGGCGGGGTTGTTGAAGCTGCCGGGCGGCGTGTCGCTGTCACCCGGGTCGGCGGAGCCGGCGATGGTGGCCACGCTCACGCCCTCGATCTGATCGACGAGCGGCGGGACGGTGGAGCCGCCGCCGGAGCCCGGGCCCGTGCTGTTGCCGGCGCCGACCCCGCCGTTGCCACTTCCGTCGGTGGCCTGCGCTGCGTCGTCGCTGCAGCCTAGCCAGAGGAGCCCGCCGCAGGCGAGCACCCACGGGAGATGACGACGAGACGGTTGGGAGAGTCGCATGCGTGGCGTCGAGCACCTTGTATGCCGAGCCACGACGACGCGAACGTCGCCCAATCAGGCAGGATCTTCGGGCGTGACAACGGTCACCGCGGCAGCGCGCCTCGAATGGGAGCCGCGGCCCGCCACGTGGAGCTTTCTCTCAGGGAGAGGCAAGCGGCTCATGACAGCTGAGCGCGCCCGCGCGCCAGCGACCAGCACGACAGGTGTAGCTGCGGAAACAACCCTCCCCCTCGTCGTACGAGCAGATCTTGCCGAGCTGATCACACGCATCTCCGTCGTCGACGGGACGCTCGTGTCGATCGAACGGGCATACCACCGCCGCCGGATCCGGGGTGCAGACCCAGACGTATTCGCCGCCTCTGCCGCGGGGCTCACAGCCGCAGTAGCCCTCGGGGTAGTCGCAGACGGGGCGCGTGTCGGGCGCGTCGGCGAAGGCGCCTGGCGGCGCGCAGTGTGCGCCTTGCTCGACGTCCGCCAGCTCGGAAGGGCACACCGAGCTCCACATCCCGCTCGAGGTGCGGACCGTCTTCGGGAAGCCGGAGCCACACGTCGCGACGACCGGCAGGAGCAGACAGACGGCCGAGACACGGAGGATGACGGAGCGACCGCACATGGGTCGCGCGATGGTACACCGCTCCGCGGCTCGGTTCGCGCTCAACGCTTCGAGAGCTTCTCGTCTGCCTCGCGGAAGCGCTCGGCGACCGCGCGCACGAACGCGCCCATCCAGGGGCTCCGGTCGAGCTCGCGCTCGAGGGACTCGCGCGTGACCACCTTCACCGTGACGTGATCGACCGCGATGACGGTCGCGCTCCTCGGCTTGGCCGTGAAGACGGCCGTCTCGCCGAAGACGTCTCCGGGGCCGAGGGTACGCAGCTTGATGCGGTGGCCGTCCACCATCTTCATCACCTCACACGTCCCCTCGACGAGGACGTACGCCGCGCAGCCGGGCTCGCCCTCTTCGATGATTGTCGTGCCGGGCTCGTACTTCCGGGTGACGAACCAGCCTCCGCCGCGCAGGAACTCCTCCACGTCCCGAGCGAGCTCCTCCACCGTCTGGTAGCGGTCGTCGGGATGCTCGGCGAGCGCCTTCATGGCGATCCGCGCGAGCTCGGGGGGAACGTTCTCCCGCTGGTCGTCGATCCGCTCGAGCTCGTAGCGCTGCGCCATGAGCAGCGACTTCTCCGGCTTGTCGGCCTGGAAGGGGCCGCGACCGACGAGGATGGCGTAGAGGATGCCGCCGAGGCCGAACACGTCGGACCGCTGATCGATATCCTCGTTGCGGCCCTGCGCTTGCTCGGGCGCCATGTAGGCGGGGGTCCCCGCGACTGGCCCGCGGGTCACCGCTCTCTCGGAGGGGCGACCCCCTTCGACGACGCGCGCGAGGCCCCAGTCCATCACGTAGACCTCGCCGTGGCTGCCGAGGAGGATGTTGTCGGGCTTCAGGTCGCGGTGGACCACACGCCGGGCGTGGGCGAAGGAGACCGCCTCGCAGACCCGCACGAACGCCCGCAAGAGCCGCTCGAGGGTGCGGCCCTCGAGACCGAGCGCTCGGTGGGTGGAGATGAGCCGCGCCAGCGTGTCGCCTCGGACGAGCTTCATCGTGAAGTAGGCGCGTGAGCCGTCGGCGCCGATGCCGAAGTCGTGGACGGGGACGATGCCCGGATGATCGAGCTGTCCGGTGATCTGCGCCTCCTCCAGGAACCGCAGCACCTCGACCGGGCGATCGCCGAGCGGGCCCTCGAGCAGCTTCATGGCCGCTTCGCGCCCGAGGACGCGGTCGGCGACGCGATGGACAACGCCCATGCCTCCGCGGCCGAGCAGATCCAGGTAAGCGTAGCGATCGGGCTGCGAGAGGGCGGCGATCTCGCGCAAGCGCTCGTGGACGCGGCCGTCGCCGGGAGGCTCGCTCGGCCGCGGGGACACGCCGCTCTCGGGGGGAGGCGCGGGCGTGTCCTGGCTGCTCGGGGCCTTCACGGAGAGGAAGAGCGGGATCTCCGCGGGGACCTCTTCCTCCACGGTCGGCACCTCCCGTTCGTCGCGGCGGAGGGCGGGCGGAATCAGGTTGGCGATGCTCTCGGGGATCGAGCACCGCACGGTGGTCACCGCCGGCTTGGGCTCACGCCCTGACGAATCGCCGCTCAACAGCAGAACCTCAGGTCGGAACCGTACCACGACTTGCCTCAAGCCCGAGAGGGTGGCGTATCTTGCGCGGCAGTGTTCGCAGCGCACGTTCCCATCGACCGCCGCCGCGCGATCGCCCGCGGGACGGTGCTCCCGGAGCGTTGCCAGGGCGCGGCGCTCTTCGCGGACGTGACGGGCTTCTCCGGTCTCGCCTCCCGTCTCGAAGAGGCGTTTGGTTCCAAGCGCGCGGCCGAGGAGCTGCTCATCCGCATCAACCGGGTCCACTCGATCCTCGTGAGCCAGGTGCACGCCTACGCGGGGAGCGTCATCGCCTTCGCCGGCGACTCGGTGACGTGTTGGTTCGATGACCTGCCGTTCGAGCACGCCGTCGAGGCGAGCGGTGCCCGGCGCGCCGTCGCGTGTGGGCTCGCGATGCAGCGCGGCTTCGCCGGCGGCGCGAGCGAGCCCGATGTGATGTCTCTCAAGGTCGCCGTCGCGTCCGGAGCCGCGCGGCGCCTGCTGATCGGCGATCCCAAGGTCCGACTCGTCGACACGCTCGCCGGTCGCACGATCGCAAACATGGCGCGCGCCGAGCGGCACGCCGCTGCTGGCGAGGTCGTCGTCACCCGCGAGGTCGCGGAGCAGGTCGGCGGGAGACCCACGAGCCCGAAGGACGATCGCGGTGAGCTCTTCGTCCTCGATGGCCTCGACGTGCTGCCCGGTGAGACGCCGTGGCCGGCGGCGGACGAGCCCACGTTCGATGCTCACGCGCTGGAGAGCTGGGTGCCGAGCGCGCTTGGTGCTCGGCTCCGGAGCGAGCCGAGCTTTGCGGACCTCCGCTCGGTGGTGCCTGTCTTCGTTGCGTTCGAAGGCATCGACTACGACGACGATCCCGACGCCGGTCGGACGCTCGATCGACTCGTTCGTGCCGTCCAAGCCGTGTTCGATCGGAGCGGAGGCTCCCTCCTCGACCTCACGATCGGCGACAAAGGCAGCTACCTCTACGGCGTCGTCGGCGCGCCGGTGGCGCAGCCCGACGCGGTCCGTCGCGCGGCGGCCGTCGCGCGGGAGCTCCGCGCGCTGCCCGCTGCCATCGCTCCGAGCCCGCTGCGTCTGGGCATGACGTATGGCCGCGCGTGGAGCGGCGTGATCGGGTCGTCCGAGCGGGCCGCGTACGCCGTCATGGGGGACGTCGTGAACTTCGCGGCTCGGCTCATGCAAGCCGCCGCACCGGGCGAGGTCCTCGTCAGCTCGGCCTTCTCCGCCGCCGCGCCCGAGGTGGGGGCTGAGCCGAGGGGGGAGATCTCGATCAAGGGCAAGAGCGCGCCGGTCTCGGTCTTCTCCCTCGAGGCACGAGGCCGGAGCCTCGCGGCGCCCCCGCCGAGCTCGTCGACGTTCGTCGGCAGGACGAGCGAGCTCGGAAAGCTCGACGTGTTGATCGAAGACGCCCGGGCCGGGCGGAGCGGCGTCTTCCTCGTCGAGGCGGCCGCCGGCATGGGCAAGACAAAGCTCGCCGCGGCGATGCTCGCACGCGCCCGCGCCAAAGGCGTGCGGACCCTCTCCGGCGCAGGAGACGCGGTGGAGCGCGACAACCCCTTCCGCGCGTGGCGCGGCCCGTTCCACGAGCTGCTCGCAATCGAGCCCGGAGACGCGGACGCCGCCGCGCACACCCTGGCGCGCGCGGCGGAGATCGCGCCGGACATGGCGGAGCGAATGCCCCTCCTCGGGCCGGTCGTGGGCCTCGCGCTGCCCGAGAACGAGCTCTTGCGCTGGATGACCGACGAGGTCCGCGCCGACAACACACGAGAGCTCGCCGTGCGCCTCCTCTCCTCGGCGACGAAGGACCGGGCGACGCCGCTCCTCGTGTTGCTCGACGACGCGCAGTGGATCGACTCCGCGTCGTGGGCGCTCGCGCGACGCCTGATCCAGGAGGTCCAAGGCGTCGTCCTCGTCGTCCTCGCCCGCCCGCGCGAGAGCGGCGATCCGGCGCGATCGGACGACGAGGCGAAGCTCTTCGAGGCGAGCGCCGCGCGCGTCGTGCTCACGGGCCTCAGCGACGAAGACACGCTGGCGGTCGCGTGCGCGCGGCTCGGCGTGCCGCGCGTGCCGGAGCGCCTCGCGCAGTTCCTCGTCACGCGGGCCGCGGGGCACCCGCTCCTGGCGGACGTCCTCACCGCGAGCCTCCTCGAGTCGGGGCAGGTCGCGGTCGCGGGCAGCCAATGCACGCTCGCGGAGTCGTTCGACGAAGCGACGGTCGATCTGCCCGGCACCGTGGAAGGGCTCATCGGCGAACGCCTCGATCGGCTGGAGCCGAGCGAGCTCGCGGTGCTCGGGCGGGCGAGCGTCCTCGGCGCCCATTTCGACGCCGATGCGCTCGCCGCGGTCGGCGCGGGCGAGCGCGCGCCTTCGTCTGACGATCTCGGACGCGCGGTCGACCGCCTGACCGCACGCGACCTGCTCGAATGGCGGGACGGCGAGCTCGCCTTTCGTCACGCGCTCGTTCGGGACGTGGCCTACGGTCGGCTCCTCTTCGCGACGAAGCGCGAGCTGCACCGCGCCGCAGCCGCGCACCTCAGCGCAAGGCACGCGGCCGACCTCGGCCCGTGGCACGTCACGCTCGCTTACCATTACGTGGGCGCGGAGGACGGCGCGCGCGCCGCCGACCATTTCGGATCCGCGGGCGAGGCCGCGCTCCGCGCCGGCGCCTTCCGCGAGACGACGGTCTTCCTCGAGCGCGCGCTCGCCTTGGCTCCGCCGACCGTGCCGGAGGCCGTCCGGGCCCACCACAAGCGGCGCATCGCCAATGCCTGGTATCGCCTCGGCGATCTCCCGCGCAGCACCGAGCGCGCCGAGGAGGCCGTGCGGGTCTTCGACAAAGACGTGCCCAAGGCCGGAGCGAAGCTCGTCTCCGGCATCGTCGGCGAGCTCGCGACGCAGGTGGTCCACCGCATCGTTCCCTCGCGTGCCGCCATCTCCTCGCCGAGCTCGAGGCGGGACGACATGCGGACGGCCGTCTCGCTCTATCAGAACCTGTCGGAGGTCTATTACCTCGGCGGGCTGCAGGGCCCGAGCATCTACGCGGCCCTCCGGCAGGTGAACGTCGCCGAGCGCGCCGGCCCTTCGGAGGAGCTCGCCGAGGCCTACGCGGTCCTCTCGATCATCGCGGGCGTCGTCGGTCAGCGCTCGCTCTGCCGCCGGTACGAGGCGCTCTCGGAGGGCGTGGTGGCCGGTCTGGCGAACCCACGTTCCCGCGCGATGCTCTGCCACCAGCGCTCGCTCTCCGGCGCCGCCTTCGGCGCGTTCGACGAGGTCGAGCGCGACGAGACGGAGGCCGCGGCCACGTTCGAGAAGCTCGGTGAGATCGGCAGGCGCCGCGACGCGCTCGGGCTGCTCGGCACGACCCAATACCTCGCGAGCCGCTACGCGGCCGCCGAGCGCACGCTCGAGACGTTGCTCGCCACGCGAACGGGCGACGACCGATTCGTCCAGGAGATCTGGGGCACCGGTTGGCTGGGCGCCATTGCGCTGGTGCGCGGCAGGCTTCCGGAGGCCGTGCGGCTGCTCTCCCGATCGATCGCGCTCCTGGATCGCAACACCGCGGACTGATGGAGATCAGCTGCGTCGGCATGTTGGGGGCCGCGCTGCTCCGACAGGGCGACCCGGCCGGATGGGCGCACATCGATCGCGCCTTCGAGCTCATCGAGCGCGCCAAGGGCCGGCCCACCGGTCACATCTCGCTGGACGGTTATGTCGCGGTGGCGGACGCGTATCTCGCGGCCGCCTTCGAAGGCCGGGCCGCAGGCGCCGATCCGCGCCGCGCCCGAGCGCGCGCCGAGCAGGCGTGCCGGTGGCTCGAGGGGTTCGGGCGTCTGTTCCCCATCGCGAGGCCCGCGGCCTGCTTGGCCGGCGGGCGGCTCGCGAGCGGTCGCGGCCGGACGGGCGCCGCGCGGCGCTCCTTCGAGGCGGGGATCGCCGCGGCTCGCGAGCTCGGAATGGTGACCGAAGAAGGCCGGCTGCTCCTGGCGCTCGCCAGCGTCGCGCCCGCGAAGGAGGCGCCCGGTCTCGCCGCGAGCGGCCTGGCCAAGCTCGAGTCGGTGGGGGCACGGATCCATACGCGCGAAGCGAGCGCGGCAGACTGAGACACGCTCGAAGGAGGACAAACCGGTGAGGCCCGCGAAGAACCTGCACGACGTCATCCGCATCATCGACGAGCTCGCGGCGCGTGCTATCGCCGAGAGCGACCGCACCGGCTACTTCACCGCGCTCTACCGCCACGTCGCGGTGAAGTTCGCGTGGGCCATAGCCGACGGGGAGTTCGCCGATCCGGCTCACATGGAGAGCCTCGACGTCGTCTTCTTCAATCGGTACCTGGCCGCGCTCGAGGCATGGAAGGAGAAGCGTCCGTGCTCGCGCTGCTGGGAGGTCGCCTTCTCCACGGCCCAGCAGGCGGACCCGATCGTCCTGCAGCACCTCCTCCTGGGAATGAACGCTCACATCGATTTCGACCTCGGTATCGCCGTGGCGGACTCGGTGCCTGCCGCCGACCTGGCCGCGTTTCGTCCCGACTTCGACAAGATGAACGACCTGCTCGCCGGGCTTCTCGGCGGCGTCATGGACGACTTGACGAAGATCTGGCCGCTGCTCCGCGCCATCAACCGGATCGCCGGCCGCGCGGAGGACGCGTTCGTCGATTTCAGCATGAAGACCGCGCGCGGGATCGCGTGGGGCCACGCCACGCGCCTCGCGTCGGTTCCGGCGCACCAGCGGGAGACCGAGATCCGCGCGATGGATCTGTTCGTCACCGAGATCGCGCACGGAATCGCGCGGCCCCCATTCCCGGTCTCGTCGGTGATCGAGCTGGTGCGGCTCGGCGAACGAGGGAGCGTCGCGGACGACATCCGGGACCTGCTCGAGCGGAGCGGCTCTCCCCCGCCTCGCGACAAGATGGTCGCCGCCTTCCCGCGGCCCGCGCCGACCGCACCGTCCGAGGTGTCCAGGCCCGTCCAGGGGAAGCGCCGCGTGGTCGTGCTGGGCTCGGGGCAATCGGCCATGACGGCCGCCTTCCAGCTGACGCACCCGGACAACCCCCGCGCGCCCGAGATGGACGTGACGGTCTATCAGCTCGGTTGGCGCCTCGGAGGAAAGGGGGCCACCGGCCGCAACCCCGAGCTCGGCCACCGCATCGAGGAGCACGGCCTCCACAACTGGTTCGGCTTCTACGACAACTGCTTCCGGCAGGTGCGCGACTGTTATGCGGAGCTGGGCCGCGCGCCCGATCAGCCCCTCGCGACCTGGGAGCAAGCGTTCCATCCGGCGAACGAAGCCGTCTTCACCGAGAACATCGGAGGCAAGCACCTCTTCTGGGTGATCCAGAACCCGCCCAACGAAGAGGTGCCGGGGAGCGGCGGGCTCTTGCTTCCGCTGTGGGAGTACGTGCTCATGGCGCTCGAGGCGCTTCACGAGCTGTTCAAAGACCACGCGGGCTCGGGCGCCGCGCTCGAGGCGGGTGATCCGACGGAGCACCTCGCGGCGCTCGAGCAGGCGCGCTCCCACGGGGCGTCCACCGAACATGGCCCGACGCCGGGGCACGATCTGTTCGGAGCGCTCCTCGAGCTGGCTCGCCGCGCGAAGGACGGCATCGAGGTGGAGCTGCGGCGAGTCGTCTGTGACGTCCTCGGCGCGTTCATGCGGTGGCTCTGGCGCCAGATCGAGCCGAACGTCATGACGGACACGTCGGGGCGTCGCCTCTGGATCCTCGCCAACTTCGGTTATGCCAACCTGACGGGCATGCTCGAGGACGGCGTGCTCGAGCGCGGCTTCGACGTGCTCGACCATTACAACTTCCGCGCCTTCGTGAAGAAGTACGCGATCGACGACGGCGGCGTGCTCCTCGACTCGCCCGTCATCCGTGCCGTCTACGACTCGTCGTTCGCCTACGAAAACGGCGACACGAGCATCCCCCCGGGCGCGAGCCATCCGCCGAACGAGTCCTTCGCGGCGGGCACCGCTCTCCGCGGGATGGTGCGCTCCTTGTTCACCTACAAGGGGGCGTTCGGCTACCGCTTCGCCGCCGGGACCGCCGACACCTGTTACGCACCGATGTACCTCGTCATGAAGAGACGAGGCGTCCGCTTCCGGTTCTTCCACCGGGTCGTCGAGCTCGTGCACGACGAGACCCTGCCGGACAAGCCCATCAAGCGCATCCGGATCGCCCGCCAGGTCGACATCACGCCCGAGCAAGAGGAAAAGGGCGGCTACGACCCGCTCATCGACGTGAAGGGGCTGCCGTGCTGGCCGGCGGCTCCGCGCTGGGAGCAGATCGTCGGAGGGGAGCGATACCGGCAGAGCGGCGTGAACCTCGAGTGCCCGCCCAAGGAGCTGGTGGACGCGGGTGAGGTGGTGCTCGAGCGCGGCCGTGACTTCGACGACGTGGTCCTCGGGATCTCCATCGCGGCGCTGCCGTGGATCTGCGGCGGGCTGATCGCCTCCAGCCCGAAATGGCAAGCGGCGACGGCGAACGTGAAGACCGTGCGGACGCAGGCGCTCCAGCTCTGGCTGAAGCCCACGTCGACGCAGATGGGCTTTCCGTTCGTCGGCGGGCCGATCGCGTCGTGGGACTACGACAACCAGAGCTGGCTGAACGTGTGGGGCGACCTCACCGAGATCGTCCCCTTCGAAGCGTGGCCCGCCGATCCGTACCCGCTGAACCTCGGCTACTACACGAGCACCATGGCGGACGACGACGTGCCGCCGCCCGGGGTGCCGCTCCCTCCTTGTTTCGACTGCGACGCGCAGGCCGCCAAGGTGCGCGCGAACGCGATCCGCCTGCTCGAAGAGGGCATCGGCGTCGTGTGGCCGAAGGCCATGCGCGAGGTGGGCGGTAAGCTCCGCTTCGACTGGGATCTGCTCGTCGATCTGCGCCCCGGGCATCACGTCGGCGAGGACCGCATCGACTCCCAGTTCTTCAAGGCGAACGTGGCGCTCACCGAGCGCTACGTCCTCAGCGTCCCGGGGAGCAGCCGGTATCGCCTTCAGGTCCACGATCCGGAGGAGTTCTCGAATCTCTACCTGACCGGCGACTGGACCTGGTGTGGGCTCAACGTCGGGGCCATGGAGTCGGCGACCATGTCCGGCATGCTCTGCTCCCTCGCGCTATCGGGGTTCCCGAAGCGGGAGGACATCACCGGGGTGGACTTCGGTCACGGCTGAGCATTTTTTTTCGTCACATCGGTCTCCAGCGGCAACCACCCCTCCGCAGCGGCGGTGCCTCGGGGCGTGAGCCCAGCTGGGGAGGGCTCGCCCCGAGGGCTTCGGCTGCTGCTGCGCCAACCCAGGGTGACCGATGGACATGCAGAACCGCAGCCCTTTCCGGCGGAGCTCGACCACGAGCCTGCTCCCTCCGCGGGATGAAGACGCGTCGATCCCGCGCTTCGAGGTGGCGAACCCCAAGCGCATGGAGGCCGGCGGCTCCATCCAGCTGGTCGCGGACGTGAAGGCGAGCGCGCCGACGGCGCGGCTCACGCTCTCGGCGGTCCCGTCCGCCTACCGGGTCTACCCGCAGTCGGTCCCGCTCAACCCCGGCACGAACCTGGTGCGGGTCCGGGTGGTGATCGACGGCCCGCCCGGGCGGGTCACGTTGGTCGGCCGCCTCGGCGACCTCGTCAAGGAGGAGAACATCCTCGTCGAGGCCGCCCGCAGGCCGCGCTGACGCCTGGCTCGAGCGGCTACTTCACGCCGCCCTTGGGGCGGGTGTCCGGCGCGAGGTCCTTGTTTCGCCAGAAGTACTCGCTCGCCTTCTCGCTCGCGTCGGCGAAGCCGACCGTGACCATCTCGCCCTCGATCGCGGCGGTCCCTTCGGGCACGTCGTCTTTTTTCACGCAGGAGAAGGTGAGCGTGGCCTTCTCGTCGACCTTCATGATTCCGCTGAAGAGGTTCGAGCCGGCGCAGACGAGGTAGGGCATCTTCTTGTCGCCGACCTTCGCCTCGAGCTGCTTGCCGTCCTTGTCGTAGAAAAAGACCGCGATCTTGCCGTAGAGGACGGGTTTGGGGGCCTTGTTCGTGACCGCGAAAGACGGGCCCTTGTCGTCCGTCTTGCCGGTCCATTTGACCTCCATCATTCGCGCGGTGCCCTTCCCCTCGCAGGGTTGCTCGAGCGTGCCGGCGCCTGCGGAGTCTTTCGGGCAGTCGTCCCGAGGCGGGAGCGCGGCCGCCGAGGGCGCTGCGCTGGCGGTCGCCGGTGTCGCCGATGCCGCCTTGGGTGCTGCGGACTTGGCAGGCGCCGCCGCCGAGGCGGAGCCGCCCGCCGGCGCGGCCTTGTCACCGCAACCAACGAGGGCGAGAAGGACTGTCGTTCCAGCGAGGAGACGGAGGGCAGTACGCATGGGCGGGAAAGCTACACCACGAGTCGTGTAGGCAAGGCTCCTGGATCGAATTTTCCCAGGTAACGCTCGGAGATCAGCCGGCTCCGCGCGGCGCCGATGGCTTAGAATGTCGCTCCGCGGGAGAGGAAGTCCGATGCACCGAACGATATTGGGACCTGGGGTCCTCGCGCTCGCCCTCGCAGCTTGCGTCGGCGACATCGGCACGGGTGACGACAAGCCGGGTGGGCCTGGCGATCCGAACGCGCAAGCGTTCGTGCCCTCTGCGCCGACCATTCATCGGCTGACCGCGCCGCAGCTCCAGAACACCTACCTGGCGCTCTTCGGCGAGCCGCTGGTCCTCCCGACCGATCTCCCGAAAGACGATCTGCTCTACGGGTTTTCTTCCATCGCCGCCGCGGCCACGACCATCTCGTCGCTCGACGCCGAGAAATACGAAAACGCGACCTACGACGTGCTCGATCAGATCTGGGCGGACGCGGAGCGCCGCGACGCGCTCGTCGGCTGCACGCCGGCCGCGGTCTCGGACGCGTGTGTGCGCTCCTTCCTGGAAGACCTCGCGAAGAAGGCGTGGCGCAGGCCCGTCGACCCCGCCGAGATCGACGGCACGCTCGCCGTCGGGGAAGGGGTCGCGGCCGACCTCGGCGGCGACGTCCAGCAGGGCGTCAAGTTCGCGGTCGCGTCCATCCTCCAGTCGCCGAGCTTCCTCTTCCGGGTGGAGGTCGGGGAGCCGGCGCCCGACCGCGAGGGCATGCTCCGCTTCACGAGCTGGGAGATGGCGAGCCGCCTCTCGTACCTCATCCTCGACGCCCCGCCCGACGACGAGCTGCTGAGCGCCGCGGAGGCGGACACGCTCACCGATCCGGAGGTCATCCGCGCCCAGGCAGCGCGCCTCGTCGACGACCCGCGCGCGCGCAAGGCGCTCGGCCGGTTCTTCGGCGACTTCATGACGATCCAGAAGCTCGATCACCTCGACAAGAGCCCCGACAAGTTCCCCGCCTTCAGCGCGACGCTCGGCCCCGCGATGCGCGTCGAGATCGAGCGCATGTTCGAGAACATCGTGTTCGAGGAGGAGGCGGACTTCCGGACGATGTTCACGACGCGCGAGACCTACATCAACGAGGAGCTCGCGAAGGTCTACGGCATCGAGGGGATCACGGGCCCCGACTTCCGCCCGTACGTCTTCGCGGAAGGCGATCCGCGGGCGGGCCTCTTGACGACGCCCGGCTTCCTCGCCGTCAACTCGCACAAGACGCAGACCTCGCCGACGCACCGCGGCCGCTTCGTCCGCCTGAACCTCCTCTGTCAGGACATCCCGCCGCCGCCGCCCGGCGTCGACACGTCTTTGCCGGAGCCCACGTCTGGCCAGCCCCAGACGCTCCGTCAGCGGCTCGAGATCCACCGCGAGAAGGACGAGTGCCGCTCCTGCCACATGATGATGGACCCCATCGGGTTCGCGTACGAAGGCTTCGACGCCATCGGCTCCTACCGCACGGTGGACGAGCTGGGCCTTCCGATCGACGACGTGACCGAGCTCAACCAGACCCCCGTCGACGGGCCCCTCGAGATGGGCCAGCTCGTCGCGCAGCTCCCGGAGGTCGGGGCGTGTATCGCCCGCCGCTTCTACGAGCACGCCGGCGCGCACCTCGCGACGGGCGACGAGGAGGTCGCGGTCCAGGCCTTGGTCGAGAGCTTCGTGGGCACGAGCTACCAGTTCAAGGAGCTCGTCATCGCCCTCGTCACCAACGACGGCTATCGGTACGCCGTCTCGGCGGAGCAGTGAGGCAGGCCATGCACGACATCAAGCGCTACATGCACCTCCCGGTTCCCCAGCCGAAGCGAGCGACACGCACGCCGCGACGGCTCTTCCTCCGCGGCGCCCTGGGCGTCACGCTCGGCCTCCCGCTCTTCGAGCTGATGCTGAACGATCACGGCGACGCCTACGCGGACGGCGAGCCGCTGCCGACGCGCTTCGGCCTCTGGTACTGGGGCAACGGAACGCACCCCGACTACTGGGCGCCGAGCCAGGGCGCAGACTGGCAGCCGCCCGCGGACGGTGCGCTCGGGGCGCTCGTGCCGCTGCGCGAGTACGTCAGCGTCATCTCGGGGCTCAGCGTGAAGACACCGCGTCACCCACACCACTCCGGCGCAGCGACGGTGGTGACGGGCGGCCCGCACCTGAAGGTGGCGGACGTTCGCGACACCATCGTCTCCACGTACAAGTACCCCTCCATCGACCAGATCGCGGCGGCGCATTTCATGAGCGTCTCGCCGACCCCGTATCGTTCGCTGGAGGCGGCCGTCACGCGTTTCCGAGGGACCGACGAGGGGACGACGTTCCAGTATCTGTCGCATAACGGAAGTGTCGGCGGCGAGACGAACGTGAACCCGTCGGAGGAGTCACCCCACGCGTTCTGGGACCGCCTCTTCAACCAGGGCACCGCCGAGCCGCTGCTCCGCAAGGCACGCGCGCGCGTGCTCGACCAGGTGGGCGAGCAGATCAAGAGCCTGGAAGGCCGCCTCGGCGCGAAGGACAAACAGCGGCTCGATCAGCACCTCACCAGCATCAGCGAGCTCGAGGCGCGCCTGAACGCGCCGCTCGCCGACTGCAGCAAGCCCGAAGATCCGGGCGACTTCCCCGACATCGACTCCAACGAGCAGATGGCCGAGAAGAACCGCGCGATGAGCGATCTCATGGCGGTCGCGCTCGCGTGTGGCCTGACGCGCTCCTTCTCGATCATGTACTCCACGTGCGGCTCGGGCGTGGTCTTCCACATGGTGCCCGGCATGACCGACGGCCAGCACTACATGAACCACACCGAGCCGGCCCCTTACACGAAGCAGCACCTCGCGATGAAGGTCACGATGGAGCACCTCGCGTATTTCCTCCAGAAGCTGGCGGACACGCCGGAGGGCGCGCAGAACCTCCTCTATCACTCGTCCATCTTCTGCTGCACCGAGCACCGCGACGGGTGGACGCACTCGCAGGACGACATGCCCATGCTCCTCTGCGGAAAGGGCAGCGGGCGCCTGAGAGGAAACTATCACTTCCGTCAGGATGGCGGGAACACCACCCGCGGCGCGCTCACGGCGCTGCGCGGCGCGGGCCTGCCGCTCGGCGAGTTCGGGTACGAGGCGGGCTACACGAACGAGCCCATCACCGAGCTCGAGGTGTGACCACAGCCTCGTGAGTCACGAGGCGAAGTCGCTGTCGCAGGCGTTGCACCGCGTCGCCTTCGGCGGGAGCGGCGCACCGCACCAGGCACAAGGCGCGCCCTTCGCGCGCCGGCGCGGCGCCGGCGTGGCCGCGGCCGGAGGAGCCTCGGCCGCCGCGATGCGGTCGGCACGTCGTTCCGCTTCGTTCGCGAGGCGCTCCGCGTGTCGCGCTCTGTGGATCACATAGCCGACGACGGCGGCCGCCACGACCACGAAGGCCCAGGCGGGCATCCCCACCCGCGCGAGCCGGAGCAACACGATGATCGAGACCAGGCCGAGCACGAGGATGATCTCGCTCGCGCGGAGGTAGGTCCCGAGCGTGGAGCCCAACCGGACGTCGCGGAGCGCGGCGCGTTGGTTCCCCGTGAGCGAGATCCCGTGGCGCTGCTCGTCGAGGGCGGTGGCCAGAGCGCCTCGGGGGAAGATCGTGAGATCACAACCTCGACAGTCGAGCGCCGGCGCCGTCCCGCCCCCGTACCGAAACGGATCGAGGACGCCGCCGCAGCCGGGGCAGGGGCCGCCGGCCATCTTTCCCAGCTCCGTAGGCGACGGGATGGCGTGTGACGACGCGAGCGCGTCCGGGGCGAGCTTCGCCAGCTCGTCCTGGATGTCCTCCCCGAGCGCGAGCCGGCGGACGTCTTGACGCGCGATGGTGACGGCTCGGCAAGACGAGCAGATCGCCGCGTCTTTTCCGGCGGGCGGGAGGTCATCGAGGGAGCTCCCGCAGAGAGGGCACTTGCCGTTCACGATCCCATCTTACGTCATGGCGCGGCGGTCATCCTCCGACGTCCGAGCGACGCGCGCTCACTTCTGCTTCGTGGCCTCGTCGCAGGCCTCCTGGTCGCCCAGCTCGCAGGCCTTGGCCAGGTCTTTCTTCGCTGCGTCGAGCTGACCGGCGTGAGCGCGGACGATGTAGCGGTTCTTGTAGTAGCTCGCGTGGGCCGGATCCAGGCGGATGGCCTCGTCGATGTCCTGCAGGGCGAGCGTGTCGTTGCCCGCGGCGAAATGGGCGAGGCCCCGCGCGTTGAAGGACTCGTCGCTCTTCTTCCCGGAGAGATCGATGGCGCGGGCACATGCCCCGACCGCCTCCGCCGCCTTCTTCTTCGACAGCACGATGCACAGCCTCTCGTGTGCGCGGGGCATCTCGGGCGCGAGGGCGAGCGCTCGGCGGATCGCCTCGAGCGACTTGTCTTCGTCGCTCTCGGCGATGGACACGTCCAGCCAGACGTCCGGGTCGCGCGGGATCTTCTGCGCGATTCGACGCGCGAGGGGCGCGGCGTCGTGTGTGCGATTGACCCGCCCGTAGATGGCGGTGAGCTCCTTCAGGGCCTCCAGATCGTCGGGGTCTTTCTGCAGCGCGGCCACGAGGCTCACGTAAGCGTCGCGTGTCTTGCCGCGCTGGCTCTGGATGATGCCGAGGTTGCGGAGGTGGGTCGCGTCGTCCTTCTCGAGCTGGGCGGCGCGCGAGAAGAGCTTCTCCGCTCGCTCGAGATCTCCTTGTTTGCCGGCGACCACCCCGTGGGTCGACGCGACGAGCGGGTCGTCGGGGAACTGCTTCTCGGTCTGTTCGAGGTACGAGAGCCCGTCCTGGGTTCGATTGAGCGCGAGCAGCGCGAGCGCCTTTCCCATGTGTGCGCTCGTGTCTTTCGGATCTTTCGCGAGCGCCTCTTCGTAGTTCGTGAGCCATCCGGCGGGGCCTGGATCCTCGAACATCGTCGGAGGGAACAGCGGCTCACCGGGCTTGGGCTTCGGTTTGGGGCGCGCCGGGTCGTCGTTCGAGAGGTCGGCGAGGGCGAGCGCGGGCACCTCGGGGAAGGGGAGCGCCGGGCCCGAGGCCGGCGCCGCGCTCGAGACGCCGCCTGCCGAGGCGGTCGCGCTCGCCGGCTTCTTCGGCGGGTCCTCCTCGCGCTCGGTGGAGGTGCTGCGCGCTCGCGCGTCGTTCGATCGCGTGCCGAGCGTCGAATAGCCAAACGCGCCCAGCCCCAGCGCGAGCGCGGCGGCGCCGAGCGCGATCGGGAGCGCGAGCCGCCGGCGAGCGGGAGCAGGCGCGGTCGCGACGGCTGACGTTGCCGCCGCCGGCGTCGCCGCAGCCGGCGCGGGCGCCTGTGGCCCGGGCGCCTGTGGCGCGCTCGCCGGCCTGGGCGAGCCAGCCGCGCTCAAGAGGTCGAGCAACGCGGCGTCCTCGGGCTTGTAGCCGAGCCCGATCTCCACGGCCTCGAGAGCGCCGAACGAGTCTCCGGCCTCGAGCCTTCGCCGCGCCGTCGCGGCGAGCTCGGCCGCGCGGCGAGTGGCCGTTCTGGTGCGATACGCGGCGGGCGCGGCCAGGTAGAGGCCGAGCTCGGACGCGAGCGCCTCCTTCGAGTCTGCGCCCGTCGCGCGGCGGCCTGCCTCGCCGATCGAGACCGCGGCCGGCCGAGCGCTTGGGTCGAGCGAGAGGCAGGCTTCGAGCAGCTGGGCGAGCGCGCCGTCGACCCGCCTGCCGCCGAGCTTCTTTGCGGGGGGCCTCGCGCCCGCGAGGATGGCCGCGACCTCTTCTTGCAGACCGCCGCGTGTGTGCGGGCGCGAGCCCGCGAGGATCTCCCAGAAGAGGACCCCGAGCGACCAGACGTCACACGCCGGGCCCACGTCTCTGCCCTCGATCTGCTCGGGCGCCATGTAGGGGATCGAGCCGGCGATCATTCCCTGCGTGGTGTGGCGTGAGCGGTTTCCTGCGAGCGCCAACCCGAAATCGAGCAAGGTGATCGTGCCATCGGCCGCGAGCATCACGTTCTCGGGCTTCACGTCGCGGTGCGCCCAGCCGTGTCCGTGCACCGCGGCGAGCGCGTCCGCGATCTGCGTGACGATCGGCCAGCCCACCTCCGGCAGGAGCGCACCTTCCCGATCGAGGAGCTGGCGGACCGTCGTGCCCTCGAGCAGCGGCATCACGACGTACGGGCCGAGCGACGCGTCCACGCCGTGATCGAGCAGCGCCACGACGTTCGGATGGCGGACAGCCCGGAGCGACTCGATCTCGCGGGCGAGCCGGGCGATCCCGGCCGGGTCTCCCGTCTCTTCCACGCCTCGGAGGACCTTCACCGCGACCTCGGCGGCGAGCGGCTCATGAACGTCCCGGGCGCGGTACACACGCGCCACACCGCCCTGGCCGAGGGGCCCGGTCACCTCGTACCGGTCACCGATGCGCGAAGGATGCGGCGTGGTCATCTCGCGGACCGGATACACTGCCGAGGCCCGCGCATGCAAAAGGGTCCTTTCGAGATCGCCGTCACACCCAGCCCGGGCGCGCCGACCGTCCGGGCGGAGCTCTCCGGGCTCGTGACCACGCTCGGCTCCGACCCCTCCGCGGACGTTTGCCTCCCCGGGGTCGCCCCGCAATGGGCGGTCGTCACGCGGGCAGGGGACCGGTGGCACGCGCGGATCCTCGCGACCGCGCAGACGGTCACGCTGGAGCCGAGCCGCCCGGTTCGACTGGGGGAGGCGATCATCGCGGTGACTCCTACGGGCGAGACGGGCTCCGCGCTCCCTCTCGACGCGCTGGCGGACGTCCTCGGCGAGGTCGACGGGCCTGCCGAGGCCCTCGAGGCCTTGGTGGCCGAGGTCATCCGTGCGTCCGGCGCGGACGGCGGGGCCCTCGTGTTGCGAGAAGGAGAGGGCTATCGCGTGGCGGTCGCGAGGCGCGCCGACGGAGCGCCGCTCGACGGCGCGGCGGCGCTGCTCTCGGACTCGATCGTCCGGCGTGTCCTCGAGACCATGGCGCCGCTCGCGGTCGACGACGTCACGAAGGACGCGTCCTACGCGGCGGTCCCTTCCGTCGTGGCCATGCGGCTCGCTTCCGTGGCCTGTGTGCCGCTCGTCTCGTACGGCGCGCCGATCGGCGCGTTGTTCCTCGGAGCACGGGCCGGCGGCGCGCCGCTCGATCGGCGGCTCGCGGCGGACCTCGGGGTCGTCGCGCGGATGGCGGTGCCGCTCCTCGTACAGCTCCGGAAGAGGCAGGCGGGCCCGAGCCGACCGACCGACGCGCTCTTCGGCGAGCACCCGTCGATGATCGAGCTGCGGCGGGTCATCGAGCGGGTCGCGCCGAGCGATCTCTCGGTGCTCGTGTTGGGCCCGACCGGCTCGGGGAAGGAGGTCGTGGCGCGGGCGCTCCACCGTGCGGACTCGCGCGCGGCGGGCCCGTTCGTCGCCATCAACTGCGCTGCGGTGCCGGAGGGGCTCTTGGCGAGCGAGCTCTTCGGTCACAAGAAGGGCGCGTTCACCGGCGCGCTCGCCGACCGCCCGGGTCGGCTCGAGGAGGCGAACGGCGGCACGCTCTTCCTCGACGAGATCGGCGACATGTCTCCGGCCATGCAGGCCGCGCTGCTCCGCGCGCTCGAGCAGCGCGAGGTGGTCCGCGTGGGCGATACGGTGCCTCGCAGAGTCGACTTCCGCCTCGTCTCCGCGACCCATCGGGATGTCCCTGCCGAGGTGCGAGAAGGACGGTTCCGTCAGGATCTCTCGTTCCGCGTCGCCGAGATGACGCTCACAATCCCGCCGCTCGCGGCGCGCGGCTCCGACGTGATCCTGCTCGCCGAGCTCTTCCTCCGCGAGACCGAGCGCGATCTCGGCATCGGCCCGCGCCGGATCGCGCCCGCCGCCGAGCGCGCCCTCTCCGCGCACGACTGGCCGGGGAACGTCCGCGAGCTCCGCGCGACGATGCGGCGCGCCGCGGTCCTCGCCGACGGCTCGGAGATCCACGCGTACGACCTGGGGCTGCCGCTGCCGGCGGGCAATGCTCACGCAGCGAGCCCGAGCTCCCCGCCCCCGGAGCTCGATCTGGGGTTGCTCGACAGGCCGCTCGAAGACGCGCAGCGTGACTTCGTCACGCGCTACGTGCGCGCGGTGCTCGACCGGTGCGGCGGCGACCGGCAACGCGCCGCCGACGCGCTCGGCATCAGCATCCGCTCGCTGTACCGGCACCTCGGTCAGACCTGACCTGCACGGCGATGACAGCGCTGACAGCGTGCTGCCAGCTCTGGCAGTCGCGCGGTGTCACGTCTGTCACCAGCCTCGAAAACACCGCGACTTCGCGCTGGCAAGCCGGTTGCAATGGCCGCCGGCACACACGGGGCGCTCCCTCACGGCGCCCGAGAAAGGTCACGATCATGAAGCTGCGAGAGATCGCGCCGCTGGCGCTCGTCTTGTCCCTGTCCACCTTCGTCACGGCCGGCTGCAAGAAGGCCGACGGTGACAAATCGTCCGAGGGGTCCGCCAGCGCCGCCGCCTCCGCCGACAAGCCGAAGAAGCCGAAGCGAAAGAAGAACGAAGACTCCGCGGTGGTGAAGCTCGCCGAGAAGGTCGTGAAGGAGTGCAAGTGGGAAAAGGGCTGGTTCGACGGCGAATGCAAGGCCGCCGACGAGTGGCGCGAGAAGCAGAACGACCTCCTCGACGAAGGCAAGGCGGACGCCGATCTCCTCTCGCTCCTCACCGACGAGCGCCCCGCGATGCGTTACCTCGCCACCGAGGCCTTGAGCAGCTACGGCGACAAATACAAGGAGGACGCCGCGCTTGCCGCCGAGGTCTTCGACGCGGCCGAGGCCGAGAAAGACGAATACGTGCTCGCGGCGTTCGGAAGCACGCTCGCGCGCGTCGACTACGCCAAGACGAAGCTGGTGGACCGGGTGAAGCAGCTGATGAAAGACGGCGCGAACGTGAAGATGCGCGCGCAGTTCTTCTCCAACGTCGGCTACCACAACCGCGAGGATCAGGCCGTCGAGGACGCGCTCCGCGATCTCACGCTCACGGCCGCGTCCGCGAGCGACAACGCGCTGCGCGCTGCGGTCATGCGCGGGCTCGGCTCCTTCGACCCGAACGACAAGGTCTGCGCCGCGTGGACGAAGGGCATGGCGGACCCGAAGACCGAGGTGGTCGAGGCCGCGCTCGACCGCGCGCCGGCGAAGTGCAAGTCCACGTTCGACGCCGTGCTCGCCGCCACGGAGAAAGCCGACAAGCCGGTCTTCGCGTTCTGGTACCCGCGCGCGCTCATCGAGGTCTGCTCCAAGGGCTCGGCCGATCAGAAGGCGAAGGCCCAGAAGTTGGCGGACGAGATCGCGAACACGAGCAAGAGCTCCGCGTCGCGCAGCGACGCGCTCCGCGCCGTCGCCACCTGTGACGCCGAAGCCGGAAAGACGCTCGCGAAGAAGCTGAGCAAGGACGAGAACGAATACGTCCGGAAGGAAGCCGAGAAGATCCTCAAGGGGTCGTGATGCGGCGCGGGACGATCGGCCTACTTCGGGCCCATCGGGCCCGGAGACTCAGTCGCGAGCGCGCGCTGGGCGCGGAGAGCGCATCGAGGCCGGGCCTCGACGAAGCGATCCGCGCCTTCGCTTGGTCCTACGTGGCAGAGACGTTGATTCGCTACCGAGGAGATCGGAAGAAGGCCGCGAGCGCGCTCGGAATCAGCCTGCGCACGCTCTATCGGTACCTCGCGGCGAGCGAGGTGGGTGGGGTGCGACGCTGACCGAGCGCCGGCGAACCGGGCGCTGCCGCCCACCGCTGAATCCCTGCCCGGGTGGGACGTCCCGCGACGCCGTCCCGCTATCATCGCCTCATGATGATGCGGCTTGGCTTTTGGGGTTGGTGCACGGCGGGGCTCTGCCTCGCGGGCACTTCGATGACTTCGATCGGCTGCGGCGACGATGACTCGTCGACGGGCGGAGGTGGGGCGACGACCACTTCGACCGGCGCCGGAGCCTCGGGCTCCACGAGCAGCGGCCTCGGCGGCGGTGACGATGGCGGCGGCGGGAGCGGCGGCAGCGGGACGGGTGGATCGATACCTGGCGAGGGGTTCTGCTCGGTCGACGACTGGTGCTGGATCAATCCGGTTCCCCAAGGCCACGCCCTCCGCGGCGTCTGGGTCGGGGACGGACAAGCGCTTGCGGTCGGTGACCACGAGACCCTGCTCCGCTTCGACGGGCAGACCTGGTCACGTGAGGACGTGCCGCCTGGTGCGCGCCTGCGTGACGTCTTCGGCTTCTCGTCCACGCAAGCGTTCGCCGTCGGCGAGCAAGGGCTCGTCCTCGAAGGCGACGGCGCGATCTGGGGCCCGATGTCGGCGCCGACCACCCTCGACCTGGAAGCAATCTGGGGCACGAGCCCCTCGAGCCTCTGGGCTGTCGGCGAGACGATCCTGTTCTTCGACGGGACGAGCTGGACGGTGCAGGCGACGCCGAGCACGTCTGTGCTCGACGTCTGGGGCACCAGCGACACCGACGTGTGGGCCGTCTCTGGCGACGCCATCTGGCATCACGACGGCGCGACCTGGACGAGCGAGACCCTCGCCTCCATCACCGGGCCCAACCTCTACGACCTGCTTGCCATCTGGGCAGCGGCGCCGGACGACGTGTGGGCCGTCGGAACGAACGGGCTCCTGCTTCATCATGATGGCTCGACGTGGAGCCTCGTGGATCTCGGTACGGACGAATGGATCTTGGACGTGTGGGGAAGCGGCCCGAACGACGTCTACGCCATCATCGATGAGTCGACGCCCAACCAGCCGAACCTGGCCCATTTCGACGGCGTGCAATGGGAGCTATCGGTGGTGGTGGACGACAACGCGCCGGAGGCCCTCTTCGGGGAGGGACCCAACGACATCTGGATGGTCGGGCGACACGGGCTCCTTCGCCACTACGACGGGACGAGCGGGATGGACTCCTCCCGAGACTTCGCCGCGGGGTCGACCGCGGCGGACGTGTTCGCAGTGGCCGCGGGCGACGTCTGGGCCGTCGGCAACAACGAGGTGCTCCATTTCGACGGTCTCGTCTGGACGCCCCACTTCATCGGGAACCAGGATCCCACGTCGATCTGGGCGAGCGGCGCGGGTGACGTGTTCGTCGTGGCCGAGGGCGGTCTCATTCGCCACTACGACGGCGTCACCTGGACGACCCAGGACAGCTCCACCACCGAGGATCTGCTGGCGGTCTGGGGAGCGGGCCCGAGCGACGTGTTCGCCGCCGGCGCGGCCGGGACGATCCTGCACTACGACGGCACGAGCTGGTCGTCGCAGCCGTCCGGGACGAGCGAGACCATCACCGCGATCGCGGGCGCCTCGGGGAACGTGATCGCCGTCGCCCCGCCGAACACGGTGCTCCAGCTCTCTGGTGGCAGCTGGGGGCCCGCGGATCTCGGCGCGTTCGACGCGGTCCTCGGCGCGGGCTCCGTTGGTAGCGAGGTCTACGTCCTGGGAGCCTCGCCTGCCCTCCATCGCTTCGACGGCGCCACGTGGACGTCCGAGGAGCCCGGCTTCGGGTTGCTGCACGTCTGGGGGAGCGGGCCGACCGATCGGTGGGCGCTCGCGCCCGGGAGCGGGCGCGTCTATCACGATGACGGAACCGTCTGGTCCGAGCAGGAGACCGTGACGCCCATCCCGCTCCGTCGTCTCTCGGGGGCCGGCGGCCACTTGTGGGTGGCCGGAGAGGACCACGTGGTGCTCCACCGGGGGCCTTGAGCGGGCGAGACGTTTTCGGGCGACTGTCTCCTCGGGCTCGCGTCTTTCCAAGCGAACCCTTCGAGGAGACATCATGAAGACGCGACTTTCCCCCAAGCCCTCCGCCGGCCGCTGGATCCTCCCTCTCTTGCTCCTGGCCGGTCTGGCGGTGGCCTGCAAGAGCGAGAACAACGACGCAAACAAGGGCGCGAGCGGACAGACGGTCGGCTCGGGCAAGGCCGCGGGCGGCCCGTCCAACGGGGGCGGCAAGGCCGCCCCCGCCCCTGCGGCGCTGGCCTTCAAGACGCTCGACAAGCTCGGGGCGAAGATCGAGGTCCCTGCCGACGCCGAGGTCATGGACACCAGCGCGGACGCGCCAGGCGTGTCGATCTTCACCCCCAAGGGCGATCTGAGCATCGACGTCGTCGTGACGACCGACGTCTATGCCTCGACGATCGAGGCCGCGCAGTCGGAGATCAAGAAGGACCCGAACGCGTTCAAGAAGTTCACCGTGGAGAAGAAGACCGATGACGGCTGGCATCTCGAGTTCGAGCTCGAGTCGATGATCGACAAGACGCCGCTCTACGGGGTGCAGATCCGCAAGAAGATCGGCGACAAGTCGATCCAGTGCTCGCGCAACGTCAAGACGGACGCCGAGCGCGCGAACGTCGCGAAGGCGTGCGCTTCGCTCACGAAGGCCTGAGGACGGAAGGCTTGAGGAAGAGGGCGGTGCGCGTCAGACGCGCATCGCCCCGTATCAGAACTCGCGCGAGTAGCGGCCGGTCTCGTCGTGGTGGCCGTTGTGGTGGTGCGTGTCGCTCTGCTTGCGCTCGTACTCGCGCTCGATGTCGGGGATGACCTTGGCGAGCCGGGTGCGCACGATCTGCGTCACGATGTTCCAGAGGGCGTCTTTGTCCTCGCACTCGGCGAGGACGCCGAGCGGGATCTGGAAGCCACCCTTGTCCGCGCGGCCGCCGCCGTACGGCTTGCCCGCGCGGTCCTTCCCGAAGACGGTGTGCAGGAACGTGGCGGGCTCGACGCTGGGGCTGTCGGTGCGGAGCGAGCCGTCGATCCGGTCTTCCACGATGCCGTAGACGAGCACCGTGTCGATGTCCTCCCGCTGCATGATGAAGTCCGCGGTGGTCGCGATAGCGTCGCGATCGCCTTGGGGCACGTGGCCCACACCGGCGAGCGCGAAGTCGCGAACGACGAGCAGCTCGCCAAGCGCGCGGCCGAGCACGCCCATCGCCGAGGCCGTTACGACCGTTCGACCGACGCGCTTCAGCACGTCGCTGTCGACGAAGCGCCGGACGTACGCGGCAGCCGCGAAGTCCGCCGCGGTGGCGAGCGTGAAATGATCGGTGTCGGTCTGGATGCCGAAGAGGAGAGCGGTCGCGACACGCGACGCGCCCATCGCGTTCTCGAGCGGCGCCAGGCCGCCCGCCATGTACTCCGCGTAGATCGAGCTCGACGCCCCCATGTGGGGCCGGATGTCCACGAACGGCGCGTCGACCTCGGCCATCTTGTGGTGGTCGACGACGGTGAGGAGGCGCAGGTCCGCGGGGAGGTCGAGCGTCGGCTCCGGCGTCGAGGTGTCGACCAGGGAGAGGAACTTGAACTGAGCCAGGTCCTCCGGCTTGGTCGCCTGGAGCATGTCGATGTTGAGCAGCTTCACCATCGCCCGGTTCTGCCGGTGCGAGACCGGCAAGACGTGAGCGATGGCGCACGGCACGCCGAACTCCTGGCAGATTCGCTGGTGAGCGAGGGCGCTGCCGAGCGCGTCCGGGTCGGGGTGACCGGTGATGAGCACCACGGTCGGCGCGCCGGAGATGGAACGGAGCACGCCCTCGAGCGCCTCACGCGAAGCACCTGGTTGAGGCAGGTGCGTCACGCGACTCGGCGCCTCGGCCAAGGCTGCGCCCGGTGCCGGAGTCACGATGGCAGACTCAGAGGTCGTTCGGGCGGCGGAGCCGGCGCCTTGGGCGCCAGGGTTGGTACCCATGCAACGGAGTCGACCATACCACGTCGCACGAGCGCGGGATCCAGGTTCGACTCGTGGCGGAAACCGGCCGCCCACATGTTCAGGTACCGGCGGATTCTTCTGCCTCCGCGGCGGCGACCCAGCTAAGGGCCCTCCTCGAGCGCCGAGCATGGAGTCAGGCATCATCTACACGGCGGTCTCGCGCCCCGGGCCCGTCGAGGTCGCCATCCTCGGGCGGCTCGAGCCTGCCGTTCGTGTCCGCCCGCGCCTCGCGGCGGGGGTCGCGTTGCGCTCCCTCGAGAGCTCGCCGATCGCGGGGCGCCCGGCACTCCTCTTTCTCCACGGTCGAGGGCACGCCGCTTCGGTCTGGGCGGACTGGCTCGCGGCCTTCTCGACGCTGACCCGTACGGTCGCGGTCGACCTGCCGGGCTTTGGTCACTCGGGCGCCGCGCCGCTCGCTGACGGCTCGGTCGAGGCCGGGCTCCGGTTCTTCGCTGACCCAGTCGAGCAGATCGCGATCGCGGAGGGCCCCGTGGTCCTCGTCGGTCACTCGCTGGGCGCGCTCGTCGCGATCGAGACCGCGCTGCGTGGTCGCGCGGACGTCCGCGGCCTCGTGCTGATCGGGGCGATGGGGCTCTCGCCCGTCATCTCGCCGCGCGCGCGGCTCTATCTCCGAGCTGGGCCCGAGCGCCTCAGCCGCCTGACGTCGTTCGTGCGACGCGCGGGAGGGTCCGAGATCGATCGGCTGCGCCGCGAGCTCCACTCGGTTCGCGGCGGCCGCCCTCAGGCGAAGGAGGCGTTCGACCGACTCGTACCGCTCGTCGGCGGAGCGTTCGAGCGGGCGGCGCGGCTCGGCGAGATCGACGCGCCCACGCTCCTCGTGTGGGGTCGGGCGGATGACGCCTTCCCGCTGCCGGTCGCGATGCAGGCGGCGGCGCGGATGCGCCGCGCCGAGCTGAAGATCATCGAGGCCGAGCACTCGCCGCACCTCGAGCGAACCGACGCGTGCATCGCGCTGGTTCGTCCGTTCATCGAGTCCCTTCTTTCCTCAACCTCCCGCACCGCCGACTAGGAGCACCGCGACTTGGCACGACCTCAGCTTCTCTCCATTCCGGAGCGCCTCGACGCGTACCCCGACGTCACGGGCGAGGGCATCGTCATGGCGTTCGTGGACGTGGGCTTCTATCCGCACCCGGATCTGATGCGCCCGAAGCGTCGCATCAAGGTCTACGCCGACGCGACCGTCGACGTCCCCGAGGGACGAGACTTCTTCAGCCCTCAGACCTCGAGCTGGCACGGGACGATGACGGCGTGCTCCGCCTGCGGGAACGGGTACCGCTCCGGCGGCAGCTACCGCGGCATCGCGAGCGACGCGGAGGTCGTGCTGATCAAGGCCGGCGTCGACGGCGGGCGCGTGATGGGGCAACACGTCGCACACGCGCTCCGCTTCCCGCTCCGGTACCCCGAGCTGAATATCCGCATCTTGAACGTCTCGCTCGGCGTCAACGACGGCGACCCGGCTTACGCCGACGTCGAGCGCGCGGTGGAGGAGGTCGTCGCCGCGGGCATCACCGTGTTCGCCGCGGCCGGCAACGTGCCCGGTCGCCACGTGAACCCGCCGGGCTCTTCGCCCAGCGCGATCACCGTGGGCGGCCAACACGACCGCTTCTCACCCGACTCGGACAACGATCGTGTCTGGCCCTCCAGCCACGGCTCGAAGACTGGAGTCGGCAAGCCCGACCTCCTCGCACCCGCCATCTGGGTCCCCGCGCCCATGCTGCCGGGGACGCTGACCGCGCGCGAGGCCGCGCCGCTCTTCCAGACGCTCAGCATCCTGGAGGAGCTCAGCGCCGAGCACGGCTTCTCGGAGCGACACTCGCTGTCCACTCCGGCGGAGCGCGCCGAGATCGGCGAGCTCATGCGCGCGGTCGGCGGACGGATCGCGAAGCAGAAGTACATCTCGCCCGACTACCAGCACGTGGACGGCACGTCGTTCGCGTCGCCCATCGCGGCGAGCGTCGCCGCGCAGATGCTCGAGGTCGCGCCCGGGCTCACGCCAGCGGACATCAAACACGGCCTGTGTGAGACGGCCGCGAAGCTCCCCGACGTGGCCGACGAGGTGCAGGGCGCGGGCATCTTGCGCCCGCGCGCCGCGGTGGATTGGGCGCGCGCTCGCAACAAGTGAGGGCGCGCGACGCCGCTATTTCTTCGCGGGGGTCTTCTTGCCGCGCTGAGCCTTGGCCGCGCTCTTCGCCGCGCGCGACTCGGGCGACGCGGTCTTGCGTTTCACGCGGCGCGTGAGGTTGCTGGCGGGCTTGGCGCGGTTCGCCGAGCTGCGGGTCGACTTGCGCGACGGGCGCCCCGACTCGCTGTCCTCGAGCGCGACCTCGGCCTTCTTCGCCGCGCTCTTCGACACGTTGCGCGTCGCCGTGTGGTCCTTGTCGTCCGTCCGGCGGCCAGCCTTCTTCGCGGGCGCCGATTTCTCGGTCACCTTCCGCTTCGGCTGCGCAGCCTTCTTGGGGCCAGATCGTTCGACTTCCGCCTTGAACCGCTCTGCTCTCGTCGCCATGTGTGCGGGCCAACGTATCACGGTTGGGCCGGGCGCTTCAGCTCGCAGCTGCGTCCTCCGACAAGGCGCCGGTCGTCGGGGGGGTCGAGCCGAGCGAGTCGAAGCGCTCGAAGAACTTGAGCATGGCTTCGCGCTGCGCCTTGGGCATGAACTCGAAGTTGCGCCCGCGATCGATGATCTCCCAGAAGTCCTTCGACTCGACGCGCGAGAGCTCGTCCTTGATGGCGCGCAGGCGCTCGCGTGACTCGCTCGCCATGTCCCGGAAGATGATGTCCGCCCGGTCTTCGGCGCCGACCGAGACGTAGTAGCTCGCCAGCTTGACCTGCGCCTTCCGCACGCCCTTCAGCGCGATCTCGTGGGCGTGCTCGAGGCCCGGGCGGTCGATCTCCAGGAAAAGCGCGAGGAGGTCTTTTTCGGTGGGTGATCCGAGATCGTGCGCCAGCTGACAGAGCGCGCCCACGTCGTACGCGACGGTCTCCGTCACGAAGGAGAGCTTCATGTCGTAGGAGACGAGCGCGTAATACTTCATGTACCCGACGGCGGTGACCACGTCCTCCGTCCGCTGGCGCCGGAGGAGCGCCTCCACGAGGAGGCGGTACTGGTTCATCACGTTGTAGGCCGTTCGCACGTCCTTCGCGTTGAGCGTCGCGCGGAGGTAGCTGTTCATGAAGCGCATCACGAGCTCGACGAGCGCCTTGTCCTCCACGTCGGCCGCCTTCTCGCCGATGTACCGGGTGTCGATCGCGATGAGGTAGTTGATGTCGCGCATCTGCGCGAGGGCCTCGTTGTAGATGCCCAGGTACTGCCGCATGATCTTCCACTCGAACCACGTCCGCCGCGAGACGAGGTCGTCGAGGGACTCGGGGTCCATGGCGACGAAATCGGGGTTGTCGCGGATGGCGGGCCCAATGGCGAACCACTCCGAGCGCGCCTTGCTCTTCGTCTCCAGGTAGGTGATGGCGAGGTCTTTCAGCGCGTCGACGGCTCGGCTCGCGATGATCTTGTCCTTGCCGGAGATCGAGTTCGACGTGATGTCGCTGAGCTCTTCCATGGCGGCCAGCGTGCCCGCCTGCGCGCTGGCCCAGCGCTCACCGCCCGCGCGGGCGCCGGCTTGCGCGCGGCTCGTCGCCTCGATCTGGATCCGCTGGATGATGTTGGCCGGCTCGAGGAAGCGGAACACGTAGCCGAAATAGGGCGCCATGAGCACGAGGCCGCCCACGGTCAGCCCGAGCATGCCCAGGAGCGTCAGCCGCGGGACGAAGCCGCCCTTGAGCGACAGGCTCACCCAGACCCCGCAGACACACGCGACGACGTAATACGCCATCACGAGGATGTTGGTCCGGTCCCGCATGAACATGGCCGTCACGCCCGTGTAACGCTCGGCCGAGAGCTGCACGACGATGCTGACGACCGTGATCACGATGCCGAGCACCGCGGCGATCATCGCGGCGAGGCCGGAGACGGCGTCCGTGATGTGGTCCGAGTCGAACAGGAAGTAGTCGAAGAGCGTCTTCTGATCGCCGGTCGACGGGCCGCCCGTCACGAACACGTCCAGCACGTAGAGCGTCGCGAAGACGAGGCCCGCCGCGGCGGCGAGCGTGACCATCGGCCAGAGCCAGAGCTTGCGGAACGACGTGCGCGCGTCCACGGCGGTTCGCAGCGTACGTCAATTCGGCGCGGCGATGCGGTAGAACCACCGCCACTCGGCGCGACAGAGCTTGCAGATCACGCGGACGACACGCAGGCGACCCGTCTCGTGCTCTTCCACCTCGTGGTCGCCGAGCTTCGTCTCACCGCCGCACGCGCCACACGGGCGCGACGTCGCGTCGATCTCGACGACCGATGGTGTGGGGACCGAGAGCGGGTGCTCCGGTGCGCCGCCGGGCTCGAGGGCGTGGAGCCTGCGAGCGGTCGCGGCGAGCTTCTCCTGCTCGCGATCCGCCTCGCGCCGGACCGTGCGGGCGCGTTTTGTCTTCTTCGCCATCGGCCCCGGGCTCAGCTCGGCACGGGGACGCCGGTCTTCTGGTGGATCGCCGTCACCTGCTCGGGCGAGAGCTTGAGCAGCGCGGGCAGCATCTTCGCGTAGGCGCGCTCGGCGTCGTTGTCGACGCGCATCGCCAGGAGCGACACCACGTAGACCTGCTCGGCCATCTCGGGTGACTTCACCTCGGCGGCGAGCGCCGTGATGGGCTTGGGGCTCGCGAGCTCGCGGAGGAACAGATCCTTCTCGGCCTGGCCCACGCCCGCCGCCTCGAGCCGCCCGAGGATGTCGGCGCGTTCGGTGTCGTCGATCGTTCCGTCCGCGTAGGCCGCCGCGATCATCGCGCGGACCAGGAGGAGCGCGTCGTCGTTCTGGGCCTGCGGCGCGGGCGGTTGCGGCATCGGAGGCTGCGGCGCGGGCGGCTGGTACGCCGGCGGATAGGGCGGATGCGCCGCGGGCGCGACCGGAGCGTGTGGCATCGGAGGCTGGGGCCCGGCCGGCTGCGCGCCTTGGGTCTGCCACTCGTAGCCCGGCACCCCGAAGCCGTCGGTCCGGAGGCCGCTCGTCGATCCGGCAATGTTGGAGAAGAAACCACCGATGCCGCCGGGGCCCTGTTGCATGCCCGGGCCTTGTTGCATGCCAGGCGGCGGTGCGCCCGGCGGTTGCATCCCCGCGGGGCTACCCCAGCCCGGGGCCGCCGGCTGATTCTGTCCCTGGAAATGGCGGTACGCGAGGTACCCGAGCCCGCCCACCGCGGCCACGCCCGCAGCGCCCGCCGCCATCGTCCCGAGGCTCGGCCCACGGCCTTTGCCGAACCCGCTGCCGAGCATGCCGCCCAAGAGGCTCATCGCGTCCATGCGCGGCAGCATATCGTCCGGGCACGCGCCGTGCGACGCCTCAGGCCATGGACGCGAACGCGCCCCGACCTGGGCTCGTGGTGTGGGTGACGGGCCGACCGCAGGCCGGAAAGAGCACCTTCGCGGCTGCCCTCGTCGAGCGACTGCGTGTCACTGGGCCGCCGGTCGTGTTGCTGGACGGCGACGCCGTGCGCGGCGTCCTCGTTCCGCGCCCGGGCTACGACGAAGCCGCGCGTGACGCCTTCTACGCCACGCTCGCTGGACTTGCGTCGCTGCTCGCCGAGCAGGGCTTCTGCGTCGTCGTCCCGGCGACGGCGCACCAGCGCAAGTTTCGCGCGCGCGCCCGCGAGCTCTGCGCAGGCCGGTACTTGGAGGTCCACGTGGCGGCGTCGGAGGCGACCGCCCGGTCGCGCGACAAGAAGGGGCTCTACGCGTCGAGCGACGCGGGAGCGATGCCCGACCTTCCGGGGCGCGGCCTCGTCTACGAGGAGCCGGACGCGCCCGATATCGTGGCGAACGGTGGTCGAGACGAGGCGGCTCTGGGCGCGGCCGTCGCGCGAATCGAGGAGCGCTCTCGCGCCTGATCGCGGGTATAAAAACCGGAGGAGGCGAGCAAGTGGTCCGGGCGCTACGAGAAGATCCGTTGAAGATCGAGAACCTGCGGCGCACGCTCGCGCAGCGCCTCGGCGAGCTGGAGGGGGAGCCGATCCTGCTCGACGTGATCCGGCCGATCGCGGCGGACCGCGCCGAAGGGGAGCTGAAACACGTCGGTTATGGCGAGCCTCTGCTCGTCGAGTACAGCGCCGGCGGTCGGCCGAAGCGCGCGGTCCTCCGGACGGCCGGCTCGAACTGGTTCGGGCACGATCGTCGCTCGGACCGCGCTGCGCTCGCGCTCCTCGCCGCCGACAGCTACGGCTCGATCCCCGATCACATCCGCGTGCTCGACGTGGGCGCGTTCGCCGCCGACGGCTCGATGCTCTCGCTCGGCGGCGCGGGTGAGCACTACCTGCTCACGACCTACGTCGACGGTGAGCTCTACTCCTCGGACCTGCGCCGGGTCGAGCGCGACCAGCTCGCGACCCCGCTCGACGTCGAACGCGCGCGCGCCCTCGCGCTCTGGCTGGCCAAGCTCCACGCCGAGCCCATCGCCGAGCCGCCGCAGGTGTATCACCGCGCGATCCGTGATCTCGTTGGCAGCGGCGAGGGCATCTTCGGCTTGATCGACAGCTACCCCGATCGCGGGCCCATCCCGCGCGATCGGCTGGCGAGCATCGAGCAACGCGCGACGGCGTGGCGCGGTCGCCTCCGCTCGAAACACGCGCGCTTGCGCCGAACCCACGGTGATTTCCACCCCTACAACGTGCTCTTCCGGGAAGGGCTCGACTTCTCCGTGCTCGACGCGAGCCGAGGCACGCGGGGCGACCCCGCGGACGATCTCGCCGCGATGAGCGTGAACTACCTCTTCGGCGGCGCGCTCGAGAAGGCGTCATGGAAAGAGGGCGTGGGCGTGCTCTGGCACGCCTTCTGGACCGCCTACCTCGAGTCGACCGGCGACGACGAGGTGCTCGACGTCCTCGCGCCGTTCTTGGCCTGGCGCCTCCTCGTCGTCGCCAGCCCCGTCTGGTACCCCTCGGTCGCGGACGCCTCGCGCGACGCGTTGCTTCGCGCCGCCGAGCACGCGCTCGACGCGCCCCGCGTCCACCTCGACGAGCTCGTGCGGATCGTCGTCGGCTGACGTGGCATGCGGGATGCACAGCGCATCCCGTATGGGAACGAAGCCCGAAGATAAGAAGCTCGAGGAGCTGGTCGGCGCGCAAAGCACGCGCAACGTCGTCGCTGCCGAAGCGATCGATGCGGTCGCGGGCGCTGCGGCCGGCGCCGCGCTCGGCGTGCTGGGGGGGCCTGTGGGCATGGCGGCTGGCGCGGCGATCGGCGCCGTGGCCGGCGCTGTCTTGGGCAAGATGACGGCCGAGAGCGACAAGGAGGAGAAGGAGATCGAGAACGAGCTCGACGGGATCTCCGCCGAGGAGCAGTTCTTCCACGAACGCGGCTCGCTCGGTCCCGAGGCGCCCACCTCCGAGCCGCCCCCGAAGCAAGAGGACAAGGGCTGAGCCCGATGTCCAAGCTGGCGATGATGCACGTCGTCCGTGTGAAGGACGTGATGTCCTCACCCGTCTCCCCCATCGAGTCCACCGCCACGCTCACCGAAGCGGAGCAGCTCCTCGCGTCGAAGCGCATCAGCGGAGCGCCCGTCGTCGGCGCGCAGGGCAAGCTCCTCGGCATGCTCTCCCTCTCGGATCTCGCCGGGCTCTCATCCTGGCAGAAAGACGAGATGAGCGTCCTCGATCGCGCGACGAAGGTCCTCTTCGGCGTGCGCGCGGAGGACCCGGCGATCGCCGCCGCGCGGCTCATGGTGAGCGAGCGCATTCATCGAGCGCTGGTCGTCGGCGCCGACGGGACCATCGTCGGCATCATCACGCCGATGGACCTCTTGCGCGCCGTCGTCGAGGGCCGCTCCCTCACGGACGGCGAGACCGAGCGCGTCGACTTCACCAGCGTGTAGTCCCGTGGAAACGGAGTTTCCACGCAAAGGAGAACGAGTCCTCTCGGGGACAAACCAACACTTCGCCCGAGAATTTCGGGCCGCCTTCGCCCCGTCAGGGGCGGCCCGAATTCTTCAAGAAATGTTGGTTCCAGGGGACTAGATCAGTTCGGGCCGGCGCGCCGCAAGGAGCTCGCGATCTTCATCAGGGTCGCGAGGTCTTCGTCGGTGCCGGCGAGGGCGAAGACGTGCACCGCCTCGTGCTCGCCGAGCTTCAGGACGGTCTCCTTGACCTTCACGCCTTCCTTGGTGGTCCAAACGACCCACGTGGTCTTCTGCTCGAGCAGCGTGCCGTCCTCCGAGGTTGCGGGCGGCTCGGGGCCGCCGTCGCGCGCGGCCTGGGTGTGTTGCAGGGCGGGGTGGCCCCCCAGGTAGATGCCGAGCGTGGCGCCGCGGTCACCGGCCTTGGTGAGCTTGCGCGCGCGGTAGACCTCGAAATCCGGCCCGGGCTGGCTGGTGACGAGGAAGCCCGGGGGTAGGTCCGCCTCGAGCGTCTTGCCGAAGGACGCCGGCCCGCCTCTCGCCTCGAGCTTGCGGGGGCCGGCGGCGAGCGTCTTGACGATGGCGCGCGCGCGGTCCGCGTATTCGGCCCGCTGCTCGAGCATCTCCGGCAAGATGAAGAAGGTGACCTCTTGCAGGCTGCCGTCGGGGCTCCCGACGACGGCGCCGAGGACGAAGACAGGTCTGTCAGGTAAGGGCTCGGCCGTCGGCTCGATGACGAAAAGGGGGACCTTCGTGTCGCCAAGCTCCACGACACGCTCGCCGCGCGCCACGAGCCGCGACGCGTCCGCGCGCAGATCGCCGGAGCCGAGCAGGTAGAGCTCCGAGGCCATCATGACGAAGCGCGCGAGCCCATCCGGTCCGCCGCCCTCGAGCACCACGCGCGATTCGTCGGTGGTCGATTGAGGCGCCGCCATGATCGACGTCCGCCGCGGCTCGTCGATGGCGCCGGCAGGCAGCGTGACCAGCAAGTGGCCGGCGAGGAGCTCGGCGCGGCCGCTCTCGCCCTCCTGGCCGGGCTCTTTCGGCCCGGGAGCTTCGGGGATCGGGGGCGGCACCTCGCGGCAGCCGAGCGCGGCTGCCGCGAGCCCGACGAGGACGGCGCGGCGACGGATGGCGCCCACGCTCAGTTCGGGATGGCGGGCTCGACGCCCATTTCTTTCATCAGGTGGTCGGCGCCGCTCACGGCGTCCATCACCCAGAGGATGTAGCGCAGGTCGACGTGGATGGACCGCGTGATGCTCGGGATGAAGAGCCAGTCGCTCGCCATCGACTCGTAGTTGCCGTCGAAGGCGAGGCCCACGAGCTCCCCGCGGCCGTTGAGCGTGGCCGAGCCCGAGTTGCCGCCGGTGATGTCGAGATCGGTCAGGAAGTCGACCGGCACGTCACCGAGCCGTTCGTCGAAGTACGGTCCGACCTTCTTCTTGGCTGCGGCCTCGAGGAGCGCCTTGGGGGCCTCGAACTCGCCCTCGCCCGTGTTCTTCTTCACGACCTCGGAGAGCGTCGTGAACGGGTAGTAGAGCGGCGTGCCCGGCTTGGGCGAATACCCGCGCACGGTCCCGAAGGTGACGCGCAGGGTGCGGTTCGCGTCCGGCGCGAGGAGGCCGCCCGCCTTGTCGCGCATCGCCTCGACGAACGCCGGGCGAACCAGCGCCATGGCGCCCTCGAGCCGCTTGGCGCGCTCCTCGTAGGCCTTGGTCTTCGCGCGGAGCGTGAAGGCGAGCTTCACGATCGGATCGGTGCTCTTCTTGAGGTCGGCGAGCTTTCCGTTCGTGAGGAGCTTCACGCGCGTCGCCTCGTCGCCGAGCGTGGTCTTCGCGTAGAGGTCTTCGATGGCCTTGTCGATGTCGGCTGCCGAGTAGGGCTCCGCCGCCTTCGGGTCCTTCGGCTTGCCGAGCAAGGCCTCGGCGATCCCGGCGCGCTTCTCCTTCGGGAGCTTCAGCTCGCGCACGAGCACCAGCTTGAGCATGGCCTTGTCGAGCGCGGGCGCGTAGCTCTTCGAGAGCTGCACGAGGCTCTGCTCGATGCGCTTCTGGTTGCGGTCCTGGAAGTCGGGGTCGCGCTGCGCGTCGGGCTTGGCGCGCTCCTCCGCGTTGCGCACCACGGTGTGTGCGGCGCTGAAGAGGCGAACCATGCGCATGAGCTCGCGGACGGAGGCGTCCGCCTCCTTCGTCTTGCGGCTCTCGTTGAAGGTCTTCTCCACCTTGGCGATGGCGCCCTCGTATTTCGCCTTGCGCTCGGGCTTCTCGGCGATCCACTTCTCGAGCTCCGCCTCGGACTCCTGCTTCTTCTTGAGCAGGCCGTCCTTCGTCAGGCCCTCGAGCTGACCCTTGTTGTTCGTGAGCCAGTTGGCGAGCCCGCGGATGAACGTCTCCGCCTTGATCGCGAGGTCCTTGTCGGTCTTCGCGATCTTCTCGAGCTCGGCCAGGTACACCTGGCAGAAGTCGATCGTGTACGGCAGCTCGTATTCGACGGCCTCCTTCACCTCGGCGGCGGTCGTCAGGCGGTTGGTGCGCGCCGGGTAGCCGGCGACGAGCACCGCGTCCCCGGGGGAGAGCTGCTTCTTCGCGAGGCGAAGGACGTGCGGCGGGCGATAGGGCGTGTTGCCGTCCGCGAAGTCGGCTGGCTTGCCGTCTTTGCCGACGTAGGCGCGATAGAAGGCGAAGTCGCCGGTGTGGCGCGGCCAGCGCCAGTTGTCGGTCTCGCCGCCGTAGTTGCCGATGCCCTCCGGCGGCGCGTAGACGAGGCGCACGTCGCGGATCTCGAGCTGCTCGATGAGCGTGAACTGACCGGCGCCGAAGTAGGAGACGACAGAGCAGCGGATCCCGTCTTTGCCCTTCTCGCATTCGGAGACCAGCTTCTTCTGGCGGTCCTCGATCGCCTGGTACCGAGCGAGGTCGTCTTTCATGCCCTCGAGGCCGTCGCGCACCTCCTTCGTCACGTCCCGGAAGGCCTGCGTGACGAACACGCGCGCCGCCGGCCCCGCGGACTTCTCGTCCGCGCGCGATTTGGCCAGGTAGCCGTCGCGGATGAGGTTCTGGTCGGGCTTCGAGTTGAACTGCAGCGCGCCGGTCACGCAGTGGTGGTTCGTGATGATGAGCCCGTCGGGCGAGACGAAGCTCGCCGAGCAGCCCCCGAGCGACACGATGGCACCGAGCGGGAACTCCATCGGCTTGGTGAGCGCGGACGGGTCGATCTCGAAGCCGATCTTCTTCAGCGTGTCGGCCTGCGCGGCGAGCTGCGAGGGCATCCACATCCCGCCGGGGTTCTCCCAGACCGGCGGCGGCGGCTCCGGGCGCTTGGCGACCGCGGACGCAGACGTGTTGGGGGTCGCCGTGCCCAGATCGGGCAGCTCCTGGCGCTCGGGGTTCGTCGCGGCCGGCGAGCATCCGAAGACGATCGCGGCGAGCGCGGGGGCGAGGCGGCGTGCGTGGCTCATGGCCAAAGCTCGTAGGTGAGCGCCCCCGAGGTTGCAAGCCGGCGAGGACTTTTGACTTGGCGCACGCGCCACGCGAGGCTCAGATGGGCCCATGTTGCGGTCCGGTCGGCTGCTCTCGGCAACCACGCTGCTCTCCGTGCTCTCGCTCAACCACGCGTGTGGCGCGCGCAGCGGCCTCCCCGGGATGGACGAGGACGACGGCGCCGGCGCCGACGGCGGCGGCGGGCAGGGGAGCGGCGCAGGGCCGACCACGACCACGAGCACGAGCACGAGCGCCGGCGGCAACGGGGGCGGCGGCTCGGAGCCGATGCCGCCCTGCGTGAACGGCACCACCGAGATCTGCGGCACGGACGTGGGCGAGTGTGTGGCCGGAACACGCATCTGCCAGGACGGCGTGTTCGGTCCCTGCAACGACGTCGGGCCCTTCGTGGAGCAGTGCAACGCCCTCGACGATGACTGCGACGGCACCATCGACAACGGCTTCGGGCTGGGCCTCGCGTGCGACGGCCCCGACACGGACGTGTGCAGCGACGACGTGATGACCTGCAACGGCTGCACGCAGGGCCCGAACAACCTCGAGACGTGCAACGGCGTCGATGACAACTGCAACGGCGAGATCGACTCCGACTGCGATTTTGGTGACTGCCAGCCCACGCTCCTCGTCACCGGCTCGACGCCGTCCAACCCCAACTGCATCGACTTCCCGGTCGAAGCCGGCTCCACCGGGACCATTCAATATCCTTGCGACGGCGGCATGGTGACCGCCACGCTCGGCTCGATCGACTTCAGCGGCACCGTGCAGAACGGCTTCTTGTCGCTGGACGGCGTGCTCATCGTCCCCGGCCCGGACGGCTGCCAATGGCAGACCAACCACCACATCGAAGGGTTCTTGCCCGGCGGTCAGCTGGCCTACTCCTACAGCGAGTTCGTGGCCGTGTCGGACGGCAGCTGCTGGCAGCCCTGCACCGAGGTGGGGGACGTCGAGGTGCAGTGGTGAAAATGACAAAAGCCCGCTGACGGGCTCCTGTATCCTGACCGGATGCGCCTTTTCGGTCGGGGTCTCGTCGTGTCGCTCGTTCTCTGTGCCTGGGCCTGTGGGGACGACGCAGGCGGATCCGGCGGAGGGGGCACGGGGCAGGGCTCCACGGGCTCGGGCGCCAGCGGCCAGGGGTCGACGACGTCGTCCTCGACCGCGTCGTCGGGGACGGGCGGAGAAGGGGGCGCCACGAGCTGCGTCCCCGGCGAGACGCGCGCGTGTTACGGCGGGCTCTCCGGCACCGAAGGGCAGGGAACGTGCGTGCCCGGGGTCGAGACCTGCAACGCGACGGGGGACGGCTACGGTCCTTGCGAAGGAGAAGTCCTGCCGCAAGTGGAAGACTGCGCGACACCCGCGGACGAGAGCTGCGACGGCGTCGATTGCGGACAGACGCTATGGGCGCGCTGGCTCGGCGTCGGCACCTACGGGATCGCCGGCGCTGCGCTCGACGTCGTGGATTGGCAGGGTCGCATCGCCGTGGGCGCGGCCTTGATGAACGCAGCGGATCCGATGGAGCTCTCGGGTGTGGGCATCGTCGAGCTCGACGTCTCCGGAATGACGAGCCAGGTGCGGACCTTCGCGTCCGCGCTCGGAACCGTGACGGCGATCGAGCTCGCCGCGGGAGAGGACGGGACGCTCGCATTCGGCGCGGTCGCCGCGAACGACCTCGATCTCGGCGGCGGTCCGCTCGACGGGCTCGTCGTCGCGAAGCTCGACGCGGGCGGGCAGCACCTCTGGTCCAAGGCGTTCCCGGCCGGAAACTTCGGTGCCGATCAGCTCACCGCAATGACTCAGACCGTGGAAGGGGACGTCGTCGTCGCGGGCTTCGCCGCGGCAGGCCTCGACCTCGGAGATGGCCCGCTCCCCCAGGGGGGCTTCGTCGCGCGTTTCGCTTCCGCGGATGGCGCGCTCGTCGCGAGCGCGGCGCTCGGGTTCACGTCCCAACGTGTTCGGGTCGTGGCGCTGGACGACGGCCGATTCGTTGTCGCGGCTTCGCCAAAGCTCTCCATCCTCGATGCCGATCTGACCGAGTCGTGCGCGGCCGCGGTGACCATCAACGCGTCGGGGCTCGATCGCGCGCCGGACGGCACGGTGTGGGTCGCGCACGCCGTGTTCGGCGGCATCGACGCGTTTTCGGTCGCGCCTGATTGCTCGACGACTCCGCCGTTCACGATCGTCGTCGCCCAGCCGCTCAACCCGGCGCTGGCCGTCGCGAAGAACGGCGACCTCTTCGTCTCGTGGTCACCCGGAGGCGCCTCGCAGACGATCTCGCGACGCGGGCCGGGAGGCGCAGAGATCTGGACGCGGGTCTACCCGGCGACCAACGTCGTCGATCAGGAGGTCGTCCTCCTCGACGGCATTTGGCCGATCGCTTCGAGCCTCGCAATCACGGGCGGGATCGGCGCGGGGATCGACTACGGCACGGGGCCCCTCGACCCCGGCGTCGCGATCGGTCGTGTCGCTCCGTGAGCCCGACGTGAGCACGCCTGGGGAGTCGGCTCAGGTCGCCCGCTGCGCGCGTGAGACCGAGCTCGGCTCCCGAGCACGTCAGGGCGCCGCGCGGACCTCGAGGTCCTGGCAGGCCGCGACGTGTCTCTGCTCGACGAATGCAATGGTGCCGGGGCCGGGTCGGAAGCCGCCCGCGAAGTCGACGAGGTGACGGGCGCCCACCATTTGCCGGACTCGAATCAAGGTGCCCGGATCGATTGTGCCGACCGTCTCCGTTCGGCCGTCTTGCTCCATCGCGAGCGGGACCGGATCCGAGCAGAGGAACCGGTGCTCGCAGCAGCCGCCGGAGGTGGAGACGGTGCCCAGCCCGATCTTCCCGAAGCGCTCCCGGCGGGGCGCGGCAGGCGCGAGGGCCTTCGCGTCCACCCAGCCGAACACGAACACGTCCTCGACCTCCCACGCGATCCGCGCTCGCCCGTTCTCGCGATCGAGCACCGCGACGTCGGGGGGCGTCGCCTTGCCGAGCACCAGCGTGGCGACCGGCTTGTCGCCGGCCTCGCGGGCGAGCGGGATCCGACCACCTCTCAGGTCGGCTCGCTCGAGCGGGACGCCGAAGAAGTTCTCGAATGCATCGAACGGCTCGTGCGCGAGCCCGATCACGGTGCACGGAAGGCTCCCGGAGAGCTGGCGGGAGCCCGTGACCTGAACCGCATCGGGAGCGACGAGCGAGAGGTCCAGCCCGTCCGGCCGCGCGCGCACGAGCGTCAGCGCAGCCGTCGTCTTCGGCACGACGAATCCACCGAACACCGAGACCCGATTCGCGAAGAGCGAGACGTCTTCGGGGCGCGCCACGCCACGGAGGAAGAGCCCGGCTGCCCGGCCTTCGGCGACGATGCCGGGGGAGGCGTCACCTTCGGCGATGTAGGCGCTCACCAATCTCGCCGACTGCAGCGTCCCGAATGGGGCGCGATCGGTGGAGAAGGCGAGCGGCAGGGCCTGCGCGCTGCCCCCGGTCAGCGGGCACAGGACCTTCTCGGGCAAGGGGATGGTGATCGGGCTCTCCGGCTTCGGCGCGCCGAGCGGAGCGGTCGCGCGAGGCGCGGCCGACGAGGTCGTGGCCGGAGCCGGGAGAGGCGCATCCACGACGGGATTGGGCACGACACGCGGAGCGCTCGGCGCGCAAGCGAGGTCGAGCCAGGAAAGCAGCAGGAAGGGCCAGGCTCGGCGCACGTTCGGAGTCTAGCCGAGTCGACATCGCGGAGGTGAGCGAGCCGGATGCGCTACGCTCCGTCCGATGGAAGCGCTCGTGGGTGTCTTGGGTGTCGGCCTCTCGGTCGTCGTCTTCAGCGCGACCATCACCGTCTTCATTTTCTGGCTCGTCGGTCGCATCACCGCGCGGGCGATATCGAAGCTCGAGCCGGAGGGAATCGAGAAGCGCTCGGGCCCGCGCTGGATCCGGACGAAGCTCCGTGACTTCCAGAACGAGACACGCATCGCCAGCCACCGCGTCTCGGTCAACCGAGGAGAGCTCGTGTTGGTCCCGAGCGCGTTCGTGGTGGCGGCCGGGACCCTGTTGGTTCGGTTCGACAACACCGACCTCCCGTCGGCGGAGGTCTGGGTCGACGGCGAGCGCCTCCATTTCGTGAGCACGAAGCCGGCGGGTGGCACGGGGACCGTCGATGTTCGTGTGCCGCTCCCGGACGCGAACGACTGGCTCGAGGCCCTTCGATCGCGCGGCGCGCGCCTTCGTGGCTGATCAGCGGAGGCCCGCGAACGCCGGGCCGGCGAGGCCGATTCCGATCGCGCTGCCGAGCTCGAAGCGCAGATCCACGTCGCCCACGCGAATGATGTCCCCCGGCGTGAGCTTGCAGGGCTCGTTCGCGACGCGGCGACCGTTCACGCTCGTGAGGTTGGTGCTCCCCAGGTCGCAGATCCAGTATTCGCCTTCGACCGCATAGATCTCCGCGTGACGTTGAGACACGAGGGGTGAGGGCAGCGGGATGTCCGAGCTCGGAGTGCGCCCGATCGCGTTGCTCTCGCCGAGCGAGAATCGGTGGCCGGCCCACGGCCCGCCCACGACGACGACGGCGGCCCGTTGGACAAGGCCCGCCGTGCGCTTGCCGAAATCGCGCGAGAGGGCGCCACCCTTGGACCGCCCGAGAAGGCTCGGCGGGTGACCGTTCATCGTGTGTTTGCGGAAGTTGGCGTAAGCCTCGGCAGAGGGGCGGCGATCGTAGGCGACGACGTCGTCCACCAAGGACTCGCGCAGCTCTCCGAGAGCCGACCCGGGCGCCACGAGAGCGGGCGGGAGCGAGGCGAATCGATACAAGAACTGCCGAATGATCTCGGCTGCGCCGGCGAACTGGCCGCGGTCGGCCATCGACCGGGCGCGCGCTCGCTCCTCCGCGCCATAAGCCAGGAGGAGGTACTCGGTCACGATGGGGTCAGGCTCAGGGGTGCCGGCCTTCACGTCGACCGTGACCTCCAGCTCTTGCTCGATCACCTCCCCGGTTCGGGCGCAGCGATGGCGGAGGCGGACCCGGAGCAGGAGCCCCTTGGGCGAGATGGCGCTCGGCAAGCGGAGGAGGATCGGGAGCACCTGCTTGGCGCCGTCGTCCATGTCGGCGAGCGGCGCGATCAGGCCCTTGTTGCTCCAACGAAGATCGCTCTGGCCGACGACGCGGACGATCTCCACGCCATCGGCCGGCTGCAACGCGACCTCGATCCCGTCGGCGACCACGTCGCCTTGTGCACCGAGCGCCGTGGCCAGCTCCCGGCGACAGCGCAGCGGGTGCGGGACGAACGCATACCGCCCTCCTCCACCCTCGGCGATGGCTCCGAGGATGTCCTCGTCGTGTTTGGGTCCGTAGCCGAGACACGAGATGCCCATGTGCGGGCGCCCGCTCTTCGCGAGCTCGCGCAAGGAGCGAGCCGACGTCATGCCCTCGTTCGGCGAGCCGTCCGAGAGCAGGAGGATCGAGCGCCTGGAGCGCGGATCGGCGGTGCAGAGCTGCTTCGCGGCGATCCGGAGCGCCGCCTCGATGTTCGTGTTGCCCCCGGCGCGCAGGCGCTCGGCGCGGGCGCGGAGGAGCCGCTTGCCTGGCTCGTCCATCGGGGTGAGCGGGACGACCTCCGCGGCGTTGGTCTCGAAGACGACGAGCCCGAGCGCGTCGGTCGGCGAGGCGAGGTCGGCTGCGAGCTGGACGCTCCGGATCGCCTGATCGAGCGGCTCTCCGTGCATCGATCCGGAGGCGTCGAGGGAGAGCACACACGACAGCGGCGGTCGGACATCCACCGCCTGCCCGTGTGCGTGCAGGACCAACACGACGTGGAGCGACGACTGGCTCTGCGGCTCCACGGAGCGGAGCTCGGGGCGCGCTTCGATCGAAAGGACCATGGCCGACCTCGGCCGGGCGTCTGGCAGTTTCCGAGCCAGGATCGGGACGCGGGGGATCCGCGACCCACGGCGGTGCGTTGCACCACCCGAGGGCACCACGTGCACCAGCGAGGCGCACCTGGTGATGGCGACCCGCACGCTGCATCATGGGGCCGTGCAAGGCGCTGTCCTGGTCGTCCACGGCGACATCACGATGCTCACGGCGCACGCCGTCGCTTATTCCACGGATTGGTCGCTCAGCGAGGGCGGCCAGCTGACGCGGGCGTTCGAGTCGGGCTTCGCCGGCTTCGAGGATCGGTACGCCGAGCTGCGCGGCAGACACCGACCCCGCTCGCTCGAGCCGGGCGCCGCCTTCTGGATCCCGCTGGGTGACCACATGCCACACGGGATCGTGGTCACCGTCGCGGCGGCAGGGCGGAGGCCACGGGCGGAGCGCGCCCGGCTCGCGACGCTCGGCGCGCTCCGGTGCGCGTGCGATTCGCTCGCTCGCGAGGGCGTGAAGAAGCCGTGGACGATCGCCTTGCCGTGTTTTCTCGCCGGCGACGGCGGGGCGCGGCACGATCGGGTCACCGTCGCCGAGCCCCAGGTCGATGCGGCGCTCGGCTTCGTCCGTGACGAGCCCGACGTGGACGTCGTGTTCGTGGCGTACACGGAGGCCAACTACCAGGTCTGGCTCGAGGCACGGAGGCGCGTCAGGACGCGCCTCGGCGTCGCGGCGGAGTGGAGCGAGCCCGACGAGCGGCTCGTGGCGGCGGTCGCGCGCGGCGAGTGCGTCGTGTTTGCCGGCTCGGGGCTCTCGCTCGGCTCGGGCCTACCCGGCTGGAGCGCCCTCATCGACGAGCTGGCGGATACCCTCGGCGTGCCTTCGGAGGACAGGCGAGGTGACCTCGACTACCTGCTCGATCTCGCGCAATGGTACCGCAACGAAGGGCTCCAGCCTTCGATCGAGGAGCGCGTGCGCCGAACCTTCGCGGCGGAGTCGGCGGGCGCGCGGCCGACGGTCGCCCATTACCTGCTCGCCTCGCTCCCCGCGCGTTATTACGTCACGACCAACTACGACGACCTGCTCGAGACCGCGCTTCGCGGCTTGCGGCGGCACGCGCTCCGGGTCGTCGCCGAGACGGACGTCGCGCGCACCGGGAGCCCCGACGGTTGTTACGTGGTGAAGTTTCACGGTTGCGCGCAATCGCCGAGCGACATCGTCCTCAGCCGCGACGACTACGACGGCTTCTTCCGGCGCCGTCCGGCCATGGCGCTCCTTCTGGAGGGTTTGCTGCTCAACCAATCCTTCCTGTTCGTTGGTTATGGCCTCCGCGATCCCGACTTTCGGCAGATCTGGTCGCGCATTGCGGCGATGCTCGAGGGCGCCAAGCGACCCGCGTTTGCGACGACCTTCGAGTCGCCTTCTCGCCACGGTCAGGCGCAATGGGGGCGTCACGGTTTGCACCTTTCTCCCATCGAGGGGGCGACCGCTGCCGACAAGGCGCGCAGTCTCGACCGCTTCCTCGACCGGCTCGCCGATCTGGTGGCGCGCGACCCGCACCTCGTCCTGGCGGACGACGTCGACGTCGCGTTCAGTCAGCCGTTTGTGGACCTGCGAAAGCGAATGCTCGACATGCTTGGCGATCTCGCGACTTCGTGCTCCCACGCGCCGTCGGCTTCACGCACCGAGGTGCTCGCGCTCGCGGACACGCTGCGCTTCTTCGTCGATCACGGATGGCGCGGCGCGATGCCCGGTCACGTGGCCGGCCTCTTCGGCTCGCTCGCGCTCCACCGCGAGCTCACGAAGGAGGAGCGTCGCGACCTGCTCGTCTCGGCGATGCGCCACACCGAGAGCCGGGAGGAGGCGGAGAAGCTGAGGCGGCGGATCGAGGACGTGGACAAATGACGAAGCCCGCGTGCTCTCGCGAGCGCGCGGGCTTCGAGTCGTTCGACAGGAATCGTTACTGGATGAAGCAGAGGCCGACGTCCGGATCGCCTTCCGAGACGCCCGTCACGCAGGTGCCGGTGCCGCAGTCCGCGTCGCTGCAGCAGTAGCGGACGCAGATGAGCGCGTCGGGGTCGCAGCTGAGCGTGCCCTGGCAGTACTCGCCGGCGTCGGGGTCGCAGGCCTCGCAGAGGCCGCCGACGTTGCCGTCCGGGTAACACTCGAAGCCCGTCGCACCGTTGAAGTCGCAGGCCTCGCCGGCGCCGCAGGGCTCGTTCGTGATCGGGTTGCAGTTGATCCCCGGCTCACCGCCGCCGCCGCCGCCCGCGCCCGACGTGAGCGCGACGCAGCTTCCGTCCGAGGGAGCCATGGCCGGAGCATCGCAGCCGGGGCCGCCCGACGTCGTCGAGCCGGTCGTGGTCGAGCCCGAGGTCACCGTCGAGGTCGCCGACTTCGTCGACGACGTGGAGCTCTTGGTGGAGGAGGTGGTGCCCGAGCCGCCCGAGCCACCCGACCCGCCGGACCCGCCGTCGCCGCTGCTGTCACCGCAGCCGGTCCACACGCTCGCAGTCGCGAGCAACAACGCGCCCGCCACGGTCAGTGCCTTCTTCATTTCGTCTCCATGGCGACGGGTTCGTTGGTGCCCGTCGAGAAAGGATTGCGGACAAGCTGTCGCGGCAAGAACCGCGACAGGAAGCGCACATTTTGCGACATTGTCCGGGCGTTCGTCAAGGCTCGAGGTGGGCGCGGTCGTTCCACGTGACCAACCGGAAGGCAGAATCCTCGAACGAGAACGAGGTTAGCGCACAGTTTGCCATCACAGGCCAGGCCCGGGAGGCCTGCGCTGGGGCTCCGACGACGCTCGCCGTGAACGAGCGGATGGCGGTGCCGTGCGACACGACGAGGAGAGCCTGCCCTTCGAACCGGTCCGCGAGGGAGCGCGCGGCGCGCTCGATCCGCGCGGCGACCTGCGAGTACGACTCCCCTCCGCCTCGGCGCACGTCTTTCCCGTCCCGCCAGGCCGTGTGCTCCTCGGGGAAACGGTCCTTCGCCTGCTCGGCGGTGAGGCCTGCCCATCCGCCGACGTCGATCTCGCGGAAGGACGGATCGACAACGGGCTCGAGGCCGACGGCGCTCCCCACGATTGTTGCGGTCTCCGAGGCTCGATCGAGGTCCGACGTCACGAGCGCCGCGAAGGCGCGACCGCGGAGCCGCTCGGCCAGCTTGGCTGCTTGGGCGCGCCCGGTGTCGTCGAGGCCGCGTCCCGACTGGCCCTGGAAGACCCCGGCGAGGTTGTCCTGCGTCTGGCCGTGCCGGACGAACACGATCGTCGTCATGGGTCGACGCGTACTCGATGCCGCGCGTTGACGCCCGCCAAAACGCCGGCGATGCGAAGAGCGTGCAGCCGCCCTACAACCCCTACGCGCCGCCGCAGAGCCCCGGCATGACGCCGTACGCTCCGGTCGACCCGCTCGCGTCCGTGCCTTGCTGGCGCGATCAGGCGGCGGCGTGTGTGTACAAGCAGGCGGCCGTGCTCCCGCCCCGATGCGTGAAGTGCAACGCTCCGGCGTCGCATCGCATCCAGAAGACGCTCTACTGGCACGAGCCCTGGGTCTACTTCACCATCTTCGCCGGCGTGCTCATCTACGCGATCGTCGCGCTCATCATGCGCAAGCAGGCCTACGTGGACTGGGGGCTCTGCGACAAGCACAAGTCCCAGAGAACCATCGGCTTCGCCGTCGCTGCTGCCGGGTTCCTCGCCGGCCTGGGCATCATGTTCCTCGGCGCCTTCTCCACGATGCCCGAGCTGATCGTCGGGGGCCTCGTCGGCATGGTGCTCCTGCCCATTGGCGGCCTGGTCCTGGCGCGGAACGTCGTGCCGAAGCGCATCGACGACCATTACGTGTGGCTCAAGGTAAGCCCCGCATTCCTCGAGTCCTTGCAGACGCCGTGGCCGAATCAATGACGCGCCCGGCGCTCACTGCGCCCTGGGGAGCTCCCCCATTCGTCGATTCTGCACTGCCACTTCACCTTCTGGCTCCAATCCGTCGAGGTGTTGCGCTCGATGAGCCCCGACGCGACCAGGTAGGTCGGCTTGCCGCTGTCGTCGGCGTCCTCGCAATACAAGTGGACGCGCAGTCCCTCTCGAAGCGTGATCGCGTTTCCCGCGGAGTCGACCACGTCGTCCGAGCGAGAGACGAGCACCACGTCCTGCTCGGTCAGCTCGTTGAAGTCGACGCGAATGCGCGGCTTGTCGAGATCGTTCACGGGGTGCCCTAGTTGTTGGGTGGCATGTTGGGCGTCGTGCCGCGGTTTGCCATTGGGACGGGGTTGGTGACTCTCCCCATGGTATCCATGGCCAACACGGTCCAGAGGACCCGAGTCGCCCCGGCTCCTCAGTCGATGATCGGGACGTGAGGAGCTGCGCTCCGGGGGAGCGCGCCGGTGACGCGTGGATCGTCCGCCACCTCGATCGAGCGGGCGTAGGGGACGAAGCCCGACTTCACATAGAAGGCGAGCGCGCCGGGGTGATCGAGCGTGCACGTGTGGACCCAGAGCCGCTCGACGCCGCTCGCCTCGACGAGATGGAGTGCCTCCGCCATCGCCGTCCGTCCCAGGCCGTGTCCGACGCTCGATGGCACGAGCCCGAAGAACGCGAGCTCACACTGACCCGCCTCGCGGAAGTCGAGCTCGACCAGGCCGAGCTCGTCCCCGCGCGGTCCGGCGATCACGTAGACCTCCACGGCGGGGTCGTGCAGCGTGCGCTCGAGCTCGGCGTCGGGCATCCGGAGGCGCGAGAACCAGAGCCAGTCCTCGCCGATGGATCGATAGAGCGCTCGATACCAGTCGAGGCCGGGCTCCGCCACGCGCCGGAGCAAGGGGACGGTGCCGGACACGCGGGCCGCCGCGGGGAAGGGGCGCCGCATCTCGAGCGATGTGACGACGCTCGCGATCTTTCCCTTGGGCAGCGGCGTGTAACCCGAGAGGCTCAGCGTGATGGGCCCGTCGACCATGGGATGGCATGATGGGCCACGTGACGATCCGCCGCTACTACCTCGGCTGCCCGGCCTGGGGCATGAAGACGTGGGTCGGGCGCCTCTTCCCGCCCGGCACCAAGCAGGAGCAGTTCCTCTCCCTCTACGCCCGGGTCTTCAACACGGTCGAAGGCAACACCACCTTCTACGCGCTCCCGAAGGTCGACACGGTGAAGCGCTGGGGGGACGACGTGCCGGACGACTTTCGTTTCTGCTTCAAGCTCCCGAAGGCCATCTCCCACGAGAAGGTCCTGGTGGAGACCGAGGGTTACGTCGCCACGTTCGTCGACCGGGTCGCCCCGCTCGGCCCCAAGCTCGGCACGCTCATGCTCCAGCTCCCGCCGCGCTTCTCGTTCAAGCTCGTCGACAGGCTGCGGGCGTTTCTCGTCGCGTTGCCCAAGGGCTTTCACTACGCGGTGGAGCTGCGCCACAAGGTCTTCTTCAACGGCGCGGAGGAGGAGCGCGAGACCGCGGCCATGCTCGAGGAGCTGGGCGTCGAGACCGTGATCATGGACGCGCGGGGCCTGCACGCGACGGACAACCCCGCGCTCGCCGAGGTGCGCGAGCGAAAGCCGAACCTGCCGATCGTCATGCGCGCGACCGGGCCGAGCCCGATCGTGCGGTGCGTACCGCACGAGAGCTTCGACGGCACGCTCCCGTTCGTGACGCCCTGGGTGACCCAGCTCTCGAAATGGATCGGCGAGGGCAAGACGCCCTACTTCTTCATGCACGCGCCGGACGACACATTCGCTCCGGAGAACGCGTACCGCTTCCACGCGCTCCTGCGGGAGTCGCTCGACGTCGGGGCGCTGCCGCCGCTCCCGGGGGAGGAGCGCCAGGGCTCCCTGTTCGGGTAGCGTGGTTCAGCGCCAATAGGGCTGCTCGTTCACCCAATGGAAGCCGCGGCCGAGCAGGACGCTTTCTCGCTCACCCAGCTTGCGAAGGACGACGCGCGCCGGGGCGCCCTCGACGTCGCCGCGGAGCTCGAGGGTCGTTGCGTCGAGCGGGGCGCTGCCGGGTGATGTCTCGAGGGTGACGCCTTCCCGCTCTCGATGGAGGCGGAGCCGCCCTTGCTCAGCCGCGTAGTCGATGTGCCACCCACGACGCTGGCCGTCGGTGTCGAAGGTGACGAACCCCTGCGGATCGATCGTCACCCGTTGCCAGCGCAAGAGCTCGGGCCGAGTTGCGGTCGCGGGGCCGTGCTCGATGGCGTCGACTGCCCACACCCCCTCGAGCGGCCTCGGCTCTCGGCCTGGGCCCCATTTGTGGTACTGCATGACAGCACCGTAGCCATTGATCGCGAGCGCCCCGCCGATGAAGCCGATCTTCGCGACCAGCCGCGCAGCCCGAGCGCGCCTTCCGTGGAAGTCGAGCCCCGGGGGCGGCAGGAGCGCGACCGCCTGACCGCTGAGGAAAAAACGTGCGAGCGCGCCGAGTCGCGGGGCGAGCAAGACCAAACAGGCGACGAAGAGGTGTGTCGAGAAGATCTTCACCGGAACGTCGAAGCAGAAGTTGATCATCACGACGTTCGCGAGCACACCGAGGAGGACGATGGCGGCGAGCGCCGTCGTGCGGCGGGAGAAGAGCAGGAGCGCGCCGACCAGCTCCAGCACGCCGCCGAAGATCGAATAGGCGGTTGAGGTCCCCATGAAGCGCCAGAACAGCCCCATCGGCGAAGACTCGGCGTACGTCGTCAGGAGCTGGCTCGGGCTGTTCCGAGGGAACTGCGAGGGGATGATCTTCACCATTGCGTAGGTGAGCATCGTGGCGCCGACGAAATACCGGAGGGTCGTGTGCAACGCGCCGCGCCACCAGTCGGAGAGCGGCTTGGGTCTGGCGAGGCTCCAGACGACGGTCGCCAGGCTCGCGAGGGTGAAGCCGGTGAAGACCCAGACCCACGACGCCATGCCGTCGCCGCTGCCGTTCGGCGGGCCGGGCGGCACCTCGACGGACAACACGTGGGCGCCGACCCAGGTGATCACGTGGCTCCTCGCCGCGCGGTAGGCCTCGCCCACGGCGGCCACGTAAGGGACGCCGTCGAATGGGAAGGGGAGGATGAGGAGGACCCAATAGACCACGCCGAAGCGCAGGACGACGTCCCGCGCCCGGGTCCCCGCCGGGGCTCGATTCTCCACCATCGAAAAGCAGTACACCGCGACCGGCCGAGGCTTGGGTAGCATCCGCCCATGGTCAACCGCCTGCTCGTTGGTGCGCTCGTCGCGAGCCTCGCCGCGCTCGTCTCCTGCAGCGATCCCGATCCGCCGTCCGGCCTCTACGTCGCCGGCTGCGACTCGCAAGCGACGCTCGCGTTCGATACGAAGGGCGTCGTGGCCGTGAGCATCAACTACTGCGAGGGCTACGCGACGGACGACGTCACGTTCGAGCAGGACGGCGACAAGATCATGCTCGAGTCACCGAACAACCCGACCGCCGATCCGGTCGTCTTCGAGATCACCGAGCCGAACGTGCTCACGCTCGAGTCCGAAGGCTGGAACTTCACCTGCGGCAACTGCAAGGTCGGCGACACCTGGACGCAGTCCGAGTAGCACCTCGCCCAGTCGAGGACGACGAGCGCCTCACCGGCTGGCGCGCCGCCGCTCTCGAAACTCGCCGGGCGTGACGCCGTGGTGCGCCCGGAACAGCGTGACGAGGTGCGAAGGTGAGCTCGCCCCGACGTGGGCGGCGATCGCGGCAAGATCGAGCTCGGTGCCCTCGAGCAAGCGCTCGCTCGCGCGGACGATGTGCCGCTGGCGCTCCTCGCTGAGGGACGTGCCACACGCGGCGAGCCGCCGCTGCAGCGAGCGCGTGCTCATGCCCATCGCGCGCGCGACCTCCGCGGGCTCGGCGTCCGCGGCGAGCGTCTGCAGGGCGCTCCGCACGCGCCGGACCACGTCGGGCACGCCGAGGAGATCCACACGCAGCGCTTCCAGCTCGGTCCTCAGCCCCGACACGCCGACCGCCTCGTACGCCGCCGCCGCGTCGTCGAAAAAGGACACGGGGTGACCGGGCCTCAGGAACTGGAACATGCCGATGATGGCGGCGTGCGCGAAGCCGCCTCGATGGAGGACCGCCTGTCGCGAGACGTTGGGGGACCAAACATCGCGGCGCTTGACCAGGTACGCCAGCAGCCGCTCGAACGCGAGGAGATCGACCGACTCGAGCGCACGCAAGTCGACGAGCGAGGTGTGGCCGCGAAAGAGCGGGTTCGCCCCGACCTCGTGGGCCGCGCAGATCTCGTCGACGTCCCGCTCGTCGGGTCTTCCCCAGATGATGATCCCGAACGCGCGCCGTTCGACCTGCCAGTAGGCGAAGGACCGGTGCACCACGTAACGGCAGGCCGGCGCTTCGAAGAAGGCGCTCAGCTCCGGTGCGCGGGTGAAGCTCGTCGAGCCCAACGTGCGCCGAGGGTACCAGAAGCCGCGGCGCGCCCGCCGGGGGCGCGCCAAACCGTTTCACCGCGGCGCCAGCGGGGGCTCCGCGCATCGCTTCCCGGCGTAGTGTTCCCCCATGTCGAGCTTGATGTGCTGGGTGGGCGTCGGGATCGTGGCGGTCGGGTGTGTCGCCTGCGGGGATGACGGCGGCTCGGGCGGCGGCGCCGGCGGTACGGTCAAGAACAGCTGCGAGCCCGTGAGCGGCGACGGCACTCGCCACGAGAGCATCGCTGGCGACGAGACCTGGTCGGCGGCGGACAGCCCACACGTCGTGGGCGCCGATCTGCTCGTCCCTGCGGGCGTGACCCTCACAATCGAGCCCTGCGCGGAGATCCGCCTCGAAGCCGAGAGGAAGATCCTCGTCGAGGGGAGCCTCGTCGGCGCCGGCAAGGCGGACAAACGCATCCTCTTCACCGCGGCGGACTCCTCCGCGCCGTGGGGCTACCTGGAGGTGACGGACCCCGGCCGGATGGCCTTCGCTTACACGACGATCGAAGGCGGCGGCGCCATCGGCGCGACCGCGTTCGGAATGGTGGACGCGCGTGGCGATCAGCTGCTCCCGGCGGCGCCGGTCCTCGATTTCGATCACGTGACGGTCCGCGGCTCCAGCGCGTTCGGGATCTCGCTCCGGGAGAACGCCGGCTTCTCCGAGACGTCGAGCGACCTCACCATCACCGACTCCGCGAAGGCGCCCTTGCGAATCCTGCCGAGGCTCGCGACCAACGTGCCCGACGGCGACTACACCGGCAACACGGAGGACGAGATCGTCGTCGAGAACGAGGTGGGCGGGAACATCGACCTCGAAGACGTCACGTTCCACGACCGCGGCGTGCCCTACCAGATCGGGGGCGAGACCACGCTCGCGGAGCTCGTCGTGGGACCTTCGCCGGTGACGATGACCCTCATGCCCGGCGTCGTCTTCGCGTTCAACCCGAACGGCCGGCTCACCGCCGACGTGTCGGGGCAGACGGGTGGAATCATCGTGGCGGAGGGAACGGCCGACAAACCCATCGTCTTTACCTCCGCGAGCGCGACGCCCGCCGGCGGCGATTGGATCGGCATCTGGGTCGAGCACGTCGACGCCGCCACGCGCTTCAGCAACGTGGAGATCCGCTATGCGGGCGGGCCGTCCGGGGCGAACAGCTTCCATTGCGAGCCCGACGGCTCCTTCTCCGACGAGGACGCGCTCATCACGTTCTTCGAGAAGCCCGAGGCGAGCATGCTCACGTCCAGCTTGCTCTCCGACAGCCCCAAGCGAGGCGTGAACCTGGCTTATTACGGGGACTCCGTCGACTTCGTCTCGTCGAACACGTTCGAGAACATCGCGGGCTGCAAGGTCACGACGCCGCGTCCGGAGGTCGGCATCTGTCCTTCGAGCAGCCCCTGCCCTTGACGCCCTGGCCGGCGAGGGCGTCTCGCCTATGCTCTGCGCGTGCCCTCCCCGTCCGATGACGCGCAGCGCGCAGCCCAGGCCCTCCGTCGAGGCGACCCGCTCGCTGCGCTCTCGCTTGCCTCGGGTAGGAAGGACGCGCTCGGGCTGGCGGTGCGCGGCGCCGCGCTCGCCCAGCTCGAGGAGCACGAGGAGGCAGAGCGATGCCTCCGTGAGGCGACGCGGGTCGCGCGCGCTGCCTCCGATTCCCAGACCGCGGCGCGTGCCGAGCTGGCGCTCGTCGAGATCGCGCTCGCGAGGCGCGATCTCGCCGCGGCGCGCAGGGGTCTGGACGCCTGCGAGGGCGCGTTCGGGCGAGACCCCGCCAACGCCACGTTCGTCGCCGTGCTTCGTGCGCGCCTCGAGCTCCTCGGGAGTCGTACGGGTTCGGCGAAGGCGGCGCTGGCGGGCAGGCCCGGGGAAAGTGACGCGCTCTCGACGGCCATCATTCGGCTCTGCAGCGCGGAGGTCGCGCTCGCCGAAGGGGACGTCGCCTCGTGCCTCACACGGCTCCGGGAGGCGCACGCGTCGGCAGAGCGCTCGCGGCATGGCTTCCTTCTCGCCGAGATCGAGGCTGGTGAAGCGCGGCTCCGGGCGCCAGCCGCGCGCGTCGTGCGAGGTGACGCGAACCGCTCGATCGACGTGCTCGAGCTCGCCGCGTTGCGCGGCGTGACGGAGGAAGCCATCCTCGACGTACCGAGGAGGCGGCTCCGGGTGGGCGGGCGAGTCGTCGATCTCGCGAAGCGTCCGCTCCTCTTTCGCCTGCTGGAGCTGCTCTCGACGCGGGCGCCCGAGGTGGTGCCGCCCGCGGATCTGGTCGCCACGTTCGGGGCACGACGTGTCAACGAATCTCACCTCGCCAACCTGCGAGTCGAGATCGGGCGGCTCAGACGTCTCCTGCCGAAGCCGCTCGGGATCGAGAGCTCGGGTGGGGGCTACCGCCTCCGGATGAATGACTCTATCGTCATGATTTATGCGCTCGAGCCGACCGAAGAGGCGGACGTGGAGGCGCTCCTTTCGGACGGGCAGGCCTGGCGTACGGAGGAGGTCGCGCTGGCGCTCGGGCTGGCGAAGCGAACGGCTCAGCGCAAGCTCGGTGGCCTGGAGCGGGCCGGCCGCGTCGTCGCGATTGGGAAGGCTCGGTCCCGGCGGTACAGGAGCGTGGCACGAGGGACCTTCACGTTGCTCGGCCAGCTCTCCGCGATCTGGGCCGGGGGGCAGCGGTGAGCGCCCGCATCGCGCCAGGGATGTTTCTCGCGCGGAGGGAGGCGGGTCACTAGCTTCACGCCAGGAGGAACGTCATGGCGAATCGCGCAAGAGCACGAATCACGAAGGAAGTGGACGTGGACGGGATCGGCGCCGTTCACGGAGTCGAGGCTGCCGGGGGGAAGGTCTGGTTCGCGCACGGCGAGACCGGCGAGGTCGTCGCCATCGACCAGGGCAGCGGCAAGCGGGAGCGCTCGCTGCGAGTCCCCGCGGATGCCGGCGTTGCGTTCGACGGGACGTCGCTGTGGGTCGCGGCCGGCGGCCGCATTCGCCGCGTCGACCCCGAGACGGGGCAGGTCCTCGCCGACATCCCGAGCCCGGCTGGTGAGGACACGTCTGGCGTCGCGTACCACGCAGGCTCCTTGTGGGTCGGGAGCTACCGCGCCAAGAAGCTGTACAAGCTCGATGCCAAGACCGGGCAGGTGAAAAAGACGCTCGAATCGAATCGCCTCGTCACGGGCGTGACGTTTCGAGGAGACGATCTGTGGCACGGGGCGGTCCAGCGCGAGCCGGTGGTCGACACCGAGCTGCGCCGCCTCGACCAGGAGAGCGGAGAGGTCGAGGACGTTCGCGCGCTCCCCGAAGGCGTCTTCGTCAGCGGGATGGGCGCCGACACCAGCGGTCACATCTGGTGTGGCGACCCTGCCGGAGGGAAGCTGCGCGTCGTCGAGGTGTGATGGCCGTCATCGCGCGAGCAACACCGCACCCGCGAACACGAGCACCGCACCGAGGATACCCAGCCGCCCTGGCCTCTCGCCGAGCAGGAACGCGAGCGCCTGCGCGAAGAGGATGGACGTGTTGCGCAAGGTGAGGAGGACACCGGCGCCGCCTTGGGTCATCGCGAACAGGAACAGCAAGAAGGAGAGGTTGGCGAGCACGCCGCCGGTCACGATCCCCAGAGGGCGCGCGCGGAGCTCGGCCAGCGCCAGGCGAACTTTCGAAGGCCCCGCGATCGCGAGGTTGATCGCGGCGGCCGACGAGAGCGAGATCGCGTCGGCCGCAGGCGGCGTCCCGCCCTCGTTCAGCGCGAGCTTGTAGGTCAGGTGGTAGCCGCCGATGAAGAGCGCGCACACGACGGCCCAGACGAGGCCGCGCCGCGCCTCGTGTCGGCCACCCGAAGGGCTCGGCCGCCAGCTCGTCGCCGCCAGCCCGCCGAGGACGAGGAGCGTTCCGGCGCCGCGGGCGAGGGTCGCGGCTTCGCCGAGCACGCCGATCGAGACGGGCCACACCACGAGCAGCGCGCCGCCGCGCGCGATGGTGTAGACGGCGCCGAGGGGCGCGCGGGAGAGCGCACGGGCCAGCGTCATGAGGTACCCCGCCTCGAGCACACCTGCGGTGACGGACCAGAGCGCCGATCTCGCGGGAGGCAGGGGGGAGCGGAGGGCGAGCGCGAGCGCCACCGCCGAGGCAGCGCCGACGGCGATCATGCCGAGCACCGCGAGCTCGGGCGCTCGGGAGCGCTTCAAGAGCGCGTTCCACCCCGCGTGCAGGAGCGCCGAGGTCAGCACGAGAACCAAGGCGGTCAACGCCATCGTCGGCCGCCAGGGTAGCCCCTTGGGCGCCCCGACGGCCTCCCGTGTAAGGTTTTCCCTCGACCCGGGACTACCCCGGCATGAACGCCTTCTTGGGCGAAGCAACCATGGCAGACGACGCTACGCTGCGCGCGCGCTTCGCCTCGCTGCTCGAGCAGCACGGAGCGGGCTTGCGGCGCGTCGCGCGTGCTTACGCGGCCAGGACCTCGGAGACCGAGGACCTGCTGCAGGAGATATCGCTGGCGATCTGGCGCGCGCTGCCGTCCTTTCGCCAGGAGTGCTCGGACCGCACCTTCGTGCTCCGTGTCGCGCACAACCGCGGGCTCTCCTTCGCCGAGCGCGTGCGAGCCCGCCCGGCGGAGCCGTTCGAAGACGAGATCGCGCCGGACCCGAGCCCCGAGGAGAACCTCGGGGATGCTCGCCGTCGGGAGGCGTTGTGGCGAGCCATCCGGACGCTCAGCCCGGGGGCGCGAGCGGTCCTGACGCTCGCGCTCGAAGGCCTCTCCCACATCGAGATCGGTGAGGTCCTGGGGATCACCGCAAACGCAGTCGGCGTCCGCCTGAGCCGCGCCCGCGCCGAGCTGAAGGCAAACCTTGGAGGTGAAACGTGAAGGTCGACGACGAGTGGGGCGAGTGGGCGGCAGACTTCCGCCACCCGGCGGGGTCGCCGCCGGATCCCAAGGAGGTGATCGAGTCCGCCCGCAAGGGGCTTTGGAAGCAGATCGCCAAGAGCGGCGTGGAGGTCGCGGCGCACGTCTTCGCGATGGTCGTCTTCGCGCTGCTCTCGGTGAAGGTGCCGAAGCTCTGGCCGTACGCGTCGCTCGTGATCCCCGCGTTCGCGGTGTCGCTTGTCTTCACCATCCGTGCGCGCTTCGGGACCTGGAAGGCGTCGGCCGAGACGGTCTCGGCGTTCGTCGAGCTCGAGTGGCGGAGGAAGCGGGCCGAGGTCGCCTTGCTGAAGTTCGGGCACGGCTTGCTGGCGGTGCTGGTGCTCGGGTTCGCCGTCTGGCTCCCGTATTTCCTGGCGAGCGGGCAGGGCAGGCCCGATCTCGGGGTGCCGTTCCTCGTCGCGCGGCTGGTCTTCGCGGTCCTGGTCTTCGTGGGGACGTGGCTCTTCATGCGCCACAAGCTGCGGCGCGCGAACGAGAAGCTCGCGAGGGTCGCGGAGGTGCGCGACGCGCTCCGCGGCGCGGGCGACTGACGAGGCGCGGCCGCGGGGCGGCGCGCCGATCAGCCCAGCGGCTTCAGGTTGGGATCGCTCGGGCTGAGATCGACCTGGAGCCGCGTTCGGCCCACGAGGATCTCGTCGCCGTGGTGCAGCCCGTGCCGCCCGACGAGCCGCACGAACACGCCGCTGCCGCGGCCGAGCGTGCTGTTCACGCCGAGGTCCGTCAGGATGAAGGCCTCGGCTTGCTCCTCGATGATGCAGTGGTACGGGGCGACGAGAGGGTCGTGCCGGATGACCATGTCGTTTGCGTAGTCGAGCGCGGAGCCGATCTGCAGGGTGGTGCCGCGGGCCATCGACACGGCGCCCGGCGCGCCCCCCTCGAAGATCTGCGTGACGCGGAACGCGCTCGGCCACTTCAACGAGGAGCGGAAATAGGTCGGACCCGGCGCGGGGCCGTCGTTGGCGTCGGGGTTGCGCTCGAGGCGCATCAGCTGGTCGCCGATGACGAACTCGTCGCCCACGCCGACCTCGACGCGGCGGTGGATGCGCAAGAAGACCCCGTTGCCGCCGTCGAAATCGAGGATGCTCGGGCCCTTCGCGTCGAAGGTGATCGCCGCCTCACGCGGGTGGCAGAAGCGCTCGCCGGCGAGCTGGATGCTCCCGGCCGCGCCGAAGATGTTCTCGTCCCCGTGGACGTCGTAAAAGTCCGGACCGCCGTGCAGCGAACGCGTCACGTGCAGCCTGGCGCGGAGCGGCGCAGGGCCCGCGATCTGCGCGGGCTTGCGCGTGACGAGGGGCACCTCTTTGGGGGCTGCGGGAACGGTCGACACGCCCTTGGCCGGGGTCGACGGGGGCTTGTCGCCCTTCTTCGAGCCGATCCGGTCGAGGTCCACCTGCGGAGGGTGCTCGAGCATCTCCATCCCGCCGCTCGCCCGACCCGCGATGATGTCGTCGAAGACACCCTCACGCAGCTTGAGCAACATCTCCATGTGTTGCCCCTTCATCAGGGCGCGCACGAAGGGCGTCACGTCGTGCCGGGTGACCTCCGACGCGTAGGAGCGCTTGTGGCTCTTGATGATGCGGCCGCCGTCCGCGAAGAGGTGCGTGATGATGTGGGGCTTGTCGAGGCCCGAGTCCTCCGTCTGCACGTGGTACTCGGCGCCCTTGTATTTGACGTTGTTGTTGAAGCCGACCTGGGCTCGAAGAAAGACACCAGGCCGCAGCGAGCGCTCGAGCTTGGCCAGCTCGGCGAACGGATACCGTGCGATGGCCGCGTCAAGCTCGGCGTGTTGCCCGCGGACGCCCTCCATCCGCTCGAACGCCATCTTGGCGAGGGGAGCGTTCGGGTCGAAGCGCAACACCTCCGCCAGGAGCGCCTGCCCTTCGTCGTCGTTGTCGAAGGCGGCCGCACCGGCGCACAAGATCGCGATGGCTTCGTCGTTTCGACCGCGCTCTCGTAAGATCTTGGCGACGCGTAGGGCGATGGCCCTCGTCTCGGAAGCGCCTCCGGGCATGCGGCTCTAAGATTCTCCTTTTGCCTCGCCCTCCGCAAGCTGATCGACACGACTTTCGGGGCGGCGAGACGGCGGGGGGGCCTCTTCCGGTAGGGCAGCAGGGACCTCGACATCGCTTATCCGGGGGATCGAGACCTCGAAGGCCGTCCCGATCCCCGCCCCGTCACCCTTGGCCACCGTCGCCTCCTCGAGGGGGCTCTCGACCCGGACCCTGCCGCCGTGGCTCTCGACGATGTGCCGGACCAGCGAGAGCCCGATGCCGCTGCCACGCGCACGGGAGGCCTCGGCCGACTTGCCCCGGTAGAAGCGCTCGAAGATCCGGCTCTGCTCCTCCTTCGGCACCCCGGGCCCGAAATCGATCACCCGGAGGCGAACACGCGCCTCGTCCGAGTCGACCCGGACGATCACCTGGCCACCGGCCTTGGCGTATTTGAGGGCGTTGTCGATGAGGTTCATCACCGCGAGCTCGAGCGCCTTGGCGTCGATGCTCCCGAAGGCCGGGGGGCCTACGATCTCCAGAGAGAGCTGGACCTCGTCCCGGACCGCGCGCTGCTGGTAGATCTCGACGGCGCGCCGGGCGACCTCGGCCACGCTCCCGACGGCGAAGTCGTAGGTCGCCTTGCCCCGTTCGACCCGCGCGAAATCGAGCACGTTCTCGATGAGCGCGGTCAGGCGCTCGCTCTCGCTGACGATGATCTGGAGGTATTGTTTCTTCTTCTCGGCCGACGACGCGCGGTCCAGGAGCAAGAGCTCGCCGAACATCCGGATCAGGGAGAGCGGCGTCTTCAGCTCGTGGGAGACGTTGGCCACGAAGTCGCTCTTCAGGGCGGAGAGCCGCCGCTCCTCGACCGACCCGCGCATGACGATGAAGAGGCTCGCGATCGTGACGATGCCGGCGACGATGACGAGCGCGAGCTCGATCGTGCGCTGGCGCTCCGCCTGCCGGCCGACCTCCTCCGCGCTCGTGAGGGCGACCTGCAGCCGCCAGTTGTAGAGCGTGGTGGGGAAGGGCAGACCGACGGTGACGCGGCCGACCTTGAGCGGCGGGCCGTAGACGATGCGCCCTCTTTCGTCCACCACGTTCATGCGCGCGTCCCCCCTGTCGGGGTCGCGGTAGAGCTGCGGCATGACCTCGCGCACCAGGCGATCCACGTCGTGCCAAGCCACGATCACGTAACGTCGACCCTCGTACGCACGACGCCAGTAGCTCAAGAGGAACTGCCGCTCCTCGACGACCTCGTGGAGGTGACGGAGCTCGTCGAGCGGCGCGTCGAGATCGAGCTGCTGCAGGAGCCGACCGAGGAGCAGCCGCCGGAACACGTCGTCGTCTCGTGACGGGCTGCGCGACGCGAAGGCGACGACCTCGCGGTCTCGCGACGTCATGTCGATCACGAGGATGGCCCTCACGCTCGGCGTCTCGCGCGAGGCGGTCTGCAGCCACCGCCGGCCGAGCAAGCTGAGATCGGAGAGCGACGCGTGCGCCGCGACGACGTTGTCCTGCGCGATGATGAGGTTGTCGAGCACGCCCGCGCGCTCGGCGGCGAGGGTCGCCGTGAGGTTGACGACGGCCTGGGTGCGCGCGCGATCCGCCTGGAGGGTGGAGCGGAGCGCAAAACCTCCCAACACGAGCACGGCGATGACGACCGCCGGGATGAGCGCGAAATAGAGGAGGCGATGTCCCCAGGCGCGCTCGGGAGACAGAAGCCCTCGCTCGCTCATCTCGCCTCGCTACCGGCGTGCGAGCTGATTGAGCTTCGGCCGGAGGATGCGCTCGGGCGTGACGTCGATCTCGCGCTGCGCGAGGTACTCCGAGAACTGCCCGCCGATGTAGGTGAGGGCGTGGCCGTCCGCTTCGGTGAAGGGGGCGTCGTCGAGCGGATCGGCGACCTCGATCAGGCCCAGGTAACGACCGCCCGCTGCGACCGGGGTGGAGATGGCGCTCCTCGGGGTGTGGCCGAGCGCGCGCCAGCGCGCGTCCTCCGAGAAGATGCCGCAGTCCGACGCGGGCACGACGAGGCTCCGCCCGGCGCGCATGGTCTTCGCGATGAGCGGCGTGAACTCCGACGCGCGCAGCGTGAGCACGTTCGGCAGGCTCGTGAACGCCGGGCTCACCGCCTGCCTCACGACGACCATCTCCCGCGTGTTGATGTCGAAGAACGAGCAGAGCGCCACGGCGCTCGGGATGCTGTCGAGGACGAGCGCGAGCGCGAAGTCGGCGGCCTCGAGCGTGTCGTTCAGGAAGGCGAGATCGCTGCACGCCTCGAACAGATCGGTGATGAGGTCGTCGCCGCTGCGGCGCGGGCCGATGGGCTGCCGGACGAGCAGCGGCGGCGCGGGGGGACCAGCGGGAGGAATCGACGCCGGCCGAGGCAACACGGAGGCGGGAGGGATGGATGCAGGCCGCGCCTCCGCCGGCGGGGGCACCGAGGGCACACGCGCCACCGGCGGTGCGGGCGGGATCTGCGAGACCGGCTGTGCACCCGCGGGGGGCGGCGCCGACGCGGGTGCCGGCGGCGGCGCGCTCACGGCTGCCATCTTCGTGGTCTTGTTGACCACGTGCTCGTTTGCGGGCGGCGCGTCTGCGGGGGGCGGCTGCGAAGCCGCGGCAGGAGGCTCGGGGGCGGGCGGAGGGCTCGACGGCTTGACCAGCGTCTTCTCGTCGTCGCCTGCCATCTCCTTTGCGTTGGCTCGAAGCTGAGAGGGCGTCGGATCCGGCGGCGCCGCAGGAGGTGCCGAAGCCGGCGACGCGGGGGCCGGAGCCGGTGGCGTGGACGCGGGAGCGGGTGGCGTGGACGCGGGAGCGGGTGGCGTGGACGCGGGAGCGGGTGGCGCGGGAGGTGGCGGAGCCGCTGGCGCGGGAGGCGGCTGCGAGGGGACCGTCGCGGGAGCGGCCTCTTCGAGAGCCGAGGCCGGAGCGGCTGTCTGCACCGGCGGCGGTGCGATCTCCTTGGGGGGCTCCGGCTCTTCGGCGGGCTCGGTCGAGCCGACGATCGCGATGATCGGCGCGGGCTTGATGACCTCCGCCGCGGGCTCGGGCGTGGCGGCAGCGGTGGCCGGTCCCGGAGGCTCGGGTGCGGGCTCGGCCGGGGGGGGCTTCGATGGCGTGCGCGCGGACTCCGCTGGGCGCGACGGCTCGGGGACCGTGTTCGCGGGCAACGTCTGCGGCTCCACCGAGGGCCGCGCGAGGCTGCTCGGGACGATGTTCCTGACAACGGTGTCAGGAAGGATGGGAACTGTCGGCGCCTCAACCGTGCTCGGCGCCATCGCGCTCGGTGCCGCGGGGACGGGCACCGAGGTGGACGGCATCGAGGCGGGTGGCATCGAGGTGACGGAGGAGCGCACCGAGGTGGGGCCCGCTCCGTCGCGCTGCGGGAAGCGGAGGTCGGGCTCCACGTTCCGCCAGTCCTTGAAGGAGAGCGTGACGATGGGCGCTCGTGATGGCTTGCCGGTGAACTCGTGATCGAAGACCGCGAGCTGGATGAACTTGCCCTTGGGGGCGCCGGAGATCGCGTTGCGGATGATCTCGAACTGCGCGCGAGCGATCGCCTCCGCGTCGCGTAGCGACGTGGTGCTGGCCACGGTCAGGGCCATCTCCCGGTACGTGAGCGGCGACGTGGGTGTCGGGTCTTCGCTGCGGCGCGACAGCACCTTGAAGAGCGGGAGAACCTCCGTCGGGAGCTCCGCCGACGCGGACACCGACGTGGGGAGCGCGACGGCGCTCCCGCCCGTCATCCGTTCGAAGGCTGTCTCCGCCTGCATCGGCTTGGGGGCGACGAGCGGCACCTCCGAGCGGCGCGGCGGCGTGGAGATGGGCTTCGTGGGCTCCGCGGCGGTCGCGGCGCCGTTCGTCGACGCCGACGCGCTCGAGGTCAGCGTGCGCCCGCCGTCGACCTTGCTCGCCTTCGGCTCCTCGGCGGTGCGCGGGACCGGATCGTCCGGGATGCTCGGCGCCTTCCCGCGCGCCAGCCGTCCGCGTTCGCTCGCGCGTGAGGTGGTCCCCCGATTCGAGGCACGCGCCCTCGGCCGCGAAGCCGTGCCGGCGGACGAGGCGCTAGCCTTGGGCTTTCCGCCCACGCTGGTCTTTTCTTCGTCCACCGCTTCGCCGTTCGCCACCGCGCCGTCGATGAGCGGCGCGTCGTCGGGCGCGCGCTGTACCACGTAACGCGTGCGCGTCAGCGGATCGATCGCGCGGAAGCCGTCATCGAGGAGCTCGATCGAGAAATGGCCAAAAGGCCCGTCGTCCCCGCGCTTCGCGCGCACGATCTGAAGGGCCTTTTGCCACTGTTCGGCCTCGACGCAGAACCGGGTTTTTTGATCGCCCGAGCCAATGGAAGAGATGTCGACGTGCCAGCGCATGGGCGATCCGGATCTCGGGCCAAGCACGACCGCCGAGACCCAACGGCGCTCACGATACCGTTCGGGGCCAGCCGGGTCAACGCGGCCTCGAGGCGGCTCACGCTCTCAACGCGTGAGCAGATCCGCGAGCGGGACGGTGCACCGAGGGTCGTCGCGAGCGCCGGTCTCGTGGCTCGCGAGGATGATGAAGAGCGTGCGCGTCTCGGTGCGCAAGCTGATCCCGATCCCGGTCTTGCGCTGCGCCTTCTCGGCCTCCTCCGCGACGGTCTGGTCTCCCCAGGTCTGGAAGATCACGACGCCGCCGCAGGAGTCGTCGAAGACGCGCCAGGTCCACTGCGCGTAGCCCGGAGCCTCCGCGGTATCTGGTGGCTTGATCTCGTAGCCGGACCGTTCGAGCCGGGTCGCCAGGATGTCGGCGCTCGCGGGGACGCTGCGCTTCGCCCAGTCGATTGTCGGCGGATCATCGAGGGCCTTCGGCTTGCGCTTCGGCGCGCGTCTCGTCTCTTCCTCTTCTTCCTCCTCGGCTTCTTTCTTGTCGGCAACGCGACCCTTGCCCTTCTCTTCGGAGGCTCCGAGCAGCGTGATGCCGAGGGTCACGAGGGCGGCGAGCGCGATCACGGAGGCTGCGCCGATCCAGAGCGTGCGTCGGCGGACGACGATCGCGCCGGCGCGCGGATCGGCCGACGGGGTGATCTGCGTGGGCTCGGCGGTGATGCCGCTCTCGATGCGATCGTCGGCGACACGGACCGTGCCCGCCGGGCGCTCGCTCTTGCCCTGGGCCTGCTCGACCGCGGCCAACATCGCCGAGGCCGACGGGTACCGCGCCGCGCGCTCCTTCTGCGTCGCTCGGGCCAAGAGCCCAGCGACCGGCGACGCCGCGAGCGGACCGAGGGGGACCGGGCTCGACGACGCCTGCGCCATCGCGACCAGCATCGCGTTCTCTTCCGCGTACACCGGCCTGCCGAGGAGCATCTCGGCGAGCAGGAGGCCCACCGCGTACACGTCCGTCTCCGGACCGGTGTCCTCCCCTCGGGCCTGCTCGGGCGCCATGTAGCGGGGCGTGCCGATCATCTCGTTCGCGCTCGTGAGCGCGGGGCTGCCGCCCGGAGCCGCGGGCAGAGGCACCGTGCCCGCCTTCGGTCGCGCCGCGGGCGCTGTCAGATCCTTCGCGATCCCGAAGTCGAGGACCTTCACGAAATACGGCTCGCCGGGGTGTGAGGTCACCATGACGTTCGCCGGCTTGATGTCGCGGTGGACGATCCCCAAGGCGTGCGCCTCCATCAGGCTCTTGAGCACCTGGTCGGCGATCTCGAGCGCCACGGCCAGCGGCATGGGGCCGTGCCGCGCCAGGAGATCCGCCACGCTCATGCCGCGGATGAGCTCGAACACGATGAAGGGCGCGCCCTCGGGTGTAGCGCCGAAGTCGAGGACACGAACGGTGTTGGGGTGCTCGAGCCGCTGCGCGAGCGCGGCCTCCCGGGCGAAACGCGCCGAGGTGCCCGGCGCTTGGCTCACGAGCAGCTTGATGGCCACGCGCCGCCCGAGCGGCATCTGCACGGCCTGGAAGACCCGGCCGAACCCGCCCGCGCCGAGCTGCTTCTCGAGCTGGTAGCGGCCCCCGATGACCGAGCCTTCCACCAGGGCCGGGATCGGTCTGCGTTTCACTGCTCGCTACCCATGTTATGACCCCATCGGCTTGGAGCCTCGTACCGCGGAAGATAGCTTCCTGCATCCCTGGAGGAGCCGTTTTCGGACGGTGCTCGCCGCCATTTTGGCGGAGTGGGCCGCGATCGACGGCTGGCTCTACCTGGTCTTCGCGACGCTCGCGACAAGCTTCGTGTGCGCGACCTTCGTGGGCGCGATGCTCGAGCAGACGGGCGGCGAGTGGTCGGCACCCCTCGACGACGTCTTCATCCACTTCGACTACGCGCGCTCCACCGCGCGGGGCTACCCGTTCCAGTGGTCGGAGGGCAACGGCTACTCCAGCGGCAACACCAGCCTCAGCTACCCGTTCGTGCTCTCGTTCGGCTACTGGGTCGGCTTTCGCAAGCAGCTGCTGATGGCGTGGGCGGTCCTCGTCGCCTGCTTCTCCATCATCCTGTTTTTCGTCGCGACGGCCCGCCTCGTCGCGCCCGCGGGTCGATGGGCAAAATACGCCGTGCCGCCGGTCGTGCTCGCCCTGGGCGCGCTCGACTGGTCCCTCTTCAGCGGGATGGAGAACGCGTTCCACCTCGGCGTCTGGGCCCTCTCGGTGCTCGCCCTCGAGCGCCTGGTCGATGCCCGCGAGTCGGCTCGCTTCTTCGGTCCCGCCGCACTCCTCGGGCTGGCGAACGCCTTCCTGGTGCTCACGCGGCCGGAGTCGGTCGTCTGCGTCGCGACCTTCGCGATCTCCGCCGCGGTGCTCCACCGGAGCCGCGGGCTCGTCAGGGCGACGGGGACCCTCCTCCTCGCCGGCGTGCCCGCCGTGATCGCGCTCGGCCTGCAGTCGGCCGCGAACCGCGCCTACACCGGCGAGTGGTCCCAGGCGGGCGCGATCGCCAAGCTCGCGATCCACCACCCGTACATGTCGAGCGCCGACAAGTGGGACGACTGGGTCTTTCATTTCAAATACGTCATCTTCCGGATGACGGAGCACCACTTCGCGGACGCGAAATATTGGGGGTACCTCGTCCCGGCCGCGGCCCTCGTCGCCCTCGTGCGTCCAGCCCTCCGCTGGCGCGCCGCGACGCTCTGGATCCAGGTGCTCGGCTGGTGGGCCGTCGTCGCCTTGAACGGGCAGGTCCGCTGGCAAAACGAGCGCTACGCGATGAGCGGGACCGCGTGGCTGCTCGTCCTCGCGGCGATGGGCCTCGTCACCCTCGTCAGCGGGTTCGGCGACACGTTGCGCGGCCGGATCGGCTGGGGGGTGCGCCTCGCCGTGGCCGGGCTCGCGACGACGCTCTGGTGGCACCACCAGAGGCCCAACTTCCGCGACCAGGTCTGGTTCTTCGCCCGGGCGTCGCGCAACATCCGCGACCAACACGTCGTCGCGGGACGTTACCTGCGCGACATGGAAGCCAAGCGCGTACTCGTGGGCGACGCGGGCGCGCTCCTGTATGCGTCCGATCTCCCCGGCCTCGATATCATCGGCCTCGGCGGCTACAAAGACTACCCCTTCGCCCGCGCGACGAAATACGGCCTCGGCGGAGCGCTCGAGCTCATCGAGCGGATGCCCGACGAAGATCGGCCCGACGTCATGGCGATCTATCCGAGCTGGTGGGGAGACCTGCCTTTGTTCGGGACCTACCAGAAGGAGTTTCCGGTCTTCGGCAACGTGATCTGCGGCGGCGCCGCCAAGGTCATCTATCGGTCGGATTGGTCCCCGATGGACCGCGTCGGCCTACCGAAGACGCTCGCGGAGGGCGAGCGCGTCGTCGGAAGCGTGGACGCCGGTGACCTGATGAGCGAGCGCCCCGCGGAGTTCGTGCACCCCAAGCCCGGCGGCTACCTCGTGTGGCGCGTGTTGCCGTCGCCCGCCGACCCGAAGCGCGATCTCTTCGACGCGGGGCGCATCCTCGCCCCCGGCCTCTCCGAGGAGATGACGATCGACCTCCCGACCTCGGGCGGACGCCTGGTGGCGCGCACCGTGGCCTCCAAGCCGGCCGCCCTGCGGGTCCGCCTCAATGGGCAGGAGCTGGGCCTCATGAGGGTGGAGCCCGGTCCGACCTGGCAGGAGCCCTCCCTCGATCTGCCCGTGAACCTGCCGCCGCGCGGCCGGCTCACCGTCGAGGCGGAAGAGGGCGAGTGGATCGATTATCACCTCTGGTCCGTGCAATACAGCGAGGGTCGGCTTTGACCGACCCTCGCCATTGACGATCGAGCGGCGGGTGCAGAGGGGGGCTTGTTTGTCGCGGAAAGGGCTCTCTCCCAAGGGAGCCCTTGGAGCGGCAAAATCGATTACGGCAACCGAACACCGCTGTAGCCGACGACCTCGCTCAGCTCGGCGTTTGCGCTCGTACGGAGCGGGTCAGGTAGAGAAAGAGCCGCAGGAACACGAGCCAGGTGACAAGGAACGTGGCCGCGCCATAGAGGAGCTTCATCCCGAGCAATGGCGTGTCGGTCCCGGCGAGGACGCCGTGCAGCGTCATGGCGACGAAGACGAAAAACGTGCCCGCGTGGATTCCGCGCCATATCCGCGTACCGACGACGGCGCGCAAGAAGAAGCTCACGTGAATGGTCACGACCGCGTAGGCCGCGAGGATCCCGAGCCCGACCGCGATCGGCCGGTACCGGGCCCAGAACGGGATCGTCAGGTCCGCGAGCGTGAAGCCGGCGGTTCGGTCGAAGAGGAGGACGGCCGCGTGCAGAACGACGCCGCCGAGACCCATCGCCGAGAGCCAGCGGTGCAGCTCGATCACACGAGCGCGCCCGAGCGCGCCATCGAGCAGTCCGGTCGTCGCCGACAGCCCGAGGAGCACCTCGAGCGCGAGCGCGACGTACGCGACGACACCGAAGGCGCGCGCCGCCAGCCAGAACACGGGGCTATCAGCCGAGAGGAGCTGGCTCATCGACAACCTCCACGTCACCAATCGTCTCGACGACCCCCGAGCGATGAATCATGACGCCGCCGCGGGCCCCGCCGTCCGCCAACAGCGACGTTGCTCGGTCCGAGCCCGCGACGAACGCCGCCTTCGCCAGGACGTCGGCGAGCTCCGCGGTTCGGGCCACGACGGTCATCTGCGCGAGATCGGACCGGGCCGGCGCCCCGGTGCGCGGATCGATCAGGTGGTGCATGGTGTGGCCTGCGCAGCGCCAGTTGCGTCGATTCGGTGCGCTGGTCGCGACGCCCGCGTCACGGACACGCAGGGTCATCGCGACGCGTGACGCGTCGAACGGATCCTCGACGTCCACCAGCCAGCCGGCGCCGGGCTCCGCGTCACCTTTCAGGTACACGTCGCCCCCCGCGTCCACCGCGCCGTTCGCGGGCAGCAGGGCGGCAGCGCGGTCGACGGCCAGCCCTTTGACGATCCCGCCGAGGTCGATCTCGACGCCGCCGCGAACCGTCGCGGTGCCTCGCTCGTGATCGATTCGCAATGCCTCCGCGAGCGACACGACGGAGCCGGAGGCCGCGCCGGGTGTGGTCGGTCGGTCGAGCGCCCCGGGTGAGAACGAGCGGTCGTAACCCGCGTCACGCAGCGAGGCGCCGACGGCCGGGTTGAACAGCCCGCCGGTGCGTTCGAAGTAGGCGCGGGCTCGATCGAGCAGCGCGAGCACCTCCGGCGGAAGAGGGAAGGGGCCGTTCGCGCGGTTCAATCGGGAGAGCAGGCTCGTGCGGCGAAAGCGGCTGAAGGTGCCTTCCAGCTCGGCGAAGATCGAGGCGATCGCCCGCGTGAGCGCCGCCTCCTCGATGGAGGAGGCAGCCGGCGCGAGGACGGTGATCTCGGTTCCCATGGCGCGGAAGCCGCCCATCAGGAGCTCCGCGTGCGGACGCGCGGCGCGCGCGCCTTCGCCTTGGCGACCGGGCGCGGTGCCGGTGGAGCAGACCTCGTCGCGGAGGTCGTCTCCGACCCTGTCGGCGCGCGCGCGGTCGAGCTCGGCGCATCCGCCAGAGCGGGCTCCTCGGAAGCCGCGGGACGGTCGAGGCGGCCGTAGGCGACCGCGACGACGGCCGCGTAGGTCGCGAGCAACGCCGCGATGATCCAGAGCTTGTAGGCCGACGTGGCCACCTCGTGGGACGGTCGCCGCTCAGTCGTCATCGTCGTCGTCCTCCTCCTCGCGCTCCTCGTGCTCGTGGTGGCGCCGTCGCGATTCGTGGCGCGTCTCCTCCGAGGCGGTGCGCACGTCGAAGGCGGGCGGCGGCTCCTCGGCCGGGGCGGACCCCGGATCCGCCGAGGGTGGCGGCGTCTCCGCCGCCGTCGTGCTCGCGGCACTCGCCGCAGGTGGGGGCTCCGTTCGTGACGACGGCTCGCTCGGACCGGCGAGGGCGATGAGCGTTCCGACCGTCACGCCGACGGCGAGGGTGCAGGCTGCCGCAACGGCAGCCAACGCGACACCGGGGCGACCCGTGGATTCTTTCATGTTCGTCTCCTTCGCCAACGATGCCTCTCGAGAGTGGGAGCCGCCTGGGGCCAAGATGAGAGGGCTCTCATGAACCGCGCGCGCGCGGTGCTAGGTTCTCGCGGTGCGGATCCTGGTGGTCGAGGACGAGCCGAGGCTGCGTGACTTGCTCGCGCGAAACCTCGTTCGAGAGGGCTATGAGGTCGAGGCGGTCGGCGACGGCCACGAGGGCTTCGAGCGCGCGCGGACCGCGGCGCACGATCTCCTGGTGCTCGACGTCATGTTGCCGACCATGAGCGGCCTCGAGATCAGCATGCGCCTGCGGCGGCAGAAGATCGCCATCCCCATCCTCATGCTCACGGCGCGCGACGCGGTGGACGATCGCGTCGCCGGGCTCGACGCGGGCGCAGACGACTACCTCGTCAAGCCGTTTGCGTTCCCGGAGCTCGCCGCGCGCGTCCGCGCCCTGCTCCGGCGGAAGGGAGACGACCCGTCTTCGACGGCCCTGCGCGTGGGGGACCTCGTGCTCGACCGGATGAAGCGCGAGGCCACGCGTGGCTCGCGCAGGATCGATCTCACGGCGCGCGAGTTCTCGCTCCTCGAGTACCTGATGAAAAGTGCCGGCCGCGTCGTCAGCCGAGACCAGATCCTCTCCGCCGTCTGGCCCGACGACTACGAGGGCTCGAGCAACGTCGTGGACACCTACGTCCACTACCTGCGAGAGAAGCTGGAGCACCGCGGCTCGACGCCCCTCATCCGCACCGTGCGCGGTGTCGGCTACTCGATGGGCGATCGATGAACGCCGCGGGGCGCGAGGCGTCGCGTGTGCGGTATCGCCTCGCCGCGGTCAACCTCGTCGTCCTGGCCATCGTCCTCGTGGTGACGCTCGGCGCGGCGGCGCTCACGAGCATCCGCTCGAGCTCGTCACACCTCGACGCCGAACTCCACGAGCTCGCCGAGCGCGCGACGCGAGATCTCTCCCCCGTCGTCGTCGGGCGCGCCGCCGAGGATCGGGAGCACGGCCGCGATCGCAGACACGACGACGACGATGACGAGGACGACGAACACCACGGGCGGTCTCGCGCCGCGCCTGTCCTCGAGGTGGGCGCGCTGGCGGCCGCGATCGGCGGCGTGAAGGATGGCGATGCCGTCATCATCGTCGCCACGTCCACGAGGGACGTGGCCGTGGTCGGCGGTCCCCCTTCGCCCGAAGGCCTGCCCGACTCGGCGGCGCTCGCGGACGCGTTGGGCGGGCGAGAGCGCTACTCGGACGCCGGAGGCCCAACGTCCCCGCTCCGCGTCTTGTCGGTGCCGGTCCGCGCCGGCTCGACCGTGGTGGCGGCCGTCCAGGTCGCGCGGTCGCGCGCGGGCGCCGACGCGACGCTCTCGCGCACGCTCGTCATCCTCGCCCTGACCGGGATCGCCGGGCTCGTGCTCTCCGCGGCCGGCAGTCTCTTCCTCGCCGGCCGCGCGATGCGCCCCATCGAGCTTGCGATGGAGCGTCAGCGCCGCTTCATCGCCGACGCGAGCCACGAGCTGAGGACGCCGGTGGCCGTCTTGCGCGCTCGCGCCGACCTCCTCGCGGCCGACGCGGAGCACCGCGATCACGCGCTCGCCGCTGAGCTCACGCAGCTCTCGCGTGACGCAGGAGAGCTCTCGGAGCTCCTGTCGGAGCTCCTCGACCTGGCCCGGCTCGACGCCACCGACGCGATGCTCGAGCTCGCCCCCGTTCCTCTCGCCGACGTGGTCGAGGAGGTCGCGCTCCAGCTTAGGCCCCTCGCGGAGGAGCGTGGCCTCTCGCTCGCGACCAGCGCTCGCCCGGTCTTCGCGATGGCGAACCTGGCGCGGCTCCGCCAGGTCCTTCGTGCGCTGGGGGACAACGCGCTGAAACACACGCCGCGAGGCGCCACGGTGACGTTCGAGGCCGACGAGAGCGGCGGCCGCGCGCGGCTCCGCGTGCTCGACGAGGGCGAGGGCATCGCGCCCGAGCACCTGGCGCACGTGAAGGAGCGCTTCTACCGAGCCGACCCGTCGCGCACCCGAGCGCCGGGCGCGGGTCCGCGAGGGGCGGGGCTGGGGCTCGCCATCGCCCACGAACTCACGCGGCGCATGCAAGGAGAGCTGCTCATCGAGAGTCGACCCGGCCGAGGCACGGTGGTCACCCTCGTCCTGCCGCTCGCCTCGTGAGGAGGGCGCCGGCTCGGTCCCCGAAGCTTGGCGCTTCAAGGATCGTGGGGCATGCTTCCGGGATGGCTATCGAACGGACCCGCATCGCGGAGGCCCGCCGCGTTTGTCTGCTCCAGGTGCAACGGCTCGAGCGCCGGCACCGCGTCCTCGAGCTGGTGTCGCTGGCGGGTGTCCTCGGTCTGGCCGTTCGCGCGCTCCTCGGCCTCGCCGCGCCGGGGCTCGCCCCTGGGCGGGCCGGCGCGCACCTCACCATCGCGCTGGGCGTCGGGTTTGCGGTCTCGCTCGCAGGTCTCTTGCTCGCGCGGCGATGGCGCGCCCAGCTCGCGGAGGAGCGCGCGCGGCTCTTCTGGCTGGAGCTCCTTCTCGACGCCGCCGATCACGAGACGGCTCCGGCGCTCGCGATCTCTCCCTACAGGGACGGCGCCGACGGCCCGCCGGTCGTCGTGGTCAGGCGTCCGGAGCTCTTCGACGCGCTCCCGCAGCCGGAACGTCCGCGCGCACCCCGCGGCGGACCCGTGTGGCGACCGCTCGTCGCCTCGCTCGCGATGGTCGCGCTCGGCGTCTTCGTGCTCGGGTCGCTGCGCGACGTGGAGCCGGACGCCGCGGCGCGGTCCCACCGATGGACGTTCACCGAGCCCGCGACCGATTTCGCGGAGCTGGGCTTCGTCGCGCCCATTCCTGGCGGCGGCGCCTGGGTCCTGACGGACCACGCGCCTGCGACCGGAGGCCGCGCGCTGGTGAACCACGCCGGCGACGCCGACGGAAGGCCTGCGCTTGCCGTCGCGCAGGCCGCGCGCTCGCGTGACGTTCGCGCGTCCACCCGATGCAAGGTCGGTGAGACCGGCTCGGCGTGTGGGCTCGTCTTCCGATTCCACGACGAGGCGAACCATTACGTCGCTCACATCGACTCGACCACCGACCGAATCGCGCTCGAGGTCGTCCTCGGCGGCATGCCGCGGACGCTCGCCAGCGTGCCGGCCCCGTCGGATCACGGCGTCTGGCAGGAGCTGGCGGTCGAGGCGCGGTCGTCGCGCCTGGCCGTGATCTGGAACGGGCGAAAGGTGATCGAGGCACACGACGCGACGCTCGCCGTGCCGGGAGGGGTGGGCCTGTGGGCGCCATCGGCGACCGTCGCCATCTTCGACGAGCTCGCGATCGAGCCTCTCTCGTCGTCCGCCCACCCGGTCGAGCTCCTGCCGTTCCTCCTCGGGCGCGGCTGAGCGCGGAGGCCGCGCGGCACGCCGCTCACCGCGGCTCTGGCCGTCGACGAGCCTCGGTGAGCATCAAAACCGTCCTGTCAGGGTCACCGAGGTCGGGCCGATCGCTGCCTTCACCGGGGCGTCCTCGAAGGCGAAGCTCGCTTCGAGCGCCGCCATCACGGAGCCCCCCACGATCGCGCCGGCGGACGCGAGCCGCAGAACCGCGGGCGTGTCGTCGTCCACCCCGAGCGCCTCGGCCACGCCGATGCCGCCGGCCGCGCCCGCCGCGGGGAGGAGGAAGCTCCCGGCGGGCGCGAGGAGGTACTCGCCGTCGTGTGCGGCCTCGAGGACGAAGCTCCCGAGCGGTCGCGCGCACAGCCCCGCGACGAGGAGCCCGACCGCGGCGTCTTCGCTCGCGCCGGCTACCGCGATCGAACCGGTAAGAAACGTGTCTGCGACGCCGTGTACGATGAACGCCTGCCAGCCGTACCAGCGCTGCGGTCGCGGGGGTGGTGCGGCAGGCGGCGGGGGAAGCGGGGTGGCAACGCGCGGCGTGGCCGGAGCGGCGGGTGCGGGCGGCTCGGCCACGACGAGCGGCTTCGGCGCGGGGACGACCGCCTCCTCCGCGCGCGCTGACCTGCCGAGAGAGGCCACGAGGCCAAGCGCCACGAGGCCGAGAGGAGTCGAAGCAAAGCGGCTGTGCATGCGAGCGGGGACAACGAAGCGAGTGGGGCAAGCTTACACGGGTCATTGCAGAGCAGGGCGGGATGCCCTCCTCGACGCTGACGCCGTCGTATGCAAACCTTCGAGGGTCGGTCGAAGGGTGCAGCCCGTGCTGCAGGACATCGGATGGTCGGGCCGCCATCCTGCCGGGGGGAGCTCCGGCAGGTGTCCCCGTGGAGATCGCAACCGACCCGAAGCCCCACACCGTCGACGATCCGCCGCCCGAAGCGTGGCGTCCGCTCCTGCGCATCGCGCGGGTCGCGGCGCGCCCGCTTGAGCGCTTCCTCAGCATCCAGGCGGCGAGCGGCATCTGCCTTCTGCTCGCGGCGGCGATCGCGCTCGTCTGGGCGAACTCGCCCTGGCGGCAGAGCTACATCGACCTGTGGAGCGCCCCGCTCGGAGGACGTCTCGGCCCGTTCGCCTTCGAGCGTTCGCTCGTGTGGTGGGTGAACGACGGCTTGATGGCCGTGTTTTTCTTCGTCGTCGGGCTGGAGATTCGCCGGGAGATGCACGAAGGCGAGCTCGCCGAGGTGCGCCGCGCCGCGCTCCCGATCGCGGCTGCGCTCGGAGGCATGATCGTCCCGGCGTCTCTCTATCTCCTCGTGGCCGGCCACCCCACGACGAGGTCCGGTTGGGGCGCTCCCATGGCGACCGACATCGCGTTTGCGCTCGGCGTCCTGGCGCTATTGGGCCAGCGCGTGCCACCGGCGTTGCGCGTCCTGCTGCTCACCGTCGCGGTCGTGGACGATCTGGGCGCCATCCTCGTGATCGCGATCTTCTATACGGCGAAGCTCGATCCGCAGGGGATCCTGCTCGCCTCGGCGGGCGTTGCGGCAATCCTGCTGCTGCAGCGCTTCGGGGCTCGCGCCAAGGCCCTCTATGTCGTGCCCGCGCTCGTCGTCTGGGCGGGGACGTATTGGGCCGGCGTGCACCCGACGCTCGCGGGCGTGGCCATCGGGCTGCTCACGCCGGTGCGAGCGTGGCTCGGTCATCGCGGGTTCGTGTGGGGGGTCAGGCGGGAGATCGAGCGGCTCGGCTCGACCATGGAAGGCTCGTCGGCGAGCCCCGACCTCTCGGGGACGCTCAAGCAGGTCGACGTCGTGAGGCGCGAGGCCAGATCTCCCGCCGAGGGGCTCATCGACGCGCTCCATCCCTGGGTGGCGTTCCTCATCATGCCGGTGTTCGCGCTCGCGAACGCTGGCGTCGAGCTCGGCACACCGGCGGATGGCGAAGCTTCGGGACGCGTGCTCCTGGGCGTGACCGCCGGCCTGCTCCTCGGAAAGCCGCTCGGCGTCGTGGGCGCGGCTCTCGTCGCCGTTCGCCTCCGCATCGCGCGGCTTCCCGCGGGGCTCGGCATCCGGCATCTGCTCGTATTGGGCACGGTGGCCGGCATCGGCTTCACGATGGCCCTCTTCATCGGCCAGCTCGCATTCGCGGATCCCGTCTTGCTCACCGCCGCGAAGCTCGGTGTCCTCGTCGCGAGCGGAGCCGCGGCGCTCGCCTCCTTGGTGCTGGGCAGGGTGCTGTTGTCGACGACGCAGCCCCCGGGCTGCGCTCGCACCGTCGAAGAGGCCGAGGCTTCGACCGAGAAATGAGGCTCCCTGGTGTAGTCTCGCGTGGTGACGCCGCCCGAGGTGCCCGCGGATCCCGTCGTGAGGCGGTATCCGCGTCGTTTGGCAGCGCGGCTCGGGTGGGCCGCGCTCGCGCTCTTCTGCGTTCCGCTCCTCATCGAGCTCCTGCTTCGCAACGCGGGCGTCTGGAGCCGGATCTGGGCGATCATCGCGCCCTACGGCTCCTTGCTCGCCGCGCCTGCGCTGGCGCTCGTGGCCGGATGGTTGCGGGTCTTCGGGCTCGGCGGGCGCGCCCAGCTCCTGGTCGAGCCGGGCGCGCTCGTGATCCGAAGCGAGTCGGGCAAGGATCAGCGCATCCCGATCGGCGACGTCCAGAGTGGCTTCGCCGAGCCGGCTCGGAATGGCGCAACGATCGAGATCTCGCTCTCGGGCGAGCGGGTGCTCCGGACGAGCGCGGCCTCCCTCGAGGAGGCGGAGGCGCTTCTGCAGCGGCTCGGGCTCGACGCATCGCAGCGGCGGTGTCGGGTCTCGCTCGCGAGCGAGGGCAGGCGCGTGCTGGCTGGCGTGCTCGCGAGCTTCGGTTGGTTCATGGGCACGGTCTGGACCATGATGGCGGTCGACAGCGTCGCGCATCTGCCGAAGCCGCTGCCGCCGCCCGTGTTGCTCCTGTGGATGGCATCGTGGATCGCCGTGCCCTGGCTCGTCATGCGCCTGGCGAAACCGACGGAGGTCGTCATCGGAGCCGAAGGCCTCCACGTCCGCCGCGGCCTGCGCTCGAAGGAGATCGGCTACGAACGGATCGACGAGATCGAGCAGACAGAACGAGGCATCGCCATCCGCCTCGTGACGGGCGAGACCCTGAAGATCGGGCAGGGCTGGACGGAGGTCGACCACAACGCCGCCGCGATCGTGCATCGCGTCCGACGCGCCCTCGACGCGCGACGTCGCTCGGAGCTGCCGGCGACGAAGCTCGCGCTCCTCGCGAGGGATCGCCGCTCGGTCGCGGCATGGAAGGAGAGCTTGCGCGCCCTGACACAAGGCACCGGCGGGTATCGAGGCCTGGCGATGACGGTCGAGGATCTCGGCCAGGTCCTCGAGAGCGACGCAACGACCGCGGAGCAAAAGGTCGCGGCGGCGCTCGCCCTGGCGGGGGCGTCCCCGACGGAGGTGGCGACCAAGGTCCGGGTCGCCGCGGAGCGAGCGACGAACGATCGCGTGCGGGTCGCGCTCTCGGCGATCGCGGAAGGCAGCGACGAGGACGCGGCGATCGACGAGGCGCTGGCCGCGGCGGATGACCGTGGTCAGCCCTCGCCGCGGAGCGCCGCCGACAAGAGCTCGTAAGATCGCTTGCGCGCCTCGTGATCGTGGATGTGGGTCATGATCATGACCTCCTCCACGCCGCAGCCCTCGGCGATGCTCTCGAGCGTCGAGAGCACCTCGTCCGGCGCGCCCACGATCCGGTTCGCGTCGTAGAGCTCGCGGACCGACAGCTCCTCGGCCGTGTATTCGTAGGCCTCGGCCGTCGCCACGCTGGGAAACGGGAGGTCGCGGAGGCCCTGCGCGAACCGGAGCATCGCGAGCTCCTGGCTTTTCGCGAGGCGCCTCGCCTCGTCCGCCGTGGGCGCACACACGACGTTGACCGAGACCATCCCGCGGGGCGCGGCGTAGAGGCCGGGACGGAACGAGCGCGTGTATCGCCGGATCTCCTCCGCCGCGTCCTCCGCGTTCATGTGGTGCGCAAACGCGAACCCGAGCCCACGCGCCGCAGCGATGCGTGACCCTTGATCGCTCGATCCGAGCATCCACACCTCGGGAGCCGGCACCCCGGTCGGGATCGCGATGGTGGACTGCGGGAACGCGGGCCGCGGCTCGTCGCCGGCCGTGAGCAAACCGATGAGCTCGTCGAGCGAGGCCTCGATGTCCGCCGGCGTCACCACCTTGCCGCGGCGGAGCTTCTGGGCCGTCGCCGGGTCCGTCCCGGGCGCGCGGCCGAGCCCGAGATCGATCCGTCCCGGGAACAGCGCGCACAGCACCTTGAAGAGCTCGGCGACCCGGAGCGCGCTGTGGTTCGGCAACATGACGCCGCCCGAGCCGACGCGCAGCGATGTGGTCGCTCGCGCGATCTGCCCGATCAGGATCTCGGGCGCCGAGCTGGCGAGGCCTGCGGCGTTGTGGTGCTCGGCCAGCCAATAGCGGTGATAACCGGCGCGCTCGGCGGCCACCGCGAGATCGATCGTACGCTCGAGCGCGGCGCGCGCGTCGGAGCCTTCTGCGACCGGCGACAGGTCGAGGACGGACAGGCGCTTCAGCATGGCTCGGGGGGCAATCCGCGGATTCGAGCCCGTCGCGAGCTCGACCTCGGCTCCACCGTAGCCACGAGCCTGGCCTGCGGCTAGAAGCTCCCGCACCATGGATCGTGAGCACCTCGAGAAGTCCGCGCGCGCGGGCGACGCCGAAAGCCAATACCAGCTCGCCCAGCTCCTCGAGACCTCGGGGGCGGTCGCCTCGCCGGGGGAGCGCTGGGACGACTGGTGCCGGAAGGCGGCGGAGCAAGGCCACCTGGGGGCCATGTTCGCGCTCGGCACGTCGCTCCTGGACGGCGACGGCATCGAGGCCGACGTGGAGCAGGGCTTGCGCTGGCTATCGCGCGCCTCCGACGAAGGCGACGAGCACGCGGCCTTTTCGTTGGCCCTGCTCTACCTGTTCGGTGACCGCGTGCCCGAGGACGGCGAGAAGGGGCGAAAATACGCCGTCCTCGCGGCGGAGCGGGGCCTGCCCAAGGCCCAGGTCATGCTCGCGGCGGACAAGCTCGACGGAGGAGACCCCGCCGAGGTCGACGACGCGAAGGCTTGGCTCTCGAAGGCGATGGAGAGCCACCCCGAGAGCGGTCCGGAGACCGGGCTGTGGATCAGCACGCTCGAGCGCCTCCGATCGGCGCTCGAGGATCAGAAGAAAGACACCGCCGAGGTCGACGGGTGGATCGAGCACCTCCAGACCTCGGAGCCCCACGATCACGAGCACCACGATCACGGCGTGGAGCCCTTCGTCCGTGCGCTCGTCGAGCACGAGACCGTGTATTTCCTGGAAGATCCGGAGGGGGCGCGGGCGACCGGCACCGCCGAGGAGCAGGGTCACGAGCTCATCCTGGCGTGGAGCAACGAAGCCGGGGCCCGCGCGATGCTCGAGGCGGCGGGCGAGGCGCTCGAGGGCTACGCCGTCGAAGGAGAGGAGCTCTACGAGTTCCTCGGCGCGACCTTGCCGGAGCTCTCGGAGGAGGGCCTGCGCGTGGTGCTCGATTGTCAGCCCGACATGTCCGGCATCGACGTCGACCCCGACGCGCTCCGCAAGCGGCTCTTCGCGGTGATGAGCGACGAGCAGGTCGCGAAGTTCGACGCGCTCGCGGCCGAGAGCGGCGCCGACGAGTAGCGTGTGCTCGAGACGTTGCCGGTCCTCGCCGCGCTCCTCGGGGTAGCCGGGCTCTTCGGCGGGCGGCTCTTCGAGATCGCCGCGCGGCGCCCGAGATCGGCGGCGCTCGCGCTGTCGGTCGTCGCCTTCGCGCTGTCGGGCGTCTGGGTGCTCGTCTACCTGCGCGGAGGGCCGCGGATCATCGACGCGACGGCATATTTCCTCTCCGGTCGGGCGATGGCCGAGGGGCACCTGGCCTGGCCCGTGTCGGAGCCGCCCGCGAGCACCATGGGCCGGTTCCTGGTGCGCGACACCCTCGGGACGGGTCAAAACGTAGCTGTCATTTTCCCTCCGGGTTACCCGGCGGTTCTCGCGCTCGGATTCGTCGCCGGCGCTCCCATGATCGTCGGTCCCGTCCTCGGCGCCGTCGTCACGTGGCTGACGTTCGAGCTGACCTGCACGGCTGCGCGTGTCGCAGGGATCGCGGAGCCACATCGGTTGGGCCTCGCGGCGGCCGCGCTCTCCGTCGTGTGCGGGGCCATGCGCTACCACACCGCCGACACGATGAGCCACGGCCTCCTCGCGGTCTGTGCGGCCGCAGCGCTCTCGTCCGCGCTCCGGCTGCGCGCGGGTGAGCACGGCGGCTTCGCGCTCGCGCTCGGCCTCGCCCTCGGCCTCGCCCTCGCGACGAGGCCGGTGAGCGGCCTCGCGCTCGCGGTCCTCGCGGTGATCTGCCGCGGCCGTCCGAGCCCGCGTGACCTCGGGCTCGCGACCCTCGGCGCCGCTCCTTCGCTCGCGCTGCTCTACTTCCACCAGCTGGTGGCGACGGGCGCGCCGCTCTCGTCGTCACAGTCGCTGTATTACGCGGTCAGCGACGGGCCCGCCGGCTGCTTCCGCTACGGGTTCGGCGCCGGCGTCGGTTGTTTGCACGAGCACGGCGACTTCGTCCGCGCGAACCTCTCGGAGGGGTATGGCCTCCTCGCTGCGCTCGGCACGACGGCGCGTCGCCTGAAGATGCACGGCGTCGACGCGCTCAACGCCGAGCCGCTCGCGGTGTTGGTCCTCTTGCCCGCGCTCGTGTTTGCTCTGCGGAGCCCCAAGCTGCGCGGCCTGGCTCTCGCGTTGCCGCTTTTCGTCGTCGCGTACGCGCCATTTTACTTCGACGGGAACTACCCCGGCGGGGGCGCCCGCTTCTTCGCGGACGTCCTGCCGGTCGAGCACGCGCTCGTCGCGCTCTCGTTGCCCCGCGTCGCGGCGCGATTGTCCGTGCCGAAGGCCTCGTCGCTGCTGGTCGGGCTGGCGCTGCTCGGCTTCGCCGTCCGCGCGAGCGGGCACCACGCGCAGCTGCGCGATCGCGAGGGAGGTCGGCCGATGTTCGACGAAGCGCAGGTCGACCCATCCGGGACGGGCCTGCTCGTCTTCGTCGACACCGACCACGGCTTCTTGCTCGGCTTCGATCCGGCGCGGCGGGCGGATCGGGGGCAGGTGGAGGTCGCGCGCTTTCGCGGCGATGCAAACGACGCGTTCCTCTGGGAGGCGCGTGGCAAGCCGCGCGCCGTCCGCCACCGGTACGACGTCTCGTCGGGGTGGGTGCTCGTGGAGCCGTACGTGCCGAGGACCTTCGACCGCATCGACGGGGTCTCGCTGTGGCCCCCGCTTCGTCAGTCGGACGGCCAGGCGTTCCCATCCGGTCGGAGCCTCGCGTTTTCGCCCGGGGAGAGCGGGCGCGTCCGCCTCGAGCTCGCGCTGCCGTCGGCCGCGCTCGCGGCTGAGATCCACGCGGCGGTGCGGCTCTCGACCGGCGGTCAGGCTCGGCTCTCGCTCGTCGACGAGCAAGGGAATGTGTTCGCCTCTGCGGAGGCGGGCATCGACGCGAGCGCCGCGATCGATCTCGTTGCGGCACCCGGGGCGCGCCGCCTCACTCTGGTCGTCGAGTCGGATTCAAACGGTGCGATCGTCTCGTTGGGGCTCGGCAGTCACACGGGTGAGCCTGGCCCCGCGGGAGAAAACCGTTGACGGCCCGGCGCCGGGCATGGTCCCCTCGAGCGTAACCTTTTGGCTCGGCAGCGAGCCCGAGACGGGGTGTGGACATGACGAAGAGCGAGCTGATCGACGCGATCGCCGCACGGGGCTCTCTGACGAAGGCCAGGGCGGAGCTCGTCGTGAACTGCATCTTCGACGCCATGACCGAAGCGCTGCAGCGCGCGGAAGGCATCGAGATCCGCGGGTTCGGCAGCTTCACCGTCCGGCCCTACAAATCGTACAGCGGCCGCAATCCCCGCACGGGGGAGCCCGTTCCGGTGCCCGAGAAGCTCCTGCCCCGCTTCAAGGTCGGGAAAGAGCTTCGCGAGATCGTGAACAACAGCCGGCAGTACGCCATCACCGGCGGCGACGACGACTGAGAAACCGGCGCTGCGACGGCGCTTGCCTCGTGGCTGAAAAATCGCAATGGTTCGCGGGGTCATGAGCAACGGTTCCCCCCTCGACGAGCTCTGCCGCGGCGTGGTCGACCTCCACGTGAAGGCGGAGCTCGAGCAAAGGCTCGCCTCGGGCAAACGCCTCCGCATCAAGGCCGGGTTCGACCCCACCAGGCCCGACCTGCACATCGGGCACACCGTGCTCATGCAGAAGATGAGGCAGTTCCAGGATCTGGGCCACGAGGTGGTCTTCCTCGTCGGGGACTTCACCGCCATGGTCGGCGACCCGACCGGCAAGAGCGACTCGCGCCCGCGCCTCACGCGGGAGGAGGTCCGAGCCGCCGCGGAGACGTACACGACGCAGGCCTTCAAGGTGCTCGACTCCCAGAGGACCGTGGTCCGCTACAACTCGGAGTGGCTCGACGCGCTCAAGCCGTCGGAGATGGTGGAGCTCTGCGCCAAATACACGGTGGCGCGCATGCTCGAGCGCGACGACTTCTCGAAGCGGTTCGAGGACAAGCGCCCCATCCACGTGCACGAGTTCCTCTACCCGCTGCTGCAGGCGTACGACTCGGTCGCGCTCGAGAACGACGTCGAGCTCGGGGGGACCGATCAGCTCTTCAACCTGCTCGTCGGTCGCGACCTGATGCCGCGCTACGGCAAGCAGGCGCAGATCGTGATGACCACACCCATCCTTGAAGGGACCGACGCACGCTTCGAAGGGGGCAAGGTCGTCGGCGCGAAGATGTCGAAGAGCGCCAACAACTACGTCGGCATCAACGAGCCGCCGCTCGACATGTTGCAGAAGCTCATGCTCGTGGACGACCTCGTCATCTGGCGCTTCATGGAGCTTCTCTCGGCGAAGCCTCTCGAGGAAATCAAGGCGCTCAAGGCCGACGTCGAGGCCGGCCGCGCGAACGTCATCGCGGTGAAGGAGGCGTTTGCAGTCGAGATGGTCACTCGCTTCCACGACGCCCAGGCCGCGGCCGAGGCGCTCGCGCGGCGCAAGGAGATCGCGGCGGGTGGCGCCCCCGACGACACGCCCGAGCACGCCGTCCCGTCGGAGGGAGGCTCCGTCGGGCTCGCGAAGGCGCTCGCTCAGGTCGGGCTCGCCACGTCGAACTCCGACGCGACGCGGGCGATCAAGCAGGGCGCCGTCCTTCTCGACGGCAAGAAGCTCGGGGAGCCGGACGCCTTCCTGAAGCTCGCCGCGGGCGAGCGCCACCTCGTCAGGGTCGGCTCGAAGAACCGCAAGTTCGCGTGGCTGAAGATCACCTGAGCAGCCGGCGCGCGTTGCTCGCGCTGGCCGCCCTCGCCGCGGCCGGCGCCTGCGCCTCCGCCCCGGAGCCGATCGAGACGCCCAAGCTCGAACCGCTCCCGCCGCTCGATCTCACCGCGCTCGTGCCGCGCGCCGGCCTCGTCTGGTTGCTTCGCGTGCGGCCGCGCGTGATCGCGCAGATCCCCTGGCTCATCCCCGCCGTCGGGCGCATCGTCCCGGAGGCGAACTTCGACGGCTTCCGGGACAAGGTGGGCTTCGACCTCCGGCAGATCCCCGAGGCCGTGCTCACCCGTCACGGCGCGCCGCTCTCGGCAAACACGGCCATCGTCCGTCACAACGTGGAGCCCGTGCTCCTCGAACGGAAGCTCTCGAAGCGCCTGTCGAGCGACGTTCTCCGCGCGGAGGAGCGACCGGACCTGGTGCGCGTCTCGGGCAAGCTGGGGACGCAGACGCGCGCGTTCTGTCGCATTGGAAATGACATTGCAGTCTACCAGACGGGCGGCGACCCGGTCCGCGGGACGGCGCGCATCGCGTCGCTGTACGCGACGAAGAAGCTCGAGGCTCGCCGCGCGCTCGACGGCGATCCGCTCGGGCCTCTGGTCGAGCGCTTCGGGGACGCGCCCGCGGTGGCGGTCGCGCTCGGGCCGTTCGAGGACGAGTGGAAAAACGCCGCGCGCGGTATCCTCGAGATCGCGACCGCGGCCGGCGCGGCGGCGCGGCCCACGGCGCGCGAGCACGTTGGCCTCGCGATCGCGCTCTCCGGCGAGTTCGGCGACAGGGCGTCGGCCGCGGCCGACACGCTGCGAGACGCGTGGGGGGACATGGCCGCGACAGGGACGGGCCGCGTCCTCGGGCTCGACAGCCCCATCGGCACGCCGGTGGCGGCGGGGGCGAAGAACGTGGTCACGCTCAGCGTCGAGCTCGACGCCGACAGGTTGACCGAGGGGCTGCGCGCCCTGGTGGCCCGTGATCTGGAAGCCCTCATGCGGCTCGACTGAGCGGCACCCAAGCCACGCGCTCCAGCCGTGTCGGACGGCCATGACGAAGCTCTCTCTCTTCGCGTTGTCCGGCCTCTCCGCTCTGCTCTTCGCTTCCAGCGCGTTCGCTCAGGAGGGCGTGGACTACAGGACCCAGAGCGCAGGAGAAGACGGCAGCTACAGCGTAGCGTTCCTCGACAACTTGCTCAACGCCGACGGCATTGATGCTAACGCCGCTGTCATTCGTGGTACCTGGCGCCCGCCCCGCATGCTCCTCATCAGGCCCCGCGCCAACTTCGTCCCGGAGCTCCGCAAGTCCGTCGAGAGCCTGTGAACGGGTGAGAAACCCGGCGCCGTCGTCGTGCTCGATGGGGGGACCGAGCGTGACGTGTAGGATGGCGCGGTCTCGATGTGGGTCCGCGTGGCGCTCGCCGCTTGTCTCGTCTTGCTCGGCGGCTCGGCCGCGCGCGCCGATCCGCTGACGGGGACCTTGCGGGTCGACCGCGCGCCGGGAGCCGAGGCGTGTCCCGACGTCGACGCGCTCCGCGCCGAGGTCGAGGCCCTCGCCGGCGCCAGCATCCTCTCCGGCCCCGAGCCGCGTGACGTCACGCTGGACCTGCGCGTCGCGCCCGCGGAGCCCGGCGGTTTCACGGCGACGATCGTGCTCTCCGGCAAGCGCACGGGCGAGCGCTCGCTGCAGGACGTCGGTCCTGGATGTGACGTGTTGGCCCGCGGGCTCACGGTGACCATCGCCATCTTGCTCGAGGCTGGTCCGGGCGCGCCCGTTGCTCCCCCGCCGCCTCCGCCGATACCGGCGCAGCCTCCGCCTCCGCCTGCCGCCATCCCCTGGTGGCGCCGTTATTACCTCCTTCCGGCCATCGACGCGCCGAAGCCGATCGCCTCGGAGGACGAAGGCATCCCGCCCATCGTCGCGTCGGTCGGCGCGATCTACGACTCGGCGACCTTGGTCAGCGACGCGGCCGGGCTCGTCCTGGGCGTCGACGCCTACATCCCGTACGCGAGCTTCGGGCTCGCCTTCGTGTGGCTCCCGCATGAGCGAGTGGATCGCGACTTCTTTCGGGTCGGCCACGCCCATGCCGCCGGCCGGACCCGCGCTTGTGTGCGCGACCCGTTCATCGAGCAGTTCGGTCTCGCGGCCTGCGCTCGATTCGCGGCCGGCCGGCGCACGGCCAACCTCGAGAGCGCGTCGACCGGCAAGACCGACCAGAGCCACGGCGCGTACCTGGCCGTCGGCCCCCAGCTCGAGATCTCCCGCCGCGTGATCGGTCCGTTTGGTGTGTACGCCGACTTCGGGGTGGACTTCCCGGTGCTCCAGGACGAGCTCACCGTCACCGATCCCGTCGGGGGCGCAGTCTTGAGACAGCCGGATCAGGTGATCAGCTTCGAGACGGGGCTCGGGGTCCGGTTCTGGCTCGAGCCGCCGAAGGGCGGACCTCCCGCGGCCGAGAAAAAGGGCCCGTGAGGCCAAGCCGGGTGACTTTCTCCGCCGAACGCTTTTTCATGATGGCGCGGCCCGCGACCGGCCACGAACGGGGCAGACGATGACTCAAGGGGCACCCACCCTGCGCGCCATCTACGACGAGCACGTCTCGTTCGTGTGGAAGGCTCTGCGCAGGCTCGGCGTGCGCGAGTCTGATCTTCCCGACGCGGTGCAAGACGTGTTCCTGGTTGTCCATCGCAAGCTGCCCGAGTTCGAAGGCCGGTCGAAGGTCACGACCTGGCTCTTCGGGATCGCGATGCGGGTCGCCCGAGACCGACAGCGCCTCGCCCACGTGCGGCGCCAGGTCGGCGACGAAGAGGCCGTGCTGGCGTTCGTCGACGAGTCGGCCGACGTGGGAGCGGAGGCGGAGCGCCGGCAGGCCGCGTCGATGCTCGAGGCCATCTTGGACTCGATGCCCATCGAGCAGCGAGCCGTCTTCACGCTGTTCGAGCTCGACGGCATGACGGGCGACGCCATCGCCGAGCTGCTCGAGGTGCCTCTGGGCACGGTGTATTCGCGGCTCCGCTTGGCTCGCGAGGCCTTCCAGAAATGCGTCGCGCGGCTGAAGGCGCAGCAGGAGCGGCCGCCGGCCCCGCGCACGAGCACCGTCCGCACGCGGGTGAGCGACGAGCCCTCGGATGACAGCGTCATCTCTTCTCGGCGCGCAGCCGCAGGAGGTGCCGTATGACCGAGCCGCGCAGGCTCTTCGACGAGGCGGGCGACGACCTGACCCGACAGCTCCTCGACGCCGGTCGCAGCGGCGGCGGTCCGTCCGCCTCCCTCCAGGCCAAGATGTGGTCCGGTATCGAAGCGTCGTTGGCGCCGATCGCGGGCGGAGCTGCAGGCGGCGCGACCGGCGCGGCCAGCGGCGGCGCGACCTCCGCGGGGACTTCTTTATCCGGCGCGACCGCGCAAGCCGCGGCCCCGAGCGCCGCCGCAGCGGCGACGCCCGGTGTCGGGCTCGCCATCGGGACAAAGATCGGGCTCGTCGGCCTCTTCGTGGGGGCCACGCTCGTGACGGCCACGGTCGTTCGCCCACCGGGAGAGAAGCCGGCTCCCGCCGCCGTCGTCGAGCAGTCGTCCGCGCGAGTCGCTCCGTCTTCCTCGGAATCGAGAGATGGCCCCGCCCCGACGCCCGACCACGCAACGCCCGACTACGCAACGCCCGACCCGGCGGATACGCGCCCGATCGATCCCCGCGGTGCGGAGCAAGCGCCCGACTCGAAGCCTGAGGTCGCTTCCACGAAGCCCAGCGCCAAGCAGACCTCGCCGCCGAGCGGCTCGGCCGCGCCGAAGGCGAGCACCGCCTCCAGCCTCGTGGAAGAGGTCGCGGCGGTGCAGAAGGCGCGCGCCGCTCTCGCGGCGGGGAACGCGACGGAAGCGCTCGCCGTGCTCGCGGAGCTCGACAAGACGATTCCCCGCGGCTCGCTCGGTCAGGAGCGCGTGGTGCTCACGATCGAGGCGCTCGCCGCGAGCGGTCAGAAGGGCAAGGCCGGTCAGCTGGCCAAGGCCTTCCTCGCGGCCAACCCATCGAGCCCGTACGCCGATCGCGTCCGGCCTTACGCACCCTGACTCACCCGTCCGGGACCTTCAACCGGTCTGGCCTCGGCGCGCCGCCACGCGGCGAGCGATCTCGAGGCCCGAGATACACGCCGAGAGCCACACCGTTCCTGCGGCGAATCCGCCGAGGACGTCGCTCAGGTAATGGACGCCCAGGTACATCCGGCTAAACCCCATCGCGACGGTCCAGGCCACGGCGCACGCCAGGATGAGCGCGCGCCCAGACGCGCCGCGGGCGGCGACGACGCCGAAGTACGCGAGCATGCCCGCCGCGACGATGGTCGCCATCGCGTGCCCGCTCGGGAAGCTGAAGCCACGCGCGATCTCGTGTGGTGATTCGAACCAGGGCCGCGGCCTCGCGAAGACCACCTTCAGCGCGGCGTTGAACACGGCGACGCCGATCATCGAGAAGAGCCAGCCCATCGTGAGGAGCCGCTGCCTCTTCCAGAGGAGGATCACGGTGACGATCGTCGAGACGATGTAGAGACCGGGCGTGCCCCCGAAGAAGGTGAGGAAGCGGAACGCCGCCAAGCCCTGCGGTGATGCGGCGTCGTAGAGCGAAGCCGCGAGCGCATGGTCGACACGCACGACGGTCGAGCCCTCGGCGATCTCCTCCGCGATGCCGACGAACACGAGCGCGGCGAGCGTGAGCGTGAGCCCGAGGATGGCGTGGAGCACGAGATACTCGTCCGGATCGAGCGCCCGCAGCGCTCGCCACACGGACGGAAAACGCGCCTCGATCCGGCGAACCAGCCAACGCGCCTCCAGCCAGCGCCAGACGTGCTCGCCGGCGCCCCAGAAGGTGCGCGCGCGCCGAGCCGCCCAGGTGACGAAAGCTGCCACGACGCCGAGGGCGGTCGTGGCGAGCACGATGAGGAGCGCGAGCAGGACGAGCGGACGCGCTCCGATCTCGGTGACCCACCGCTCCGCCGCGCCGCTCATGCCCGAGAGCCCTAGCACGTCACGCGCCGCGAGCGATCAAGTCGGGCAGTCGGTCGCCTTGTCGCAGAGGCAATACACGAAGGACTGCTCGGTTCCGAACGGCGTCTCGTGTCGATCGTGGACCTCCGCGACGACTTCGTAAGCGGGGCCGAGCTCGCGCCTCAAGCCCTCGGCGGAGTAACGCGCGACCGGCAGCCCGCTGCATTTCTCGGGGCCGTCGAGGGCAAACGTCGCGAGGATGACGTGACCCCCCGTCTTCAGGGAGCAACACGCGCGCTCCACGTAGCGGCGGCGCGCCTCCGGATCCGTCAGAAAATGGAAGACAGCTCTGTCATGCCAGACGTCGAACGTGTCGCAGCCGAGGTTGATCTCGGTCGCGTCCCCGACCTTCCAGCGCACGAGGTCCGCGCGGTCGCCGAGGCGTCTTTTGGCGACCTCGAGCGCTGCCGCGGAGATGTCGAGCACCGTCAGGTTCCGAAACCCCCGATCGAGCAGGTCGTCCACCAGGGTCGAGGCGCCGCCGCCGATGTCGACGATCCGCGCGTCGGGCGCGAGGCGGAGACCGTCGATCAGCTCGAGGGACTTGTCCAGGTGGGGTCGGTACCAGCTGACCTTCTGGCTGTCCTTCTCGGTGTAGACGCGCTCCCAATGCTGCTTCGTGGCCACGATGAACCGTAGCTCAGCCCAGCTCCTTCGACGAGTAGCCGAGGATCTTGCGGGCGATGATGAGCCGCTGGATCTGTCCTGTCCCCTCGAAGATGTCGAAGACCTTGGAGTCGCGCAGCCACATCTCGAGCGGGTGTGCGCGTGTCAGCGCCGCGGGGCCCATGAGCTCGACGCACGTCGCCGTGACGTCGACCACCACGCGCCCGGCCTTGGCCTTCGCCATGGATGCCTCGAGCGAGTTCGACCGCCCCTGATCGAGCAGGAACGCGGCGCGGTGGGTGAGCAGGCGCGCGGCTTCGATCTGCGCATCCATCTCTTGCACGATGTCCTGGAGGGCGGTGAGGCTCGGCCGCGCGCGGCCGTGCCCGACGTCGAACGGGCCGCCCTGTTCGAGCTGGTCGAGGGTGTGCTCGAGCGCGGCGCGCGCGATGCCGACCGCCATGGCCGCCACGCCCGGGCGCGTCATGTCGAACGTGGTCATCGCGCCCTTGAACCCCTTCTGCTCCTTCTGCTCCTTCTGCTCGAGCTCGCCGAGGAGATTTTCTTTCGGGATTCGACAGTCCTCGAAGACGAGCTCCGCCGTCTCGCTCGCGCGGATCCCGAGCTTGTTCTCCAGGCGACCGATCCGAAAGCCGGGTGTGCCCTTCTCGACGACAAAAGCCTTCATCCCGGCGCGGCCCAGCGACCTGTCGATCGTCGCCCAGACGACGACGAGATCCGCCGAAGCTCCGTTCGTGCAGAAGACCTTGGTGCCGTTGAGCACCCAGTGGTCGCCGTCGAGCACGGCCGTCGTGGAGACGCCGCTCACGTCGCTGCCGCAGTCGGGCTCGGTCATGGCCATCGCGCCGAAGCGGACCTCGTCGTCGTCGTAGCGCGCGAGCCATTTGTTCTTCTGCTCGGGCGTGCCCGCGGCGTTGATGGCGGCCCCGCCCAGGCCCGCGCCCGGCAACGAGAGCAAGATGGCTGCTGCGCCGTACGCGAGCTCCTCCGCCAGCACGACGCCGGTGATGCCCCGCACGCCGCCGGCCTCGGCCTTCGCCTTCGCTTCGTCCTCCGGGCGCATCCCGTGCCGGCGCAGGACCGTCATGCCGCTGCGCTGGAGCTGGTGCACCTGCCTGATCACGTCCCACGGCTTCTCGTGCTCGTTTGCGTCGGCGATGACGGCCGCGGGGCGCATGGCCTGCAGCGCAAACTGGTGGAGGAACGCCTTGATTCCGCGCAGCTTCGGGTTGAGCTCGAAGTCCATCTTCGCCTCTCAGACAAGGAACCAGCCCGGCGTGCGGGCCAGGGTGCGCGCGTTGCGGAAGAAGAGCTCCGCCAGGTGATCACGGATGACGCCGTGGCCGCCGAGGATCTGCACACAAGCATCTGCGGCGCGGAAGGCGGCCTGCGCGGCGAACCGATGCGCACGCGCCGCCTCCGCCCGAGCGCTCGCGCCACTGTCGATGCTCCACGCCGCCTTCCACGTCATCCACCGTGCGGCCTCCGCGTCGGTCGCGGCCTCTGCCAGCATGAACGCGATGCTCTGGTTCTGCGCGATGGCGCGGCCGAACGCGCGGCGCTCCTTCGCGTAGTCGATCGCGTATTCGGTCGCTGCCCTCGCCAGGCCGACGGCCGCGGCCGCCGAGGCCACGAGCGCTCGCTCCGCCAGAGGACCATGGTCGCCCGGTGTGACCGGTCGAGCGGTCGCGCCGTCGAGCGCGAGATCGAAGGTGCCCACGCCGCGCGGCCCGATCACGTCGCAGCGCGCGCGGCACGTCCCCCCTGCTCCCTTTCCTTCGAGGAGATAGAGCCGCGGCGCACCGGCGCCGCCCGGGTCGCCTCCGCGCGCCACGACGATCGTCAGCTCCGCGTCGTCGGCGCGAGGAACGAGCGTCTTCTTGCCGACGAGCGCGGGGCCCGACGGCGTGACCTCCGTGCGCGCGCCGAACGTGAACGCGTCGTAGAGGCGTGTCGGCTCCACCCACGCGCCCGTTGCCTTCGGCAGCAGCGCGTCGCCGAGGAGCTTGGGCAACACCTCCGATTGCAGGCGCGTGTCGGCCGAGGTCGCGATGGGGACGATCACGTGCATCGGGGAGAAACACGCGAGCGCAAACCCGAGATCCGCCCACGCGAGCTCCTCGAGGACCACCGCGCCCACGAGCGCGCTCGGGCGCGCGCCTGCCTCGCCGGTTCCTCCCAGATCGGAGGCGACGCCGAGGCTCGCGAACCCGAGCTGCCAGCCGTCGTTCAGCGCGCCGGGGTCGACGGCACCCGCCTCTTCCCAGGCGCGCGCGTGGGGGCGCACGCGCTCCTTCGAGAAGGCGCGCACCCCGGCCCGCAGGCTCTCGGTGTCTTCGTCGAGATCGAGGTGCATCGTGAGCTCAGAGCGAGTCTTCGATGGCCGAGACGATCGTCTTCAGGACCTTGATGCGGGCGAAATACTTGTCGTTCGCCTCGATCAACGTCCACGGCGCGACCTCGGTGCTCGTGCGGTCGATCATCTCGTTCGCGGCGGACTGGTAGGCGTCCCATTTGTCGCGATTGCGCCAGTCTTCGGGGCCGATCTTGAATCGCTTGAACGTCGTGCTCGCGCGCTCCTCGAAGCGCTGGAGCTGCACGTCTTTGCCGATCTGGAGCCAGAACTTGACGATGATGGCGCCCGATTTCGCGAGGCTCTCCTCGAAATCGTTGATCTCCCCATAGGCGCGCATCCAATCGTCCTCGTCGCAGAACTTCTCCACGCGCTCGACGAGGACCCGCCCGTACCAGGAGCGATCGAAGATCGCCATCTTCCCTCGTCGCGGCAGGTGCCGCCAGAACCGCCAGAGGTAGGGGCGAGCCTTCTCTTCATCGGTCGGCGCCGCGATGGGAATGACGTCGTACGAGCGGGCGTCGAGGGCGCCCGTCACGCGCCGGATGGCCCCGCCTTTCCCCGCCGCGTCGACGCCTTCGAACACGGCGATGACGCTGCGCTTGCGCAGCGCGGGCTTGCGGAAGAGGAAGTTCAGCGCGCCTTGTTGCTTCAGCAGCTGGTCCTCGTACTCCTCCTTGGGGAGAGCGGGCGTCAGGTCCAGCGCGTCGAGGATGCCCTTGCCGTCGATCGGCTTGACGAGCGGCGGCGTGAGGTCGGCGGTGTTCTGCGCGGGCGCGTCGAGCCGCTTGCGGATGGCGTCGTGGATGATGTTGCCGACGGTCGCGTAGCGGTACTGCGGGTCGGACGCCTCGACGATGTACCAGGGCGCGAAGCCGGTGCTGGTGTCGCGCAGCGCGCGCTCGGAGATCTTGCGGAACTTCGAGTACATCTCGAACCGCTCCCAATCCAGGTCGGTCACGCGCCATTTCGTGCGCGGGTCGTCCGACAGCTCCTCGAGTCGCTTCTTCTGCGCCTTCTTCGTGAGGTGGAACCAGAACTTGATGACGAGCACGCGCTCGTTCGTGAGCATCCGCTCGAAATGCATGGTCTCGTTCATCGCCGTGTCGAGGTCGACGTCTTTCGTTCGACCGTAGGCGCGATCGAGGATGGGCCCCGAATACCAGGAGCCCAGGAACAAGCCGATCTTCCCTCTGGGCGGGAGCCTGCGCCAGAACCGATACATCGACGGCTGCTCGGCTTCCTCCGAGGTCGGCTCGTGGAGCGCGTGCATCTGCAGGTGACGCGGGTCGAGCCACTCGAACAGGCGGTTGACCGTCTCGCTCTTGCCGCCGCCTTCCACGCCGCCGATGACGATGACGACGCTGAACGGCGCCTTCTCCAGGAGCTCGTATTGGACGTCGAGGAGCTTCTCGCGCAGCGCGGGCTCCTGCTTGGCGAACTCTTCCTTGCTGAGCTTGTGACCAAGCTCCGCCGATTGAAACATGCTCCTCTCCTCTTCTTTGGGGAGCAGCCTATCCCGCTTTGCCCGAGCGGACGTAGCCCAAGAGCGTGCGGATGATGCCCTTCGCGAGCTCGGGTGATTCGTCGAGCAGCCCCTCGAGCTCCACGCGCGGAATGCGCAGAAGCCGCGCGGCGTCTTTGGCGCGGATCGTCGCGGCGCGCGGCGCGCCGTCGAGCACGCCCAGCTCGCCGAAGGCTTTGCCGGCGCCGAGCGTGCCGATGGGCTCGCCGTCTTTGATGATCGTCACCTCGCCGTCCGCGACCACGTAGAGGTCGTCCGAAGCCTCACCTTGCGTGACGATCGTCGAGCCGGGCTCGGCCGTCTCGATCGTGGCGATCTCGGCGACGGGGTAGAGCTCCTCCCCCGAGAGCCCCTGGAAGAGCGGGACGTCTCGGAGCAGCAGCACCTTTTCCAGCACGCCCGCCATCGGATCCCCCAACCCTAGCTCCCCGCGATCGAGCTTGGAACACTTCTCGAGCCAGCCATCGAGCGGAGCAGGCGCTCGCTCCATCGCCGATTCGGCGCCTCCGCAGAGGCCGACGAAGCGCCGGCCGAGGCCTTGGGGCAGGGTCGCCTCGAGCAGCTCGAGCGCGTCGTCGCGCGACCGCCCTGCGCCAGCGAGCGCGAGGCGAGCGCGAGCCACCGTGCGCCTGTCCTCGACGACGCCGAGGAGATCGAGCACGGCTTCGCGTGTGTCGCCCAGTCGCTGTGCCAGCTCGTAGGCCAAGAGGCCGCCGCTCTTCGCGGCTCGTGTGTGCCCCACGATCGACTCCCCGTAGTCGACGAGCGTCGTCATGGCCGCTTCGATCAGGTTGCGGTCCGTCGCGCCTACCTTGAGGTTCGTCGCACCGAACGCGTGCGCGACCGCGACTCGGGCGCGGTGGCCGAGCGAGCCGAACAGGCGCAAGACCTCCTTCGCGGCGCCTTCCCCGATGCGCGCCAGCGCGCGCGCCGCTCGCGCCGTGCCCGAGACCGCGCGGCCCTCGGCGACGGCGGTGGGGGCGACCGCGCCTTCGCCGCGTGTGACCGGCAGCGCCTGGACCAGCTCGCGCACGGCGCGCGGGCCCGCGAGCGCGAGGCACCTCGCCGCGATCGCAGGGTGGGGACCGGCGACGAGCCTCGCGACGAGCGACGAGACAGCCCCGCTCGCGTCGAGGAGGACGGCCGCGCGGGCCGCTTCCTGGAAGACGGCGGGCTCGCGCGAGCCCATCGCGATGAGGACCTCGCGCTCCGCTCGTCGATCGCCGAAGAGCCCGATGGCGCGCAGGGCCGCCGCCCGCTGCGGCGAGTCGGCCCCGGTTGCTCCTTTGCGCAGCTGCTTCAGGCTCTGGTCGATGAGGGCCTGCGCGGGAGCCCCGCCACCGGCCTCCTTCTGCGCGCGACCGAGGAGCGCGCGGTGGAGCAACGCCTCCGCCCACAGATCGGCGGCTGCCTCGCTGGAGCTCGGGTCGAGGCGCTCCATGGCGGCTGTGGTGCGCGCCATGTCGGCGAGCGTGCCGTGCTCTCGCGCCGCGCCGAGGAGCATGACCTCGATGGTCGGGTCTGGGTCGGGTGGCACGAGCGCGAGCAGCGCCGCTCCGTCGCGGGGGCCGGTGAGCCGGGCCGCCGTCGTCACGGCGTGGCGCCGGATCGCCGGGTCGTTTGCGGCGAGCGCGGGGGCGACGTCCAGCGGAGAGAAGAACCGATCCGTCATCAAGTCGAGCGTGCGTCGCGCGTCGTCGGCGCGACCCTCTCGAACGCAGGAGGCGAGCAAGCGCTCGACCTCGGCGCGGAACAGCGCGATCGCCTCGGGCGGTACGTCTTCGCTGACGCGACCTCGGGTGAGGGCCGCCGCCAGGGCAGCGGCGTACGCCCGCGGGGCGCCTCGGACCGCGAGGCCGAGGAGGAGCGCAGAAGAGACGACGAGCGCGATCTGGAGCCATCGACCCGGTCCGGCCTCGCCGAAGGCCGTCAGGACCGCGGCCGAAGCGAGCCCGCCCAGCGGCGCCGCGGAGCCCTTCACGACGATCTTCGCGCGCGTCCGCACGCTGCGCGCGAGCGGGACCAAGAGCACGTCCGCCACCGAGTTGCCGATGCCGAACCGCACCGCGAACTCGGTGAGCCGCACGGCGCCGGTCCCGAGCACGGGGGGCAGGGCCGCCGACGCGAGGCCCGCGCCGCCGACGAGCAACGGGCCCGCCAGGAGGGAGCGCCCGACGCCGATTCGCCCGACAAGCCGGCCCGTGATGAGGACCTGCATCGCGAGGACGACCGCGTTGGCGATGACCCCGAACGTGCCGAGGACGGCGGCCATCTGGTCGCGGTCGTACGCCTCCTTCAGCGAAGCCTTGAAGGAGAAGTCGACGAAGTTCGCGATCATCGTGCCGAGCAGGCCCATCGAGACGACGATGCGGACGGCCGGCACGTTGCGGATGTCCGCGCCGGTCTCGCGCAACGTCTGGAAGAAGCTCGGCTTCGCCAGGCTGGGTGGTCCGCTCGGCTCGGGCAGGGCCTGCGCGCCGAGCCGCGCGAGGATCGGGACGGCAGGGGCGCAGAGCAACGCGCCCATCCAGAAGAGCGTGGGCACGCCGGTGCGCGGCGCGAGGTAGGTGGCGGCCGCGCTCGTGGCGATGGAGCCGATCGTCGCGGCGGCCGCCACCAGCGGAAGGACCCGCTTCGCTTGGCGCGCGGCGAGCAGGCTGGTGATCGCGTTGAACGCGATGAGCGGCAGGAGCGGCGGGAGAAGGAGCTGCGCGAGGCAGAGCGCGTAGAGGATCGCGGGTGACTCGCTCCGCGCCACGATCGCGGACGCGCCGAGGAGCACGATGGTCACGGCGACGACGGCGCTGTCGAGCGCGCCGGCGCGCCGCGGATCGTCCCCCGCGATGCGGTCCACCGCGGCCGCGTACACGAGCGAGGCGACGACGCGGACGACCGCCGCCACGCCGAGGAACCGCGAGAGATCGCCGAGCGAGAAGACGCTGACGAAGATCGTGTCCGCAGCGATCGTGGACAGGCCGTTCGCCCCGACACAAGCAAACGCCAGCGCGAGCGGCGCCAGCGGGAGGGCCGCGTCGGTCGAGCTCGTCCGCGCCAAAGGTTACCGTCTGCCTTTGAAGCCCATCATGCCCTGGACGACCGCCTCGCTCTCCTCGGCCACCGTCTGGGCTTCGGCTTCGCGGTCGGCGCAGTCCTCACACATCTTCTTCGCCTTCTTGCCGACCTTCACGCTCTTCAGCTGCTCGACTTCGTCCTTGCACACGGGGCAGGTGGGCATGCAGGGAAGGGTACCGAAAAGGTGCGGCGATCCGAAGCGGGCACCGGCCTCACGCGGTGCTACCGCCGCCTGGCCGCCTCTTTGCCGTTCGCGGAGAGGTCGGCAGGCACCGCGGGAGGTCGCGGGGGGATGAGCGAGCCCTCGAGGTACGCAGGGGGACGCATCGTCGAGCGGGCGGGCGGCATCGTGGAGCGCCCGATGCCGCGCTTCACTTCATCGACGGTCTGCGCGACGGCGCGCAGGACGAGGTCGATGCGCTTGGGCTCGGCGGCGGCCTTGCGGGAGACCGCGTAGAGCGGCTGCGAGGGGATGACGTCGATCGGCAGCCGAACGAGCGCCCCGTCGCCTCGGTAGTCGCGCGCGACCACGTCCGGGAGCACGGCCAGGAGCCCGTCTTGCGCGCAGACCTGGACCGCGACGTGGAGCTGCTCGACCACCATCCCGAGCTTCCGCGGGAGGTGGAGCGGGAAGTGGTCGGAGATGCTCTCCGGCGGGCCCACGAAGGGGAACTCGAGCAGGTCCTCGACGGTGAGGTCGAGCCGCTCCGTCAGCGGGTGGAAGTCGCTCGCGTAGACCGAATACTCGAGCTCGCTCAGCTTCGTGACGCGGAGCTCCGTCCGGGAGATCGCCGAGTCGGTCACGAAGATGTCGAGGCCGCCGTCGACGAGGAGGTGCTCGGCCTGCGCGGGCGCCGCGCTGCGGACGTGCGCGAGCAGATCGGGGTACTGCTCGCGGAGCTTCCGCAGCGCGGGGAGGACGAAGAGGCTCGTGTACGGCCCGGGCGCGGACACGTGGACCGTGCCCGCGCTCTCGGAGCTGAGGATCTGATCGAGGGCGGCCTCCACGGTGCGCATCGCCGAGCGCGTCGCGCCGAGCAGCCGGCGGCCGGCCGTCGTGAGCTCGAGCTGCCGACCTTCGCGCGCGAAGAGATCGACGCCCAGATCTTCCTCGAGCAACTTCACCGAACGCGAGAGCGCGGAGGCGCTCAGGTTGACCTCTTTCGAAGCGGTCGGGAGGTGCTCGAACTCGGCGACCGCGCGAAACGCGGGGAGCCAGTTCCAGACCTGCGCGGTGCGACGGGTGAGCTTCACGGCTGGCCTTTCGCGAGGCCGAGACCATCGCACCGCGGAAAAACAAGCACAATTGGTGTTGCTTCTGCCCACCTGAAAGGCCCCGCGCTCACCACAGGCGCGGGCAGTGTGCGACAGGCGGCTGAGGGCTCGAGGCTACACCTCGGCCGCGAGGAGCGCCTCCATGGCCGGCCGCACCACGAGCTCGAGCCCGCGGCGCCGGACGTCGAGCATCTCGCGCTCCGAGAGGCGGCCGTGCGGGTGGACGCTCCAGGTGTCCTCGGCGCGCACCGACGCGAGATCGGCCGCGGCCGCCGCGAAGGCCTCCTCCGCGGCGGCGCGGACATCCGCGCCGCCGGACCGAAGCGCCCACGCGACGAGCTTCCAGGCGAGCTCCGCGTGGCGCGCCTCGTCGGCGCGCACCACGGCCAGCGATGAGATGACAGCTTCGTCAGTCGCAGCGTCGTGCTGGGCCGAGGCGACGAGGGCGGCGAGCGTCTCGCCGACACAACCCTCGCGCACCGCGGCGGCCACCAGCGCGGGCAGGTCGCGCGCGACGGGCGCGCGCACCGCCTCGGCGAGCGGGCCGGGCGAGACCGGCTCCCCCGCGTAGGCGCTCGCGAGGGCGAAGCCGAGCTCGGCGTGGCGGATCTCGTCGAGCGCGGCCTCGTGGGCGGCCCGCACGAGCTCGGCCGGCGCGCCCAGCGCGAGCAGCTCGAGCGAGAGCTTGGCGAAGCTCGCGACGCTGGCGTGCTCGTAGCTCGCGTCGTCCGCCCACGCGCGCGCGAGCCGGGCGCGGGTCTTGGTGTCGAGCCCTTCGACGCGCGGACGGCTCGGGCTCGCCGACCAGCCCTGGTCGCCGCGAGCGATGGGGGCGCGCGCGGGCCTCCCGTCCACGACGAGCGGCCGCCCGATGACGGCGCAGGTCGGATCGTTGGGCGGCCCCACCTCGACCTGGTAGCAGCACTCGCCGTTCACGAGATCGGGGCCGCTGACCCATTCGTTCACGACCTCCGAGTCGATCGTACAAGGGTAGACGGTGCCGGCCTCGGCCAAGGGTGGGCAGGGCGGATCGCCCAACGACGCGGGCCAGCAGCGCTCGACGGCGACGCCGCCACCGCCCCCGCCGTCGCCGCCGCCCGCGCCTCCGCCGCCCCCTTGGCCCGTCCCCGTCGACGCGGTGGTCGACGCGGTGGTCGAGCTCGTCGTGGTGCTCGCGGACGTGGTCGTCTGGCCGCTCGTGGTCGAGCTCGTCGTGCCGCCGCCGCTGCCGCCGCCGCCCGTGCTCGTTTCGTCGTCGCCGCAGGCCGCGGTCAGGCAGGCCGTGGCCCCGACGGCCACGAGGATCTTCTGGGTGAGGGTGATCTCGAAAGAAAGAAGACGGGACATGAGGACCTCCAAGGAACAAGGGTGCATGCCCGGGAGGAGGTCACCTGATCGATCAAAGATGATCGAAGGCCGCTATGGTCACCCGCCCCGTACCGGCTCCAGGACCTTTTTGTCGGTGACGATCAGGTCGACCGGCACGTCGCCGGTCGCGACGGGGAGGTCGGCCGCGAGCTGGAAGTCGTAGACGACGCAGACCGCCTGGGCGTGTGGCTTGAACCGCGCGATCGCTCGATCGTAGAAGCCGCCTCCGTAGCCGAGCCGGTGGCCGCGGCCGTCGACGAGGAGCGCTGGCGTCACGATCACGTCCACCTCGGTCGCCTCCGGTGCGCCGGGGTCGGGCTCCAGGAAGCCGAAGCCGCGGTCGGTCATGGTCTCGCGCGAGCCGGGATCGCGGAACGTCATCGTCCAGGCTGCGCGGTCCATCGACGGATAGAGGACCGACGCGCCGCGGGCGCGCGCCCACGCGTCGAGCGCGACGACGTCGACCTCGCGCCGCGCGAGCATCGCGTCGAAGAGGGCGATGGTCTTCGCACGCTGCACCACCTCGAGCCCTCGCAAGCTCTCCACGATCGCGCGCGAGCGCTCGGCCGCGGCCGCCTCGGTGAGCGCGCCCCGCACACCACGCGCGCGCTTCCGGAGCGCGACCTTGGCTCGCTTCGCGAGCTCCGCCACGGCCGCGGTGTCGAATGGCTGCTCGCCGCTCACGAGAGGAAGCTACCACGCGGTGGCGCCCCAGCATTTGTGGTAAAGCCCGCTCGAGTGAAGATCGCAGCCGTCATCCCCGCGTACGACGCCAGTCGAACCATCCGCTCGGTGGTCGAAGAGACGAAGTCCGCCTTCGAGGGGATCGGCGAGGTCTATGTGGTCGACGACGGCTCGACCGACGGGACGGCGGCGGCGGCGCGCGCCGCCGGGGCGACCGTGCTCGCCCACGACACGAACCGCGGCAAGGGCCGCGCCCTCCGGACGGGGTTGAGCCGCGCCGCGGCGGACGGGCACCTGGCCGCGGTGACGCTCGACGCGGACGGCCAGCATCCGCCGGCCGAGGCAGCGCGCCTCGCGCGCCTCGGCCTGAGCCCGAGCGCGCTCGTCCTCGGCATCCGCGACCTCAAGGGCGCCGGCGCGCCGCGTCCGAACCGCATCTCGAACGCCATCTCGAACGGGTTCCTCTCGCTCTTCTCCCGCAGGCTCCTCGCCGACACGCAGTGTGGTCTGCGCCGGTACCCGCTGCCGCGCACCCTCGAGATCGGCGGCCGTGACGACGGCTACGCCTTCGAGGCGGAGATCATCCTCCTCTCCATCGCCGCGGGCATCGAGGTGGTGGAGGTCCCCATCGAGGTCGTCTACCCGGAGGACCGCACGACCCACTTCGACAGCGTCCGCGATCCGATGCGCGTCGTCCGCCGCGTCGTGTCCACGCTCGTCTCCACGCGGGGCATCACGCGGCCCGCGGCCTGAGGCCGAGCATGAGCTTTTTCAGGCGGCACAGGAAGAAGCTCATCGCCCTCGCGGTGGTGCTCTTCCTCCCGGTCCTCGCGCACGTCGCCATCGTCCTCGCCACCCGGATGACGCCGCCCGAGGTGCCGAGCGTCAGCGGCGAGGCCGAAGACGTCGACGGAGTCCGGCGGCTCGGGCCGGCTTACGCCAGAAAACGCGGCGACATCCTGGAGGTCCGCCTCGCCGGCAAGCCGGAGGAGATCGGTCACCAGCACGCGCGTCTCCTCTACGACGAGATGATCGCGTCCGAGGGGCAGCTCTACACGACGCTCGAGCACTACGTGCCATTCGCGCCGCTCCGCTGGCTCATCTTCGACGTCGCACGCGTGCTCCACCACGGAGCCGACGGCACGATGAGCGAGGCGCGGCTCACCGAGATCGCGAGCCAGGCGCGCGCGTTCTCCCCGGACCCCTTCGCCGATCGCTTCCCGACCTACCAGCGCTTCATCTACCTGAACTCGCTCTACGACATCGCGCTCGGCTTCGAGCACTCGCCGCTCCTCGGTTGCACGAGCTTCGTCGCGCGCGGGGAGGGGAGCGCCGGGGGCCACGCCATCCTCGCGCGGAACTTCGATTTCGAAGCGGGCAGCGTCTACGACGAGAAGAAGGTGGTCTTCCTCGTGCGGGAGGAGGGCAAGATCCCGTTTGCGTCGGTCGCCTGGCCAGGGCTCGTCGGCGTGCTCTCCGGGATGAACGCCAAGGGTCTCGGCGTCGTGGTCCACGGCGGCCGCGCCCGCGAGACGCAGGCCGACGGCGAGCCCGTCGTCCACACGACGCGCGCGATCCTCTCCGAGGCATCCACGGTGGACGAGGCCGTCGCCCTCCTCGAGAAGCGCCGGGCCATGGTGAGCCACATCCTGCTCCTGGTGGACGCCACCGGGATGGGCGCGGCCGTCGAGCGCGCGCCCGGGGAGCCTCCGTACGTCCGTCGGATCGAGGGAGACTTCCTCCCGCTCACCAACCATTTCGAGGGGCCTTTCGCCTCCGACCCGAAGAACCTCCGCGTCCGCGAGGCGACGTCCACCTTGCCTCGTCGCGCTCGCCTCGACGAGCTCCTGACGGGGCGCGACAAGCCCGTCGATCCGCTCGGCGCGATCCAGATCCTCCGCGACAAGAAGGGCGCCGGCGGCGTCGACCTCCCGCTCGGGCACCGCAGCGCGCTCGACGCCGTGATCGCCACACACGCGGTCGTGATGGACGCGACGGACAAGGTCCTCTGGGTCAGCGAGTCGCCGCACCTGATGGGCCGGTTCGTCCGCTTCGATCTGAAGGCCCTCCTCGACCCGGCCTACGAGCCGAAAAATGACGAAACCGTCGTGACGCTCCCGGCCGATCCGGCGCTCCTGGACGGCACGTACGACAAATGGCTCGGCGACGGCGCCAAACACGACGGGGCGATGTGAAGCGTCGCGAGGAGCCGCACGAACGAGAGGCGCTCGACGCGCTCGCTGCGCTCTACGCCGAGCTCGGCGAGCGCCTCGCGGGCTCGACCTGCCCGGCGTCCACCGAGTGCTGTCGGTTCGGCGTCACCGGCCGGGAGCCCTACGTCACCAGCGTGGAGCTCGCGTACCTCGAGCGCGGCATCGCCCGTTCGGGTGGCAAGACGCCCCAGGCGACAGGCAAAGGCGCGCGCCCGCTGCCGGTCGTCACCGTGAAAGACGAGCGCATCTGCCCGCTCCTCCGCGCGGACAACCGCTGCGCGGCGTACGACTTCCGACCGTTCGGCTGCCGGACTTTCTTCTGCGAGCGGGCGGAGTCACCCCGGCCCCTCGGCCAGCAGGAAATCAACGCGTTCGTCCGGCGCGTGAAGGATATCGCGGCGCGCCACCGGCCCGGCGGCGATCAGGGCCGGCCCTTGACGCGAGCCCTCCCCACCGGTTGAAGATGGCCCGCCCTCCGCCCGTCCAAGGCCACGCGCATGATCCCTCGTAAGCTCTCCCGTCGCGCCGTCCTCGCTCTCGCCCTGGCGGCGCCGCTCCTGGCGCCCGTCGCGGCCCGGGCCGACGCGACGGATGACGCGCTCGCCAAGGTCACCAAGGCCCGGAAGGAGGTGAAGACGCTCATCGCTCGCTTCACCCAGGTCCGGCAGGTGGGCCTCCTGGCGGAAGAGGTGAAGAGCACCGGGGAGCTCACGGTCGTCACCCCCGACAAGCTCCGCTGGGAGCTCTTCCCGCCGGACTCGATCGTGTTCTGGGTGGTCAAAGGCGGCGTCGCTTACAAAGACGCGAAGGGCAAGGTCGGCAAGGCGCCGCCGGGGGCCATGGGCGCGCTCGTCGGCGATCTCATCACCTTCCTGGGCGGGGATATCGCGGCCCTCAAGGCGCGGTACGATCTCGCCGCAAACGAAGAATCTGACGGTTCTGTCAAGATCGTGGCCGTCCCCAAGTCGGACGAGGCCAAGAAGGCCCTGAAGCGGCTCGAGGTGCGCACCAACGCGGAGCGGTGGGGCGTCTCGCGGATCGTCATCGAGGAGCCGGGCGGGGACAGCTCGGTCATCACGTTCGAGACGAACAAGAAGAACGAGAAGGTCGATCCGGACAAGATGAAACCGCCGGCCTGACCCCCGACTCCCCCCTCGCCGCAGGCGAGGGGGGCCGGGGGCTGTGAACGGGCGGCGCCGAGGTCATCCAGCACAACGAGGCTGCCTCCCCACCACCCTGCTAGTCCCGTGGAAACGGAGTTTCCACGCAAAGGAGAACGAGTCCTCTCCGGGACAAACCAACACTTCGCCCGAGAATTCGGGCCGCCTTCGCCCCGTCAGGGGCGGCCCGAATTCTTCAAGAAATGTTGGTTCCAGGGGACTAGGCTGCGCGACCGTTGCTCGTCGCCGACGTCGCCGTACCCGTCCCGCTTGCCCGCGCCTTCTCCTACGAGGTGCCGAAGCACCTCGCGCTCGATCTGGTCCCCGGCGCGCGCGTCCTCTGCGATTTTCGTAAGCGGCAGACCATCGGGGTGGTCGTGGGGCTGGGCGAGCGCGAGCCGAGCCCCGACCTGCCGCTCAAGCCGCTGCGCGCCGTCGTCGACGCGCGGCCGGTCGTCCCGAAGGAGCTGCTCGACTTCCTCTTGGAGGTGGCCGGCTACTACTACGCGCCGATCGGCGAGGTCTTGCGCATGGCCCTGCCGGCGCTCGAGCGCGGTGAGGTCGAGCGCCTGGAAGAGGTGCAGGGCGAGCTCGGCACGCTCAAGCGGACGAAGCAGATCGGCGAGGCGCGTGAGCTCGTGATCTCCGCGACGGACAGCGTCGAGGAGCCGGGCACGCTCCGCGGTCAGGCGCGCGAGATCCTCGCGCTGGTCCGCGGGACCGGGCCGCAGGTTTTGTCCCGCCTCGAAGATCGGTTCAAGAACGCGCGCTCGGCGGCCAAGAAGCTCGCGTCGCTCGGGCTCGCGAAGCTCGAGCAGCGGGCGCGCGCCCACGCGCCTCTCTTCGCCGAGCTGGCCGAGCGCGACACGCCGCCGGAGCTGACCACCGCACAAGCGGAGGCCACGGCGCGGGTCACCGCGTCCATCCGCGGCGAGAGCACGGAGCGTGGCTTCCTCCTCTTCGGGGTGACCGGCTCCGGCAAGACGGAGGTCTACCTGCGCGCGATCGCGGCCTGCCTCGAGGCCGGCAAAGGCGCGCTCGTCATGGTCCCCGAGATCGCCCTCACGCCGCAGCTCGTCGGGCGATTCCGCGCGCGTTTCGGAGACGATCTCGCCGTGGTGCACAGCGGGCTGTCCGACAAGGCGCGCCACGCGATGCACAAGAAGCTACTCGCAGGCGAGGTGAAGGTCGCGATCGGCGCGCGCTCTGCGCTCTTCGCGCCCGTCCCTTCGCTGGGGCTCGTCATCGTGGACGAGGAGCACGACGGGTCGTTCAAGCAGGAGGAAGGCGTCCGCTACCACGCACGCGACATGGCGATCTTGCGGGCGCACCGCGCGGGCGCGACCATCGTGCTCGGCTCGGCGACGCCTTCGCTCGAGAGCTTCGAGCTCACGCGGAAAGGAAAGCTCACGCTCCTGCGCCTCCCCGATCGCGCCAAGAGCGAGGCCTCGCTGCCGGTCGTCGAGGTCATCGATCTCAAGCGGTTCGGCGCGGGGCCCACGGGTGACCCGCTCCTCTCTCTGCCGCTCCACCGCGCGCTCGAGGCGACGCTCGCCAAGAAGGAGCAGGCCATCCTGTTCCTCAACCGGCGCGGTCACTCGCCGACGATCGTCTGCATGATGTGCGGCACCGTCCACACCTGCAAGGCGTGTTCGGTCTCGCTCACGTTCCACCGTGGCCGGGGCGGCTTCGACAGCGAGAGCCTCGAGGGCGGGCGCGTCCGGTGCCATTACTGCGGCTACGAGGATCACGTCCCGGACCGCTGCGAGAAATGCGGCTCGCGTGAGCTCCTCCTCGAAGGGCTGGGGACCGAGAAGCTCGAGCAGACCCTGGCCGAGGCCTTCCCCGCGGCGACCATCGCCCGCTTGGATCGCGACGTCGCGGAAGGCGGCAAGAGCGAGAAGCTCCTCTCCCGGATGCGGGCGGGCGAGATCGACATCCTCGTCGGCACGCAGATGGTCACCAAGGGCCACGACTACCCCAACGTGACCCTGGTCGGCGTCGTGAACGCGGACGCCGCGCTCTCCATGCCGGACTTCCGCTCGGGCGAGCGCTCCTTCTCGCTCCTGGTCCAGGTCGCGGGGCGCGCCGGCCGGCACGAGCGGCCCGGGCGCGTGATCATCCAGACGCGCAACCCCGAGCACCCCGCCATCGTCCTCGCGGCGCGGCACGACGTGGAGGGCTTCTTGCGCTCGGAGCTGAAGGACCGCGCGGAGGTCCACTACCCGCCGTTCGCCAAGCTCGCGCTCCTCCGGATCGAGGCGATCGACGCGCGCGTCGCGCAGCGCACGGCCGGGGATCTCGCGCGCGCCTGCATGGCGAGCGCGCCCGCTCGCGCGGGCAAGGTCGACGTGCTCGGCCCTTCACCCGCACCGCTCGCGCGGCTCCGGGCCCGCTACCGGTTCCGCGTCTTGCTTCGTGCCACGGATCGGGGCCCGCTCCGCGCCTGTCTCGCCGCGGTGGAGCCGCTCCTCTCGGGCATCGATCGCCGCGCGCGCGCGCTCATCGACGTGGATCCGGTTTCGATGATGTGAGGTCCTTCTCTGCCGCGAGGCCCTTGTCTCGTGCCGCGCCCGCCGGCGCGAGCTCGAAGAGCCCGGCGTCCGCGATCGAGACGATGCCCGTAGCGGGGCCGGCCACCACGGTCGCGAACTGATCGGCGGTGGCGAGCGTCGCGAACCTCGTCTTGGATCCGCGGTCGCGCGCCATGGTGTTCAAGAGGCCCAGCGCCGCGTCGAGATCGTACCAATCCCCCAGGTTCTTCGCGGTCGCGCACCAGCGCTCGCCGCTCCAGTAGGCGCAGATCTCGTAGGGGCCGCTGTCGCCCTTCGCGGGCGGGCGCTCCTCGAACAGCGCACCCGTCAGCTCCTCTCTGGCGAGCCGGGCGAGCTGCATGAGGAGCGCGTCGTGCTCGTTCGGGAACCTGTCGGTCTCGGCGTCGAAGCGGAGGAGGTGTCCGCTCGCCTCGAGCACCTCGCGCGCCGTCGTCCGCAGCTCGCCTTCCTTCGGGTCCCGCGCCGGGCGGAAGCCCAGCTGGGTGAGGTGCGCGCCCAGCGCGGCGCCCGCCTCGAAGCGCGCCAGCGCGGCGACCCGCTCGCGGTCGGAGAACGTCGCCTGGGGCTTCAGCTTCCGCGCCATCTGCGAGGCCTTCTTCCGATCGACGAGCTGCAGGCGCATGATGCAGTCGAACGCCGTACGGCTCGCTCGCGAGCACGCCAGGAGGCGCGGCCCGACGCTGCGGCGTACGCTCGGGTCGGTGACGAAGCGCGCGAGGCGGGCCATCTCGATCCGCTCGGGGTGGGTGAGGTCGTCTTTCTTGGGCTTGGGCAGGCGGCGCGCGGGGCCGTCTTCGCGGGTGCAGAGCGGATCGGTCGGGACCTCCGCGCAGGCCTCTTCGCCCATGCGACGCGCCTCCGGGTCGCGCGACTCGACGCCGGCGAGCGCGATCACCCGCGCGTGAGCCTTCGACACGTCGCGCATCGCGATGAGGGCGAGCGCGGCGTTCCTGTCCTCGAAGCTCGCGAGCGTGCCCGCTGCCATGCGGAGCTCGTGCGCGTCGTCGAGCGACTTCGCGAGCTCGATCGCGGCTCGCCCGACCCGCTCGGTGAAGAGCGGCTTGGGGCCGGAGAGCCGTCGCGCGGCGAGGTAATGGAACACGGCGAGCGCGGGGGTGTCGCGTCGATCGAAGAGCTCGATGTCTTCGACGCGGCCGCAGTCCGCGAGCATCGTCGCGCCGACGAGCCGGCCCGCGGCGTCGGTGCTCCGGTTGGCCCGCGCTGCCGCGGCCTTGCAGTAGCTCGGCGCCGGTTCGCAGAGCCGGACGAGCTCCGCGACGGTGCTCGCGACGCGGTTCTGGTCGCCTCCCTTCTCGAGCGTCTGCTTCACCGCCTCGATCAGCCGGAGCGTCATCGGCTCGTCCGCGGCGCAGAGAAGCCCGGATACGAAGTGCGCCGGAGGCGCGTCGTCACCGGGGCGATAGCCCTGGTCGAGATCGGTCGGCAGCGGGCGAGAGAAGCGCGCGGGCGGCTCGGCTCGATCTCGCTTCGATTCGGCGAACACGAACCGGGCATCGATCTCGCGCGGGGTCGCCTCCGTGGGCGCGGAGGCCGAGAGCGAGGGGGACGCGGCCGAGGCGCTCGAAGACGTCGCGCCCTCGTCGGCCTGGTGGGAGCACGCCGCGAGGACGATCGAGGTCGCGAGCGCTCGCGGGATGCCGCCGCCTGTCACGCACGCGATGGTGCAACAAGGCGGCGGCGACCGTCACCCCTGAACGGCGCGGACCACGAGGTAGGCGACCATCAACGCGGCGAGGACGACGAGGACGAGCGCGCTCCGTCCCGGCGCGGTCGTGCCTCTCGTGCTCGGCGCGATGGACTCGGGCGCGGCGGCCTCGGCGGCGACGGCGTCCGGATCCGCGGCGACCATGCCGACCACGGGCACGTCGAGGATCTCGATCACCGCGAGCGGGCCTCTCGCCATCGCCATCGTGGCGAGCTCGCGGCGCTTGCGGGCGGCCACGACCGACGACGCGAAGCTCGCTTCGAGGAACCTCCGCAGCGACCTGGCGTTCGCCTGCATGTCCGCGCGCGCCGCGTAGTCTTCGAGCGCCGCGGCCATCTCCCCGGCGGTCGGGAACCGCTCGTCGCGATCTCTGGCGAGCGCCCGACCGACGATCGCGCGGAGCTCGTCCTCCATCGGGAGACCGCGCTCCGGCAGATCGGGGACCTCCGCGCGCTTGGCCACGTCGAGCAGCGCGCCGTCGCCCTCGGCGCGGTACAGCCGGCGGCCCGAGAGCAGCTCCCAGAGGATGATGCCCGCGGCGAACACGTCGGCCCTCGGATCGAGGGGCTCGCCGTTCGCCTGCTCCGGGCTCATGTAGCCGGCCTTGCCCTCGACGACCGCCTCCGACCACGCGGCGTCACGGTCTTCGTCGTGCGCGCGCGCGATGCCGAAGTCGCAGATCTTCACCTCGCCCTCGAACGAGACGAGCACGTTGGACGGCGAGACGTCGCGGTGGATGATGCCCACGCGCTCCGCGCCGTCCTCGTCGTGCACGATCACCTGGTGGGCGTAGTCCAGCCCGCGGAGGATCTCGCGGACGAGGAAGAGCGAGATGTCGATGGGGAGCGCGACCGACTCGCGGGCGCAGCGCCGGAGCAGGTCCCGGAGATCGAGCCCATCCATCCACTCCATGGCGATGTAGAGGACGTTTTCGTCGTGGCCGAGGGTCTCGACGCGGATGACGTTCGGGTGATCGAGCCGCGAGGCGAGCTTGGCCTCGCTAGCGAGGAGCTCCGCGAGCCGCTCGCTGTGGGCGAGCTCGGGCAGCACCTCCTTCACCACGACCTCGCGAACGACGCCGTGATCGTCGGTCGTCCGCGCGCGGTAGATGTCGGCCATCCCGCCCCGACCGATGTGGTCGAAGAGCTCGTAGGGGCCGATGCGTGCGGGAAGGAGGCGCCCCGGCGTGCGGGCATGACGCCGCCGCCTCTCGCGGGGTGCCTCGCGGGTGGGGGCGAGCTCTGCCGTCATCGGTGCGGGCGTCTCACGGGCGCCGCGGCCCGGGCAAGTATTTGGCGGCGCGGCGTCTCGTTGACGCGACCCGTCGGAGCCGTCATGACCTCCATCGAATGACGAACCTCGAAGACGATCGCGGTCGAGCCCTGCGCTTCACCCAGCCTCCGCGCCGCATCGTGTCGCTGGTGCCCAGCGACACGTACACGCTCGTGCGCCTCGGCGTCGGGGACCGCCTCGTCGGCAGGACCAAATATTGTGTGGAGCCCGCCCCCGAGGTCGAGAAGGTGCCCGCGTTCGGGGGGACGAAGGACCCGGACGTCGAGGCCGTGATCGAGCTTCGCCCCGATCTCGTGGTGATGAACCAGGAGGAGAACACGCGGCGTGACGTGGAGCGCCTCGAGCGAGCCGGGCTCACCGTCATGGTGACGTTCCCCAAGACCGTGCGCGCAGCCGCCGGGCTCGTCGCGCTCCTCGCACGTGTGCTCGGGGACCTGGGAGACGACGCGAGGTCGCTCGTGAAGCAGGCGTACGACACGGCGTGCCGCGCCGAGGCGAGGCTCGCGGGGCCTCGCGTGCGCACCTTCGTCCCCATCTGGGCCGACCCGCTCATGACGATCAACGGCGACACCTTCATCTCGGACGTGCTCGCGCACGCGGGCGCGGAGAACGTGTTCGCCGATCGAGACCGCAAGTACCCGCTCGCGGCCGATCTGGGGCGAGCGCGGCCCGCGTCGCCGGAGGAGATCGCCGGTCGCGACGTCCGTTACCCGCGCGTCACCCCGGAGGAGGTGCGCGAGCGCGCGCCCGATCTCGTCCTCTTGCCGGACGAGCCACACGCCTTCACCGACGACGACGCGCAGGTGTTCCGAGCGCTGGACATCCCGGCGGCCAAGACGGGGCGCATCGTGTCGGTGGTCGGCAAACACCTGATGTGGCCAGGCTTGATGAGCCTCGACGCGCTCGACGCCCTCGGCCAGATGGTGCGCGAGCTCGGGCCTACTTCGTAGAGGCGCCCTTCTGCTTTTTCTTCTTCGGCTTCGGCTTGCTCGCCGTCGCCTTGGGCTTCTTCGCGTCGCCGCGCAGGAACGTCATCGCCGACTCGAGCTGCTCGTCGGCAACCAGGTGGCCCACCGGCTTCGACGAGCTCGCGTGGGGCCACTTGAGCTTCTTGAGCAGCTTCACGAGGCCGAGCCCGTCTTTGGCGGTCGAGTCCTTCGTCGCCACGCCCACGAACACCGGTTTGCGGTTCTTCGTGGCCTTGGCGAGCCGATCGGCGCCCGGGAACGCCGAGCCGCCGGCGAAGACGGCGTAGCCGTCCACGTCGAGCCGGCCACGCACCGCGAGCGAGCCTGCGTAATACGCGCCGTTGGAGAAGCCCATCACGAAGACGTGGTCGAACTTCTTCCCCTCACGCGCCTCGAGCGTCTCCTTCGCCTTCATCCACTCGGCGACGACCTCGTCCTCCATCGACTCGCGTGCGGTCTCGGAGGTGGGCCAGCCGATCTGGTCGTCTTTGCGCTTGCCGCCCAGCCCCGAGCGCCCCTTCGGCGCGATGAGCGAGAACTTGAGCCGCTTCGCGGCGAGGGCCATGCCTCGCTGCTGCTGGTGTTGCCAGTCGGTCCCGCCGTCGACCAGGCCGTGCAGGAAGATGACCAGCGTGCGCTTACCCTCGCCCTCGGGCTGCGCGCCCGGCTCGTAGCAGACGTCCCCTTCCAGGGTCTCGAGCGACTCGTGGCACCACGCGCCCTCTTCCGCGCGGGCCTCCGCGCCGAACGCCAGGCTCGTCCCGAGGACCGCCGCGGCCACGATCGTCCGAGAGAAGGTGAGGCGCATTGCGTCGATGTGCGTAGCCCGCCCGGTCGCCCGCGACAACCCGCCGCCGATTGCTCCGTCGTGCGAGGCGAGCTACGCAATCGGGATGATGCCTCGCTTGGGTCGACGCTCTTTCCTTCATGGCCTCGTCGTGACCATCAGCGCCGGGACCGCCGCGTGTGGGGACGACGAGACGACACCGCCGGAGGAGGAGCAGTTCAGCACCGACCCGGCCGATCAGGAGCGGGTCTACCCGCACGGCCTCGCGTCGGGTGACCCCAAGCCGGACGGCGTCATCCTCTGGACGCGTGTGGAGCCCGAGGCGGAGGCCGGGCCCTTCGACGTCGTCGTCGAGGTCTCGACCACGGAGGACTTCGCCGAGCTCGTCGCGAAAGAGACCGTCACATCGGACGCCGCCTACGACTTCACCGTCCGCGTGAAGGTGACCGGGCTCTCGCCCTTCACGACGTATTTCTATCGGTTCAAGTCGCGGGGCGTCGCCTCGCCGACGGGGCGCACGAAGACGGCGCCGGCCGCCGACCAGGACGTGAAGGTTCGCTTCGCGTTCGCCTCTTGCCAGGACTTCATCGGCCGCTACTACCACGCGTGGAAGGCGCTCGCGGACGAGGCGGAGCCCGTCGACTTCGTGCTCTTCCTCGGTGACTACGTCTACGAGACGAACGGCGACCCCGACTTCCAGCAGGTGTCGGCCGATCGCGCGATCGACATCCCCGAGGGCATCCAGCTCTTGCCGTCCGAGAACCCCGCCGTGAAGGCGGCGAGCACGCTCGGTGACTACCGCGGCCTCTACAAACAGTACCGCCGCGACGCGAACCTCAGGCGCGCGCACGCGCTCTTCCCGTTCATCTGCATCTGGGACGATCACGAGTTCGCGAACGACTGCTGGCAAGACCACTCGACCGATTTCAACGAGGCGCAAGGCGACGAGAAGAACCCGACCCGACGGCACGCCGCGACCCAGGCCTGGTTCGAGTACCAGGCGGCCGACGTGACGTTCGACGCCGCCGCGAGCCCGCCCGCGGACATGAAGATCTACCGCTCGCTCCGCTACGGCAAGCACGTCGAGCTCTTCCTGACGGATCAGCGCAGCTACCGCAGCGATCACGTCATCCCCGAAGGCGCCGCCGCGGACGGTCGCCCCGCGGGCGCGCCGATGACGCTGCCCACCTACGGCGACGTCGGCAAGGTGTTCCCGAACAGCGCGGTCTTCAGCCGCAACTTCGTGAAGAAGCCGCCCTTCGACCAGATCGAGGCGTACGTGAAGCCGACGATGCTCGGGGCCGAGCAGAAGGCGTGGCTCACGAGCGGCATCACCCAGTCGACCGCGACCTGGAAGATCTGGGGCAACGAGACGCAGCTCGCGCAGATGATGCTCGACCTCACGCCGTTCGACATCCCGGACGCGTTCAAGGGCATCTACTACTTCACCGCCGACCAATGGGACGGCTACCGAACCGAGCGCAAGGAGATCCTCACGGCGCTGAACGGCACGCGAAACGTGGTCGCGCTCACCGGCGACATCCACGCGTTCTACGCGTGTGAGGTCCACGTCGACCCCGACGTGCTCACCGACACGCCGGCGCTCGTGGAGTACGTGACGGCGGGGATCAGCTCCTCCCCGGCGCAGGAGATCACGCAGGGCACGGTCGACTCGAACCCGGCCTTCTCCACCCTCGCGGGCCTCGTGCCCATGTTCGACCAGATCCTCACGGACACCAGCCCCGAGTATCGCTACGCGAACAGCCTGGGCCACGGCGTCGCGATCGTGGACGTCGACGGTGACGTCGAGCTCCGCGTCACCTTCTTGCAGATCGCGGACGTCAAATCTGCGACCTGGGACGGCTCGGTCGGGCGCGTGTCATTCAAGACCGTCAGCGGGACCAGCGCCGTAGTACCCTCGTAGATCGCTTGCGAAGCGCGCTCTTCGTCTTCCTCGGTCTCGCCTCTTGTCTCCCCAAGACGTTCACCTACGCCGAAGGCGGCGGCGGCGCCGGGGGAGGGCAGGGGGGCGGAGCCGTCTGCGGCAACGGCGTCGTCGAGGCCGGCGAAGCCTGCGACAGCGGCCCCGCCAGCGACGACTACGAAGACGATACGCTCGCCCCGGACGCCCCGCCGGCCGCGTGCAGCACCACCTGCCGGAACATGGTGAGCTGGAGCTGGCGCGACCCGACGGGCACGGAGGACAGCGCGGCCTTCGGGATCGCTCCGATCCCCGGCGGATACCTCGTCGGCGGCCACCGAGGCGCCGGCCTCGTCCCGCTCGACCTCGTGACCGTCCACTACGGGGGCCGGCGCCTCCTTGTCTCGCTCTCGCTCGCCGGCTCCACCGAGACGGTGTTCGACCCGCCTGCGGACCCCGGCGCCAACAACGCCATCCTGGGCCTCGTCCCCACTGCTGACGGAACCGTCATCGCGTTGGAGTCCGAGCACGTCGCCGGCGACCACCTCTACACGTACTTGTCGCGCTGGGATGGCGGCACGCGGCTCTCCGTCAGCCCGCCCCTCTCCAGCGCGCAGGGGGCCTTCGCCCAGCTCACCGCGGCGGACGGCGCGGGAACCGTGCGGGGTATCGGGCGACAGATCGACGGCAACGTGCACGTCGTCAGCGTGTCGACGACGGATGAGACCAAAGACGAGATCGTCTTCCCCGGATTGGACGACGGCGGCTCGGGCGCCATCGCGTCGCGCCCGGAAGGCAACATCGTCGTCTGGGACTACCAGGGCGCGGTGCTCGGCCCCGACGCCATCCCCTTGAGCACCTTCGTGGTGAACGCGGAGATCACGGCGGGGTGTGCCCGGCCGGACGGGACCGCCGTGTTCGCAGGGTGGGTCTGGGCAGACGAACAATATGACACCTACGTCATGATTGTCTCCGAGTCGGGAAACCTGGTCTCGGAGGCGACGTACGCCGCTCCCTCGGGCGGCTGGGACGGCGCGAATGCGCTCGCCTGCGCCGCGGACGGCTCCTTCGTCGTGGCCGGGCAGGAGACGATCGACCCGGTCGAGCTCGACAACCTCTCCTACACCCAGGCCGTCCTCCGGCGCTTCCGCGCGGACGGCACGCTCGCGTGGACGCGCCGCCACAAGAGCCCCGTCGTGAACGGGGACGGCTCCGTGAGCCAGACCTTCGCGACGAGCGTGGCGATCGAGCCGGACGGGTCTGTGCTCGTGGCCGGGCAAGAGATGATCAACGTGCAGTACGCGGTGGCCTGGGCGCGGAGGTACGCACCGTGATCCGACGCCCGGTGGCCCTCTTGCTCGCGTGTCTCGTCGCGCTCGCCGCGCAATCGGCCCTCGCGCAGTCCGGCGCCGACGAGGCGAGGCGGACCAAGCTGTTCCAGGAAGGGAAGCGACTGGCCGACGAGGGCCGGTGGTCGGAGGCGGTGGTCCCGCTCCGCGAGGTCGTGGTCATCCGGTCCGCGCCGAAGGCGCTGATCGCGCTCGCGGTGGTGGAAAGGCAGCTGATGCGCTTCGTGGAGGCGCACGCGCTCCTGGAGCGAGCCGAGGCGGAGGCGAAGGCGGCGAGCCTCGCCGAGGACGCCCAGGCTGCGCGAGCCGCGCTGGACGATCTCGACAGGGTCATCCCCCGTGTGGTCCTGCAAGGTGACGCCGCCGATCCGAGCGCGGTGGTCTTCGTCGACGATCGCGCGCCAGTCCGCCGCGGCGACGAGCTCTTGCTCGATCCCGGCGAGCACGTCGTGCGTGTCGAGCTCCCGAGGCGGGCGCCGCATCGCGAGCGCCTCTCGATCGCGCCCGGCCAGGTCGTGAAGATCGCGGTCGCCGGCGCTGCGCCGCCTCCGCCGAGCGCGCCGACCACGGCCGGCGCCGGCACCGAAGGTCCGAGCGTGATGGGGCCGCTCACGCTCGGCGGCGCGGGGATCGCTCTCGCCAGCGCGGGGCTCGCGTTCATGATCATCGGCTGGAACAACCAGGTCGACGCGGAGAACGAGTGCGGCGGGACCGTCGGCTGCTCACCCACGCTGCAGGACCTGGTGGACGACGGGGCGACGAAGATCGTCGTGGGCGACGTGCTCCTCGGCGTGGGTGGCGCCGTCGCCCTCGGCGGCGCGATCTGGTTGGTCGTCGAGCTGACGCGGGAGCCAGGCTCGGAGCTCGGGGCGTTCCGGCCCGATCCGCGTGGCATCTCGATCGCGTTCTGAGCGCTCAGCCGGGCGAGTCCGGCAGCGCCGACTTCTTGCTCGGCTTGGAGGTCGGTCGAGGGCGCGGTGGCGCGGGCCTGACGGTCGGGCTCGCGGACGGCTCGGCCGAGGGCGGCGCCGAGACAGGTGGCTCCGACGATGCGGGCGCGGACGCCTCCGAGGTGGAGGTCGGCAGGGCCACGGGCTCCGTCTGCGACGCGACCCCGGGATCGGCGGAGGGGGGCGCGGTCGCGGTCGCGCGGACGGGATCGCCCGAGGGGCGCGTCGTGACGTACGCGACGGCGAGCCCACCCACGGTTGCGAGCGCGGCGCCGGCGATCACGAGGAGACGCGCTCGACTGCGAGGGCGGGGGATCTCCACCTTCTGGGTCACGAGCGCGGAGGCAGTCGCGGTCGCGCTGGCCGGCAACGGCACGCGTGAGGTCGTGGCTCCGGTCGACCATCGCGCGGGCGCGGGCGGCTCGGCGCGGCCCATGACCGCCTCGAGGAAGCCGACGAGGTCGCGAGCGGTGGGGATCCGCGAGCCACGGTCCTTCATCACGCAGCGGCGCAGCAGATCTCGCACGCCGGGGCGCACGTTGGGACACAACGTGTCGAAGTCCGGCATCTCGCCGTGCAGGATATGACCGACGATCGCGTACGGCGTCTCGCCGGGGAACGGCAGCTTCGCGGTGAGCGCCTCGAAGAGGAGCACGCCGAACGACCAGATGTCGGTGCGCGCGTCCACGTCGGACTCGCCTCGCGCTTGCTCCGGGCTCATGTAGGCCGGTGACCCGACCGCCCTCCCTGCGTCGGTGAAGGACGCCTCGTCGCGCGAGAGGATCTTGCTGATCCCGAAGTCGAGGACCTTCACGATGGGCTCGGACGCCTCACGCTCCCAGTGCAGGAACACGTTCGCGGGCTTGAGGTCGCGGTGCACGATGCCGAGGTCGTGTGCGGCCACGAGCGCACGCGCGACGCCGAGGCCGACGGTCAGCGCCTCTTCCTCGGAGAGCGGCCCACGCGTGTCGATGTGGTCCTCCAGCGTCTGCCCGCTGAGGAGCGGCATCACCAGGAAGGGCCGGTGGTCGTCGACCTCCCCGACGTCGAACACCTCGATCACGTTCCGGTGCTGGATGCGCCCACACGCCCGCGCCTCGCGGAGGATCCGCGCCCGCGCCTCGAGGGAGCTCGTCCCGTCGAGGAGCACCTTGAGCGCGACCGGGCGCTCGGTCATGGTGTGCACGGCCTCCCAGACCTCCCCCATGCTCCCCTGACCGATCAGGCGAGTGACGCGGTAGCGACCCGCGACGAAGGAGCCAGGCTGCAGAGCCATCCAGGCTGGAGACTATCAGCGAGGGCGGCCGGGTTTCAGCCCCAGGTCACGCATGCGGCGCCAGAGGGTGACGCGGCTCATGCCGAGGCTCTTCGCCGCGCGCTCCCGGCTGCCACCCGCGCGCTCGAGCGCGCGGAGGATCTTCTCGGCCTCGGGGTCGTCGCTCTGGCGCGTGAAGGTCCGCGGCGGCTCCGGGGGCATCTCCTCCCCGGATCGTGTGCGTATCTCCGGCGGGAGGTCGGAGGGGAGGAGCACCGACCCGGTCGCGAGCGCAAACGCGTACGCGAGCGCGTTCCTGAGCTCGCGGACGTTGCCGGGCCAGTCGTGCGCCTCGAGCATGCGCAGCGCCTCGGGTGAGATCTGCGCGATCTCCGTGTCGCCGCGCTGCCGCGCCTCCCGGAGGAGCTGCTGCGCCAGCAGGGCCACGTCGCCCGGACGCGCACGGAGCGGGGGGAGGAAGATGGGGATGACGCGGAGGCGGTACATCAGGTCCCCGCGGAAGCGGCCCGCCTCGACCTCGCGGCGGAGCGCGCGGTGTGTGGCCGAGACGAAGCGGACGTCGATGGGGACTGGCTTGCGTGCGCCGACGGGGAGCACCGTGCGTGTCTCGAGGACGCGGAGGAGCTTGGCTTGTACCTCGAGCGGGAGCTCGGCCACCTCGTCGAGGAAGAGCGTGCCGCCGCTCGCGAGCTCAACGTGCCCCTGAACGTCGCGGACCGCGCCAGTGAAGGCACCTCGCGCGTGGCCGAAGAGCTCGCTCTCGAGGAGCGCAGCGGGCAACGCGGCGCAGTTGATCGCGACGAACGGTCCCTTCGCTCGGCGTGACAGCGCGTGGATCGCCTGGGCGACGAGCTCCTTGCCGGCGCCGGTCTCGCCGCGCACGAGCACCGTCGTGTCGCTGCGCGCCACCTTCTCGATGACGCGGAACATCTCCTTCATGCCGGCGTCCTGCGTCCACATGCCGTGGAACAGGACAGCACCGTCAGAGTCGATCTCGGGCAGCTCCTCGAGCAAGAGCACCCAGCCGGTGCGCGCTCGGACCGGCCCGATGGGGATGGTGCGCACGCCGATCCGGCGTTTCTCCCGGCCCGGGTGCGCGACCACTGTCTGGACGGCCTGTCCGGCAGCCAGCGCCTCGGCCACCGGGCGCTTGGGCCCGGAGCCGCAGAGCACGCGGACCGCCGCTACCCCGAGGGGCACGTCCACGCCGAGGAGCTCGACGGCGGCGGGCGTCGCGGTCACGATCTTCAGCTGGTCGTCGAGGACCAGGGCAGGTCCGGAAAGCGCCTCCAGCGCGGACTCGACGAGGGAGCTCACGAGAGCCTTGGTACCGGGGGAGCCCCGGCCTCGCAAGGCTCACATCGCGTCGTAGCCGAGGGCGGCGCCGATGATGAGGCCCTTCCGGTCGTCGAACAGGAGATCGATCTTGGCGATCGTCTCCAGGCTGAAGACGCGGCGGCGGCCCGGCTCCTTCTTCCCGATGTGGAAGCCGGAGCGCGCGTTGATGCTCGTCCCGGGCGTCCAGTGGCCGCTCTCGGGGTTGGAGGAGGCGAGGGCTTCGAGGCCCGCGCCCAGCGAGAAGACGTCGGCCACGGTCACGTCGAGGGCCACGCCCGTCGCCAGCCGGACGGCGTCCGACACCAGGATGCTGGGCGCGAAATAGAGGCCGAAGGTGTCGTCGAGCTGGCCGCCGAACCGGGCTTCGACGCCCGACAGGAACCGGAACGCGACGTCGTCCTCGTAGCGCACGCCGCCGAAGATGGCGCCCACGCCCCCGCGGAACCGGCTCGGGTCGGGGTCGGCCTTCTTCTTCCGCGGCGCGGCCGCTCGGTCGGGGCCGTAGCTGACCGAGACGTTTTGCGTGGGTTGCGTCGCCGTCGTGGCCGCTGCGGGCGCGGCGGGCTGCGCCGGCTCGGCCACGACGATGTCCGGTTCGATGGCGTCCTCCGGGGTCTCGGATTGGGGGTATTCCGGCTCGGTCTCCGCCTCCTCGTCCTGGTCGATCCAGACTGTCGGAGCGGCTTCTGCGGGCTGCTCGTCGTCGGCCCAGCCACGGTGAGAGACGAGTGCGACCGCCAGCGCGGCGGAGCTTGCGCAAAGGGTTTGTTGCGGGGTCATGGCCAAGTCCGGCCGTGCAACCGAGGTGCCACCTGGTTTGTCGCTCAACACCGGCGAAAACCTCTGCTAAACCGCCCCAGACATGGCCTTTACGCGAGACCAGGTACGCGACGAAGTCATCGCGATCCTCAAACCGCACGTACAGAGCGGAATCGAGCTGACCGAGTCGAGCCACCTCGTGGCTGATTTGGGCATCGACTCGCTCGGTGTGATGGAAGTCGTCGCCGACCTCGAGGACAAGTTCAAGCTCACGATCCCAGACGACGCGCTGCGAGAGGTGAACGTGGTGGGCGACGTCGTCACGGCGATCACGTCTCGGCTCGCCAGGGACGGGAGGCTCGAAACATGAGCACGAAGTTCACGCCGCGTACGGTCGTTCAGGCCATCGAAGACGCCGCGAAGAGCACCCAGACGGGTTACCGCTTCGTCGACGAGAACAGCGAGGCCGAGCCGTTTTTCTCCCATGCGGGCATCGAGCGCGCGAGCGCACGCTTCGCCGGCGCGCTCCAGTCGCTGGGGCTCAAGAAGGGCGATCGTGTCGCGCTGGTCCTCCCCGACAACACGGACTTCGTGTTCGCCTTCCTGGGGGCGGTCCGCGCGGGCATCGTCCCGGTGCCCATCTACCCGCCGACCGGCCTCGGCAAGCTGAGCGGGTACCTCGAGAACACGCTGCACATCGTCGACAAGAGCGGGGCGAAGGTGCTCGTCACCTCCGCGGAGATCCGCCGCATCCTCGGGACCGTGCAGGCGGGCGCCTCGGCGCTCAGCCGTGTCTGCGACGTCGAGACGCTCAAGGCCATGCGCGAGGAGCTCAAGCCCGAGAAGATCTCGCTCGACGACGTCTGCTTCCTGCAGTTCACGAGCGGCTCCACCTCACGACCCAAGGGCGTCACGCTCACCCACGAGAACCTCGCGGCCAACGTCCACGTCATCATGGATCTCGGCCTCAAGGTGCAGAGCTTCGACAGCGCCGTGTCGTGGCTGCCGCTCTACCACGACATGGGCCTCATCGGCTTCGTGCTCGCCCCGCTCTTCCACGTGAACACGATCACGTTCATGCCGCCGCTCCTGTTCCTGAAGCGGCCGATCAAGTGGCTGGAGCAGATGTCGAAGCGCAGGGGGACGATCTCGTTCGGGCCCAACTTCGCCTACGCGCTCTGCGTGAAGCGCATCAAGGAGGCGGAGCTCGAGGGCCTCGACCTCTCGAGCTGGCGCGTCGCCGGCTGCGGCGCGGAGCCGATCCGCGCCGAGAACCTCCACGCCTTCGCCGAGAAGTTCCGCGGCGTGGGCTTCTCGGACAAGGCCTTCGTGAGCTGCTACGGCATGGCCGAGTCGACCCTCGCCGTGAGCTTCAGCAACCTCGGCTCGGGCGTCGTCGTCGACACCGTCGAAGGCGACTCGCTCTGGTCGACCGGGAAGGCCAACCAGACGGACCCGACGAGCGAGCGAGCCGCGCCGATCGTGCAGTGTGGCTCGGCGTTCGAGGACCATGACATCGCGGTCTTCTCGCCCGAGGACGCGGACAGCAAGACCCCGCTCCCGGAGCGCACCGTGGGCGAGCTCCGACTCCGCGGCCCGTCGCTGATGCGGGGCTACTGGAACGAGCCGGAGCTCACACGGGAAGCGTTTGCGGGCGGCTGGCTGAAGACCGGTGACCTCGGCTATCTCGCGGGCGGCAACGTGCACATCTGCGGCCGCTCGAAGGAGGTCATCATCGTCAACGGGCGCAACTACTACCCGCAAGATCTCGAGTGGGAGGCGAGCCGAGTCGAGGGCGTCCGCAAGGGCAACGTCATCGCCTTCGGGACGCTCAAGCCCACCTACGATCGCGAGCGTGTCGTCATCGCGCTCGAGACGGGCGTCCCGTCCGGCCCGGCGCGCGAAGCGCTCCGCGGCGAGGTGCGGCGGGTGGTGCAACAAGGCATCGGCCTCACGGTGGACGACGTCGTTCCCGTCGACATCGGCGTCTTGCCGAAGACCTCGAGCGGCAAGCTGCAGCGCGCCAAGACGCGAGAGCTCTACGAGAGCGACGAGCTGCTCGAGCGCACCTCGGCGCGCAAGGTCGACACGGTCGACGCGGTGCGCGAGGTGGTAAAGAGCCAGATCGGCTATTTTCGCCATGCGCTCCTCGGCGGCACCCGCAAGGAGTGATTCCCTTCGAAGATCATGCCCCTGGGTGACGCCGTTGGCGTCGGCGTCGCCCGGATCTCCGCGAAATCTCTGGGTGGCGAAAATCGCCACGTGTGCAGGCGTGATTCGTTCGTGCGGAGCGGCCTGAGATTGGCGAAACTACTAACTCGCATGAGCTCGCCTTTCATCAGGCTCAACGCGAGAGGAGGATCTTGAGGAAGCTGCCTCCGCGAATTCTCCTCGTCGAAGGGGATGACACGTTCGGCAAGAACATCGCGCGGGCGCTGCGGCCGCTCGTCCTCGCCGTCGAAGCGACGAGCGACGGTGGCGCCGCGATGGCCCGCCTCACGAGCGATCGCTTCGACGCGGTGGTCGTCGATCTCGAGCTCCCGCCGCTCGGCGGGTGGCCCATCCTCTCGCTTTGCGCCAGCTTGCCCGCGCCCCGGCCGGTGATCCTCGCCACTGGACACGTGGACGTGCCCACGACGGTCAAGGCGATGCGCTCGGGCGTCGCGGACGTCGTCAACAAGCCCTACACCGCCGAGCAGCTCCTCAAGCAGGTGGAAGACGCGCTCGCCGCCCACGCGCCCGCCGCGTCGCCGCCCCCGCCGAAGCCCGCCCCGCTCGACAGCGCGAGCCAGGTCCTCGGAGACAGCGATGCGATGCAGCGCGCCCGCGATCAGATCCGGAACGTCGCGCGTTTCCCCGATCTCGGGGTGCTCATCCTGGGGGAGAGCGGGACCGGCAAGGAGCTCGTCGCCGAGGCCGTGCACGAGCTGACGAGCCCCGATCAGCCGTTCGTGACCGTGAAGTGCGCCTCGATCCCCGACGCGCTCTTCGAGGTGGAGCTGTTCGGCCACGAGGCGAGCGGTGCGCAGGGCCAGCGGGCGGAGCGCGCCGGCCTCATCCAGAACGCAGGCCGAGGGACCCTCTTCCTCTCCGAGATCGAGGCGGTGCCCAGCACGGTGCGCGCGAAGCTCCTCCGCACGCTGGAGACCCGCAGGTACCGGCGCGTCGGCGCCACACGAGAGACCGAGGTCCGCGCGCGTGTCATCTGCGCGACGGACCAGGGCGGCGACGACGCGACCTTGCTCGAGCCGTTCCTCCACCGTCTGGCGTCCTTCACGATCGCGCTGCCCCCGCTCCGGGCTCGCACCGAGGACATCGATCTGCTCGCGAGCCACTTCGTCGAGCAGCTCGGCGCACGCTACGACGCACGCAAGCGCCTGTCCCAGGCGGCGCTCGCAGCCCTGCGCGCCTACGACTGGCCAGGCAACGTCCGTGAGCTCCGGAGCGTCCTCGAGTTCGCGCACGTCCGCGCCAAGGGCTCGTCCATCGAGGCGCCGGAGGTGGCCCTGGCCATCGCCGAGCGTCGCGCGCTGCCCCGCCGCGGCGATCTCGGGTCGGGGAACTACCAGGCGCCCTTCGTCGACGCGGCCTCCCAGGCGGGGCAAGGGGCCGACGCCCGCCGGCACTCGTCCTCCTTGCGGGAGCTCGAGCGCGACCTGGTGGTGGAGGCCTACAACTCCACCGAGAGCATCAGCGAGGCGGCTCGCCGGCTCGGTATCTCCCGGTCTACCCTTCGGGAAAAGCTGAAGAAATACGGTCTGCGCTGACCGCGCTCCTCCCGCGACTTTGGCTGATCAAAGCCCGCGGGAGCGGGCATGATTCGTGTGGTGAAAGCTTCGGCTGTCCTCCTCCTGGCTGGCGCGGCGCTCATGACCGCCCTGGGCGGGTGCACGGTGGACGTGCTCCTCGGCTTCGAGGAATGCTCCGTCGACGGCGCCTCGTACAAGGCAGGTGACGAGGCCATCCCGGCGGGCGACGGCTGCAACACCTGCAACTGCAACGCGGACGGGACGGTCACCTGCACCCGGAAGGCCTGCGGCTGTGTGGTCGAAGGCACCCCCGACCTCGCGCCGTTCGACTCCACCTTCGCCGCGGGAGACGGCTGCAACACGTGCACCTGTCTTCCTGACGGAACCGTCAGCTGCACGAAGATGGCTTGTCCGCTTCCGTGCAACGATCCGCCGGTCATGTGCACGGCGCCCGGCATCATGGGGTGCGTGAGCGATCCCATCTGCGTGGACGGCGAGTGGGACTGCTCCTTCGACTGCAACTGCAACGGCGACACGGGCATCCCCGTCTGTCCGGAGGCGCCGCTCGGCTGTTATTTCACCGGCCCCTATTGCGACGGCCTGGCCTGGTCGTGCGGGGACCTCATCTGTGACGGCTGCCAGTCCCAGCCGGAGCCCTGCCCGGATCCGGGCATCCCGGGCTGCTGGGCGGAGCCCTTCTGCGACGGCTTCAACTGGGCGTGCATCACCAACTGCGACCCGTGTTTGATGACCCCGCCGCCGGAAGACTGCTTGCCGACCGCGGCGGACTGCGTCGCGTACCCGTACTGCGACCCGATGTACGGCCAGTGGATGTGCATGGAGGAGTGCGCGATGCCGGGTTGCGTCGACCCGGTGCCACCCTGCGACGAGATGGCGCCCCAGTGTCTCGGGCAGCCGACCTGCATCGACTCGATCTGGTACTGCGAATACGCCTGCTGACGGGCGGCCGTCAGAGCGTGGCGGCGACGCGCCGGAGCGTGCCCGGCACGTCGTTCGAGATCGTCTCGTGGTGCGACACGATTACGCGGACGAGGTCGGGAATGTCGGCGAGCCGCTCGAGCTCGGCGCGGAATGCGCGGCTGTCCTTGATGATGAACCAGCGGGCGATTCGCGAGACCTTGGGCCCGCCGCTCGAGCCGGTCACGTGTCTCAACACGAAGCCGTGCGCTCCGGTGAGGTGAGGCATGTTGAAGAGCGCGTCGTTGAGGACGATGGTCGTGCCGCTCGATGACCTGACTGTCATGACACCCTCGGCCTCGCCGAAGCCCTCCAGTGTGCGCAGCCCGACGGCGTCGTCCTGGGGGTACCTCTCGTAGTCGAGATCGACCGGGACCACCTGCTCGACCTTATTCTTCGCGCCGCGAGGGCAGACGACCCTAAGCTTCGGGTAGCGCGCCTTGAAGCGCCCGGCGTCGATCCGGTGGTAGCCGTTCGGCACCACGAGGAACGCCGGCTCGCCGAAGCGCTCGATCTCGCGCATCGCGTCCTCCTCGAGCGCGATGCCGTTGTGGATCGCGAGGCCTCCGTCCGAGCGCCTGGCGACGGTCATGACCCGCTTGAGGGGCATCCCCTCGAGGTCTCCCTCCACGCGCCACAGGTTCTCCTCCAGCTTCTCGATCGGTCGGTGCGGGAGGACTCGCCAGCTCGTGTCGCCCATCGCGGGGAGCATACTCGCGAACGTGGTGCCGGCCGAGCCCGGCGGCGCCGCACCGATTGCGCTCGGCTTCGACCTTCTCCGCGTGAACGGCGGTCGGCGCGGTGGCACGCACCTCGCACGCCATCCGCCCCATGCCCAACCCGCGCGTGGTCGTCATCGGTACGGGAGCAGGAGGCCTCGCCGCTTGCGTCTACCTGGCGAAGGAAGGATTCGATGTCCTGGCGCTGGAGCAAGCACGGAAGCCGGGCGGGCTCCTCGGCGGCTTCCGTCGCGAGGGCTACGGGTTCGATCCGGGCGTCCACTACGTCGGCTCGTGTGGTCCGGGCGGCATCGTGCGGAGCGTGCTCGATCCGATCGGCCTCGACACCGACGCGCTCTTCACCGAGCTCGATCCGACAGGCTTCGACGCGTTCCGGTTCCCCGACCTGGAGGTGCGTATGCCGCGTGGGCTCGAGGCCTTCCGCGAGCAGCTCGCACGCGCGTTCCCGGCCAGCGATCTCGAGATCTGCGATTTTCTCTCCATGGTCCGCGGCGTGCGCGACCTCATGCACCTCGGCGTCGGCGATCGCGAGCCCGGCACGGTCGCCTCCGCGCTCCTGAACCTGCCCTCCGTCCTCCGCTGGTCTCGATCGTCGTACGCGGAGCTGCTCGATCACCTCGTCGGGGACCCTCGCCTGCGCGCGGTGCTCTCCGCGCCCATCGGCGACGACGGGCTCCCGCCCTCGCGCGCGTCGGCCGTCGTGGTCCTCGAGCTCCTCGCGCACTACGCGGACGGCGCGTTTTTCCCGCGAGGAGGCAGCGCCACCCTGCGTGACGCCTTCGTCGACCGCGCCCGCACGCTCGGCGTGGAGATCCGAACCGAGGCCAAGGTGGTGAAGCTCCACGCCAACGCGCGCCGCGTCGTCGCGGTCGAGCTCGAGGGCGGTGAGCGCATCGAGGCGGACTACGTCGTGTCCGACGTCGACCCGCGCGTCACGTTCGACTGGATCGAGGGCGGACCGTCAGCGCCGCGGCGGGTCATGAAGAAGCTCGGCGAGGTGACGTCGTCGCTCGCGCCCTTCCTGCTCTTCCTCGGGATGAAGCGCGACATTCGCGAGCGGAAGATGGGCCGCTTCAACGTCTGGAGCTACCCGAGCTGGGACGTCGAGGCGGCGTATGCGCCGCAGCTTCGCGGCGAGCTCCCGGACGACCCGGCGCTGTTCCTCTCGCCGGGCTCGCTCAAGGACGACAGCGGCGCGCTCGCGCCCAAGGGCTGCTCCACGCTCGAGGTCCTCACCTTCGTCCCGTACCAGCGCTTCGCTCCGTTCGAGGCCGCCCACGCGGCGTCGCGCGGTGGCCGCTACGAAGATCTGAAGAAACGCATCGAGGAGCAGATGCTCGCGGCGCTGGACGCACGTTTCCCCGGGCTCGTCGGAGACGTCGAGGTGTGTGAGTCCGCCTCGCCCCTGGCGTTCCGTTCCTGGGTCGGCGCCGTCGACGGCGGGGCGTACGGGCCCGCCTCGACCCCACACTTCTGGGGTCCGTTTCGGTTCGAGAGCAAGACCTGGTTGCCCAACCTCTTCTTGGCCGGCAGCGGCGTGCTCGGACACGGCGTCGCGCCCTGCCTCCTCTCGGGGAAGATGGCGGCCGCCCGCGTCGACGCCGCCGTGAAGAAGATCGCCGAGCCGGGCTGGGGAAGCCGCATCCTCGGCTGAGGGGGTCTTAAGGCGCAGCTGGTTCGCGCCGTCCCCACGGACGTGGGACTCCCTCGTCGGCTCTTTCCGATCCTTGCTGCGCTGGGCGCGTCGCGCGCAGCGACGGCGTCGGCGGACCCGGCGTTTGCCATGCACGTCGAGGCCGCCGCCGCCCACCCCGTGGGCGAGGAGAAGACCCAGCAGTTCGGGTGGGGAGGCACCGGCGCGCTCGTGCCGGAGGTCTCGTTCCACTCGGTGGTCGGAGTGGAGCTCGCGGTCGGGGCGATGGTCATGAGCGACGGCGGCTCGGAGCCGACGGCGCCCGGCGTGGCGCCAACCGACGTCGGCGTGGCCGGGTTCTCCACCGTGGGTCCGCGCCTGCGGCCGCTCGCGACCGTGGCGTCGCGCAGCGGTGCCTTCGATCTGGACGGCCTCTGGATCTCCGCGGGCGTCGGAGGTGCGCTCACCGGCGACGCGATCCGCCCGGCGCTCCGCACGAGCCTCGGCTGGGACGTCATGTCCGAGATCTTCAGCGCGGGGCCCTTCGTCGGCTTCGTGCAGGTCGTCGAGCCCGACGCCGAGAGCCTGCGCCCGGAAGACGCGCGAATCGCCGTCTTCGGATTGTCGGGGACCTTCGCTCCGCCCAGCCGCTTCGGCGCGCCCGAGCCGGCGGGGCCGCCGCCCGACCGCGATGGCGACGGCATCCCCGACAAGACCGACGCCTGCGAAAACGACCCCGAGGACAAAGACCGGTGGTCCGATCTCGACGGCTGCCCCGACCCCGACAATGACCAGGACGGGTTGCTCGACAAGGCGGACCGTTGCCCGAACGAGCCGGAGGACAAGGACGGCCGGTACGACGACGACGGTTGTCCCGACGTGGACGACGATCACGACGGCGTCCTCGAGGGCGTCGACCAGTGTCCCTACGAGGCCGAGGACAAGGACGGCTTCCAGGACGAAGATGGCTGCCCGGAGCCGGACAACGACAAGGACGGCGTCGCCGACGCGTTCGACTCGTGTCCCGACGAGTCGGAGACGAAGAACGACATCCGCGACGAAGACGGCTGCCCCGACACGAAAGACCTGCACGTCACGGGGTCGCACATCGTGCTCGACGAGGTCGTGCACTTCGCAACTGACAGCGCCGTCATCACGGACGCGAGCGTCCCGCTCGTCGCGCGCATCGCTGATTTCTTGGTGGAGCACCCGGAGTACGCCTGCGTGCAGGTCTCCGGCCACTCCGATCGCACCGGGACCGACGACTACAACCTGAAGCTGTCGACCGCGCGCGCTCTCTCCGTGCGCGACGCGTTGCTCCGCAAGGGAATCCCCCCCGAGCGCCTCCGCGTCGCTGCCTACGGCAAGAACAAGCCTCGCGAGCAAGCGGCCGACAACCGCTCCGACGCCGAGAACCGGCGCGTGGAGTTCGAGATCCTCGCGAGACGGAAGGAGGCGAAGTGATCGAGAAGCGGCTCGGAGGCTTCCTCCTCCTGCTCGCGGCAAACGTGGCGTGTGACGGCTTCCTCGTCGGCGGCAAATGCCTCGAGGGGTACACGCAACGCGGCAGCTCCTGCGTGGTCGAGGCTCAGGCCGGTGAAGGCGGCGCCGGCGGCGACGAGCCTGGGCCCGGCGGGGCCGACGGCACCGGCGCGGGCGGCGCGTCCGGTAGCGGCGGGAGCGGCTCGGGGCAAGGTGGCTCCGGCGGCGGCATCGACTGCGGGCCGCTCACGGCCTGTGGCCCCGACTGCGCCGACCTGCAGACGGACGAGCACAACTGTGGAGCGTGTGGGCTCGTCTGCCCGTCGCTGATCTGTGAAGAGGGCGTCTGCATCGGCGGGCCGGCCGGGCACGTCGTGGTGCTCGGGCTCGACTTCCGAAGCGCGCCACCGAACAGCCAGATCTCGCGCGTGCTCGGCAACGCCGTCTTCCTGCACGGCGGAAACCCCGTCCGCGTCGTCGGCCTCAAGCCGCCCACGTTCGGCCCGGCGCCGGCCTACATCGAGAATCTCGTCGCGGCCGAGGCGAGCGCCCGCGGCCGCGCATTCACGTACTCCACTGTGAAGGCGGCCGACGTCCCGACGGCGGTCGGCGGGAGCCAGGTCGACGTGCTCGTCGTGCTCGGAAGCTCACTCGGCCGGCAGAGCGACGTCCCCGGTATGGCGGCAGCGCTCGGCGGATCGCTCGATTCGTTCTTCGACGACGGCGGGATCATCGTCACCATTCCGACACCGAAGAGCCTCGGCCTCGTCCACGACTTCCTGGACGACTCGGGGCTCCTGCCAGGCGTGACGATGGCCGAGACGAGCCCTGGCGATCTGCTCGTCTCGGACTGGACGGATGCGCTCGCCGTCGACCTCCTCTCGCCCCTCTCCATGGTAGGTGAGCCCGTCACGATCGTCCCGGCAGACCCGGAGATCGCGGCCACGGTGCTCACGAACGATCAGGGAGAGCCGGTCGCGCTGCACCGCGCCGTGGTCGGGAACTAGGCGAGCCGGCGTTTTCGGCGCGCACCCGGACGAAGACCCGGACTAAGGTGCCGGCCCCATGGCCGCCTCCGCATCCCCGGTCGACCACACGTTCGAGTTCCGACTCCGGCGGTTCTGGAACTGGTTCCCGATGGGTCTGACGTACGCGCTCCTCTACATGGGGCGGTACAACCTGACGGTCGCGCAGACCTCGCTGGGCAAGACCCAGCTCATGACGAAGGAGGACTTCGGCCTCATCTTCGGCGCGGGCACGATCGTCTACGCGTTTGCGTTCCTCTTCAACGGCCCGCTCATCGATCGCATCGGCGGCAAACGAGGCATGCTCCTCGCCGCCTTCGGCGCCGCGGCCGCGAACTTCGGGATGGGCGTCTACCTGCGCGACGTGCTCGCGGCCGGCGCCAAGGCCTGCGGCGGCGGCGGGGAGACGTCGATCGCCATGACGTTCAGCGTGCTCTACGCCGCGAACATGTACTTCCAGAGCTTCGGCGCGGTCTCGATCGTCAAGGTCAACGCGCACTGGTTCCACGTCCGCGAGCGCGGCGGCTTCTCGGGGATCTTCGGGACGATGATCTCGAGCGGCATCTTCCTCGCGTTCACCGTCAACGGCTGGCTGCTGGAGCTCGTGGAGAAGAGCTGGGGCGACCGCGTGCAGTGGGTCGTGTTCGTCGCGCCCGCGGCGCTGCTGTTCGTGTTCGGCATCGTCGAGGTGTTCCTGCTCCGCGATCGCCCGGCGCAGGCCGGCCTGAAGGACTTCGACACCGGCGACGCTTCGAGCGGCGACACGAGCCAGGCGCCGGTCCCCACGAAGGAGATCTTCAAGCGCCTCTTCACGAACCCCATCATCCTCACCGTCGCGTTCATCGAGTTCTGCACCGGCGTGCTGCGCAACGGCGTCATGCACTGGTTCCCGATCTACGCGAAGGAGGTGTGGGTCCTGCCGAAGAGCCACCTCTTGATGCAGGGCTCGTGGGACCGCGTGTGGCTCATCCTCGTCATGTTCGCGGTGGCCGCGGTCTCCTTCCTCCTCGCGCGCCAGGTGCAGGGTCAGCGGCGCGGCTACCTCATCGTCTTCGGGTCGCTCGCGTTCCTCGCGCCCTTCTTCCAGGGCGGCTGGGGCGGCATCCTCATGGTGGCCGGCGTCATCGGCGGCAACGTCGCCGGTTGGGTGAGCGATCTGTTCTTCCAGAGCCGGCGCGGCCCCACCGCCGCCGGCCTCTACGGCTTCCTCACGCTCTGCTCGGTGGCGATGGTGTTCGTCCTCTCGGCGCCCCCGGCTCAGGTGGCCGAGATGGCGCCGGTGCCTGAAGGGAAGCCCGAGCCGGCCGCAACCGCGCGCCTCCTCGTCGGTGACAAGATTGTCAGCATCGCCGGCAAGAAGGTCGACGAGTGGGCGGACGTGACCTCGGCGGTCGCGTGCTGGCCTGCAGCCTGCGAGTGCTCGGGGTGGGACCCCGAGCAGTGCAAGTGCTCGGCGAAGATCCCGCAGACGCCCGACCCGGAGAAAAAGACCATCCCGGCGACGGTCGAGCGCGACGGCAAGACGGTGGAGCTCGAGCTCATCGATCCGAAGGCGAAGATGAGAGCGGGCGACAAGCGTCTCCTGGCCGAACGGCCGGTGCTCCCCATGAGCCCGTATTGGATGGGGCTCATCGTGTTCCTCATCAGCCTCTGTGTGATCGGGACACACGGCGTCCTCTCCGGCACCGCCACGATGGACTTCGGCGGACGCAAGGCAGCCGCGACGGCGGTCGGCATGATCGACGGCTTCGTGTACCTGGGCACGGCGCTCCAGAGCATCTCGCTCGGCTTCCTCACCTCGAGCGAAAAATACGGCTGGGGCTGGTGGCCCCCGTTCCTCGTCCCGTTTGCGGTCGCCGGGTTCCTGCTCTGCCTGCGCATCTGGAACGCAAAGCCTGGAAAAGGCGGCGGTCACTGAGGGGCGGCGCTCCGGCGTCAGGCGCGCCCTGCCGCGGCCCGGGCCGGCGTGTTACCCTTTCGTCACTTTGCTGCTTCGAAGCCGTTACCTCCTCCTCGCCGTTGGTCTCTCCCCGTTCGGTCTCGCCGCCGCCGGCTGCGACGAAGAGACCGTCCCCAAGGAGCCGGACCCGGAGCAACCGCTCGAGTGTGACGTGGCTTCGCTCGCGTTCACGACGGGCGATCCGACGGGCCACGCGGATCCGTTCGGGGCGAAGGCCGCGGGGCAAGCGCGCGCCGGGCGCATCAACGCGGCCGACGTGCCGCAGCCCGCGCACGGCAAGTTCAAGATCGAAGACGGCGACTTCGTGCTCGCGAACGAGCACGTCGCGATCGTCATCGAGAACGCCGACGTGTCGGACGGCTACGCTCGGTTCGGCGGAGAGATCCTCGCGGTCGATCGCGTCGGGGACGACGGGCGGCCCCTCGGCGAGTCGATGTTCGTCGAGACGCTGCAGCTGACGTCGCTCTACAACGTGAAGCCCGACAGCATCACCGTCATGAACGACGGCTCGGACGGCAACGCCGCCGTCATCCGCGTCGCGGGCATCCTCACGCCCATCCCGTTCCTCGGCGACACGTTCGGGGCCATCTTCCCGAAGGACTACGCCGACCTCCCCTCGGTGGTGGACTACGTGCTCGAGCCGGGCGCCGAGAAGCTCTCGATCCAATACGGCATCGCGAACCCCAACATCGACTACAACGTCGACACCGGCGCCACGATCGAGGGCTCGTGGGAGCTGCTCGGCTTCTTCCAGACGACGTTCAACAAGCGCTTCGTCCCGGGCACGGGCTTCGGCGAGCCGAAGGGCAAGGGCGCGCTCGTCGGGTTCGTCGCGGACCGCGGCGTGCCCTTCGCCTACCAGGGCCCCGACGGCGGCCAGATCGAATACGGCGGCATCAGCCAGAGCGGCTTCGAGCTCTTCGGCGGCGACGGCGTCGTCTACCCGGCCTGCACCTCGAGCGTGTCGGAGCGCTTCGAGCTCGTCGTGGGTGAGGTGGGCCGCGGCGTCGACGGCCTGCTCGAGGTCACCCGACGAGCGAACGGGGCCGCGTCCTGGCGCGAGGTCACAGGCCAGCTGACGGACGACGCCGGGCAGCCCGTCGCGGGCGCGTTCGTGCACGTCACCGGCGCGGGCGGCTACATCACCCGGGCCCTCACCGACGCGAGCGGCAACTACAGCCTCCACGTTCCTGACGAGACCGTCACGTTTACACCCAAGCTCCGCGGCTACCCCACACAAGGGACGGAGGTCTCGGCCGGCACTACCACGCAGGATCTGTCGTTTGCGCCGCACGCCACCATCCGCGTCGCCGCCGTCGTCGCGAACACCACCACGCCGCTGCCGGTGCGGGTCCAGGTCATCCCCACGAGCGCGCCCGCGCCCACGCCGGACTCGTTTGGCACGCCGGACGAGGCCAACGGTCGGCTCCTGGTGGACTTCGCCGTGAACGGTCAGTCCACGCTCGTCGTTCCGCCGGGCGAGCACCGCGTCGTCGTCTCGCGCGGCTACGAGTGGGAGATTCATGACGAGGTCGTCACGGTCGCAGCCGGCGAGACGCTCGACGTCGCCGCTCCGCTCGAGCACTCGGTCGACACGACCGGCGTGATGAGCGCCGACTTCCACATCCACTCCCAGTATTCGGCGGACTCGTCGGACCCGGTCGAGTACAAGGTCCGCGGCGCCCTCGCCGAGGGGCTCGACATTCCGGTGTCCAGCGAGCACGAGTGGGTGATCAGCTTCCAGCCGATCATCGAGCAGCTCGGCATGGAAGACTGGGCCTTCGGCATCTCGGCGGAGGAGCTGACCACGTTCACGTGGGGCCACTTCGGCGTCGTCCCGCTCACGCCGCGCCCCGGGGAGCTCAACAACGGCGCGCGCGACTGGCTCGGCAAGACCCCGCGCGACGTCTTCGCGGACGTCGACACGCTGCCCGAGCAGCCCGCGCTCATCGTGCACCACCCGAGCGGCAACACCGCGTTCAGCTCGTATTTCACCGCCGCCATGCTCGACAAGGACACGGGCACGTCATCGCACGCGCTCTGGGACGAGAACTTCGACGCGATCGAGGTCTTCAACGACTCGGGGCTCGACTCGAACCGCGAGGACTCGGTCGCGCATTGGTTCGCGCTCCTCAACGCGGGCAAGACCCTCGGCGCCGTCGGCTCGAGCGACAGCCACCACCTGCGCACCTCGCCGGTCGGCTATCCGCGTACGTTCCTGCAGCTCGGCTACGACGACCCGCAGCAGGCCACCCAGGAGGACGTGCGCGACGCCATCAAGGCGGGCCGCTCCACCATCGGTGCGGGCATGTTCCTCTCGGTCGAAGGCCCCGGCTCGAGCGCGCCCGGCGACACCGTGTCCGGCTCGAGCGGCGCGGTGGACCTCACCGTCACGGTCCGCTCACCCACGTGGGTGAACCCCGACACGCTCGAGGTCATCGTCAACGGCGAGACCGTCGCGACCGAGCCGCTCGCCCCCGTGGGCACCGGCCCCGGCAAGACCTTCGTCAATCAGGTCACCGTCAACCTGCCCTCCGGCCCGCGTTCGTGGGTCGTGTTCCACGCCAAGGCCACCGGCGATCTCGCCCCCGTGCATCCGGGCAAGGAGCCGTTTGCGGTGTCGAACCCGATCTACTTCACGCCCTGATCGATCGGAGAGGTAGGTCACGCGCTCCCGATCCGAGCGAATTGAGCTGCCTTTTCACCCCCCCATCCCCCCTCACGGTTGGGAGGGGGGTAACCTGGGCCGCGGAGCGATAAGCTCGCTCCCCCGTGAGCTTGGTCCTGCTCCTTCTCGTCGCCCTGGTGGAGGGCGCTGCGTTCGTCGGGGCGCGGCTCCTGGCGTTCCGTTCGGTGCCGGGTATCCGGCTGCGTGACGGGATCTTCGTGACCCGAAGCCTGTGGGAGCGCGCCTCCTCGGGAGCCAAGGTTGGGTTCGTCCTCGGCGGGCCGGCGGCCTGCTACTTCGTGGCCTGGGCGCTCCTCTTCGTCGCGACGGTGGCGGAAGGCGAGCGGATCGCCGATCAGGGAGGCCGGATCGATGTTGCGCCGGGCCTTCCGGCGGAGGCCGCCGGACTTCGAGACGGCGACATCATCGTCAGCGTCGACGGCAAGGCCGTGGCGAGCTTCGACGACATCAGCGCCGCGGTTCGCGTGGCCGCGAGAGAGAAGGTCGAGCTGGAGGTCTCGCGCGACGGCGAGACACGGCGCGTTCCCGTGGCGCTGCAGGCCGGCAAGATCGGCGTGCGGCAGCACGTCGAGGTCAAACCGATCTCGCCGCTCGTCGCGGCCGGGCGCGCGCTTCTGCTTCCGCTCGAGATCAACCGACAGGCCCTCGAGAGCTGGAGCAACTACTTCTTCGGATCTCGTAAAGAACAGGTCAGCGGCCCCGTCCGGATGGTGCAAGAGGTGAGCGCGGCGCGCGAGCGGAGCTGGTCCATGGCCGTTTCCATCCTCGGGGCCCTGGCATCCTACTTCCTCTGGATCCCGGTGCTGCTATCGCTCGTTTCGATCCCGAGACGCCGACGCTCATGACGATCACCGTCGCCACCTCCACCTCCGCCGACGAGCCGCTCCGGCTCGTCGAGCTCCCCGCTCGCGAGGTCGGAAGGCACGACGTGCGGGTGCGCGTGCGCGCCGTCGGGGTGAACCCCGTCGACTGGAAGATGCGCGCGGGCGGGCCGCTCCGGTTCGCGCACCGGTTCGTGGGGCCAAGCGGCCCGCTCGTGGTCGGGGTGGATTTCGCGGGTGAGGTTGTCGAGGCCGGGCCGGAGGCGGACTTGCCGGTCGGCGCACGTGTGGTCGGCGCGACGGACTTCTCGCGCAAGCAGCTGGGGAGCTACGCGACCGAGGTCGTCGTGCGCGACGAGCAATGCGCCGGCCTCCCGGATGGGGTCTCGTTCGAGGCCGCCGCGTGTCTGCCCGTGCCCGGCGCCACGGCGCTCCGTGCTCTGGAGGCGGCGCACATCTCCACGAGCGCACCGGCGCCGGGCACGCGTATCCTCGTGCTCGGCGCGGCAGGTGGGGTAGGCCTGGTGACCCTGCAGATCGCACGCGCGCTGGGGCTCGAGGCGGTCGGCGTCTGCTCGACGCGCAACACGGCGCTGGTCGAGAAGCTCGGCGCCACGGCCGTGGACTACACGAAGGGCGACGCGCTCGAGGCGGCGCGCGCGCACGGACCGTACGATCTGGTGTTCAACGCGGTGGGGACCGAGAGCTACGCGCTCGGTCCGAGCCGCGCGTTGCTTCGCGGGCGCGGCAAGGTCGTGCTCATCGTGGTGCGGCCCGCGGACGTGCTCTCGTTCACGTTCTCCCGGCAGGTCACGCAGGTGCTCGGCCGACCGAGCCGCAAGAACCTCGACCCGCTCGTCGCCTGGGTCGCGAGCGGCGTCATCGAGCCCTTGATCGAAGCGCGCTTCCCGCTGGCCGAGGCCGAGCGTGCCCACGAGATATCGAAGGCCGGCAAGGTCGTCGGCAAGCTGCTCCTCTTGCCGTAGCGGCCGGGGCTTAGGGCTGGCAGTCGCCGTCTTGGCAGTCGTTCGAGCAGCAATCGCCGTCCCAGAAGCACCCTTCGCCGGCTCCGTGGCAGCCGCACTGTCCCTGTGCGCAGACGCCGGTGCAGCAGTCGCCGCCGAAGAAACATCCTTCGCCGTCGGCGAGGCAGCCGCACGTGCCGCCGGCGCAGAGGTTGGTGCAGCAGTCGCCGTCGAAGAAGCAGCCCTCCCCGTCCGGCGTGCACATCTGCGACGAGGAGCTGGACGCGACGGAGGTCGCCGCGTCCGTGCTCGAGGTGGACGTCGCCGCGCTCGTGGAGCCCACGGACGTGGACGTGGCCGCGTCGGTCGAGCTGGCCGAGTCCGAGGCGGAGCTCGACTGCGCGCTCGTCTGGCTGGTCGACGTCGTCGCGCCGGGGCCCGACGTGGTGGTCGTGGGCGCGCCGCCGGCCCCGCCTGCGCCGCCCGTCTCGCCGAACAGATCGTCGACGTTGGCCGAGCAACCCACGAGGAGCGCGAGCGCGCTGCTCGCCAACAAGGCTTGAACCCGAACCATGGTCCGCATCGTACCTGGTGGTGCTCTCAGTTGCACGGGAGCTCGATCGGAACGTCAGCCCCGATCGACGTGATGACCTTGCCCCCCTCCTCGCGCGAGTGATGGTCCACCTGGACCGTGACATCGGAACCGCAAAAGGAGGACCACACGCTGTCGTCGTCGATCGTGAAGGTCACGTCGCGAACGTCTCCGGGCTCGAATGTCCCGTTGAAGTCGGCAGGGAAGACGAGCTCGAGGCTGCGTACGGAGCCGCCTGCAGCCTCGAGCTGCAGCTCCGGGTCGGTCACCGTCATCCGCACGTCGCCGAAGCTCTCGTAGCGGACCGCGACGGTACCGATGAGGCGCTCGCCTTCGACCGAAAGAGATGCCTCTTCGATAGTCGGCCGAACGTCGCTGGGCTCAGGGCTGCAACCGAGCTGAACGAAGGCGATGGCGAGCGCGAGCTTCGTGTGGTGGATCATGCGCTTTGGGTTGGATGCCCAGCATAGGGTTTCTGAGCCGATCGGCGCACGGTATCGTCTCCACGTGGATCCGCTCACCCTGACGGTGGTGGGGGTCGCCGCGACCGTGGCAGGCCTTCGAGGCTTCATCTACTGGTACTCCACGCCGCAGGTGATCAAGCGTGCTCTCTCGACGCACCGCCGCGTCCCGATCACCGAAGCGAGCGCAGGGAGGCGGATCAAGATCGTCGGACGCGTCGGCGCGGTCGCGGAGCCGCTCGTCGCGCCGATCAGCGGCCGACCCTGCGTGCACTGGCAGGTCTGGATCGAGTCGAAGCAGCCTTCAGGAAAGGGAACGTTCTGGCGTGAGGTCCTCCACACCGGCGCCGCGCAGGACTTCTTCCTGTCGGACGAGACCGGGCGCGCCGTCGTCTCGCCGGGGGAGACCTGGACCTTCGCCGCCGCGAGGAGCCGCTCGGGGGAGACGCGCGGGCGCGGGCGAACGGACCACGTGATCGAGGCGCTGCTCCACGCCAACGAGAGAGCGCGCCCCTCCGGCTCGGAGGGGCTCCGATGTTTCGAGGCTGTGTACGAGATCGATCAGGAGATCGCTGTCGTAGGTCTCGCGAGCCTCGAGCCGGATCCCGACCCCACGACCGAGGCGCGGGGCAACTACCGCGAGCCCCCCAAGCGCCTCCGCATCGGCGCTTCGGCGAAGCGTGTGGTCATCGCGAGCGACGACCCGAAGACGTTCCGCTGAGCGCGCGAAACGAAACGACGCGAGGGGCCCGCGCGGTCAGCCGAGCGCGACCATGGTGCGCTCGATGTCCGCGAGCGTCCGCGTTCCGGCGAGCGCCATGGTCTTGGAGAGGTCTTCGGCCAGGAGGCGGAGCACGCTGACGACACCGTCTTCTCCACCGGCGGCGAGGCCCCACAGGACGGGCCGCCCCACCAGGACGGCGCGCGCGCCGAGGGCCAGCGCCTTGAAGACGTCCGCCCCGGAGCGGATCCCGCCGTCCATCAGGACCTCGCAGCGGCCGCGCAGCGCCTCGGCGATGCCGGGCAGCGCGTCGAGCGTGGCGGGCGCCGAGTCGAGCTGGCGCCCGCCGTGGTTGGACACGATGACGCCGGCCACGCCTTCGTCCGCCGCGCGAACCGCGTCGTCCACCCGGACGATCCCCTTGAGGACGATGGGCAGGTGCGAGAGCGACTTGAGCCACTCCAGGTCCTTCCACGTGAAGCTCGCGTCGTGGCGCTCGGCGACGTACCGCGCGAGCATCGAGCCGTCCGTTGGCCCAGCCAGGTGGGCGAGGTTCGACATGACAAGCCCGTCAGGAAGGCAGAAGCCGTTGCGCTCGTCTCGCAGGCGCCGTCCCAGGAGAGGGGTGTCCGCCGTCACGACGAGCGCGTCGTAGCCGGCCGACTCGGCCCGCTCGATCAGCTCCCGCGTGAAGCCGCGGTCCTTGTGTACGTAGAGCTGGAAGAACTTCGGGCCGGCGCTCTCCTGCGCCACGTCCTCCAGGGCGGTCGTCGCCAGCGTGGAGACCACGTAGATCGTTCCGGCGACCGTCGCCGCTCGCGCCGTCGCCAGCTCCCCTTCCGGGTGCGCGAGGCGGTGATACGCCGTCGGCGCGATGAGGATGGGCGTGGCCACCGGGATGCCGAGCACGGTCGTCGACAGATCGCGCTCCGCGACGTCGACGAGCACGCGGTACCAGACGACCCACCTCCGGTACGCCTCCTCGTTGCGCGCGAGCGCCCGCTCCTCCTCGGACCCCGACCGGAAATAGTCGTAGGCGGGCTTCGAGAGTCGCTGGCGGGCCAGGCGCTCGAAGTCGCGTACCGTGAGCAGCTTCCGGGTCTTCCGCTTGACGTCGTTAGCCATGAACGGCGCGAGGATACCGGCCAGCCGGGGGACCTGGTTGGATCCCCTCGCCGGATCCCCGTAGATCCACTCCTAGGGCCCACAACCTACATCACACCACTTTCTCCCCGGATCTTGGGGGGCCCGCGCCTGGCCCGGTTGATGCTCTAGGGCCACGCAACCCATGAAGCTCCGTTCCTTGTTCCTCCAGGCCTCGCGCTTCGCCACCCTCGCCGCGCTCGCCGTGGCGCCCGTCGCCGCCGGCTGCGACGACATCGGCACGCAAGAGGACAACGTCACCGACGTGAAGAACACGAAGGTGAAGAACCAGTCGATCGGCAACTGCTGGGTCTACGCGAGCGTGGGTTGGGCCGAGTCGCTGCACCTCACGCACACGGGGACGGAGCTCAACCTCTCGGAGTCGTGGATCTCGTACTGGCACTGGTACGAGGAGATCGCCGGTCCGCCGAAGGGCCAGACGTCGGCGGCCAACCTGGACAAGGGGCAGATCTCGACCGGCGGCTGGTACGGGCTCGCGGCCGAGCTCATGCGCCGCTACGGCGTGATGGACGAGGGCGTCTTCATCCCGGAGGAGAGCGAGGCGGCTCGCTCCTCGCGTCAGTCCTCGGCGCTTGCGGCGATCAACGAGTCGCTCAAGAACGGCGCCCTGAAGGATCCGGCTGCGCGCAAGAACCGCAAGCTCGTGCGCCAGGAGCTCGACAAGGCCTGGGGCCTCTCGGCGGGCACCATCGCGATCATGAACGAGACCTTCGGCGAAGACGTGTCGCGCACGTTCGCCTCGTCGGGCGTCGCCCCGGCCGAGGGCGTGGGCCTGCACCTCGCGAAGGACGTTCCGGTCGGCACGAACATCTCCCTCGCCGACGCCATCGGCACGCCGGCTTCGAGCTGGGACGTGCTCAAGCGCAAGGGCAAGTACGCCTGGAATGAGGAGCGCTACCCGTCCAGCCCGACGTCGCGCCGCGCCCTGCTCGGCAAGATGCAGAAGGCCATGCACGACGGCATGCCGGTCATCATGACGTGGTTCGTCGACTTCGCCGCGATGGACTCGCAGAACCGCTTCATGGCGCCCCCGACCAACCCCGGCCGCCAGGGTGGCCACATGACCGTGGTCGAGGACTACCAGATCAACGACGTGCCGGGCTTCGGCACGCTCGAGGCCGGCAAGCTCGTGACCGATCCGGCCGCGCTCGACGCCGCGCTCGCGCCCGAGGCGAAGATCGAGTTCGTCCGCATCAAGAACTCCTGGGGCACGAGCCTCGCGCCCAACGAGTCGGGCGAGGAGTTCCGCGGCTACCACGACATCTACGCGGCGTACCTCGACGGGCCGCTCACCAAGTGCACCGAGTCGAACGGCGACAAGTGCGGCATCAAGACCAACGTCGCGGGCCTGACCGGCCTCGTGCTGCCGCCGGAGGGCTTCGCGACCGACGCGAAGGCGAAGCCGGGTACCTGTGAGGTGGATCTCTGCGCCGAGGGCCCGAAGCTCAGCGCGTCGAGCTGCGAGGACGGCGACAAGAAGGCGTGTATCCAGATCGTCTGCGACGTGGATCCCTACTGCTGCAACAACAGCTGGGACTCGGCGTGTGTGACTGGGGCCGTCGACGCCTGCACGCTGACCTGCGGCGGCTGACGCGGAGGCCGCTCGGGCGGGGCGGGGTTGGCCCTTCTCCTTCGCTCCATCTCGCCGGACGCGGGGCCGCTCGGGCGGGGCGGGGTTGGCCTTCTCCTTCGCTCCGTCTCGCCGGACGCGGAGGCCGCTCGGGCGGGGAGGGGTTGGCCCTTCTCCTTCGCTCCGTCTCGCCGGTCCCTACGGCGCGGGAGGCTCGGCGGCCTGCTACGGCCGCCGAGAGCCTAGCCCGGAGGGTATGGAGCTGCCTTCGGGACATACTCACTGCGCTTCGGAGAAGGGCCAACCCCTCCCCGCCCTCGCTCACGCGAACCAATCGCGCGGCCTGCTACGGCCGCCGAGGCGAGACCGTGGGCATGGAGGGGCCTTCGGGACATACTCACTGCGCTTCGGAGAAGGGCCACCCCCTCCCCGCCCTCGCTCACGCGAACCAATCGCGCGGCCTGCTACGGCCGCCGAGGCGAGACCGTGGGCATGGGATCGCGAGGCCTGCGGCCGCCGATGCCCCGGGCGCGCCGAGGCCCGGGGCGCGCCCATGCTCGCGCCGCGATCCGGGACGCGCCAGTGCTCGCGCCGCGACCAGGACACGGCTGATACTTTTTGTTCCGCCCTCCTTGGTCGCACCGCCGGTGCTCCCGCGCTGGCTCCTCGACCACCATTCAACCACTTACGCCTGCCGAGCCGGCCGGCCCCGACCCGATGCGACAAAGGTTCGCACCGAGTGCGACCAGGACCGGGAGCGCAAAAACTATTGACCGACTCCTGGTCGCTCTCCGCGCCATTCGGCTGCAGTCGATCTCCCGATGGCTCGTGGCGAGACTGGGCGCAGTCGTCGATCGGCAATCTCCTCCGACGAGCCGCGTGGCGCGGCCTGAAACGCGTCGTTGCTCACCCTACGCTTCGTTCGACGCTGATCCTGCCCCGCGTGCGAAACCGCGCGCGCGGCGACGCTGCTGCGCTCGGACTGCGCGGCTCGCGCCCGCGTCGTGGGTTCCCCCCGCAAGCACGCCGGGCTACTCGCACTGAGATGCCCGCGTGGAACGTGCGCCCCGTTAGGACCGACGCGGACGCGCGCGCGTACCTCGAGGTGCGAAACCGCGTGGAGCCTGCCGACCCGGTGAGCGCGGCGTCGTTCGAGGAGGCGCGCCGGCGACAAGATCGACTGGACCTCCTGGCCACGCTGGATGGAAAACCCGTGGGAATGGGTTTCGTCGGCCGAAACGTCGAGAACGCACAGAGCCGCTTCTCGTTCGGCAAGGTCGGGGTGCTCGCATCACACCGTCGCAAGGGGCTCGGCACGATTCTCTTTCGTGAGCTGGGACGGTTCGGCGCGCGGTTCGCGCCGGACGGGATGGTCATCGAGACACGTGAGGCCGACGTCGACACGGTCTCCTACCTCACGCGGCGCGGCTACGAGCGCGTCTTCCGGATCGAGGAGCTCACGCTCGACGTCGCCTCGGCGTCGGGCCACGTGAGCCTGCCGGCTGGGATCACCCTGCGGCCATTCGACCGCGTGCTCGCGCGTGCCGTCTACGACGCGTGCTCCGAGATTGAGCGCGACCTGCCGGCCGTGGAGTCGCAACGCACGCCACCATTCAACGTCTGGTCGCGCGCGGTGCTCACGGACGACCTCGTTGCGCGGTGCTCGATCCTCGGGCTCGACGCGGCTGACTGCGTCGTCGGCCTTGCGCTCGCGTACGCCCGACCGTGGGGCGCGCTTCACGGCCTGACCGGTGTTCGGCGCGCCTGGCGCCGACGTGGCCTCGCTCGGGCGCTGAAGGTCGCCCAGATCGAGCAAGCACGCGCACTCGGCCTCGCCGAGCTCCGCACGACGAACGAAGAGAACAACGTCGCCATACGCCGCCTCAATGCCGAGCTCGGCTACGTCGCGACCCTTGCCTGGGTCCAGCTGCGCGGGCCGTACCTGGTCGGCGCGGATTGAGCGGCGAGCTCGTCGAGGCCTTCCCGGCGCCGGGGCCGTCAGCGGTGAGGAGACGCCTCGAGCGGCGGGCCTGATGCCGCACTCGGGCGGTCGATGCGACCAAGCTCGCGGGATCGGCTGGTATGTGTGAGCTCTGTCGCATGGGCACGCGACTTCCGTCGCATTGGTGAGGAGGACGCCCCCGATTGGCGCAGCGCGAGGCTGCTCACGACAGGGAAAGCGACACAGGTCGGAGGTGCATGCGACCGAGGTCGGGAGCTTGTATTGCATCCTCGGGGCTTGGTCGCATTCACAATGCCGACGAGAGGAGCCCGCGCCAACGCGACCTTGCCGCCGCTCGAGCTCGAGCTTCCGCGCATCCTGGCTCCGTTGAGGCGCCTGCGCCGGCTGTTGCGCACGGCTGCCTCAGCCGGCCTTGCGTTTGTGTCGCAGTCCAACGGCGAGCAGCAGCCCGACGCCCATAAGCGCGCGCAGGTCGAACGAGTTCTCCGCGGTGGCGAGCGCGCAGCCGCAGCCATCGCCGGTGGATGTGTCGTCATTCCCGCCGCCTTCGCCTCCCTTGCCACCGCTTCCCCCTTCACCGCCGGTCGCCGCGCCGGAGCCACCCTCGCCAGACGAGATGCCGCCAGCTCCGCCGCTGCCGCCAGCACCACCTGCACCGGTTCCCACCTCGCAGGCACCATTCGCACAGAGACCGGGGCCATCCGCGCTCTCGCACGGCGTGCCGTTGGGCACGTTGCCGTGGGTGCAGCCGCTCGCTGAGTCGCAATCGTCGGTCGTGCACGTGTTCAGATCGTCGCAGTCGAGCACCACGCCCGGGCCGCACGCGGCGATCTCGTCACCGAAGGCCATGCACTGATTCTGCACGGTGCAGACGTCGCCGTCGTCGCAAGGTGTGCCCAGGAGCGCCTCGTGCACGCAGAAGTTGGTCGGGTCGGCGGAGTCGCAGTTGTCCTTCGTGCATTCGTTGCCGTCGTTGCAGTCCGGGCCGCCGGCGCCCGCGAGGCATGCGCCGCCTTGGCACGTGTCGCCCTCGGAGCAGACGCTCCCGTCCTCGCACGAGGCTCCGTCGGTGACGTTCGCGACCACACAGCCCGTCGCCGGGTCGCAGGTCTCCGAGGTGCATTCGTTTCCGTCGTCGCAATCGACAGGGCTGCCGGCGGCGCATGTGCCCATCAGGCAAGTGTCGGTCACGGTACACGCGTTGCCATCGCTGCAGGGGTTGCCGCTCGTCCCGGAGCACGTGCCGTCGGCCGCGGCGCCGCTCGCGACGCTGCAGGCCTGGCAATCGTTCGCGCCGCCGGCGCACGGACCATCGCAGCAGACCCCGTCGGCGCAGAAGCCGGATACGCACTCCGAGCCGTCGACGCACGGGTCACCGTTCGTCTTCTTCAAGACGAAGGCGTACGCCGAGCCTTCGTCGGTGTTCGGGCCGACGTCGTCGTAGAGGGCGCCCGCGAGCGCCGTGTCGCCCGACAGCGCGACCGACCGGCCGAACTCGTCGAACGCGGCGCCATCGCTCGCCGTGAGCTTCGCCTGGTTCGTCCATACGGCCCCCGCGCGCACGAAGACGTACGCTGACCCTTGGTCGCCATTGCCGCCGACGTCGTCGTAACGGGCGCCCACGAGCGCCGTGTCGCCCGACAGCGCGACCGAGGTCCCGAACCAGTCGTCCGCCGCGCCATCGCTCGCCGTGAGCTTCGCCTGGTTCGTCCATACGGCCCCCGTGCGTACGAAGACGTACGCCGAGCCTTGGCTGGGGTTGGCGGCGACGTCGTCGTAGAGGGCGCCCACGAGCGCTGTGTCGCCCGACAGCGCGACCGACCAGCCGAGGTAGTCGCTCGCCGCGCCATCGCTCGCCGTGAGCTTCGCCTGCTGCGTCCACACGGCCCCCGCGCGCACGAAGACGTACGCCGAGCCTTGGTCGCCGTTGGCGCCGACGTCGTCGGAGTTGGCGCCCACGAGCGCCGTGTCGCCCGACAGCGAGACCGACGTGCCGAACCGGTCGCTCGGCGCGCCATCGCTCGTCGTGAGCTTCGCCTGCTGCGTCCAAACGGCCCCCGTGCGCACGAAGACGTACGCCGAGCCTTGGCCGTGGTTGGCGCCGACGTCGTCCGCGCTGGCGCCCACGAGC